>Ga0193732_1000007_pt1 | contig 284708 bp, 244 predicted proteins | sample U1s1metaG_FD_145077 | JGI IMG/M metagenome (GOLD analysis project Ga0193732, IMG submission 145077) | Soil microbial communities from a riparian zone of the East river system, Colorado, United States - U1s1 | ecosystem: Environmental > Terrestrial > Soil > Riparian zone | place: USA: East...
TTCAGTCTCATGTCGCTGAGAGCACTGACCGTGAGTCTAGCACTCACGGTAGGAGGCGCTTGCTTCATAACATCAGTACCGCGAGCGGTAGCGACCGGGTCTCAACTCATGCGACGGTCGAGATCGCGAAGACCATAACCCGGTCGCTACCGCTCGCGGTACTGACTCCCTTTGGCAACCTCTCGGTGTCAATGCGTCAATTCCAACTGTTGATGCTTACTTGTCGACTATGTCTTTCCTGAGCGTCGTGATAATCGCGAGCAGTTCATCCTTCTCTGCCTTCGGCACGTTGAATTTGTCGAGCGACTCTACCAGGTGCTTTGCCGACGCGTCCCAGTCATCGCCGGTGATCCCGAGGCCGTGATGCGACGTCTTCATATCGCGCCCGGTGTAGTTACACGGGCCGCCGGCGGCAGCGCACAACTGATCGATCACGTGCATTCGGATCCTCTTGAGCGAATCCTCGCTGTGCCCGAGAAAGAACTTCGTAAGCCGTTTGTCGGCCACCAGGCGGCCCACGAAATCGTCAACGACCGCCGCGATTGCGTCGTATCCGCCGAGCCGGGCGTAAAGCGACTTTTTCTCCTGCGCGCCGGTGGTGGCCACCGATGCCTTCATCGACGCTCGCGGCGCTTGCGCTGCGGCGACAACTGCCAACGTGCTCATCAAACAAAAAGCTAAAGCGATCTTCTTAATGCTGGACATGACTTTCGGACTCCTCCTTCTTATGTGCGACAAATGGCTGCGCCATTCGAGTTTGCTGGTTTGGATTCGAGACTGCATGATCTGACTCTATTACGAATCGCGTTTCGAATTTGGATTTAGACGGTGCAAGTTTTCATCAATGAAAGAAACAGTTTGGTTCTTCGTGATTTTTCGTGTGATTTGTGGATCTCCTGCTGGGGACAAAGACTCGATCCACGAATTCACACGAAGCAGCACGAAAAGAACTTCTGTAAAGTCAATCGAGAGACATCACGGTCTTAAAACCTTCTCAAAGATCGCCGCTTGCTACAGCAAGAGGTTTCGGTGCCCTCACTTGCTATGAACTCGGGCTACTCAGATAGATCGCGCCCGTGGGAACAGCCGATCCTTTTTTGGGTTCCAGGGTAATTGCGACGACCGCGCCGTCCATTGCCTCCGGAGGCATTTGTTCCGGAAGCATTGCGTGTCCTGAGGCGTCCACCGTGAAAATCCTTCCGGCCATGGGCGAATGACCCTTGGGAATAAACCAAAGTTCATAAGCCTTCTCAGCGGGTGTTGCCGGCAGTCCTTCCGCCATCAGTATCGCGCGGCCGGTCTTCGGATCGTAGACGAAAGTACCGCGTGCGCTCTGTGCCGTTTGACTGCCCGCCAATTCCATCTTCTTCGCGGTCGGCGAATTGAGCAGAGCCAGCGCGTCGCGTTGGCGATCGAGCACACTACGATCGCGCACCAGCTCATGCTGCTGAGTGTTGACCTGACGCGAGAGCTGCGCAATCTCTTGACGCATTCTTACATCGCGGCGCCAAAGCACAATGACGCCTGTCAGCAAGGCAACAAAAGCGATCGCCGCCGCCAGTCTTAGCCCAATGGTCCAGATGTTCCTCGTCGCGCGAGGCTGTAGTGGCACGACCCTGGCGGAAGGCGCAGAGGGCGACTGAGCCTCCTCTCTTTGCGCGCTAACACTGGAGAGAATCCGGTTGCGAACTTCAGCGCTCGGCTCCGCCGGTGTTGCGGCGTGCGCCAACAATGCCGCACCATCGCGCAGCTCGATCATCTCGGCGCGACAATCCGCGCACGTGCCCAGATGTTCTTCGAGAACGCGCGCCTCCGACGCGTCGAGCGCATCCAGCGCATGCAATGCCAGCAGCTCCTGGTATTCCTGATGCTCCATTAGATTAAGTCGCGTGTCTGTCCCAGTAATTCCCGCAATTTGATCACTCCCGAACGCATGCGCGTCTTGACCGTCCCCAGAGGATCGCCCAGACGAGCAGCGATCTCAACCTGGGTCAAACCTTCAAAGTAAGCCAGGAAAAGCGTCCTTCTCTGTTCGTCGGGCAGTTGGGCCAGCGCCTCTCTAACGATGGCGCTGGTCTCGGATTTCAAAGCGTCGAGGGCGGCGTCCGAGACGTCGTCACGCGGTGTTTGCGCTGCTCCCTCGGCTAACCTTGCGCGCGATCCGGCAGACCGCAAACGATCCAACGCGCGGCTGCGGGCGATGGTTACCAGCCAGGTAAAAGCCCGTCCACGCGCTTCGTCAAAATCGGCTGCTCGCCGCCAAACCTGCAAAAAAACTTCCTGCAAAACGTCTTCCGCCTCGGCGCGGTCATGCAATATACGAAGGATGAGGCCAAACAGGATTAGACGATATCGATCGTATATGGCGGCCAGCGCGGCTTCGTCTTTGCGCGCCACCGCGTGCAAAAGATCGTTGTCGGAATATTGTGAAGGTTCGGCTTGCACTTGCGAGGAACTCGGCGTCAGTCAGTTAGTGCGATGTCGCAACTACCGGACTCAGTCTCACCGAAGCTCCGTCACGATTAGCGCGGACGCGGATTCTGCGGTGACCTTTCCCGTCCGTGCCTGAGGCATAGGTGATTGTGTAAGCAGTGCGCATCTGCGCCACCACCTCGTCGTAGGCTTTCTGCAAATCTTCCAAACGCTTGATTGGATAAAACACACCACCTGAAACTGTGGCCAGCTTTTGCCCTTCTTCGGCGGCGCGTGTCGTGATCGTCAGATACCGTGTGCGCATTGGATCGACGGTGATCGAAGGCCGCGGAACGCTCCCTTCAGGAATCAATCCTGAAGGCACATAAAGCGGATAAATCAACGCGCCCGATTCGATCGTCGCTTCCAGGATCGCGGGAAAAGGAATGAACGATTTGTTGTCGTCACCGTCTGACAAGATCACTACGGCTGTGCGTTCGCCGCGCAGGGGCTTCAGCGTATCAACCAGGGTGTAGGCGAGCGCGTCATACAATGCGGTCGCGCCGCCAGCGTCGATCTCATCCAGCTTCTGGGAAAGCAGACCACGATCAGTCGAAAAGGCGGAGATCATCTTAATGTCGTCGCGAAAGCTGATAATCGAGATTCGATCCTGCGGACTGGCAGTGCTCAGAAAATCACGCGCCGCCTTACGAATGAAGTCGATTCGTTCTTCGACGCTGCCGGAAACGTCGAGCAGGAGCACCAGGTTAAAAGGCTCGGTCGCGGGGGTTACGTCCACTACTTTCCGTTCGCTCCCGTCTTCGAAAACGGCAAAGTCGGATCCGCGCATGCCGGGAATCGCACGCCCGTTCCGATCGGTCACGCTGGCGTTAACTCGCATCAGTTGCGGTGCAACCGAGGTAGCGATTTCGCCCGGCGGCCCCAGATTGACCAGAGAAGGTTCGTTGCGCGGCGGCGGCAGCGTCCTGGCAAAATCACCAAACATGCGCGGACTGACTTTGCGAATCGCGTCCTTGAGCGGGCCATCGCCGCTGCGCACTATCGCGCGCGCGGCTTCAGTGAGCGGGCGCTCGCGCAAATCGTTCGGCGCCATGGTCGGATCGACATTCAGCAGAATCACGCCGCGCTGCGTAGTGAAGTTCAACTGCACCAGTTCCTGCTTTTCCGGCGGCTTCCCGGTGCCATCGTCGGGTTTGTTGGTGGTTTCGTTTGCCGCGGCTTTGTTATCGGCTCCGTTATTAGTTTCGTCCGGGCCTGGGGTCGGCTTTTTCTTTTCCTTCTTCCTTTTGGCGTCTGGTCCCAACGCCCCTGAAATCGAAAATGCACCGGCGCGCCCCTCTTTGATCGGCGGCAGTTCAACGTCGCTGAGAAACCGCGGGCGGCTGGATTGCCAAAGGAATTTGAATTTAAGCGCGTCCAAAGGCACGTCCGCATGAATCGTCCCAGTATTCGTGAGCACGTCGGCGACTTCAAAATCTCCAATCACGTCGACCATGCCGGTTTCAGTTTCAACCTTTACCCGCGCACGCTTCGGAACATGCACCGTCAAGTCGATTCGGTCACGCCGTTCACGCACGGTGATCTCGTTGCCGGAAACGTTGACGTCCGCGGGTTGCACCGAAGCGCCCGACGAAGTCGCCTGCAGACTTGCTTTGCTTTTCTCGTCATCTGAGGTGACGACCGAAACGCGGCCGTTGCGATTCTTGATCGTCAAGAGCGCTCTGCCGGTGTTCAAATCCTTTTCATAAGCCTGTGCCTGCGCCCTGGGATTTGAACGGAAAGGGACGAAGGATGATAACAAAGAAACCGCAATCAGAAGGGAAGTCTGTATCGTGATTTGGCGATAGGTCCGCCGCGGAACTAGTGAACCAGAAAACATTGCGTCTGATCTTGCCTGTGCCGTAAGCCGGTGGTCAAGTTAGAAGTGGAAGGTTGATTTCCTTTACGGCTTCAGTATTACCCTCGCACCTTTGCGTGAAATGTATTTTCGCAGCTTAGTTTCAGGCAAAGGCGCAAATCAATACCAAAGGCGCAAAGGAGTTCTGCTAGAATGGCCGCGAAACTTCGCATGACCAATCGCCAGTTTAATTCATTTTCCGACTTCTGGCCGTATTACCTTGGCGAGCACAGCAAACCGGCCACGCGTGTGCTGCATTGTCTGGGCACGCTGACCGCTCTCAGTTTTGTGATCGCGCTGATTGTGATGGGGAAGTGGTGGCTGTTTCCGCTGGCGCTCGTGCCTGGTTACGCCTTTGCCTGGGCGGCGCATTTTTTGATCGAGAAGAACCGGCCGGCCACTTTCCAGCATCCGCTGTGGTCGTTCATGGGTGATTGGAAAATGCTGGCGTTGATGCTGACGGGCAGATTGCGATCATAGCCGAGCGGGTCAGAAGCCCGACCGTGAGGGAGGGCTCGGTTTAGGATTGAGCGCGCTTCGCGAGCTGTGCGGACGGGACGTCCGCGCTCCCAGCAACAGGATGAGAGAAACCAAAGCCCAGCGCCAAGCCCGCACCTTACAGATCATCAAGCTGCTCAAGCGCGCGCATCCCGACGCGCACTGCGCGCTGAATCACTCAAACGCATTCGAACTGCTGATCGCCACGATCCTTTCGGCACAGTGCACCGACGAACGCGTTAACATTGTCACCGCCGATCTCTTTCGCAAATACCGCAAGCCCGCCGACTATCTGAAAGTCCCGGCTACTGAGCTGCAACAGGACATTCACACCACCGGGTTTTTTCGCAACAAGACAAAGTCAATTCAGGGCGCTTGTAAAATGCTGATGGAAGAATTTGGCGGGCAAGTGCCGCAGACCATGGACGAGTTGTTGAAGCTTCCCGGCGTCGCGCGCAAGACGGGAAACGTCGTGCTCGGCGTCGCTTTCGGCATTGCCGCAGGAATAGTGGTGGACACGCACGTCAGCCGCTTGTCGCAAAGGCTTCGCCTGACGAAGCAGAAGGATCCGGGCAAGATCGAACAGGAGTTAATGGAGTTGATGCCTCGCAAAGACTGGATCATCTTTTCACACCTGCTGATCTTTCACGGCCGCAGAGTCTGCAAAGCGCGCCGGCCCTTGTGCGAAGAATGCGTGGTTGAGAAGTTGTGCCCGTCGTCGATTTTGAAGACGGGGAAGGTGCCGAAGTAGGAGCGTTGATCTAATTTAGTGTAGCGAGTCACAAATCCGGCAAGCCTGTTCGCCAGATTCATTATTGAAAAAAGCTTTAGCTATTTCGTGTTTGTTCATGTGATTTAGTGGATCGTTTCCTGTGGGCAAAAGACTCGATCCACGAAATCACACGAAGCCGCACGAAAAAAAACTTCAGCAAAAATTTATTGAGAAACACTGAACCTCGAATCTCGCTATTCCTTCACCGGCTCAAAGCTAATCAAGTCGACTTCTTCTAATGGATGACCCGGCGCTGTCTTGCCCCTGACTCTGACCGTGAATGAATACTTCTTCTTCAATTCGAATTGCTCAGGCTTATCGGTAGAGATCCGCAGACGTTGAATTCGTGAAGGGTCTTTTTCGTCAACGTTGTCCGTAACGACGATGTGATCGCCGAGGCACGGTTTACACATCGCCTTGGGCGGGCAGGGCGGACATTTGTACGTTTGGATCACCAAGGCAACTACGATGAACTCACCTTTGATGGAATCGTTTCTTTTCAGCTCGCTGAACGTTAACCTTGGAGGCGGCGTCTGGGTCGTGTCTTGAAAAGCGTAAACTGTCGGCGCTTGAGGGAACGAAGGCGCGCACACCAAACAGGCGGCGGTGATTAAGATGGTTAGCGTGTTCCTCATCAGGATCCTTCCCCTCTATCTTATGATATCGGATACTATTCGCCGCACACTTTCTTTGCGGTAGGGGCTTACTTTGAATTAGCGGTGTTCAGAGCACCGACTTCAGTCGGGCTTTTATTGAGGCGAGAAAGGCCCAACTGAAGTAGCGTCTGTCGCCCAAACATTATTCCCGAACTCTCAATAGGGTCAGTTGGAACTTCTGCGATTCAAGATTGAAGCAAGAGGGACTCTTCGTGCGGTTTCGTGTGATTTCGTGGATCGAATCTTTACCCGCGAAGGACGATCCACGAACTCACACGAAAAGTCACGAAACACAAAAGCACCTTCCGTAGCTTCTTTTACTTACGAACGAGACCGGGACCTGAGTCGGTTGATCTGAGAGCTATGCGTGTTGAATGAGATTGACTTCTCGCCAAGCCGCCAAGTGACAAATCAATGCGGCATCAGAAACCCAACCTCACCCGCAGAGAGATTGTTCGGTTTCCGCCATTGCCGCCACCGTCTGGTCCGAAGAAGAACGTCTGAGGAGAACCGTTCGATTTCAGAAAATAAGGCGAGGACATGTTTCCGACCGGGTTGCCGCGATTGGTGTGGTTCAAAACATTGCCTGCCTGAAGCGAAAACGATAATGAGTAGGGTCTTTGAATCTGTGGTTTGGCCGGCGGCTTTTGGCTGCCGGCGACGGTCACCACATTTCCGTTCGCAGCGGCGGGAGGAGGCGCTTTGGCTGGAATAGCCCGGCCAAACTTTATCACCTTTGCCAGGCCGAAGTTGACTGTGTAGAAGGCCGGTCCCTGCCCAAAGTTTCGCGGAATGATCCGCTGACCCAGCACCGGATTCGGATCAAAGGCGCCCAGCGGCGTCACGATCACACCGGGTTTATTAAGGTCGGTGGCAAAGGCCGGGCGCTCACTGAAGAAAGTATCGCCGTTGGTGTCGTGTCCAATGGTGATGTTAAAGGGCGCGCCGGAGCTGGCGACGATAAAAGTATTCACACTAAATCCGGATTTTGTTTGATAACTTCCACCACCAAAGAACCGGTGCCGGATATCGTACGAGGCCCTTCCCCATTCATTACTAAAGTCATAGGGATCAAAAGAAGAACCGCTGGTGCCGGCGTCGGTGTTCCGATTCTTATTCAGGGAATAGTTGGTCCAGAAATCCACTTTGGCAATTTTCCCATTGACACTGATGCCGAGAGAGTCAAACCTGAGTTTCCCGTTCGATTGATACTCAAGAATGTTCCCGGCGCTTTGGCCCAGTGGCCGCACGCCGCTGGTGGGCAGCGCTGCATTAAAGGTTCCGGCCAATGGGGCGTTGATATTTACGGTGCGCAACGCGCGCAACGACTCTGCATGTGAATAAGTGACGCTCAATCTTAAAGTTTTTGATAGCTGACGCTCCACACTTAATGACGAGCGCAAAGTGTAACCCGGGGCAAGGTCTGATCCGAGGGCACGTCGCGTTTGCGGCTGCTTAAAAGTGTCGAGTAGCGCGATCGCGGGTACGGCCGGAAACAGATCGAGCACCGAAGGATCAGTGACCACGAATTGCTGTTGATTGAGGCCATTGAATCTGTGCGCCTGAAGAATCAGATCCTCGTAAATTCGGTTGTAGAAAATACCGATGCCGCCGCGCACGACGGTCTTGGACTGGCCGGGCGGCGGGGCCGGCTTTGGCGCGGTTGATTTCGCCGCCGCTGCGTCTTTACTGTTAGTTGCGGGTGGTGTCTTTTTCTTGCTCCCAAACGAAGGGGACCAGGCGAAGCCGATACGCGGCGCAAAGTTCAAATTGCTATGAATGTTGTTCTGGTTCTCGTAACGCAGACCCGGTGAGATAGTGAGATTTGGGCGCAGCTTCCAATCATCCTGCACGTAAAGGCTAATGTCGCTTTGATTGACGTCGGCCTCGGGATTACCACCGGCGATCGAGAATTGCGTCGCGCCGCCCCCCAGACTTCTGATCTGCGCCGCGGTTAGTTTCTGTTTCTGGAACACGAGGGTGCGCCGGTAGCGCTCGAGGCTGCTGATCTCAATGGTCGCCCCGCCCGGAATAATCTGGTCGTTAGCATCAAGGCTCGGCCCCGTACCGCCAGCGAAGGTATACGTGCCGCCGAAATTGGACGGCGAGATACTCTTGATCCGCACGTTCCTGAGACGACCGCCGATTTTGACAAAGTGTTGTCCGTGCGACCACGAGGTGAAGTTTTGCAACTCGACGCGGTCTTGGTGGTTCGACGCAGAGCCGACCTGGGAGCCGCCGCCAAAAAATGATTCCGCTACGTTGAGCGCCGGCAGAGCCGTCGTGGCCTGCTGGCGAAAAATGCCGTGGCTGATCTGTAGACGAGTTTCATTGATTGTCTTTTCATTGATGATCGCCGTCTCTGTCAGTTGCAGCGTGAAGTTCTTGCGGGTCGCGCGATACGCTCGCGACGGCAGCGAGAACCCGCCCACACCCTGCGGATTCTGAGAGAACTGGCCGTAGTCAAAATTCCCGACGAGCGTGTGCTTCTTATTGATTTTCAGATCGCCGCGCTGACTGACATAAAAATTCTTTTGCGGGGTTACCAGCGTTTGGTTGAATAGCGCCGGTTTCAATGTGGCCGGATCGAGAATCGTCGCGTTGATGATCGAATTGCCTTCACTCGCGTAACGCCCAAAATAGAAGGCGAACGAAGCGCGCTTCGGTTTAATTGGCCCGGTTAGGTTTCCATTCAGAGCGCGTGACTGATACGGCGCGCGCCGCGTCGCATAAGGGTTTCGCGAGTTGAGACTCTCATCATTGAAGTTAAAGTTGATCCCACCGTGGAATTTGTCGGAACCGGGTTGCGTAAAAATCTCTATTCCACCCCAGCCCGGATATTCATTCTCAGCCGAGTAGGGATTCTGGTTGATGCGAACTTCCCTGATCGCTTCCTTGGGCGGGACCTTCCCGTTCGAGAATCCATCGACCGTTACCTGCGGAGGGTTGTCGCCCTGAGTTGGTCCGGCCATCGCGTTCAGTGCCGCCGCCAGCGCATCGGGATCATCGGGCAGAGCCTCCAGCTCGCGGCCGCGCAGAACGGTGGCGTCCCCATTTCGATCCGAGTCGGTGCTGATTCCCTTATTATCCACCGTGACCGACTGTTCCATGGCCTCGATGCTCAACTGCAAATCAAGCGTCGTGGTTGCGCCAGGCTTTACCATCACCTTCTTCTCTTCGCGCACCGTGAAGCCAACGGCTGAGACCTTCAAATCGTAATTGCCCGGCGGCAGGGTTCGGAATTCATAGTTGCCCGACGAGTTGGTGGTCGCCGTTCGCTCTTTGCCCTGGGCGTCTTTGGCGACTACGGTGGCGTTTACGACCAGGCCTTCGAGTTGGTCGGTGACTGTGCCCTTGATGGCGCCCGGGCCCGGTTGAGAAAAAGCGGCCGGCGCGAAAGCGGTCAGCAAAAGACCGCACGCCAAAAGGGCGGGGAAAATGCGGTGCATGGGAGTTAGTGACATAAATCCTTCAGACGTTTCAGAGAATTTGAGCTGACCGCTTTGGCCAGGTTAGTTTGGTTGAACTGAGACGACTAAGGTTCCCTACCGTTACACGTTGATCGAAAGGCAGGGTTGCAATAATTCCCCGGGCGAGACTGGCGATATATTAGCAGGAAAGAGCGGTTCTGGGTCAGAGAAAATCAGGCGGAAATCTGGGGGATGTGCAGCCACTTCGAAGAACGACCGCCAGATTTTATGCGAGATTATCTCGGAAATCACTCGTTAACCAGTCGCAACGCCTCTTCTCTTAGATCCGCGCTTAGATAGAAGTTGTGCGCTTCCAATTGAGCTAACAATGTCCGGAGAGATGGAATCATTGATTGTTGTTTTGCAAGAACCAGCGCGCCAACAGTTCCGATGATTCTGAGTCCCATCTGTTTCGCTACGGCTCGGGCTTGTCGATCGTCCAGAAGGACTCGCCAATGTTTTTCGTAACCCAAGGCTATTGCCTCGGCCTCTCCCTGATCGATGAGTAACTTGAGGGACATCATGAGCGCGTCGTTGGCGGGACTCTCGACTTTGAGCCAGGCGAGCGACACGCCAAACTCGCGGGCAACTTCAGGTGGGATAACGACGGGTTCGAAGAGTTCGGAAAGAAGATCAAGCCGGTCGATGCGCTCAAGTCCAATTAAGCAGGTACTGTCAGCGACTATCGGCTCCTTCACACGCCGATCTCCTCGCGCAAGTCGTCGGCGGAGTAGTTGAGAACGGGAACGCGGTGCTGACCCAGGACATCGATGAAGCCGCGTTTAGAAAAACCGGCGAGTTGCGCTGCCTGGCCGAGCGATAGTTTTCCTACTTCAAACAACTTGATGGCTAGGAGCAACTTGATTTCATCCTCGGATATATTGACGGGCAGATCTACTTTTAGTTCGGTTGTGCTCATTTTTGTCTCCTTCAGTTAGACCCTGCTTACCGAAGTACCAATTTTCCTACGAAAATCAATCGGCGCAACATCCGGCCCAACCAGACCAAAGCCCCGATTCTTAACAGCGTCCGTCGAAGCAGCGGAAACATCGAGCCGGCAACTTGTTTATAGAACCAAATATCGGCCCGACGTTTGTTGAAGCGCTCCAAGATTTTTCGGTAACTCTCAACTAGGTCCCCGATCATTACATCGCGCTCTTCGCGTTTAAGAAACAGATAGAGAACGTACTCAGCATTAAGCGGAGGTCGAGGCGGAGTTGATTTCCCGGTATCGCTAGAACTGCTACGCCGGTGCTTTATGGACAAGAGAGGGTCTTCATTTTTGGCGAAATCGACCATATGAACATAGTCAGCAGGAGAACCGGGGGACGATTCGCCCCATGTGCCTTCGCCCCAAAACTCCAGTTCCTTATAGGCAGGTGCCATCTCTACCTCTGAGACCAGTTTTGAGTCGGAATGCGATTCGATAACGCTGTAGACAACTCCAAAATCGTTTTTTCTTTCGCTAACGGCCGATCGAATGCGTTTCTCGGGTACCGCGCCAACGCGCCGAGTCCACTTCGATAGGATATTCCTCTATCAGCGTTTGTTTGCCTATCATGCGAGCCCTCCGATTGGCACCGCATTCATGAGTCGCTGCCGAGCAGCTTGAACTTCTTGCAGGAGGGACTGAGCAGAACCCTTGACTCGATAATGCCTTTTGGCGCGCCCTCCGCGTTCCGCGGTTGGTTCCCCAACCCATGATTGAACGAGCCCTTTTTCCTCCAGTCTTGAGAGCGTCGTGTAGAGGGAGCCAATAGTGATCGAGCGATTCGTCGCTTCTTCCAGGGCTTCACGAATGGTCACACCGTAGGCGTTTTCGCCCTGACTGAGGATCGCCAGAAGAACCAGTTCCTCAAATTCTCCAATGTAAGTACGCGTCGCACTCTTCGTTTCATCGACCTCCCGTTCCTGCAGTGTGGCCACCGCAACGTCGGCAAGCTTATTAAGTTTCGTCATTCCGCGATCCTTTCTGTGTCGGTATTTGTACTGCAATGTAGGACAAACTGTCAAGCCGGTTCAAACTAGAGTTGGCAAAGCCAGTCTTATTGAACTAGTGGCTGTAGCGTTTACTGAATGATTCGTTTGGAAGGAATGCCGGGACTTGTAATCACCTATACACAGGATAAGTCGGTCTGCGAGGAACGGTGGGCCGCAATTTCTTCAACGCATCCGCCAGGCCAAGTTCTCAAGGGCGGCAATATCAAATTCCAAGCTTCTCACGAGCTTCCTCGAATGGAATTCCGGTTTGGTGTTCCTTTGCCTCCAGGAGCCGGCGCTTCATGTTCTCGCTCTTCAAGAGGTACGCAGTCTCTTTTTCAGACTCGATCTCGCGCCACAATTCAATGGGCACAATCACCGCCGTCGGATTACCACTCTCGTCTGAAACGTACTGTATTTCCGGCATTGCCTAATCCTCCACGCAATTCATTACGAAGGCCGGGTGATGGTCAATAATTCGAAACCTGTAGTCACGGAATCAAACAGCACTTCGCCTCAGCGAGGTGCCGATGAGAGTCTCTCGATCCAACTCGTCTCGTTACCGATTTGGACTCGCTTGCGACGCCGGCATCCCCTTCATCGGAATCGGCAGTTTCCCGTCCGCGCCGCTGGTCAGCGCAATGAACGCATGATCCGTGCGGATCGAATCGAACACGGCATCGACGCGCGCTTCCATCATCTCTTTCTCGCGCACGGCCTGATAGCGTTCGTACTGGAAGAAGTGACGGCGCAGCAGGCTGAGCGCTTTCTCACGCTGTCCGTTCTGGGCATAGATCGCCGCGAGATTGTAAGAAGCGGGCATCAGTTTGACGTTATCGCGAGCAATCTTCAGCGCCTCTTCCTTTTTGCCGTTCGCGGCCATGAACACCGCGGCGAAGACGAGGTTATATGGATCCAGGGGATCGAGCGCCAGCGCCTGTTGCGTGTACTCGTTACCCTTAACCGGATCGCCTTCGGAATTCCAATAGACGGCCAGGTTGCGATACGCGAGGGCCAAAGGATATTCGGCGATGGCTTGCTCCATCAACGCCAATCCTTTTTTGAACTCGCCATCGTGAATCGTCATCTTGCCCAGGCCGTGCAACGCGACCGAGCGTGTCAACGAATCAGCCGGCATGTTCAGAATGGCTTCGAAAACTGTACGCGCCTTCTTCCAGTCACCGATGTTGTGGCGATAGTTTTCACCCATGAAGCGCAGCGGAACCGGATCGGCCGGGTCCATCAGGTGCGCGCGCGTGTACCACTTGTCAGCGGCGATGTAGCGGCCGCTGTTCTCAGCCATCAGCCCGAGCTTCATCGTACGTTGAATCCGCGCGCTCAGGCGTGGCTCGAGATTTGGCGCCGCCGGTATGGCAGCGACTTCGACGCCGAGCTTCTTCAATTCCCTGGCGGCATCCTTTGCCTTTTTCGGGAACATGCATTTCTGATCGACCACCGCCTTATAAAGTTTGATCGCGCCTTCGTTGTCGCCGGCTTTCACCTTGCGGCCCGCTTCATTTATCTGTTCAGTAAGCGCGGTCTCACGCTGTTTCATTTCGCTGTCGACGACCTTCTCCACATCAGCGACTTTGAGCTTGCCGTTTGCGTTTTCGACTTTCTTGACGGGAGTACCATCCGGAGTGGCCAGCACTGCCACCGGTAGCTTTGAATCGCCGACGAGCTTGTCTGCGTTCGGGATCTTCGTGTCCGCCACTGACATGGCGACGCATTGCGAGGAATAAGTTAGAAGGGTGCGCGATTGTTTCAAGCTCGAATTGTTTATCTCGTTCTGAGAAGCCGGAAACCAATAAAGAACGAGGCCGCTCGCCGGCGCGTCCTTAGCCTTATAAACTTTCCAGGGCACCGGATAAGTGGGAGCAGCCGAACCGCCGCCGCCGCTATTGGACATGCCGCCGCCGCCGCCGCCGCCGCCTCCGCCGCAAGTGGCCCACGACGTTTGAATGAAAAAGAGTGCGAGGAGAGCAACAGCGATTGAACGAGCAAATTTGGTTTTCATGGCGGGTGATTATAGCAAGGCATCAACCTGCCCGGAAGCCCAAACCCTGCATCTCGGCCTGAGCAAGAACGATCCACGAAGTCACACGAACGAAACGAGTGGGCTCTAAGGTTCGTGCAATGAATAAGCCTGTTTGATTTTCGATTGCTTCAGTGCTGCGTCCGCGAGGGCCTAAATGTTTATAGAGCCGAGAGCCCAAGGAAGTCTTAAGCTCCGAACGAGCGAATCACTCGGCTTTGCTGAAAGGCACACTGCGCTCCTCCGGAGCTAAACGATTCCTTCACGGATGTGAGCTATAAACATTTGGCCGTTCTGCGGCCAGGAGACGAGTCTGGGGGTATTCGAAACCGCAAAGGGCGCAAAGGTTGCCGCAAAGTAACGCAAAGGAAAACCCTCTGCGATCTTTGCGAAGACTTTTGCGCCCCTCGCGTTTAATAGACCGCTGGTTAGAAACTCAGTCTTTGTAGAACTTCGCTTACCAACTACAGCCGTACGACTTCAACGCAGTTTCCTGTTGAGCCGCTGCCTGCTTGCAAGCCGAGGCGAGCGTTCCTTTGGTGGCCGGGTTCTCAGCCAATTTCTTCCAGGAGGCGCGCCACTGAGCTATGGCCGATTTGTATTGAGCGCGCGCGGCTTCCGGCACCTTGCTGGAAACGCACGCGTCGTACTTAGCGATGAAATCATCGCATTCCGGGACGCCAATCTTTTCGCCGGCTGGTACGGTCGCCGGAGTCGACGCGGCCGTGGTCTTGTTGGAATTGCCGGCCGCCGTGTTGCTGTTATTCATGTTGTCAGTCTTACTGCATCCGATCAGAATAGCAGTGCATAGGACGGCCAGAATCAATAAAGTGTTACGTAACATCGGGGTACTCCTTCAAAGTTCAGCAAGGAATGCTTGAACTATAACGGGAAAGGGATTGAAAAGCGGCGACATGATACACGAGAAACCGGAAATTAACAGCCGGATTGGCTCACGTAGCCCTGCGATTGTTCACAAGTCGAAGTTCATCCACGATGCACATATTCGCCAGATAGACGCAGATCTCGGCATTTTTTTGCGGAGTGGATTGGTTGACTTGCGGCGCCGGACCTCGTAGTTAGCCTGAGAACTCATCGATCCGACGATCTTTCCCGCAATCGTCGAGACTTATGCGACATAGCAAGCGAAGTTTGAGCTTGCCTATGGTAAGACCTCGAAACATAATAGGCCCGCCTGAGAAGACACACTATGCCCGTTGCAACCATTCGCAGCCCCAAGCGAAGGCCACGTTCACAACCATCGAGAGCGGATTGGTTTCGATACTACGCCGATTTCTCGACCGAATTCGTTGAAGACATTATTTCCCACTTGGATCTAAGTCCGGGCGCTACCTTGCTAGATCCATGGCTTGGTGGAGGGACTACCGCTGAAATTGCGACGGCACAAGGTCTCCGTTTTAAGGGGTACGACATCAACCCGGTGATGCTGCTCGTCTCGCGGGCGCGAACTATTGCGACCAGTTCTGCCACTCAAATCCCGAACGTGATGGACTCAATAACGCGTTCATACAAGAAGAACATAAAAAACGTGATGGAGTCCGGTGCTAAAACCGATCCGTTAGAACAGTGGCTGCAGCCTGCTTCGGCTCGCGCGTTCCGTGTCTTAGAACGTTCCGTCGAAACCAGGTTATGCCCGCAAGAAGTAACGTCACCAACTCCCTTATGGAGGCGAACTGGTCAGGCCTCGCCGATGTTGGCCTTGTTCTACGTTGGGTTGTTTAGAACGCTGCGGCATTTCATATGGGCTTTCGAGAGCTCGAATCCGACTTGGGTTAAGGTCGTCAACGAAGGCAAACGAATCCAACTGTCGCCAGACAGAATTCTCAACCGTTTTCATAAAGAGATTAGGCGCCTGTCAGAGTCGATGACAGCAGAACTCGAAGTAATTCCGCCGAGCACCAATCGTAGTTGTGTGATTAATCGCGCTTCGTCATTACAGCTTCCTGTCGCTTCGGGTTCAATTGATGCAGCGGTATCATCACCGCCCTATTGCACGAGGATCGATTACGTTCGAGCTACATTGCCGGAACTCGCGGTGATTGGGCATCCAAATGGCAAGATTATTCGGCGACTGAGAGAACGAATGATAGGCACGCCAACCATTGACGAGTGTGACGAGTATGAAACCGAAGACTGGGGGACAACCTGCTCGCGTTTCCTTTCAGCCGTTGAGCGTCATGCATCCAAGGCGTCTGCTACTTATTATCTGAAATATTATCACCAATATTTTGCCTCAATCTTCGCATCGCTGAAAGAGATCGATCGAGTACTCAAACCAAGTGGTCAATGTGTCCTGGTGGTGCAGGATTCATATTATAAGGATAAAAAGAATAACGTACCGCGGATGTTCATTGAGATGGCCGCTCACTATGGTTGGTCCCTCGATAAGAAAAAACCTTTTCGCGTGAACCAAACTCTCGCGGGTGTGAACCCTGATGTTAAAGCATACCGTACGACCTTTCATGCGACAGAGTGGGCTCTTGTGTTTTCTAAGTAGGCGCAGCTCACGATAGTACGCGCCAGGCCATTCCAAACAAGATGGTAGCAAAGCGTAAGAAACGCAGTGTCCGAAGCGCAGGGAAGCCTAAGCCTGTGCCTGGTCTTACCAAGATAGTCTATCTTTTTGGGGCCGGCGCAACTCAGGCTGAAGTCAGCTATGATGGACCCGGGAACGTTAGCGTGTTGATGCGCGATACGGATGATTTCGGAGATGGTATCGCAACAGGTGTCCTAAAGCGGCTCGGTGCGGAGGGTGACGCATTCAAGACCGATAAGGGAATCGATATCGAGAAATTAATCAGCCTACTCGCAGCCAGCGGAGTAGAAGAGCATCTTCGATTAGCAGAGAGAATGAGGCAGCATTACTTTGAGGAGATTTGTGCGCGGATCGTCACTTCGGTTCCAATCGAGCACCCCACACTCGCGACCGCTTTGCTCGAAATGCACCGTAACCCGTCATTTCAGAAGGGCGTCGAGCTGCTTAGTGGGGTCTTGACGACCAATCATGATGGACTACTTCAGGCTGCATTTAAGGAAACTTTTAGCGCTATTGACCTTGGTTTTCCTTTCCTTTCTACTGACATTTCAGTGTCAAATGGTCAGCCGGTTCCGTTGCTGCTTCAATTACACGGTTCGTTCACTTGGACATTCGGCGCACCACTTAACGTGACGATGCTAAATAAATCCTCGACCTATTGTCGCGATGCTTCTTGGATTCCACCCACGGTTCTTAAGGAAACGAAACTATACCCATTCAATAAGCTGACGGCTCTGGCCTACGAATTATTGTCAAAACACTGCGATGTGCTGAGAGTGATTGGTTCCTCTTTGACACAGAACGATTGGAACATCTTGTCGCTAATATTCAACGCTCAAAGGCACAACATGTTCTTGGGAAGGAGCCCATTCATAATTCAACTGATCATGCCGCAGAGAGACGGAGTGGCAATCGAGGAAAGCTCGGCATATCTAAAGAATATGATGCCTATGAGTTCGCTCAGAGATGGCGACTTCAGCCCATACGAGAAATGGACCAAAGACAATCCACCTGTGAATGAAGACGAGGCGAATCCATTCTTCTATTGGCTCAAACAAAAGATCAATTTTCATCAGAATAAGAAGGATTTCGGCAGTAGTCCCCTGGGCGATACGATGGCCAGAGTATCGGGAGGAGTAGCATGAAAGCAAAGAGAAGAGTTGAAGAATGGCTAGTCGAGGATTTGGTAAAGAATCAAACCCAGATAACGTTCCCGGATTTTCAACGGGAAAGGAAGCTTTGGTCCGCCCCCCAAAAAGCTCTCCTAATCGACTCGATTCTAAAAGACATCGATATACCAAAGCTATATTTCAATAAGAACGACAAGGCCGAGTTTGAAGTCGTCGATGGTCAACAGAGACTTTGGGCAATTTGGGATTATTTCAATGATGAATATTCTTGCGAGGTAAACGGAGAAGAATTGTATTTCTCGGATCTTGAGAAACCTCCGAAGGATCGTATCAAGAACACAATTAAGAACTACAAATTACAGATTACCGTTTTCGAACAAGCGGACGAGGATTACTTGCGGCAGCTTTTCGTAAGGTTGCAATGGGGACTACTGCTAAATACTGGAGAAAAACTCAACGCAGCCTCGGGTGAAATGAAAGAATTTGTTTTTCATCAACTGGCTAAGCGCAACTTTATCCAGGAACTCGGACTCCCCAAGACCCGTGCTCGTTACGCCCGCGAAACGCTGTGCGCGCAAATATGTATAAATTCCTTCTCGCGAGAGCAACTCAACGGTCGTTTCGCCCGTACGCGATATGACGACCTCCTCCATTTCTTTCAAGAGTTTGAGCACCCAAAAGGAAAAGACCGGACATTCTTTGAGCGGCAAACGACAAAGATCACGAGGATCGTCGATCAGCTATGGCAGGCTTTTGGAAGCGATGCTACGACCCTTTCAAACAGGTCCTACCTTTTGTCAGTCTATATCCTTTTTGAGGAGCTAGGTGGAAAAGACGGAAAAATCTCCGCAAAGCAAAAAGAGGAATTCGCTGAGTTCGTGCTCACGCTCTGGAAACTTCTGAAGGAAGAATCCGCGAAAGGGTTCAACCGAACCGACGAAGAACTTTATAAATTTCAAACATATCTTAGTAGCGCGCCGGGAGAGAGATACCAAATCGAGAAACGGTACAATCAACTGAAGGAATACTACTCTCACTTCAAGAAAACCGGTAAGATCAAAGGACACTAACGAAAGCCACTGTTCGAATATCTATTTCTTTATTCTTACATAGCCACGCATCGATGAAATATCTCGACGAACGTGAAGGGCTTTAGTCATTCGTAAATCATCGCTCTTTCGATAATCATCCTCGGTTTCGAAAACGACATAGCCGTTAGCATCGAATAGGGCCCCTGGAAATTCGGTGAGTAAATGGTACCAACCCCCATCCTTTCGGTAAAGCGCGTGCTTTGCTCCTACGCCCCATTTTCTGCTTAATATCTTTGCTGTAACTTTCTTCGCCCATATGCGTCCTCCTAACTCTTCGCGCTCAAGAATTCATCCGGCTCGACAATCTTCCCAGCGATTGCTGAAGCAGCAACCACATACGGTGAAGCGAGGTACAACTTTCCGGGGCCGCTGCGGCCGGGGAAGTTTCGGTTCTGGGCGCTGACGGTTACGGTTTCCGCGGTCTTTGAAGCGCCGGGGCCGGCGTTGATGCAGGCGCCGCAGCTTGGATCGATCAGTTCGGCGCCGGCTGCGGTGAAGATTTCGATATAACCTTTTTCGCGCGCGTATTGTTTGATCTTCTGAGAGCCGAATTGCAGGTAAAGATGAACGCCGGGCGCCACGCGCTTGCCTCTCGACAGCGCATTCTGCAAGACGGTCGCGTACATGTCCATGTCGGCCATTTTCCCGCCGGTGCATGAACCCCCGTAAGCGGCGTCGATGCGCACTTCCTCCGCCAGCTCGTCGATGGGAATTCCGTTGCGCGGATCGCCGGGCAGCGCAACCATTGGACGCACGTCGTTCAGATCAATTTCAAAAGTAGCCGCGTATTCGGCATCGGGATCGCTGTAGACAAATCCTTTGCGTACTTCTTCCGGATCGAGTCCGCGCATCTTCACGATGTACTGCAGCGTGAATTCATCGGGTTCGATGATGCCGGTAAAGCCGCCCGCTTCCACTGACATGTTCGTAAGCGTGGCGCGTTCGTCCATCGACCAGTTCGCCAGATCTTCGCCCGCAAACTCAAGGACCTTGCCGATGCCTTTGCTTGTCTTCATGTATTCACTGGCGAGGATGAAAAGCATCACATCTTTCGCGGCGACGTCCGCGCGCTTGCGGCCTTTCAAAACATACCGCATGGTTTCCGGCACGCGAATGCGAATGTCTTTCGCGTACCAGGCGTTCGCCATATCGGTTGAGCCAACACCGAAAGCGAAGCATCCGAGCACGCCGGCCATGCATGTATGCGAGTCCGTGCCGATCACGATCTGTCCGGGCAGGGCGAGGTCTTCGACGACCGCGTTGTGACAGATCGCTTCCGAACCGCCTTCGGGATTCTCGCCGTATAGTTTGATCCCCTGACTGCGCGTGAAACTCTCCTGCGTCGTTGCCAGGCCGTCGGCCTTTTCCAGCAAACCCATCTCGCGATGCTTTGGCGACATCACTTTATTAAGGAAAGTCAGGTGATCGCGGAAAGCAAAAACAGATTCGGGTTCAGTCACTCGCGCGTCGGCACCGAGGGCTTGTTTGAAAAGGGATTCAGCCATGGGCGTCACGTACTCGTGCGAGAAGCGCACGTCCGCGACTGCGAACAGAGCATCGCCTGGCTTCACGGCTGCGACGCCGATCTGTCCGGCTTTGACGAAGGCATGACGCGCAATAATCTTCTCGACGATATTCATTGGCCGTGGCGAAGCGGATGCGACTGCCTTCTGGATCACATTCTGAAACATTTGGTCGTCGGCTTCGGCCCGGCTGACCTGACCAACCTCCACCAATTGACTCATCAGTGACTGGGTTTCGACCGGCGGCGGCGACACTTCTCCAGCCAATCTCGCCTTGTTGTAATTAAAGAGCCCGCCATGTTCGACAATCGATTGCGAAATTGGATCGAGGCCGTTGGTGAACTCGGCCAGCCCAATCTCTTCACCGCGCCGAATGCGTTCGATCAAGCCAAAGTCAGTTGACGTTAAGAGGCCAATGTTCTGCGAATTCTGGCCGTAGATTTTTTCGATGCTCTGAGCGATTACGAGTTGAATACCCGACCACTTTTCGGCATAGGGCGCGGTTTCTCGCGATGAACCGCAACCTTTGGATAGGCCTGAGACAACCACCGCAAAGCCGCCGTTCTTCACTTCGTCTTTCTTGACTGCGCCTTCGCGCATGCCGACATAAACGTACTGACCCAAAGTCTCGTCGTAATAAAAGCAGACCCATCCCGGCGTAATCTCATCGGTCGAGATATTGTTCATCAAAGGCAGATTGTCATTCATCAGCCGCTGCGCCAGCTCGTCTTCGATCGTTCTCGCTTCGTCGCCGGTGGCTTCGAGTTGTTGTCGGATTAAAGAAGTGTCTTCAGTCAGGAATAGTATGCGGCCATTGAACCGGATGTTATCTGGTCTCTTTGCAAACTCCGAACTGGTCATTGAATTGTTCCTTATGATTAGCGTGCTACAGTTTTGATTCCGCTCTAATTATAAGCCGGAAATGCGAAGAAGTCGCTCGGACAGATGATTGTACGAGCGACCTTCAGGTGGGGTGAGTCTGCGAATGCTAGAACTCCAACTTCGCGGACAGCGTCACCGTCCTGCTGCCGCCGGGATAATAGTTGGCCCCGAAGCTGCTGCCGGCAATTCCCCAGGGGCTTCTCGCGGAATTCGTGTACGACTGTCCGAAAGTTGGATTCGCACTAAGCGAGGCGGAAGGAGCGAATCGGGTTCCCAGACTCGCGTCGTTCCCGGAGGGCGCCGCGAAGTTTGGATGATTGAAAATATTTGCCGCCTCAGCGCCCACGGTTAGTCTGACGTTTTCGGTGAAACTAAACCGGCGCCGCAACGCCAGATTGAACTGCGCCAACCCAAAGCCGCGCAGGCTGTTACGGCCCAGCGTTCCCTGCCGCAAGTCTTGCGGCACATTGAAAGCCGCCGCGTTGATTCTTCTGCCTCCGGCAGCAGCAGCGTCATTCAAATAGAGCGGCGCGCCCGCGATCAAATCAGGTCTGAGATAGAGAGACCCGAAACTCGTAGGTACGCCGTAGACGATGTTGACCGGGCCCGCCGAACGAACGTTGAAGACGGACTCAACGCTCCACTTGCGCGTAAGCAGATTGCCGAAGCCCGAAGCAAACAGTGCCGGAGCCTCGTAAGATGCAAAGCCGCCGAGCGTGTGACGAACATCGAAATCGGAGGGACCACGCTCGATCGCAGAATCGATGCTTCTAAACAACGCGCGCGCGGCGGAATCCTGAGAAGAGTCATCGATTGATCTTCCCCAGGTGTAACTGACCGTCGCGAAAAATCGTTTTGATAGTCGCCGGTTGAATTGAAGCTGCAACGAGCGATAGTCGGACGAGGCTCCGTTTGTGGTGATCCTTAGGAAATCGAAATTCGCATTCCGGTTCAGCAGGGTGCTGCTCAGCAGCAAACGCTTTCCCGCGTTGGCGACGTAAGCCGCCGAAATGCTTTGCCTGGAACCAAGCGAGCGTTGCACCGAAGCGCTCCACTCGATCGTGTAAGGCAACTTCAGTCGCGGATCGAAAGCCGAGAAGGGCACGGTCACCGCCGTCGAATTCACGGTAGTTGCCCCGGCGAACGAAAACGGCACGTTCAATTGCGATTGTCCGTTGAGAAATGGATACGAGTCGGCATAGGCATCTCCGGCGGCGGCGTTGCCGAGGTCGTATCGGATTCCGAAGCTGCCGCGAATGACCAGGCCGTCGTCATGCAACGGCTGATAAGCGATGCCAACTCGCGGGGCAAAGTTTCCATGAGTAGTCTTCCACAAAGGTGCGCCTCGAGGAGCGAGGGCGAGCCGCGCCGGATCGTCAACTTGATTGACGGCGAGGGCGTCCGTTTGATCTGACGCGCTCGGGGCCGGACTTACTTCCCAGCGCAAACCGTAGGTAAGCGTCAACTTTGAAGTGATTCTCCATTCATCCTGAGAGTACGCAGCGAGGTCATTGAACACCGGCCGTTGCGATTGCGAGCGAGTGAACAAGTTGATGCGCCCGGCATTGCCTGTCAGTGCCTGGGTCACGCCATCAAAAAGGGCGCTTTGATCCTGCCGGCGCAAGCCGATGATCGGAAAAATTCTCCGGTAGTCTGCGCCAATCTTAATCGTATGATTACCCAAGACCTTCGTCACCGAACCCAACGAGTTGAATTGCCGCTGGGTGTTGGTGACTCCACTGCCATTCACAAGCTGCGTGCCCCTCGCGTTCAGGTCGGCGCTGAATAAGGCGTTGTCGGCCGATGGCTGAGTGAAAACAGAAGTCAGAGGAAGAATTGCTCCGCCGAAAGTATCAAGCCGGTAAGAACTCCGCGAGGTGAAACGGCTGTAGTTGGCTTTCAACTCGATCACAACAGTCGGCGACATCGTGTACGCCACAGTACCGGTGATGGTTTGCGCGCGGTTGGAAACGTGGTTGAGAGTGTTAAGCGAAAATCCGCCCGCCCCTCGTTCATCCGCACTCGAGTTGGTGATGTTGAAGTAACCGGACAGCGACAATTCGTTGCTCGGCCGGGCGTCGATGCGCAGACTTCCGTTGTCATGGCGGCCCGCGTTCGCGAAGCTGGAGGCAAACTCCGCGAACTCGTCCGGCCGCTCGGGACGGTTTGGCAACGGATAGAGATTCAGCACTGGTTGAATGTTCAGAGGCGCAGCTCGTCGCGCGGTCAGCGACGGAACGTCAGTTAGCGCCACGACGGGCTGACGCAGGCGAAATCCTTCATACGAAGAAAAGAAGAACCAACGATCGCGTCGAATCGGTCCGCCCAGGGTACCGCCGAAGTCGCCGAGCCGGTGACGAGGTTTCAAGAGTCCACGACTGTTGGCGAACCAGTCGTTGGCGTCTAGCGTTTCGTGATTGAAGAAGTAGAACGAGGAGCCATGAAAGGCGTTGGTCCCGCTTTTGGTGACGATCGAAACTTGCGCGCCGGAATTTCGCCCGTACTCGGCGGAGTTTCCGTAGCTATGAATCGTAACTTCCTGCGCAGCGCTGAGCGATGCGATCGGGTTGGTTCCACCAGTGGCCGTCAAAGCCGGGGTGCTCCCAGACGCAGAAGCGCCCGGACTCTGTCCGCCCGGAGCGATTCCGAAGTTGCCACTGACGCCGTCTATTATGAAATTATTGGATGCCGGCCGCTGTCCGTTCACCGAAATATTTGCGCGGACTGATGAGACTGGATCGGCTGCTCCCGGAGAGACGCTTCCCGGGGCGAGCAAAACAAAACTCTGAAAGCTTCTACCATTCACCGGCAGATCCTGAATCGTTCGCACGGCGACATTTGCTGAAAATTCTGCCGATGACGAGTTCATAGTCGACGCGCTGGCAGTAACGTTTACCGTTCCGCTCACACCGCTTACTAAGCCGAAACTTGCCGAGCCCGCCGGCGCTGCAACTGGAACATCTACACGGCGCGGCTCAACGCCATCCGTCGCGTTTGTCTCATCGACCGCAACGAAGGAAGTGAACTGCGTCATCATGCGGTACGCGACACCGAGCTTTACGATTTCGGCTTTCAAGTCGTCGCGCATCTTGCCGGCCTGGATTCCGCTCATATCCTGACCCATCAGATCGTCGACCTTGCGGCGCGCCCACAATGTTGCCAGCACGTCGTGTCGCGTTTCCTGTTCCGGCAGCTCGACCGGGATTTCGCGGACAGAGGCCTGCCCGGACATCATTCCTCTTAATCGAATAATCCCTTTGCCGGCTCCGGCGTAACGGCCGGAGATTATTACCGGCTTGGCGCTAAAGAGATCGGGAATCGTTTTAGGGTAGACATCGGTGACTGGCAAACCGCCCCAGTCGATTGAAACATCGGTGAGCAGGGGATTGCGTATGCGTTCGTGAAAGCGTTTGGCCACTCCGGAGGTGTCGCCGTTCTGAGCGACGTATTCCACTTCGCCACGTCCGTATTCAGTGATCTTGTCGAGCAGGAATCGATTTGGCGAGCTGCCGAACCCCATCGCGAATACGCGCGCATGCGGATGCTTCTGCACTTCCGAGATTATTTCCATGTCGTCTCCAACCTGGCCATCGGTCATGAAGCAGGTGATCCGCACGTGATCCTGCGCATCAGACGGCGCGAGGGCTGCTCGAATGGCCTTCATCATTTCCGTGCCGCCATCGCCCTTTGCGTTGGCGAGGAGATGCTTTGCCTTGTTTATGTTTGCCGGGGTTGCCGGCACCGGATTGGAAAAGAGAATTTTCGTGTCGCCGGAGAAAAGAATTACGTTGAAGGTGTCCTGTGGATAGAGACCATCGAGCGCCAACATCATCGTCTCTTTGGCCTTCTCGATCGGAAAGCCGCTCATCGAGCCCGACGTGTCGAGGACGAATACCAACTCCTTCGGCATCGTGTCGGCCGCAGTCACCCGCTGGGGTGGTTGGAGAATGAAAGTAAAGAAACCGCCTTTACTGTCGCGATGGGTCAACAAGGCATCTTCGATTCCGCTCCCGGCTACGTCATACTTCAAAATAAAGTCCTTGTTGGGAATCGTCGCTTGATCTTTCAAGCGCACAATTGCTTTCTCGGAGCCCGGTTGTAACGCTACGATCTCATGAGTTGTGGATTGGAAGCCTACCAAGGGGACGCCCGCGTCGATATTCACCTCGATCGAAATATCATGACCCGCGCGCATGCCGTCAGGCATTATCGGGGGAGAGATTTGGGCGGCATCCGGCACGCGTTCATTTGCGGTTGCCTCAGCTGCCGGCGATGGTTCGGTCGTTGTTTCGGTTAAAGGTGAGGCCTCGTTCTTCGGCTCCGGCCCTGGAATGTAGCGGGGTGCGACCACCATTGGAAACGACCACTCGTAAGATCCTTCTTCATATTTAAGAGTCTCGACATAGCTAATCGTCACGATGATTTGCTGTGCGGGAAGGATGTTCGCCACCGCCTGGGTGAAAATATTAGGGCGCTGCTGATTCAGCAAGGCGGCAATCTGGCCCTTCGCCCGCGCCGCATCGTAGGTCGCTTGCGCGTCTTCGCGGCGCATGATCTTTCCTTTCACAGTGCGATTTCCGACGACTATCGTCATGTCATCGACGGCGGCGGCTTGGGGCAAGGGAAAGGTGTAGACAGCTTCTATCTTGTCCGCGAAGGGATTCTCGAATTGCTGCGTGACAATTACGCGGGCGAGAAATCCGCTGATCTCAGTCTTAACGTCTGTGTGTTTGAGAGGGCACTGGCCGGCTGGGTTTCCTTTCGCATCAATTGCGAGCAGTGCGCCTTCGGTCGCGCTGCCCTGTGCCATCACCGAATGATTGTGCGCGAGTGAACCGGCAGAGAGCAGGCACACGAAGGCCAACAGAGTCGATCCCAGGAGAGGGTTGCGCTTCATAACTTCCTCCGTTAAGAGCAGACTACAACCTGGCGCAGTCCGAAACTCTTTGACTACGCGAGATGATTTAGTTTTCAGCTAAGGGAGACGAGAGTGAACCGCAAGAGCTACAACGCAGGGTCGATATCAAGAACTTGAACCTGCGTACATGTTCATGGATGCGGCCTGAGTTACACGGGGTGCCTTAACCGGAGATTAAATTTATCAAGATCGCCTGGCGCCCGGTTCAAATGAGAATGGCAAATTTGAAATGACAAATGGAAAATGAGTCTTTCTACGGCGCCGGCGTAGTCAGCAGGTAAACCGCAAACGAAGCCAGCCAGTGCTCGCCTTCATAATTACCACTCGCCACATGCGGCAGCGTGACTTTCGCGTGCGCCAGCGCCGACCGGGCCAGAACACTGCGCGCCCGATCGGTTTGCGGCAAGGCAGACGCGATGCTGCGCATGCACCAGGCGCGGCTGAGATTGAGGCCATCGAGGTGGACCAGTTTGGGATCGGTGCGGTCGGTGACGATCGCCGGTTGCAGGAGCGCCTTCGGCTCGCCCCTGATCGTGCCCGGCAGAAAGCGTCGAAACCAAACGGCGAATTCTGTCTGGCTCATGACGCGGCGCATCAGGTCGGCTTCGATCAAGGCCGGTGAGAAGAAGTCTTCGCCTCCAGGTTCCCACGCGGCCGGGTAGTTTCTGTCGCGGGCGTAATAAGTGCGGCTGCGTTCGACGATCAGTGCCGCCAACTTCTGGTTCCCGAAGGCGCGCGCATAGTCGAGCGCGAAGGCCAGACCGAACGCCGTGTTCGGGTGCACGCCGGTGCGAATCGGATAAGTTTGCTTGGGCAGAAAGCTCAGATACTTTTCCGCCAAAGCGTCCGCTAATGGCTGCAGATTTTGTGACCAACGCCGGCCGTCTTCGTCATTCCAACCGTGCAGCTCCTCGGCGAGCTTCAGCAGCCAGGCCCAACCGTAAGTGCGTTCGAACGAAGCGCGATTTGCCTGGCCCAGGTACGCGACTTCACCGGAAATATTTTTGGCAGCCAGATTTGCGTTGAGCGCCGCGCGAATTTCGCGCGCTTCGGGCATATCCGGAAACAAACGCAGCAGATGAACCAGCATCCAGTGCCCGTGCACCGACGAATGCCAGTCAAAACAGCCATAAAACGACCCATGCATCGCGCGCGGGCTGCGCACGTCGTCCGCGTCGTTATTAACATGATCGAGTTTGTTTGGATACTCTTTGCGGACGCACTTCAGGGCGAGACTGGCGAAGTGGGATGCTTCGGGTTGAGTCAGCGAAAGTTGATCCTGCTTATTCCCTGGCTGTCCCAGAGCGATGGATGGCAAAGCGAAAACCAAGAAGATGAAGACAATGTTTGACGTTGACTTGGGCATCGGTTTCTCGACTTTGACTTCAGGGTTGCTTCGGATCGAATTCAGAGGGATCGCCTTGCGCTGCTCTTTCATGTTCAAGCAAAGCTTCGAGTTCGGGGAGCACCAACAGATCCTTGGTCCTGCCGGCAAAGCGTTTTGCCGCAATCAGCTTTTCCAAAGAGAGGACGCGGAATTGATAGCCGAAGACTTCGATGTCATCTGAGTGCTGGAAACAATCGGAATACCAGCCGACGCCTTGAACCTCACCAAGGATATCGATTTTGCCGATGTCAGTATCAAAAGTGAAGTTGAGACCATGCCGAAGTGTCTCTTCATCGAGAATGAACGGGATATTATGGGGAGCACCGCGCAGAGTCGCATTGACTGAACGCAGTGCTCGAACTAGACGGGTCAGGTTCTCTGTGTCTCTGGCGTAACAAATGTCTACGTCAAAAGTTGCCTGGGACGATCCGCGCGCCCCGGCTGCTACACCACCAACGACGACGCAGGCTACCCCAAAGTCAGCGAATAGCTTCAGACCCAGCGCGATCTCGGCCATGGCGTTTTGACAAAACTACGGCTTTTCTCAATTGTGTGATTGCCGCCTGGAAATCGTCGAGCTGCTTGATTCTTTGTTCCGGCGTAAGACGTAAATTGCTGACCGTCAGAGATAGATCAATGCCGAAGTCTCGCGCGGCAGCTGCGGCAGTCCCCGGCTTGGGATCGATCAGCGCCATCTCTCTTTCGTTATAGATGACCTTGTCCATTGCCCAAAGTCTAACAGAATTCGTACACTGAGTTAAGGCTCGTACAAGCGTTCTTAAGAGAACTAAGCGAGTTAGACAAAACTGATACAAGTAATGACGTCTTCTAACGCTCTTCGATTCTCGATAATCATCCCCGCTTACAACGAAGAACAATATCTCCCGCGCCTGCTGGATTCTATAGACGTAGCCCGAGCTAATTATTCCGGCGGAGCAGCGGAAGTAGAAGTCATCGTCGCCGATAACGATTCCAACGATCGCACCGCTGAGATTGCGTCAGCGCGTGGTGCACGAGTCGTCGGAGTTGAAAAGCGCCGCATCGCCGCTGTCCGCAACGGCGGCGGCCACTCTGCTCGGGGCGAAATCGTTTGCTTTATCGATGCCGACTCAGCCGTGCATCCGCAAACCTTCAACGCGATTGAAAGCACGATCGCCAGCGGCCGTTATGTCGGCGGTTCCACCGGACTGACGCTGGAACGAAAGTCGTTTGGCCTGGTGGTTACTTACTATCTATGCGCGCCTCTGGCCTGGCTGAGCGGAATGGATTCTGGTGTGGTTTTCTGTCGTCGCGAAGACTTTGAAGCCGTAGGCGGCTATGACGAGGGCTATATGTATGCAGAAGATCTGCTCTTTCTGATGGCCCTGCGGCGGCTGGGAAAGACGCGCGGCCAACGTCTGACGCGATTGTCCATGGTTCGCGCGCTGGGGTGCACGCGCAAGTTCGATCAGTTTGGCGACTGGCATTACTTCGGCATGCTGGGACACGCGATCAAGAGTTTGTTTACCGGGAACTGGCACGACGAGAAGCTGGCCGATCGCTACTGGTATAAATCAGGGCGCTAGTTCTCGATCGGAATAGTTTTCCTTCCGCTTTGCGCAAACTCGCTGTAGAATCTCGCTCACCGCATCCTATGAAAACCGTAGCCGAACAAAGCTGCAAAGGCATCAAGCTTAAAGACTCGGATCTTCACGAGCGACTGTGCCGCGCGCGCACGTATATCGACGAGTGCTATGACCTGCCGCTGGACCTGACCGAAATCTCAAAGCAAGCCTGTCTGTCGCGTTATCATTTCCTGCGTCTGTTTCGCGACACGTTCGAAACCACGCCGCACCAGTACCTGATCCAGCGACGAATTGAGAAGGCCAAAGAACTGCTTTGTTCGGAGAGATTCAGCGTGACTGATGTCTGCTTTGAAGTCGGTTTCCAGAGTCTCGGATCCTTCAGCACGCTTTTCCGCCGCTGCGTCGGCGACGCGCCCAACAACTATCGGGAGCGTCAAAAGCAATCCCTGCGCAAGGTGCCGGGATGCTTTATTCTCATGTTCGGGCTCAAACCGGGCGCTTGAGAGCGCGATACGGAACCGCTCGCGGTAGCGAGCGGGTGGCCGTTGCCAATGAAGCCCGCTGGCTACCGCAAGCGGTGCCGTACCTTTAGCAATTTTCGAGAAGCCAGTTTCCGGCAAACCTCCTATGCTCCATCGTAAATCTGACGGAGGAGACGAGAATCATGATTACGAAAATGTCGCACGTGCTGATCTGGGTCAAGAACCAGCAGGAGGCGCTCGAGTTCTATCGAGACAAGTTGGGATTTGAGGTCGATACCGATGCCATGATCGGAGAGGACTTTCGCTGGCTTACCATGCGAATCAAACATCAACCTGGCTTTGAACTTATTTTGATGGAGCCCAAAGCGGGAATGCTCCTGGATGAAGAATCCGCCGCTCAGTTGCGGTCACTGATCGACAAAGGCGTGCTCGGCGGCGGTGTCTTTGACGCGGACGACATCTACAAAACTTACGACGAGCTAAAAGCGCGCGGCGTCGAATTCAAGGGGCCCCCCAGCGTACAGTCATGGGGCACGGCCACGGTAATGAAAGACAACTCGGGTAGTTGGTTCAGTTTGAGTCAGGAGAAAGAAGAGCAAGTCTCCTGACTTCAACCATCACTCTCAGAAGGAGAATCTTCGATGACCAAACAACTCGTGCTCGGCTCGGCTCTTGGTGCGATCGTTCTGTTTGTCTGGAGCTTTATCGCCTGGACGTTTATTCCGTGGCCGGGCGAGCCGGTGCGGAGTTTCACGAACGAAGACGCGGTCGGGCAGGCGATCAGCGCGAATGCTCCGCGTTCCGGCAACTATCTTTTGCCGAACATGCCAAAGCGAACACCGGGCATGACAGATCAGCAATACGCCGCGGCTCAGAAAGCAATGGCCGATCGTTGGGCGCGCGGTCCGATCATGTTCGCGGCTGTGCGTCTGGAGCCGTTCGATAGATTCGCAGCGGCGCTGGTGATCCAGTTTTTCACTCAACTTGTCTTAGCCCTGCTCGCGACTCTGCTGTTGCTGCAAACCAGCGGTCTTTCCCGCGCGGGTCGTATTGCTTTCGTTGTGGTGATCGGTGTGATCATTTTTGTCGGCGGGCATGTCGATGAGTGGAACTGGTGGAGCTTTAGCAACGCCTACATGTTGATGCAGTTTGGCGCCATCGTGATCGGCTGGGTACTCGCCGCGCTGGTGATTTCGACATTCGTGCGCGGCAAGGCAGCAACTGCCTAGCAGGGTGCTGAAAACAGCAAAATCGCCACAGAGACACGGAGTCACAGAGCGGGGGCAGGATCAAAACCCATCAGAAATGGCAACAAATTCTTACTCTCTTTGTTCTCATCTTTTCTCTGTGTCTCCGTGTCTCTGTGGCTACATTGGTTTTTCATCAGCCTGCTAGGCTACATAATCACGGAAGGACTTTATGGCTAAGACTGCAACCAGAACGGCAAAGAAATCGATCTACAGCGTGCATCCCGCCGTGTCGATGACGCAGAAGTGGATCGCTGAACTTAAACAGAAGACGGGTCGCTCGCTCGATGAATGGCTGAAGTTAATTAAGAAGGAAGGCCCGCCGACTGAACCAGAACGCCGCGATTGGCTCAAGTCGAAATTCAGTTTAGGGACCAACTCTGCCTGGTGGTTGGCAGAACGTTCAGTGGGAAAAGGCGAAGAGGTTGGCGATCCCGATCATTACCTGCAGGCCGCTGAGAAGTATGTGGAAGGAATGTTTTTGGGCAAGAAGGAAGCTCTGCGGCCCTTCTATGACGCGCTACTCAAACTGGGATTGAATATCGGCAACGAGGCGAAGGCTTGTCCGTGCCAGACGATCGTTCCGCTGTATCGCAATCATGTCTTTGCGCAAATCAAACCCACCACGCAGACGCGCATCGACTTTGGCCTGGCGCTGGGCAATCTGAAAACACCAAAGCGGCTGATCGACACCGGCGGCTATGCAAAAAAAGATCGCATCACACATCGTTTTGAAATAACTTCGCTGAAAGATATCGACGACGACGTGAAGCGCTGGTTGAAAGTAGCGTATGATCGGGATGCTTAGTCTTCCGGTGTCAGAAGCCCGACCGTAAGGGAGGGCCCGGTTGGTTAGCTGCCCTCCTTTACGGTCGGGCTTCTGACACGCCTATCTTAATGAGCAGGAGTTCCAACAATTGGCCACATCAATCAAGCCGCGCATGAGCGACGAAGCCGTCGAATCCAAGACAGGCAAAACGTGGAGCCGCTGGTTCAAACATCTCGATGCCGCCGGCGGCAAAAAGATGACGCATCAGGAAATCGCGGCGCACCTGAGCGAAAAGCACGGCGTTCGTCCCTGGTGGACGCAGATGGTCGCGGTCACCTATGAACAGGCGCGCGGTCTGCGCGACAAACATGAAAAGCCGCAAGGCTTCGAGATCAGCGTTAGCCGCACGATTGCCGCGCCGGTTGGTAAGGCATTCAAAGCATGGACAGTGGAAAAGACTCGCCGGCAATGGCTGCCCGCGAATCTCGAAATCCGCAAGGCGACCACGAACAAGTCTTTGCGCATCACCTGGGAAGACGGCAAGACCAGCCTCGCGGTTGCCTTCCTGGCGAAGGGCGCCGATAAATCTCAAGTCGTCGCCCAGCACGGCAAGTTGCCGGATGCGAAGTCGGCAGCGAAGATGAAAAAGTTTTGGGCAGAGGCGCTTGATCGAGTGAAGGCTTTGCTTGAGTGAGTCACATGGGACTGGTTGATGTTTAGACGCGGGCTACCGCCCGCCGTTCTTTTCGATCTTAATCCGGCGGGCAGGAGCCCGCCGCTAAACTTTGAGCGGGACTAATTTATGCGCGCTTCCATCCGCTACCCCTGTGCTTTTCTGGTTCCAGCCGTAATCATTGCGATTACGCACTTCGCGTCTCTTTCCATAACTCAGCAGGCGCAAATCCTGCCCGCCCAGCAATACGAACTCCTCATCCTGCACGGCAAACTCATTGATGGTTCTGGCCGGAAAGCGCGAATAGCCGATGTCGGGATTCGCGGCGATCGAATCATCTTCGTCGGCGACGCGCGCAAAGCGAACGCAACTGCCGCGCGCACGATCGATGCGACCGGTCTGGTTGTCGCGCCGGGCTTCATCGATGCTCATACGCATACGTTGGGCGATCTTTCCGATCCGAATAAGAGGAGCAACGAAGCATATCTGATGCAGGGTGTCACCACTGTCGTCACCGGCAACGATGGCGGCAGCGTTCTGAATATTGGCGAAACACTGCGCAAGTGGGACGAACAGGGCATCGGCACCAATGCGATCCTGCTCGCCGGACACGGCACAATTCGCGGGCGCGTTCTCGGGCCGACGGATGCGCAGCCAAACGCGGCGCAGCTTGAAGAGATGAAGCAACTCGTCGCGCGCGGCATGGATGAAGGCGCATTTGGATTGTCGACGGGCCTCTATTATGCGCCGGGCAGTTACGCGAAGACTGACGAAGTAATCGAATTGTCGAAAGTCGCGGCCGCCAAAGGCGGAGTCTATGACACGCACATGCGCGACGAGAGCTCTTACTCGATCGGTCTGCTCGGCTCGATAAAAGAAACGATTCGCATCGGGCGCGAAGCGAAGATTCCGGTGCACATCTCGCACATCAAAGCGCTGGGGCCGGAAGTTTGGGGGCAGAGCAAGCAGGCAATTGACTTAATCAAGAAGGCGCGCGCCGAAGGAATCGATGCCACCGCCTGCCAGTATCCTTACGATGCTTCGGGTACGAGCCTGCAGGCTTCGTTGGTTCCGCGTTGGGCGGAAGTCGGTGGCCGCACCGAGCTGCTCAAACGCATCGACGATCCGCAAATCCGTCCGCGCTTGCTCGCCGAAATGGAAGACAACCTGAAGCGGCGCGGCGGGGCCGATTCGCTGCTGGTCACCGACGCGCGCGATCGCAAACTCGTCGGTAAAAGGCTCAACGAGATCGCGAAAGAGATGAGTAATCCACCGGTCGAAGCGGCGCTCGAATTGATTAAGCAGGGCAACATCGGCGTCGCCTCCTTCAACATGAACGAGAAAGATATCGGCCGCTTCATGAAACAGAAATTCATGATGACCTGTTCGGACGGCTCGACCGGACATCCACGCAAGTACGGCACCTTTCCGCGCAAACTGCGCGAGTATGTCTACAACCGCAAGCTCATCAGTCTGCCGTTTGCCGTCCGCAACTCAAGCGCGCTCACCGCTGAGACCTTTCGCATTCCTGAACGTGGTTTGATACGCGAAGGTTACTTTGCCGACGTGATTGTTTTCGACGAAAAAACGATTGCGGATCGAGCGACCTATGAACAGCCGGAATTGTTTTCAGTAGGGATGAAGTACGTGATCGTGAATGGAAAAGTCGCGGTTGATAGCGGCGCTTATACAGGCGTGCTCGCCGGCCGGGCGCTGCATAAACAAACGCAGAACCGCTAGCGGTGTTTAGAGTACCAACTTTAGTTGGGTTCTTTCTCGCTTATAAAAAAGATACAAGCCCGACTGAAGTCGGTACTCTGAACACCGTTTATCAAGTAGCCCATTACCCTCTTAATCAAACCATTGTCTCGCCGACCGCCTCTGTAGTAACTTAAGCGCGCTCTTGAACTTCTCTCCCAGACTTTTAACCCGATGAAGGAGATTTAATGATGAAAGCCAGAACGATTTTTGCGGCGATTGTTTTGCTCGGCACGGCGGCAATCGCCGGAGCAATTCCTGACCAACCCAACATGCAGGCAGCACGTGGAAACCTGATGACCGCAAAGAGTGAATTGCAAAGGGCGACTGCGGACAAGGGCGGGCATCGTGCTAAGGCGATCGGTTTAGTGAACAGCGCGATTGCTGAAGTCAACGCGGGCATCGCCTTCGATCGCCGGCACAATCACCCCAGCGCCATTACGCCCGAAACATTGTTCGCCGGCGTTCCTGATCAGCCGCATATGCAGAATGCTTTGAACGCCCTGGAGAACGCCAAAGATAATCTCAATCGCGCGACGGCTGACAAAGGCGGGCATCGCGCGAGGGCCCTCGACTATGTCGGGGACGCAATCAGCGAAGTTAAGAAAGGCATCGACGCCGGACGAAACTGAAACTCCCTGGTTTACTCCTGGTTTGAGGCTGATTTCGCAGCCAGAGTAGTGGGTCAGTTTGAAAAGTTCTGATTGCGTCGGGCTACTTGTTACTGGGAACGCGGGCGCCCTCGCCCGCAAAACCTGGCGAGCAGACTCAGATCTTTCCCACAATGACCTCGAAGGAAAACGCGTTCGCGCTTCGCGCTCAATGCGGACGAGGGCGCCCGCGTTCCCAGTAACAGATGGGTTCTTAACCTCAAACTGACGCACTATCCTCCGCCAGAGACAGAGATGACTTTGATCTGTCTCTGGCTTATCTTTCCTTTATGAAAGCAGTCATCTTCGAACAACACGGCGGGCCTGAGGTCCTAAAGTTCACCGAGGTAGCCGATCCGCAAATCAAGGCCAACGAAGTTTTGATCGAAGTGCGCGCCTGCGCGCTGAACCATCTCGACGTGTGGGTGCGTGGCGGCTTGCCGGGGATCAAGATCCCTCTGCCGCACATTCTGGGCAACGACGTTGCCGGTGTCGTGCGCGAAGTTGGCGAGTTGGTCACGTGGGTCAAGACCGGCGACGAAGTGATGATCCAGCCCGGCGTGTCGTGCGGTCATTGCTACGAGTGTCTCTCCGGCCGCGACAACATGTGCATCGAGTACGACATTATTGGCAGTGTGCGCGATGGCGGCTATGCGGAACTTCTGTCCGTGCCGGGCGTCAACGTGATTCCAAAGCCCGGGAATTTGAGTTGGCCCGAAGCCGCTGCGCTGCCGCTGGTGACTCTGACTGCGTGGCATATGTTGGTAACCCAGGCGCGGCTGCAACCCGGGGAAGATGTACTGATTCACGCAGCCGGCAGCGGCGTCGGTTCGCTGGGAATTCAAATCGCGAAACTGTTCGGCGCGCGCGTGATTGCTACGGCAAGTTCAGACGAGAAGCTGGCCAAAGCGCGCGAGCTGGGCGCTGATGAAATAGTTAATTACACGCGCGACGATTGGCCGAAGGAAGTTAAGCGCCTGACTGATCGGCGCGGCGTCGACGTCGTCTTTGAACATACTGGTGAAGTCACCTGGCCCGGGTCGCTTGTGTCTTTGAAAAAGGGCGGGCGGTTAGTGACGTGTGGGGCGACCAGCGGCTTTGACGCGCGCACAGACCTGCGCCAGGTTTTCTATCGTCATCTGACCATTCTCGGTTCAATGATGGGATCGAAAGCGGAACTGCTCGCGGCCATGAAGTTCATCGCAACCGGTCAGATTCGCGCGGTTGTCGATCGCACGCTGCCGCTGGCTGATGCGCGAACAGCTCATGAGTTGATGGAAGATCGCGCGCAGTTCGGGAAACTGGTGTTGGTGCCTGATTGATGTGTTAGAAGCCCGACCGCGAGGGAGGGCTGGACTTGTTAGGATCGACGCTTGGAAAACCAAGCCTCGGAAGCTATCATTGTCGCCCGAGCCTGTTTCGGGTACTTTACTCCGGAGGGATAAACAGGTGATAAAGCAGGAGCCAGACGCTAAGGAACTAGATTTCCTCAAGGAACTTGAGAAACACGTAAACAAGTGGGTCGCTATCACCGGCTACGGTAGCGAAGATGAGAGCATTGTGGCCTGCGGTGATAGTATTATCGAGGCGAGAGAGAAGGCCGAATCTCAGGGTTTCAAAGACACGACCTTCTTCAAAGTCCCACCCTCGAACAAGCTATTTGTGCCCCTGGTTCCGATGTAAGAATGATCTCGACTTAATCTCAAACCTTCCACGAAACCGCTTAAAGCTTATTTCATAGTTATCGAAGAAACCGGATTGGCCTAAGATCTGATACGGCAACTTTGAGTCAATAAACGCCGCTTCTATCTCGATCCATTCAGAAAAGCCCTGAATCTGAAATCGGATCGGATGAATATGGCCGACTAGTGAGTTCCCGCCGACACCGAAATACTCTCGCTTTGCGTCTGAATCCGCCAGGGTAATTCCGAGATCGTCAGCAACGTCACGATCGAACAAGCAATCTGTCGCGCCAGTGTCTACCAAACCAACCACATCGGTTTTATTTGCTCCAAAAGCAAGCCGAACTTTAAGCAACGGGAGCCGGATGTAATCCCGCCCAGAGCCTGAGGTGTCGCGGAGATATCGATACTTAAATTTCATGGGCTTCCTTTCTTTGAAGATCGGTTAGACCAATAGCCCAACCAGAGTTGCGTTGACCTGTTGCTTGAAGATCAATGCTGGCTCGGGAACAAGGAGTTCGGCGTTCGCCATCGCAAAGACGAGGTAATCGAGCATTGCGACGACCTTAGGCTCCGCAGCAAGTTCAACCAATTCGCGCCAAAACGGATGCTGTGTGTTGTAGACCACGCGGATCGTCCGTCCCTCTTGTCGCCCAACTTGGTAAAACGGTCCCTCTCCGTAGTCGCCCTCCTCAAAAACCACCTTCATCCCTGAAATCGTCCTTAAATCAGTAACGTGAGTGGCTCCTTTTCCTCTTTGGCTTGCGCCTCGTGCGGGGGTTCCCCTTTTCGCTCTGCCGGGCCGCTGCTCAACCAAAGTCTTCGGCTTAGGAATCAAGGTCGCACGTCGCGTAATGTTGCTTTCGGCGAGACTATGATCGATTTTCCGACGCGTCACATGCGCCCGCGCGCGACCCTCGCGGCCAGCTTGCGTAATGAGGCCTTGCGTTGCCTGCCTCAGCCTATCAAGAAAGCTCTGAGAAGGATGAATCGACATTTTCTTGACGTCGGTGTGGAAGACTGAGTCGAGAGAGCCATCGAACAAGATCTCGGCCCGAAAGTGGGAGAAGTCCGGGTGCTTCTTGTAGAAATCAAAGGTATAGGCGTCAATGATCTCTCTATTGTTACGGAGCAAATAAAAACCCGAGTTCTGAGCAATAATACCCCGTTCAGCGTTTCCCGCCTGACCTAGGTCAGGAAGTTCGACCGCTCGCAGCACGACGCTGCCCCCGCCTTCGACCTCAATTTCAGTTTCGAGAACGAGCGAAGTGTTGGGATCCGAGAGCATCAGCGGATCTATTGGTTCAACGGCTTTGCCGTTCACCGTTATCTTTCGATCAGCTTTAAGAAACTTCCGGAATACTTGACCGATTTTCTTGCGCAGGGTGCTCGCAAAGGTTGTTACGTTCTTGTTGCTGATTCGATCAGTCTTCGAGAGTTGAATCCGGGTGCCTCGTAGAGGCAAGTCGTTAATCTCAAGAACGTCAGTCTGGATCCATTTCCGAAATTGGTCGTGCTCCGCGATGTCGTCAAGGTCAAACCCTCCATATATGAGGTTACCATCGAGTTCTCTAGTGTAGACCTCAACCCGTCTGGAGAGTCCGATAGAAGCGGTAACGAGGCCCAAACCGAATTTGCCGAGGTCGCCGGTCTCGCGTTGCGTGTCGGAACCTAGTCGCAACGCCTCATCAAGCGTGTCCTCGTCCATTCCGAGTCCGTCGTCTTCGATGACGATACGGAAATCTCCTTTTTCTTCGGAGATTGTTATTTCGATGTTGGCCGCCTGCGCATCGACGCAATTGTCGAGCAGATCCATTACGGACGAATAACTGTCGTAACCTAGCTCGCGCAGCGCTTCGATTGTCCTTGTGGCGTTTGGTGGATTGGGTCGAATGAATCGAGCGGGTACAGTGGAACTTGCAGAAACAGATATAGACGTACTCATTTTTGTCTCCTTTGCTTCGATAGTAAACCTACCAAAGCTCTAAGAACGTTAAAGTCGTGACTCAACTAAACGCTGAATCGCAATGCGGTGATATTAGGCTGATTAGGTTTTCAGGTCAAGCATGGCGAGAGGGAAACTTCACGAACTAAACGCACGCTTCAAAGACTCACACCACTAACGTTGCCCTCCCTGACGGTCGGGCTTCTGACACGACTCACTTCCCCGAGTAATCCTCAATCTTAAATCGCTTTTGCAGCGCGGCCATCATCGCGGGCTCGATGTCGAAGTTCGAGCCGCCGATCACTTTCTTGTTCGCATCCGTCGTCACCCAATCGACGACTTTCGGCGCGTTGGTGCGTAAAGAGTCTGAGTCTTCCTTAGTCAACGGCTTGCCGTCCTTGCGTGAGAATATCCAGATGTGCGTGTAGTGCCCGTCGCGAACGAATTTAAGGTCGCGCTCGAATTGCGTTGCCGGAGTCGCCTCAGGCCGGTAGGTTGAGTTGTCGGGCGTCTCGTCTTTGGAAGAGGACCGCCGACAGCCGCTGAACGAGATGCTCATGGCGAGGGCCAGGATAATCGCGGGACCGAGCTTGAATAGCTTCTTCATTTTCGTCGTTTTCAGTTCTCCGTGTTCTCCGTGTCTCCGTGGTGGGTCTACTTCGTGGGCAGGAATTTACCACGGAGACACGGAGAACACTGAAAAAAACTCAAACAGAATACTACCGAAGCGAAAACCTGAGGGACGCCCGCGCTCGCAGCATCACGGCGAGTTGTTGTCGTCGCCGCTGTCCTTATCGGGGTCATCGTGCTTTTCCTCGGGCGGTGGCTCGCTCTTCTGATCGCGTATGTGTAACACGAAACAGTCGTCGTCCTTATATACCCGATCGAACCAGCCGCTGCGCAGGGCGTTGTCAAGAAAACCGTCGTGATCCTTGGTGTTGTCGCTGAAAATCCAGCGCGTGCCAAACCGATCGCGAATCAACGGGCCCGGATCTTCCTCTTCCCCGGTCGTGATTCGATCATAGAGCCGCGACAGGTCTGCGTTCTTATCAAGTAGATAAGTCGGATCCAGGCCCGACGTGTAGACGTGGGTCGGATCGTAATAGAACAAGCGCGGAAAGTCGTCCCAGTCGGTGTTGAAAACCATCTGGCCAGCGGGAATATTCGCCCGCATCCAGTCGGCGCCTTTCGCGTAATAGTCGCGCGGATCGCTTTCGCGAATGTCCTTCGCGGTGCGGTAGACGTTCGCAAACAATGCGATCCCCAGCGCGGCGGCGACAAAACCTACCTTGATCGTTCTCCAGGTTTCCTCGTGCTTAATCTCTTTCGCCGTGGCCGCCGTTTCCTGCCGATCGAGAAAAGGCTGTAAGTCCTCCATCACGTAGTCGGGCAGGTGTGTAAATACCGCGCGGCCGCGCCAGAAATTCTCCAGCGTGAAAGCGACGAACAGAATTGCGAATGGCGGAAAGTATTCCGCAAAGCGTTTCCAGCGCGCGGTCATCAGCAACAGCAGCGTGGACAAAATAAGAAAGTACATTGGCCGTTGCGCGCGTTTGCGATCGCTGCCGTCAAGGGCGAGGTAACCAATCAACATCGCGACCAGCGCCACATAACAGTTGACCAGGAACTCGCGGGTGTCGTAGGGATACCACTCCTGCCCAACCTTGGTCGCAAAGTCGTTGGCGGTGATCTTCACCCGGGCGTGCTCGTAAAAAAGATACAGATTGTGGGGGAAATATGGATTGACGATCAGTCCCAACACCGATCCCAGTACGATCCACGCCAACGGCTGCCATTCGAAGCGTTCCTCAGTCCAGCCAATCACCAGCGTCCATACCACCCCAGCGACGATCAGCAGCACGAACATGTCGTAAGTCAGCGCAAACACAAACGCCAACGGCAGAAGTTGCCAGAATTTTCTTTCGAACAAAAGATAAGTACCGATGGCCAGGAAAATGATCGCGAACGGCGGCGCCTTCGTCATGTTCATCCGGTATAAGAAAGGCGCCGAGCAGGCGAGCAGCGCCAGCAGCCAGATCAGCCGATAACGGATTTCATAACGCACGACCAGCCAGTAACAGGAAAAGACGGCCAGGCTGGCGAACAGAATTGCGGCGACCTTCGCCCCCGTTTGTAAATCGCGAAACCAGGTAAACGGAATCAGGATGATGTGAAACAGCAGGTGATGATCGACGTATTCGCGGGGACTAAGCGTGGTCAGCGGCAGCCAGGGAAAGGCGGGAGGAAAATGCCCGGCGCGCAGGTTGTCCCAGAGCAGACGGGCCCACTTGATGTGGTAATAACCATCAAAGTCGCCGCAGCAAATTGCCGTAGTGGAATATTGAAGCCACCAGAAGACGACGGCGATGGCGATAGCGCCGGCCAGCAGATCGGCCGTGCGCACCGCTGAGTCGGATTTGATCCACTTTGCAGCGCGGGGTTTCTTACTGGCTTCGTTGTCGATTGGTGATTCCTGGATCTCTTCCATGCGCAAATGAAGAATGCCGGAAGGAAACAAACAAATCAACTGATTTTTAGATGGGGCACAGACTTTAGTCCGTGATTGAGTCTTGGGCTGCCTCGGATCACAGACTGAAGTATCTGCTACTTAAGAGATCACCTGATTTGAAATCTGAAATCTGAAATTTGAGATGTGAGATTTGGGATCTGAGATCGGAGAATTCAGCTCAGCAACTCGTTCATCAATTGCAGCAACTCTGACGGGTCGATCGGCTTGGTGAGATGCGCATTAAATCCGGATTGCAGCGCGCGGCCTCGATCGTCGTACTCGGAGTAACCAGTGACCGCGATTATCGGAATGCCCTGATATTCGGCGCGGCGCCGCAGCGACTCGGCCAATTCGTAACCATTCATTTCGGGCATGCCAATATCAGAGATGATGACATCAAAGGCCCTTTCATTCGCCAGCCGCAGCGCCGCCGGAGCTGAATCTGCCGTGGCTACCTCGTAACCAGCGTGCTTGAGGAGGAGGCCGATCATTTCGGTCACGTCGGGGACGTCATCGACCACCAGCACGCTACGCTTAAGCCTGCCCGAACTCGCTTTACGCTGGCGAACTTTTCCCGGGACAGTCGCTTTCGTCGGGCCGCGCCCGAAAGCTTGATTCGGATTCAGCGGGGCGGTCCAATGAACCGGCGCCGGCGAATTTCCAAGACCGTACAGCGCGCTCTCACTGACACGGGCGCGGGTCGGATGTTGCTTGAGCATCTCTTTCAAGAGTTTCGTGAACGTTTGCCAATGGGGAATACCAACGTGAAGGGCAGCGCTTCCATTCGTCGGGCCTTCCGTCCCACGTAAAAGGGGCTGTGGATAACTCAGGGGGCCACTAATCTAACCCAAAGAGAGTGATTGTGTCCACGTCCCAAAGGACTCTTGGCCTCCTATTTCGAAAGACATCCTGGCTAGGCAAACATCCTTGAAAGCACGTGCGGCGAAACTGGTTTTGTGTGGGCGACTTCGCATAGATTTCTGCATCGTGATGGTCCAGCGAAAAGAAAAAACAGAACCCCAGATCCTCACCCAAGGTTCCGCGGACCGTCGTAAATCGCATCACGATTGAATAAAGCGGCGAAGCTTAGAATCATGCAGTCCTTCCTTCAACGGACATGGCAATTCTCCTCAAGAATTCCTCAACTCTCGCCCCTTAGTCTGCCAGGCATGAGGCAAACTAATCAGGTAGATCGCATTCAAGTCCGCCAGGATGATGATGGTGACTACTGGATAGTTATCACAGCGGAAACCGGGTCGGTCGGAATCTCGCTGTCGTCCAATCACCAACTCAATCCTAACCGAGTCAAGCTGGAGGCTTGGGCGGAAGACCAGTTGCGCCGAGCTGAACAAGGGAAGGAATCCGTTGGTTCCGGATCAGGAGCGTGAAGATCGAAATTTATTATCAGCTAAGCGCGGACTGTTGCATTCAACTCGTATGGGATGGGTAACGGAATCGCCGCCTCCGTGATTCACCGACCATTTGGGGGCGGGCCACATTTCGCGTGATATTCTTACCAGCCATGGCTCGGCAAATGGACACGCGATTCCGGCTAATTGGTTTGTTGCCGCTGACTTTCTTTTTGGCCCAGACGATCCACTACTGGCATGCGGGCGGGATGGGTAACTTGTGGTGGATGTGCAATGTCGGAAACCTGCTGCTCGCCATCGGTCTCTTCCTCAATCATCGCGAACTGATCAGGGCAGCGGCGATCTGGACCATCCCCGGTCTGGGAATCTGGATTCGCTACGTTCTGTTTGAATATGATTTCGTGGTTTCATCCGCGCTCGCGCATGTAGGCGGAATCATCGTGGGCTTGATGGTGCTGCGCCGAGTGCGGATGGATCGGATCGCCTGGGTTTATGCTTTTGTCTGGTATCTGTTCATGCAACTCGTATCGCGTCTGGTGACCGATCCCCGGTTGAACGTTAACGTGGCGCATCGCATCCAAACCGGCTGGCAGCATGCGTTCAGCAGTTACTGGAGATTCTGGGTGGTGATGACGGCGCTGGTGGGTTTTTGTTTGTGGGCTATAGGAATAGGGCTTTCGAGGATCTGGCCCGCGCAGGTGGCGGAGGAGCTTGCGGCAGAGACTAGTGGCACAGACTTCAGTCTGTGATCTCTATTTTGATATGCAGATTTACGGCTCGCCAAAAAGCATCACAGACGAAGTCTGTGCCACTTACTTAAGCACCGCCGCTTGGGGACTCAAAAGCAACAAGTGCCAGCGCGAAAAAGTTTTGATCAGTTCGCTGCGAACACTGACGTACGCAGTTTCTATGTAAAGCCTTTCAGGCGCCGGCCATTCCAGGCGCACGATCGGATTGAACGACACTGGCAGCGAGGCGGAGGTCGGCGCACTCGGTGCCGTCGCGCCCGTCTTGTTTGGTGATTCCACGGGCTTACTCTTCCCGGGCGCGGATTTCTCGTCGAAGGTGGCGGATGCCGTCAGCAGTCGCTCGCGCAGCTCAATGCGCGCCTGCGTCGGCGCTTTGCTGGCCGCGTCGTAAATCCCGATATCAGCGCCGAAGGCGGTTGCGACTTTGGAAGAGTCGGGCGACCAGACGGGCGGCGCTTCGGCCAGCGCATCATCCAGCAGACGCTCGTCACCATCCAGCGAGATTAGGCGCGGCCGGCCGGCCGGCGTTTTGAATTCTTTATCGCGGGCTTGCCACTCACTTTCCTTACACGCCAGCGCGACCAGCGCATGCGTGTCCGGCGCCCAGGCGAGCGCAAAATAGATCAGGCCATCGCGAGTCGTTAGCGGCTTCAGATCATAGCCGTCACGATTGCACAGATAGACCTGCTCAGTATTGAAGACCGCCAGCGGCGCAAACGCCGGCGCCACGGTGGGACTAGGCGCAGGCAAATCGGGCGAGGCGGAAGGGAGAATGGGCGCGAATTGCTCGACGGGGGTCGGACTCGGTTCGGCCTGCAAACTTTTGCGACCGACAAAAGCGATGAAGCTGCTGTCGGCTGACCAGGCGACCGCATCCTGAAAGACAACCGCGAGATTCGGGGGCGTGACATTGCGCAGAAAATTTCCGTCCGCGGAATAGAGATCGATGCGAAACGTCTGCGTCGGTTCGTCCGCGGTGCCGTAAAGCGCGAGCGCTCGCTGACCATCCGGCGACCGCACCGTCCGCAACAGCGCATCATCCTGGCGGTGTGTGTCAAAGTCCTGCTGGATCGCCGGGATAACGGTCTTCGTTTCGTCAGCTATGAGTCCGGCCGGGGGTTGGACGTCCGCCTGAAAAGTAAAAGCCAATCTCCGCGCCGGAACGTCCCGCAACTGTCGCGGCCGCACACCTTGCGACTCGCTGTTGCTGCGGCAGGCAATGCTGAACAAGAGCAGCACCACACTGAGCAAAGAAACAATCATCGACGAGTTGGGAGAAAGAGGGCGAGAAGAACGGACGCGCCCGGGGATCGAGCGCGGGCGAATTTGCGACGAAGAATTTTTGGCGATGCTCAAGCCTGCAAACATCCGAGGGCGATCTTAGGAATGGCCGGCTAAAGCTGTCAACACGGCCGTGGTGGTTTGGTTTTAGAATTCAAGCTGATTTTGCCATGAGGTCAGTACCGGGAGCGGTAGCGACCGGGTTTCAAACGCCACCAACGAATCGAGATCGAAAAAGCGACCCGGTCGCTACCGCTCCCGGTACTGACCTCATGGCAATCAGCAACCTAAAGATTGAACTCTGAACTGTCAATTCACGCAGAGGCATCAGCAGCCAACCGGTTGTGCCGTCGGTCAGAACTTCGCTGGCCAGCCCCACGTCAAGCGCGAACAGCGCGCGAATCGTGCTTCGTGGCGACAGGTGATCTTCGTCTGACGCGTCATCGTCCACGCAGTTGTGTTCCAGGGCGCGCGCCAGCCGGCGTGGCAGCGGTTCCCAGCCTGGTGTTTCTTTGATGAACTGGCGCGCGGCCATCATGCCCACCAGATCGCACGAGAGTTCTTCGGCGCGCTGTCCCTGGATGCGCAACCCCGTGCGCACGGCCGCGCGCCGCGCAATCGCGCGAAACAACGGCCGCAAAGAATCCGCCTGACCGCTGGCGATATGGGTGAGTTCATGCGCCAACACGCTAATCATGGCTTCGTCGGATCGCAGACCTGCCAGAAAGATAGTGCCAAACTCGATCGTGCGCGGCTCGCGCAAAAGCACGGATGCGTTGTCCCGTGAATCAACATCGGGCCTGACCCGCCGGACAGCTTCAACGCGCGCGGTGGCCGCATTGATTCGAGACCGCGCGATCGCCGTGCCATAAAGATCGTATTCCTTTGCCAACTGGACGATGGAGCCGGCCACCAGTCTCCTGGTTGCGGGCAGCACGCGCTCGGCACGCCGCAGACCGGCCACGGCGTCGGGATGGCCCACGGGCAAAGACGGTCGGGCCTGCATCTCGTCAATCGGCATGCTGCCGAACGGATCGCGTGTTCGTTCAGTACAGGTTTGACCGATAGCCCGTTCGACCAGCCGGCGATCTGCCGGAGTGAACGCCTCGCGCGCGGCCGATGAATGCGCGCCAGTTCTTGAAACCCGCCGGTGCTGCGCGAATGACAAAGGCGCCAACATCAACTGAGCGAGGAGAAAGATCGCAAGCAAAGACAAGCATTGAAGTTTGGGTGTGACCGGGTGCCGACCATGAAAGCTCAGGTTGAGCTTGTTGACGACGGAAGGATTGCGGCCGTGGGTTCGTCTTGCGGCTTTGCCGCAGCACAGTGCGGTAAGGCTCTGCCTTACCGTAGTTGCTTTATTTGAGAGAAGGAGGCTACGCCTCCGACTGCCGTAGGGGAGGCGGAGCCTTGCCCAAAAAGGCTGTGCCCGAAAAGGCAAAGCCTTTCCGCATTGGTGAGCAGCAAAGCTGCTAAGCGGTTCTTGTCTCCTCTTACCTATGACGCCACTCCGGCTTTCGCTTTTCCATAAATGAACGCACGCCCTCGTGTGCGTCTTCAGTTTTCATCAGCTCGTGCAAATAGAGATTCTCGACTTCGGACAGCACTGATTGAAAGCTGTTTGGTGCTCCCAGATCAAGTGCGGCGCGTGTCATGGCCAATGCCGCCGCGGAAAGATCCCGCAACTTGGCCAGCACAATCATTAACTTCGCCTCGAGTTCCGCGGCCGGCACTAAATAATTCACCAGACCCAGGCGCAAGGCCTCGGCCGCGTCGATCATGTCGCCCAACATGATTAATTCGCGCGCGCGTTTTTCCCCGATGATGCGCGGCAGAAGGATCGCCGCCACCGGTGGAAAGACACCGAGCTTGATCTCCGGTTGTCCAAAGCGGGCCCGCTCGCTGGCAATCACGATATCGCACGCGGCCACCAACTCGCACCCACCGCCCAGCGCCGGCCCATCCACTACAGCGATCACGGGCCGCGAGATTTGTGCCAGCAAACGAAACACGGAATGAAACGAGTCGAGCATCTGGAAGACAGTTTCGGGCATGTGCTCTTCCACGGCCACGCCGGCGCTAAAGGCCCTGGTGTCAGGCGCCGCGTCGAAAACAATCGCGGCGAGATCGCGATGTGGCAGACACTCGTTCAGCGCGTCGCCGATCTCGCGCATCATCGCGATGTTGAAGACGTTGAGCGGTGGCCGCGCGAAAGTAATTCGCGCGACGCGGTCGTCGATCTTGAACCTGAGATGCTGAAATTCGTTTGGCATTCGGTCTGTTCAGTTTGCCGATGATGGATTGACGACAGTAATTCCATCGTAACGCTTGAAGTCGTCCGTGTTGAAAGTGAGCAGGTGCGTTATTCGGTGCGTGTTCATCGCCGCGCTGCGACGAGCGTCATAAACCTGTTTGCCGGACACTCTATACCGGACGACTAGTTGCTCCCACTCACTAAAGATTGAGTCTGTGTCTGGCAACAATACCAGAACGCTCTTGAAGGACTCGATTCGTCGCACGGTTTCATTGATCGATATTCCCAAGCCGTTATTAACCTCGGGACGCGTCGCGACACACCAAAACTCGATGAGATTCTGCGGAGTGATGACGAGTATTTCGCGCTGACGAAGCAAGAGTTTGATTGAGTTTGCCGCCTCTGACTCCATCGGGTGGGATTTCTGGACACTACGCAGCAACACGTTAGTGTCCAACAGATAGCTCATAGCATTTCGTCTTCTCTGGTGTAAATACTTTCGCGACTGACGGCATAATCAGAGAGGGGTGGGCCATCAACAGAAAACTCCTCTAGAAATTCTTCCCAAAGTCGCGCGCTCTCTTCAGGCGCTAACTTGGAAGCTGGGGGCGCGCTTAAAACCAATTTCTCAAGTTCGCGATTGACGAACTCCTCGGTGGACAGGCCCTCGGCGTCAGCTCGTGCCTTGAGTTCTTCTTCGAGATCGGGCTTTAGCGTAACAGTCATAGTAAGCCAATTCTAACACTGTCTGGTGAAGCTGTCGCCACGCGGATCGGGTCGTAAGACTGCCTTGCTGTCGGAGAAAAAGACGTGCCAACTGTGCTAATCGCTTTCGCCATCAAGCTGCTTCTACTCTCGCCAATGAACGCTGGTCCAGTATTGCGGGTCAAAGAGCCGGGCGTCGAGGGTGGGATTGGCGCGCATCTCAGAATATTCTTCCGTGGTGCGAACCTGTCCGTCGACTTTGAAGATGACCTCCGGCGCCATCCACCCGCCGCCGAGCCGCTGGTACTTGTTGAATTGCGTCTCCTGCGTTTGCGCTCCGTCCTTCCCCGTCGGTCGCAGCATGCGGACAAAATACAATTGCTTCTGGTCGATCCAGAACTGCGCCGAATGCAGGTCGTCCTGCTTTGCTCCCACCACATAGACGGGTCTGCCTTGCCACGTATCTTCGCGCAGAATCGAAAGATCAAACTTGAGACCCTTGAGCGTCTCCAGGACATCCGCCGCCGGCAGTTTGTAGATGTCAAAGCCGAGAATCATCAGCGGATGAACGAAGGGCCGGGTGCTTTCCTGCTTGCCATCTTTGAAGGAGAAGATCTTTCGATCCGTGAAGAGGATGCCGTTGCCGTCCTTGATCGGGGTGAAGTCGATGCGCAGAGAACCGGGCACGGAGAGGGCCTCGTACCACGTCGAGATTTTCTTGGTGCCGTCTTTGTCATAGTCCGTCGTCTTCTGCACGAAGGTCGCCGTCTGATACCAGGACTTGCCGTACTTCTTCTGCATGGCAGTAACCAGTTCTTCGGTGGTTCTTATTTTGGCAGCGTAAGTGGCCGGCGCCATTACGATAATTAGGCAACATATCGAAATGAAGTAGTGCATACTTTGGGGTAACCTCAAATGACATTTTGCGGATTGACGACCATGATTTCGGAGAAGCGTTTGAAATCGTTTGTGTTGAAGGTAAGGAGATGGGTAACACCGTGCACGAGCATCGCGGCAACAAGGCGAGCGTCGTGAGCTTGTTTGCCGGCCACGCGATGATGAACCACCAGTCGCTCCCACTCCGTAAGAATACGTCAGTATCGGCGAGCACTACGAAGAGATACTTGAGATTTTCTAACTCTACCTTCGCTCGATCGACGCTCCAGCCTAAGCCGTTGTTAGCTATGGGACGTGTGGCCACAGCCCAAAATTCGATAAGATTCTGCGGGAAAATAGAAAGTGTTTCGCCCTGGCTCCGAAGCGCAAGCAATCCGTCGTTGACGACCGGCTGGGCCGCGTGTCCGTCGTCAATGCTGCGCAGCAGGACATTGGTATCGACCGCAAAACTCACAATTGGGCATCTTCTCTCTCGCGATAAATGCTTTCACGGCCGATTGCTTCATCTGATAGCGGTGGGTGTGCAGGCCTCTCGGTATGCACCCATTCAAGGAAAGCTTTTTTCCACTCCTCTGGAGTTGCGGTCAAAGCGAAACTCGCATCGCCATTCGTCGCCTCTTTTTCCAGGACATTGAGAATATAGTTCTCAACCGACAAACCGCGCGCTTTGGCTTCAGCGATGATTCTCTCTTCAACTTCCGGCTTGAGTTCGAGAGTGACGGTCATGGCAGAGTGATTCTAGCACGGTATAACAGAGCTGTCGCCGTTCGTTGATTCGACGCGGATCACCAGCCCTGGCAGAATCATCGGGACTCTAACTTCTTAAGAACTTCTATCGCCGACTCTCTCATTACATGCGTTTCAGGGGCTTCCTCAATGAACCGTTTAAGATATCCGACCGCCTCAAGGAATCTGCTCTTATCGCCCGTCTGAAAGAGCGCAAGGCCAAGTCCTGCTAAGCCATCCAGGTCGTTAGGATCACGAATAAGTATTCGGCGGTATTGCTCAACCGCTAAATCGGTGTTCTTCGAATCCAGCAACATGCGCGCCGCATCCAACTCGGCTTTTGATCGCTTACCAGGATCATCCTCAACGTCTATGTATTCCTGGAACGCCGTCAATGCTGCGGTTGCCTGTGAAGGGTCAACGATAGTTACAAGGAGACGCATGGCTTCGGCACGAACGCTCAACGCTGAGTACTTATTTCCCGTTTGGCGGCGCCGGTCGTTCTCATCCACCGGAATCGGCTCAACCTTGATCGTTTCTACAGCCTTGGTAGCAGCGTCCGCCGCACCTCTGAAGTCTTTGCGAGCGGCCTCCATGGCAGCTTGTTTTCTGGCTTCGTCTCTAATTAACCCGACTGCTGAGTTGTAGCTCTCGACGCCTCTTGCCTTTAGCGCCACCGCCTTATTGACCAGGAGCGGAGCCTCCTGAGGAATCGCCGCCAGACCTTCGTCGTAAAGTCTGATCGCCTCACTGTAATCTTTGCTCGTTAGCGCCTGATTGCCTTCGAGAAATGTTCGGCCTACTATTTCAAAGGGCGACTCCACACGCGGGGCCACAGCCGCGGTCAAAGCTTTAGCGGCACTGAGGGCTTCCTCCAAGGTCAGACGTTGCCCATCCCCTGACTCAAGCACAATCTCATATTCAATTTCGCGTCCAGCCCTTACATTTGCCACGACATTCGGTTTAGCATTTGGCGAGCTGACGGCGAGGACATACGTTCCCACATAAGGAAGTCCGGCAAAGATAACCGTGCCCTCACGATCGGTCCTGGCGGTGTAACGTCCCGCGACGTCGGTGCGGAATGCATCCACCACCGCTCCTTCCAAGGGAACGGTTGTCCCATTCTTCTGTTTGAATAGCACCCGGCTTCGCAGTGACCCGACCTGGGCGGAAACGGCTAAGCTGCCGAGCAGTAACAGGATTACCGGGTAGGTGATATGAATGCGCTTGTGTTTCACAGCAGTCTTGGATTCCTCCTAATACGGATCAGTTTGCCGCTCGCTATTCATCATCGGAATCTTCACGCCCTTTTCGCGCGCAGTCTCAACCGCTTCTTCATAGCCAGCATCAACGTGCCGCGCGATGCCTGTCCCCGGATCGTTTGTCAGCACGCGGTTCAGACGCTTTGATGCTTCGTCCGTCCCGTCAGCGACCGAAACCTGCCCGGCATGAAGCGAATAGCCAATCCCGACGCCGCCGCCATGATGAAACGAAACCCAACTGGCGCCGCTCGCGGTGTTCAAGAGCGCATTGAGGATAGGCCAGTCAGCAACTGCGTCGGATCCGTCTTTCATGTTTTCGGTTTCGCGAAAAGGCGAGGCGACCGATCCGGTATCGAGATGATCGCGGCCGATCGCAATCGGCGCTTTCAGATCGCCGCGCCGAACGAGTTCGTTGATTGCTTCGCCCATCTCGGCGCGTTCGCCGTAGCCAAGCCAGCAGATGCGCGCGGGCAGTCCCTGAAAGTGCACGCGGTCGCGCGCCAGACGCAGCCAACGATTTAAAGTTTCGTCTTCAGGAAAGAGTTCCAGCGCGAGATCGTCGGTCTTGCGGATGTCTTCGGCCTCACCGGATAACGCGACCCAGCGAAACGGTCCCTTGCCTTCGCAGAACAGCGGGCGAATGTATTCAGGCACGAATCCGGGAATCTCGAAGGCGTCTTTGACTCCGGCGTCGAAGGCCATCTTGCGAATGTTGTTGCCGTAATCAAACGCGATCGCGCCGGCTCGTTTCAGAGCGAGCATCGCTTCGACATGAATTGCCATTGATTCCATTGCGCGTTCGGTGTACGCGCGAGGATCGTTGCGGCGTAATTCAGCCGCCTCTTCGAGAGTCAGCTCGGCGGGGATATAACCGTTCAAAGGATCATGTGCGCTCGTCTGATCCGTGACCGCGTCGATCTTAATTCCGCGACGAACAATCTCGGGAAGCAACTCCGCGCAATTACCAACCAAACCGACTGAGATAGGTTTCTTCCGTTCGCGCGCGTCGTCACAGATGTCGAGCGCTTCATCCAGCGTCAACGCCAGCCGATCGCAATAGCCGTTGAGCACACGGCGTTCGATCCGCGCGGGATCGACGTCAATGCCGAGAAACACCGCGCCGTTGAGGGTCGCCGCCAGCGGCTGCGCGCCACCCATGCCGCCCAGACCACCCGACAGCAAAAGCCGGCCGTCCAGGTTGCCGCCGAAATGCCGGTCGGCCATCGAAGCGAAAGTCTCGAACGTCCCCTGCACGATGCCCTGCGTGCCGATATAGATCCAGCTTCCGGCAGTCATCTGGCCGTACATCATCAGACCCTTGCGTTCGAGCTCATGAAAGTGATCCCAGTTGGCCCACGCGCCAACCAGATTCGAATTAGCAATCAAAACGCGAGGCGCATAGTCGTGAGTGCGAAAAATTCCCACCGGCTTTCCTGACTGCACCAGCAGAGTCTCATCGTTTTCCAGCTCCTGGAGAGAGCGCAGGATCGCATCGAATGATTCCCAGTTGCGTGCAGCTTTGCCGGCGCCTCCATAGACGACCAAATCCTCGGGCCGTTCGGCGACGTCGGGATCGAGATTGTTCATCAGGCAACGCAGTGCCGCCTCCTGATGCCAGCCTTTGCAGTTGAGTTTTGCGCCCCGGGGCGCGCGAATAGTCCTCGCGGTCATAGGAACAGCATCTTACCTGATCGATTGTACATTTTCATGCGGATTAGCTTTTCGAAGCGTGGGCTAAGCAGGCGATCTGTCCTGGCGTTGAAATCTTGCCGCGGGAACTTGCCTGCGCTACTGTATAATCAGTTTTTTAGAAAGGGTTGACGAAAATGAGGGCAGTTAAATTTCATCGCGCAGGCGCAGGTTTCATCCGTTCCTTGGCGTTCTCACTTTCTTTCTTACTGGTATTCGGGCAATTGCTCGCCTTTGCCGGGCAGCGTAATCCAAAGCAGAAAGCCCCTGCGTTGTCCGACGACCAACGCATCGCTCATGTGCTCTCGCGCCTGACATTTGGAGCGCGACCCGGCGATTTCGAACGGGTCAAGGCCATGGGTGTTGACGCCTTCATCAATCAACAGCTTGATCCGGATTCGCTGGACGCCGGCGCGGTGATTGCCAGGCTCAAAAAGTTGCCGACACTAGGAATGGCTACGCCCGTGATCATTGAACAGTACACGCCGCCGAAACCCGCGCCGGTTGCGTCCCCCGTTCCGGCCAAGTCTCCTGACAATTCGACTGCACCGGCGCAGAAACTAATCGCGCAGAATCCGCCGAATCCCTTGGGCCAGGTTTCGCAGATAGCCAATCCCAACCTGTCCGTGATGCAGAACGATATGCAGATGGAGGCGAAGAAGGAAGAAGCGGGCAGAATGTCCGCGCTTCCGGACAACGTGAAAGCGCCGGACGCGATGGCGAAGCCCGGCGAGTCGCAAAACCACTCCGTCACTCCAAAACCCACCCCACCTCCAAAAAACCCGCAGATGGTTGTGACTGAGTTGCAGCGGGCGAAGCTGCTGCGGGCGGTCTACAGCGAACGCCAGTTGTACGAGATGATGGTCGACTTCTGGGAAAACCATTTCAGCATCTTCGCAAACAAGGATGACGATCGATATTTATTGACCGGCTACGATCGCGAAACGATTCGCCCGTTTGCTATGGGACGATTTCGCGACTTGCTCGGCGCCACGGCCCACTCGCCGGCGATGCTGTTCTATCTGGACAACTGGCGGTCCAGCGTGCCACGGCCTTATGCCGCTACCAAAGATAAACCTGCCGGTGTCGACGGCGGCCTCAACGAAAACTACGCGCGCGAGTTGATGGAGTTGCACACGTTGGGCGTCGATGGCGGCTATACGCAGACGGATGTGCAGGAGATCGCGCGTTGCTTCACTGGCTGGACGATTCAAAAGCCGAATGAACAGGGCTTGTTTCTGTACCGGCCGGGACTGCACGACGACGGTGAGAAAGTTGTTCTCGGTCATAGGATTCTTCCCGGCGGCGGTCCCGCTGACGGCGAGCGCGTGCTCGATATTTTGGCGACGCATCCGGCCACGGCACGTTTCATTGCGACTAAGCTCGCGCGGCGCTTCATAAGCGACGAGCCGCCACAGTCGGTCATCGATCGCGGTGCGGCGGTGTTTCTGAAGACTGACGGATCGATTCGAGAGACCCTGCGAGCGATCGTCACCTCGCCCGAGTTCTTCTCCACTAAAGTCTATCGGGCCAAGATGCGCTCACCTTTTGAGTATGCAGCCGCGGCGATGCGCGCTCTGAACGCCGAGACCGATGGCGACCGGCCAGTACTCGATGCCATCGGGCGCATGGGCCAACCGGTTTTTGGGCGCATCACTCCGGATGGTTATGCCGACCGAGCTGACCAGTGGCTTTCCAGCGGCGCCATGATCGCGCGTTTCAACTTTGCCAGCGCCCTGGCCACCAATCGCTTGAAGGGAACGAAGATAGACGTGGCGCGACTTCTGTCCGGCGTTGATGAAGCAAAGAAAGACTCTGTCGCCGCGAAATTCATTCGCTTGACGGTTTTCGGTGATCTTTCCAAGGGCACTCGGACGGTTCTGGAAAAGACTTTGCAGTCGGAAGCGGCGGCGAGTCCGGCAGCGCCCGCGACTAGTCCGAGCGCCAACGTTGCAGTTGGATATGATGCCAACGCGGCGGTTAAGCCACCGGCGCCAGCGGCGCTTTACATCACGGAATTAGTCACTCTCTTGATCGGTTCGCCGGAGTTTCAGCAGCGATAAATGCGCGCCTCACCGTCGCCTAAAAACGCACACTCTTTTCTAGATGGTTTTTCCCCCTCTCCCTTTGGGAGAGGGTCGGGGAGAGGGCCTGGGTCTCGAAACCAAACGCGGCGCCCTTTGTCGCCGCAATCCCTCTCCCAAAAGGAAAGGGGGTCTTGCCCCGATCTCCTCCGGAAGCTCGTCCACTTCCTTGTCTGTACGCTTGTTACTCTTCAACCCATCACAGTTTTAGGTCAGCGCGAAGACCAGCCTGCGCGCAGCGCCACGGTAACTGTCAATTTCAACCCAGGCCGTCCGGCAAATCGTTTCACTCCCGCGCACGCATTGGGCGCGGCGGTTGACGGTCACGACAAAGGCGTCATCGACCTGCAATTGACCGCCCCCAATATCCAAACGATGTTATCGGCCGGCTTCAAGTCTCTGGGTTATCGTCTGCGCACAGAGCTTGCCAATGATGCCTGGCATTGGAATCCCGAGGGCAAGTGGAGCGACGCCAGCAATCGGCAAGGCTACTGGACGTCTGACAACAGATCGACCCGGCCAATTCAACTCTCGTACGGTTACCGTCTGCCTCGCAGAGGCAACACTATTGACCAGGCCAACGACGACGGCTATTCGCGGCTTGACGACGGTGACAGGCAAAGCTTCTGGAAGAGCAATCCTTATCTGGACCGGGCGTTCACGAATGAGAGCAATTCACTTCACCCGCAGTGGGTTGTGATCGAGTTCAACCAGCCTGAGTCCGTCAACGCGATTCGCCTGGCCTGGGCAGAGCCGTTCGCGACGCGCTATCAAATTCAATACGGAAACTTTGACGACGTAAGCGACATCGCTTTGAATCCGCCGGGCATGTGGCGGAACTTTCCCCGCGGACTGATTAGTGATGGGCATGGAGGTGAAGTATCGTTGCTGCTTTCCCCGTCACCGATCAAGACTCGCTGGCTGCGCATCCTGATGACCGAGTCTTCACAAACTCCCGAATCGGGCAATGCCGCAAACGATCCTCGCGATCGGGTTGGTTTTGCCTTGCGGGAAGTTTACATAGGCGTCATTAACAGCAAGGGTGAGTTTCGCGATCGCATTCGTCACGGCGCCGATCGTCGCGGTCAAACAATTGTCCATGTGTCATCGACCGATTCGTGGCATCGTGAATCAGATCTGGATGAAGGGGTGGAACAGCCGGGGTTTGATCGAATTTTCCAGGACGGTTTGACGAATGGCCGGGCCGTGCTCTGGCCGACCGGGCTGCTTTACGACGAGCCGGAGAACGCGGCGAACGAGATTCGTTACCTGCGCGAGCGTGGCTACAAATTCGATCAAGTGGAGCTGGGAGAAGAACCCGACGGACAGTACGTCACCCCGGAAGATTTTGCCGCGCTCTATCTTCAGTGGGCCGAAGCGATTCATCGCGTTGACCCGAAATTGAAACTGGGTGGTCCGAGTTTTCAGGAGATCATGCCCGCCGATCCGACCAGCAGGATTCGTCTGGCCAACAGTGCGTGGCTGGCCCGGTTTCTCGATTATCTGAAACGCCGTGGCCGCTCGTCAGACTATGCGTTCTTTTCGTTTGAGTGGTATCCGTTCGATGAGGTCTGCGAGCCGTCGGCGCCGCAACTTGCCAGCGCGCCCGGGTTGCTCGCGGACGCGCTACATGACATGGAGCAGCGTGGGTTGTCGCGTCAGATACCCTGGATCATTTCTGAGTATGGCTACTCGGCATTCGCCACGCGAGCGGAAATCGGCCTCGAAGGCGCTCTGCTGAATGCGGACATTGTGGGAAAGTTTCTCACGCTCGGCGGCGATCAGGCATTTCTGTTTGGTTACACGCCGGGTTACGTCGATCGGGATTTTCCCTGCACCGCCGGCAACAACATGCTGTTTTCAATGGACGATGATGGAAACATTAAGCATCGCTTCGCAACTTATTTCGGCGCCCGTCTGGTGACGCAGGAGTGGTTGCAGCCGGGGGATGAGTTTCACGAGATCTATCCGGCGACTTCGAACATTCACAACGCAGATGGCGAAGAATTGATCACCGCCTATGCCGTTCATCGTCCTGACGGGCAGTGGTCTTTGCTGCTGATCAATAAGGATCCAAGGCGTGCTTATGAAACGCGGCTGCGCTTTCGTAATGCAACTGGCGCTGTTGGAGGTTTTGACGGACAGGTTGAAATATTTCAATACTCGAGCAAACAGTACGTGCTTGGCGGTCCGGCAGCCAATCCTTACCCTGTTCGCGCAGAGGAGCCCGAGCATAGAGTCATGCAGTCATTCCTTCAGAAACTTACGCCCATTTCTCTGCCGCCGTATTCGCTAACCGTGATTCGCGGCGGGCTCAGTCCGCTTTCGATTAAGTGATGCGTTTGTCATGAGGTGCCAAATGAAAAAGACAAAACCGGTGGTAATTCCGATCGAAAACGGCAAGGCCGAGTTAGTAGTACAAGATGCTGAGAGCTACCAGGAGCTGCTGGTGAGAGATCGACTAGAGACGATCGAGGGGATTAAGAGCGGATTGGAAAGCACAAAATACCGACGTGGGAAACCGGCGACGGAGTTTTTTCGCGAGTTCTTTGCCGAGAAAGGCATCCCTGAACACGAATGACGGACTAGGTGATCGTATGGCCGATGCGTTTACGCCGCCAATGCCGAAAGCTTCACCTCTCGGATCAACCGTTTGGCAAGCGCGTCCGCGGTGACATCCAGATCGTAATCCATTTGCAGACCCAGCCAAAACTGAGGTGACATGCGAAAATAGCGGCCAAGTCGCAGAGCTGTGTCCGCTGTCACGCTCCGCTTCGCTGTCACAATCTCATTGATTCGCCTTGCCGAAACACCAAGATCCAATGCCAGCCGATTCTGCGTTAAAGCCATTGGCTTAAGGAATTCTTCCAAGAGCACTTCACCAGGATGGACGGGCCTGAGTTGTTTCTTAGACATGGCCTTCATGATAATCGACAATTTCCGCTTTGTCAGCATTGCCATCCTTCCATTCAAAAGCAAATCCGCCATTGATCGTTAATTCGAATACTGTACTGACCAGCGCGACCGCCAGACAGTTTCTCTAGCCGGTTGGCAGGCGGCACGCGTAAATCTTGCAGAGTGACGGCACGGTTGAGCATTCGCAGTTTTCGTAATGCCACTTGTTGAATGTCTGATGGGAGTTTCCGGGACCGTTCACGATTGAAGATTTTCTCGGCTTCCTTGGACTTGAACGATCTGATCATATGTTTACCTCCGAGGAGCTATTACAACGCAGGGCTACTCGGTAAAAAAGGAACTTCTTTGCAACTTCGCGGAAATTCCGATTAGACAGTCCTAATCGGTCGTCGGCCAGGTCGCTTGGCATCTTCTCGGAGCGGTAGGTCAATAAGATTGGCAAGATCGTTGATTGCTTTGCGCACGAATTTCGTCGTGTCACTTGAATACTTAAGTGGTCCATCCGGCGTTCGTTCGGGAAAGCACTGGGCAACGACTTCTCGGGCGGACATCCTCTTAACTTGGACAAGAACAAGCCAAAAAAAGTTCATCAACCCCCCAACTCGCCCTCGCGAATCGCCTTCGCCACAGCTTCGATCTCCGCCGACATTGCTCGATCATTGGTGAGTCGCGTGACGTGGCGGCGGACGATCTCGTAAGCCTGCTTGACACCGCGGCCGGGTTGCAGCGGCGCGCGGTATTCCAAACCTTCGGCAGCCGTAATCAACTCGATCGCGGTAATAAGTTCCGCATTGTCGACGATTGAGCGTAGCTTGGTCGCCCCGGTCATTCCCATCGAGACGTGATCTTCTTTGCCGCCATCGGTGGGCACGTTATCGATGCTCGCCGGGTGGGCCAGGACCTTCGCTTCGTTCAAAAGCGCCGCCGCCACGATCTGCATCATCATGAAACCTGAGGCAGCGCCGGGATGCGAAGTCAAAAACGGCGGCAGGCCTTCATTCGAATCAGGATTCACCAGCCGATCGATGCGGCGCTCGGTGATGCTCATTAGATCCGTCATGGCGATGGCCGCATAGTCGAACGCCAGCGCCAGCGGCGCGCCGTGAAAATTGCCTCCTGAAAGAACTTCGCCTGTCTCAGCAAACACCAGCGGATTGTCGGTCGCGCTGCCGGTTTCAATCTCGACAGTCTCGCGCGCGTGCCGGAGCGCGCCCCGAATTGCGCCGTGCACCTGCGGCATGCACCTGAGCGAATAAGCGTCCTGCACGCGCGGATCGTTTTCCAGATGCGATTGTCGAATCTGACTGTCGCGCAGCAGCTCGCGTAAATGCGCGGCGACTTCGATCTGGCCCGGGTGCGGGCGGGCGGCGTGGATACGTTCATCGAAAGCGACCGGCGTTCCGCGTACTGCTTCCAGAGTCATCGCGCCGGCCACATCCGCCAGGAACACAACTCTTTCGGCTCGACGCAACGCCAGACCACCGACGGCGACCATTGCTTGCGTACCGTTCAGGAGGGCGATGCCTTCCTTTACTTCGAGTTCGACCGGTTCGATTTCGGCGCGATTCAAAGCTTCCCGGCCCGGCAATCTTTCGCCACGATAAAAAGCTTCGCCTTCGCCGATGACGGTCAACGCCAGATGCGCGAGAGGCGCGAGATCTCCGCTCGCTCCAACCGAACCTTTTTCTGGAATCACGGGTGTGACCCCGCGCTCGAGCATGGCGATTAGAGTTTCAATCAGGACCGGCCGGCAGCCGCTGAACCCTTCGGCGAGAACGTTGGCGCGCAGCAGCAGCATGGCGCGGGCTTCGGCTTCAGAGAGCGGGGAACCGAGTCCGCAAGAGTGACTACGGACGAGGTTTAGTTGCAGTTCGCGCAGTTGCGAGCGTTCGATGTGGACATCTGAGAGTTTGCCAAAGCCGGTGTTGACGCCATAGACGGTGCGGCCTTCAGCTACGATCTGCTCAACGACTTGGCGCGATTGCTCGACGCGGTTGCGGGCCGCCGCAGACAGCGACACCTGTTCCGCGCCGCGCGCGACGGCATCAACCTGCACGAGCGAAAGGTTCTGGCCGTCAAGTTCGAGCATGATGAAAAAGGAAAAAGTTAAAGGTAAAAAGGAAAAGTGAAGCACGAACCGCGGATCTTTTATTTTTTATCTTTTTACTTTTACCTTTTTACTTAATCACCCGGTCCGGAGTTTCTGAAACATGTATCCGGCGCTCGGGTGTCTGGGTAATGTCGATTTTCCTGAATTCGCCGCTGGTGCCGCCACGTAAACGTTGTCGCGCACGCTTGGCGCGTCGCACGGTCGCGCGTCCTCCCGAAGTTGCCGCCGCCCGGGTCCAACTGCTCATGCGCTGGAGTGGATGCAGAGAGAATTCGTGCCGCGGCAAGACTTCGCCGGTGGCTTTGCGCAGTCTGATGGTGCCGACGGCGAACATGAAAATCGCCGCGTTGAATACAAACCCGATGATAAAGACAAGCTTGCCGGGGACGAGTCCCACGGTGGCCCGCTGCAAAAACAATTCAAAGGTGTCGGCGGGCACGGGATGCAAATAGACCTTGAGGTTCCAGCTTAGCGCCAGCAAAAGAAAAATCCAGAGATAGTTTCGTCGCAAGCGGCGGCCAATTGCTTCCCACACGCTGATCGTAAAATGGGGTGTTAACAAATCATTAGCCAGGTGCGACGCCCATTCCTGATCCCGCGGCACGCTGTCCGGGGCCAGCATCGGCGCCAGGTAACCCGTCTCGATCACGCGCACGCGACTCGCCCAAATTTCATAGTAGCGATAGCGGCGCGCTTCCATCACCAGAAAAACTGTCACCAGAATCGAGTTGATCGGGATCACAAAGTGCGGACTAAGCGGCGAGCTGAAAGTGAACGACAGTGTCGCGCCAGCCGTTAGGACGGCCCAGTAGGTGGTGGTATCGAGCCGAGTGCGCCAGGTATTGGACCGCTGTACTTCGCCGCGATAAAAATGGGCCATCGCGGTGTTGAATTCGGCGGGGGCCATCTTCCGCTTGGGATCCGTCGACGATGCCGTTTGCCGATCCGCGGTGATGCTTTCGTGCAGCGAGGCGGAAGAGACCGGCCGCAAGCGCCCCGTGGCGCGCTCGCCGGACATTGTGATCGCGGAAGCATCGCGCACTAAACTTCCCGTCTGGCGATGCGGTGCGCGAACCGCCGGGTCAAGACTGCTGCTGTCGCTTCGAAGTTGGCCAGCACCTGGCTGGGTTAAGTCAGTGGTAGTTGCCATGACGAGGTCACAAACGGCGGGTGCGGGATGCCCGCGAAACCGCGGGCATAATAACATGGAATCGCTGTTAATTCGCGCTGATGGAAGAGAAAGTGCAGGTCCACTTTTAATCCAAGGGCGCTGTCCCTCAGTAGGATGGAATGAGTAGCTACCGAACCGCGCGCGTTAGCGACCGGATGCTACACTCAACCGACGATTTACAAATGAGTTGGCGTCGAGACCTTTAAGACGTGATTGAGTGCCGGCATCCGTCGCTACGGCTCCCGGTTCTGTAACGCATTCTTCTATGGAAGGTTGACGAGTCCGCCGCCGCATCAACACTGCCTTCACAACCGAAAAATGCGTTGCTTGACAGTGATCTTAGCGGCACCTATAGTTTGGAATCCGTTGTTTGAAGCAAATGTTTTCAGTTTCGCAAAGCGCGCGAGCGGAAGATCACGAACGTTGGATGCGCGAGTCATTGCGTGCAGCGCGTGAAGCACAGAACCGCGACGAAGTGCCCATCGGTACGTGCGTGGTGGTCGGCGAGAGACTGCTGGCCGTGGCGGGTAATCGCACGCGCACCGATTGCGACCCAACCGCTCATGCAGAGATCGTCGCGTTGCGCGAAGCTGCCCGGAAGTCCGGCAACTACCGGCTGCCGGAGGCGGTGGTTTACTCGACCATCGAGCCTTGCGCAATGTGCGCCGGGGCGCTGATCCAGGCGCGCGTGAAGCTGCTGATTTATGGCGCCACGGACGAAAAGGCCGGCGCGGTAGAATCTCATTTTCATATCTGTGATGCCAATCACCTGAACCATCGCGTGGAAGTGATCAAAGGAGTGCTGGCATCCGAGTGCCGCGAACTGATGCAGGAGTTTTTTAAGGCACGGCGAAGGTAGCATAGACTTCAGTCTGTGTGTTCGGCTTAGCTTTAGAACTAGGTGAAGGAATCACAGACTAGAGTCTGTGCTACTTGATTGCGGAGAGGTCGCATAGTGGATTAGTGCACCGGTCTCGAAAACCGGAGTGGGTTAACGCCCACCGTGGGTTCGAATCCCACCCTCTCCGCCATGACATTTCCGGTTTTTGATTGCCGATTGCCGATTGGGTCCGTTGCCAAAGCAAGTCAGTTCCCGCAGTGACCAATTGGCAATTGGCAATCGGAAATTGGCAATGCTGGAGAGGTGCAAGAGTGGTTGAATTGGCAGCACTGGAAATGCTGTGAGCGGGAAACCGTTCCGTGGGTTCGAATCCCACCCTCTCCGCCAGAAACATTTTTGATTTTCGATTGTTGATTTCCGATTGGTAATTGGCCCCAAGGATTGTCTGTCATGCAGTGGGGCAAGGCAGCGATTGGAACTGCCGGCTTATTCGGTAGTTTTCAAGCACAAGCCCCAACCCCCAAACACGATGAGCAAACCAACCATGATTTGTTTCAACGGCACATCAATCTATTCCAGCCGAATTCGCATAGCAGTTATAGTTTTGATCACGACTACGACTGTGCTGATCTCTTTTGCTGGATCAATATCTGCCCAAAAACGCCGGCCCGTAAAGCACGCGTCGATCTGTGGCGACCCAACCGCCGCATGCAAGACCAGTGCGACCTTCCAGCCGTTTGATCTGCCGTTCCGGCTCCCGGAAAACGCAGTAATCTACGACACGGATTTGTTCTACGCGGTCGTTCTAAAGAGTGTGAGCGCCCCGAATGACAACTGTGACATTTTCGTTCCTGAGAGCGATCGACTGGCCGCGCAGGTCCTGTTCCCCGACCGAAAGGTTTTCTCTTCGCGGTGTGCCGAACCGGGTGGATTGTCTTATACCAACACCAGTCCGAAAGCGCAGTTCATGGCGGTCTATGCCGGCATGACTCTCGCCGATGCCAATCGCATGTTGGCGGCAGTGAAGGCTACTGGGAAATTTCCGGGAGCAAATATTCGGCGCATGCGAACAGCCTTCAACGGAACGTAGAAAGTTTTTCTTAAGGGGACAAATATGGACGACGACAAACTGGCCATCGAAGAAGCACGGCGCGCCGGGCAACATAGCTCGGTCAAGGCGCAGGTCGAAGGGGAAGTGCAGGCTGAGATTGCTGAAAGCGCCGCCAGCACGCCAGCGCCGGAAGGCGAGCGCATTGATCAACTGGCAGGGCAGTTTCGCGCCAAAGCCGTCGACGAAGTCGTCGAGACCGAGCGTGAAGTGGGACGCGCGCGCGGCGTGGCGCGGATCTCTCAGGTTATCGATTACATCTTTTTTGTGCTCTATGCCCTGCTGGGACTGCGGTTTCTGCTGGCTTTGCTGGCGGCCCGAAGTGGCGCCGGGTTCGTGCAATTCATCGTCACGGTGACCAATCCGTTCTACGAACCTTTTCGCGGCATCGTGGCCAGCCCGCGCACCGACGGTGGCCACACCTTAATGATGCCGCTGGTAATTGCGTTCATCGTTTATATTCTGCTGCATCTCGGAATTAATGGTTTGCTGCGCATCATCGCGCACCGCAAGACTTCCGTTTAGGCGTTTGCGCGTGTCAGAAGCCCAACCGTCAGGGAGGGCACGCCCGGGCAAGGCAGCCCTCCCTAACGGTCGGGCTTCTGATACAACAATCAGGCAATCGACAATCGACAATCGACAATCGACAATCGGCAATGCTTTAATGAGTTATCAGACTTCGGGCTCCGCACAACGCTCGTCTTGTGAACCCCGCCAGGCCGGGAACGGAGCAACGGTAGCAATGACAGCGTGTGTTGCGGGTAAGTCCGGAGTCTGACTTAATTAAAGAGATCCGCGCGTTCATTCGATGGTTGTTTCTCGTTACTCCGCACCGAAAGAAGGGGAATAATGAAAGTCTTCTTTGCCACGTCAATCGCTCTGGCTTTCTCCCTCTTACCCGGAAGCGGCTCTGCTCAACAAGCTTCCAATCCGGCCTTCGATTTTCCAGCGCACACTACCCCGGAGCCGCCGGATCAGCAATGGAATCGGGTTCCGGAGAGGCCCGCGCCTGAGGATCGCGTTATCAAGAAAGGAGTGCTCGCTCCTGCCGCTCAAGATCGGACGGATTACGCAGCCTTTCTCAAGGAGAGCAATACGGGTCTAGTCAGGTTGTTGCCTTATCAACGTACCAATGAGAGGCTCGTTCGCGGCGGCGGCGCCTATTATTCGTTCAAGTACATATCCCATCAGTACGGCCGGGGCTCAGACATTCAACTACAAAGGCCATTGGTCATCACGTCGGGCTCTGTCCCGAGAAGAGTGCTGGAAGGAATTCACGACATGCTTTCCGTCGGTTTTGCCGGCGCGGACTATGGAATGCTGGCCAACCTGGGTGAGGCACCGCTCGACGAGATTAATGCCAAAGATCCACGCGCACTCTTCCTGGCAAAGTATGAACCGCCACGCTCCGACCCGGATGCGCGTTGCGAACGCCGTCGATTCGTCGTGGGCGAGAGGATTGATGGACTGGTTTATAAAAACTCGCTCCCGGTTCGAGTGGGCGCTACTTATCTGCTGCGGTCGATCAATTACAACGAGTCCGATGTCCTGGTCGCATTTCGAGTCGCGCGACAGGACGATGACGGCAGCGTCACCATCGCCTGGAAACTGCTGAAGGAATTCGCTCCCCGAAAACTGGAAAATGTAAACGTCAAAAGTAAATGTAGCGGTCCGATCATAATCAAATTACCCTAAAGAGATAATTAGCGACAACCAAATGGCCTATCAGGTAATCGCCCGCAAGTGGCGCCCGCAAAAATTCGAAGATGTAACCGGCCAGGAAATCCTGACGCAGACGTTGCGGAATTCCATTGAGCACGGACGGCTGCATCATGCTTATCTTTTCTCGGGCGCGCGCGGAGTAGGAAAGACCACGACCGCGCGTCTGGTCGCCAAAGCCCTCAATTGTCATAAGGCTGCCGGGCCGACCGGCACGCCCTGCGCCACCACGGACGAAACTGCTTGCGCCTCTTGTCGGGAAATCGCCGAAGGCCGATCGATGGACGTGCTGGAGATCGACGCGGCCTCCAATACTGGCGTAGACAACGTTCGCGATGTGATTATCGGCAGCGTGGCTATCTCGCCGGCGCGGGATCGCTATAAGGTTTTCATCATCGACGAAGTTCACATGCTTTCCGGCCCGGCCTTTAATGCTCTGCTCAAAACCGTCGAAGAACCGCCGCCGAACGTGGTCTTCATGATGGCCACCACTGAAGAGCATAAGGTGCCCGAGACGATTACCTCACGTTGCCAACTGTTTGAATTTCGCACCATCGCGACCGCGAAGATTGCCGAGCGTCTGCGCTTCATTGCGGACGCGGAAAAGATTTCCATCTCTGATGAAGCCGTGCGCGAAATCGCCCGCGCGGGCGACGGCTCGATGCGCGACGCGCAATCGGCTTTCGATCAGGTCATCAGTTTTGCCGGCGATAAGATTAAGACTGAAGATGTCGAGAAGGCCCTGGGGATTGCCGGCGCTGACGTGCTGGCCCGGGTCGTAAGCGGCATCGCGGAAAATCAACCGGCCGAGGCCCTGGCAATCGTCGATGATCTGGTAATGCGCGGTCACAACCTGCGTAACTTTTGCCGTGACGTGCTCGGTCACTTGCGGGACTTGTTGGTGGTAAAAGTGTCCGGCGATCCGAAGCTGCTCGATTCCTCTTCCGCTCAGGCCTCGACGCTGCAACAACAGGCGGCGCTCTTCTCTGAATCTGATCTGGTGCGTTTCTTCCATTCGCTGGCGGAAACTGAGGCGAGTTTGAAGGACGCTGCCAATCCGCGTTATCAGGTTGAAGTCGGCCTGGTGAAATTGATGGAGATGCGCCGGCTGGCGTCCCTGGGTGATTTGGTCGGCCGCATCACCGAACTCGAGCATGCTGTGCGCACCGGCAAAGCCCCGGCGGAAAGGAAGAGCCCGCAGTCTGCTCCTGATAGCGGGTCGAGTAAAGCGCCTGTTCGCTCGGCAGCAGCGGCCGGCGGTTCCAGCCGGAGCGCCAGCGCCGCTGCGCCCGCAGAACAAGCCGCGATAAGCGAACCGCCAGTTGCATCCAGCCCGGTCTCAGGATCCCTGATCGATCAGATCAAGTTCGCGCTCGAAAACAAGAAGCGCCGGATGCTGATCGCCGCGCTTGATGTCGCGTCGCGCGTGGAGCTGGAAGGCGACGATTTGCTAATCGAATTCGCGCCTGGGGCGAAACAGTCTCGCGACACGCTCGCCAAAGCGGAAAACACGAAAGTCTTGCGCGACGCCTGCAGCGAAGTATGCGGCCGGGACATCGGCATCCGCTTTGGAGTCAAAGACGAAACCAGTGCCGGCGACGAACCACTCTCACCGGAAGAAAAGGAACGTCGTTCAAAGACCCAGATTCAGCAAGCCGCGGCTCAGAATCCCACTGTCCAACAGGTCTTGCGCGCTTTTGGGGGCGAGATTGTTGATATCAAGATGCAGTGACCGGAGTGTCAGAAGCCCGACCGTCAGGGAGGGCCCGCGACACAAGGATGCCCTCCCTGACGGTCGGGCTTCCGACACCTCCGCTGCGTTCATGTTTGATCTGATGCTTTTGTTTCGCTAGCTCCACGCGCAACCGTGAGGAAAGCTTTCGCTGCGTGCGACAGCGTCGCTCCCTTGCGATAAATCAAATGCACGCGTCTTTCCAGACGCATCTCCTTAACCGCGAGACCCGCCAACTGTTTGCGCTCGATCTCAGTCTGCGCTGCCAGACGAGGTATCAGGGCCACGCCCAACCCTTTTTCCACCAGGCGCTTGATTGCTTCCAGGGTTGGCATCTCCATGGAGATGTTCAGCGGCGTGCGTTGCTTCTCGAAAGTCTTAACCACTTTTTCGCGATAGGGCGAGGGAACGTTGTGGGCAATGAAAGATTCGGCGCCCAGCTCGCGCACGGAAACCGTTCTTTTCGCGGCCAACGGATGATCGGGCGCGACGATTAAAGCCAATTCATCCAACGCCACCGGAACTGATTTGATCGCCGCGTCGTTCGGTTTGAAAGAGACCACGCCGATCTCTACATCGCGACCGAGAATCTCGCCCGGAATGCGACTGGCCAGGCTGCGCTTCACTTCAATCTTGATATGCGGATGCCGCGCGCGAAAGATCGGAATCAGCGGCAGCAGACACATCACCGTGTATTCGTTCGCGCCCAAAGACAGTTTCCCACGATGCAGGTCGCGCAGCTCGCGAATTGCCGAGTGAGCGTGGTGACGCAGATTCATCATCTGCTGAGCAAAGTCGAACAGCACGCGGCCGGCCGCGGTCAGCGTGCCGTCTTTCGACGACCGGTCGAATAGTGACTCGCCCAGTTCAGCCTCCAGTCGGCGAATCGCCTGGCTCACGGCCGGCTGAGTGCGGTGCAGTGCCTCGGCCGCGCGCGAAAAGCTTCTCTCCTGCGCCACGGCCAGGAAGACTTCCATTTGATTAATGTCCATCAGTGCTTACCTGGAGCGCGGACATCCCTGTCCGGCTGAGCGCAAATCGCGAAAACAATCGCTTACTTAATTTAAGGAACTGAGTACCTGCGGCGCTGGCGGACAGGATGTCCGCGCTCCATGTTATCCCCCCTCACTGTCCGGGTTATCCTATCATGAAATGCTTATCTTATCATAGGAATTATAACTTTGACTTTCAGGGGTGCGACGCGTAGGATTCCGCCTTTCCGGACCGGAAGGGGAGGGTGGAGTGTGATGACAGCCGAGCGGGTAAGAATCTTCGACACGACATTGCGCGATGGCGAGCAATCGCCGGGTTGTTCAATGGACCTGGCGGAAAAGGTGCGCCTGGCGCGGAAACTCCAAACGCTCGGGGTAGATATTATCGAGGCCGGATTCCCAATTGCCTCAGACGGTGATTTTGCAGCGGTTAAGGCGGTCGCGGCCGAGTGTCGCGAGGTAACCGTTGCTGCCCTCTGCCGCACCGCTGAGTTGGACGTCCACCGGGCGGCCGAAGCATTGCGCGGCGCGGCGCGGCCGCGCATTCATACCTTTGTCGCGACGTCGGATATTCATCTCGAGTACAAGTTGAAAAAGACCCGCGCTGAAGTAATCGAGATGACCAGGCAGTCGGTGCGCCTGGCGCGAAGATTCGTCGATGAGGTTGAGTTCTCGGCCGAGGACGCCACGCGCAGCGACGTGGACTATCTCTGCGAAGTGTTCGCAACCGCGGTGACTGAAGGGGCGACGATTCTCAACGTACCGGATACGGTGGGCTACACTCTCCCCACTGAATTTGCCCAACTCGTGCGCGCGGTGCGCGAGCGGGTGGTGGGCGATCGCGACGACGTTACGATCAGCGTGCACTGTCATAACGATCTGGGTTTGGCGGTAGCGAACAGTCTCACCGCGATTGATGCCGGCGCTCGACAGATCGAATGTACGGTCAACGGGATTGGTGAGCGCGCCGGTAATGCTTCGCTGGAAGAGATTGCCATGGCCATGCGCGTGCGCGCGGATCGGCTGCCCTTTGAAACCGGCATCGATACCACTCAACTCTATTCCACCAGTCAGTTGCTTTCACAGATTATTGGTTTTGGCGTGCAACCAAATAAAGCCATCGTCGGACGCAACGCCTTTGCGCACGAGGCCGGAATACACCAGCATGGAATGATCAGCAATCCGCTGTGTTACGAGATCATGACGCCTGAATCGGTAGGCGTGCCGGCCAACGAACTGGTGCTGGGGAAGCATTCGGGGCGGCATGCGCTCGCGTTGCGTTACGAGGATCTCGGCTATGCTCTTGATCGGAACGAGCTTGACGCAGCTTATCGACGCTTTACCGATCTGGCGGATCGCAAGAAGCGAATTTACGATCAGGATCTAATCTCTCTGTTAGTAGCCGAAACAACTGTTTCGCCGGAAGCACCGATCGCTGCTGAAGGGAATCAGTGGGCGCGGACCGTGGCCGCGTAAGTTTGGAGTGCGGTGACTTGTCTCCGCTTTCCAGTTGAAACCAAAGGAAAAGCTGCGACCATTCGCAGTACTCCAAAGACTATGCAGTTGAAAATCGTAACCCTTCCGGGTGATGGAGTTGGCCCGGAAGTTACTGAACAGGCCGTGCGTGTTTTGCAAGAGATCGCAAACATTCACGGCCACAACTTTCAGTTCGAGGAACACGACGCCGGCGGTGTGGCAATCCAGCGCTGGGGCTCGCCACTGCCCACAGTGACGCTTGACGCCTGTGTAGTCGCGGACGCAGTGCTGCTGGGCGCGGTCGGCTCGCCTGATTTCGATCACCTTACTCCTGACAAGCGACCCGAGGCGGGTCTGTTGCTGCTGCGCCGCACGCTGGGCGGCTTTGCGAATCTGCGGCCAATCAGTTCGTTTCGTGCGTTGGCTGGGGCGTCTCCGCTCCGCAGCGAGATTATTGAGGGCGCCGACATCCTATTTGTTCGCGAGCTGCTCGGGGGGCTTTATTTCGGCGAGCCGCGCGGGCTGATCTCGCAAAACGGAAGTTCATCCGCCTTCAATACGATGCGCTACACGGTCACCGAGATCGAGCGGGTCGCGCGTGTTGCCTTTGCGGCGGCGACGAAGCGTCGCCATAAACTAACTTCGGTGGACAAGGCCAACGTCCTCGAGACTTCCCAGTTGTGGCGCCAGACAGTTTCGCGGGTGGCCCTGGAATATCCCGGGGTCGAGCTTGATCATCTTTATGTCGACGCGGCGGCGATGCACATCATTACCAGCCCGAGAAGGTTCGACGTGATCCTCACTGAGAATTTGTTTGGCGACATTCTCTCCGATGAGGCGTCGGTGATTTCCGGATCGTTGGGCATGCTGGCGTCGGCGACCGTGGGCGGCGCAGTTGATCTCTATGAACCCGTCCATGGATCAGCGCCGGACATTGCGGGAAAGGGTATCGCCAATCCGTTAGGGGCGATTGCCTCGGCGGCGATGCTCTTGCGCCAGACGGCCGGGCTGGAGGATGAAGCCGCTGACATCGAAGCCGCGATCAGCGCGGTGCTGGATTGCGGTTATCGCACCAGGGACATCGCGCAGGGGACCAGCGGCCACTTGATCGGCACGGCCGAAATGGGGCAACTTGTAGCGGAAGCCGTCGTTGAAATCGCCGACATGCGCCATGCTTATCATGCGGTGTGAAGGAGGGGGTGGGTCGTAGAGTGTTGGTTGCAGGCTTTGACAACCACCTCCGATTGTTCACCGGATGAACGGCAGGGATTTAGAAACAACACCCTACACGCAAAACTCTACCCTCTAATTGCTATGCCTCGCACACTCTTCGAAAAAGTTTGGGACACGCACGTCGTGCGCGCTGTGCCGAACGAACCAGCGCTGCTCTACATCGATCTTCATCTCGTGCACGAGGTCACTTCGCCGCAGGCGTTCGATGGCCTGCGCGCCGCGAACCGCCCCGTCCGCCGGCCCGATCTAACCATCGCCACCATCGATCACAACGTGCCGACTACGGATCGTAGTCAACCGATCACGGATCCAATTGCGGCAAAACAAATCGACACGTTAAGGCAGAACTGCGCTGAACACGGCATCACTCTTTTTGACATCAACTCGAGTGAACAGGGCATCGTGCATGTAATCGGACCGGAGCTGGGACTGACCCAGCCGGGCGCGACTATCGTCTGTGGCGACAGTCACACCAGCACCCACGGAGCCTTTGGGGCGCTGGCGTTTGGCATCGGCACCAGTGAAGTCGAGCACGTTCTGGCGACGCAGTGCCTGCCGCAAAACAAACCACGCACGATGCTGGTGCGCACGCACGGACTATTGTCGGAGGGTGTGACGGCGAAAGATCTCGCGCTGGGAATCATCGGACAGATTGGCACGGACGGCGCGTCGGGCCACGTGATCGAATACGCGGGCGAAACGATCCGCGCGCTGACTATGGAAGGCCGCATGACCCTCTGCAACATGAGCATTGAAGCGGGTGCCCGCGCCGGGTTGATTGCACCCGATGAGACGACGTTCGCGTATCTTGCGGGCCGGCGATACGCCCCTCGTGATCAAGAGTGGGAAGCAGCGGTCGCGTACTGGCGGACATTGTCGTCAGACAAGGATGCTCAATTTGATGGCAAAGTCGAAATAGACGCTGCCGCGATCGCTCCCTGCATTACCTGGGGCACCAGTCCCGGAATGGTTGTGCCGGTTACCGGCAGAGTTCCCGATCCTGCGGAAGTGCAAGGCGAAGCCGAGCGCCGGGCGGCCCAGCGAGCACTCGAATACATGAACCTCGAGCCGCGCACAAAAATCGCCGACGTGACAATCGATCGGGTCTTTATTGGATCATGCACTAACTCGCGTCTCGAAGACTTGCGCGCGGCCGCGCGAGTCGTCAAAGGCCACGACGTTCACAAATCCGTGCGTGCAATGGTGGTGCCCGGTTCGCAGAACGTCAAACGCGCGGCCGAGGCCGAAGGTCTGGATCAGATTTTTCTCAAGGCCGGATTTGAATGGCGCGAAGCAGGGTGCTCGATGTGTCTGGGGATGAATGCCGACATCCTGGAACCGGGCGAGCGCTGCGCGTCAACCAGCAATCGGAACTTTGAAGGCCGACAGGGACGCGGCGGGCGCACGCACCTCGTCAGCCCGGCGATGGCGGCGGCGGCAGCGATCGCAGGGCACTTTGTTGATGTGCGGAAATGGGAATATAAGTAGCATCGGCTAGGGTGACGGCCTCTACGGTAGACCCCATGAACCAAACCAAGAAACGAATCGCTTGGGACGCGGTCAAGAATCAAGCCAACAAGAAGAAACACAAGATTAGCTTTGAAGAAGCCGCCACCGTGTTTTATGATCAACTCAGCTTGACAGTTGACGACCCGGAACACTCTGTTTATGAAAGGCGACTTCATATAATAGGCGAATCCAACAAAGGGAAACTAATTATAGTCACTTTCGTTGAGGGGTCTGATGGAATTCGAATTATCAGCGCCCAAAAGCCGACCAGACGCGAAAGAAAGCATTATGAAGAAAGATACAGTTAAGAAGAGAAGATCGATTGATTTTAGCAAAGGGATCCGCGGAAAGTACGCGGACATGGACCTTGTAATTGTTGGTGCGGCCCCGAAGCAAAAACGGATCGAGAGTAAAGCTGCTGAGGCCGTCCTCAAAAAGGTATCTCGCGTCCTAAACTCTGCTGGGCCAAACAAGCGAGATTTGGAAGCCGCTATTAACCGCGCTCGGGATTTGATCGAGTCTGCTCGCACCTTGTAATTTTCAATGGAGCCTTTTCGAATTCACACCGGCCTGGTGGCCGTTCTCGATCGACCGAACGTCGACACCGATCAGATCATTCCCAAACAGTTTCTCAAACGCGTCGAGCGTACCGGCTTTGGCGAATTTCTTTTCTATGACTGGCGCTTTCGGCCTGACGGCCAGCTCGATCCTGCCTTTCCGTTGAACGAATCGCGTTATCAAGGCGCGTCGATCTTAATCGCGGGCAAAAATTTTGGTTGCGGCTCTTCACGCGAGCATGCACCGTGGTCTCTGGCCGATTATGGTTTCCGCGCGATCATTGCGCCGTCATTCGCGGACATCTTTGCGAATAACTGTCTGAAGAACGGCCTCTTGCCCGTCACCCTCGACGACGCTGAAGTATTGGAGCTGACGCGTCGAGCTAAACAAATCGAAGACTATCGCGCGACAGTTGATCTCGAAGGCAAGACGATCAGCGACTACCATGGTTTTGCCGCGGTGTTCGAGATCGACGATTTCCAGCGATACTGTCTGCTCGAAGGGTTAGACGACATTGGGCTGACGCTTAAGCACGAGAGCGAGATCACCCGGTTCGAACAAGACCGCCCTTCGTGGATTGCAACATCGCCGGCTTGATTTTCAGCCTGACCCTGACAAAGATTCGGCTCCCACCATCGAACAAATTTCCGAATCCTCTCGTATAGACTCGCGCGGAGGTTTTCAAATCATGCGCGATCCGTGGTTGGCGGGGATTCTTAGCTTACTTATTCCGGGATTAGGGCAGATCTATAACGGGCGAGTCATTATTGGCATTATCTGGATGCTGGTCTTCGGAGTCTCGTGGATCGGATCAGTGGGCCTGTTCGGATGGGTCATTCACATTATTTCGGCGTGGTGTGCTTATTCTTACGCCAAAGATCATCCCGTGCGGAGTAGCACAGACTTCAGTCTGTGATTCAACCGCGAAACACAGACTGAAGTCGATGCTACTTTCTAGAGCTTCAGAAAGTTTTCCAGGATCGTGCGGCCGTGCGGGTGTTCTTCGTCGAATAGCTCAGGATGAAACTGCACGCCGAAAAGCGGCAGGGACGTGTGCTGCATTGCCTGGATGTCTGACACTTGATTGGTCGCGGTGCAGACGAAATCCGCCGGCAGTGATTTGACTTCATCGCAGTGCGACTCCCACACCTTGATGGTTTCCGGCAAGCCACCGAAAATTCCTTCACCAGTTTGTGAATCCACATTGACGGTACAGAAACCCCGTTCCCGGAAGGCCCCTTCATAACCTTCGCCCGGTGCGATGCGCTCAATCAACCCGACCGGAGCGCCGAAGGCGAGCGCCATCTGCTGCTGCCCGCCGCACACACCCAGAATTGGTTTTGGCGCGTTGCGAATTACATAGAAGATTCCGGCCAGTGATTCCGGCGAGTAGCGGTCCCACGGATGGCTTTGCCCGCTGAGGATAATGTGCGAAGGACTAAGCGTCTTGACGAATTCCGGAGTAATGTTGAGAAACGGCTCAGTAACGACTCGCAAGTCAGGCTCGATTTGTTGCAGCGCCGAGCGAATCTCGCGCGGGCTCGAGCCCTGGCCTTCAATCGTGTTGTCAATCAGAAGAATCATTTCAAAACTGAGATTTCAAATTTCAAAATCACTTCTCTATCTACCCCGGCGCGGGCCACCGCCCGGCGACGCGTCCGGAGGGGCCGCGTCCTTCTTAACGGCCTCTTCAATTCCCAAACAATACAACTTTCCATTGAACGCTCCAATATAGATGCGCCCATCCAGCACTGCCGGCGTCGCGTTAACGTTATCGCCAATTTTTAGTTCTGAGATTTCTTTTCCATCCGTGGCTGAAAGCAGATGGATCCATCCAGCTTTGTCCCCAAAGACCACGCGGCCATCAACCACCGGCGCGGTGCCCCAGATGGGTCCGCGCGCTTTGTACTTCCACACCACTTCGCCCTTGTCCGCGGTCAGGCAATATAAGTAATGGTTGCTGGCGCCGATGTAGATCTTGCCTTCCCATAGAATCGGGCTGGCCCAGATGCCGATGTGTTCGCCGGCTCTTCCCAAGTGAGCTCCATCAGTCGCGAAGTTCCACACCAACTCGCCGGTTTCCTGCTTATAACAACGAATTACTCCGTCTTCAGCAGCAGTGTAGACAAAACCGTTGGCGACGGCCGGGGTTGAATCTGAATCGGCGCCAATCCTGGCTTTCCAAATGAATTTGCCGTCAGCCGGATCGATACAGTAGAGATCGCCCTGCTCAGTTCCCAAATAGACGCGGCCGTCTTTGATGGTGATACTGCCTTCGACTGATCCGACCAGAACTTTGTAGACGAGTGAACCATCCGCGAGGTTCAAGCAATAGAAGTTGTGATCTTCGCCGCCAAAGTAGATGCGGTCGCCGACGGCTATGATTGAGCCGTCGACCTCGAAACCGGTTTCGTGATCCCAGATGAGCGATCCGTCCTGCGCGCTCAGACAATAGACGTGATGATCGATGCCGTTGGCGATGAGCTTGTCGCCGATCAGCACCGGCGTGGCCTTCATGCTGTCTTTGCCGCGGAACTTCCAAATCTCAGTGCCGTTATTCTTGTTAAGGCAATAGACATAGCCATCAGCGGAAGGAAAGAAAACGCGATCGTCGCGAATCGAGGGCTGGCCGGGCCACGACGTTCCACCCCAGGGATCTTTATGAAGTCGGCCGCGGATCCAATCGGTCTCAACTTCCCAGACGATCTTCAACTCGCCATCTTTCCACGGACCGGTGCCGTAGAAGTTTCGTTCCGCATTACCCAGCCACATCGGAACCGCGGTAGGCGGTTTTGGCTTTTCAACGACGGGTGGAGGAGGCGTCACGGCTTTTCCGTTACAGCCAGTTAGCAGGACGGTCGCACAGATCGTAATCATGACGCCGCCCAACAGGCAGAGACCGCAGCGGACCGAAAGATTCAACACCCGGGGATCCTCACTAAAATACTGAGACTAATAAGGACTACTTTCGCAGCCATTCACCGCTATAAATTACGTCGGCGCGTCCCGTCAACACAACTTCGCCGTCCTCTCGCCATTCGATAGGAAGGACTCCGCCCGGAGCGTGCACGTTCACCTGCCGATCCGTGAAGCCGTTAATAACACATGCGACCACGGCCGCGCAGGAACACGTGCCGGAGCTTTCCGTCTCGCCCACGCCGCGTTCCCACAGGCGCTCTTCGATGTTTTCGCGATCGCGAACGCGCACAAAGATGACGTTGGTGCGTTCGGGGAATCGCGGATGATTCTCGATCAAAGGTCCGAGGCGCCGCCAGTCGATCGCACCGAAGTCGTCGACGAAGATGCAGCAATTAGGATTGCCCATCTGTAGCGCAGTCACGTTAAGGGTTTCAATGCCGACCTCGAGGGGATAGTCAATTACGCGGTCGAGCGGCTCGTCGGTGAGCATCGGGATCGATGCGCTATCCAATCTGGGCTGGCCCAGCTCAGACTGAAACAGAAACGATCCGCCGGACCGCTCCAGCAAGTGATAGCGCTTGATGCCGCTCCGCGTTTGCAGACGCAGTAGATCCTTCGACCAAAGCCGGTGATAGAACAAGTATGAAGCAGCGCAGCGCGTGCCATTGCCTGACATGCCGGCTTCACTGCCGTCCGGATTGAAAATGCGAACCTGAAAGTCCGCGCTGTCGTCTTCCAATTTTCGTGCGATCGCAATGCCATCTGCGCCCGCGCCGTAATGACGGTTACAGATGCGCCGCGCAAAGGCTCCCAGGTCGTCGACTTTGTCGAGTTGGTCGGCTTCGAAGACTATGTAGTCGTTGCCGTATCCGTGGAATTTGGTGAAACGAGGGGACATCGAAGTCTTCTAGAGCGGGTCTGGCCGAAGGCTTTCCGAAACATTGCCTCAACGGCAGTGGCACAATGACCACGTCAACTTCCTTCATACTCAGGGTTGGATTCTTTGATTAGATCGAGAGGATACTCAGGCTCGTCATCGCCATAGCCGCGCGCCAGGCTTTCCAACGAGAGTCGTGTCCAGTCGGAGCCTTCTCCGATCACACGACCTTCATGCGGGTAATCCAAATTCGATCCTGACTTTTTCAACGTCGGTCCCCCAATTAGCCTCGCTGTCGGCGAGGCCTGCTTCGATAGCCTGCCTAACATAGATCCTGTACATCAAGTCTTCCCAGGTCGAATCATCTGGCAAGGCCTCGACCAGTCGTCGTGCTTCTTCCTTGATGTTGGACGCGCTCATGATTTCTTCAATCTCCGGTGGTACGGAATATATCTAGTCTGCTACTAAAGGGTCAAATGGAGCGTCTTATAGCGTGACATTTTCCCTGCCAGGTAAAACGATCCACGAAAGCACACGAAGCGGAATTGGTTTTCTTCGTGCGGTTTCGTGTGATTTCGTGGATCGTTCTCGTCTAACCCGGAAGAAAGCACGAAACCAGACTAGGACAACACCCAAATCAAGTGGTTGTGCCTACTTACTTGAGACGTGTCCCAAAGGAACGTTTGCTTACGGAACCGCTCGCATAGCGAGTGGGCAATCGTTACCAGTAGGACCTGAGCGCGCTGCGCGCGCTGTGCGGGCAGGAATGCCCGCGCTCCAAAACTACTGCGTCTTTCCCACAAACGAAGCCAGCAGGACCGCGATCGCATCGATTGAATCCCTTCTGAGAGCGGCGGCGTCCGGATAATTATTCAGCATCATGGAAAAGGCGAGATGTTCGCCCGCGGCCGTGGTTACATAACCCGACAGAGACGCGACCGAACTCAGGCTGCCTGTCTTTGCCCGCACATTACCTTCGGCGGGTGTGCCTCTCATCCGCGTCCGCAGGGTGCCGTCAACTCCGGCAATCGGCAGCGCGTCGCGAAACTGGGCAAAGTATCGATGCTTTGACATGAAGGTCAGCAACTGCACTGTGGCATTTGCCGTGATCATGTCGTTGCGCGAAAGACCGGAGCCGTCGTTGAGCGCCAGATCACTTTCACTTGCTCCTGCCTGACGCAAAAAATTCCTGACAATTATTAGCCCGGCTTCTTCGTTTGTTTGGCTCGCAGCTACGCCGGTCAGCTTGCCCAGTGTACGCAGAATGATTTCGGTGTAGAGATTCTGACTTGGCTTTAGGGTGTGCGCCGCGATCAAGCTGAAGGGCGGCGATTGCAGGCTGGCGATTTCCACCGGCAGAGGTTGTGGTGGAACATTCGTTGTCTGCGTTTGCGCCATCAATGGATTCGGAACGATGCTCGCCCCGGAACGAGCGTTCACGGTGCGCACCCTGCCGTCGATCTTCACGCCACGCTTTACCAGCGCGTCTCTCAACATGGTGGCAAAGGCCAGCGCTGGATCGGGGATGGCGACGCTGCCAGTGAATCCACTATCGCCGAGCGGCAAGTTGCCGGAGACATCGAGCGTGTTTCCACCCAGGCTGCGATAGAGTTGCAGGTCGCTCTTCGATCCCTTTGCTCCGGTAGTAGCGCGATTGGCGATAGTCATGAATGTGGCGGGAGGGCCACTGGCGATCACAACGGGCGCGCCAACTTTTTCGCCCGGCTTCACCGTCAGGTCGATCGCGTTGTCGTTGACCGTCAGCGCGCTAACCTGCGCCCCATAAGACCATTGCAAATCTTCCCATTCCCAACCACTGCCCAGCGGCGCGCCGTTGAAATAACTTTCGTCTCCGACCAGATCGCCTTTGACGCGTTTCACTCCCGCCGCCACGATGCGATCGGCAAGATCGTTGATGCCTTTGAAGTAGTCGCCGTTATTGAAGCGCGCGGCAAACGAAGGATCGCCGCGGCCATAAACGATCAGGTCGCCTTTAATCTTTCCGTCCTCCGGCTTTTCCTTCGTATAGACTGAAGTCAAGAAGTGATAGTCCGGCGTCAGTCGATCGAGCGCCGCGGCGACTGTGTAAAGCTTCATGTTTGAAGCCGGCCGGACAAACTTGTTCGCGCTCTGTTCGTAAATCACCAGGCCGGTATCGAGCGAAACGATCTTGGCCGCGAAGATTCCGGGTTCGAGCGCCGGCTGTCGCACGATTTCTTCAATCCGCGATTTGAGTTCGGCGAGACTGTTTGGGGCCGAGGCTGTTGAACGCCCCACCGAAATACGAACAGGATTCCGCGGCGCCGGCTGAGGTGAAGCCGAAGGGGCAGCGGGCACGGTCGTATTGGGCCGTTGTGGATCTTGGGCAAGAACCGGCAGAAAGGCCGCCATGTTAAGCGCAATTAATATGAGAATAGCGAATCGTTTCAGCATGACTATTGAATCGAATCCAGAACCTCTTTGGCAGTGGCCGTCGCTGTACCAAGTTTTCCGACGACGATACCTGCGGCATGATTAGCCAAGACCGCGGCTTCGATCATCGATCCGCCCGCAGCCAGCGCTGCCGCCAGGGCGGCGATCACGGTGTCGCCCGCGCCGGTGACATCGAATACCTCGCGCGCTGCGGTCTCGACATTGATCGGGTCTCGATCTCCTTCAACCAACATCATCCCGCGATCGCCGCGGGTGATCAGAACAGCATCACAACTGAGGCGGCCCCGAATCCAGCGCGCCGCCATTTTCAATCCTTCATCAGAATCTTCTTCGAGCCCGGCAGTGCGTAGGGCTTCATGATGATTCGGCGTAATCAAGGTCGCCGGGCGATAAGCGTCTAAATTTCTTAACTTCGGATCGATCAGAACGGGCATTCGTCCATAAGCGATCGGCAGGACCTCAGCCAGAACACGACGGGTGACGACGCCTTTGTCATAGTCCGATACCACCAGGGAGTGGGCATTCTCAATCGCGTTCTTAACGGCGGCGATGATTAGATCCTCCGTCTTACTATTGACGGGAGTTCGATGTTCGCGGTCAGCCCGCACCACCATCTGGTTCTGCGCCATGATGCGTGTCTTGATTGTCGTGGGACGAGAATTGTCCTTGACGAGCGAGCCGCTGGACTGCAAAGCGCTTTTGTCGCGCACCGAACTGCAAATTCTTTCGCCGCCAAAATCATCGCCGATTACCCCCACGACGCAGGCGTTCGACCCCAGCGCGACAAGATTCGCGAGCACATTCGCGGCGCCGCCAAGATGCGTTGATTCGCGGCGAATGTCTACGATCGGCACCGGCGCTTCCGGCGAGATACGCGTGACGTCGCCCCAGATGAACTCGTCAAGCATCACGTCGCCGAGCACGATGACGTTGCGGTCTCCAATCCTGCCTAGCAAATCAGCAGCGCGTTGTTTGTCTATGGTCGTCATGAACTTACTTGGAGTGCGCCGGCAGAGCGAAGCGGCGACGGCGCTTTGGATGAGTGATTGTCATGTTCGAATTTAAAGCGGTGTCGCGCTACGCTTGCCACCGCACTCCAAAGTCGCTCACTGTCGCTAGCGGTTCCTTACCCTTCTATTTCGACCGTGACGTCAAAATCCGATCAATCGCACCCATGACTCGCTCGACCGGAATCCTTAAAATGCACTCCGGCCTTTCAAACTCGGCACAAAAGTAACCATGACACGGCTGGCAGGGCATTTCTTCGCGCACGACTTCATTCGGATTCGTCGTCCACGGCCGCCAGTGGGCGACGTTTGATGAACCGAAGATTACTACGCACGGAGCGCCGGCCGCGGCAGCGATATGCGCGATGCCGCTGTCATTGCCGACAAACAAGCGCGCGCGAGAAGCCAGCGCAGTGACCTCGGGCAAGCTGAGGTCGCTCAACCCGATGACTCTTGCGGACGTCTGCTTCATCAGCGATTCAACCACTTGCTTTTCTTTGGGAGAGACGATAGCGACTGTTATCAACCCGCGAGCGGTCAGCTCTTCCGCCACCCGCGCAAAGTTCTCCGTGGCCCACTGCTTGGTATCGAAGGCCGCGGCCGGATGAATCACCGCGAACGGTTTGTCTTCACCTTCCAAACCAGCGGCGCGAAGTTTTGCAGAGACCGCCAATAGTGAACTTTCAGTGACCGCGAGCCTGGTCGGCGGTCGATCCGTTACCGGCACGCCGGTCCAGCCGATCAGTGCAAGTTGTTGCTCGACCGAGTGCAGACTCGGCCGCTGCCAAATTTCCAAAGACGATGGCGCGGCATGATTATGTAAGCGAGCGTATTGATAATGCCCGAAACCGACGCGATGTTTAGCCCCAGTTGCTCGGGTCAGGAGCGTCGCGGTCGTGCCGCCATGCAGATTGTAGACGACGTCATAGCGCGAGGCGCGCAGTTCCCGCGCCAGACGCCCACGGCCAGTCTTGCTGTCGCGCGCGATCGTGATCACGCGATCGACAAGATCCGAGCCCTCGAGCACGGGCGCCACCCAATCTTCCAAAAGAATGTCTATCTGCGCCTGCGGCAGAAAACGGCGCAAGGCAAACAACGAAGGCGTGGTCAGGACCGTATCGCCGATCGATCTCAAGCGTACGACCAGGACGCGTTGCACCTGAGACCAATCCCAGCGCGCGGGCGCCAGGGCCTGTGGTTCGTCGCCTTCCAGTTTGTTGGCGAAAGCGAGATGACGAACGCTCGGCGACGACTCAATTATTTCCCGCAGGCTGTTCATCTTCGATTCTGGCTTCGTCAATCAGCATCACCGGGATGTCGTCGCGAATCGGATAGACGCGTTTGCACTCGACGCATTTCAAGCCGCTTTTGTCGGGTTTCATTTCAACCCTGGCGCGGCAGGCTGGACACACCAGAATCTCAAGCAATTGTTCACTGATAGGCATCCGTTTGATCCTCTTAATTAATCCAATTCGCGCAAGCGCAGGACGCGGCGCTAAAGACGTAAGCTTAGCAGCATTGTCCAATTTGTAGTAGCGCATGTAGTACAATCGCAGGGCGAAGGCGTTGTGCGGAAATTTGGCAGCCGGCTGCGCCGAAAAACGAGGAACTATGGCGATGATGATTGAGGAGTTTGGCCCGAGAGTCGCGAGCGTTTGGAACGACTTACGCACGACTACCCGCAATTTGGTTGAGCGGGCCTGGAAATCCTCTGCCGGCGGTTCGGTCATGCAGCTCCCGCAGTCGACACAGTACGATCCCCGCGCTGATCACGAGTTGAGCCAGCTTCTGGCTGCGCTCGATGAACACACGATTGCGCCTGGAATACCGGCCGGTGACGCGGCGCGGGAAGCCAGGCGCCTGGCGGATGCCTGCGCCAGCGTGCTGACCCAGCAGACGCAATCAGCCGAAGTATTTGCGCAACTGATTCGACGCGCACACCTGCGCAAGGACTTCGCGCGCGTGGATGCGCTGGCCGGAATGCTCTCTGAGCGTCTGGCGCCCAGTGAAGTTTGCGAATTGGCGCGATCGAACAACGTGGTGGTGCGCGCGCTGGCGCATGAGGCGCTGACGCAGATGCCGGCCTCGCGCTTGAGGCCGCTGCTGCGCGATCCCGTCGACGCCGTGGTTGCGCGCCATGCTTTGGAACAGCAAGCCATCGAGTATGCTTCGGAAGAAGCAGATCGGGTCTTGCGCGAGTTTGAAGATTTCAGTACGGAAGATTTCTGAAGTACGTGGCCCGCCGAACCGGTCTCAGCTTTCCGACCCAACTAATCCCGATTACGTTTGATCAAATCAGGCCATCGCTTTCGTGAGGACCGCGAAGGACAGATGTGCTGAGCGGCGGCGTTATTACTCCGGCTGGCCCTTACAATTTGGTCCGAACAAAGCCGGTTGTTTCTGGCTGATGATCGGAAAGTTCGGGGCTTCGTCGATATTTTTCTGTAGCCAATCTTGAAATTGTTCGGGCAAACTAGTATCAGCAAAGATCGCTTCAACCGGACATTCGGGGACGCACGCATCACAATCAATGCAGGTTTGGTCGTTGATATAAAGGATGTCAGGTGCTTCGTGAAAAGCTTCGACCGGACAAACCGCTGCACAATCGGTGTACTTACAATCAACGCACATTTCTACAACAACGTAGGTCATTCGCGGATGACTCCTTTCAGTCGAGACAAATTTTTATTATTTAACGGAGGGAATGTCAACTAAAAACTTTGGCAGTGTGATTGAGAACTTGAGCACAGAAACAATCTGGTTCATCTCAGAGTAGCTAATAGTTTGCGCTCCGTTCGCTGCGGGAGTTCAATTAGCTCAAAACTCTCCCTGGTGTACAAATAGTCCTCGCCGGACTCGTCAACAATGCGTATGTAATCCTTTGGGTCGTTGCCTTCTGCGGGAAGCACTTGATAAATCTTGCGTAATTCCAACGACGCTTCGTAACCTTCGTTGTCCAGGCAAATGGCGAACGTCATTTCTAAGTCTCTCAATCTAAGAGTCGCTTGATCTTGATATCTTTCTTTCCGATTCCGTGCGCTTCATACCAATGCAACTCAGCCAAACGAAATTCGCCACTAATTAATTCAACTGGGCTGAGCCCTTAACCTTGCGCCAACGTCTTCCGCCGGGCAGGCGACGAAGACGTTTAAGTTCTCTAATGCCGCTGGAAATCGCAATGTTTTCAATTACTGTAATCGGCGATACGATTCGGCGAAACTGGATCATAGCATAGCGAAATATATCATGCCGTCAAAGTGCGGATTCTTGCTAAGGACGATCTCTCAAAGTTCAATGTTTAGCCACATAAGTAAACCAAAAATAGATCGCTTGTCCCACGCCGATCCAAAAACCAATCACCGCGCCAAACAGTTCGATCGTTTTCAGATGATGCTGGGCGACCGACAACACCAACGCTTCCAACTTTTCGATTGGATACTCGGAAACTTTTTTTCGCACCAGACCACCGACGTCAAACTCGGCGATCAGCGCGGGCAGTCGTTCGCGCGCGCCGACGGTAATCTTTTCGGTGAGCGCGGCACTCGCTTTCTCAATCGCGCCTGCGGGCATGTGATCGGCGAGCCGGCCGATTGGTGCAACCATGAATCTTTCGATCTGGGTACTCAGAATTCCGTTGATAGTCCGCGCCGTATCGTCGCGGGCCAGGACGGTCAACAGACTTTTTGTCAGAAAGCCCTTCAGGCGCGGGGCGGATTCCGGATTCAACGTCTCAAGCAACTGGCGCAACGTTTGCGGCCGCAGGCGCTCGAGCGCATTGGAAAGATAACCTATGACCGAGCGCGCCAACTCCGGGCTGCGCATTATGGCCACCAGACGCGTTGCGGCTTCGCCCTTGATGGTGGTGAATCTCTCAGGTGGAAGCTGGCCGATCAGCTCGTTCAGCGGCCGCTGCATTAGATTGTCGATGGTGGAATTCAGAAAGCCGGTCGCCTCTTGCACGAAAGCGGCCCCGCGCAAATACTCGTCGATACGCCGCGGCAAAGTGTTGTGGACCAGATCGTCGACTTCGCGGTAGATGCGCTCGCGCGAGATGAATATCTTTTTCACGAACGAAAGCTGTTCGTAGTATTCGTCAACTTCGCGTTTGATGAGCGCCCCGATCTGTTGCCGGGTGCCCGGGCTCGAGGCAATGTCCGCCAGGTGCTGGGCGATCGGCCCTACCTGCTCATCGACGCGTTCTTTGATTAGCGCCACCGTCTCGGGCGTAAACATTTCTGCCAGCGAAGCGTTTGTCTGGGCCAGGTCGTCGATGCGCTCGCTGACAAACGCGCGCACCTTCGCTTCGAAAACTTCTTCAGTGACCAGACCGTTAAAGCGTTCTTCGGCGAAGTGCAGGATCAGATCAAACGTTTCGGTGCTGACGGTTTCGCTCAGTTGTCTCTCCAGTAGCTTATCAACCTGACGATCGACAAACTGTTCGATTGCCTCGGCTGTTTGTTGGCTCTTCAAAACGGACGCGATATGTTCCGCGAGCTTGTATTGCAGCGCGGCGATGGTATCCAGCACCGGAGCGCGCGCGCCGGTCGGCAACGCCTCAACCAGTGAAGGGTAGACAGTCGAGAGCAACTCGTTGGTGTAGGAAGTAACAAAGCCTTCGACTTTGCTGCTGAAGAATCCGGTTTCGAAGAGCGCTGCAAAAACGGTCTCCTGCGAAACCAGTTCGTTACCCACCGCGTTGCCGATCGATTGCGCCAGTTTGGCCCGATGCCGCGGAATCATTCCCTGCGGCCAGAGCGTGAGGCCGAAAAGTTTTACCGGTTCGTATGGATGAAACAGCATCCAGATCGCCAGCCACGCCGCGCCGTAGCCGTGCAACGTAGCGATGACGATGATTGCCAGACTGATTAGGATTTTGAAGGTGATTGGATCGATGGTGTTACTCCGGCCGGTATTTCAACGCAAAGGACGCAAAGGTTTTCGCAAAGGGACGCAGAGTAATTCGGATGCTTGATATCGACCTTTGCGTGCCTTTGCGAAAACCTTTGTCCTTTGCGTTTAAGAAACCCCGCAATCATCAACTCGGAATTACATCAGGGGCTCAATTCTCGTAAGGAAACCGCCCGAAGCTTTCAGCGCCGAGTGTCTGCCACTCCGCAATCTCCGTATTCAAGGCTGAACTCATCGGCTCTTTTGTGAGCGGTATTAGAAGAATCCCGCTGCGCGTCTCAATCATTCGGAGCGGAGTATCGTTTTCAAGTCGATACCGCCCGACCACATCTTTCGGAAGAGTGATTCTGCCGTTTTCAATTGTGAGATTCTGCGACATGGCCAAATTCTAACACGACTCGATCCCTTCACTCGTCATCCGCGCTACTTGCCCACCAAAGTTCCGTTGCCGGTAGCAGACTGAAATCCGTCTCGAGCGCTGCCGAACCCGGCGCGGACTGGTAAACAATCTCTCCGCCGATCACGGTCATTAGGCAGTGCGTCTTCAGAATATCCATCTCGGGAATCTTCATGATGTCAGCCGACAACACGGTCAGGTCCGCAAGTTTTCCTACTTCAATACTGCCACGTACCCGTTCTTCAAACGCGGCGTACGCGGGCCAGATCGTCAGCATCTTCAACGCTTGATCTCGTGGCAAAGCTTCTTCGGGGTGCCAGCCTTCGCCGGACCAACCCTTGATGTCTTTGCGCGCGACGGCCGCGTAGAACTCGATCATTGGTTCGCCGCGTTCCACCGGCGCGTCCGAGCCTCCGGGGACGATTACGCCCGACTTAACGAAACTGTTCCACGCATACGCGCCCTCCAGTCGCTTGAATCCCAGGCGTGCGGGGGCGAAATGCAAATCGCCGATAGCATGCGAGGCCTGCATCGAAGGGATGATTCCCAACTTCTTGAAGCGAGGGATGTCGAGCGGATTCACAATCTGAGCATGCTCAACGCGCCAACGCGGATCGGCGATCTTGCGCTGGCCCGCAGGTACAGCTTTCAATGCCTTTTCGTACTCGTCGAGGATAAAACGATTACCCTTGTCGCCGATCGCATGCGTCTCAACCTGAATGCCTTTTCTCAAAGCTTCTTCGAGCATAGGCAGCAGGTCTTCTTCCTTCACAGTCAAAAAGCCGGAGGTGTCGGGAGCGTCTGAATAGGGCTCGAGCAGTGCCGCGCTGCGCGAACCGAGTGAGCCATCGGCATAACACTTAAGCGAGCGCACGGTAAGTCGATTACCGTAAGCCCCGATGATTGGTCCCTCACTCAAAAGTCTTTGAGCTTGCTTTCCGGGCGCCGAAAGCACTTTGTAAATGCGCAGCTTGATCTTTCCTTCGGCGTAGAGCTTGCGGTAGATATCAACATCCTGATAGCTGCCACCCGGATCCTGGACCTGCGTCCAACCCAGTCCGATGTCTCGCTGCACTCCCAACACGACAGCGCGTTCAGCATCCGCGGCCGAGGTAGGCGGAATGTGTTTCGCTACCAGACTGCGCGCCGCGTCGAGCAGCATGCCATTCGGTTCGCCGTTCTTGTCCTTCGAGATTTCACCACCAAAAGGCGCGGCAGTGTCTTTGGTTATCTCCGCGATCTTCAGAGCCGCGCTGTTCACGACCGTTCCGTGGCCGTCGGCTCGCTGCAAAATCACCGGATTATTCGGCGCGATTTTGTCGAGATCCCAGCGCGTGGGGAACACCGGCGGCTGCCAGAAAGTTTCAATCCATCCGCGGCCGGTAACCCATTCGCCCGGTTTTGTCTGATCGACTTTGGCCTTTACCTTTGCCAGGAAGTCTTGCAGGTTGGTGATGCCCTCGAGGTTCAGCGTCATCTCGCGAAAGCCGACGCCCTCCAGGTGATGATGCGCGTCAGTCATTCCCGGCAGCACGGTCGCTCCATGCAGGTCGACAACCTTCGTTTGCGCGCTCTGATACGCCCTGGCTGCGGCGGCGGCGCCAACAAACACAATCCGATCGCCCTTCACGGCGACGGCTTCCGCATGCGGCTGCCGATCATTAGCGGTGTAGACGTTGGCGTTAATGAAAATAAGATCAGCCGGTTCGACCTTCGTGCCGGTCGGCGCAAAGTTGAAGAGCAAAATACTGAGTAGGATGGAAAGGACTTTCATGATCTTCCTCTTTAGACGATCGATGCTTAAGTAGCGGGCAGATTTATATCACAGTGGAGAGGTCGCTTTGTAACGCCAGCGTCGCCAGTTCTTCATTTTTTTGCGTGGCTCCGTAGGAGCGCAACAGAGAAACATTCCGCTCCTACGGAGCGGCCGATTAGGGCAGCCCCGGGGCTATAAACATTTCGCCTCTACGAGGCGAGGAAAGTAGATGCGGAGTTAATGACTTAGTCGGGGATTCGTTCAGTGTGTGATTGCCTTTGGACAAACTCGCCTTCAAGATACATTCTCAACAGAAACGCGACAAACTAAAGTTTATCGGACATTAAGATCTCAGATCCAAGAGGAGAGTCAGCCATGAATGTTGAATCTTTGAATCTCGACACCTCGCGCGGCGCTACGACGGCTTATGTAGCGCGTCCGCAAACGGAATCACCCGCGGAAGTCAGTGCCGGCGTACTCTTGATTCACGAATGGTGGGGCATCAACGATCACATTCGCGATCTAGCCGGTCGATATGCGAAGGAAGGCTATCTGTGCGTCGCGCCGGATCTTTATCGTGGCAGAGTGGCGAAAGATACCGAAGAAGCCTCGGCCCTGATGCAGGCGCTGGAAATCGATGACGGCATGGAGACGATTCGAAAAGCAATGGACCCGGCCGCAGAGACTTACCAGGTCAAACGATTTGCAATCACCGGTTACTGCATGGGCGGGACCTTTGCTCTGCGCGCCGCGTGCGAGATTCCCGAACTAAAAGCCGCCGCACCCTTCTATGGTGACATTCCGAAAGAAAGTGTTTTAGCAAAACTAACAGTGCCGACGCTCTTCATCGCCGGAAAACAGGATGCGTGGATCAATCCTGAAAAGGTAAATGCTTTCAAAGAGACGGCCGCAAAGCACAACCTGCCTGTCGAAGTAGTGAGCTATGATGCGGACCACGCGTTCTTCAACGACACCCGGCCTCAAGTTTACAACGCCGAAGCTGCCGCCGATGCGTGGCGGCGGGTGCTGGAACATTTCAGGAAGCATCTGGCGAAGTAAGCGAACTGTTGGCCGGGGCAGCAGCCCGACCGTGAGGGAGGGCGTAATCAGCCCGATCGCCCACAGCATCAACGGAGGTAGCCATGGCAATTCAAACTTGTCCAAAGTGCGGCGCCAAGAACCGTGTCGACGAACGCGCGGCCAGCGTCAATCAAGCCGTGTGCGGCAAATGCGGAGAGAAGCTACCCGATATTGCCGCCAGTGGCGCAGCCGGGACAAACGGCAAGCCTCAGATTGTAACGGACGCGACCTTCGCGACTGAGGTAGTGAGCGCCTCTGCGTCTCTGCCTGTGTTGGTGGATTGCTGGGCTCAGTGGTGTGGCCCGTGCCGCATGATCGCACCGGTGCTCGATCAACTGGCCGCCGAGTCGAGTGGTCGCTACAAGATAGTAAAGCTGAACGTGGACGAGAACCCGCGGACCTCTGCTCAGTTCCAGGTTCGCAGTATTCCGACTCTGTTGATTTTCAAGCACGGGAAGGTGGTTGACCAAATCATTGGCGCCGTTCCCAAGCAGACGATTGCCGCGCGACTCAACGCACAGCTTTGAGGAGAATTATTATTGACTCAAGTCAAAGACAAGAATATGCTTCGCCCACCTCGCGGAAACATTTAGTGAAATTGAGTTCCACCTAAATCTCGAACCCGAAACTCGAGATTTTCTACTGGTTGGCCCACAGAGCCTGCGACCAACGCCGCATCCTTCTCGATCCAGCCTGAACACCAGGGAGACCATCATGCCGCCTCTTGCAGCTTTGCTGGCGCCGAGCGCGTTCCCGCTTGGGTTTACCGAAGTGGTCGCCTTCCGCGGCGACTTTGGCGGCGCGGAAGTAGTTAACCCCAAAGGGATCGCTTACCACGCCAGCCTGAATCGCTTGATTGTTTCGATATCGCCTTCTTCCTTCGGGCAGGGTCAGCGCGTCCAAATGCTCAACGCAGTTGCGGCGAATGGCGCGCGAACTCGGTTCGGCGCCAACTATCAGATGTACCGAGACGTTGAGTCTTTGGTGACGATTGTGCCTCCCGCGGGACCACCGTCGGCCGCCGGATTTACTCCCGGAGATGTATTCGTCGGGCGCGGGCCCGGAGATCAAATTTCCCGTTTGTCGACCGCCGGTAATGTCGTCGCCGACGTCTTTGTTGATCTGGGGACAGGTGGAGGACTCTGGGGCGGACTGACGTTTGATACCGGCGGCGCCTTCGGTGGCCGGCTGATTGGAATGACGACCGGCGGCAAGCTGTTCCTGGTGACATCGAGCGGCGTCAGCACTCTGCTGGCTGATCTGGGGCGCAGGCTTGAAGGCGTGACTGTTGCGCCCGCCGGCTTCGGGCCGCTCGCCGGACAAATAATTGTCGGAGTGGAAGGCGGCTCAGACACTGATCCTGAATCCGGAAAGGTGTACGCAGTCAACGCGAGCGGCAACCCCACACTGCTTGCGGACATTGGTTTTGCTGCGGAAGACATTCAGTTCGTGCCACCAAACGGCGGGACGTTTTATCAAGCCGAACTGTGTTTCGATCGGGAGCGAGAGAATCGCATCATGGCGGTAAGCGGGACTCAATTCTTAAACCGTCTCGGTCGCATGATAGTGGTAAACGAATTGAGTGGTGAATATTCAGAAGTCGCCTGGGACGGCATTCGCTATACGCAGTCGCTGATCGGAAGAGTCCCGGGTCGTTGGTCATCACAGGGTTTCAATGTGCAGGGCACTGAGCTCGAGGCCGCCTGCTTTGCGGCGCGGCCACCCACCTTGCCCGGCTGGACGCCGTGGGCGGTAATTCCAGGAGGCGCCACAACCGATCGACCACCGGTCGCTTGCGCGGATGCTTCCGGAAATCTTCATCTGCTCATCAAGGGTGTTAGCGATTCCCGGGTCTACATGAACAACATGTGGGGTTCGACCCAGGTCTGGACTGGCTGGATGGAAGTCCCGCCGGGTGGGCTGATCACCAAACACGCGCTGGCGATGGCTCTGCATGACAACGTGCTGTATGCGTTCGCGGTGCGCGACGACGGCGCCATACTTTTCAAACGCCTTTACATCGGCAGCGGTAATCTTCTCGACGAACCATGGACCGAAGTGCCGGGTGGTGGACACACCGATACTGCCGTGTCCGTTACGACTTCAAACGGCCGTTTAGTCCTTGCCGCAAAAGGCATTCAGTCGCGCCAGGTCTATCTCAACGAACTGGCTCCCGGAGGCCGGTCGTGGAGTGGCTGGGTCGCCGTGCCCGGCGGCGGACAAACAAATGTGTCGCCGGCGGTGGCTTCGTTTCAGGATGAGCTTTACGTGCTAATCAAGGATGTTGGTTCGGCGCGAGTCCTCGCGAAAGTGCGTTCGGCAAACGGCGACTGGACGGATTCAGTTGAGCTCCCCGGCACAGTCAGCACCGATGTGCCCCCTGCTGCCGTCACCGCGTCCGGTCAGCTTTCGGTTTTTGCCAAAGGTGCGACTGACGGCGCGCCTTTCTGGAATGTGTCGAGCGATACCGGAACGTGGAGTCGTTGGCAAGCGATGCCGAGCGGCGCCACCACCGATGCCGCACTGGCCGCGAGCGCGATTGGCAATCGGCTTTACCTGTTTTCGAAAGGAACCGCCGACCGGCAAATCTATATGCGATTCACGAACTAGAAGCGAGTCTCAAGTCGGACTAACTCTGTTTTCCAGACCGTTACCTTCAAAAATCGATCTGGACGCTGACACCCTGAATCGCTTGAGCTTTCAATATCTAATTCGAAAAAAAAGGAGAGACATATGGCAAACGCGACCAGGTCGAAATTGTACTTGCGAGACTTCTTAGTTGAACCAACGGCGCGAGGAGGCTTGCAACTTAAGTGGGATGTGTACCAAACCATAGCGATCCTTGTGGGCGTCACAGTGCTGCTGATTTATGCTTGGCGCACTGACGGTCTGCGCACGTTTGCGACCTGTATCTTGATTGCTGCCGTCGCCTTGGCCGCGGGACTCTTCCTTGGTTTCTTATTTGGAATACCAAAAGATGCTCAAACCGAATCTGTCAAACAGCAAACTGCACAGCAACAAGCGGCGCAGCAACCTGCACAGCAGCAAGGCGCTCAACAGCAAGCCGGCCAGGGGCAAGTTGGAGCGCAGCAAGGCGCACAACAGCAAGTCGGAGGACAACAACCCGCGCCGGCGCAGGGCGCACAACAGCAAGCAGGCCAGCAACCCCCGCCGACTACCCTGTCAAACGAATCAAAGACTCTACGGACAAAACCTACCTTAAAGGCTAATACTAACCTCGTGGAGATTTCTGATTGGTTAACAAAGATGATCGTGGGAGTGGGCTTGTATCAGCTGAGCGCAATTCCAGGTAAGCTGAGGAGTTTGGCGGGCTATTTCGCGAACGCGTCTGGAGCGCCGCCCGCTCCGCTCGTCATGGCCATCCTCGGTTATTTCGGGATTTTTGGATTCCTGCTTGGTTACTTGTGGGCGAGAATCTACCTCGCCGAAGAATTCGGTCGAGATGGTTCCGAAGACGCCGCTCCGCAGGGAGCCGGTTCGCCCGCTCGCTGACTGAGCTGCGCTGGCAATTGCTTTCAACCTTTACTCGCCCCGGGGTTGGCGAGTACTAACTTCATCGAGGAGTGTGCTGCGTGCTACCAAATCAACCCGCCCGCTGCTGTAACTGCGCCGGCAGAGGCTTATCAACCTTTGGACGAACGGGCAGATTGGCGACTTCCCAGAGTGTCATATAGATTGTGCGGGTCACCTTCTCCATCTTCTCATAATCAATTTTCTGCGGTTCGTCACCGGGACGATGATAGTCTTCGTGCACGCCGTCAAAGAAGAAGATGATGGGAATGCCCTTGCGCGCATAGTTGAAATGATCGCTACGGAAAAAGAAGCGATTAGTATCGTTGGGATCGTCGTATCGAAGGTCGTATTGCAGATTCAGATATGATTTGTTAACCGTCTCACTCAACTGGCCCAGGTCCGTACTCATCATCGTCGACCCAATCACATAAATCTGATTCGGACCGGAAAGGGTAGCGTTGCGCGGATTTGTGTCACCGTCTTTCTTGCTGCGTCCGATCATGTCGATGTTCAACTGAGTCACGATTTGAGCCAGCGGAATGGTCGGATAGTCGGTGAAATAACGCGAGCCCCATAACCCTTTCTCTTCACCGCAGTGCCAGACAAACAAAACCGAGCGTTTGGGCCGTTGCTTCGCATGCGAGATCGCTTCCGCCATCCCGAGCAGCGCGGTCGTCCCGGAGCCGTCGTCATCCGCGCCATTACAAATCGGATCGGCCGTTCCGGGCGCACAGATTCCAATGTGATCGTAATGCGCGCCGACCGCGACGTATTCATTCTTCAAAACCGGATCGCTGCCTTCCCAAACCGCAACCACATTCTGCGTCGTGGGATGGTCAGGCTTAACCGCGACGGTGATGTTCACGGTCTTGTTCGACTTGAAATCAAACGCAGCTACCGGCTCGCCTTTCTGCTCGCGAGTGAACAGGTTGATTGGGTCAGTGTTCTCTCCCTCAAACAAAGCGTTGGCCATCTTCATTGACATGGTAATTGTGGGCACCGGCGCGTTGGTGGCTTGCGTCTGAAACTTCTCGACAGTGGCGCGCGCAGGTTGCATGGCGCGCTGACGTTGTTGTTCCCAATTCTGCGTGAGCGTGGCACTCGGAATTACCATGATGCCGTTGGCGCCGTGCTGCTGCGCATACATCGCGGCATTGATCACCTGGCCCTGGTTGGCTCTGATATCGGCCTGGGTTAGTCCCGGCGGCAAGCCACCACCTAACAGAACCATAATCTTGCCCTTCACTTCGATTCCCTTGTAATCGTCGATGTTCTTTGACTGGATGATCCAACCGCGACCCACGTAAACCAGCGGACCAGTGAGCGTGGCGGCGACGGCGTTGGGTAAGAAGTCATCGCCAAAGTTGAACTTTTGGCCGTGGATTTCGGCGGACGACTTTGCCGGATCGAGTTGATCGCGCCGTAAGGCGATGCGTTGAAAGAAGGTGCCGTCGTCGCCGGCGGGTTTGAAGCCCCAGCGCTCCAGATTCATCAAGAGGAACTTTGCCGTGGTATCCAATCCCCGCGAAGGCGTGTCGCGGCCTTCCATCTCGTCCGAAGCGATGAATGAAAGATAGTTTTTCAACTGGGCGGCGGAAATCGTGTCGACGCCGCGGGCCGCGATTGTCCTGGCCGCTGCCGGGGTGGCAGCTGGTGTTTTGCCGGCTTTGCGCTGCGCGAAGGTCGTTGGCAGCGCGAACGACAACGCCAGAAGAATGACCAGGGAATAGAGTTTCAGTGTTTTCATTATGAGTTCCTAATCAGGTTGAGTGTGGCGGATCGATTGATTAACCGCAAAGGGCGCAGAGGTGTCCGCAAAGGAAGGCAAAGGACTTCTCTGCGTACCTTTGCGGTATCCTTTGCGTGCCTTTGCGTTTGAACTTCTCGCAAAAAGAATAAGACGCGAGAAAACAGAAAAGGGTTACGCGTGCTGTACTGCGCCCACGAGTAGCATAAGACGCCTTCAGCGATGTTCGTTGGATTCTGAATCTCGCCAATCAGGCAGCCGGCAGCAAAGCCTTCTCGATCGCCTGAGGCAGTTCGATCTGAAAAAACAGCTCTGCTGGGTACAGATAGTCCTCTCCTGATTCATCTACCACCCGAAGCAGGCCATCGGCAGCAGCCGCTTCATCCGGAACAACTTGATAAAGCTTACGGATTTCGAGATCTTCGCACTCGCTATTGTTAACGCAAACAACGAATCGTGGCTCTTTACTCTTGTCGTTCATGTTCAATCCAGATAGCGCTTAATCTTAATCTTCTTCTTACCGATGCCGTGTGCCTCATGCCAGTGTAGTTCAACTCTGCGTATCCTACCACTGGGAAGTCTGACGTGCGCAACGCCTTTCAGTTGCGCCATCGTCCGCGTCCAAATTGCCTGCGAAGGCGTTTGATCTCGCGAATTCCCGGACGGACGGCGATGGTCTTTATCTCGGTAATTTCAGCTATTATCTCGAAATACATGGGGGAAAGACTACGCGTGCTGCACTGCGCCCACTAACTTCGTCAACGAATCCTTCGCGTCGCCGTAGAGCATGCCGGTGTTCGGTTTGAAGAAGAGCGGATTCTCGAGCCCGGAAAATCCTTTGCCCTGCCCGCGCTTCAACACCACGACCGACTTTGCATGATCAACTTCCAGGATTGGCATGCCGGCGATCGGACTGTTCGGATTGTCGCGCGCGTCGGGATTCACAACGTCGTTTGCGCCAATCACTACCACCACATCGGTCGTGGGAAACTCAGGATTGATCTGCTCCAGCTCGTACAGCGATGAATAGGGAACATTTGCTTCGGCCAACAGCACGTTCATATGCCCGGGCATGCGGCCGGCCACAGGATGAATGCCGTATTTAACTGTGACCCCGCGCTTTTCCAGAGAGTCGGCAAGTTCGCGCACCACGTGCTGGGCCTGTGCCGTCGCCATTCCGTAACCGGGAACGAACACGACCTGATTCGCATAAGCGAGTTGGACCGACACGTCTTCCAGACCGACCTCGCGCATCTCGCCTTGCTGTCCTTCGACTCCCGCTACAGTCGCGGCGCTGCCGAACGCTCCAAACAACACGTTAGTGATCGAACGATTCATCGCCCGGCACATCAGGATCGACAGAATGAATCCGGAAAAGCCGTCCAGCGTGCCCGCTATGATCAGTACGTTGTTCGAAAGCACAAAGCCCGTGGCCGCCGAGGCCAGACCCGCGTAAGAATTCAGCAGAGACATCACCACCGGCATGTCCGCCGATCCGATCGGCAAAACCAGCAGGATGCCGAACACGAACGCGAACGTCAGCATGAGATAGAAAGGAATGACGGCGGTGGGGACAAAAATCATGTAGATGAAAAGCCCGATCGTCGTCGCCAGCAGAAGCATGTTGAAGATGTTCTGCCCGCGATAGACGAGCGGCTTGCCGGGCACGATGCCCTGCAACTTGCCAAAAGCAATCAAGCTACCCGTCGTCGTTAAAGAGCCGAGCATGATCTCGAAACCCATCGCGCTCATCTTCAAATGGCCGAGTTCGACCAGTGGTTTGAAGCCGTGCGTATAGCTGTAGTACTCGGCAATACCGACCAAAGCTGCTGCAAACGCGCCGAATGCATGGGACAGTGCGGTTCGTTGCGGCATCGCGGTCATGGGTACCCAGACGCCCATGGCCGCGCCCAGCGTCGAGCCGAGCAGGAGTCCGACGATGATCCAGGTGTAGCTGACGATCTCGAAGTGCATGAGGGTGCCGATGATGGCCATCATCATGCCGAACTCGGCCAGGTGCATGCCGCGCTTCGCGGTTTCGGGATGACTCAGGCCCTTGAGCCCGAGGATGAAAAGAATCGAGGCCAGCAGATAACTGAATTCGATGAAGTAGGTTTGCCAGTGCATCTTGAAATTTCAGATCTTGAATTTCAGATCCCGAGTTTTAATAAGAGGTGTTCAGAGTACCGACTTTAGTCGGGCTTTTGGTGCGGCGATAAAACCCAACTAAGGTTGGTACTCTGAACGCCGTCAGCTTCACTTCTTGGGCGCGTCCTTGCGCTTGAACATGCGCAGCATCCGGTCCGTGATCACAAATCCGCCGACCACGTTCGTTGTTGAGCACACCACCGCGATAAATCCCAGCACCGTGGCGACCGTGCCGTGACCGGACCCGGCAATCACGATCGAACCGACCAGCGAAATGCCCGAGATAGCATTCGTCGCCGACATCAAAGGCGTGTGCAACAGCGGCGGCACGCGCGAGATGACCTGGTAGCCGAGAAACGCGGCCAGCACAAAGACGTAGAGAGCGGCGATTAAGGATTCAGATGACATCTACAGTTCTGCCCGTTCTTCCTTGGTTCACACTCGCTTCATCGTACGTTTACGCATGATGGTTTCACGACAACCATCGTTCATACCTTACTAAAACGAATACGAGTGTCAGTTACTACGACGAAATGATTCGCTATTGCATCACCTTGGAGACTAATCAATTGACCAAGCACACGGATCTTGTTAGTTGACCGTTCGTTTACTAAGCGAAGAAAAACGACGCCGTGGTGTGGGCGTCATTCGCGAAAGACCTTCTCTCCAAAGCCTCGATCATTAGTGATTAGAATGCGTCCTTCGATCTGTGCAATCTCCATGACTCTATCATCGTCAATTCCGCGGGCCTGATGATAGACCGAGAATACGTTGTGACCTTGCCGTTCCAGCCAAAGCGCCACCGCAGGGCCGGTGCACTCATCAACCGGAAACTTCATCTACGCATGCTCCATCTCGAGCGGAACAAACGACGCGTCTTCAAGGGCTTTGGTAGCAAAAAGAAAGCATGCCTGGATGTCTACTTCCATTAAACCATCGTACTCTTGAGTGATCTCAGCCGCCGTGGCCCCATGCGCTAGCAGATTGAGAATGTAATCAACTGTCAGCCGCGTACCTTTTATGACGGGCTTGCCGACCATTATCTTGGGATCAATAGTAATCCTCGCGAGCAGCTCTTCGTCTTTCATTGGATAATCGCCAGTTCCGCGTTCGCGGTTTGCCTACTTTACCACTGCTTCCATCGCCGCAGCCACGCGTTCATTCACCCACTTGCCTTCATGCGTCACGCACGCCGGACCAACCACCGTATCGTTCATATCGACATGCAGGGCGCCGTCTTTGATCAGCAGGTTGAGAAAGGCCGTGACGTTGCGCGAGTAGAGCTGGCTGGCGTGCACGGGAACGGTCCCGGGAAGATTTGTCGGCGCCAGAATCACGACACCCTTGCGCTCGACTTCTTCATCAGCTTTGCTGAGCGTGACATTGCCGCCGGTCGAACCGGCGAGATCGATGACGATAGAGCCGCGCTTCATTCCGTTGACTGCGGCTTCATCCATCAGCAAAGGCGCGCGCCGGCCGGGCACTTGCGCAGTCGTGATTACCACGTCGGCGGTCTGGGCGTGCTCGGCGATCAACTGGCGGCCGCGGGCCAGTGCTTCTTCGCTCAACTCGACCGCGTAGCCGCCTTTGTCTTCGGTTTGCAGTCCGCCGAGATCGACTTCCAAAAACTTTGCGCCCAGCGACCGCACTTGTTCGCCCGCAGCCGCGCGGACGTCATACGCTTCCATTACTGCGCCTAGACGTCGTGCAGTAGCGATTGCCTGCAAACCCGCGACGCCGGCGCCGAGAACAAGCACGCGCGCCGGTGGCACCGTTCCGGCGGCAGTCATCAACAGTGGGAACATGCGCGGGACGCGATTTGCGCCCAACAGAACTGCTTTGTAGCCCGCGACCGTGGCCATCGACGACAGTGCATCCATCGATTGCGCGCGCGTGATGCGCGGAACCAGTTCCATCGCAAAGGTTGTCAGGCCGTCCTCCCGGGCCGGTGTTAACGCGGCAGGCTCATCGAGCGGTCGCAGAAATCCAAGCACCACCGCGCCCATGTGCAAGCGATTGAAGTCTTCGTGGGGAGGTCGATTGACCGTAACCAAAATGTCGGCTGCGGCGAGCAAAGCATTTCGATCATCGATCACGGTCGCGCCCGCCGCCGCGTAGTCATCGTCGGTCCGCGCCGCTCCCAGGCCCGCGCCACTCTCAATCGAAACAGAGGCCTTCAGCGCGACAAGCTTCTGGACTGAATCAGGCATGAGGGCGACTCGCGCCTCGCCTGCTCCAGTCTCACGCAACACTGCGATGTTCATTCGTTTTCTGAGCGGAGTATTACCGATCAAAGATGAAGAGCTGAATTCAAGAAGGCGGAGTATATCACGCCCCAGCGGGAACAGAATGTGACGGCGAGCAGGCGTTGGTTTAGAGGTCAAACTTTAGATTGAGTTCTGAGTGACGCTCAATCTGAAGCTCGGACGCTAACTGGGTCCTAACTTGCGAGGCACATCAGCGACATCTATAATCCCAAAGTCACTTGCGGCGCATTGGTGTAGTTGGTTAACACGCTGCCCTCTCAAGGCAGAGATCACGGGTTCGAGTCCCGTATGCGCTACCAACTTATCTTCAATTAGTCACACCAGTCATCATCATTTCGCGAGATTAATATCGACTATTCATGAAGTCGTGAGACTCATTCTCGCAGTCTACCATCTATTTCCTGCTCGCATGCCAGGCAGCCAATACTTCAGCTTCGCGTTCGGTCTTTATTCCGGCGCGCATTTTCAACTGTCTGCTGGTCGGTTGTTTTCTAAACCAATCGAGCGTGGCCCGGGTGGTCTCAGCGAGTGGACGAAACGTCAGTCCTTTGTTGACTGCCTTGTTGATATTCATCGTTGAATAACCAATTTCTGGTCCGTGTGGTGAAGTCCAGATCGGTATATCGTCGATGATTTTTTCGCTGGTGAGAAATTTGTCGTCCACCCAGGTGAACCGGGCATCGGAGTTCGTGGTCTGCTTGATGACGTCAAGCATCCGGCCCATAGTTAACTTTGATTTGGGCCCGACGGCATTAAAACTTCCCAAAGTGCCTTGCTCAACCATGCGTATGGTCCATTCAGCCAGATCGCGCGCATCGATAATCTGAATCGGGTCGGCAGGACTTCCGGGCGCTAATACTTCACCTCCACGCTCAACGCGCACGGGCCAGTAAGTAAACCGATCAGACTCGTCACCCGGACCGACGATATATCCTGGGCGAATGATCAGCGTTTTTCCCGGAAACCACTTTTCAGCTTCAGCTTCCGAAAGCGCTTTGAGCGGCCCGTAAAGAGCGAAGTTGTTCGCGCGCATAGTCGCACTTGTTTCTTTCATCGCATCCGCGCCGGTGTATTTCGCGAGGGGCGCAGTCTCATCCATGCCCTGCCTGCTGGTGTCTGAATAGACCGAGATCGTTGAAATGAAGACATAGCGATCAACGTTGCCTTTCAGGATCTCAGCCGCGTCGAGCACCCAAACGGGAAGCGTGGTCGGATTGTCTATGACTACATCCCACTTTCTTCCTTTGAGCGCATCGAGCTTGCCGTTGCGGTCACCGAGTAACTGTTCGACTTGCTTTGGCAACTCACCTGGATGGGTGCGGCCGCGATTGAACACAGTGACCTGGTGGCCGCGGCTGAGGGCATATCGAACCTGGAACGGCCCCGTGAAGCCAGTGCCACCCAGAATCAGAATGCGCAGACTCTTTGGGGCCCTAGCGGTGGTTCCGACTCCCGCTGAGAAGGCTGATCCGCCGGAGATCAGTTCCAAACTGCCGACCATGGCTGAGAGTTTAAGAAACGTTCTTCTGCTTATTGACATCTGGTTCGTTCCCAACAGATTAGTTTTCAAATCTACAACAGATTCGAGCGTTGACCGCAAGTTGTCACCGCGGAATAGCCGCGCAGCAAGGTCGCAAGTATAGGCGATAACACTCACGTGAATCTAAGTGCACTGTTTCTTAAGCTCCGTCAGGAGCGCGATGCTTTTAGACACATCTTACTGGCGAAAGCAGCTCGAGACTCGTGGTAAGTGACAAACGGGCTCAAGGCGAGGACGAAAAGGCCTCTGCCCGTCCGCTCTCCCGACCTGGCCTTTTGTGATTGTCTCGAACGAAAGACATAATAAACTCGTTAGTCTCCAAAGAAGATGAAGAGAACTCGGGTCTTATTTATTCTTACCGCGGTATTCGTCCTGCTCCTGTCTGCGAGGGGCTCGGCGAATGCACAGGCGCAATCGCCTCTCCCGAAGCCGACCGGGTATGTGAACGATTATGCGGGAGTGGTTGACAGTGCAACGAAGGAACGGTTGGAGACCACGCTCGGCAATCTGGATCGTCAGCAGCAGATACAGTTTTCCGTGGTCACGGTGGAGACGACCGGCGGCCAGGAGATTTTCGATTACTCGCTGGCCGTAGCGCGTGGATGGGGCATTGGTTCAAAGGACGCGCAAAAGCCGAGCCTGCTCCTGTTGATGGCGATCAAAGATCGAAAATACTTCACGCAAGTGAGCCGTCATCTGGAAGGAGATCTCCCCGACGGTCTGGTCGGACAGATACAGCGTGAGCAGCTCGTGCCGGCGTTCCGGGCGGCACAATATGGCCAGGGGATAGCCGATACTGTCGATACATACATCGCGACGGTCGCGTCGAAGAATGGTTTCAGTACCGACAAGATTTTTGCCCCGGGCACGACCCGCGTTAACGAGCGCCGACCTGGTGCGAAGAACACTTCGGCGGGCGCACTTGTGTTCGTGCTGTTCGCCGGGGTTATCGTTGTTGTGATGGTCCTGTTGGCTATTCGTGGACGCGGCGGTCGTGGGGGAGGCGGAGGTGGCGGATGGTTAGGTTGGTTAGTGCTTAGTACGCTGCTGAACAGCGGTAGAGGATCGGGATCGAGCGGTTGGGGCGGCGGCGGTTTTGGCGGCGGCGACTCAAGCGGAGGTGGCGGAGGCTTTGGTGGTTTCGGCGGCGGCGGCGATTTTGGCGGCGGTGGCGCAGGGGGTAGTTGGTGAGCGGTGAATTTAACGACGTACAGCGGCGAATTCACGGCGAGTATCCTGATTTGAAATTCTCTGCGCCACCTTTGCGTTCTCTGCGTCTCTGCGGTGAGTGTACTTTGACCTATTATTCACCGCAGAGACGAAGAGGTCGCGGAGGTCACGCAGAGAAAACCGGAATTAGAGGGACACAACCAAGTCGCCGACTAAAGTGGAAATACATTGTGTCCGTCTATGGAACTAAGAATTGGATAGAGTAACAGGGAAATTCAAAAGGAGAAGGTATGGGGAAAACAGCTCTTATAATTTTAGGCGTCGTACTGGTGATCGTTTTGATTATCGTCTTCGTCGCATTCGGCAGCTACAACACACTCGTCACCAGGCAGCAGAACGTCAAGGCCCAATGGTCGCTGGTAGAAAACCAGATGCAGCGGCGCGCTGACTTGATCCCAAATATCGTCGGCACGGTGAAGGGAGTCGCGGGACTCGAGGAGAGAGTCTTCACCAAAATCGCCGAAGCGCGATCACAACTGCTTTCGACGATGCAGAATCCGAACAGTACAACGGAAGACAAGATCGCCGCTGATGGCAAACTTAACCAGGCCCTCCGCGATGGCGGCCTGCTCGGTACCGGCGGACGTTTTCTGGCGATTACTGAAAACTACCCGCAGTTAAAAGCCAACGAGAGCTTTATGAAGTTGCAGGATGAATTGGCGGGCACGGAAAACCGTTTGGCCACGGCGCGCCGCGACTATACCCTGGCGGCACAGGACTACAATACGACGCGCAGCCGCTTTCCCACGGTATTGATCGCGGGTCTGATGGGCTTTAAGGAGCAACCCTACTTCCAGGCGGACGAGGGCGCGCGGCAAGCGCCGAAGGTGGACTTCGGTAAGTAGATGAAACGGGGCAGTAGCCCGCGCGTTAGCAAGGGCTCAGTGCCTGACCGATTTGAGCCCTCCCTGACGGTCGGGCTACTGCCCCGAAGTTAATGTAGTCTTTGGAGAATGAATGGCTAATAAGATTGACTCAGCACTGCAGCGTCTGGTGGATGATTTGCGCGCCGCTCATGGTGACAATCTCGCCTCGATAGTGTTGTATGGCTCGGTTGCGGCGGGCGATCATTTAGAACTGCGTGCGAATTACAACCTGTTAATTGCTCTGCATCGGATAGCGTTAGAGGACCTGCGTGCTTCCGAAACCGGACTGCGCGCCTGGCATGCCTTTGGCCAGCCGATGCCGGTCTACTTTACGGTTGAGGAACTACAGCGCGCGGCGGATGTGTTTCCCATCGAGTTCCTGCAAATGGAGCAGGCCCGGAAGATCCTGCACGGTTCAGATCCATTCGAACGCGTGGAAATCTCACGCGCCAACCTCCGGCATCAGACCGAATATGAACTGCGGACCAAGTTGATTCAGCTCCGCCGCTTGTACATTCCGGCCTCGACCTCAGTTGAGAAACTATCGGCCCTGATGAGTGACAGCCTCGCCAGCTTCGCCGCGTTGTTTCGCGCTGTCTTGATTTTGCACGACCAGGAACCGCCGGTCAGCAAGGCTGACACGGTACACGCGACGGCTCGTCTACTCGGGCTCGAAGAGTCACCCTTCAAAAAAATCTTTGAGCTGAGAGCAAAGACGAATTCGACGTTAACGGAGAAAGAAACGAACAGTGTGTTTTCAGCCTACATGGCACAGATTGAGCGGGTCGTCGAAGCGGTCGACCGGATCGAGACTACGTGAAGAGAGTCAGTCATTAATTCCTACGACCCTCTCATTTCCTCGCGGTGCGTATGTAGTTCTCCAGAATATATGTCACCAGGGATTCGCCAATTCTTCGGTGAACGGCTACGGATGGGTGGGAATCAAATTTGCTCGCTCTAAACTGGCTTTCACTGAACTCAGCCCGCAGGCCTGAAAAATCAACGAAGGATACGCCGTCCTGGTGTAGTTGAGCCGGCAATACGCCGAATTGGTTTTTTAGCGAAGGTAACAACACGATACTGTAAGCAAGTTTCTGTTGGGCCGCGGTTACAGCGAATTGTTTGACGTCCGTATATGACTCCGGCAAACCTCCTGATGCTAGGACGTCCTCTGCCTTTTTAGTTCTGTCTAATAGTGGGTAGATCGTATCTCTCAAAAGATAGAGAAAGTGCACTCTTCTTAACGCGAGTTTGATGTTCGAGTCTCTTGGTAAAAAGGCTGACAGCTTGTTGTCGGTAAGGTACCCCCATTTGTCGACGGATGGAGTCCGGGTTAGATTGAAATCCGTCGGCACGATCGCCATGACGACCAAATCCGGTTGTACCTCTAACATCCTACGTTGAAGTGTCGCGGTCATGACCCTCACGCTGTAAGCGGACGCAGCATAATTGAATACTCTGACTTTGAAAGTGGTCTGCTCTTGATTGAGAGTATCCTCAAGCACTTGCGCGAAAGTGTCTTCCGTCTTCTTCACACCCTCGCCAAAGGTTACAGAGTCGCCCACAATGGCGATTCTAAATTCATTATTTTGGCGCGGGCCGAACCGATCCTCTCCTGTCTTCGAGCGCAGGCCCCGGCTATCGGTATTAATTACGGCAAGGCCGCGCGCTCTGGCGCCGGCGAGGTTAGGTTTGTGAACGTAAGGAATCTGATCAGTTCCGTCGAAAGGCATGTAGATGGGGTCGCAAATATGGTGTTCGGAATAGCCCCAAAGTCGAACTCCGATTTCCAGCAGAGCTGATACGGTAACTACCACGTAAAGGACGAAAAGCAGTTTTCTTAGTAGCTTACGTATCATGGAAAACATTGCGACGAAGCGCCTCAACTAATTGAGAGCAAGCAAACTATGGAAGTCCTATCAACTCGAGCGATTTGCCACTGAACACCTAATATAGTAAAAGATTCACTCACTTCTGACGGCTCACTTAGTCATACTCTAACTTAAGAGGATAAGCGATACTTCATCATGTCGGAGACGCCCCCATCGCTTTCCAACCAGAGACATCAAATTAATGAGCCGTGATCCATTCATCTCTGTCATTGTGCCCGTTCACAATGCCGCAAAATATCTTGATGCTTGCCTCGCCGCTTTGTTCGCCTCTGTCTACCCGGCATATGAAGTCATCGTCGTTGATGATGCTTCGACAGACGGCTCCGTCCAGTTGAATCACCAACAGCAAGCAACGCTGCTCCGTCTCAATCGGCGCTCTGGTCCGGCTGCGGCGCGCAATGCCGGCGCGCGTGAGGCGCACGGAGAGCTTCTGTTCTTTGTCGACGCCGACGTGCTGGTCCGGCCAGAGACTCTCAATTTGGTTGCCTCACGTTTCTCAGAGCATCCGGAGGTGACGGCCGTCTTCGGCTCTTATGATGATCAGCCGGCCGCACAAAACTTTATCTCTCAATACAAAAATCTCTATCACCATTTCACACACCAGAGAGCCAGAACCGAAGCCCTTACTTTCTGGGCCGGCTGCGGTGCGATTAGACGAAAGGCATTCGAGGCCGTGCAGGGTTTCGACGAGCAAAGGTTTCCCGAGTCGTCAATCGAAGACATAGAGCTGGGCCATCGGGTCATCAGTACGGGATATCGAATCCTCCTGGACAAGAGCCTGCAAGTCAAACACTTGAAAAGGTGGACTTTTAAGTCGCTGCTGCACTCAGACATCTTTTGCCGGGCTCTGCCGTGGTCGAAACTGATTTTGGAAACCGGACAGATTACGAATGATCTCAACCTCCGCTGGTCCGATCGAGTAAGCACCGCGCTGGTCGGAGTACTGTTAGTAATACTGCCCTTTGATCCTTTATTTCCGCTCTTGCTCCCCATTAACGCGATTCTCCTGGCAGCGATCCTGGCGCTCAACTACAAGCTGTATCTTTTCTTCCTGCGGCATCGAGGATTCGCTTTTGCTGCGATGGCTTTTCCCATACAGATTCTTTACTACTTTTATAGCGGCTTCACTTTTGCTTTTTGCTGCGGCACGTATTTGATGAATCGAACGCCAGCGCCTGCCAAGTGCGCGCCGAATGAGAACTAATCTTCGTTTTGACTAAGAACAATTCATAATGACTCTCAAGGTTGGACTCATTGGTTGTGGCCGCATAGCACTGCAGGCGCATCTTCACAATTTGACGAAAATGCCCGACGTTGAACTTATCGCCATTGCCGAGCCGGATGCCTTGCGCCGAAAAGAAGCCGCGCGGCTTGCGCCAGGGGCGTTGGCTTTCACTAGTTATGAAGAATTGCTGGATAGCACAAAGATCCAGGCTGTGGTGGTTTGCCTTCCCAACATCCTCCATGCCGAAACAACCATCGCCGCATTGAACAGAGGTGTACATATCTATCTGGAGAAGCCGCTGGCGACCGGTTCCAATCAGGCGCTCCCTGTCATCGAAGCCTGGCAGCGCGCCGGAGTCGTTGGAATGATGGGTTTCAACTACAGGTTCAACAAACTCTATCAAGCGGTACGCGCGAAGATACGCTCAGGCGCGCTGGGGAATTTGGTAATGGTGCGCTCAGTTTTCTCTACGGCACTGAAAGATTCACCGCAACGGAAGTTGTCCAGGCAAGACGGCGGCGGCGTTCTCCTCGATCTGGCAGCTCATCACGTCGACCTGATTCGCTATTTTTTCGATCAGGACGTGAGCGAAGTTTTTGCCGAAATTCAGTCGCGAACTACGGCAGGCGATACGGCGACGCTGCAAATGCGCCTGGCCGACGGCACGTCGATTCAGTCTTTCTTCTCGGCGAGCGCGGTTGAAGAAGATTCGTTTGAGATTTATGGAGAGCGCGGAAAACTGAGCGTTGACCGTTACCGCTCGCTCGATGTGCGCGTTACTCATTCTACGCTCGCTGGTTTCCGCCTCAAGCAATTGCAGCAATCGCTGCGCAGTTTGTCTCACACACCCTACTTCCTGAAGAAAATGCGCGCTGCTGCCCACGAACCTTCCTACCATTCAGCCTTGCGACGGTTCGTGTCCGCGGCGCGCAGCGGCGAACATCTCAAGCCGGATTTTTATGATGGTTACGATAATCTCAAGATCATCGAAGCAGCGGAACGGTCAGCCGAAACTGGATGCAGAGTGCAGGTGCATCCTGCCGGCTTTTCATTTTCATGAGTCAGCAGTACAGAGACATTCGGACATGGTCAGGGTTGAAGGAGGACAGTGTTGGGCGCGAATGACTTACCTCAAATGTCCGTGATTGTGATCACGCCGGATAATTTCGAAACGGTGCGCAAGACCATCAGGCACTTGACCGCGCAAAGTGTGAGAGACCGTATCGAGGTCGTTCTGGTCGCGCCATCGGCGGACAAGGTTGCGTTCAACGAAAATGAGCTGCGCGAGTTTTTTCGATTCCGTGTCCTCGAAGTGGGACATATGCAGTCCACCGCGAGGGCCCGCGCCGCGGGAGTGCTCCATGCCTCTGCGCCAATCGTCGCCTTTGTCGAAGACCATGCTTTTCCGGCTCCGCGTTGGGCCGAGGTTTTGATCGATGCCCATAGAAAAGATTGGGCCGCGGTCGGTCCGGTGATGGCAAATGCGAATCCGCGAAGTCTAACCAGTTGGGTCAATCTGGCGATCGAGTATAGTTACTGGCTCGAACCGATGTCAGGCGGCGAAGTCGAACATCTGCCCGGGCATAACTGCAGCTACAAGCGCGCCTTGCTGCTCGAGTATGGTGACCGCCTCGAAGAGATGATGGATGCAGAGAGCATTCTGCATTGGGATTTACGCGTGAAGGGATACCGGCTCTATCTGGAACCAAAGGCGCGCACATTTCATCAGAATTTCTCGACGACAATTCCTTCCCTCATTCTGCGATTTCACGGAGGTCGTCTTTTCGCCTCGGCGCGCGCCCGACGTTGGCCCATCTGGCGTCGCCTGCTCTTTACCGGGGGCGCGCCGCTCATTCCCCTGGTGCGATTCATGCGAATTGTCCGCGAGTTGCGCCGGCCGGGCCGCCCGCGTCATCTTCTGCCGCGTATCATGCCGGCGCTCTTTGCCTTTCTCGTCCTTGACGGGCTGGGCGAGCTGGTTGGTTATGCTTTTGGGCCAGGCCGGTCGATGGCGAAACTTTCTGACATGGAGTTTCATCGCCAGCGCTACTTGCAGAAGATGGATCGAACGCCGGAAGTTGAACTACTGGCTTGACAGTCAACGGGCCTCTTGAGGGTCGCCCGGGGATCGGCGGTGGGCAAGTGCCGGGCGAGGTTTAATGTTGTTACCTTCGTTCTCAATCATCATTCCGACTTACTCTCGCCCGGAGCAACTCGCCGCATGCCTGGAGGCCATCGCCCGCCTCGACTATCCACGCGAGCGCTTCGAAGTAATCGTGGTAGACGATGGCAGCCTATCGCCATCGGAAAGTGTCGTGGCTTCATTTAGCTCTCGCATTGAAGCGAAGTCTTTGCGCGAGCATCACGCCGGTCCAGCAGCCGCGCGCAACAAAGGCGCTACGTGCGCCGCGGGAGATTTTCTTGTTTTTACTGACGACGACTGTCTGCCTGACCGTGACTGGCTTCGGGCATTCGCTCAGCATTTCATGGCTACTCCGGACTATTTGATAGGTGGTCGCACGCTTAACGCGCTCCCGGACAATCTGTATTCCGCCGCCAGCCAGGCAATCATCGAAGTCGTTTACGAACATTTTAACGCGCCCGGCGACGCGCTTTTTTTCGCTTCCAATAATTTTGCGGTGCCCGCTGAAACGTTTCGTCAGGTGGGCGGATTCGATGAAAACTTTTTCACTTCAGAAGATCGAGAATTCTGCGACCGCTGGACTTGTCGAGGGTATCGCATGACCTATGCTCCTGAAGCTCTAATCCATCACGCGCATCCGCTCGGGCTGGGCACCCTCTGGCGGCAACACTTCGGTTATGGCCGTGGCGCCTTTCGTTTTCATCGCTTAAGGCGTTTGCGCGACGGCACGCGCATCAATCCCGACCGTAAGTTTTATTTCCAACTGCTACGCTATCCGTCAGTCACGGAGAAGGGCCATAGAGCCGTTGCTCTAACCTCATTGATATGCTGGACGCAGTTGGCAAGCACGGCTGGGTTTGCCTGGGAGATGATTACACATCGTCCGGAACTATCTACTGCCAGCGCACAGACTCAAAAACCGATGGTCTAAATAATTACCGGAAAAACGATTTGTTGAGATCTCAAATGGAAACTCCTCATCTCGCTAAGTCTCTGACAACTACTCGCGGCATTTGCCTGGCGACTTTTATTTTGCTTTGTGTGTTTCTGCTCCTCTCCTGCTATCGCGCCTATCCTTACGTTGATAACGTGAATCAAGCCACGTCCGCTGGAGATGATTGGCTTACTTACAAGATGAATGCCCTCAATATTCTTCACGACGGGCTGAGCATGCCGGCCATCAAGAATAACTATCATCTTCCGGGGGGCTTCCTTTACAATTATTTTCTGGCCGGCGTCTTTGCGCTGTTCGGAGAGAATTCCACATATGTATATCTGATTCAGGCAGCAATGCTGGCCCTCGCGGTCGGATTGACTACGCTCGCCTTCAAACCATTCCTCCCGCAAAAAGCCGCAGCCATATATTTTTTGGCGTTGGCGCTGGGCGCATTCGTAGACGTCTTTTTGTTCTACACGTTCCGGCTGCTTAGCGAGAACCTGGTATTGTTCTTATTACCAATTTTTTACTTTCTCATCGTCGCCACCTTTAGAAGAAGATCCTTCGCCCTCGCTTCATTAGCCGGAGTCGCTATGGGTCTTTGCGCTTTATGCCGGCAGAATCTAATTTTGCTTGGCCCCGGGATCGCTGTGCTCCTTTTCCTGTATCTGAAAGGACAACCACGCCGTACTTTGATTAGCTTATCTTTTCTGGTTGCGTTTGGCGTTATCTTCTCTTTTTTACCGCTGCGTAACTACGCGGTAACCGGCGAGATAAGCGTTCCCGTGATTCGGTACACGGCACAGCGGCTCACTTCAGACGTGCAAATCAATGAGCCCATAACTCTAACCTCCCTCGGTAGGAAGATCTTATTTTGCGCCGGCGTTACGACTGCGATGAAACTACCTGTCTACTATCTCAAGCCTCACTGGTTAATCATGTGGATCGCCGCGCTTATCTACACCTGGCGTTTACTGAAGCGACGTCATCTGGAGTTTTGGGAAGCATTCGCACTCGTTTTTATTTTGTTGTACCTGGGGCCACTCCTGGTCCTTCCGGGTATCAATAGTTATGGCGTGAGAATGATCATTGCCGTTATGCCTATAGTTCTTCTCCTGGGAGTACGCTCATTGACTCCGCAACCGTCATCCTCTTAGCTGTGCGGAGACTTCACGCCTCAGAACCTAAACTCTGCTCGTGCGACCTGCTCGCAGTTCTCTACCGCTGACCGTGCTAAAATACTGCGTCGCCCCGCTTGCAGCAGCACCGAGAGTAAGGCCAGATTCGCTATGATAACTTTTCGCAAACATCGCTTCGCATTCATTGTCGTAGGGATCGTCGCGGCGGTTGGCGCCATCGCTCCGCTGTTTCTGATCGCCGGTTGTCACGCGTTACAGCAGACGCCGCATGAGTTGCAGGCGCGCGAGACTTTGCGCGCTATGACGCGCGGCGGCGTACTGCCTGCTGAAGATGCGGTGGCTCGGATCGAATCGGATTTTCCCAGGACGACGGCCGGCGCGCTCGCAAAAATCGTGCACGCGCGAATCAAACTTAACGCGAAAGATTTTGCCGGAGCCGCGGCGTTGCTCGATTCGCCTGCGATTCGCGAGTACACGGTGATTGGCGACTACGCTTTGTCGATGAGAGCGAGTGCGCTCGAGCAAGCCAATCGCCATTCGGAAGCACGCGCGGCTTATGAACAAGTCGCGCGCAATTATCCAGGTTCGTTGCGGGCGCGTGATGCTTTGCTGCAGGACGCGCGGCTCTTCATGCAGGATGGCCAGGCCGCCGCGATTCCCGTCGCGCTGAAGCAGCTATCAGCCAAAGACGATGCGGCGGCGCTGCTGCTGACTGCGAAAGCATACGAGCAAACCGGAAACACAACCAGCGCTCTCGCCGGTTATCGCCGCATCTACTTCTTTGCGCCGGCCTCCGCGGAAGCCTCCGAAGCTGCGGGTTCGCTCACCCGATTGGCTTCCAGCGTCGCTCCGGCAAACGCTGAAGAGGCTACCGCGCGCGCAGAAAAACTTTTCGCCGCCAAGCGTTACGGGGAAGCTTACGACGCCTACACGATTGCATTCAGCAGCTTTCCTAACAGCGCGAATGCGACGTTGCAGGCACGACGTGCCATCGCCGCAGCGAACGCGCGCAGATACGCGGAGTCAGCCAACGCTTTGACTGCTTCACCGGCGCCGACTGGCGAAGCGCGTGCTGAAGCAATGTTCAGTCTCGCGCTTGCGTACGGTCGCGCGAAGCAATGGGCGCAGGCGCGCAGCACGGTGGACGACGTGCATCGTACTTTTCCGAACAGCCCCTGGGCCACGCGGGCATTCGTGCAGGTGGGTCAGCTCGCCGAGGATGCCAAGAGTGATGCGTCCTACTTCTATCGCGCTGCGGTTAATTTCTATCCCGGCGCCGCCGAAGTCGCCCCGGCGCAATTCTATCTGGCATGGACGGCGCACGATGGCAAGAACTTTGCTGAGTCGGCCCGGCTGCTGACTGAGCATCTTGCCAACTACGCTGATCGCAACACGGATTTTCGCGGCAAGGCGGCGTACTGGGCCGCGCGCGACAGTGAACGTACCGGCAAACTCGCGGAAGCGCGCACGATCTACCAGGGTTTGCAAGCCCGGTATGATGCGAACTGGTATGGCTATCTGGCGCAGCAGCGGCTCGACACGATGAACCGCAACGGCAACGTGCCGCGAAAAGACTTCCCTGCGGATTCCGTAGTCGGACGCGCCGTCGCGAATCTGAAAACGGTGACGGTCGCGGAAGAAACTGCGGGAATAAATGAAGATGAACGAATCGCGAAAGCTGATCAGCTCTCTATCATGGGGACTGACGATTGGGCCATGGAAGAACTGTCTGTGGCTGCGTCAGCCGAGCCGGGCAGCCCGCGGGTCAATCTCGCCATCGCCAAAATCTATCGCGCCAGAAATGACAACGTGCAGGCGCTGAATTTTTTGAAGCGCAGCTATCCCGACTATTCGCAGATGAAGCCTGAGGAAATGCGCAGGGACGAGTGGGACGTTTTTTATCCGCTGGCTTACTGGGACATCATTGCGCAGTCGGCGCGTGCGCGTTCGCTCGATCCATATCAAGTCGCCGGGTTGATTCGTCAGGAGTCGGTGTTCAATCCGCGGGCAGTTTCTTCCGCGCGAGCTTATGGACTGATGCAGGTCGTGGTTCCCACCGGCGTGCTGACCGCGAAGAAGTACGGCGTTGATCGAGCAGTGACGATGGATTCGCTGTTCGAACCGCGCTTGAATATTCAACTGGGCACTGCCTTTCTGAAAGATCAGATCGACAAGTACGGCCGCATCGAATACGTTGCCGCAGCCTACAACGCCGGACCTGGCCGGGTCGTGCAGTGGCGCGCCAGCTTGCCTTTGGAACTCGATGAATGGGCCGAAGCCGTGCCGTTCCGCGAGACCCGTCTCTATATTCAAGGGGTCGTGCGCAACACACTGCAATACAAACGTTTGTATGACGACAACGGCCAGTTCCGCGCCGAGGTCGGAGCGCGCGCCATCTATCCCGCGTCAAAAACAGCGCCGGCACAGCCGCCAGACCCAAGCATCCACTTGCGGCGGTCGATTGGTGAAGAAGAAGAGTAATCTTTCCTGAGAGCGGAATGAGCAGAAACCTATGGACAAGTCGATCGCGCGGTATGAAAAACAGAACTGTCCTACCGCAATCCAAAATTTCCCGCGCCCTAAGATCTGCTCTATCGCTCGTAAGAAGCAAACGGAACTATGTGGAAGATTTGGCGGTTAATTATGACTCCGGACTATTCAAGCTTACTCAGCGTCGAACATGGTTGCTTTGGGCTTTTGTCTTCGGGTTAATAGCCACGGCACTCGTCTGGATTGCGGCCTTGCGCTTTCCCTACGCGGCATCCGGCATCCTGTCCAATGGATTTAATTCAAATCTGCCATCGCGCTATGACACGCCTCTAACTGTGCTTGTGATGTCGATTCCGTTTGCGCCACCCTTCATATCATCAATTGCGTTAGGCAATCTACTGTTTCCCTCGCCGCCGGAACCTGAGATTTCGTCGGGAGTGATGTCGACTTTTGAGTACTCGCAAAACTCCAACAAGCGATACATCATAGTTATTGTCGCCGGAATGTTTGGGGCATTGAATTGCATCCTTCTCTTAATCGCAATATCAAGCGCAACTGGGAATTGATCGTTGTGACATAATAACAACGCATGTTCGGAAAAATCGGGACGTTCGCGTGCGGCGGTCGATTGGTGAAGAAGAAGAAGAGCAACTGATAGTGGCCCAGTTTAGAGTTCAAGCTTCAGCTTGCGTCCGGAATCAGCAACCTAAAGGTTGAACTCTGAACGCAAACCCGAAACGCTCCGAGGAAGTAGAAAATGGTCAACTCTAAATCCTTCGCTCAAATTTCCTGCACCCTGGTCGTAGTTATTTTTGCTCTAGCCATAACAACGGCCCAGACCGACCCCTCCTTTCGTGTTTCGAAGATACTGCCTTATGACAAGGCCGTGCCCGGACAGATTATGGAACTGCAGGTCGAGGGCCTCGGGGGCGCGCCGCCCGTAGCACTTCTGCCTCCCGAGGATTTTCAGGTTGAGGTGACGCAGGACGGCGTTAAGCAAGAGGTCCGACCGCGCCTCGTGTTACCGATGATGAGCCGGGAACGAAACAGCGACGGCTCGACGGGCGAGATGAAACCGTTTCAGAACGTCAGTTTCGTGGTGCCACACGGATTACATCCCGGCGCGGTTAATGTTGTGCTTGTCTATAAGAACAAGGAAAGCAACCTGTTGACTCTGACGATAGTCGATCGTCCGTTGCGACCCGTCATTGCCGGTCCGGCGGTGATGACCATGGCGCCCTCAAGTTTGCCGCCGCCGCCGCCCGGGACGCGCGTCAGCGATATGGGATGGAGATTTGAGCGCGACTCAAGAGTTCAGTTTTATCTCAAACCGCTTGCCGATCCCGACGATCCGAGCGCGGCTATTCTGATCAATTTCAAACAGGGCGGAACTGTCTACGAGGCCATCGCGCAGGTGATGCATCAGCCGAAGAGAGTCGAACGCACCAGCAGAGGCGTTGCCTCTCTCCCGCCACGTGATTTTCTGGAAATTGAAATTCCGGCGGCGCTGACGATGGGGCCGGCCGACATGGGGATACGTTTGCGCGCTAATGGAGTCGAGAGCGATCCGATGTCGCTCAAAGTTCAAATTGTCGATTCAACCCGATCCGCGGAAGCCCCGGTGGTGAATGCGCCGCGGATATTGTCCGTGGCTCCGCGGAAAGTCGGGGCGGGGCAGGCTTTGATGCTTTCGGTGGACTATCTCAGAACCCTGGGGCCTGATCCGTCCCAAACTTTGGTTTTAATTGAGCACGACACTGCTCGCTACATTGTGAAGCCGGAAAGTAACAGCGCTCTGCGCCAGCCGAATAAAGCGCCGGACGCTCCGGTAGCGCTGATTGTTCGGCCCACGCGCGAAATTATCGGGCCCGCCCAGGTCAAGGTTTTCAATTCCCTGAAGGGTGAGCAGGGAGGTGTGAGCCCCGCCATACCGATTGAAATCGTCGATGAAGCCCTGCCGCCTGAAATTATCAGCGTAGGCGAATCGACCGATGCTGACCTGGCCCGTCTGCGCGAGACTTACGAAATCCAGCGCAACGCAGGACGGCCGTTCCCGCCCTACGATCCGCAAAGGCGGTATCTTACAATCCGCGGCCGAGGAATTGATCCCAATCCACGTTTTGTACGAATTGTGCTGGAACAGAACGGTCAGAGCGTGACGCTGGGGCTCGCTGATTTTTCCTATACGTCAGCAGAACTCCTGATCGTTAGGCTGCCCAGGAGCGCTGCTTCGGGGCCGGCCAGGATGAGCATCGTGAATGTGGGAGCGGAATCCTTTAGCGTTTCAGTGACCAGGGATTTCGAGTTGTCTAATTCTCCTTGAAGAGACAATTTTGGAGTGCGCCGGCAATGACCGCACTCTGGATTTCTAAGTCGATCCAAGGCGGTGTCGCGCTGCGCTTGCCACCGCACTCCAAAGCTTTTGCGTTACAATCTCTCCAATGTACACACTCAAAGTCCGTTCTCATCAACGCGAAGAACTCGTCGAGTTTACCGGCGAAGTTCAGACCAAACTCAAAGAGTCAGGCGCGCGCGAGGGCATCGTCGTCCTCTATGTCCAACATACGACCGCTGGTCTGACAGTGAACGAGAATGCCGATCCTGATGTGCCGCGCGACATGCTGCACGCGCTGCGCACTTTGATTCCGCAACACGGGATGGGCTTTCGACACGGCGAAGAAAACTCCGACGCGCATATCAAAGCCAGCCTCGTCGGTCCGAGTGTCACCATACCGTTCCACGATGGAGAGTTGTTGCTGGGGCGCTGGCAGGGAATTTTTCTCTGCGAGTTCGACGGCGGGCGTGAGCGCAAAGTAGTCATGATGATTCGTTAGATTTTGGAGTGGGCTGACTTGTCAGCGCTTTCGCCTTAAGTAAGTCGAACCAAAGCGGCGACAAGTCGCCGCATTCCAAAATAGTCCGCGTCGGTGTCACCTCTGCTCTTCCTAGGGGTTTTTCATCATCTCGACAAATTTCTCGACGTCCTTGCGGGTGTGAAAAACCCCTAGGAAGAGCAGCAGGTAGGACTGCCACTGCGCCGTCAGGGTTAGTGCTTTGGTTGTGTCCTGGTCGAGGGCCTGGGCCATCACCGCGATCAGATCGCTGACTATTCGTGTGTGTTCGAGCAGCGATTCGATGATCGAATGCGCCAGTTCGGCCTGATCGGGTTCAGGCTCCGGGACGACGGTCTCGGTGATGTTGGTTGCCTCGTCAGTCATCTCTTAAGTCCCGTTAGGGACGAAATGTTTATAGCACCCGGACACAAATCCATTTGTAGCTCCGTAGGAGCGAAATCTTCTGAGATGGCAATCGAACATTACGCTCCTACGGAGCGCGCGTCATGTCGGTCGCGGTTACTATAAACATCGCGCTCCTAACGGAGCTTAATCCGAATACCAACTTCCACGAATAAAAGGAAACTCTATAACTGTTCCCGGAAATTCCTCTCCAGCAGCAACCACCTTTACTTTCGTTCCCGGCTCAAGGTAGTCGTACTTCACATAAGCCAGAGCGATCGTGTGTCTGAGCCGCGGCGAAATCGTTGCAGAGGTAATGCTGCCAATTTCCTTCTCATCGTCAGAAAGAATCTTCGCGTTGCTCTCCAGCGCGATGTCGTGTTCCAGCAAAACGCCCGTCAGCTTTTTCGCTACGTGGCCACGATATTTGATCCGCGCGATGATCTCCTGGCCAATGTAACAGCCTTTGGTGAAGCTTACGGCGTCATCAAGATTCGTTTCCGTAACCACCCTGGTTTCATCCATGTCGACGCCAAAGCGAGCGATACCGGCTTCGATGCGCAACGTTTCCGCTGCGTCTGGGCCATACGGTTGCGCGCCGGCGTGGGTTAATAACCCCAGCAAGGTCTGACTGTCTTTAGCATCAACGAAAAGATCGAAGCCATCTTCGCCGGTGTGCGTGGCGCGAATGACGGTCACGTGGCTGCCACTCTCGAGTTGCGCAGTTGCGACTTGTCCGCGCGCGACCATTGCGCTTGTTTCCCCTAACGCTTTGCGAATAACTTCGGCGGCATTCTTGCCCTGCACGGACAGCATCGCCGTCTCGCTCGTCAGATCCTTGACCCGAAAGTCACCGGCGAGGGTGAAGCGCTCCAATAGTTTAGCCACAATCTCCAGCGTGGCGCTCTCAGTGTCGACAAGGAATCCGTCATCGCGATGAATGATGCGCACCGAGGCTATCAAACGCCCCTGCACGTTCGGAAAAACCGCCGGCATCCAGGAATTCACGGCGAGCGTTTTCATGTCGTTGGTAATCAGGCCGTTGAGAAACATCACGGCTTCTGAGCCGCTGACCAGCACACGTCCGCGTGAGGTAAGATCGATCACGCCGGCGCCACCGTCGCGCACGGCGGAATACTCGTTTGATGCTTGGGTTTCAGTCTCCATGGATCAAAGTTAGCACGGCTTCGCCGTCTGATGTGCGGAAAGCCTATGGCTTTCCGTTGCGCTACCCTCCGTTCTGCGAGGCTTTGCCTCGAAGGCCGAGGCGGAGCCTCAGAGAGAAAAACTCGCGAGTCGGAAAGGCAGAGCCTTTCCGCACATCAGGCGGCAGAGCCGCAAGGACTAGCCGCAGGTTCAGACTCGTCGAATTGCTCGCGCCACAACTTCATAATCTCTCAATTGTGCCCTTTCATCTCGACTGGTGATCAAAACCTGTGGACTCGGATGATACAGCGGCACCAGCAAACGGCCATTCCAGCGACGAATCCTGCCTGCGTCATTCTTCAAAGTGAACTCATGATAGTGAAGCAGTTTCAGCGCCTCAAGCGCGACTGTTCCCAGCGTAACTATGACGGCGGGCTCGACCAGTTCAATAGTCCGCCGCAGAAACGACGAACAGTTTCGGATTTCAGAGGCCTTGGGCCGGCGATTCGCACCCGAGGTTGCGCGCGGATTGCAGAGTGCGGCACTGGTGATGAAAATCTCGCTGCGTTTCAAATCGATGGACGCGAGAAAGCGCTCGAAATTCCTTCCCGATTGATCGCCAGAGAAGGGGACACGGGTGCGGTCCGCTCCTTTGCGTCCCGGCGCTTCACCAATAAACATCACCCGCGCATTCACCGGCCCGTTCACCTCGCTCAGCACGGCGGCGCGTTCACACATCGCGGGACATTCCAAACAGGCTCCAGCTTCGGCCACCAACCTAACGAACTGATTTTGCTTTGTCTGAATTGAATTGGGACTTAAAAACATTGACTTGCTCTCCCACTTGAACTAAAAAGTGCGCCGCGCTCTTCAAGCTTAAGTATCAAGACGAAATTCTGAGAGGAGATTCCCCTATGCATCGAACATTTTTCCTGAGTCTGTTTGTACTCGCATTAGCAGTACCGTCCGTGTTGGCACAGGACCCAACCAAGGTGGATTCCAAGCATTACAAGGTCGAATTTGAAAATTCCAAGGTCCGGATTGTCAGGGTCCATTACGGCCCGCGCGAGAAGTCTGTAATGCATCGCCATCCTGACGCCGTCGCGATATTCCAGACTGATGGCAAAGTGAAGTTTACTTTCCCCGGAGGGAAAACCGAAGAGCGGGAAATGAAAGCCGGCCAGGCGCTTTTCACGCCCGCGGTCAGACACCTGCCAGAGAACGTGACCGACAATGATATGGAAGTGATTCTGGTGGAGCTAAAAGGCGCTAAGCGCAAACCAGCCGCGAAGAAACCTGCAAGTACGAGCGCGCCAGCAAACAGCAATAAGAAATGAGATTTGTCCGGGTAGAGTGGCACAGACTTCAGTCTGTGATTCCTGTCGTTAGATCACAGACTGAAGTCTGTGCCACTCAACTTCAACCCTCTCAGCGAGCCACGGTGATCTCGCGCGTAGTCGAATTATAACCGCCGTTGTCGACCAGATTGCCGTCCTTGTCTACCAGCTCGAGCTTAACCTGGTGCTTGCCGTTAATCCAGCCGCTCAACCAGATCGGATCCCACTTGTCGATGAACTTTGCTTCACCACCGTCGATCGTGTAACGGACTCGAAACGTTCCCCCGTCGCCTTGCAGTTTGCCGTTCGACAGCCAGAAATCGATCATGATTGGATCGGCATCCTCACCTTTGTACTCGCCTTTGGGACGGCTATAGGTAAGCAGCGGTTTGGTGGGATCGACATCACCGGCTTTACTCGGAGCAAAGTCCTTGCCTTCGCGCGCCGGCGTCGGGCTGGCGCCGGAATTCGCGTTGGCAGCTTTGCTGGGTTCTGCCTTCGCGGGACTCTTAGCATCCGCCATCTTCTGGCCGTCTTTCGTAGTCGTTGGCTTCGACACATCGCCGCCGCCTTTCACGGTGAATTCGACCATCTGAAACGCGCCTTCATTCTTATAGCTTTCATGCCAGGGCCGCGATGGGAAGACACGCAGAGTGTGTTTACCTTCGGTCACGTTACGCAGCTCAAACGGTTGATTGATGTCGTAGTAGGCTTCGTAGGGTTGGTTGTCGAGAATCACGTGGATGTGATTGCCCTTGCCGGTCGCGGGATCCTTATGCGGCATGTAGCCTTTCAGATCGCCGCTCAGCTCCAATTTAACGTCGACCGTCGAGCCGTTGATGGTTGTGTTCTTCGCGGGCGAAATGATTTTCAAGACAGGCTTGGCTTGGTCCTGCTCGCCACGGGCTTTCATCATGTCGACGATCTTTGGCGGGCGCGGTACGACCATCAGGTTCTGTACTCCGGGCGGCGTGACGCTGATAGTTGCCGTGGTGTTCGCGTTGTCGTTCGACTGCTGGCAACCTGCCACAGTCAAGAGCAGAGCGCCGCACGCAACCGCGGCAGCTAGAGAGAGTTTTGGAAATATCATGGTGGTCCTCCAAAAAAGCCGGCAAGAAAATTAAGATGCTTGATTTTCACCCTCTCGCTTATCACAAAAAGCGGGCAGGGAACAAGCCCTGCCCGAGGATTTGTGAAGTGCGGTGGCAAGCTTAGCGCGGCACTGCCTTGGAATTTGTTTGGAGTTCCGCCTTCAGGCGGCCTGACAATGAATCCCCCGCCTAAAGGCGGAACTCCAAACTTAATTTACTTAAGCCGCGATTGAGTGCGCCGTCAGTTTGTGCGTACGTTTGTCGACCGCGCTCCAATCGATGTTGGAAAAGAACGCTTCAATGTATTTCGGCCGTTCGGCCGGTTTATAGTCGAGCAGGTACGCGTGCTCCCACACGTCCATCACCAGCACCGGAGTGAAGCCGGCGACGTTGCCCGTCTCATGCAGCGTAATCCAATGATTCGAAAGCAATCCGTTATTGGGGTTCTGATAACAGATGGCCCAACCGACTCCGCGCATTTTGCCGATGCCGACGAACTCGGCTTTCCAGATATCATAGCTGCCGTGACTTTGCTCGGCGGCTTTGCGAAATGCCGAATTGTTGTTTGGATCGCCAGTCCCGCCTCCGGTTTTCAGATTGTCAAAATAATATTCATGCAGGACCATGCCGTTGTACTCGAACCCGAGCCGCCGGGTCAGTTCAGAATACTCGGCGAACTCATCCTGATCGACCTTGGCGTCTTTCACGAACTCACCGATCTTTTCGTTCAGCTTGTTCGTCTCTTTGACGTAACCCTCGTAAAGTTTGAAATGCATCTCGAGCGTCTCATCCGAAATGCCTTTCAGATTGCTCAGGTTGAATTGCCTGGCTTTGTAAGTGTTCGTTGAACCCATTGTTACCTCCTTGAATTATTGCTTGCGGTCTTTATGCGCGGTCACGTTTGACCCATTACCACGTGACTCACTACCACGATAATTGAAGGATGGACCGGAAGTGTGGCGAAGGAATGGAGAGGATGAGTCAATCGTGTTGCGATAAGAGTAGCATAGGCTTCAGCCTGTGATTTCAAGTCACAGGGGCCGAAGTATTTCAATAAGCTGGTTTATTCCCCTCCCTCTGGGAGGGGTTAGGGGAGGGTGCGAAGCTTAGCGCGACGTATTTTTTATGGACCCGTCGTGTTTACCAACGACAACTCCATTATCAAAGAAGGTTCTCGCTCAGGCCCTCTCCCCAGCCCTCTCCCAAAGGGAGAGGGAGTAAAGAAAAAAGAACTACTTGCCGGCAAAGATTAGCCAATCGCCGTGCGACGTTCCCATGAACAAAAGCAGCGGCAGCGATAGCCAGGCATTGGTGCGCGAGGCTACGAAGGCCTGGCGTGCGAGTTCGGGAGCGGCCGGCGGGCCGCCCTGCAGGGCGCCGATCATCCGTTTGTTGTTGGGCCAGATGATGCCCCAGACATTCAGCATCATGATAATGCCCAGCGCACCACCCACGCCGATCGAAAGGGTTTTATTACCGGCGAAGTGTTGACCGTTCACCGTGAGTCCCTTGTCGAGCCACCACAAAATCACCATCGACATCGCCACTACGAGAATCAAAGCGACGATGGCAAAGACACGGCCGTCCTTTATCAACGCCGGGACTTTCTTAATGATGAGGAACTCGACCAGAAAAGTAATCACCGGGATAAAGAACCAGACGATTAGCAGGACCCAGCCGTTTACGTTGTGACCGGTCAGGTTGGACGCTCTCACGTCGGATTTAAGGATGTACATTGCGTAGTAACCCAAACCCGAAAGGACCGTTAAGACTGCGCCCCAACGAAAATACCAGAGAGCGGGCAGGAGCAGATCGGGGTTCACTTTCTTCTTTGTCTCTGGGTCCAGTTTTTTCTGGAGCGGCACATTGACCAGATTGAAAAAGTACAGCAGTCCAATCCACGCGATGCCGCCAACAAAGTGAAGCCAACGCATCGAGATGTGCGATATCTCGTCGGCACTGGGTGCTTTGAAAACGCTGTCCAGAATTGCCAGTCCAAAACTGATATGAGTCGTCGATTCAATAAGCATAAGATCCTCCCAAACTAGTCCGTCTTGTCGGCGGCCCAAACGGCTGATGCGGCTTGGCAACGTTGCGGCGGGCAGACAGACGTTTAGAAACCGAAAACCCTAAATGCTCTTGCTTGCGTTTATTTCGAGCGCAGATTACACCCTGAGACCGTCGAGACGCAACCGTTTTACAAGATCGAGTTCCGTCGGAACTGCTTGCGCGTGGCCGCAGCTTACGGTAAAGGTACTGTCAATGAGATTAAGGATTTGTCTTGTTAGCTTGCTACTCGCAACCTCCGGCAGTCTTGCCTTGGCACAGCAACGACCTGCCGGCGGCACAGCACGCACCGTAACCATAGTCTCTGAACCGAGTGCCGTCGTCTGGATCGATGAAATTCGACGCGGAACGACTGACGCCGGCGGCAAACTCGCACAGGTCAAAGTCTCGTCCGGAGCGCACACCTTGCGCGTCCGCGCTAACGGCTTTCGAGAAATCACGATGCCCTTGCCGGCTGCGCAACGCGGCGAGATCCGCGTGCGTCTGTTGCGCACGACGGACGAAGCCGAGTTGAGTTTTCAGGAGGCCGAGACCGCGCGCGAAACTGCCCGCGACGACGACGCGCGTCAGAAGGCCGCGGAACTTTATCGCCGGACGCTTAGGCTGCGCCTCGTTTTTCCGTCCGCACACGTGGGCTTGGCGCGGGTGTTGTTGGATCTCAACGACACCAACGGCGCGCTGGCTGAAATAGAATCGGCCCGCCGCTATCGTGCGGTATACCCCGAAGCGTCCGCCGTCGAGGGGCGCGTCTATCGCGAGACGGGGCAGACCGACGAAGCCATTGGATCTTTCAATAGATCGATTCGCGAAGGCCACGGCTTCCAACCGGAAGCGCATGTCGGCATTGGGCGGGTCTATGAAGAGAAGGGCCAGTATGACCTGGCCGCGCGCGAATTTCAGATTGCCATCAATCAGCTTGCTGATACTGAACCGATCATCTACCAACTGCTCGGCGCGGCTCACGAAAAAAACGGTAACAGCAAAGAAGCGATCGCGGCTTATGAAAACTATTTGAGACTGGCGCCTAACGGCTCGCTCGCGCCGGCCGTGCGTTCGATGGTTGAGCAGTTGAAAGCGCAAGCGCCGGAGGACTAGCCACAGATGAACACGGATAGACATGGATAAGGGCAAGTGAAATAATTGCCCGGCTTCATCTACATAGTCTGTTATTATCTGCGGCAATTCTTTCTTAGACGGATGACTCAACCATGACGACACCCGCACCCTCCGTTACCCGACGCGTTTCTCGCAAAGCCAGTCTGTTCACTGAATCGGTAATTCGCGAAATGACCCGCGAGGCGATGAAGTATGGCGCGGTGAATCTCTCGCAGGGCTTTCCCGATTTTGCCGCGCCGGAAGACATCAAGCGCGTGGCGATGCAGGCCATCGCCGATGACGTCAATCAATACGCGATAACCTGGGGCGCGAAGGATTTCCGTGAAGCCATCGCGCGTAAAACGAAATGGCATCTCGGTCTCGAGATCGATCCGGAAACTGAAATCACCGTCACGTGCGGCTCGACGGAAGGCATGATTGCCGCGATGATGGCGACGGTCGATCCGGGCGAGGAAGTTGTTGTCTTCGAACCGTTTTATGAAAACTATGCGCCGGACGCGATCCTTTCGGACGCGCGACCGCGACATGTTCCTTTGCGGGCGCCCGATTGGAGTTTCGATAAGGACGAGCTGCGCGCGGCTTTCAATCCGAAGACCAAAGCCATAATTATCTGCAATCCGAACAATCCGACCGGCAAGGTTTTCACCGGCGCCGAGATGGAGTTCATCGCCGGACTGTGTCAGGAATTTGACGCACTCTGTTTCACTGACGAAATCTACGAGCACATTCTCTATCCGCGCGAGGGCGCCGAGATCGCGCATATCTCAATGGCGCAGATCGAAGGCATGCGCGACCGCACGGTAATCGTCAACTCGATGTCCAAGACTTATTCGGTAACGGGTTGGCGCGTTGGTTACTGCATCGCGGCGCCGGAAATCACCAGTGCAGTGCGCAAGGTGCACGACTTCTTGACGGTGGGCGCAGCGGCGCCTCTGCAAACCGCGGGTGCTTACGCGTTAACGTTGCCGCCTTCCTATTACGACCGGTTGCAAAGCGACTATCGCGCCCGCCGCGATCTGATTTTGCCCGAACTTGAGAAGGCAGGTTTTGGAACTTTTTCTCCCGATGGCGCCTATTATGTAATGACCGATATCAGCGGCTTCGGTTTTAAGAACGACGTCGAGTTCACGCGTCATCTGATCCGGGAGGTTGGCGTTGCTTGTGTCCCGGGCTCGAGTTTCTACAGCGATCCCGCACTTGGCTCGCAGCAGGTGCGGTTCTGCTTTTGTAAGAAGGACGAGACGTTGCTGCTGGCGGCTGAGCGGCTAGGCAAGCTTCGATGACAGCAAAGGCCGGGAGCGCAGACATCCTGTCTGCAAACGATCCGCGAGGAGCCAACTCTAAAGAGAAGAAGCAGACAGGATCGGACAAGAACGATCCACGAAATCACACGAAACCGCACGAACAAAGCTAGTTCCACTTCGACGATCCAAATCGTTCACTGGACTAACTAATCTGGATCGCCAGGGACCGGCGTCCAACAACATGAATGAAACCATGAACAGACATTTCGCACTTACTTTCTGCCTCTGCCTCGCGCTCTCTATTTCTCCGCTGACGATCGCCCAGGCTCCGGACTTTGCCGGCTCATGGGCAGGCGTCATGAACAGGCCGGCGGGGCCGGCTGGTTTAGAGATCATGCTGGCTCGTGACGATGAGACCTGGAAGGCCACGATGAAGATGCGAGTTCCCGCAGGGGAGCTTACGCCGACCGTCGAAGAAGTGAAAATCAACGGCAGCGAAATAACATTCAGGGCGGTTGTCAATGGCGTAGTCATCCACTTCACGGGCAAGTTTATCGGTGACGAATTGAAGGGAACTTTTGAAAGCTTCCGGGGCGAGGCAAAGGTCGGAAATGGAACATTCGCGTTGACCCGCGGCGGACAAATGGCCTCAGTCCCGCAAGCGCAAGGTAGTCAGGGTGGTCAAGGTGGTGGACAGATGGCCGACCCGGATTTCGACGCCAGAGTAGCCAAGCCGGCTTACCCTAAAAATGGCCCGAAGGTTCTCTTTGATGAAGCTCACAATAACTTTCACACCACGAGCGGCCGCTACAAACCCTTCGCAGACTTGATTACCAATGACGGTTACCAGATCACCCCGAACAAGCAGAAGTTCTCAGCGGAAGCGCTGAAGGGCTTTGACATCCTCGTGATATCAAACGCGCTCGGCGCCCCAAGAATGAGTCAGCCCGAGGCAAGCAATCCGGCCTTTACCGATCAGGAGTGCGACGCGGTGCGCGACTGGGTAAAAGGCGGCGGCGCGCTGCTGTTGATTGCCGATCATGCACCGATGGGTGCTGCGAATAAAATCCTCGCGCAGCGTTTTGGCGTGGACATGAGGAGCTCTTTTACCAATGACAGCGTTAACAGTGACAAAGAGACCGGCAGTAACAGTTTCCTCGTTTACTCGCGCGAGAACGGTCTCCTGATTGACCATCCGATTACGAAGGGCCGTGATGCGAACGAGCGTATCAATCGGGTCATAGCCTTCACCGGACAGTCACTCAAAGGCCCAGCGGGAAGTGTCGCCTTTCTAAGGCTCGCTGACACTGCGACGGATGTGCCACCGCCTTCACAAGCTGACATCCAGGCGGCCATCGAAAAAGCTCGGCAAGGCGGGCAATCTCAAGTGCCACCGTCCAGCAGCACAAATCTTCCGCCGGGTGCGACGGCGGTGCAGGTCCAGGTTCCCCAGCAGGCTGCAATTTCCGCCGCGGGTCGGGCCCAGGGAATTGTCTTCGCACTGGGCAAGGGGCGCGTGGTTGTGCTCGGCGAAGCCGCGATGCTTTCCGCGCAAATGACTGGACCTGGTGGTATGAAGTTCGGCATGAATCGTCCGGGCATCGACAATCGACAGTTGGCGCTGAATATCGTTCATTGGCTTTCGGGCTTGCTTAAGTAGTCAAGCGTTGAATTCGAAATAATGTCCCCCGGCCTCGCTCGTCTTGACCTGACCCGCGATGGGGCCTAGCATGGGTTCCAAGCATCCCCCAACAACTTAAATAGTACTAACAGACATACAGGGAGGTCCGTCTGATGGCTGATGAAATAACAACGTGTGCTCATGGGGCCTGCGACTGTTCGCCCGAAGAAGGCAGTAAGTACTGTAGCGAGTATTGCCGGGAGGCCGAAAAATCGCACGTCATGGAGATCGGATGCGGTTGCGAGCATCCAGCTTGTCGCTAGCAAACGCTGAGTTGCGACTGTCGGATCTATTGGATCTAATTTGAGCCTTAACGTCTCTGTCAGCGACGCTTCGTGCTGGAGGACTGTTGAGCTTTGCGTCGGCCAGGCTCGAATTACCTCGCGTCTTGCCAGTCCTTCTGAAGGTGTATCTTGGTTCCAGCAATTCTCCCCGACTCGCCTGTATTGATTGATTGACAACTTTCAATCTCGCGGTCAGCAGCTCAACGAGCGCGGGCAACAATCCGTAATTGGAATGGAATGCACGACTTCAGCCTGTGACGTATCGCACAGGCGAAAGCGAGCAGTGACAGATTCTGCACCGCAGGATTTTTCAACTGCTCGCTTCCGTCCGGTTGTTCATTCTGTAGGTCTATCGTTCTGAACGACATCCAAAGAGACAGCCATGCTTACAGGCCTGAGCGTCGGGATGCTCGTCACAATATGAGCAGCACGGCAACAGGCTGTTTTTATCGCAAGGGGAAGCTTTCGTTCTCCCTCCGGCAGACAGCAGTCCCAGGCATGCCAGGAGGATGGCCAGGACGAAAAGTTTCTGAATGAGTCTTCGACTCTCCGAGATAATCATGATTTTGCTCCTTTTCGAAAGTTAAGGTTATGCTGACGAGTTGGCAGGGAAATCGGCAGCGGTCGTGGGGCCAAGATCAGACCAGAGCTGCGTTAAATATTGGCAGCCTGGCTCGAAGGTCTGTAGTTGGCGTGCCCTTAAAGGGATGGGTCGGCAAAAGGGCAGTTCGCCACAGACCTACGTCTGCAAACTGATTAATGGGGCAATCGGAACATTCAGCAGGTGACGACGTGCTGTTTGGGGATGCGTTGACGGACTAACAATAGTCCCCGTTCCAAAAGCCTGTCAAGCGGCTCGGTCGTGGTTCAGTTTGGGAGAGTGCCAAGGGCGTCGCGGCCGTGAATCCCGCGCAAGAAGCGCGCGCCACAATCAGACTGACCTGCTGGTGATGTTCGCAATGTCGTTCCAGCGGCGGCCGTCCCCTTTTGCCTCGCGTTGACAACCGCGAACGTGCTTTGTTAGCGTGAGGCGTCCTAAGAAGATTACTTATTACTGTGCCGGCGATCGACTCAGCGCCGGCCTATTTGATCGTTGATGCTGAATAATATCGCCGGTTCCCCGACCGCCAAAGTACGGCTGGCCATCACGCTCGCGCTCTCGATCATCCTCCCTCTGGCTACGGCGTGTCACTTCGTTCATAAACCCGTCGAGGTCGAAAAGCTGCTTACGCCGCTGGCGCAGGCGGACACTACTCAACTTATTCGCATAGTCAACAGCCTGACAGCGGTGCGTTCGATCCGTGGCAAAGTCGACATCCAGTTCGAAGATACTTCATTTGCCACCTCAGGCATTGCGGAAAAATATCGCACTGCCGACGGCTTGATCACTTTGCAGCGTCCCGCCAACGTCTATCTGGACGTCCAGGGACCGGTGGGCCTCGGAGACATCGCCCAGATGACTTCGGATGGGGAACACTTCCGGATCGCAGTTCTTCGAGGTGATGAGAAATACCACCGCTTTGTGCGCGGAACCAACAATGCGGTTTACCCAAAGTTGGATATGGATGGCGCGTCGAATCCCACCGCGAACTCGAACAAAAAGGGAAAGCCGAATTCAGAAGCACAGGCGGTGAATGCGCTTTCAAACCTGCGGCCACAGCACCTGACTGATGCGCTGTTGATTCGTCCGATCGATGCGCACGCAACGGGCATGACGTACGTGCAGAGCGAGTTCTTTCAGTCAGAAAAAGATCCCACCAGGCCCGAAAGTAATAAGCGGGTCGTGCGCGGTTATTACTTTCTGGAGGAGTTGCAAATCGCCGCCGATGGTACGGGGCGTCTGCTCAGACGTTTCTGGTTCGATCGAGTTAGCGGCATCCGCCTGGCGCGTCTGCAGACCTTTGACGATCACGCCGCGTTGGTAACCGATATTACCTATGGTGAGCTGAAAAAATTTGGCGTCGGGGGCGAAGCTGTTTTGCCGGCCCAGGTCGGGATCACCAGACCGCAGGATCACTATAAGATCACGATCACCTACCAGATGCCGGAATCTGTAAATATTGATCGCGACTATCCACCAGAGGCGTTTGTGCTGGAGAACAAATGGGCCTTGCGTGAGGTCGATCTGGATGCTGAGAAGGGGCCTGCGCCGCCGAAGAACTAGGGGTTGGCCGACGGCTCACAACCTCCGCAACGCAAACTCACCTGCAAACCGGAACCTTCTGAGTAATTCAACGGGTGTTAGAGTACCAACTTCAGTTGGGCTTTTCTCACGGTCGAAAAACCCGACTAAAGTCAGTACTCTAAACGCCGCTAGCGAAACTAATACACTACGCCCTTCCAGTTAGGCTTTCCCCACTGCTTGTATTAATATTCCCCGTTCGAGAAAGAGGCCCCCGCGCAGGTGGACAACTTAGTCATTTCAAATATTCGGCAGCGTCCGCTTCGTTCGGCGATCAGTGTTCTGGGCGTGGCGCTGGGCGTGACCCTGGTGATGTTGTTCACCGGACTGTCGCGCGGAATGTCCGATGATTTGCAGCGACGTTCAGAGAATGTCCGCGCGGAAATAATCTTTACCCGGCCCGGATCGTTCCAGGCTACTTCCACCTCGGCGAACCTCAGTACGAAATATGTTGATTTGCTAAAGAAGGTTGACGGTGTCGAATCCGCGGTACCGGTCATTCGCCATGTCTTTCCCAGTGGAACCTGGGGAGTTGACCAGGTCGAAGGAGTCGACTGGGACAGTTTTGCGCAGATGAGCAATATTCGTTTGGTCCAGGGCCGCGGTCCAAAGGCATTTGACGAAATCGTGATCGACGAAACCAAAGCCAGCCGTAACCATCCCGTCGGCAGTTCCGTCAAACTGTTCGGTGCCAAGGAATTCAAGGTCGTCGGGATTTATGCGCCCGAGTCCGGGGCCCGCTCCAAGCTGTCGCTTGAGGCCATGCAAAACGCCCTCGAAGTTTCCGGCAAATGCAGTTACATCCTGGTGAAGGTCAGGAACCCGGCCGATCAAATCGCCGTCGCGAAGCGAATCAATGAGACTCTTCCGGGAAACAAAGTCCAGAGAACCGCCGACTTCTTTCCCAGCATCGAGAATTCTATTCCGGGCCTGGCTATTTTCATGCGAGTCCTGGTCGTGCTGGCGGCAGTAGTGAGCGCGCTGGTGGTCATGCTGGCCATGCACACGACCATCACTGAGCGTACGCGCGAGATTGGCATTCTCAAAGCGATGGGTGCGTCGCGCCGCTATATCATCAGCGAGATCGAGAGAGAAGCTCTGGCAATCAGTTTCATGGGCCTCGTGGTTGGGTTTGTGCTGGCGGCCCTGGCTGGCTTCGGCATTCATAAGGCTACGGGTCTGATTTTTGAATTCGGCGGATGGTGGGCATTGACTGCCGCGGTGATTGGCTTGGCCGGCGGCGCGTTGGGTGCGTTGTATCCGGCTGCGCGCGCGGCAAACCTGGACCCGGTTACGGCGCTGGCTTACGAATAGCCCAAGTTTAATGCAGCGCTTGGGGGCTGTTAGATCCCGGCCGCCGCGCCCGAGAGCTTTTGATACTATTGTCGGATTAATCGCACAAGTGAATACAAGTGATCGCTCCGGGCATCACGTTTCTTAAATGGCAACTATTCTAAAAGCTGAGAACCTCGAAAAAATTTATCGCGTCGGCAAAGTCGATGTGCCGGCTCTGCGTGGTATTGACCTGACGGTTCAGGAAGGCGAGTTTCTGGCGGTGATGGGGCCGTCCGGCTGCGGCAAATCAACCATGCTGCACCTGATGGGCGGCCTTTTGACACCCACCAAAGGACGCATCATTGTCGATGGCGAAGACCTGACCGCTGCTTCCGATGCCAGGCGGACGGATATCAGGCGTCGTAAGATTGGGTTCGTGTTTCAGCGCTTCAATCTGTTTCCAACTTTGACTGCGGAAGGGAACCTGCGGCTGGCCGAACGCATTCATGCGAACGGCTCGGAAGATCCCGACAGGCGTCGCGAAATCCTGCGCATGCTGAAGTTAGAGGACAAGATGCATCACAAGCCACTGGAGCTTTCTGGCGGTGAGCAACAGCGTGTGGCGTTGGCGCGCGCGGTCGTCAACCGGCCCGCGATCGTACTCGCCGATGAGCCAACCGGAAATCTTGATACTGAGAATTCAGCGCTGGTCTTGAAAATGTTTCGCGAGTTGAATGACCGCTTCAATCAAACCATCGTCATGATCACTCACAATCCTGAAGCCGCCGCGGCGTGCCAGCGCGTTATCCAGATGCGCGACGGCCATATCGTCCAGCCCGCAGCAACCGTTGGTTCAGTTTAGAGTTCAATCTTTAGCTTGCGGATGATGAGCAACCTAAAGGTGGAACTCTTAAAATCGCTCTCTGGTACCTCGTTTGCCTCGACAAATTCGTAGCGTCCGGTAATAATCACGCAGACGACTGGTGGGAACAATGGGTTTCGTAGCAGATACCGCAAAGAAAGCAGTCTTTTGGACATATCCGCGGACTTCGTGGCAGTGGGACGTGCTGTGTGTGTTGATCCTGGTTTTCATCTTTCTGACGCCCAAAAGTTGGTTCGAAAACAGCGCTTATCAGCGCACCCACATGGGGCAGGCGACGATCATGGTCGACACCGATGTGGTTGGCACTCAGTTAGATAAGACCGAGATTGAGCGGCGCGCGAGGCAAAAAGCCGGTCGACCCGGGGCACAAGTCACCGTGGTGCGCGAGGCGTATGACGCATCGGGAAGATTAATCGCCTATGAGGTTGACATTCGCTGACCATGCTTTATAATTTTCCGTCATAAACCGGCCTGGGGCGCGATACAGGTTAGAGCGCACTCGAGGCATTCATGGGGCCCATCAGGGCCTTAAGTTTTAGGAGCTATGATAACTATGATGAAGAAATTATTTTCCCTCAGTTTAATGGTTGGATTGTTGTTGACCGCCCTTGCTATTCAACCCGGATCCGTCGCGCGAGCACAAGGCCCTGGCTTTGTCAGTTCGCTCTACAGCCGGATGGAAAAGAACCAAAGAAGCCTGAAGAGCTTGCGCGCCAACATCAGCATGGTGAAGTACAACGCGCAACTTCGCGACGAGGACAAGTATCAGGGTCTGGTGCTTTACATTCCCGGAGCCGCCGGCAGCAGCAGTGCTTTTGTCCGTCTGGAGTGGACCCAGCCGCAACACGAGATCCTCTCGGTTATGAACGGACTGTATAGCTTGTACCGGCCACGACTTAATACAGTCCTGGAAGGGAAGACCGGATCAATTAAGAGTCAGAAGGACGGCGATGTCCTGGCGCTGATGAATATGTCGGCGGGACAACTGCGCACACGTTTCGGTGAACCGCAGGACAAGCGTGAGGAAACGCTCTGGGGTGGCGTGTGGACACAGCACATCAAGGTGATTCCGACGACCGCCGCCAGCTATAAGTACATCGAACTCTGGGTCGACAGGGAAGGCATGCCTGTCCAAACCAAGATGGTCGAGAAGAACGACGACTCAACCACCGTGCGTCTGATGAACGTTGAAAAGAACCAGACGATACGGATGGATGAGTTCAAGCTCAAGCTGGACGGGAACGTGAAGCACCTAAAGGGCTAAGGTCTGGCGCCTGGGTTTTCAAACGTGAAGGGCTTCGGGAAACCGAAGCCCTTCGATGTTTGCGGCAGCTCGGTTTAGACTTCAAGCTTCAGCTTATGCCTGCACATGAGGTCAGTACCACCTGGGTGAGCGGGTGGACTCAAGGCTCAAGCCTGACCACGATGAGTGTCTGACCCACCGGCTCACGCAGGTGGTACTGACTCCATGGCCACAGAAACTAAAGACTGAGGCCTACACCAAACCGGGCCGCGAGCGGTCTTGCCTTCTCGGCATCGTCGGCATATCCTTTTGGAACTCCGGGACGTTGGATTGGAATGCGAAAGAGCACTTTTCTTAAATTAAAGTTGCGCGAGGCAGCCTTCATATCGCGCGCACTGATCTCGACGAATCACGTCGTGCTGGCGCATATCATCCCCATGCGGCGCTGCAATCTCGCCTGCGGCTACTGCAACGAATACGATCAAGTCTCAAAGCCGGTGCCGCTCGACGTAATGCGGCGGCGACTCGACAAGCTGGCCGAACTGGGGACTTCGGTGGTCACGATTTCCGGTGGCGAACCGATGATGCACCCTGAGCTCGATCAGATCGTTCGTCACATTCGCTCGCAAGGAATGATCGCCGGGTTGATTTCGAACGGCTATTACTTCACACCCGATCGCATCAAGCGTCTGAACGGCGCTGGTCTTGAATACCTGCAAATCAGCATCGACAACGTGGCGCCGGACGAAGTTTCACGCAAGAGCCTGCGCGTGCTGGACAAGAAGCTGCGTTACCTGGCAGAGCACGCTGACTTTCACATCAACATCAATTCCGTAATCGGCGGCGGGATCAAGCAGCCGGAAGATGCGCTCACGGTGGCGAAGCGCGCGGTTGAACTGGGCTTCTCAACCACCGTGGGCGTGATTCACGACGGCGATGGCACCCTCAAGCCGCTGACGGAAATTGAAAAACAGATCTTTCACTCGGTGAAGAAGTTGGGAAACAAGGATCACGCGCGGCTCAATTGGTTTCAGGACAGCATTGCGGAAGGGAAGCCTTACGAATGGCGCTGCCGTTCGGGCTCGCGCTACCTCTACATCTGCGAAGACGGTCTGGTCCACTGGTGCTCGCAGCAGCGTGGTTATCCCGGCATTCCGCTGGAAGACTACACGATGGAAGACTTCAAGCGTGAATACAAAACCGAAAAATGGTGCGCGCCCACCTGCACGATCCAGTGCGTCCATCAGGTCGGCATCCTCGACAACTGGCGCGACCCACAGATGACGCCGGTCCAGATCCGGCGCGAACAAAAGCAGAAAGAACGCGTGGGGCAGGTGCTGCGGGCTGAGTAAGCTTTGGAGTGCGCCGCCATTGGCGGAACTCCAAACAAAGCAAAGCGGCAGTCGCGCCTGCCCCTGAACTCCAAGGGGGTCCGCTTGGAATGAGCACTTTGGTCAGCACTGACGCTAACTCCCAAAGAGCCTATGTCCCGACTACGGCCCTAGCCAAGTCGGTAAGTTTTGATGAAGAGATGATGCACGTCTCGCTCACTGACGGGCGGTGCATTAGCGTACCGATCATTTGGTTTCCCCTACTGCGCGCAGCTACACCAGATCAGCGAACGAAATATGAAGTCGGCGGCGGCGGTACTTCGCTGCATTGGCCGGAATTGGATGAGGACTTATCCGTGGCCGGTCTAATGGCAGGCGCTGACTGGCAGGGAGCGTAGACCGCTACCGAAGAAGGCTCGCACAGACGATCCTTACGGGTTTGCGTCGCGCTCTTAAGTAAACTTCATCGTCAACTCTGACAACAATGTATTTCATAAGTTCTTGAACTTCTAAACGGTCTCGTGAATATCACTCTCAACTGTATAGAGCGTCACCGAACTCGACAGGCCCAGGCCCGACATGCGACCGGCCATGATCACTACCGTCTCCCCTATCTCCACCAAATCAGCCTGAAGTAAAGTCTGTTCACCCAGCTTAAGCAACTCTTCCGTACTTTTTGAGCGCGAAATCAGGACGGATTCGACTCCCCACATGAGCGACAGCTCGTTCATTGCTTCGCGCGAAGAGGTGAGCGCGATGATGCGCTGATCTGGTCTCAAGGACGAAAGCCGGCGCGCCATCAAGCCGGATTCAGTGAAGACGGCAATGATGCGCGTGTTCATTTCATCGGCGGCAAACGCGGCCGCTTCGCACAGGGCCCGGCTAACGCGCCCGCTTTGTCTGCCCACCAGCTTACTGATGATCGATCCCTTTTCATTCCGCGTTTCGGCGGTGTCAATGATGCGCGCCATGGTGGCCACTGCCGCCACCGGATAAAGGCCCGTCGCGGTTTCGCCGGACAACATCAGGCAATCCGATCCATCCCAGACCGCATTGGCGACGTCGGTAGCTTCCGCCCGCGTAGGTCTTGGGTTGGAGACCATCGATTGCAGCATCTGGGTCGCGGTGATGACCAGCTTTCCGGCTTCGTTTGCCTGCTCGATGATCTGCTTCTGATAAACCGGGACCAGCTCGACACTGGTCTCCACTCCCAAATCGCCGCGCGCGACCATCACGCCATCGGCGGCGTCGATGATTTCTTCCAGGTGATCGATGGCTTCGGCCTTTTCAATCTTGGCGATGAGTGGCGCCGTGCTGCCGGCGCTTCTAATCAGGTCTTTCGCTTCGGTGCAATCAGCGCCGCTGCGGACAAATGACAACGCAAAATAATCGATCGGCTGCTGCGCGGCCCACTTCAAATCGTCACGGTCCTTTTCGGTCAGCGACGGAATAGGCAGAGTGATTCCGGGTAAATTAATTCCCTTGCGCTCGCCGAGAAGTCCGCCATTGATGACTCGACAAACGACATCGGTTTCGGTCGGGCTTTCAACACGTAGTTCGATCGCGCCGTCGTCAAGCAGGATGCGCGCGCCGGAATACACGTCGCGGGGCATGCCGTCGTAGTTCGTCGCGACCTCAGTGTTATCGCCTTCGACGTCGCGCGTGGTGATTATGAATTGCTGGTTGTCTTCCAGCCTTACCGGCTGATGATCCTTGAGCGAGCGCGTGCGAATCTTTGGGCCGGAAAGATCCACCAGCACAGCCAGCGGACGGTCCATCTTTTCAGCGCAGGCGCGCGCCAGAGAGATGTCCTGCGCCTTCTCTTCGTGCGTTCCGTGCGACATGTTAATGCGCACACCGTCAACGCCGGCGGCGAGCAGTGCTTCCATAACCTGAAAGTCGCGGGAAGCGGGACCGATGGTCGCTAGTATTTTTGCTCGTTTCAAAATGGATCTCTCAAAAAAGAAAAGGCACAACGGCCGGGACTTTGCGAGCGTAGGCTTCGAACTCTTCGCCGAACGCTCCGCGCAAAAGCTTTTCTTCACTGTGCACCCGCACCGCCGTGCCGACGGCGAATACGATGACGGCTATCAGCAACCCCACCCAGTGGCTGATCGCCAGGCCTGTGGCCAGCAACATGCCGAACATTCCGGTATAGATCGGATTCCGCACCACACTATATGGGCCTGATGTGATTAATTTATGTCCTTCCAGCACTCGCGCAGCCAGACTCCATTGCTTCCCCAACGTGCGGACTGCGGCTGAGCAGAACCAGACCGATCCCATGGCCAGGACCATGGTTAGAAGCGCCGACGCGATCTCAAATGCTTTGCCCAGAGGAACGATTGGAGTAAACGCCTGGCGATGGACAGACCAGACGACGGCGTAACCGATACCCTGGAGAGCGATGCCGATGATTGAGGTACGCTCGCGCTTGCTGTCAGGCGCCGAGGGCGGCTGATTGCGCAGAAATACCAGGAAGACTCCGGCAAAGACAAACCACGACGTCATCACGACGCCGAAGGCGAGGGTTGGCCAAAACTCGAGTTGGAGGATCATGGAATTTCAGCCTCCGGAATGGCAGCTTCGTTCAAGGCAAATCGATCTTCGATTCGCCTTCTTTGCTTACCCATGATCATTCCGTGCAGCGTCAAAACGATCGGGCAGAGCATGTAGATCATTCCGGCAAAGCTGGCAAACCTGCCGCCCATGGCCGCAAATAGAATTGAGAGTGTTCCAATGCCCACGTTCAGGGCGCTCTCCTGAATGTCCTCGCGAGTGTCAAACACCTCCAGCTCGTTCAAAGCAAGCGACGATCGTTTGCGGTAAGCATGCCAATAGAGCAGCACGAAGACTCCGAATACGGCGATATAACCAGCGCCAAAAATTATCATCAGCGTCGCTATTTGATCCGTGTTTTCAACCATGTGCTCGACCGTACCGTTAGGAAGTCTTATGACAGCCTGGCCCCCGGTGAACAGGTTGAGCATCAGGGTAAACACAAACTTCAACGGATAGACGTAAAAAAGGACGACGAACAGCAGGACTCCATTGAGCAGCACCGTGAGGTTGTCCTGCAGGCCGTAGCGCCGGAAGAACTTGTATTGATTGAACCAGACGATGAAGAGCAGCGTGAAGGAAATTGCGAAGGCGCCGAAACCGCGCATCGTATACATCAAGTCGCCGAACGTCCTCGGCACTTCGAGTGAGACGACCAGCAGTGTCACGGCAAAGGCGAATACCGCATCGCTCAGACCCTCGATGCGCGAGATCTCATGGCTGCGCCAGCGAAACTTCTTGTTATCGCCAATGCCTTTGTCGATCAGTTTTTCACGAATCATTCTGGTTTACTGAGGGCCCGAAGTGAGCGAGGCCTTCACCACCCGCTCGAGTTCAACTCCTGAGTTGTCACTATAACCCACGAACCGCTTGACCATGTTCCCGCTGCGATCGAAAACAAATGCCTGCGGAATAGTTTGATTGTTGCCCAGATAACCATCCGCCAATTCGTCGTCGGGAAACGCCAATGGATATTGAATCCTAAACTGTTTGGCGTAAGCCGGGACCTGCTCGCGATCATCCTCGCCGCCGACATTCAGTCCGATGACTTGCAAACCCTGCGTTGCGTATTGGCGCTGCAATTCAACCAGCCGAGGCGTCTCAGCCCGGCAGGGCTCGCACCAGGTCGCGTAAAAATCCAGCACTACAACTTTCCCTTTGTAGTCGGCCAGTTGCGCGCGCTTATTGTTATCAAGTGTCCATCCGCCGCGAGCCGCAGATTTTCTGGTGCATGAGCCAGCGGCCAATGCTGCCGTCAGTATTGTCACGATCATCGCGGTTTTGAATTTCGTATTCACGTTACGTTTCACTGCGAACACGACTTTGTTCTATTAAATTGGGTTCTGTTCGTGTCGTTTCGTGTGAATTCGTGGATCGTCCTGTGTTGCCGCGCTACTACGATCCACTAAATCACACGAATCAACCCGAAACGACCAACAGCACCGAATCCGCGGCTTACGGTTCAGTATCCTGGGCCGGCGTTTCTCCCGCTTCCGGATGGTCGACGATTTCGTCAGGGTTAATTTCCTTGCCCGGCACACGATACTCTTCATTGGCCCAGCGGCCGAAGTCGATCAATTTGCATCGCTCTGAACAGAACGGACGCCAGGGATTGTCCTGCCATTCGACCGGCTTTCCGCACGTCGGACATTTCGGCATAACGCAAAAGTAAGAAGGAAGAAGCCAAAAGTAAAGGCTGGACGGGAATGGCAAATTTGGAGTGCGGCGACTTGTCGCCGCTTTAGTCCCTCGCTTTTACTCGATGAAAGATGACTGCGACAAGCCGCAATCTGCCAAAGCGCTGACAAGTCAGCGCACTCCAAATGAGGCTTCGTCGTCGCCTTCCAACTATTCCGAACTCTGGCGCGTAACTTGGCGTAAAATGATGAGGGAGTACTTAGCCATGACTGACTATAAAGAGAAATTTGACGACCTGCAGCGCGCGGCCAGGCGCAAAGCCCGAGAGCTGGACGAAAAACTCAACGTGACTGGACGAGTTGAAGACACCGCCCGCGTCGCCGGCGATGCTGCCCGCCGGGGCGCGCAGACGATTGCGGAAGGCGCGGGACATCTGCGGGCGGAGGCCGCCGCATTCGCCGACGAGAACAATCTGCGCGAAACCGCCGGGAAGGCAGTGGATGAAGCCAAGCGACGAGCTAAAGATGCCGGCAAGATTATTCGTGACGCTGCCGGCCCCGCCGGCAAGAAGGCCGAAAAAGTTTTTGATGAGGCCGTCGACTACGCCACCACCGCCACGAAGTTTGCCGGCAAGGGCGTGCGCGCGACGCGCGCGACCGCCGCCGCGACCGCCGGGATCATGAAGGCGAAAGATTGGGTCAAAGAGAATCCGGGCAAAGCGGCGGCCGTTTCGTTCTCATTAATTCTCGGCGTCCGTTTGGGCGCGTCATTTCCAGGCATCGACGCGGTGCTGTTGGGTTCGCATCCGCACTGGCTGACGCATTCGGCGCTGCCCGTCTGGGGTTTGAAAAAGGCGAGCGAGAAGTTTGATGAGTACCTGAAAAAGCAGGAAGCGCGCATCGCTGCCGGCGAGTTAGACGAAGCCGAGCGCGAACGAGTTGAGTTTCAACGCAAGATGGCGAAGTACGTCGGCGCGCCTTTGCTGGGCGCGTTCAGTTGCGCCGCGGGCGCGGTGATGATCGCGCAGATCGCCAACCCGGCGGGAATTACCGGCGCGCCGATAAGCTGGTTGCTCGGCGGCAATCCCTTCCTCGACGGCGTCTGGCTGTTCGCCAACGGCGTCATCTGCTTTCATCAGGGGTATAAGTTCTTCATGATCGCGCTGGCGGATCAGGAAGAAGTGAATCGGGTGGTGAGGGAGATTAAGGGGCTGTTGCCGGCGAGCGTTACGAATTGAGGGCACAAGGTGCTCATTCGTTAGTTCTTCTTCTCATCATGAACGTCCGTGTATCGGAAGGCGGTGTAATCGAGATGTGTCTTTCGTAATAGGTCTCGCCTCATAGCCAAAACTACTTCTCCAACGGCTCTCCGGCCCGCTTCGGGATCAGGCAGTGAACCTTTACCCTCAACGACCAGGGAAACCAGCGCGTTGACGGATTGAACAACTTCATCAGAGGCGTAGAGCCAAGATTGGTATTGTTCCTCGAAGAATTCTCTCTTCAGTTGGCCAGAGGTAGTAACGCCGACAAAACCCTGAAGCTTTACGAGAAGCTTCGCATACTTCTCTTCCTTAAAACGAAGGATAGATTCGCCACGCTTCGCACGTGACGTAAATAGAAAGGCAAACGAGGCTCCTAGGGCGGCGCTCGCTAACGGTACGAGGGCAATGAGCCATTCTTTCATTTTTTCATCTCGTAAGGGCGGAGCGGATGTGTGCAGAACCGGTTCGCACTATACGCCTTTTGAGCATCTTATCAAGATTCATTCCGCATCTGTTGCGGCAGAGCCGCTAAGCGAATTCCTTGCGCAGAATCTTGTCAACGATTTTGGGAACCGTTTGGTGATGTGATGCAGCTTCTTGCTGTAGCTTCTTGAATACGTCTTCTGCAACCTGTACTTCGAAAACTCGCTCGCTGATTTCGATCGTGTCGTCGCTTGGCTCTAAGTGTTGCTGATAGTCCATCGTGCTATGAGCATCCCAGAACTCTCCGGCCTTTTCTTCAGTCTCAAATGAATCGGGCAATGGATCAATGTTCTTATCTTTATCTCTCATAGTCGAGCGCTAACTAATCGTAATCGGAAACGGCAGAAAGCAGAGTGCAAAAACTATCAGCGTGATGATCCCAATTGCGACGCGCATTGCGCCCAAAGGTTCCATCTGTTCGGGCTGCGGATGACGGACGCGCAGCATTACTGCCAACAGCACAACGTAGAGAAACCCGCTGGGGCTGCCATGCCACAAGTATCCTAAAACTGAAAGCGCGACCATCGTTACAAACGCGACGCGTCCAATCCAGTGGTGCGCAATCTTGCCGAACGAGGCGAAGGTCCCATGGCCGCCGTCCAGTTGACCCACCGGCATTAGATTCAAAGCGGTAACGAGCAAACCAACCCAGGCGGCCAGGTAATAGGAATTCACGATTCCAGTGGCCAGATCGATCTTGAACGCACGCGCAATCAAACGGAACAGCAACGGATCGTTGAATATGATCCCACCCGATTCTCCCGGCGGAGCGTTCATATGCTGAAGCGTCAGCACGCCCGCGAACGCAATCGGAATGATCACGATGAATCCCGCCAGCGGACCCGCCAGGCCGATGTCGAACAAAGCGCGGCGCGAGGGCACCGGCGATCTCATCTTAATGAATGCGCCAAACGTACCGGGCAACAATCCCGGCGGCTGGGGAATGAAGAAAGGAAGCGTCGCGTCGACGCCGTAGTAGCGGCAAAAAAAGTAATGGCCAAATTCATGCGCGGTCAGGATGGCCAGCAGCGAAAGCGAAAATTGTAGTCCCGGCTTCAGCACTGCCGGATGAGTGAGCGCCTGCAACGCAAGCCCAACGATGCCCCTGAGGTAAGACCAGGGAATCAGCAGAATAGAGTTCGACGCCGCACCGCTTTGACCCGGTGCTGCGCCGGCCGCGTCAAGCTCCGGACTGGCGCACCAAACGATCCCGGAAATGGTGGTCGTGATTGCGGTGGCGACAAACAAAGCCACATGCAAAAGCCACTGACGTAGAGTAGGCCTGGAACCGGTTCGGGCTTCAATACCGATCGTTTCCGGCAATGATGCGATCTGTTCGGTTAGCTCTGACACGAATGATTCAGGAATCCACTTGTGGGTTTAGGATAGAGTCGTGGGGGGTTGGGTTGCAAATGATGAGAGTTGAAAGCAAGTAGGTGAAAAGTTCTTAGTGCCGTAGGCACGAAATATTTATAGCAACGCCCGCCAGATTTCTTATTGTGTGAGCCCATTCATGGGCGACAGGAGAAATATTTCGCTCCTGACGGAGCTTGGGTTCTTTCTGCCGGTTGAACTATGAACAGTTCGCCGCTACGCGGCTCTGCGTCTATCTCAGTTGCGGTTAATTAATCGTTCGTTACTTCTTCGCCGTCTTCGTGAGCTTGCAGTTCTTTACCCGGTTTGAAGCGGATCGTTTTGCCGGAGGGGATCGCTACCTCTTCGCCGGTGCGCGGGTTGCGACCGACGCCGCGCTTGCGGGGTTTGACAATGAAGACGCCAAAACCGCGCAACTCGATACGGTCGCCGCGAGACAGCGCTTCCTTCATCGAATGAAACAGCGCATCCACAGCTTGTTCGGCCTTCAACTTGGGGATGCCGGTTTGATCGGCAAGGCGGTTGATAATGTCCAGCTTAATCACGAATTTGAGCCTCCGGTATTTGGCGATTGATCGCTGATTTGTTCGGTTGGAAAATTCTCTTTGCCGACGTGTGGGGATGATAGAGAGCCGTGCTAACAACTGTCAAGCTTTACAGAACCGGCTAATCTTCCAAGTCTCACGGCCTATAGAGTACCAACTTTAGTTGGGCTCTCGCTCGCTCACAAAAAACCCGACTGAAGTCGGTACTCTGAACACCGTTCATAATAGTCGAGCCTTACTCAGAACCGCGCGCGGTAGCGCCTGCGTAAAACCGCAGGCAGGATGCCTGCGCTCCAGTGCAGGGTCGTTTGACAATGCCAGCAGACGACAGATAACCTCGATCAGGATTCATAGCGGACGAGTCGCGATTGTTGTTGAGCGCTTTTATCAACCGGCAGTTATCGTTCTGGCCGTCCTACGAATAGCATGTTTGGTAAGCAATTTAGCCAGCCACCTCCATTCGGCACCGTCCACCCGGACGATGATAATGACATACAGATCCAGCGGCCCAAGGACGCGGCGCGAAAGCATCTGTGGCATGAATCACGCCTGCTGATTCGTGACCTCGTCTTCGCGTTGATGGTGCTGGCGCTGGTGATGGTATTCATCGTCCAACCGGTGAAGGTCGAAGGCACTTCCATGCTGCCGTACCTGCATGACGGCGAGCGAATTTTTGTTAACAAGTTGATTTACTACGACGACTATGGTTGGGCGCCAAAAATTTATCGTGGCGACATCATCGTGTTCTGGTTTCCCGACGATCCTTCAAAAAGTTATATCAAGCGGGTCATTGGTTTGCCGGGAGATACCGTCGAAGTGCGCGATGGCCATGTCAACGTAAACGGCCGGGACCTGGACGAGACCTATCTCGATCCGCATTTGAACATGTCACACGCCAGCAAGCAGCCGACTTACGTTAAGCCTGGATACTATTTTGTGATGGGCGACAATCGCGACAATTCGAGTGACTCGCGTATTTGGGGCCTGGTGCCGAAGAAATATGTCTATGGCAAGGCGCTGTTTCGCTATTGGCCGCTGGGCGCGGCGACCGTGATGTCCCGGGATACGCATAACACGTCGGTACCGCCGGGCGCGACTTACCGGCGTGACGGGATGAACGCGCCTGATCCGGATGAGAGGTAAGGGCCGGGCAGTAGCCCGACCGTAAGGGAGGGCTCGAAAGGCGCGAGCAGGATGCTCGCGAACCGCCGGCAGGATGCCGGCGCTCCCTCATGACTGATTGGCTACGACTTCTGGGCATGATCTTCTACGCGCCGATTCGCGGCATACGCGAAGTGCGCGATCGCGGAGCGCTCCTCCCTGCGATCGTCTGCGCGTATTTGTCGCAGGTCGCGTACGTATTCGCAATCGCGTGGTTGGCCGGCAATCGAGGACTTTTTCTGAGTCCTGGCGCTCTGGCCGGCAGTTTCTTTCAAGCGGCGGCTTCGATGCTGCCGATCGCCATCGTGATGGTGCCTCTCCTCACGCTGATCGCCAACATGTTCGAACGCAAAGGGAGCTTTGGCGTTGTCGTACGCCAGGAATACGCTTCGCTGGCTTCGGTGATGTTTTATGTTCTGGTGGCCACCAACCTCGCTACGATCTTAACCGCGCTGTTTTTTCACTTCAGCGGGATACAGGCCGCGTTTGTGGCCAACATGGTCAAGCAGATCCCTCAAACCCTCGATGTTTGGCGCTCGGTGGGGGCTTCCACCGAGACACTGGCTCGCATGGAAAAGGACCTCAACAATCAAATCGCCATGGCCGAGGCCATCTTTTTTATGCCCAGGATGATTCTGTTCATGATTGGCTCGGTGATGGGTTTGCGCGAGGTTTTTCGCGCTCCAGTTGTGCGCGCGATTGCCATCGCGTTGTTGGGCGGCGGCGCCACGCTGGTGCTCAGCCCCATCTGGTATGGCCTCTTTCATACCATGCTCGCGTCGCCGTTTCTCTTGTTCATGCTCTTCTTTCTCCTGCGGGGCTACTTTACCGAAGTCGTCGGGAATCAACGCGCGCGCGCCGCGTTCAAGCAGAATCTGGAAGCGGCCACGATCAATCCGCGTGATTCGTCGGCGCATTACAATCTTGGTTTGATCCATCAGAATCGGGGCGAACTGGATCTGGCGCGCGAGCGTTTTCAACGCGCGCTCGACATCGATCAGGACGAGCTGGATGCGCATTACCAACTGGGCCGCATCGCCCGCGCCCAGGGCCGTCTGCCTGAAGCCATCGGCCATTTCGAGCAAGTTGTGCAACGCGATCAGACACACGCGCAGCAGGAGATCTGGCGCGAGATTGGTTCGACCTACATCGCCGCCGGCCAGTTCAGCGACGCGCGTGACGTGCTGGAAAGGTTCCTCGATCACCGTCCCAACGACCCGGAGGCTTTGTATTTAATTGGCCGGGCGCACGCCGGACTGGGAGACAGCCAGGAAGCCGCCAGCTCGATGCAGGCCTGCATTGATGCCGTCAAGACTGCACCGGCCTACAAGTACCGCACTGAGAAGCGCTGGTTGAACGAGGCCCAGCAGTTCCTGAAAGGCCGGCGCGAAGCTGTGGGCAGCAGGCAGTGAGCTGCTTCTCCCTCTCCCACTGGGAGAGGGTTAGGGTGAGGGCTTAGGTGCGCACCTATCCTTACCACTGGTTGTCATGGCTAAACACAACGCCATTCAAAAGAGACTTCGCGCTAAAGCTTCGCACCCTCCCCTCCCAGAGGGAGGGGAAGAAACCATTCAGATATCTAAACGTGGAATCAACTCAGGAGAAAGTTAATGAACTGTCCTTCCTGTGGTAATCAGATCGCCCCCGGCGGAACGTTTTGCGGTCGCTGCGGCACGCGTATGGAAGCGGCTCCCGCTTCGGCGCACACAATTAATCTTGACACCGATGGTCAGGGAACCGGTCGCGGCTACAGCTACGAGATCCTGCATCAACCGGCGTTCTCGCTGGCGGTGCTGACGCTGCAGGCTGAACAGTCGATCATGGCCGAAGCGGGCGCGATGGTTTCGATGTCGGCCAACATTGAGCTGCAATCGCAGATGAAAGGCGGATTGTTCGGCGCGCTGAAACGCGCTGCCGGCGGCGAGTCGGCATTTGTCTCGACGTTCACCGCGCATGGTGGTCCCGGCGAAGTGACTTTGGCTCCTGGCGCGCCCGGCGACATCGCGGCAATCGAGATGAACAACCAGAACTTCTTTGTTCAATCCAGTTCCTATCTCGCGGGGGACGCGAGTCTCAACGTGGATACAAAGTGGGGCGGCGCGAAAACATTTTTCTCAGGCGAAGGATTGTTCGTCCTGCTGGTGCAGGGACAGGGACTGCTTCTGGTTTCTTCATTCGGCGCGATTCATCGCAAGACTTTGCAACCCGGCGAACGTTACGTGGTCGACACCGGCCATCTGGTCGCATGGGAAGGCACGACGCAATACACGCTAAGAAAAGCAGCAGCCGGTTTCTTTCGTAGCATGGTCAGCGGCGAAGGCATCGTCGCCGAGTTCACCGGTCCGGGCGAGCTTTTGATTCAAACCCGCAATCTCGCCGCGCTAGCTGGTCTGCTGAAGCCTTTCTTCCCGACGCAGGGGAATGGGGGAGGATTCAAGATTAATCTTGGGGGTTAGCCGCAAGAAGGCGCAAAAAGCTCAAAAGGATAGTGAAAGGTGCGATCATGTTTCACTAATCGGATCTCCTCTTGTGCTCTTTGGGGGTTTTTGAGGCAAACTCCTACTGAGTAGAGACTATGGATAATTTCAAAGCAGCAATCCTCGCTCTCGAAGACGGTCGCGTGTGGCGCGGGCGTTCCTGGGGCGCCGTGGGCGAGAGCACGGGCGAGATGGTCTTTAACACCTCGATGACCGGTTATCAGGAAGTGCTCACCGATCCTTCTTACGCCGGCCAAATCGTCTGCATGACTTATCCGCTGATCGGCAACTATGGCGTGAACAGCGAGGACGGCGAATCGTCGCGGCCTTGGGTCGAAGGTTTTGTCGCGCGCGAGTTCAGCCGCATGGCTTCGAACTGGCGCTCAGAGGAATCACTCGAAGATTATCTGCAGCGTTGGAGCATCGTAGCCATCGATCACATCGATACGCGCGCGCTGGTGCGCCACATTCGCGACAAAGGCGCCATGCGCGCGTGTCTCTCTACGACTGATGCCGACGCTAATAGCGTGATTCAGAAGGCGCGCAACTCGCCGCCGATGGAGAATCGCGAATTGGCCAGCGTAGTCACGACCAAAAAGGCCTACGAATTTCCCGCGGTCGGCGAGGAACGCTTTCATGTAGTCTGTTACGACTTTGGCGTGAAGACGAATTCGCTGCGAGAGCTGGCGCAGGCCGGCTGTCGCATCACCGTGGTCCCGGCTTCGACTTCGGCGACGGAAGTTTTTGCGTTGGAGCCCGATGGCGTTTACCTCTCGAACGGCCCCGGCGATCCCGCATCGATGACGAAGGAGGTTGAAGAGGTAAAGCAGGTCGCGCAGTCAGGCGTGCCGACGTTTGGTATCTGTTTTGGCCATCAACTGCTGGGGCGCGCGTTTGGCGGCAAGACTTTTAAGCTCGTGTTTGGTCATCGTGGCGGCAATCAACCGGTCAAAGACTTTCGCGATGGTCACGTCGAGATCACCTCGCATAATCACGGTTTTGCGGTGCAAGCCGACAGCCTGCCTCCCGAAGTCGAAGTTACGCATATCAACCTCAATGACCAATGCGTCGAAGGCATGCGCCACACGACGCTGCCTATCATCTCGGTCCAGTATCATCCTGAAGCCGCGCCCGGTCCGCATGATGCGGCGCACCACTTCGGACGGTTTATTGATTTGATGGAGAAGAGAAGCGCAAGTTGACAGCGGGGCAGCAGCCCGACCGTCAGGGAGGGCTCAGCCTTGTAGTCGCCGTTCGCATATGAGCCCTCCCTGACGGTCGGGCTACTGCCCCGGTGATTGATCAATTCAGCGAATTTCTGAGACACCACACTAGAAACGGAACCCGACGCCGGCGCTGAATTGAAAGTTGTGATGCGTTTCCGGAGGACGACGGATTATCTGCTGGCTGGCAATGAATCCTCGAATCGCATATTCACTGTAATGAACAATCGTGTCGCCCACATCGATACGCGTCATCAAGCGCCGTGACATGTAGTACTCGATAACGCCGCCCACATCCGCAGAAAAATATGACTTCAATCCGGTGCGGAAAATCCCAAATTGAACCGGGATCGTTCCAAAGAATCCGTTCTGGACGCTGACGAGCTTGTTCACTTGACTAAAACTCAGCATGCCCGGCCGTGCCTTACCAAAGATGCCGAAGCTTTGCCAACGGTGTCCGGCCTTCACGCCAAACTGACTTTGGAGCAGCCGGCCACCGCCTCCAGAGAGGCTTTGGTGTCGTGGAAAGAAGTTCCCTTCGGCTTCCAGCGCAACGCTCCTATTGAGATTGTAAGTAAACCTGCCGCCAAAACCTGGTTCAGTATCGACCAGTTCCGGCCCGCTAATTACGGCATCACCGAAGATTGGTGTGGGCGGGTCAAATGAGATGGAAGTGAATTGGATTCCTACTTCGTACTTTAGGATCTTCTCGCGGCTCGTTACTTTGGATACGGGGACACTTTGGCTCGGCCTTGAATCCTTAAAGCGAAAACCTACTCCGGCAGTGAATTGAAAGTTGTGTTTGATTTTTGCGGGCATCGCGGCCAACTGGCTCGGATTAAAACCGATTTCTTCGAAGCTCTTGCCATAACGCACGATCGTATCGCCAGCATCAAAGCGAACCAATGTGCGATCTGAGGGATAAAATTCCAGCACCGCGCCGACGTCAGTGGTGAAATACGTTTGTCTGCCAATGCGCGCGTTGGGAATGCTAAATCCATAGGGCGTCGGCAGTTTGGCGCCAGGTTCATGAAAGAAAACTTTGCCCACACTCAGGAATCCCGGACGCGCTTTGCCGAACACGCCAAATTGTTTGAAGCGCTTACCGGTCTTGATGCCAAACTGCCCCTGAACCGCCCGCCCCTCTCCCAAAAATTGAAAGATATTTTTATTCGGAAAGAAATTCAGTTCCGACTCGACGGCAATTCGACGGGTGAGATTGTAGGTGATGCGTCCACCGAATTCTGGCTCCGTCACGTTCGCGGGTTGGAAGCCTTCTCGCGGAGGTGGGAACAACGTGAAAGAGGTGAACTGCACACCCACCTCAACTTTCTTTACGTCTGGTTGCGCCAATGCAGGACCGGCGAGGTACAGAGCGATCAGGACGATCGCCAGAGTTGAATATGATCTCCTCATCACGCGGAATTGATAACTAATCTTTTACAGGCAGCTTCAGTTCTCCGGTGAGCAAGTCCGGGCGCGCGCGGGCCATCTCGTCGGCAGTGGTGGTGGCGGTGGGATGAGTTGATTCTTCGCAGACTTCATTCTCAGCTTCGATTACTGCCTCTTGCAAGACCTCGGCGATAGTTTCGCTGCCCCGATGCTCCAGCCAATGGCGATAGCTGACCGTAATAATCGCAATCACCGGGATGGCCAGGAAGATTCCCGCGACGCCGGCGATCTCAGCTCCGGCCAGAATTGCCAGAATCACCGCCAGCGGATGCAAGTGAATACCTTCACCGATGATACGCGGATAGATCACATAGTCCTGAACTATTCGCAGCACACCAAGGAAGAGCAAAACCACGAAAGCCATGCCGAAGCCTGAATGCAGGAGCGCCAGCACCGCCGCCAGAATTGCCACGACCAGAGGGCCGACCAGGGGGACAAACTCAAGCATGCCGGCTATCAATCCGAGCACGAGCGGGCTGGGCAGACCAATTAGCGCAAAGCCAATACTGCAAATCGCACCGATCAGCAGACAAGCCGTCAATTGCGCGCGAATGTAAGCAGCCAGAGTACTGTTTATGTCCTGAAAGAATTCGTCGCCGCGCCAACGCAAACGGCCACGCGGCAGCATCGCCAGGACCGACCGGCGAAAGTTGTCGGCGTCCTTCAGGAAGAAAAAACTCAAGATCGGAATCAGGACCAACCAGGGGACGAAGATTATCCACCCGAGCATTCGTTCGAAAGCCGCACTCGCTAGTTCGCCGCCTCTCGCTATTACACCCAGGACGGTGTTGTTGATGGCTTTGACGACGCCCTCAGGCATACGATGCTGCATGAAATACTGATTAAGGCGATCAGATGCACTCGTGATTGTCTTGTAATAGGCGGTAGCTTGTTGCTTGAATTCGGGGAATTGGGCGCCAAGTTGTGGCGCCAAAAAATAGATCGCCAGTCCGATTCCGAGAAACAGCACCACGTAGACGATTCCAATCGCCAGCCCTCGGGGTATGACTCGTTCCCGCCTCCCGATACGAATAGGTCGCTGCACCAGATCGACCAACGGCGCGACCAGGTAGGCAAAGAAAACTGAAAGGACTACTAAGAGGAGGACAGTCGTGAGCTTATAGACTATCCACAGCAACGCGGCCACCGCGAGCAGAATAACGATAATTCGCAGGACCACACGCGTTTGCGCCCAGGCTAATATCTGGGCGCTGTCTTTCGCTGAATGATGATTAGGGTCTGGCGTCATGACTTGTCTGGTCTGCAACAGGAACCGGATCTATCTCGACCTATCTATAAATCGTCTTCGTCATAATCATGATCGGCTTCGGACATCTTAATCGCGGCTTCCTCCCAGACCAGGCCGCGCCATTCGTCCGTTTCGCCGACGACTTGAAGGGCCGCCTGAGGATGGCTGGGATTACGTTCAATGCGCAGCACTTCCGCAATCACCCGCAGTTTCTCACCGTCATCGCCGAGCACCAGCAGGTTAACCCGGCCGCCGACCGGCGGCAATTCACGCTGAAAGTGAATCAGCGTCCCTTCGGGGCCGACGTTATCGGTCTCGCCTTCGGCAATGATGTGGACACCCTCACTAGTGTCCCACTCAGCACGGATGGGAAAGGCCGCAACGTAGCGGGGGCCGGATCGATTTTCGATAGTAGGGCTCTGGGGCATTGAACTTTAGACTCCTCTTTCGACTGAAGATGGTTCGAGGCAACCGTTGCGTATGATACAGGGAAACGGGGGATTTGCCGAAGGATGAAGGGTGGCACCATTCTGACTTTTGCCCCTCTCCCTCTGGGAGAGGGGAAAGGGGAGAGGGAGCGAAGCTTAGCGCGAGGAGTATTTTGATCCTCCTTTGTGTCAACCGAGGACAAGGTGAGGTCGAAGCAGGGACTTCGGTCAAGCCCTCACCCCAGCCCTCTCCCAAAGGGAGAGGGAGGTTAAGAGATCCGAACTACTCCTCCTCAGTCCTCAACTTTTCCAAAACCGAAAAATCTTCCAGCGTCGTGACGTCTCCGGCCACCGATCCGCTGGTCGCAATCTCGCGTAACAAGCGCCGCATGATTTTTCCCGAACGGGTTTTTGGCAGAGCATCGGCGAAGCGCAGGTCGTCGGGTCTGGCCAGGGCGCCGATCTCCTTTGCGACATGTTTCCGAAGTTCTTGCCGCAGTTCATCTGTGGGAGTGCGTCCGCCTTCAAGAGTGACGAAAGCCACGATTGCCGAGCCTTTCAACTCATCGGGCTTGGCGACTACCGCAGCTTCGGCCACGGCTTCATGCGAAACCAGCGCGCTTTCAATCTCAGCCGTACCCAGACGATGTCCGGCGACGTTAATTACGTCGTCGATCCGGCCCATGATCCAGAAATAACCGTCCCGATCTTTGCGCGCGCCGTCACCGGCGAAATAGACGCCATCGATCTGTGACCAGTACTGGTCTCGATACCGTTCATCGTCACCGTAGATCGTTCGCAGCATCGCCGGCCAGGGCTTGGTAATTACCAGGTATCCGCCTTCATTTGCTCCTACAGGTTTCCCCTCGCGAGTCATGACGTCGACTTCAATTCCGGGAAACGGCTTGGTTGCAGAACCGGGTTTTGTAGGCGTCGCTCCTGGTAATGGGCTGATCATGATCGCGCCCGTTTCCGTCTGCCACCACGTATCGACAATCGGACAACGACCTTGTCCGATGATGCGCTGGTACCACATCCATGCTTCGGGATTGATCGGCTCGCCGACAGTACCGAGCAATCTCAGCGAAGAGAGGTCGTGTTTCAGAGGCCATTGTTCGCCCCACTTGATGAAAGCGCGAATTGCCGTCGGCGCGGTGTAGAGGATATTGACCTGGTGACGTTCGATGATGTCCCAGAATCGATCCGGCTCAGGCCAGTTGGGCGCACCTTCATACATCACGGCGGTCGCTCCATTCGATAACGGACCGTAGACGACATAGCTGTGGCCAGTGACCCACCCGATGTCGGCCGTGCACCAGTAAATGTCTTCGTCTTTGATATCGAAGATCCATTTGGTGGTCAGGTGGGTCTGTAAAAGGTAACCGCCGGTCGTGTGCAGAATGCCTTTCGGTTTCCCGGTCGTGCCGGACGTGTAAAGAATGAACAAAGGATGTTCGCTGTCCAATTCTTCTGCCGGACAATTCGAGCCGACTGTGGCGATCAATTCATGCCACCAATGGTCGCGGCCGGACTCCATGTGGATCTTACTTCCGGTGCGTTTGACGACAACGCATGATTTCACCGAAGGAGTTTGCTTCAGCGCCTCGTCAACGGCGGGTTTCAGTTTTACTTCTTTACCGCGGCGCCATCCGCCGTCGGCCGTGACCACAACTTTGCACTGCGCGTCGTTGATACGATCAATCAGCGCCGTGCTCGAAAAACCGCCGAACACAACCGAGTGCGTGGCGCCAATCCGCGCGCATGCCAGCATCGAAATGGCCAACTCAGGAATCAACGGCATGTAGAGCGCGACCCGATCACCCTTTTCCACTCCCACTCGTTTCAAAACATTCGCGAAGCGACAGACCTCGGTGTGCAGTTGTTGATAAGTGAGCGTGCGCGTGTCGCCGGGTTCGCCTTCCCAGATGAGCGCCGCTTTGTTTCGCCGCCCGGTTTCCAGATGGCGATCGAGACAGTTGTAGGAAATATTAATCTTGCCGCCAACGAACCATTCGGCGTGCGGCGGATCCCACTTCAAAACCGTGTCCCACTTTTTGAACCAGTGCAGCTCGCTTTCAGCCAACCGCGCCCAGAACTTTTCGGGATCGACGCTCGCTTCCGCGCGCAACGCTTCCAGCTCGGCCATCGATTTTATGTGCGCTTTGGCAGCGAACTCGCTTGGTGGCGGGAAGACGCGGTCTTCGTGCTGAAAGGATTCAATGTTGGTGGTGGTGGATGACATTATGGCGATTTGTGCTCCTTCAACGCTTTCGGTTCTGTATCACACAAGCTGCAGGGACAACAAATGGGGATCAGAGCGAGTAGCAAGGATGAGGTCAGTACCGGGAGCGGTAGCGACCGGGTCGCAACGCTCGCAGGTGCGAGATGGCGACGACGAGACCCGGTCGCTACCGCTCCCGGTACTGACCTCATAACCGATTCCGGATGAACTAGTCCTGCGAAAGCTCCGCAACGATCTCGCCCAGCACCGCTCGTCCTCTTTCAACCTCATCAGGGCCCAACGAGATAGCGCCCACCACCGCATGTCCGCCGCCGCCATAGCGTTCGCAGATCGTCGCGATGTTATGGGTGCGCGGGCGCGGCGCCCAGGGGTTCGACCCGACCGAAATCTTTGTTCGTTGCGGCGCGCGGGTGAGCGCGACCGTGTACGTAGCTTCGGGAAACAGATAATAAGGAATGAATTTGTTGAAGCCTTCGTAGCCTTCGTCGACCAAATCGAACTGCACCACGCCGTCGTTGTAAATAGCCTTACGCCGAATCGCCTCTAATGTCTCCAGATGCAGTTTCTGGATCGGTTGGAAGCGGCGCTGCACTTCCGCGCTGGTGGCTACTTCCTGCAGGGACATCCGGGTCAAATCGCGAATAACCTGTTCGATGAAGGCTTCGTCCGGGTCGGCTTCAATCACCTGCATGAGTTGAAGCGCGGGCGCTTTCAGCTCGACACACTGGGCGGGTGATTCGTAGAGCGCACCGTCGATGATGTGCGCCCAGTGAATCAGATCTTTTAGTGGCTCGTCATCAAGACCAAATTTGGTGCGCGCCACGTCGGCGATGAATTCAGTGCAGGACTTGCGGGTAGGGTCGAGAAATTTCTTATCTGAATTCTCAGCGTGAAAGTGCGCTTCATCTTCCGGCGTGAGAAAGGCTGATTGGTGATGATCGAACCACCAGGTCAGTTTTTCCGAGGGCGAGTATTTGAAGTCGACGATGGCGTTCTCGTCGCCGTCGAACATTTCCTGATCAAAGAGGTTCCCCGGCCGGTGGAGCAACCCGCCGTAGTGAACGTCTGCGTCCGAATTGATTCGTTCGTGGTAGAAGCGGGTGAAGGTCGCCGCCGAAGCGACGCCATCAAAGCAGTGACCGTGATATAGGACGCGCAGTTTCATTTGATCAAAAGCCCGCCATCTTAGCAATAGTTGGATGAGTTAGCCAGTGAGGAATATGGAGTGCGGTGACTCGTCACCGCTTTCCTGATCGAGGGTTAACCGAAATTGAAAAACTGCGACAAGTCGCAGCACTCCGAAATTAGATTCGCGCGGGACTGGAGGCGACCGGTTCAGCAACCACACCCGCGCTATTGGCTCGACGCCGGCGGATCACGAAAGTTACCAACGCGCCGATGCCGACCACAATTCCGATCATTTGCGAAGTTGAAAGCCCGGTCAGGGTCGTGAGGCCAAAGATGTCGCCGCGCGGATCGTCGCGCACAAACTCGATCAGAAACCGCACCGTTGCGTAAATCATCACGTAAGCCAGGATCACCTGGCCGCTGAATTTCTTTCGCTTGTGCAGCCAGAGTAACAAGAAGAAAACAATCAGCATCGCGAATGATTCGTAGAGCTGCGTCGGGTGCAACTTTACGCCCAGGGGGACGCCGGTGACTTCGTGGCCCAGTTCGGTAAAGCGTACGCCCCAGGGCAAATTGGTCGGTTTGCCCCAGCAGCAGCCGGCTGAGAAACAACCCTGCCGGCCAAGCACGTTGCCCAGCGCGATACCGGGCGCGCAGGCGTCAGCAGTCTTCCACCACGGCAAATGCCAGCGACGCATCAGGAAATAGCCGGTGATGATCGCTCCCAGCAAGCCGCCGTAAAAAACTCCACCCGAACGCAGGAAATCCAGAGAGAAGAGTTGCAGCGGATGCTCGCGATATTCCGGCTCAGTGAAGAACATCAAAAGCTTCGAGCCGATGAGCGAGGACAGCAGGAGCCACAGACAGAGATCGTAGATCTTCTCGCGCGGCAATCCGTCGCGACCGGCCAGCTTCACGGTTACGAAGATCGCGCTTAGAAAAGCCAGCGCGAGAAACACTCCGTAGGTGTTAATGGGAAAATTAAGGATGCGAAAAAGAATGGGATACATGAATACAGAAGTCAGAAGTCAGAAGTCAGAAGTCAGAGGTCTGGGGCTCGCCGTGTCCTTTGCCTTTCGGTTCGCAAAAATCAGATCGTAAGCCAGCAACGAAGCGCCGATTAAGATGCTGGCGTCCGCGACGTTGAACGCCGGCCAGTGATACTGTCCCGCGTGCACCAAAATGAAATCGATCACAAACCCCAGCCGCACGCGATCCGTCAGGTTGCCCAGGATGCCGGCCAGCAGTAAAGCACAGGCGCCAAGGACTCGGTCATCGGTGCGCGGCGTACGCACAAAGTAGACGAACACCGCAGTGGCCGCCAACGCCGCCAGCACCACAAAAAACCAGCGGCCGAACGCGCCGCCTTCCTGCAACTGGCCAAATGCGATCCCGGGATTCTCGGCATAAACAAAGTCGAGCACACCGTTGACGATCGTGCGATCGGCAAAGCGCAAACGGCGGATGACCCAGGCCTTGCTCGACTGATCCATCAGATAGATGCCGAGCGAGGCGACGAGATAGCCCATGCGCCAGGCTACGCGAGTTTTGGTGGATTGGGTTTCGCTATCGCTCATTCAACGTTCTGGTGATTAATCCGATTGAGCCGCGGAGGGGCGTAATGTCTATAGAACCTCGGCGGAAAACAAATGCGTTCATTAGGAGAGCCGCGTAGCGGCGCAATGTTTACAGAACGGAAATCCCAAATCAATCCCAGCTCCGTTAGGAGCGAAACGTTTCTGTCGCCCATAAATGGGCTGACAAGAACAATGGGCTCCGGGTGCTATAAACATTCCGTGCCTACGGCACTTAAGACAACCCCCCGCTCGCCTCGATTTCTTCCAACGCGGCAATACAACGCTCACAAACCGTCGGGTATCGCGAAGACTCGCCGACGTGGGTGGAATAGTTCCAACAGCGTTCGCATTTCTGCCCTTCGGCGCGATTGACCGTCACCCGCGTAATTCCTGTTTTGTCTATGGTCAGCTTACTTTTCTTTAGCGTGACTCCGGAGACGATAAACACGTAGCGTAGTTGATCTCTATATTGCTCCAGATGGTTATAGGTGCCCCCGCTCGTTTCTATCACAATGTTGGCCTCAAGACTGCTGCCAATATGCTTTGCAACGCGAGCTTCCTCGAGGGCGCGCATGACTTCTTCTCGCACCAAGAAGATAGCGGCCCAACGCGTCGCCAACTCCTCATCGCGTTGCCCGCTCGCCACCGGCAGTTCAGTCAGATGGACCGAGGCCGCGCGCGCACCGTTGTCGGGCAGATTTTCCCAGATCTCGTCCGCGGTGAAAACCAGAATCGTCGCCAGCATGCGCGATAGCGCATCGACAATCCGGTAAAGCGCCGTCTGCGCCGATCGACGCGCCGGATTTCGCGGCGCAAACGTGTACAGCCGGTCCTTCAGGATGTCGAAGTAGCGCGCCGAAAGCGTCACCGTACAAAAATCGTAGAGCGTGTGATAGACCGTATGAAATTCATAAGCTTCATAAGCCGCTCGCACTTTCGCAATCACCGAATCAAGTTCGCCGAGTGCCCAACGGTCGATCTCCAACATGTCTTCATCCGCCACCTCATCTCGCTCAGGCTCAAAGCCGGCGAGATTACCCAGCGCATAGCGAGCAGTATTGCGCAGCTTACGATAACCGTCGGCGACGCGATCCAGGATCTCCGGCGAACAGCGCACGTCTTCCTGGTAATTCGAATACGTACACCAGAGACGCAGGATGTCTGCGCCAGAGTCTTTGATCACGTCGTTAGGCGACACGGCGTTGCCGGTCGACTTGTGCATTTCCTGCGCCTGCGCATCCAGGGTCCAGCCATGCGTCAGGATCGTTTTGTAAGGCGCACGGTTGTGAACGGCAACTCCTACCATTAGCGAAGAGTTAAACCAGCCGCGGTATTGATCGGGGCCTTCGAGATAGACGTCTGCAGGCCATTGCAAATTCGCGCGATGCTCCAGGACCGCGATTGAGGACGAGCCGCTGTCGAACCAGACATCCAGAATGTCGGTCTCTTTGGTGAATTCGTTCGCCCCGCAACTGCGACACACAAATCCTGAGGGCAGCAGTTCGCTTGCCTCACGCTTGTACCAGGCGTCGGAAGTTTCTTTCTCAAAAATGTCGGCGACGTTTCTGATTACGGCCGGCTCAGCGACCACTTCATTGCATTTCCGGCAATAAAAAGCAGGAATCGGCACACCCCAGACCCTCTGGCGTGAAACGCACCAGTCGGGTCGCCCGGCGAGCATGTTGCGCATTCGCACTTCACCCCAGGCCGGAATCCAACGGACGCGCTCGATCTCGCGCAGGGCCATCGCGCGAAGGGAAGCGTTGTCGAGAGACTCTCCGTCGGTGAAGTTGCTGGTGAAATTCGATCGATCACGACCATCTTCATCCTGCTCAACGGGTTCACTCGGGTCTGAACGGTCCATCGCAATGAACCATTGCGGAGTCGCGCGAAAGATCACCGGGTTCTTACAGCGCCAGCAATGCGGATAGCGGTGATCGTAATCTTCGCTAAATAAGAGGACGCCGCGCTCGCGCATGAACTCGACAATTTTCGGATTGGCTTCAAACACGCTGAGGCCGGCGAAGTGCTCGACTTCGGGCGTGAACCTTCCCGAGTTATCGACCGGGCAATAGATATCCAGCCCGTACTTCTTCCCAATCACAAAATCGTCGTGGCCATGACCCGGCGCAGTGTGCACGCAACCCGTGCCGGCTTTGCCAGTCGCTTTCTTTTCACGAGCTTCGCTGACATCCAGTTCAGTTTCGGCGTCAGCTTCACCGCCAAGCGTGACGTGCTCGCCAACCATTAATAGCGATGGACGATCGAGCCATGCGTGACCGCACTCGAGACGATCCAACTTGGAACCGGGGAATCGAGCCAACACCTTCGGCTCAGTGAAATTACAGCGCGCGGCAACCACGTCCAGTAAATCAGCCGCGACGATATGGACTTCATCGCCGCTTTCGACGGCTACATAGTCGTAATCCGGGTGCACCGTGATACCGAGGTTCGCCGGCAGAGTCCAGGGAGTCGTCGTCCAGATCAGCACGAACACCTTGCGGCCGGCGAGGGCCGGATCAATCTGGGCCGGGTCGCTGCGGAGCGGAAACTTTACATAAACAGATGGGCTGTTGTGCTGTCGATACTCGACCTCAGCTTCGGCCAGCGCGGTCTGATCGTGAATGCACCAATACACCGGCCGCGCGCCTTTATAGACGAAGCCGCGCTCGACGAAACGCGCAAACAGACGCGCGGTCTCGGCCTCATAATGGTCCGACATCGTCATGTAGGGATTGTCCCACTCGCCGAAAATGCCGAGCCGTTGAAAATCGCGCGTTTGACGCTTCAAAGCATTCGCCGCAAACTCGCGGCATGCGCGCCGAATGCTAAGCGCCGGCATGCTGGCCTTCTTTGCTCCGAGTTTGCGCTCGACATGCAACTCGATCGGCAAACCATGACAGTCATAGCCGGGCACGTAGGGCGCGTCGTAACCCAGCATCGTGCGGGACTTGATTACAAAGTCTTTCAGGTTCTTGTTGAGCGCAGTGCCCAGGTGAATGTCGGCATTGGCGTACGGCGGACCATCGTGCAGGATGAACCTGGGAGCGCCGGCGCGCGCGCGGCGAATCTGTTGGTAAAGATCCATCTCGGCCCATTTCTTCAGGCGGGCCGGCTCGCTTTGGGGCAGGTTGGCCTTCTGCGCGAATTTGGTCTTCGGCAGGTTGATGGTTTCTTTCAGTTCGCGTGTCGGTGCTTCAGTAGACATAAGCGTTGAGTGTCAAACACGAAATAGTAACAGCATGGGCGTTCGGTGATCAAAAGAGGTTCTTTCCTCCCTCTCCCTTTGGGAGAGGGTTGGGGAGAGGGGCCTACATTCAGACAAGAGAGATGCGGGCTTCACCGCCTGATGTGCGGAAAGGCTCCACCTTTCCGGCACGCACCGTTTACCCTTTGCAGCGAGGCTATGCCTCGATGCGAGCGGTCGAGGCGCAGCCTCTCCCGGATTCAAAAAATGGACATGGACGGAAAGGCAAAGCCATTGCGCACATCAGGCGGCGGAGCCGCCGAACGCACAGACTCCAAGTTTGTCGGACAATCCAAAGCGGTGTCGCGCTTTGCACCGCACTCTAAACTAAAACCCGAACCATCTTCTCTCGGAGACGATGGTTCGGGCTTGCAAAGCCTTTGATGTCTTTCGCGTTCAGCCGATAAACATCTCCTCGTCTCCGTAACTGCGGTTAATTGGGCTCGGGGCCGGGGCCACCAGCACTTCCAGGCCACGTCGCAAACCGGCCAGAATAGCCGCCAATTCGCGGGCCGGCTCTATGACTTTTCTTTGGATGAACTCAGTCGTGTCCATCACCCGTTCGTGCGTCGTGTCGATCGCGCGGCTGACCAAGTGCACTTTCTCATGGGCCATCTCGGCCGTTTCGTCAGCCAACGCCATAATCCCGCGCACCTCTTCTTTGATTAACGTGGTGGACTCAGCCAGGTTCATCGTAGCGGTCGACAGGTGACCCGACATTACATTGAACTGTTCCGCGATCTGCCGGCCCTGAACGGCGATCGCCGTGCCTTGCTCGCTGAGCGCGGTGGCCCGCGTCATCAAAGGTTCAAGCCGCTCTTCGAGCCGATTGACCGACTTGACGGCGCGATTAACGAACACGGCCATCGCGATCATCGCCGCGGCGATCAAAAGGAAAGACAAGGCTATGATCGCCGTGATGATTACCAACCAGAACAATGGTTCGTGTGGATTCATCTTAAGAGACTGAACGTACTTTGTACTTAGTGCTTTGTACTTTAGATCTCTGCCTTCAAACTCTCACAATCAAACTAGCTCTACACTAAGAAGACAAAGTACCAGGCCCAACGCACCAGGTACGTCTTTGGTTACATCGCCTTCTCAGGCTTGTAAGTCGGCGCGGCTTCGGTGCGACCGGAAAGCTCGGTCTTGCGTTTCTCTTCCACGTAAGCTTTCTTTCCGGCTTCAACCGCGGCTGAGATGGAACCGGCCTGACGCGCTGCTGCGTCCCGGGTCATCGCGGCGACTTCGCCGGCTTTGGTCGTGGCCGTGTCGTAAAGTTCAGTGGCCTTCTCGCGCGTGGCTTCAACATACTCTCCCGCCGTGGTGCGCGCGGTTTCGTAATACTCGCCCGCTTTGGCCCGCGTCGTATCGTAGTATTCGGTCGCCTTCGCGCCCACCTGCTGCGCTGCTTCTCTGGATTTGTCGATGCCCTTGCGGGTGGCGTCAGCAATGTCGTTGCGAAGTTCTTCGCCCGATTTCGGGGCGAACAACAAAGCCAGCACTGCGCCGATGCCCGCGCCGACCAGAAAATACGTTAGTCGCGTCGAAATATTGTCTCCATAGTCACGATCGTTTCCCATAAAAAATCCTTTCTGTAGAGGCAGATCCTCTTTGAGGATTGCCAGTGTCTTTCAATTTTTACCCGGATGATGACTGTTCGCGACTATAACAAAGGTAGTTGGGTTGCGCAAGCAAACGGTCGGCTAAGAAGTGCCGAAAGTGTCAGGAAACTGTGCAAAAACGGCACTTCAATCAACGGCGCGCTGCTCAAACTTTCGCAGACCCAGCCAGGTGAACAGCAGGGAAAAGCCGATCAGCCCACCGTAAACCAACCAGGGCGACATGTGAGGCATTCCCGGAGTCAGCGCCAGACGGAAACCTTCGCTGGCATACACCAGGGGATTGAGGAGCACGGCCCGCTGAAACCACGGAAGGACATGAAGCGTCGCCCACGGATAGTAAGCACACCCGAAAAAGATCATCGGCGCCAGCAACGCATTGAACACCAGTCCAATCTGCTGTGGTTCGACTACTGTCGCCACCACCATGCCAAAGGCAGCAAACAACCAACTGCTCAGGATCGCAACCAGCACCAGTTGAACAATGTCGAGAAATCCGAGGCTCAGATGGACGCCCATCAGCAACCACGCGAGCGGCAAAACCACCAGGCCCGCGATCATTGCCTGCAGAATGCCGACCAGAATCTTTTCGATTGCGACACCCGAAATACTAATCGGCGCCAGCAGTCGATCTTCGATCTCTTTCGTCCAACCGAAATCGATTACCAGCGGCAAGGCTACCGCCTGCATACTCGACAGCGTCATGCTCAAGCCGAGAATCCCCGGCAGCAACATTCCGGTATAGCCACGCTGAATGATCCCGAGCCGGGGCATAACGAAACCAAAGATGAAGGTGAACAGCAGCGGCTGCAAGCCAGTTCGCAACAGAAAGTATGGCAGCTCTCGTCGCGCCACCCGCAGGTCGCGATGAAGCAAGGCCAACATGGTCGCAGTCATGATCGGTTTCCCTCACATCGTGGATCGCGGACATCCTGTCCGCCAGCGGGCGAAGAACGCTCAGACTTCGCGGATGAATCGCTCTGAGAGTGTTCGCACTGCGCGCTCAGGCAGACAAGATGTCCGCGCTCCACGAATTTAGTCTCATGTTCTCGAATCGCCATCGGTCTTTACTTCTCCGGCACGGCGCCGCCATCCTTGCCGCGCACCAGGACATTATTTGCCCACCTCTGCAAGAGATCTAAAACCTCCGGACTGACTTCTTCTGCCTGCCCACTGGTGACGGCCTTGTCGCGCGTAGACGGTGTGAACACGTGCGTCAGATTCAGAAAAATACGTAACAGCACTTGCTTGTTGCCGGCGTCGGCCATTGCCTGGGCCAGTTCAAGGGCGTGATACGGCAGCACGTTGTCGTCCCGCTCACCATTCAGAATCAACGTGGGAACGTGGACTCGTCGCGCAATCGCCAGCGGATCAGTTTCGAGGTGCTGGCGAAAATATGCCAGCGGATCTTTCGCTGCGTCGGCGGGCTTGGGCTTTGACCTTACCTCGCTAAAGACCTTATCAAGCTGAGCAACCAGCGGCGGGTAGCGAGTCTTATCCGCGGGATTAACTGGTGAGTTAAGCGCCTGAAGATTCAGTGTCTGCTCAAATACAATACGATCGAGTGACCGAGAGCCTCCGGCCAGGAGCATGACGGCAGCGACCCGCGGATCTTCAGCAGCAATCACCAGGGCCGTCAAAGCTCCTTCACTATGCCCAGTTAGGGCAATCTTCCGGGGATCTATTTGCGGCTGAGTAGACAGGAATTCAAACGCCGCTTTCGAATCATTAATCAAGTCTCGATAAGACGTGTCAGGCTTAAGGGGGATCGATTTGCCCACACCACGATCATCAACGCGCAGCACTGCGACTCCATTCGCGGAAAGATTTTCCGCGACCAGACGATAAAGGTTTGCGACCGTCGTGCCATCGCGGTCCTGCGGGCCCGACCCACTGATAACAACAACGCCGGGAAAGGGAGCCGCGCCCTTTTTTGGAATCGTCAACGTTCCCACGAGTTTTTGCTCGCCGTTTTGAAACGACACTTCTTCGGTGGTATACGGGTCGTTTGCCGAAGCAACCGGTTTGGGCGGCGTTGGAGATATCAACTCGGCCAGCGCTTCTGATCCTTTGCGGACAATCTTGAGATGCTGAGCAGGAACTTGAATGAACAAAGGCACGCCTGACGAGTCAGTCCAGATCTCGAAGATCAAACCGAGACTGGTTCCCGCACGGAAGTGCTCGGTCGTCACCGGTTGGCCGCTAACCTTCAAGATCGGTGAGTCAAGACGCTCAAGACTCAAGGTGAAAGGAACCGCCTGAGAAGGTAAGAAGGCACTGAAGGTCTGCGGTGCACTTCGTGCCGGATCGTATTGTGCAAACAGGAAAAGGAAATGATGCCACACGCCGTTCTCAATCAAAACTGTCGGCTGCGCCTTCACTTCCTTTACCGGCTGACCGGGAATAGTTATCTTTACGACCTCGCCCGCGAAATCCGCCTGCACCATACCGCTGTTCGTCGTGACGACGAAGTTGACCGGTCTATTTCGTTCCGCCTTCGTGGTCGTCTTGAATTTCGTCGGACCCAAATTCCCGTCCGACTGCGACTGGATCGAGCCGTCGGCGTTGGTGGTGAACGTGTAGTTTTCGACACCGAATACTTCATTGCTCACATAAGTTGTGTAAGTCCCGGACGAAATCTTAGGCTGTTGTGCTTGACTACTCACGGCAGCCAGGAAAAGGACGACGGCGACGATTGCGTAAATTGAGCGTTTCACTTGAGCCCCCTACTTGGTTTGAGGTCGAGGAGTTTTTGAATCACTTTGTTGACTTACGGCCTGGCTCAGTACCGAACTTCAAAATCACGTCCGCAGACTTCGCCCGGTCAGGTGTAGAAACAAATTCTCCAGACTTGGTTCGGCAACGTGTGCGTCCGTGACGTTGACACCTGCTTCGCTCGCCAGACGCATGGCGTTGGCCAGCAAGCCTTCGGCCCTGTCGGCATAAATGCGCACGCGATCCTGCTCCGCCTTGATGTCCACTACGCCGGGCAGCGCTCGCAGTGCCGTCTCGAAAGTCTCGGGCACAGTGCCGCGCACTTGTAACTCGATCAGATAACCGCCAGGCACGCTGCGTTTCAACTGCGCCGGGGAATCCAGTGCCAGCAATTTGCCATGATCAATGATCGCGGCCCGCTCGCAAAGCTGGTCGGCCTCTTCCATGTAATGGGTAGTCAAAAGGATTGTCTGACCTTTAGCGTTCAACTCGCGGAGCATGTCCCACATGGCCCGGCGCGATTGCGGATCCAGGCCAGTCGTCGGTTCATCCAGAAAGAGTATTGCCGGATCGTGCATCAAGGCCCGGGCGATTTTCAAACGCTGCACCATGCCGCCGGAAAACCCGATCACTTTTTCGTCAGCGCGCTCGGCCAGTTCAAACCGGTCCAGTAACTGTTGCGCCTGAGACTCGCGTTTATGTTTTGGCACGCCGAAGTACTCAGCGTGAAAGAGAAGGATTTCGCGCGCGGTCAGACTGCGATCCAGATTATTGACCTGAGGCACGACTCCGATGCGGCGCTTGACTGCGACCGGATTGCGCGCGACGTCGATACCTTCAATGCGAGCCACGCCGCCCGTCGGTACAACCCGCGTTGTCAGAACTCCGATCGTAGTTGTCTTACCAGCGCCATTGGGACCGAGCAAGCCAAAGAATTCACCGCGGGCGACTGCGAACGAAATACCGTCGACCGCCTTGACCTCGACACCTTTCCGGGTTTTCGGCTGGTAGGTTTTCTTTAGCTCTTCGACGGCGATCGCAGTTTCCATTGGATTAACTGGCATAGACTTCAGTCTGTGATTGTTGGTTCATCAGGACGTAACACAGACTGAAGTCTATGCCACTTGAAACTTTCACACCGCCAAACGCATATGAGTCGCCACATACCAGAAAAAGAAAAGTGTCAGGGCGATTGACCCAAAGAGTAATGCCACCAGCCCACCCGCGATCAAAGCGACGAACAGCCAGTCGCTGGTCCGTCCGCGTTTGGCTTCGGCCGCCGAAACTGTGGCGCGACGTCGCAGGAGATTTATGTTGCGGATATTCGGCTTCCACCAGGCGCCGAAGAGATCTCCCACCAGCGGCAGCAGGCCAACCACGAAATAAATCGCGATGTTCAGACCCATGCGCAAGAGAGTGACCTTCGGCACACGATAACGCACTGCGGAAACCAGCACGTACAGCGCCACGATTGTTGTAGCCACATCTCCAAACTGCGGGATCAGATCGATGATCGCATTCAGCCCGAAACGCCAGTCCAAAACCGGAATGCGAAACTGGTTGTCCATGACCTGGCTGAGGACTTCCAGCTCGCGCTCGATCTGCACAGACTTCGGCCGGAGCACCGGGCTATTCGTCCTGCTCGCTAGTTCAATGTCCTGGTATATTCGCATCAATAATCCTGTGCTTTGTACTTTGTGCTTCGTACTTTGTTCCTGTTTGGAGGAACCAGTGCCGATCAAAGTTCAAAAGACAAAGCACGAAGTACAAAGCTCTTCTTTTCACGGAATTCGCGTCATCTGTTGCCAGAAAAACTTACCCAATTTGGCGAAGGCTGAGAAAAAGTTTCCGCCTCCTTTGGGGTTTGGCTTTGCCGGTAAGCCCAACTCTGCGGCCAGCTTGGGATCGGGGGGGCCGATGTCTTCATCGCCGCGCTTGCTGGAAAGCCAACGATCAAAAGTACGACTAACCGCGCGTCTTTGTTCTACGGGCGCGCCGGCGATGAACGCTCCGCGCAGGTCATCCATATCCGCGACTTCCAGCGAGTTCGCCGAGTAATAATCACGCAGCGCCGCAAAGAACCTCTCGTCGCCGAGCAGTTTTCGCAACGCTTCGAACATCAGCGCGCCTTTGCTGCCGACGATCGCCGAATATTGAAAAGAATTGCGATACTCGCGCGCGGATCGGCTGGCTTCCATGTCCTCGCCGCCGAACGTGCGATAGAGCGTGTAAACCCCGCGCACCTGCTCGTTCAGCGCAGCGGTGAACTGTGGTTCGCCGTGCTTCTCTCGGTAATAGAGCAGAGCGGACCAGTTGGCCAGCGCTTCGTCCAGCACCGGTTCGCGTCCGGAATCGTTGCCGACCGTTGCTCCCCACCATTGATGGGCAATGGCGCGGGCGACGGTCCATTCCAGACTATCTTCGACAGCGGCGCGTTGCTCGAGAATCACGTCGGGCATATTGCGCATCGCGGGCGAGTCAAAGTCGAGATAGAAGGCGCTGGCAATCGCGCTCAAACCCGCAAACTCTGCACTCCCCAACGTGGCTACCAGCGGAACATCGACGATGCTGACGGTTTTCACTGGCAGGGGACCAAAACGCGTCACAAATACTCCGAGAGAATCAGCCGCGATGTTCAGCACCCGACGCGCGGCAGCTTCGTGGTCGGGCCGGAAGATCGAGCGAATGGTCACGTCGTGCACTACTCTCTCCTCGGCCCGCAGGTTGTTTCCCGCGACGATCGCAAAGTCACGAAGGTTTTCAGCGACGAAAGTATTCGAGCGGGTTTGTTCTTTCTCAGCAACGGCCTGCGTCTTGACGGGCGCAAACACCTGGACGTTTCGGGGCGCGTCGATCGTTACGTCATAATCAGCGGTGTCGGTGGTTAAAGTATCGCCGATACTCGATTCAATTTTCTTGCGAAACCAATCGTCACCATCACGCGCTGCGAGGATGGGATACGAAGCGGCCAGCATCATTACTCCACGACAGCGAAAGTTAGTATCGCGGGCGCGGCGCACCTCACGCGTGCTGCGAATGGCGGCGCTGACCTGTTGCACGACGTGTGCTACCAGGCCGGTTTCCTCGGGATCTATTTCAGGGGCGCTGCCTCGGAATTTGAGTTCGATCTGGACCGTGGCGTTGGGGGCTATCGCCTCGCGCAGATTAATTCGCAGCGTCGTTTCCTGATCATCGAGCACGAATTGTAACGGCGTGTTGTTGCCCACGGTTCGGACCTCGGAAATTTCCAGCCGGGGTTCATCGGATATTAGCTGTCCCGAAGGCGACTTTTCAGTCGGCGGCACATAGCCGGGCATGCGCAGGTTCGGATACAGGTGAAAGTATAAAGTTGACGTCGGATGGTCGCCGCGATTTACCCAGCGCACGCGTTCGATTCCGGTGTAAGTGCGATTTTCATAATCCAGCGCGAGCTGAATCTGATAGTGAATCCGTTTTTCCGGAGGGAGTGGCTGGCGGTTTTGATTTTGGGCTGCGACTGTTGACGTTAGCAGCGCGACGAGAGCCAAAACTAATGAAGAATTAACACGGAGGGCACAGAGGCACGGAGGACACAGAGAGAACCTCACTGCCAGCCTGACCTTTTCACGGTGGTAGAACCTAGCGCTCATTCACGATCACCCAGCGAATAGTATCCCCCCGAACGATATTATCAACCACCTCCAGGCCGCGAATCACGCGCCCAAAAACTGTGTATCCTCCATCAAGGTGCGGTTGTGGCGAATGCGTTACGAACCATTGCGAGCCACCCGTGTCTTTGCCCGAAAGCGCCATGCCCACCGCGGCTCGATCAAACGGAACTTCGTTGATCTCGCAGCGAATTTGGTAACCGGGTCCGCCGTTTTGATCGCCACGCGGATCGCCGGCCTGAACTACAAAGTTCGGCACCACCCGCGGAATTGTCTGGCCGTTGAAGTAACCCTTGCGCGCAAGCTGAATGAAATTATCTACGGTGAGGGGTGCTGCTTCAGGCAGGAACTCAATCGTGAAGGCGCCTTTGCTCGTCATCAGGGTGGCCGTTACTTTCCGGCCACTGCGGTTGATCGAGCGAAGATAATCGGCTTCGGTGTTGCGCGTTCTAACCGTGCCGATGCGACTTGAGAAATCACCAACGCCGTTCGCTTTTAATAGCGCGACTGCTTTGCGGCGAATCAGATGGTCGGGAGAATCAAGCGCCGTCTTGATCGCCTCATTTGCGATCGCGCTCTTCTGTTTCGCCAATGCATCGAGAATGGCCAGCGCCGCATCGTTCAAATCCTTGTCGCGCAACGCTACCGGCAATGCCGCGATCAGCGCTCGAGCATTTGCCTCGTCCGGTGTTTGCTCGCCGAGCACCTCCGCCGCCGTCGCGCGAACTATTACATCCGAGTCTCGCAGTCGACTCAACGCGACCGCGCTGGTATCGGTCGCTTTAAAGCTGCTATAGGCCTGCAAGATATCCGGTACTGCTAAAGCGGGCGTGCCCGAACGGCGCAGCATAACGGCCAGCTCCATCTGGGCGTCCTTCAACGCGGTGTCGCCGGCGCTACCCGTTGCTGCTCCGGTAATCACATCTCTGATGGCCGCGAGTCCCTGCGCTCGCCTGGAGACTTGGCGCCAATTTGTATTTGGCCTCGTGTCCTCGGCGCGATACGGGTCGTTTTGAAAAATGCCTGGGGCCATCCGCGCGAACGCAGTCTCGACTTCAACTGCCTCACCTTTCGTCAGTTTGTGCATCTGCCGCACAAACGCCACGGCCTTCTCATTAGAAGTATTCGGCAGCAGACGTCCCAGGGTGGCGGTGATTTCGAGGAGTTCATTCTGCGAAGCTGAAGCGCTTCGGGAAGCAAGCAGAGAGTTGCCGCGTTGCACCAGCGGTTCGACGGCGCGCACATCTTTCAAACTTCCCAAGGCCCGAATCGCACTGGCGCGCACGCGCAGGTCGTCATCGTTCAGGGCCCGACTGAGCAGAGCGTCGAAAGCGCCTTTGTCGTCGGCGGCGCCGATCACGCGAGCGGCATTGGCTCGGACAATCACGTCACCATTATTCAGCAACTGCCGCACTTGATCGTTGTTGTCCTTCAAGCGCAAGCGCGCCATGGTATTCAAAGTGTCGGCGACGATGCGCGGATCAGAATGGCCGAGAAACTTTACTATGATTGGCCCTACGGCATCAGGCCGAACGCGTAGAGCAGCAGTCAGTCCCAGCAGAATCGTTGCCCGATCCGGCGCTGCCCGTCGTCCAGATTCAAACCTCAGCGCGTCGAGGATCGCCAACCTAATCTTTGTTAATGTCTTGTCCTCAACCTTAGGCAACGCCGTTTGGCTGCCTGATGCGGCCGAATTACTCAACAAAACGGCGCCAATCTTTCCCAGTGCCTCGACCGCGCGTGCCCGCACCTCTCCGGGTTGAGCGGTATCGTCGAGAATGGCGATCAGCGCATCCACGCCCGCAGGTGATTCGATTTCACCGATGGCGAAGGCGCACATTTGACGCACGTCGTTATCGCTGTCGACGTTGAGCCCTTCAATGAGTTGAGGCAGGGCGCGCTCATCACCGATTCGTCCCAGGGCGAGCGCCACGCGTTTGCGCGTGATTGGGTACGCAGCGCTCAACAGGAGGCTAACGTTCTGATCCCACCGCCGTTCATCCTCGGCCCGCAGAATGCGCAGCATGGTTTTGGTAGAAATCGTCGAGGCGCTGTCTGCGCGAGCTATTTTCTGACCGGCCGCAGTTGTCATGGATACAACAATCAGAAGCCCGGCGTAGAGCGTCTTTCGGAAGTTTGCGGTTTGCATGATTTAGTTCGAGGGTTTCGAATTGTACCGCGTGCTTAAGGAATTGTCGCGGCTACCGCTAAGCAGTAGCGGGGTAAATGTGCGTCGCGGATCTCTGGGGCATTAGCCCGACCGTCAGGGAGGGCTCCGAGGTGAATTAATGAGCCCTCCCTGACGGTCGGGCTAGTGCCCGCTTCGCCAGCAACTGGTAACACCACACGATCAGTAGTCCCCAAGCGAGGCGAACAGTTTGATGCCAAAACAAAAAGGGGCGGACATCGAAGTCCGTCCCCTTAGACCTTAAGGCCAAATCGGCCAGGTGAATTGTTAGCCGCGCACCAGCAGTTTCGATTAGCTGGCCACGGCAGTCACGCTGGCGGGTTTGTTATTCGATCCGTCTTCAGCCTTCTTCGCGGTATCGCCTTTAACTGCGTCAAGCTTCGAGGCGTCCAGGACATTGTCCTTACGCTCGACCTTAGGCGTGGCCGCAGTCTTTGCCTGGACCATCTTGCAGCTTCCTTCAAAGACCGCGCCTTGTTCGATCACCAGCGAGGGCGTCTGAATGTTGCCACTCAGTTTCGCTGCCCGGCCCAACTCAATCCGCTGGCCGGCAATGATGTCGCCGTTCACAACTCCATGAATCATGGCGACGGAAACTTCGATGTTCGCGTCGACCTGGCCGCCCGCGCCCACGATCAAGGTGCCGGTGCCTGAAGTGATGCGGCCGGAAAAGCGGCCATCAACGCGGAGCATTGATTTGAAAGAAGCTTCGCCGGTGATAACTGTACCGCTGCCAACGAATCCGCTGAGCGAGCCGTCTTTGATCTCTCTCGCGATCGTCTCGCTTTCCGTCAAAGCTTTGGGGGTCGCCGCGTTGTCAGTGGCCGGTCGCGCTTGCGTCTCGCCGCTTTGATAGGGTGAATAACTGCGTGTTGCGTAGCTGTCGGTGTCCGTTTGGGTCTGGCTCTTATCTTCGCTTGGATTCTTTCCCATTCTGAGCATAACTAACCTCCGTAATTGAATCGTCGAGAGGCTCGTCTCGGGCGTCAGGCCGGGGGCGACGAACAACACGCGATTCGTTGGCTAACTGGAAAACTGGCCGCGTTGGCCAGCGCTAAGTGGAGAACCGCTCATGAGCGGGGCGAACATAATAAACAAAGGTGGGCCACCTGTCCAGTCTTAGTTTGGGGTGTCTCCGGGTCAGCAAGTGACCTGGACTTTAGAAACCTCCGAGCAAGTGTCTTCGACGCGTTGCGTCGGTATGATTTTAGCCCGGCGTTTCAACGCCGGGCTCAGGTGATTAGTCGGTATCCTGTCGCGTAGCGACAATTGAATTTGCAAATTCGTACTAGTTTCAAGCGTCGCTACGCGACGTGAGTACTTCGTTGGCCTTTCCCGGCCTTGAAAGGCCGGGCTAAATTCACATCGACGCTACGCGCCGAAGTCCTTGTTCAGAGCTTCCCTTAATCTGTGGTTCTGAAGCGAGTCACAGACTAAAGTCTGTGCCATCGGTGCGGTCACTTCCGATCGCTCTCGGCCGCCTCCAGCAGAGTCTCCAGAACCAATGTTTCGCGGAAGTTTTCCAGCAGCGGAAAATAAGGTGCACCGCGATCGAGGGCCGCGCGCGGCAGCAGGCCGACAATCTCGGCGCCCGCGATTTCTATGCCCAAACGCGTGGCTTCACTCTGCACGGCTGCAAAGGCGCGGGCGATGGTCGTCTGTTCGTAGTCGATTAGATTCATAGAGACCTGGACTAACCCGCGAGTCTGTAATTCAAACCCAAGTGCCTTCACAAAAGGCAGACCGCCATCGCGTTCACGCACCGCGCGGGCGATGCGTCGCGCGATCGCGATGTCACTGGTATGAAGATTGACATTGAAAGCGATCAGGAATGGCCGCGCACCAACTGCGATCGCCCCGGCGCTCTCATGCAGCTTTGACCGTCCCACATCCGGTGCGCGATCGGGGTTCCTGCCAATCTCTTCACGCAGTTGTTCGAAACCTTTAGCCCGCACATTTTCCAGTCTGAGGCGATCAGCTCGCAGTGCCGCGCGCTCGTAAAAATAAACCGGTATCCTGAGTTCGTCCCAAATGCGCCGGCCGGCATGGTGGGCAAGCGCGACGCATTCATCCATTGTGACGCCGCTGACGGGAATGAAAGGCAGAACGTCGGTGGCGCCGATGCGCGGATGTTCTCCGGCATGCGCTCGCAAATCGATTAGCTCGGCGGCGGTGGCGACTGCGCACAGCGCCGCATCAACCACCTGTTCGGGTTCAGCAACAAAGGTGATCACGGACCGATTGTGATCCGAGTCGAGATGTCGATTCAACACAGTGGCGCCTTTGACCGATTCGATCGCCCGCGCAATGCGTTCGACAGTCTCGCCCTTGCGGCCTTCACTGAAGTTTGGTACACACTCAATTAGCATTGCCGATTTTTGATTTTCGATTGCCGATTGATTGGTTGAATCCATTCCGAGATACGAGCCGGATCAATATGCAACAGGATTCTAAATCGAAAAGCACAAATCGGAAATCGGCAATCACCAATCGACAATGTGACCATGCCTATCGATCGTTTCATCAATGAGCGCAAGACCGTCTGGCAAAGGCTCGAGGAACTGCTTGATCTCCTCGATCGAATGACGCTGCGGAGACTGCATCGCGAAGAAGTGCGCGAGCTGGGCCGCATCTACCGGCGGACTGCATCCGACCTGGCGATTGCTCGCGCGGAATCGCGCGACCCGCGTCTGGTTAACTATCTTAATAGTCTGGTAATTCGTGCTCATGGCCGTATTTACAGGGCCGACGCGCAGGGCGGACGGCGGATTCGCGACTTTTTCGCCCGCGATTTTCCGCAGTCATTTCGTCGCACCTGGCGCTATACGGCCACGGCGTTCGCGGTCTTTCTGGTATTCAGCTCGATTGCGTTTTTTGGCACGCGACACGATCCTGACTTTTCCGAGTTCGCGGGAATCAGTCCCTTCTTCCGCGAAGCGGTTATCAACAATCGCACGCATTGGTGGGAGCGCCTTAACGACGCCAACCAGATCGGCTCGACGCAAATCTTTACCAATAATATTCGGGTAACGTTTTACGCGTTTGCCATGGGGGCGATGCTTGGTGTCGGCACCTTGTACATTCTCGCGTATAACGGCGCGTCGTTTGGCGCGATCATCGCGCTCACTTATCGAGCCGGTTTCGGCAACGATCTCCTCAGCTTCGTCGTCGGCCATGGCGTGATTGAGTTGTCGTGCATCTTTATCGCCGGCGGCGCCGGACTGCTGATCGGCACTGCGCTGTTAATGCCCGGCGATCTTTCGCGCGGAGACGCGCTCAAATCCCGAGGCATGGAAGCTGTGCGTTTGATTGTCGGCTGCGTGCCGCTGCTGGTGGTCGCCGGAATTATCGAAGGGTTTATTTCGCCGCAACCCATTCCCGCCGCGATCAAAATAGGTATCGGTGCGCTCACGGGGATCGCGTTGTATTCGTATCTGTTTCTGGCGGGAAGGGAATGATTTCAATTTTCAGGTCCGTGCCAGATGGACGATTGTGGCAAACCAACTTGAAAATTGAGACTTACCCGTCCGCTGAAAAAGCGGTACTACGATCCACGAAACCACACGAAGCAACACTAAGAAAAGTCATATTCGTGTTATTTCGTGTGACTTCGTGGATCGCTTTCGTCGATAGCCAGCCTAAAGCATTCCGCGTTCCTTAACTCTCAAATAAGTCTCTAAGAGCTTTGGCGCCAGCACTGCGGCCGTCACGTCCAGCGCCAACCCTCCTTGCGCTTCAACCAAGCGCAGGGCGGCTTCACGCAGGTGGATGATCTCTTCGGCGACGGATTGGCGGAACAGTTCGCTCTCGTCCTGCGGTGTCTCACGCACCACGGCCTTTAGATCTCGATCAGCTATCGTCACGACCAGGGGAAGATGGCGCGGCCGCAGGAGCTTCAAAGATGCCAGCAACTCTCGCGAACCTTCTTCATCAACCAGGTCGGTAAGGACGACTACCAGCGAACGCCGCCGGCTGTTCGCAGCAACAAACTCAAAAGCCCGGGAGTAACTGGGCTCGACCATTTCCGGCTCGATCGCGTGCAGAGCTTCCAGTGCGGCATCCAGATGCTCGGCCCCGCGTTTCGGCGGCAGATAAGTCTGGATGCGTCGACTGAAAACCAGCAGCCCCGCATTATCACCGGCACGCGCGGCCGCGGACATCAGCGCCAACGCCGCATGCACCGCCGAATCCAATTTCGTTTCGTTTTCGATGCGGGCGGTCATCAGACGCCCGGCGTCCAGCGCAATCAGAATTGTCTGGTCGCGCTCCATTTGATACTGACGCGTGACCAGCTTGCCGCGTCGCGCGGTGGCCGTCCAGGAGATGTGGCGCATCTCGTCGCCCCTTACATAGTCACGCAGCGATTCAAAGTCTCGTCCTTCCCCGCGCCATTGTGACTTGCGCCGCGCCGCGACAAACGAACGCGCGCCCAACGCTCGCAACTCCGCTTCGCGCGCGCGCCGCATGTTTGGGTAAACCTTGACGGCCTCAGGCGTGCCCACGCGCGTTTGCGTCCAAACCAATCCGTAACGCGACCGATATCGGACGGCGACTAACCCAAATTCAAAGCGGCCTCGCTTTGGCGGAGTCAAACCGTAAACCATGGCTGCAGTGGTTTGCGCCTCGACGTCGAGCCGTGCTTCACGCGCGCCGGACAGACTCATCTGCGGCGGGTATTCATCTTTTACAATCAGTGAAATATCACGAGGCAGGTGGTTGGCTATCTCGACACGCACTTCTGTTTCGGCGCCGACGGCAAAGCGGCCACCGAAATGTCTCTCGATGCGCACTCTCGCCGGCAGCTTGCTGTTCGTCGCATCAAAGATCGCCAAGGCAATCAGCCCGAGGTCATAAGTGAGCGCCACCCAGCGCAGCATCGGCCGGTTCCAGGAAAGTGAGAGTGGAACGAAGCCGACGGCCAGCAGGGCGTAGAAGAGTTTGGTAAAGATGAAGCGCATCAGGACCGATCAATTCCAAATGGTTTGCGGCTTTGCCGCCTGATGTGCGGAAAGGCTCCGCCTTTCCGAGTAGACTCTTATTTCTATCGAGGCTATGCCTCGGCTAAACCGAGCGAGGCGTAGCCTCTCAACTTTTTCCAACGCCACGGAAAGCTGGAAGCTTTCCGCACATCAGGCGGCAGAGCCGCTTTGCTAGATTCCTTATCGAGGCACTTCCGCGCTCTGCAGAATATCCGTAATCACTGAATCCGGCGTGGCGCCATCGAGCTCCGCTTCCGCTCTCAATGTCAGACGATGTCGCAGCACGGGCCGCGCGATGTCTCGCACATCGTCCGGAGTCGAGAAGTCGCGGCCGCGGATCGCCGACAGCGCTTTCGAACATAGCAACAACGCGACGGCAGCACGTGGGCTGGCGCCATAGTGCGCCGCCGGGTGATCACGAGTGCGGCGCACTACGTCCACGATGTAGCGCTGCACGCCGGGTTCGACACGCATCGAGCGCACTTCAGCGCGGCAGCGCGAGATGGCGTCGGCTTCGGCCAGCGGCTGAATGTCGACCTGGTCCAAACGGCGCGCATTGAAGCCCGCATCCCAACGCGCCACGACCTGATGCTCTTCGTCCGCGGAAGGGTAGGGAAGCAAGATCTTGAGGAGAAAGCGATCGAGTTGAGCTTCCGGCAACGGATAGGTTCCTTCGTACTCGATTGGATTCTCAGTTGCCAGCACCGTGAACATCGGCGAGAGCGGATATAGCTCACCGTCGATCGTCACCTGCCGCTCTTCCATCGCCTCGAGCAGCGCGGCCTGCGTCTTGGGTGGCGTGCGATTGATCTCGTCAGCTAACAGGATGTCGGTGAAGACCGGTCCGCGTCGCAAGCTGAAGCTCGACGAGCCCATGTTGAAGACGTTGGTGCCGGTGATATCCGAAGGCATTAGATCCGGGGTGAACTGAATGCGGCCAAAGCCCGCGTTGACGATCCGCGCGAGCGTTTTCACAGTCAGCGTTTTCGCCGTCCCGGGAACGCCTTCGATCAGCGCGTGGCCTTCGGCCAGCAGCGCGACCAGTATCTGTTCGATAGGTCCGTCCTGGCCCACGATCACTTTGCGCAGCTCGTTTTGAATGTACGCGATTGTGGCAGAGAGGTATTCAGGCATTGTTCAGTGTTCCAATTTCAGATTTGGAATTTGAGATCTCAGATCAAAGGTCAGCTTTTTCCGTCGCTTGTTTAGCATCGCGCTCACGCGTTCTCAAGCCGAGCGCGGATTCAATCTGACGCAGTCGTCTCACCATTCGCAGCGATTCTTTTGCGTTCGTGGGTGCGCCATTGATGGCGTCTTCACAATTTCGCATCAGCGTCTCGATCTTCTGCTGGTTGAGCCCGGATCGCGCTGCGATGCGCGCCGCGATCTCCGCGCGCGGGCTGTTGTGGTTCAGACCGGCATGACGCACGAGCACGCGTCGCACCCGGCCGTAAATGTTTTCCAGAGCAAGATCGTGGGCGCGAGCGCGCTGTTGCAGCTCAGCCATCGAAGCGACAAATTCCAAACTCGACCTGCGATCAACCTGAGGCAGAGGCAGCGGGCGAGCGAAGCGATTGCCGCGAGACCAAATTACCATCAATCCGATTAGCGCAAACTGACCACAAATCGCCAGGACCGGCGTGCCTTCGAAATATTGAATCAACGCATTATGCGTGGCCGAGCGGCCCTGGTGAAACTCGTCGAATGCCACCAGGCCGCCATTGCCGGTGACGACATTGACCGCGAGCTGGAGATTATCAGCGCGGCTGATCCCGTTGTTGGCTACGATGAATGGATCAGAGAGCAGCACGATGCGACCGTTGCCATGCGGATACTCGACGAGCAGAGCGCCGTTTTCTCGCGAAAAATTCACCACCGGCGCGAGCGAAACTCTTGCGGCCTGAGCCTGGGGAGGTGGAGGCCCGTAGCCGCCGGTTTGCGGAGACGGTGTTTCCCGCGAGTCTGCATCGCCGGACGATTCTTCAGTCTCTCCGCCGGCGGGCTTATCTTTAGCGTTGCCGCTCTTGTCGCTCTTCATGGTCGGGGCGACGGTGATAGCTGCGGCGAAACGCGAGGGCAGGATTTCGGCAACGTCGCGAGCCTGCAATGTTGGTTGAGAAGGTGGCACCGGCTTTATGCCGTTTGTCATTTGTTCGAAATTGTTCGGGTCGATATCGGCCCAGGGAAAACTAGTCAGGTGCGCTCCGATGGTCCATTCGCCGGAGGGCGGCAACAAGCGACGATCGGGGCTGCGATCAACGATCACCAGACGGCCTCCCATCTCGACCCAGTGCAGGAGCTCCTTGCTCTCGGTATCCGAAAACGGAATCAGGGTCTGGCCGATGACTACAATCGTCGCCGGCTTAGGGCCGTTAAAACTTAGCAGCGAAGCCGTCGATTCGCGCCAGCGCGCCACCTGATAACCGGATTCATGCAGAAAATCATAAAGCGCCCGCGTGCCCGTCGCGCCGGCATTCAATGTCGACCGGTCCGGGGACATCTCCGACTCGGCCGTCTGCTCAATCTTCACATACGACACGGCGTTGAGCAGGACCAACACCCCTACTACGACGATGAGCGCAATGATGATTACGAGACGTTGACGCATAACATCCTAAAGGTGCTCGGAAAACATTATCCCGAGCCTGCTTTCAGCGCCTGTTGATAACCGCTCCGAAACTCATCCCAATCACTTTCGGCGACCGGCTGGAAACCATACCAATGGAGTTCAAAACTGGTTGTAAGCTGCCGCATTGAGCTGTAAAGGCGTGCTCTTTCGCGCACTGAATTCAGGTAATCGCGATTTGTCTTATGCTGCGCCAGGCTAACGATCTTGCGATCGCCAAGCTCGCACAGAAGGGCAATGTAGGCTTTGCGAATCGCCGCTCGGAGATCGCCATTGCGAGCCAGCGTCTCGGCCTGGGCCAGCAGATCTGCCGCGGTTTGATCCGGCTCGAGCCGCTCACCCAAAACGATGCGTGCCTCACGCTTTTGTTTCTTCCGGCCAAGCCGGTTACGGAAATAGCGCGGGCCCAGTTTCCAGATAAGCAACGCGATTCCGACCACACAAGCAACGACAATGACAACTTGTATGAGTCCTGAAAGGAACGGTGAAGGGGCGCGGGTCATGGGCTTTGATACGCGAAACAGGCTGAAGAGCCAGCGCAGGAATCTGTTCCAGAGCCGACCGAGGGCGCTGCCTTCCTCAGTGACGGGTTTGTTGTAGTCGGGACGGCGCAGAATCTCCGCGAGTTTTCCTTTGTCGCGGTCCTTATCGCTTACGGCCGACCTTCCGCTTTGCACTTCCTTCAGTCGTTCGTCGAGGGCACGCAAACGCTCTTCAATCCGCGCCAGTGCGTCCGCGCGTTGCGTCCCGGTGCTATTATTCGTCTTTTCGCAGTCCTGCAGCGCTTCGTGCAGCCAGGTGTTGTCGACGACGATGCTCTGGGCATTGAGCTGGATGGTTTCTTTGGCCGGCAACTCTTCACGAATGCGGGCGACGCTGGTGATCACGAAATGCTCTCGCAGCGATGGGTCTTTGTCATCGTATGCCGCTTGTAACTGTTCGATCATCGCGATGGCCGCGGAAACCCGGTGCTCGTAGTCGGCCAACGTAGCGGCGTCGGCGCGTGCAAAGCAGGCGAGTGACACCAGCACCACGAAGCAGATAGTGAGCAACCTGGTTCTGGATTCAGGAATTGGGTGCATGCTCAATTGGCTAACCTAGACCCAGCACAGATCCGGGAGGTCCCGGATTGAACGGTGGCGGTACAAACTTCGGCGCTCGGCCCGTTACCAGCGCTGGAGCGAAAGGCGAGACGACTCCAGCCAACTTTGGCATTTCCGGGAGTTGGCGCGCGGCCATTAGCTCAATGTCATAGCCCTCGTGCCGGACGCGCTCGTCAACGTAGAGCAAGGAAAACCCCAACATCCAGATCGGCGCCAACAAGATGTGACTGCATTGCAAAATCACCTGATAGCCGATCGAATACCAGGTGGGCCAGGTGCTGCCGAATGGCGACAGATCGACGCCATTCAAATAGCCGTACCATCCCAACGGAATCATCAACAGCATCAGGGCAGAGTAGGTCCCGAAAGATGTGAACAGCGTCATGGCCATCAAACGGCGGACATTGCCACTGGCCAGCGAAAAACTTCGGCCGACCGCCGCGAGGACCGTCTTGCCCTCGACCAACATAGCCTGCGGTACATAGGCCATGCGGCCGGCCAGAAAGAAAAACAGGATCAAGCCGACGACTATTGAGGCAATCGTGCCCAATGCCCAGAGTATGCCACCGAGCCATGCCGACACCAGTGATGCAAACCCCAAAACGGCAGCGAAAATTGCGAAGACCATAATAAACGCGGAAAAGCCCAGGAGCGTCGCGAAAGCCAGCCATACCGCCACCAGCGCGCTGGCTCCCAGCAGTCCCCAGAAGCGCGACTTCACTGCCCGGTAAGTCGCGCGCACGGTTACCGGTTCATTCCACAGCAGGTGGGCAACCAAAGTGCGCGTCGCGCCGCCCATCACGATGATGCTGAAGAGTGCCCCACAAATTATGACTACGATGCCGCCCAGCCAAATGAGCACATACAGCGCCATGTTAAGGTCGCTGCCCGTGGCGGTGAGTTCGCGCCAGGCGATCGTGCTAATTGTCGAGCCCAGAGCCGAAACCAGCACCGGCGGCGCGGCGATGCTAATCAGGGTCAGGAAATGGCGGCGATAGAGGCGCACCGCGCGATCGATCAGGTCGCCGGCTCCCAACGGAGCCAGAGCGAGGTCTCTGTTGAGTGGATTCATTCGCTCGGAATGATCCTTGTTTTGGGAAATTGAATCAAGTGGCAGGGTCTTCGGTCCGTGATTGGAGGTTGCTGAAAATACGCCTTATGAAGATCGGAGTTTGAAACAGATATCATTTTTGAGATCCAGATAGAAGCGTCGCTTAGAAAGACGGCCACTTTACGCATATTCAGAATTCTCCTCTCATTCAATCGTCTGGTTCAGTTAGAGCCCAACCGTAACCGGCCGCAGTGCAGATCTCGCTGCTCTGGCTGCCGATCTTGAAATTGATTTTATTGAAAGTTCAGGAATTCAGCGCGCGCCAAATCCATCTTCTCGGCCGATGGCTGGCTCGTTCTTGATTTCCCCAAAGGCAATTAGTTCGAAGTTCGCTGCCAGAAGGAACCATCATCATACACAAGCCGATCAATCACGACACTTCCTGAGAGCTTATCCAGCGATTCTTTGGTTGATTTGGATGCTTCCACGACCCGAGTCGCAGGCGCCTTGGAGCGCCCGACCAAATTCAGGCTCTTGCCGGGACGAATACTTACGACGCTGGTGAATGCGTGATGCCCCACTTCGACGTTGGGATGATCCGAATTGAAGAGTGAGTACGCCCAAACAATTGTGCGAATTGTTTTCACGCCAGTGTTTTTGACTCTTGCTTCGTAGACATAATGAACCGAGGCAACTCCGGGATCGCCGCGCGCGGGAAGGTTTCGGTTGCCCGCCGGCTCATCTCCCAAAGGCGTCCCCATCGGAGTGCTTCCTACCGGGGTGTTTGAGGCAACTTTCTTGGTGGGGGAAGGGAGCGGCGCTTGTCCCTGCTTAGCTCTGTCGGCATTTGCCAGAGTTTGAGCCTTCTGATCGCGCTCTAAGTCGTCACGGTCCTGGTTGATGCGCATTGGGTCTTCATAGAGCGCAGGAACGAATACCTCTTGATGCCAGTTAATTTGAGTGACGGTCACGGTCGGGGCATCAACTGGAGCCGGTTTGGAAGGAGCCTGAGCGAAGGCGGCGCCGACTAATAGCAGCCCAGAAAAAATCAGATTCAGAAGCTTCATGATTCTCCTCCATGGATCAGACGACGGGGTAGAATTCTCCCACCTTGAAGAGAAAGGCGCAAGCATTTTGAGACCCGGACTGCGTTCACTCGAGTATCATTCGTTCGCGACAATTCTCGTCCGGATTTAATATGTGGCGGTTCGCTTTATGACGCCAGAGATCTGGAAGGCTCGTCCTCTTGAATCTGGCTCACGGTCCATCTTGCACGCGGCAAAATTTTGTGACATAAGGGTGAGACCCAGTCGGGCTGCTTAAGAAGATCTAAGGAGGACAAGAAGTGAAGAAACGTAGTGTTTACACATATCGGCTATGGGTCGTTAGTTGCTTGGTGGTGATCGCAGCCATATGGCCCTTCTCTTCGCGCGCCGACGACAAGATGCAGCCAGATGAGATCGTGGCCAAGCATCTGGAATCGCTCGGCGCAGCCGAAACGCGCGCATCTGTTCACAGCCGCATCGCTGCCGGTACGGTTGTGGCCACTGTACGCTCGCCCAGCACCGCAAAGTTCAGCGGGCAGGCCATCATGGCCTCCGATGGTAATAAGAACATGATCAAGCTGGGCTTTGAGGGGGCCGGCAGTTACCAGGAGAAGTTCGGATTTGATGGTCGTGACTTGACTGTCGGCTATGTGCGTCCGGGAGTCCGCGGGTATTGGGGCGACTTTCTCCTGACCTACCAAAACATTGTTAAGGAGGGCCTCGTCGGTGGCACGCTGTCGGATTCCTGGCCGCTGCTGAATTCATCTCAAAAAAAACCGAAGCTCGAGTACCGCGGCACAAAGAAAATAGGTGGCAAGTCTCTGTATGAGCTCAAGTACATCCCGCGCGGCTCCTCTGATGTCGAGATCAGTCTCTTCTTCGACACGGAAACCTTTCAACATGTGCGGACCGAATACACGCGCCTTATCTCCGCCGGTCTAGGCACCGGGGTCATTGGCTCGGGCCGGCCGGCGTCCGCCGCACAGAGCGGCGCTATTGACGCTTCGGGGCAGCAGAGACCGGCGCGCTACAAGATGGTGGAAGAGTTCTCAGACTTCAGAAAGGAGAGTGGGTTAACTCTGCCACACACCTATAAGGTTGGGTTGGACCTGGATACGCGGACCGGCAGGCTCATAGTTGACTGGGAGTTTACGCTAACCGAATTTGCGTTCAATCAACCAATTCCCGCCGCCACTTTCAATGTGAACACGAAGCAATAGGTGTTTGCTCATTCGCCCTGCGCCCGCTGCGGGAGGCACGCTCGGAAAAGTCGCTGTAAAGCGATCCGCGCAGGGTGGGCTAAAGCACGGGTCTCCTCAAAGGCGGTTGGAGTCAAAGGCCGGATAGAGAAGTGAAAAAACTACGGGCGTTGCGTCTTCCTTTCGAAAGACGCAACGCCCGATTTGCTAAAGCAGCCTGCTGAAACTCAGGCCGGAATTAAAAGTCGATGCGCGCGCCGAACTGGATGATGCGCGACGTGAAGGTTGAGCCAACGCGACCGAAGCTCGTGCTATTGACATTGAAAACTCCGCTGCCCTCGCCGAGATTGAATTGCGGGTTGTTGAGGACGTTGAAGGCCTCAGCGCGAATTTGGATTTGGCGATTCTCACCCCACTTGAAATTTCGGAAAAATCCGGCGTTCCAATTGAAGTACCTTGGGCCGTTGATGAAGTTCATAGGCAAATTGCCCGTCGATCCCGGAGCGTTCAGGAAGAAGACCTGTCCCGGGAACGGCGCCGTGCCGATCGGGCTGGCTCCGCGAATGGTCAGTTGGTTGAAGTTAACACCTGCAGGCAGCGCCTGCGTCAGGTCAACGACGACACCGGCGGGCGTCGTGGCTTGCAATACCTTGGGATCGATAAAGAAGACCCCGTTAGGCGTCTTGAAGATGCCGACCAGCGCCTTGATCTGTTTGGTAGTCAAGGTCGAGGTCGCCGGCTGAAGTGCGGAGCGCACGGTGCGGTTAAGAGTGCCGCGATTGTCGAGAATCGATAGCGGTGCGCCCGAGCTGATGTTGAAGATCGACGTGAGTTGGAAACCGCCGAAGATCTTGCTGGCTATGCCACCACTGTTCAACCAGCGATGCCCGCGACCGAATGGCAGGTCGAGGTTCAAGTTGGCATTTATCGTGTGGGTGCGGTCATAGGTAGGACGGGCGTAGTTGCGCTTCTGGTTTAGGTTGTCCAGATATGGATCAACGGCTCCTTGACCATCCTGCGTTGTGTCCGCCAGAATCTTCTGGAAGGTGTAATTGGCTTGGAAGGAGAAGCCGTTGGCGTAACGCCGCGAATTCTCCATTTGAAGCGCGTTGTAGCGGTAAAGGCCGCCGTTTGTCGTTACGTTTGCCACGAACGCATTCGGGTTCGCCAGGAAAAGCGCACCGCTGTTGGCGACGTTGTTGATGATCTCATTGACCGCTAGATCAGCCGGAACACCCTGCTGAACGTTGCCGATAAAGGTCGCATTGCCGACGGCAGTACTCGCACAACCACTTAAGCCCGCCACGCAACCGAGGCCACCCGGCGTGCCGCCGAAGAGACCCAGAGTCGGAATGACGGTCAAGGGCTGGCTACCGGCGATTGCCGGATTGAATGCCGCGCTAGTGCACTTCAATATCGGATCGGCCGCGCCTGGCAAGGTTGCCCCTTGCAACGCGCAATTCTGCCGCGCGCGGAGGAAGTCATCCAGAAAACCGTTGCTACGGATACCAACCTGATTGGCATCGACCGATCGCCAGAGCTGGTTACTTCTGCTTCCCACGTACCGCACTTCGATGACTGACTTCCAGCCAATCTCACGCTGGATGCCGACGTTATATTCGTGCACCAGCGGAGCCTGAATGTGCGGATCGAACACCCACACCAAACCTTGTTTAGCGGCCAACGCGTTGTTGGTCGCATATGGGATGGGCAGTGTCGGCACCACAGGCGTCGGGAAGTTTCCTGGTACTGCTATGAAACTCGGGGCGTCAGGCCGGGGGGTCAAGATCGCGCGGAGCTGCGCCGATCCATTTTGGAATGCGTTGACGTTCTGCGAACCTAACCCCACGAGTTGACCTAAAGCGTTGTCGGGCGTTCGGACGAAGTCATTATTGTTGTAGCTAATCCGGTAGCCACCGCGGAAGACCGTTTTGCCATCGCCGGGGAGCAGTTTGCCGAGCATGCCGTGAAACTGAGGCGACCAGGCTAAGCTGGCAGTCGGTCCGAAGTTGTTCTTGTCGGCTGCGAAGAAAGACCCCGGGCTGCCTATGTTGCCGCCGACGCCCTGATAGACACCGTTAGGGTTAAGCGCGGCTTGTGTCAGCGTTTGGCCCTGAGCCACCTGCGCTTCCAGGTAAACTTTGTCGGGATTTTTAAGCGGAGTATATAAGTCGTAGCGAAGACCCAGATTCAGCGTCACCCGTGGTGAAAACCTCCACTGATCCTGACCATAACCGGAGTAGATCGAATAGCGAAAGTCGTGAACTGACTGCGCTCCCGGCTTGAAACCCGTTGCTAGATCGACAAGATTGGTCGCAACGGATGCGGCTCCGATGATGCCGGTGAGAAGATAGCGCAAGCTATTGATGCGCGCCAATTCCGTAGCGCTGATACCACCGTTGAAGAGCGCGGTTGTAAGACCAGGCGTGTTCGGGTTGCTCGTTGTAGCAAGTGTATAAATCGGGGTCGTATTAGCTTTGTTCAGCGCGACGATCTTGTACCCGTCTCGATTGAAGCCGAAGCGGAGCGAGTGGTTGCCCCGAGTGTAGCTGGCGTTGTCCTGGATATTATAGTAAGAGGTGTTACGACCCTGGTCGCGGAATTGGCCCTCCGGGTCAGTAATGATCCCGGCAAGGGTATTCTGGCCCTGGGTTTGCACGTTGAGCGCGCCAATTATGAAGTCCGTAGCCACGCCGCCCTCATGAAAGAACGGATTGCTGTACTGGTAGCCACCGCGAACTTCGTTCGAGAAGCTGGCACTCGGTGTCCAGTTGTAAGCCCCAATGTAGAGCGGAGTCGTGGCGCCTTGAAAGGCCCAAGGTGTAGTCTGGAAGCTATAATTGAGATCGGTGCGGGCGTTGTTCTCAAACGTACGCTTATAGACGAAGTTGAAGGCGTTACGGTCGTTGACCTGAACGTCGAAACGTCCCGTTTCCGCGTCGCGGACGACGGGATTCGCAACGTTGAAGTTCAACACCTGCGTGAAGTTGGTTCCGGTTGTGATGCCGTTGCCAGCGGTCGGCAGCTTGCTCAAGATGCGGCTCGCCATCAAAGGATCAATCGACATCGCGCCACCCGCGCTGTTGAATGCAGTCGCATTCGCGGCCGGCGCCAGACTCAGCCCCGCTCCTGTCAGGGCATTGACAGTTATCAATTGCCCAGGCGTAATGCCTGCCGGGCAAGTCGCAGTGGTGCAAGTTGCGACGTAAGTGAAACTGCCACCTTGCGCCGCGGGGAGCAGGGTCGTGGCGTTCCCCGAAAACTGCGCGGCTTGTCTGAATATTTCAGTGTTGAAGAAAAAGAAGGCGTGCTTCCTGAGGAGGGCGTGCCCACCCTCTCCGAATCGCGGCAATGGAACTGGGCCGCTGATGGTGCCGCCGAACTGATTCCGGTTCAGGAACGGGCGCGGTGTGGCATTAACATTATTAAAGAAACTATTAGCAGTGAAAAGGGAATTGCGGTTGAATTCATAGATCGCGCCGTGATAAGCAGCCCCTCCGCGCGGCGTCACGAGTTGCACCGTCTGTGAACTGCTGAATTCAGCGCCCGCGTTCTGCAAGATAGCCGTAAACTCGCCCGTGTCGTCAACCGTCGGGCGATCCTGCACGAAGCCCCCGTTGCGGATAAAGTTGTCCTGCACATTCAAGCCGTCGCGCGTGTAGTTTGTAACCTCGCTGCGCTGACCGTTGATCGAAGCGCTGGTGGGATTGACCCCCGCTAGCAGGCTGAGCAGAGAGAGCGGGTTGCGACCGTTGATCGGTAGCTCCTTGACGTCCTTGGCAGAAACGGTATTGGACATCGCGGCATTGGTCGAATTGATCACCTCTGCACCAGCGATTACGGTCACACTCTCCTGAATCGATCCGACTTCTAGTGTCGGGTTGAGTGAGTATTCGCGACCTGCATCAAGCCTCAAATCAGTAGCCGTATAGGTCTTGAATCCTTGTGCCGTTACTTTGACCGTGTAGGTTCCGAATTCAAGCTGAGAGAGAGTGAATCCCCCCTCGCCATTCGTTAACACTGTCCGTTCTTTGTGGGTTTGATTGTCATTGACCGTTACCGACGCACCCGGAATCGCTCCATCGGGTCCGGAAACGGTTCCTACAAGAGTACCTGTATTGGATGTTTGCGCCCACGCCGTAGCCGCAAACAGGCACAACGCTAGTACGCTAAAGCCGAATCTTCTGATCATAGTGGACTCCCTTTCAAGATTTTGGATTGCAAGTCTGGCCGCTCACCGCTAACCACGCGCCGGAGAGGCCAGTTGATTCTCCGCTTGGATTACGATCCAGTGCGCATCGAATAGCACTAGCACGCTGGTTTGAAAACAATTTGCGATCGAATTCCTATGAAGACCAACTTGCCCCGATCCGTGGAAAGACAAAATATGGTTGACCGCATGACGAAACAAGTAGAGATCTTCGGCTATGCAAACCTCGCGCCGCCGAATCCCATTATTGCGAACCAGCAAATTTCCGCATCGTTAGCCCACCTAATCCGACCACCAGAGCCGGTTGCTATGGTTTTCTGAATTTTTATTCAATTTCGTGGAGCGTCGTGCAAGATAAGCTGGTTCGTGCCGTCGGGAACAATCCGACTCTCATTGGTCCCTCCGATCATGATATCCGCGTCAGCGGGGCAAGATCTCTGGTTGCTGCTTGATGTCATAGAGAAAATACGCGATCGAGAACCCGGAGCCAATTCCCGGCTGGCCCATGTTCTAGCTGACTCGGAATCCCGGGTTCTTAACCACTTCAAATTCAAACTGTAGTTCCTTGCCACGGAAGATCATGCTGAGATAAAACTCCCAGAACTTGCGCGTGAAACGAAAGCTGGGCCAGCGCTGGTCGAGATTCACCAACAGCTCCACTCCGGTGGCTCGCCAAAGGTTAGCCAACGATACATAGGTGCGAATGGGCTTAAGCCTCACCTCGGTATAGAACGGAAAGACCTGGCGCTCTTCGATGAAGCAATTAAAAGAATAGCTGTTGAAGTGATTACGGTGGGTTGGGTCGGTTGGCCAGTCCGGATTGGAATAGTGAGGAGTCGTAATTCTAATGCGGCCACCCGGTCTGGTAATGCGAAAGAGCTCGGTGACAAAGGCCATCACATCCGGCACGTGTTCGGCGACGTGACGACAGACGACTTCGTCGAATTCATCGTTGGCAAAGGGATAGGGAAGAAGGCCGAGATCGTGGATCACATCGGCGTGGGCCCGGGGGTTTGAATCGATGCCAATCGCGCCGGGCGTTTTGTTCCAGCCGCAACCGACATCAAGGACTTTCTTTCCAGTCGCCGGCGACTCGCTTTCATTCTGGCTCATCATCAAAACGAAGAAGGTGCGACCGCGTGTTGACCTCGGACTGGACGAGCGAAGCTGGTCTCCAAAGCCTCTCGGTCGGCGTCGACGAAGCCGGACTCAAGCCCAGAAGCCAACGAAGCAAAGTCGCATGCGTAAAGCGGCACAGTAAACTTTTTCTGCACTTCCTCGAAGCGCATGCCGTCGAGCATTACCGGCTCGTCGCTTTTCAGCGCGACCCGCGGAATGATCGCGAACTCTCCGCGCACTTGATCGCGCGCGGCGATGAAGTCCCCGCCGGTCAAAAGTCCGGCCACGCATACATCACCGCCAAAATATTCGTTCTCGACTGCCACAACTTCCAGCCGCGTCTGGAAACGCCGGTTCAACCGCTCGACTTGCTTGCGCAGGACAGGCGCGAAAATCGTCCCGGTCATGATCGTACCGTAGAGCTTCTCCGGATTTCGCAAAGGTTTGCGGTCCAGCCGGCGCATGAAGGTCTCGAACTCATCGGCAAAGCTGCGCACCATGCCGATGCCATCTTCAATCTGCGGGTAATCGCCGTAATGCTTTCGCGAGGGAACGGGACGACCGGCCCGCAGGTAAATCTCGTCACCGAGAAACGCGAACGTCGTTCCCAGCCGCGCGCGCAAATCATCCTGAATTATCGAGACTTCATCGATCGCGCGCCGGCAGAATTCCGGCGACACAGGCGTCAATCGCTCATCAGTCAAATATCGGGTCAAGCCAAGCGGCACAATTGCGACGCTGCGCACACGCGGATGCAGTTCAGCGAGATCGTATATAGTGCGTCGCAGAATCTCACCGTCATTGATCTCAGGGCACAGTACCACCTGGGCATGAATCTCAATTCCAGCGTCGAGCATTCGCTGCATCTTCCCGGTGATGTCCGCGCGTTCCTTGTCCACGCCCAACAGGTAGGCCCGTACGTCAAGATCGGTGGCGTGCACAGAAACGTATTGCGGCGAAAGCCTCTGTTCGATCACGCGCTGCATCTCGTCATCGCTGATCGAGGTGAGCGTGGTGTAGTTGCCGTAAAGAAATGAAAGACGCACATCTTCGTCGCGCACGAACAGCGACGGACGCGCTGTCTCAGGATTGCCTTTGCAGAAACAGAACAGGCATTCGTTCGCGCATTGCCGCGGGACGATCTGTTCGAAGCTGAGACCAAACTCTTCCGCTTCGTCGCGTTCAATATTCAACTCCCAGTCCTCGCCGGAGCGCTTGCGAACGTCGACGACCAGATCGGTTTCACCCGAAGCCTGAAAACGAAAATCAAGATAGTCACGCACCACACGGCCATTGACGCGGATGATGCGATCTCCCGGTTCAAGTTCGAGCTCGGCGCCCAGGCTCCCGGCCGTGACTTCTGAGATCTCGACACCGCGGCGCCGAATCTGGGTTACTGCTGGTGTGACTGCGAATTCGTACATTTGGAACTTTCCAGGATAGCGGTGCTCCCGGTCAGGAAAGCCGGGTCAAGACGAAAACGAGAGTATAGCAAAGGCGGCGGCCTTTTGCTGATGAGCCAAGTGTCGGATAGCGTCTTAAATCCGTCTTGGGGGCTTCAAGAATACTTACAGCGCCGCCAAGGATGGGGTCGAGTGATGAGGTCAGAGCGACCGGGTTGCCGTTCTGCCAAATTCGACCGTCGCCTGGATTCACGCAGTCGCTCCCCGACTAGTCGGCTTCACGAGACTGACCGTTTTTGGAAGCGGCAAGGCCAAACCCGTGAATTAGTCAGAAATACTAAGGAATTAGCCGGAAATCCATTAGATTTGCCGATTTGCCCTCCGTTCGGTTTAACGCGTTTAACTTCTAACGACGGTCCGCCGCCCTCTAACGGTTATCCGCCGCCCTCTGACGGTGGTCGTTAGAGCTCTAACGGTCGTCCGCCGCCCTCCCACGGTGGTCGTTAGAGCTCTAACGGTTGTCCGCCGCCCTCCCACGGTGGTCGTTAGAGCTCTAACGGTCGTCCGCCGCCCTCTGCCGGTGGTCGTTAGAGCTCTAACGGTCGTCCGCCGCCCTCCGACGGTGGTCATCAGAGCTCTAACGGTCGTCCGCCGCCCTCCCACGATGGTCATCAGAGCTAAGGATGCCGCAACCAGAGTTCGAAGGTTTGCGGCTGTGTTCGTGCGGTTTCGTGTGACTTGGTGGATCGTTCTTGTCCGAGCGAAGAACGCGACTCAGACAACTAACTATGTCGTTGACAAGAAGTGACGGTCGGCTTACTCTTGTTCCAACGTTGGCTTTAATCTCGGATGTGTAAAGATCGTTCGCATTTGCTCCTCATTCAATTCAAAACGCAACTGGCGCGCGCAACCAAATGAGCCCGGAAGAACAGTCATCATCGGCCGGTTCAGACCAGAGCGAGGTTTCGGACGCGTCCAACGCTGCGGCGCAACCTTGTGTCCTGCTGGTCGAAGACGATCGCTCAGTCCGTCGCTATCTCGAAGTGACTTTGCAGCGCTCCGGCTATCGTGTGGTCACGGCTGGTGATGGGCTCGAAGCTATGAAGCTCGCGCTTTCTTCCGACATCGACGTCGTGGTTACCGACGCCGTCATGCCCCATTTGAGTGGCCAGGAACTGGCGCGCTTCCTGCGCAGCAATCAGAAGCTTTCCCATCTTCCTATCGTGTTGTTAACCGGGCAGGAAAACAAAGAAGCAGCCGCGTCGGCGGAGGATCTGATCGACGTGTTCCTTTATAAGCCGGTGCGGGCGGAAGAATTGAAGAATTGCTTAGCCGGGCTGCTAAGCCCAAGCCGATAGCAGCACGGTGCAATAGCCCTCGGTGAAGGGTATTGACAAGCGTGATACAGTCCTAGGCCGACGCAAGGTTAAATCGACTCACCAAGACCCAATACACTCACTAAGAGTGACACGGAGGCCCAACCCATGATGATTCTATTTGAAGGACTCTTTGATGGCACTGCCGGCCACGCCCTGCTCGTGGGGATCGGCGCCGTAGGTGCATTGATTGTGGGAATATTGACGCGCGGTGGTTGGCGCAAGATTCAAGACTTAATGCGCAAAATCCCAAAGTAAACTATCTCCTGACCCCGAAGCCTCGCCGGCCCAGCCAAACGGATCAACTTCGAAAGCCTGTCAGAAGTTTATCCCTGCGCGCTGTTTGCAGCACCGAGCAACTGACTCAGGGGCGTGTATTCCCGTCCCTGTGCTAAAGCAACCGCTTCGTACGTTAACTTTCCGTCGTACGTGTTCACTCCCGCAGCCAAACCCGGATCACTCAACACCGCAGCTTTGAAACCACTGTTTGCCAACTTCAGTGCATAAGGAAGAGTAGCGTTAGTCAAGGCGAAGGTTGAAGTGCGCGGCACCGCGCCGGGCATGTTGGCGACACAGTAATGCAGCACGCCCTCGACATAATAAGTCGGCGCCGAATGAGTCGTTGGGTGCGTGGTCTCGACACAGCCGCCCTGGTCGACAGCCACGTCAACGATGACCGCGCCATCGGTTACGTCCGTGAGCATCTTGCGGGTAACCAATCTGGGAGCGGCCGCCCCTGGCACCAGCACCGCGCCGATAATCAGATCGGCCTGCGCGACCGCGTCGTGAATCATGTAAGCGCTCGACGCCAGCGTGGCGATCTTTGAGAGAAAGATGTCGTCCAGCTCGCGCAACCGATCGAGATTGTTGTCGATGATCGTAACGTGTGCGCCCATGCCGACCGCGATCTTCGCGGCGTTGGTTCCGACCACGCCACCGCCAATGATTACCACGCGCGCAGCCGGCACACCCGGCACTCCTCCCAGCAGAATGCCGCGCCCGCCGCTCATCTTTTCCAAATAGTGCGCGCCCACCTGGATCGCCATGCGGCCGGCGACCTCAGACATCGGCGTCAGCAGCGGCAGCGTCCCGCGCCGATCCGTTATCGTCTCGTAAGCAACGCCGGTCACTCTTCGCTGCAACAACTGTTCGGTCAATTCATGATCGGGAGCGAGATGAAGATAAGTGAACAGCAACTGCCCGGCTCGCATCCGCGGATATTCCGGCGCAATCGGTTCTTTCACTTTCACGATCATCTCACCCTCAGCCCAGACATTGTCGGCCGTATCAATGATGGTGGCGCCGGCTCGGGTGTACAAAGAATCTTCAAATCCGGATCCTTCACCGGCAGTTGTTTCCACCAGTACGCGATGGCCAGCGTCAGTTAACGCGCGCACGCCCGCGGGAGTCAGGCCGACACGATATTCGTTGTCCTTGATCTCTTTCGGAAGTCCAATGATCACGTTTTCTGCTCCAGATGATTTAGTTTTCGCTTATGGTTTTCCTTTTGGCGATGGTTGCGGCGTTGCTTTCGGTTGGGGCGCCGGCTCGATCTTTATGCTGTTGCGAATCAGGTCCCACGCCGGAGCTATCTTCACGAGGTCCCTGTCTGAAGTGAAGATCGACAGGTTGACCAATCTGTATGAGATGATCCGAAAATAAGAATCCAGGCCTCCCGGTTGACCATCCAGTACCGCGCGGACGCGTGCTCCGGCCGCATCGCCACCGCCAATCTGAGTGGTGACAATGGAGCGTTTGGGGTGCATGCCGGCCTGCTCGAGCTGATTCGCGAATTCATCCACGTACTGATCCTGAAATAATTTCTGAGCGTGTGCTTCCTTTTCCGGCGTTTTCAACCATTCACGCGGCGTGCGAATGCGAATGACTACGTCACCTTGCGCCAACTCAAGAAACTGCATTTGTCCGGAGCTCTTATCGGCGATCTGCCAGTTGGCCGGATAGTCGAATGACAAGCCATCCTTGGCAAACTGTTTGACGTTGGGATCCTGGGCGAAAGCGCTGACGACGACTAACAGCGAGGCCGTCGCGAAAATCAGTATTCGTAACAATCTCATTTCTCCTCCTCGAAATCGGTCGCTCATATTAACGCGTTTTCATCCAATCAACACAGCGCTGAAGGTGCCGGCGCATGTTTTCCGGGTCATCATGATGTATCCGGCCATGACCCGGCAAAACCCATTCGAAATCCCACGCAGCATAATTGTCCAAAAGTTTTTCCATTGAGCGCGTCTGCTCGGCCCACGAATACCAGCACGCGCTGCGAAACGCAGTCAGAGTTTTCCGGTTAGGCGACCACGCCAAATGATCCCCAGTGAACAGAAACTTGTGCCGGTAAAGCAGCACTGCGTGTCCACGCGTATGGCCGGGAACCGGAATCGCCAACAAATCCTGATCGAGTTTGAATGTTTCGGATCCCCGAAGCACACGCTCGATTCCAAGTCGCGCGGCGCCGTCATCCGCATGCATCACGCGTTTACAGTTAAATCTGTCGGCGAAACGTTCATGATCCGCGATGTCGTCCTTGTGAGTCAGAAACATCGTGCTGACTCCGCCCATGGCCGCGATCCTTTTGACCAACTGCGTGGCAAAGCGAGGTGAGTCTATCAGGACGTTGCCGCCTTCACTTTCCGGACGAACGATCAGGTAACTCCACGCGCCAAAACTTGATTCCGCGGTAAAGCCACAGAAGTAAACATTCTCAGCAATCTGCGTGGGATAGGCATCGATGCCTATGTGCGCATCATGATGTTCGATCGTTCCGATCGAGCCGGTCGGGCAGGCGACGAGCGCCATCAAAGCCCTCTTCGTTTCGTCTTCACCCGTGGGCTGACGTTGCACAATCGAAGCGTCGCCCGCTTCGATAAATGTTGCCGGAGCAATTTGGCGGCAAGCGTCACAGTCGATGCACGTCGAATCGACGAAGAAATCCCCGGGAACATTTTCCGATAGGCGTAAAGCTGGATTAGCCATCACTAAATGAAGTCAGTACCCACCTGCATTAGCGGGGGTAGTCATTAGATTAACTGGGGCCGCGGTCTGAAAAACATGATGAGCTACGATTGCCCGGAGTTCAAGCGAGGTTTTCCAAGTTCGCGGCTCTGCCGCAGCACGGTGAAGGGATCCAATTCTTGTTGGATAGTGATCGCCAAATCGTCAGCCAACAAAATCGACGAAGATCGAGTTTGTGTAATGGTGGTGGAGTTCAGTTAGGCGAGCCCTTCACTCTTGCCCCTGCCAGCACTCGCGCTTATTATCACGACATGAGTTATCAGGACATCATCACAATCGAGCCGGGGAAACGGGGCGGCAAGCCTTGCATTCGCGGTATGCGCATCACGGTTTACGATGTGCTGGAATACCTCGCTTCGGGAATGTCGCAGGAAGAGGTTCTCGCAGACTTTCCATACCTCACGAAAGAAGACATTCTCGCATGTCTCAGCTATGCGGCGGATCGTGAGAAACGCTTGATGGTGGTCGAGGCGTGAAACTGCTCTTTGACCAGAACCTCTCGCCAAAATTGGTCACGCGCCTGGCTGATCTTTACCCTGATTCGAATCACGTATACCACCTCGGCATCGACCTAGCTCCAGACAACGAAATGCGGGAGTACGCAGGTCGCGAGGGTTTCGTGATCGTCACCAAAGACTCAGACTTCAGTGACCTCTGCATACTGCTGGGCTTTCCTCCGAAAGTAATTTGGATACGCCGCGGCAATTGCAGCAGTCGGGACATCGAATCGATACTTCGCGATCACAACTCTGATATCGAAGCCCTTGATCGTGACGAGGTCATGGGAATTCTGACTTTGTTCTAGCTCCTGCTGGGCTCATCCCTCAAATACCTTGAACTGGGAAAATCGTCGCCGAGAGCTTTCAAGGCATGGCATGTCCGCCGGCACCAGCCATCACGATTATGTAAGCCGTCCTGCTGCCGCCCGAATATCCTGAATAGACAAATGGCAACCCGGGAGTAGTGGCTTCCTTCGTCATACCGATATCGGCATTGGTTACGCCGGGTGCATAGATCATGTAGTGCGCCGGAAACTCGGTGGTCGAGAGCTGCCCGGATTTCGGATCGAACTTTACATCGCCCGCCAGCATGTACGCGATACCCGTTTTGGCTGGACTGTGAAAGCGGCCTTGAGCAAAGCCCTCGTCAATATCGCGCGTGATCTCGGCGGCGGATTTCTGTTGCGCAAGTAATTCTCCGACACGCAACATCACCGGCAGGATCGTTCTGCTGCCCTCAGGATCCCAGCAGGTCGGATGTACCGCGGTATCGCCGTTTTGGATCCCATCGCGATTGACCATGCAGTTGAAGCCGTTCGTTCCCGTCCGAGCTTTTTCGTAACCGTGCTTGCCGAATACGAAGACTGTCGCCCCACTGCGTAAGTGAGCGGGACCCGCCTTAAGAGCCAGTTCGATTTCCTTTTCTGGCGCTAACAATGCTTGCGACAGAATTTCCCCGCCCGCTTTGATCTCGCCAAGTGAAAGCCCGCCGCCAGCAATCAGAACGCACGGTATCAGCAGATGCCGTAACATTTGGATTTCCTTCCTGTTTGTGGGATTCAGAATCGAGCAGGCACTCCTGCGCGTTTCACTCTAGTTTGTTGGCTACTTCGTTGGGCAAGTAGCTTCGGAATATGTAGTCTGATCCCGGACTGACGGTGTGGCAGGTCTGGCAGTTCTCAAGCTTGCCCTGTTCCAGCACTTTGGTTCCGGTCCCATCACCACCATGTATTACCAATCGCTGCTGGGAGGATTGAATCCCTTCCCGCATTTCAAATCAAGGATCGATACCGACTGATCGCGTTTGTTAGCGCCAGCGCTATCGCGAGGCAACGTTGAAACAGGAACCTTCGCGCACCGGGGCAGTAGCCCGACCGTAAGGGAGGGCGTATGGCGGAACGTTGCGACGCCCTCCCCGACGGTCGCCACGTGTGCTGACGCAGCTCTCATCCTTACGGCTTCTTCGGCGGCGCCGGTTTCAGCGCCGGGGGAGTTTCCGGCTTCTTCGGCTCCTCTTCGGGCTTGTCTGGCGGAAAATCTTTTTCGTCGATGTCGATGATCTTTACTTCCGCGCCGAACTTACGATAACCGCGGAACAGGATTTCATTCCGAGTCTCCTCGGTCTGACCGCGATCCCGGGAAGTGAGTTGCACCACTGCGCGCGATGGCAGCAGGTGTTCTTTCTCATTGATCGCGACCCACTCGTAATCAATTAGTTTGCTGGCCGCGGTAATCGGAAAGCCGGGATCGATTTCCGTGCTGATGTCTTCGATTCGCAGCACGCGATTGTTTTCCCGGTCGATCCAAATTCGGCCACGATAGCCCGCGATGGTTGACCGCATTAAGGCGCCGCGCTCGCCGTATCCCAGAGTCTCGTGCGAAAACTGTTTCTTAACTTCGTATTCATAGACGATCGTTCGCCGTCCGCGCAAAGTGTCAGTGTCCACCATATTGAACTCAGCCCGGCTTTCGGGCTTGAAGAGATCGCTCAGCGCGGTCACGTATTCGCCGGTTGAAATCGTCCCGCCAAGTTTCATCCCATAACCCTGACCCTCAGTCGCGGGTATGCCGTCTACGGAAAGCAACTTGTAATCTTCACCCGCGCTTTGACGATAGCTGACGGCAAGGCTCAAACGATCGTAGACCGCCCAATTCTTGCTCTGCCCGAAGGCACGCGAACGCGTAATCTGTTGCTTGACGAGGTAGTCCGGCATGGTCTCGGCCGCGCCGAGCGTTGCCTTTCGAGTTCGTTCAAGCAGTTCCAGTCCCTCAGTTGTCGGAGGCAAAGACGCAACCACCGGATTCGAACGACGGCGATCAGCTTCAGCCAGCGTCCGCTGCAACGCGGCATCATTGCCACTCTTCGTAGCCACGAGCGATCGCAGGCCATCGGTCAACGGAAAAGCGATGCCGCGCTTTCTAATGTCGTCGACCAGTTTGTCTTTCGCTTCCGGATGCTTCGGCAATTGGTAGAGCAGCTGCACGAACTCCTGATTCGTTAGCGGCGGCCCTTGTTGCAGGTCGGTCGCCTGCGGGAACGGCGTGCTGTTGGCTTGCGCAGAGGCTGAAGAAACAAATGAGCCGACGCAGAATGTCAGAAGTGAAAAGATCGCCACCCGCGCGAATGCGCCGAATAAAGAATTGATGTAGTTCAAAATTACCTTCCGTCGAAATACCAGCTTAATGAAAAATTATCTAACGACTCCACGTCAACGGCGCGATGATTTTCGAAAGCGTGTCGGGTTTTGATTGATCACGTTCGAGCACCGGATACTTCTCGCCTTCACCGTACGCCACCTGATAAGGCGCGACATGACCTTCGTTGTCGAGGAGCAGCTCGATTCGTCTTTGCCGGGTATCGGTCGTCGCTCTCACAATGTCACGCAGGACTTCCGGCGAATAGGCCTTGCCGTTAACCGCTAGTATTTTCATGCCCGGACCGATGCCGGCTTTCGCTGCGGGCATGCCCTCGATCACGTCCGCAATCGAGCCGTCCTCGTTAAGGCGCAACCCAATGGAATAGCCCATTTCTGTGCCGTGCCGCACCTGCTCCAGGTCTCTCAAAAATCCGCTCGGCGTCGTGTCATACGCCAGTTTCCAACCGCCCCTTTCGATGCCGGTGAGCGGCGCATGGAAGTCTGTTGAGTTCAAACGCGTCAGCAAAAAATTTCGCCAGTCGAATGCCGCGACATCGTTCAAAGTCGCGACCACGTCGTCGAATCCATAGGTTTTGACCATCGGCGGCGAGCTGGGCGCGCCGTGAAATCGCTTGCAGAAATCGTCGAGCGAGCGCTTGCCTCCACTCAGCTCGCGAATTTTCGTGTCCGTGTCCAGCCAGATCAGCCAGCCTTCGTCGTAAAAATCTACGCTGCGGCGCAGTGAAGTCCATTCACCGGGCGCGCCGTACAGGACCTGGGCCGCGATCGTGGTATCAATCAGCGGTCGCCATAGACGACCGGGCTTGTGATCGAGATCGGCGCCGATTTGCGCGAGGTGTTCGCGATACTGCTGCGGCGTCCACAGACCGCTGCGGGCCGAAAGCAAATTGCCGAGGTACTGTGTCAGACCTTCGTAAACCCAGAGCAGCTCGCCCTTCATCGGCTCCTGATAATTCGGCGTCGCCAATCCGGCCGGCCGGCGGAACTTCCCATTCCATGAGTGCACAAACTCATGCGGCAGCACCCCAAGCGAGACGTCGCGCAACGCCGGGTCGAGCAGCGAGCGCTCAGCCACGCGACTGTCGTTCGATTCGTGATGCTCGAGTCCGAAGTGCGCCGTGTGATCGCTCAGTGTCAGTAGAAAGTGATAGTGCGTATAGTGGGTCGCGCCGAATAGGGAAACAGCTTCGGTGACGACGCGCTTCAAAGTGGTAATCAGCTCCGGACTAATTGCAAGATCGGCGAGATTGTCAGCGGCGATATCGATCTCGTTCGGCGGATTCGCCGCCAGGGGAATGACCAGAAAGTACTCACCTGTGAGCACCGGCGAATCGACGAGCCGTTCGAGTGAGACAGGAACAAACTCAACTTTGCTCGGTGACTGGCTGGCGATCGGAAGAGAGGTGCCGAACTTCCAACCCGGCGGCAAACTCAGATTGGTTTTGAAAGTAACGTTGCTGATGTTCGAACCTTCAGGATAGAGCAGCAATTGGTTCCAGGTCACGATCACGAGATGTGAAGTCGCCGAGGCTCCGGCTGTAAAGCCGCCGGCAAACGTCGGCGAAAGAAAATCAAGCGCCACCTCGAGTACCCTGGCGCCTGCGGGTACTTCAAGATGAAACGCGTACATATCGACATCGTCGCGCCGCCACGGAATCGTCTGGCCTCCCGCCGTCAGCTTCAAACCGGCGAGATTGACGATCGGCCCCGTCGGTCCGTGCTCACCGGGAATCCATTTCGGATAAACCAGCGTCAACGGTCCCGGCGCCACCGGCATGGTCATGCGCGCATGGAAAAGTTTCCGTGGCGCCTCGGTAGCGTCGACACTGAGCGTGATGGCGGCCACAGGTGGACTATCAAACCGAGGTTTGGTGGCGACGGATTGAGAATGAATCAGGACTGCTACGAAAGCAGCGAGTAACAGGGAGCTAGACCTGCGTCTCATTTTGTATCTCCGTGAGCGGGTTTATGAAGAAACATGATAAGCGAGCGAAGGTGCTGTCGCATAATAGGAAGAATCGGATCGCGGACATCCCTGTCCGCCAGCTTGCGCAGCAAGCTTAGTTTCCACTGAGTAGTGTCTTAGTTTGTTTTCGCGTTTCTTTCCGCTCGGACAAGAACGATCCACGAAATCACACGAACCGCACGAACAAAACCGGTCCTTCTTCGTGTAATTTCGTGGATTCTCTTAATCTGGAGCGCAAACTGGCGGACAGGATGTCCGCGCTCCGTTATCTGCAGAAGCGTTGGATGGCCTGTGAAAGAATCTCAACGCAGCGATCGAGTTGATCGACCGGCACGAATTCTCCGGTGCGATGAGCCACGCGGATGTCGCCGGGACCGAAGACGACGGCCTCGGCTCCGAGATCGATCAGGCTCGGCGCTTCGGTGCCAAACGCAACCGCCCCCGATTCCTGGCCCGAAGATTCTTCCAGAAACTGCACCAGCGGAGAATTGGCGCGCGTCTCGAAACTTTCATCCGCCCGAGCGGCGTCGATCTCACAAACAAAATCGGCGTCCTGCTGGTGCAACTTTGCGGCGGCTTGCCTCACGAGGTCCAGGGCGTAGTCAGACTCTTGTCCCGGAATCGTCCGCCACTCGAGAGTGAAGCGGCATTCTCCCGCGATGACATTCTTCGCCGTCCCGCCCTCGATCAAACCGACATTCATGGTGGTGTAGGGCGGATCGAAACCGGCGCGCTGATCCCGCTTCAGCTCAGCGGCGATTTGTTCGATGTGTCCAATCAAACGCGCCGCGCGAAAGATTGCCGAGGCGCCGATTTGTGGGTAGGCGCTGTGTGCTTCGCGACCGCGTACGGTAATCTCGGCCAGGCAATACCCTTTGCCGGCGCGCATGGGTTGCAGCGAAGTGGGCTCGCCGACGATGGCATAACGCGCAGTGAACGGCTTGGCTGCGGCCAAACGCTTGGCGCCGAGACAGCCGATCTCTTCATCGGCGGTGAACACCAGCGCCAGAGGCTTTTTCAACTTTGATAGATCGATATTCTCAATCGCAGTGAGAGCTGCGGCGATGAATGCTTTCGTGTCGCACGCGCCGCGGCCCAGGAGCTTCCCATTTTTTTCGGTGAGGCGCAGTGCCTCGATCCAGGCAGGATGGTAAGGCACTGTGTCGGTGTGTCCGACGAGGGCGAGTTCGACAATTGAGTCTGCTGCAGTTGAAGTCTGTGCCACCAGGTTTATCTTCTCAACTCCGGTATCATCGAAATAAGGGAGTTGCTTCGTCTTGAACCCGGCGGCCTCGCAACGCGTGGCGAGATAGGAAATGATCTCCGTGTTGGAGCGCTGAGAGACTGAGTCGATAGCGACAAGATCTTTTAGAGTGTCTTCAACTTTCATTTCAATCAATGCAGAAGCGGGGGCAAGCCCACCTTCCTTACCTGAGAGGTTAATTCAGTTATTTCTCTTCATCTGACTTGATAGCCTTTCGATCTTCAAGAAATTAATCGCATGAAAGAAACTCGAGGTCAGGAAGGGGGCTTGCCCCCTCTCCTAAACTTCCGGCGCCTTGCTCATCAACTCCAAAGTCTTTTTTGTAAATCACTAAACCTCTCGATAATTTCTTCCTGCACCAGATGTTGACCCTCTGAGACGATTGGCTTCCCGCCCACCACGACCTCGCGCATCCCGGCGCGCGACAGAGAAAACACAATGTTGGCAAGCAGATCATCAGTCGAAGCGCCGGCGATGGCAGGATCATCGAGCGCGACGGTGAAAAAGTCCGCTGCCTTGCCGGGCTCGAGTGTGCCGCCCGGCGCGCCAATGCTGCGCGCGCCGTTCCTGGTCGCGCAATCGAATAAGAGAACAGCGAGTGATGATGACACGCCCTCCCTGACGGTCGGGCTACTGCCCCGCTCGAGCACGGCGCGTTCGAGCTTCTGCAGGCGCAAGTGATACTCGAGCTCGCGGGCGTCCTCCAGCAAATCGATCTGAGCGTGACTGTCGGTGCCCAGACAGATCGGTACGTCGTGCTTGAAATATTCGTCGGCGGGCACCACGCCGTCGCCGAGGTTGCGCTCGGTGGTGGGACACGCGCATACCATCGCACCGGTACGCGCAAACGAAGCAATTGCTTTCGGCGTCACATGAATCGCATGCACGGCGGTGAAGCTTTCGCTGAGCAGCCCTTCGGTTTGCAGCAATGCGACCGGCGTGCGGCCATACTCTTCGACACACGCTGAGACTTCCGCCGGTTGTTCGGCGAGGTGCATGTGTACTTTCAGATTGGTTTGGTTCGCATGCGCGATTACTTTCTGCAGATAGTCGAGCGGCACGGCACGCACACTGTGGGGCGCAACTCCAACCCAAACGCTCGGGGCAGTAGCCCGACCGTCAGGGAGGGCTCCGCGTTCATCTTGAGTTGGTGAGCCCTCCCTGACGGTCGGGCTACTGCCCCGATCAAGGTCCGTCATTAGTTTATCCAGATTCTTCAAATAGATTTCAGGATCCTTTTCGATGAATCGCGCTTGTCTTGGATTCGGCTCAGTCTGAAAACCCGAGCGCGCATAAGCGACTCTCAACAAGGCGATGCGCAAACCCACATCCCCAGCCGCGCGCGCGACTTCTTTTGCCAGCAGATTAGGATCGTCATAAGCCGTGCCGTCCGGCTGGTGGTGAAGATAGTGAAACTCGCCGACCGCGGTGATGCCGTGCAGGGCCATTTCGAGAAACGCCATGCGGGAAGCGTCGTAGATGTCTTCCGGCGTCAGGCGCGTGGCCGCCGAATACATCATCTCTCGCCACGTCCAAAAACTGTCCTGCTGGTTGCTGGTGCGGTACTCGGTTCTTCCTCTCAGCACGCGTTGAAAAGCGTGTGAGTGCGAGTTGACCATTCCCGGCAGCAGCGCCCGGTTCGAGAGGTTAATTCGCTTTTCGTCTTTCAATTCATCGATGCGGGCCAGCCTGACGATGGTGCCGGAGGAATCGCTTACGAGCGCCAACCCGCTTTCGAATTTACCGCCGGTGAAAATTAGATCCGGCAGCCAGGCGATTAGAGATTCCATGTTTGAATTCGAGGGCATAGCGCCACTTAACCACGCTGGCGATTCAAATTGAGAAGTCTCACCACCAGCGAAGGGCGCGGCGGCGCCGGTACTGCCGCGGCCTCTTCTTTTGTCAGCGCCCGGCGGCGCAGCAGCTCTAACTTCAAACTTTCTTCACCGCGTTTCATGGTCCAGTTGTGATTCGATCGAAAGATCGGCTTTAGTAGAAACGAAAGCTTATCAACGATTGGTTTGTTCGCGCGAATCGTCCAATCGTAAGTGACGTTGACGAACGGTCCGTCCTGCTTGAATGTCCAAATGCCTTTTCCTTCAAGGTCTCCGGTCGCGTCCATCGTAAAGCCATTTGGATAACAAGATTCCGTGGTGCGAAAGCTGATGCACAAAGTGTAAGGCAACCAACCGCCAGCCCGCAGTCTGACTAGCTTGCCGACTCCGCCCTCGCTCCCTGGCTCGATCTCTTTCACTTCGAAATAGACGCTGGGCCACCACGCGGAGAGAGAGACCGCGTCCTCGATAATGTCGGCGACTTCCTTGACGTTGCCTTCGACGCGCCAGCGATCGATGAAATGATAATCGTTTGAGGACATGTACCCCGAGAACTGCGAAAAACGATTTCGGAAGGCGCGATGTTAGATTGAGTCGGCCATAGCGGCAAGCTGAAACTGAGTGGGTTTGAAGCCGGCGCGTCAGCAGGGGCGACACGCGCCTCACTCCGCTGTCGTTCAACACGCACGCCAATTCTTTAATCACGAGTGCTTGCGAGTCTGGCCCTCCCTGACAGTCGGGCTTCTGACACTGGACCGCGAGACTTTGCTGGTATCAATGAAATCTTCGGCGAGCTTTCGAATTTCGTCCAGCGACGAATCAGACAGGATATTGAAGCGACGTATCTCGCATCCCGCCGGCAGTTCATGGACCATCAACGAGTCGGTTATTACGAGGGCCGCGGATTTGAGGCCTCGCTGCCAACCTCGTTCCTGCGGATTCCGAAAACTAAGCGAATCAGGGTCGAGTCCGGCGGCAACCAAAACTGTGCGCGCCCAGCGGAGAAATTCCGGCCAGCGAGACACGATGGCGATCAGCGAGTCGGCTGCCGGCCGCGCCTGACCCTGAAGCGATTCTGGTATTGACCGAGAGCGCAACGTCCCTATATCAGTGCCCGATGGCAGCGCGGCACGGACTGCTTCAATCTGGCCATACATCGCGACCGGCACGGCACCTGTTAACACATCAGCGCGACCACAGTCATCAAGACCGGCGCCGGCCGTATGAATCGTTGTCGCTTCTTCGATCTCATTCAACAGGATCCGTCGGAGCTCTGGATCAGGTTCGATTAACAGAAAATGATCGGGCGGTTGCAGCGCCAGCCAGTGCTGTAGACGCGACTGGAGCTCGCGCAATGAATGTCCATGAGTGCGGGCTGTCTTGAAGAACTTCGCGATCATTTCGTCCAGGCCGAGATTGCCTGTGCGGTCGGCCGAACGTCCGCGAACGTAGACTCCGCTGCCTTTGCGAACCTCGACCCAACCACTCCGATCCAGTTCGCGATACGCGGCGCTAACGGTGTTTGAATGAATGCGAAAGCGACGAGCTAACTCGCGCGTGCTGGGGAGCTTTTGTCTTGCCTTCAAATCACCGCTGAGTATTCCCAGCCGAATTTGCGTGACTAATTGCTCGCGCAGAGGAACTTCGCTGCTTCTTGAAAGCCACAGCCGCATGGTGGGCGGAGAATAGCATAAGCAAACAATGCAATGCTCGTTCTTGGTGCCTGGTGCTCGGCTTAGTTCTCACAAAAATTAGCCGGTCCGTTTTTCGGTTGCTTTCAGCCTTCGGTCCCGGAGGGACCAAATCTTTGTAGAACCAAGAACCCAGAACTTTGAAGCTCCAGAGGAGCGAAACACTTGCCTTTGCTGAAAGACACATTGCGCTCCTCGGGAGCTAAAGAGTTCTTTCCGGCGACGCGAGCTATAAACATTTGGCCGCTCCGAGGCCAGGGCAAGATTTGGGTTGGAACTTTAGGGAGAGCACATAAGTCGCTGTAGAATGATTGCCGTCAATGGACGGTCTGTCTGCATCGTTGGCGGTCTTGACCGCGATGATTACGCCCGCCGTGCTGATATCAGCCAGCGGGACGATGATCCTGTCGACTTCGACACGACTGGGCCGCGTGGTTGACCGCGTGCGTTCGCTTTCAGATCGCTTGCAGGAACTTCCTCACGACGACCCGAAAACAGATTTTCTTGAAGAGAAGCGAGCGATGTTATTCGATCAACTGGACAAGTTAACCAGCCGCTCACGTCTGCTTCAGCGAGCGCTGACAACCTTCTATCTGGCGGTCGGCGTGTTCGTGGCCACGAGTGTGGCGATCGGCGTCGTATCATTCTTCAGCGCGCGGTGGGCCTTTATACCCGTGGTGTTGGGATTGATCGGCGCGTTCTTTCTTTTCTATGGCAGTATGCTCTTGGTTTTCGAAGCGCGCCTGGCGCTCAGCACTACGCACGCGGAAATGGATTTCATCTGGCGCACCAGCAAACGTTTGGTGCCGCCTGAGCTGGTCGAGCAGCACAAAACCCACTATGTTCATTTCCGAAAGAAGAGCGACAATCCGTGAGTACTGAGTCAAGCATGATTGAGGCTTCGTATCTTCGGCTGCGGCGCAGCGGCGAGTTCCGGCGTCGCGTCGCAGAGCTGGAAGCTTTGCTCGAGCGTTGCACGGTTTGTCCGCGGGACTGCCTGAACAACAGGTTGAAAGACGAAATTGCCGCGTGTTATTCGGGAAGGCTGCCGATCGTTTCTTCCTATACGCCGCACTTTGGCGAAGAGCCGCCGCTGGTCGGCACGCGCGGGGCCGGCAACATCTTCTTTGGGAACTGCAACCTGCGCTGCGTCTACTGCCAGAACTATCAGATCTCCCAGACCCACAAAGCGCAAATCAAAAACGAAGTGACGCATGAGCGCCTGGCCGAGATGATGTTGGAGCTGCAAGCACGCGGATGTCATAACATCAACTTTGTCTCGCCCACGCATTTCGCGCCGCAGATGGCGCGCGCGATTTTGCTCGCTGCCGACCAGGGTCTGCATCTCCCGATTGTCTATAACACGAACGCGTACGATTCAGTCGAAGTGCTAAAGCTCCTCGACGGTGTCGTCGATGTCTACTTACCGGATTTGAAGTACGCAGAGGACGAGGCGGGTTACCTCTATTCAAAGGTGCGCGGTTATCGCGAATGCTCGCGCGCGGCGATCGCCGAGATGTACCGGCAGATGGGCCACGAACTTGTCTATGATCATGACGGGTTGCTGAAGCGAGGCCTGCTCATCCGCCTGTTGGTTCTGCCGAACGATATTGGCGGTGTGCGTGAATCGCTGCGTTGGATTCACGACGAACTTAGTCCGCGCGTCGCGGTGTCGCTGATGGCCCAGTACTACCCGACGAACGTGGCCGGAACAAACCAGCGCTACACTTTGCTGTCGCGGGCGATTAGAGAGACGGAATGGCTGCGCGCGGTCGCGGCATTGGATGAGTTAGGCATGGAAGAAGGCTGGATGCAGGAATACGACGGCGCCGCGTTTTACTATCGTCCCGACTTTGACGATGCCGCGACTCCGTTTCGTGACATTCGTGATTTCCCAACTTAGGTTGTAGGTTACGAGGGCTGTGTCTACAAACCCCTCCGGGCCCAAAAAGTGCTTAACCTTGCGTGAGTCTGCTCAAGCAAAACTCTAACCTTGCAGTCACGGAACGTTTCTGCTAACGACACTAGGCGTTCTTCGTTTCAAGAATATTAAGCTGCCGTGGTTGTCACTGACAATGATCAATGCCGCTGGCGTTGCGGCAGTCCATGTAAGCGCTGAGGTCTCCGTTCCCGCATTCCTGCGAGTACTGGTTAATGCAACTGTCGAGCAACGCCCTTGCATTGTCACAGAAGTCCGGCTCTATGGACGGAGTCGGGATAGCATTGAGGCAACCCAAATACGAATTTCCAGCTCCATACCTGCAATCGCCTTCAGTTGGGTTGTAGGGATAGAATGGGTTATCACGGCAGCCATACAGCGAGCCCCAATAATTGCCGTCACAGGCGTAAACGTCATCGAAGTAGCTCGCGCGAGCCGGGACGCTAAAGAAGCAAACGACCAGGATGCTGATTGTCGCCAGTCGGGTCGTAATTAGGAACAGTCTCTTTATCATTGAACTCCTTTGTCCGAGGTGAAGCGAGATAAGCATTCTTATCTCTGTGTAATAAGGTAGGGAGTCACTGATTCTTGCTGAATGTTCTGACTCTCAAATTCACTAGTGAGTTAATCACACGAAGAGGCATGCGTCTGTGCGCTAACCCACATAGCGCAACCCGGCGCCAAAAAGAAGGAGAACTATCACAGTCTATGCAGAAACGAACGAATAGAAACGAAGCGCTTGTTTGTGATGTCTGTGGTAAAGAGGGTGCTCAGGTGCGTCACGTTACCCGAAGCTATGGCAAGGGCGCCCGCTTACTTGTAATTGAAAATGTCCCGGTAATCTCTTGCCCTCATTGCGGCGAGAGTTATATGACGGCGGCTACCCTCCATGAGATTGAGCGGATTAAACGTCAGCGGGTCAGGGTTGCGAGTAAACGGCCGGTTGCCGTCGCCGTCTTTGCTTGAGACGACAACACCTGCTCTGGCACCCTCTGGCTTTTCTTGTTTCCTTTATTACCCAGACAGTCTTCACAACCTCAGTCTTTTTTGCGTTCGGCTTTAAGTACTCGGTTGATTGTCGCTGGCAGCTTACTAATCTGCTCCGGCTTCCTCAGAAAAGCATCCACCCCAGCGCCCCAGGCTTCAGCCTCGCAATCGCTTCCGGAGAGCAGGACGATCGGCGTGCGGCGACGGTGGGTTATCTTACCGGCGCGCTGCGCCAGCTCCAGACCGCTGAGTCCCGGAAGATCGTTATCAACGACCAGCACATCATACTGGGCGTTGCCGGTAAGTTTTTCGAGCGCGCCGTAGCCATCAGAGCAAAGTTCAACGTGCCATTCTTTAGCAGCGAACATTTCGTCGACCATTTTGGCGATTTGCTGGTCGTCCGCAACATGGAGAATGGAGATGTGGGAACTCGCCCGTTCGCCACTCTGTTTTATCACTTTCTTTTTGATCTTTCTGGGCTGGGAAAAAAGATGGCTTCTTCGCGGCCGCACTGCGGATCTTGTCTTGAGCAAATCCTTATGCCGGCTGTTTATTAAAGCGATGAGACTCTGATGATGTCTGAAGCCAAGCAAGCGCGCGGCCTTAGTTACCGCTCCTCCGGCATCTTTCAGCGCGCGTTCGATAATCGCCTTTTCACTTTTCAGTACTTCTCGTTTGAACGAGAAGCCTTCCCAGGAGTGTTCCATCCCTTCAGAATCTTCCAGTTGCTCAGCAGCCCCCAACGCCTCGATGACTTGACGGGCACAGGCTATTAGGCGTTTGCCGGCTGAGGGATCCTGGGAACGCTGCAAGAGATCCGCCGCCGTTTGGTAAATCGAGGCCAACTCCGGCGCCATGGTTTGCTCGGCAAGCTCCTCAATAATGCTCAAGTTCGCGCGGCCCGCACCTTCCAAATCTCCGGCTGTCTCAGCAACTTCGACCGCGCGATCCAATAGCGCTTTCGAGCGTGAGTAGTTGCCAAGGCGGGCCAAGACGATGCCTTGAGTGGTTAAGGCCTCCGCCAGCAAAGCCTGCTCGCCACCGCGTTCGAGGGTCCTTACCGCCGATCGCACCGAGCGCTCGGCTTCTTGAACGCGTCTTTCAGCAAGAAATGTTCGGGCGCGCGTCTCATCAACCTGAGCGACTGATCCTCCATCATGTAACTCGAGAAAAAGGTTCCGCGCCCGATTTAGATGAGCGTGCGCCGCGTCGAACTTGCCAATAGTAGAAAACAACTCGCCCAGATTGTTCTCAACCCGAGCGCAATAGCGCTCATGTCCCGCTTCTTCAAAGTGATAACTAGCCGCGGCAAACTCGATTAGGGCTCGATCTAGATAATCTTCCCGATTCTCTGCGACAGCTAAACTCCTTAAGAGTACCGCGAAACCATTGTGGAAAGTCCCTTTGAGAGCGAGGTCCGCACTATGCTCCACGAGAGGTGCAGCTTGCTCGTAATATCGCAACGCGGCATTCAATCTCCCTGCCGTTCTTTCCACCAAGCCCGAACGAATGAGGACGCAGGCCTTAAGGTCGATATTCTCACTTCTCAGGCGACTCAATGCGCTGGCGAGATTTATCCTCGCTTCATCGAAGGCGCCTTCGCGCCAGTAGCAGATTGCGAGATCGGCATGTGCCTCGGCCACTCCCTCAGATTGCCCAAGCTCTTCAAATATCTCAAGACTCCGCGTTATCAGGTTCTTTGCCGTCTCCTGGCTACTCTCAGACTGGTGCGTCGTACCCAGCCATCCCGCCAAAGCGCCGACCCGGAGCAGTACACCGGCGCCCGTAGTGGCGTCGAGACGATCAATGATGGGTGAGCCGTGACGCTGTGGCCAAAACTCACTCAGTGCTTCGGACGCTGCTTCATACTCACCGGCCTTTTCGAATTGCTTGGCTAGCCCGCAGCAAAGCTGAGCTCGCTCTACAAGTGTTAGACCGCGAGTCTGCTGTTGAAGCGTTGCTAACTGAGATTGTAAGTTCATGTGAGGTCTACCTTTCTGTATACTCGATATAAAGTTTGCGGCTGCTAAAGAACGGGCTGCTAGCTCGCTCAACTGAAAAGCCAGGCGCCACCTCTGAAACCTGCTTCCTCTTGTTCGTTTCAAGGAAGAACCGTAACACCCATCAACGAAGATTAAGGAGATAAAACATGAAGAACCTAAAAAGATTGAGTGCTGCTGTCGTTTTGACGTTCGTGCTTAGCCTCTCCGCTTTCGCGGGCGAGATGAGCACGCCACCCTGCGCGCCGCCTGATCCCGGAATAATGGAAACGCCGCCCTGCGCCGCTGCTCCCCTGTCACCCGACGACTCGGCTGCGCCGGGCCAAACGGACACGCCACCCGCTTCGGACACTGTGGATATTGTTTCAGTTGTCGATGCGGCGATGAATCTGCTGCTGCTCTTTTAGCAGCGTCTTGATTTTCCGAAAGTTCTCAGTTGCCCTTGATAGCTTTCGCTGGCAACACGGTCTTAGTGTGTTTACCGATATCCGACAAGCTTGAGCTTCTCGATCCACACGACAAACTGAAGTCTGTCGAACATTTTTGAGAGTCTCCGGGTTGGGCCGGAGCCTGACGAGGAGGCCCTCAGAGTCGCGTAGCATAAACCCCGGCCTCAATCAATGCAACCATGTTTGCAATTTTGAGCTAAGCGGTTGACGAACGCCATCTTAGTGTCCGTGGCAACTGCCGGCGCAAGGCGGGCAGGATTAATGGAGGGCGAAAGTGCAGTGGGATCCAGAGTGGTCGAAGTGACGAATTGCTCGTGCGAATTCGTGGATCGTTATTCTCCAGCAAAGAAACGACGAAACCAACATCGGGTTACCGTTGTCTACCTTAGCCTTACTGCTTAGGTAGTTGAATCGGCGGACGCCTCTGCGGCGCGGCTTCCGGCTCTTCCGCGTCGATCATGCTGGCCAGCACATCTTTGTAGATCCGGATCTTGCCGTCTTGCTTCATGCGGTTCTGAACTGTCGTCAAGTAGTCTTCAAAGACCTGGTTCTTGCGTTCGGTGAGCGCGCTCTGCATTAGTGAGTCGCGCTGCTTACCAAACTCTGCCAGGTCCGCTTCCGTACGATTGTTGACCCCGATGACCAAATAATTCTCATTCAGAAAGACGGGCATCTTGAGCACTTCACCAGTCTTGGCGGCGTAGAGCGGATCATCCAGAAGCACGCTCGATCCGGAATCGCCGAGCGGCGTCGACAGCTTGTAGTTCGCTTCAGCCTTAGCTTCCAGCCCCAGCTTTACCGCGCCGGCTTTCAAATCTCCGGGTGCTTTGGCATTGGCGATCAGTTCTTTGGCCTTACCTTCCAACTGTGATTTCGCCTTTTCCTGCTTCACAGCCTGCGCCACCTTGTCCTTCACTTCGTCGAACTCCGGAATGCGCGGGCCTTTTTTCTCGACCAGCATCGGAATCGCAAAGCCGTTCTTGATTCCGGTGCGTTCGCCGACGTCGTTGGGATTATTCAGGGGTGCAATCGCTTCCTCGAATTGCTGCGAGCTGCCGATGTTGGGGACATCGTCGCCCGGTTTAACGAATGGCGTCTCGCGCACCACGTCAGCGGGCGCCATGTTGGCCTCTGCAGCAAACTCTTGTGCGACCTTCTGGGGATCCTTCGTCTCTTTCAAGCGATCCTGGGCGCGTTGGGCAATCTTCTGCGCGACCGTATAGCCACGGCGATTGCGGAGAGACACCAGCAACTCCGGCTTGGCATCATCGAAAGTTTTTGGCACTGGTTCGCCGCGACGCAGAATGTAATAAGCGTTCTTGTATTTGATTGCGTCGGTGACTTCACCGGGCTGGAGGTCGAGCACTTTCTGGTACGGGTCGTCCGCCTTGTTTGGACTCTTCTTCACCACGCCACTCACGCGTCCACCATTCGTGGCCGTGGTTGGATCCTCGGAATTACCCTTTGCCAATTCAGCGAATGCTTCTTCGGTCGTGGTTTCCTGGTCTCCGCGTGCCTTGGCGACCAGACCGTCGGCTTTGGCTTTGACCGTCGGGTCAAGATCCTGGCGCACAACTTTCAAGACGATCTGCTGGACCTTAACTCCCGCCTGCTTGAATTCAGGCTTCAGACTGTCGTACTCGTCGTGTAATTCCTTGTCTGATATTTGTAGTTTCTGGCCCGACTTATCCTGATCGATGAAAACGTACTTAATCTTTTTCTGCGGCACGCTGATGTTGTAGTCGGTTTTGTGTTTGTCGTAATACGCTTTCAACTCGTCATCCGTAGGTTGAATCTTCTCGGCCAGCTTATCGGCTGAAACCACCACGTAAGTCAGATCGAAGTTTGTATTCTTGCGCTTGTACTCCTGTTGCACTTCGTCTTCGGAAATGCGCACACTGGCCGACACGAAGGCCTCCAGCTTCTCGCGCGCAATGTCCTCGGCAACACCACGCTCAAAGACGCCCACGTCGCCGACTCGCTCCTGATACTTGCTCATGTCCAACTTGCCGGAAGCATCGGCCAGCAGAAACTTTCCGGTCGGGTCACTGAACATCTTGGCAATTCTCTCTTTGACTTCGGCTTCGGACGCGCCTAGGCCCAGCCGCGCAGCCTCCTGAACAGTCACTTTCTTCAATATCAAACCGTCGAGAATCCGTTCGTCGGTATAGCCCATCTGGGTCAAACTCACCTGTCCACCAAAACGACTGAATTGAGTTTGAATATTCTGCTTCTGCGTAGCGAAGTCGCCGACGGTGATTTCGGCGCCGTTCACATTCGCAAGCACCTCGGTGCTGCGGGTGGGTTCCAGAGCCGAAGAGTTGCCGTTGGGCCTGAAAAAGAGAACCAGACTGACCGCCATCAGCGCCACGAACCCCAGAATGAGGACTTTGCTTGTGCGTTCAAAGCGGCTTAGTTGTTTGAGCATGTATGTAAACCTTTTCCAAGTAATCCGAAACCATGAATTCTAGATGAGCGCACAGCAGGCTGCAACTTGCGGAGGCTCTCGGGACGTTTGGAGTACCGACTTCAGTCGGCTCGTCTTCGCCTGCCGCAAGCCGACTAAAGTCGGTACTCCGAACTTTCGTTTTTGCGTGGCTTGCAGCGCGAGTGATATTTTAACTGCGTAGATGCATTCACTCGCAACTTCGACACTGGCCTGGGTCGGCTTCTGTATTTTCATCCTGGTGATGCTGGCCATCGACCTGGGCTTGTTTAATCGCAAGCCCCACGAAATCAGTTACCGGAATGCGGCGATCTGGAGCGGCGTCTGGGTTGCACTGGCCCTGCTCTTCGCGGGACTGCTGTTTGGCCCGCTGGGATGGGAGTTGTTTGGCGCGGCCCGCCACCAAAAGGGGCTTGAGTTTCTTGCCGGTTATCTGATCGAACTCTCGCTTTCGGTCGACAATCTGTTTGTTTTCCTGCTCATCTTCTCGTATTTCAAGGTCCCTCCGAAATATCAGCACCGGGTTCTTTACTGGGGCGTGCTCGGCGCCCTGGTCATGCGGATCGCGATGATTATGCTCGGCACCGAGCTGATTGATCGCTTTCACTGGATTATCTATTTTTTTGGAGCGTTTCTGGTTTACACGGGCTTGCAAATGCTGCACGGAGGCGAAACCGAGATCCAGCCGGAAGACAACATCGTGGTGCGGTTTGTGTCGCGTTTCGTTCCGATCACGCGCCATTACGAGCGCCGGAAATTCTTTACTGTGGTTGATGGGAAACGCGTAGGCACCCTTTTATTGCTGGTGTTGGTCGTCGTTGAGGTAACCGACCTGGTTTTCGCGGTCGACTCGATTCCGGCAATCTTTGGCGTCACGACCGACCGTTTTATCGTTTACACCTCAAATGTCTTTGCGATTCTTGGCCTGCGCACCTTCTACTTCCTGCTGGCAGGGGTCGTCGAGAAGTTTCACTACCTCAAGATTGGCTTGGGCATTGTCCTTTGTTTTATTGGAGTTAAGATGCTGCTGCCGTTGCTAGCCAAGGTATTCGGCACCGTCTTCCACGCTCTGGGATACACAGCGATGGCGGACTGGGCACACGGAGTCGATGACATTCCAATTGGTATTGCGTTGGGAATCGTGGCGGCGGTGTTGTTAGCTTCCGTAGCGGCCTCACTCATTTGGCCCCAGAAGCACCAGCAGAAGAGTTCAGAGTAAATCGGACACCAGACACGACATCGCCCCGAAGGGTTGTTCCCTGCGGGGCGACGGAGCGCGCACCGGAAAGCTCCGGCAGCTATTTTTGGAAACGGTTCTTAAGCAACCTAAACTGTAGAGAGTCTCGGTGTTGACTCTTCGCTCGCCGAGAACCAAGTGTTAGGAGCCAGCGAGTACAGCCTTCCACTCATCTTGGTTATGCCCAAAGTTTAGCCCTTGGGTGCCTGTTTGGTCAAGTAGCAGGTTGACCGCACGTGATACATACAGGCCAATCTATCGCCTTCCTTACATTTGAATTACCCTTGTCAGATAAGAGGGGTCAGTAGCACCACGATCAGGGCGCAAATCAATGTGAGTGGTGTGCCTACTTTCACAAAATCCGCAAACTGATAACGCCCCGGGCCATAAACCAAAAGGTTACCGTGATGCCCAGTCGGCGTGAGAAATGCCACTACCAGCGCGGTCGGTGCGCGCGTCTTTCTCATTAGCCCCGCGGCTTTAGCCCGGTGAACTTAGTAACCACCGAAACCTGAAACCGTTTAACGCAACGACGGGTCACCGGGCTAAAGCCGCGGTGCTGATGAAAGAGGTTAATCGCGAATGGTTAGTAGTACTGCAAGCCTGGTCGGATGGATCGCGCCTAGCTTGAAAAAATTTTTCTGTTAAGCTTTGTCTCGATGGATATCACGATCAAAACGCCCCGCGATTTCAACTTTCGCCGCACCGTTCTCAGTCATGGCTGGTGCGCGCTTCAGCCGTTCGAGTTCGATGAGAAGAGTTGGAAATTGATTCGCGTGCTTGACCTGCAACAGGGTGCGCCCGTAACCGTGGAAATTTCATCGAACGGACGAGGAATCAAGATTAATACTTCGCGCCAGGTGGGAAAGAAGGCGGCCAGCCGGATTGAACGCGATGTCCGTCATATGTTCCGTCTGGACGATGACCTGCGCGAATTTTACCAGACTGTAACGGGTAATCCCGATTTCGCCTGGGTGGCGCAAGAGGGCGCCGGACGACTGTTACGATCGCCGACAGTCTTTGAGGATCTCGTGAAAATGATTTGCACCACGAATTGTTCCTGGGCGCTGACGGAAAAAATGGTGAGCGGACTGGCGAGCCAGCTCGGCCGCGAATCTGCAGACGGCCGGAGATCTTTTCCTACGGCCGCAGCCATGGCAGAAAAGCCGGCAAAGTTTTTTCGCGATCAGATTCGCTCAGGCTACCGGGCGCCGTATTTGGCTGAGCTGGCGCAGCGAGTCGCGTCCGGATCGCTCAACGTCGAGGCCTGGCTTACCACCGAACTACCGTTGCCTGATCTGATCAAAGAAATGAAAAGCGTCAAAGGCGTCGGCAATTACGCGGCCGAGAACTTGTTGAAGCTGATCGGTCGTTACGATGGTCTGGCGTTGGATTCATGGACGCGCGCGCAATTCGCTCGCTTGCGCAACCAAGGGCGATTTGCCAGCGACAAAAAGATTTCACGTTTCTATGCTCGCTTCAATTCGTGGCGCGGTCTGGCACTGTGGTGCGATCTGACGCGTGATTGGGTGAGACCCTGAAAATGTCGTCGAATGATCTCGAATTAATCAATTCTCTGGATGCTTCTCCAACTCCCCATACACTTTCGTGAAATAAGTGCCACGAAATGTTAATTCTGAAACCGCAACCTTTTCTCCGGCGTTATCACTAACTAGATAACGAACAAAGGGTAGCTCAAGCGCGCAGGCGTAATGGAGCAGGGGTTCAAATATATAGGGAGGAAAGTGATGAAATTTTTTTTGAAGAGTACATTCGCCGCACTAATGATTTGTGCACTGGCGTCGATCGCTGTTTTTGCTACGGCTAAGGACAAAGTTAAGACCGAATCCGTGACGTTCACGCAGGATACGATGGTGAACGGCACGCTGGTGAAAGCCGGAGACTACCAGGTTAAATTCAACGAACAGACCGGCGAGTTAAGCATTCTCAAAGACGGGAAGGTTAAGGCCAAAACGGCTGCGCAACTTCAACCGCGTAGCGGGAAGGCCAAGAACACTTCAGTAAGAATTCTTGAGAAGGGCGGCACTGCTGAACTGATCGGTGTCACGTTCGGCGGGTCGACCCAGGACGTCGTAGTGGGTGCAAGCAGCGGAGCAGTAACAGGTAATAATTAGTTTTGCTCCGCAGTGTGGGATTGACGCGCTTCGGAACCGACGTTCCGGAGCGCGTTTTTTTGGAGCATAGACTTCAGTCTGTGATTGAAATGAGAAACACAGACTGAAAGTCTATGCTACTAAGCACCGGTACGATACCTCAATCCCAGCCCCACGATCTTTTGCAGCAGGTCTTCATAGTCAATTCCGCAATGCTTGGCTGAGTCGGCGAAATCTTCGCCATGCGCAATCTGCGGATTGGGATTAGCTTCCAGCACGTAGATGTTGCCATCCTCGGTCACGCGATAATCCAGCCGGGCATACCCACTCAGGAAAAGCGTCCGGTAGATTCTCTTCGAGAGTCGTTCAATCTTCTCAAGCATGGCTTTGTCGAGTTCAGCCGCTTTGGTTACAACGCCGACTTTTTCCTGATAAGCGGGATCCCATTTCAGCTTTGAAGTCGCGATGTTAGGCGCGCCTTCGGGAAGTTTTTCAATCACCAATTCCCACGGCGTGTAAGTTTGCAGGCGCTGATTGCCAATCACGCTCACATAGATCTCGCGGCCGGCGATGTACTGCTCGGCAATGGCGTGCGTTTTCGTTTGGCGATGAATGAACTCGACGCGTTCGGCCAGTTTTTCATCGTCGTTGACGATCGAGGCGCGCGCAATCCCGACCGATCCTTCCTCGCTGATTGATTTCACCAGCAGAGGAAACTTCAGTCGCTTCGATCGTTTCACTTTGCGGTTCATGTGAAAGACTGCGAAGGCCGGCACGTGAATGCGATGGTAAGCGAGGACCATTTTTGAGAGCGCCTTGTCGCGGCAGATGGTAAGCCCGCGGGGATTGCACCCGGTGTACGGCTGTTTCATCAGCTCGAGATAACTTACGACGTGCTGATCGTATAAAGGATAGCCGTGAAATTCTTCCAGCAGGTTGAAAGCGATGTGCGGCTTATGCTCCATCAACGCATTGCCGATCACTCCCAGGTTGTTGTAAACGCCTACCGGCGACACGTCGTGTCCGATCTTTTTCAAGGTCGAGATTACGTCCCATTCGGTCTTGAAGGGCGCAATCTCTTTCGCGCTCAGACCTTCGATGCTGTCCGGCGGGACCAGATCTTCGTGGCACAAGACGATGACCCGAAGTTTTTTGAAGGTTTCTGCGCTCACAATGAAATCCTGTGGTAACCGGAATGGATCACGTTCATAGTCTGCACCGTCAGCATGATCATCGTTTCCTGCCTCGCTTGTTCGCGGCTGCCGCTCGTGCGCAGCTTCAATTGGCCGGCGCGCTCAATCATCAGTTCATAGACATGATCGATGGCGTATTTGTGCACGCCCGTACCGTCGCCTACTAACTGCTCGATTTCGCGCTTAATCGAACGAAGAAAACTTACGGCCGTCATGCGAGATTTGTGGCGCGGGTCCGCAGAGAAGATGCGCCGCAAGTCGGCGTCCAGGTACGCGGGCCACTGAAATTCGTATTGGCGTTGCTTGCGCTCATAGTGCTGGCGCAACGTAGTTCTGATCTCAGGCAGGGTTTCCACCTTTCGGCGCACGCGGTTCTTTGGTCGCGTGCCGGCGATCTCTTTCAGCACTTCGTCAATGTATTCCAGCTTGCGCAGCGCCGGCCAATTGCGATAGCGCCGCCGCCAGTTTGAGCGTGGTTGCAGCCAAACCGCAAACGTTTCGGCGAAGTCTTCCGCCGGGTGCGCCTGCGCGTACCAGGCATCCAGGTTGAGCACATAGCGCCGGCTGTTCGGTTTTGGTTTGTACGAGTCCGGGTAACGTTGCGTGAACAGACCAAAGACCTGGTGCCAGCGCCGCTTGAAGTGGAGCCGAAAAGCGTTGTCGATCGCGTGGCCTGCCTCGTGGCGCAGGATGCGCATGCACGCGACGTCGGTGCCGCCTTCGACTTCCAGCATCTGTTTTCGTTCGAGCTTCATCAATCGCGGATGGGCCAGATAAAAAGGAATCGCGAATCCGGGCACACCGTCGGGCGTAAACCATTCCGCCGATAACCACACGTGCGGTTTGAAACGAATACCGCGGTCGTTCAGTTCGCTGTACAGACGTTTAATGTGAGGTTCCAGAAACGATCCCTTGATCCGGATGGGGAGATCGCAGATACGCGTGTCGAGCAGTCGCTCATCCGAAATGAGGCTCCATCTGAATCTGGTCGGCACTGCGGCCAATTGTAGCTGTGATTGGTTTGAGAGGCTAGATGTGTTATTGCCCGGTAGTGGGTCAGTTTCAGATTTCTAATGGGTAAGGCTACTTGTAACTGGGAACGCGGGCACCCTCGCTCGCAGAGCGTGGCTAGGCATATCTTCGAAAGAAAACCGCGTTCGCGCTTAGCGCTCAATGCGGGCGAGGACGTCCGCGTTCCCAGTTACAAGTGGTCCCTTAAACTCAAACTGACCCGTTACCTATTGTTGGGAGTGTGGGTAGGAAATAATTAAGGTGCGGTGAGTGCAAGACTCACCGCACCTGCTGCGGCATAGCCGCGAAGGGAACTTACTGCTTGTTGAAGACCAGCGTTGAGTCCTGCGGTCCGCGTGGGCCGTCGCTGTGCACGGTGGCAGTTAACACTTTGCCATCGCCTGACAACTCGAGCTTACGCGATTCGGAGGAAGTCACTTCACCATTGGGGCCGGTGAAGGTGCTCTTGCGTGACAACTCCAGTGCGTTGCCGGCCCACGTGGCTTTGAGCGTCGATTTACCCTGGCCCATTTCCATCGTGGATTCGCTTCCATCCAGCTTGTAAGCCACCGGACCCGCCGGAGGCCGACCGCCGCCCATGCCGCCACCGCCGCCGGTGCCACCGCCGCCGCCTGCAGGCTGACCACCCTCAACCTTCTGGTCGATGGAAATCGTCTTGTCGTCCTGCGTGATCGTCCAGGTCACTTTGTCAGCGCCCTGCATCCGTTGTGACAGGCCCTGACTCTTTGTCTTGTCCAGCATCCAGGTGCCGCCGAAATTTGCCGTCGCAGCGCTGGCTGCCAGAACGGCGAGCCCGAACGCGGTCATTAGTCCGGCAATCAAAAACAATCTTCTCATTAGAAAATCCTCCGTTATTTTGTGGTTTCGCTTGTCGCGCGATCGAGACGTTAATTGCGAGTTCGGTACCTAAGACGCTCACAGGCACTATCGGGTTACTATTTGTTTCGTGTCAGAAGCCCGACCGTCAGGGAGGGCTCGGTGGCTTGGGTGGCCCTCCCTGACGGTCGGGCTTCTGACTCTAACTGGTCTTGGCCGCGGGGCGAACGGATGCCAGGCGCCTGCCCCCGGCGGTTTGCAGCAGACTCATCGTGCCCATGTAGCCGTATCCGAAGCAGAACAGCAATAGAAACGCAATCGGCCCCCACATGTGCATGCGCACCGCATAACCGATCGCCAGGACAAAATAGAACGCAAAGCTCAGCTCGAGCAGCGGCAACCAACCGTGCTTGCGCTTGTATTTCTTTCGCTTCCACGACTCGTCGTCAGTTTTCTCTACGCTATATTTCGGCGTGCGCACAAAGTCGGACTTCACCCCGGCCAACGCTTCCAACACCGCGCGTGCGTTCGAAAAGGCCAGTCCGATCCCGAGCCCCATCACCAGCGGCAAGTGCAGCAGACGCATGCCTCGCTTCTTGTCGAGATACCAGACGGCCGTACCGTAAAAAAGAACCACCGAAACCGTCGAGAAGAAAAGCAGCGGCACATCGAGCATCATCAGTTGATGCAGACCCTGGTTGTAGCGAACCAACAGCAGCGGAAACTGCATGAAGCTGGCCACGATCATCAACGGGTAACTGATGTTGCCCGTCAGGCGAAAGAACATTTCCAGTTTCACTCGCAGCGGCAGGGGCGCATGCCAGATGCGCCGGTAGAGCTTGAACCAGACTTGCAGCACACCCTTGGCCCAGCGGCGCTGTTGCGCTTTGAAGGCATTGATCTCAACTGGGATTTCCGCCGGCGCTTCTTCATCAAGCAGATAAACAAATCGCCAGCCCATCAACTGCGCGCGAAAACTCAGGTCCGTGTCTTCGGTGAGCGTGTCATGCTGCCAGCCGCCACTCATCTCGATCGCTTCACGCCGCCAGATTCCGGCGGTGCCATTGAAGTTGAAAAAATTACCTGACCGATTGCGCGTGGTCTGCTCAACTACAAAATGTCCATCGAGCATGATCGTTTGCAGGCGGGTCAGCAGGTTGTAAGTACCATTGATGTGCGACCAGCGCATCTGCGCACAGCCAACAATCGGATCAGTGAAGTGGTGAATCAGCTTGCGCAGGAAATCCGGCTTGGGGACAAAATCAGCATCGAAGATCGCGATCAGGCTTCCTTTCGCCGTCTTCATGCCCTGTTCGAGAGCGCCCGCCTTGAACCCGGTGCGATCGCTGCGATGAATATAATGAATGTCGAAACCCCGGGCTGCGTATTGCTCAACCGTAGCGCGCGCAATGGCGACCGTTTCATCAGTGGAATCGTCCAGCACCTGAATTTCCATGCGATCGCGCGGGTAATCAATCTCAGCCACGGCTTTGACCAGACGTTCAATCACGTACATCTCGTTGAAGAGTGGAAGTTGAATAGTGATGTGGGGCAACTCTGCTTCGCTGAACTCGCCTTTTGGTTTTGGCGGGAACCGCGAGTAGCGCCAGAAGTCGATCACCTGCTTCACGCGATAGATACCATAGATTGCCAGCACGGTCAGGATGCCAAAGTAAACGATCAGCACAGTCCAATCGAAAGCATCGAGTTGGTAGAGCGGGCTAATGTTTGCCTCGGTCTTCAAGTACCAGTCGCAATAGCCGGGAGCGTCAATGCAGAGATAACCATTAAGCGGATGAGCGCAGTACACGCCGGACTCGGTACACAGACTGCTCGTGAGGGGAGTAACGGTCGTGGCTAGGATTGTTAACATCTGATTTTAGATCTTCTGAGAAGTTTCCGCTAAGTGGCCGCTGATCAAAACAGTAACCGGGCTTCGAATTCTAACGCAGTGGAACGCTGGCTCAAAACTCACGTCGCGGCCGATATTGTTCTAGTGCCGATAGCGGTGTTCAGAGTACCGACTTTAGTCGGGTTCTTTTCCAACGCGAAAAAAAAAGCCCGACTAAAGTCGGTACTCTAACACCTGCACGCACAATGCGTACTCCGAGCACGATCGTTCAGATTGAACCGAACGCTGCCAGAGTGACCTAGCCTTTCTGACCGGCCCTGACCACAGGCAAGCCGAAAAAATCTCTTTTTGCTGGGGAATTGCCGGTCTCAAACGCGTGGAACGCTCGTTGCCATTCGCGCGCGGAGGGGCGCAAGGGTCTCCCTCAAGCGAGTTTTGAAAATGAGTACCTCCCGACTAAACCAAATTTTTGTTTGGACCGTGATCGCCGCCGGCACAGCTCTGGTGGTCTTCTCAGGCGCTCACCTGACCTTTGCTCAACTGGATGTTCGCTTCCTGCTGCTGGCCCTCGCAACCGTACTGGTCGGTCCGCGCTTAAGCATTCAGATTCCGCGCGTCAAGGCGCATATCTCCGTTTCAGACAGTTTTGTGTTTCTGGCGCTGTTGCTGTTCGGCGGCGAGGCCGCCATCGTACTGGCCACCGCCGAGGCTCTCTGTTCGTCGGTGCGCATTAGCAACAAAGTGCAAACGCATCTCTTCAATGCCGCGGTCATGGGGTGCGCGACGTTTGTTACGGTTTGGACTCTGCGGCTTTGCTTTGGCGAAACGCTGATCTGGCGTGACGTTTACTCTTCCAACTATCTGGTAGCGCTTTGCGCCATGGCGGTCGTGCAGTACGCGGTCAACTCGCTGCTCGTGGCCACCAGTTCCGCGCTCAAGGTTGGTCAACCGGTCTGGTCCACCTGGCGCAGGAACTTTCTGTGGACCTCGATCACGTATTTTGCGGGCGCTTTGGCCGCAGGGATCATTGCCCGGTTCATCGGGAACGTCGGCTTCTTTGCTTTTAGCGCGACGATTCCGATCATTGCCATCGTCTACTTCACTTACTGGACCTACATGAAAAACGTCGAGGGCGCCGCCGCGCAAGCCGAACTGGCGCGCCGTCACGTTGAGGAACTTAACCGTCACATCGCCCAGCAGGAACGCATCGAACGCGCGTTGCGGGAAACGGAAGAGCACTTTCGCAACGCGTTCGACTATGCCGCCATCGGCATGGCCCTCGTCTCTCCCCAGGGCGCATGGCTGCGCGTCAACCGATCTCTGTGCGAGTTGATTGGATATAGCGAGGAGGAGTTGCTGGACTCGAACTTTCAAGGCGTCACCCACGCCGATGATTTGGGGAGCGACCTGGCGAATCTCTATCGCCTGATGCAGGGTGAAACACCGACGTCCCAGGTCGAAAAGCGTTACGTGCACCGGCTCGGCCAGATCGTCTGGGCCCTGAACAGCGTTTCGCTGGTGCGCGACTCAGACAACAACCCGGTGCATTTCATCTTTCAGATTCAGGACATCACTGAGCGGAAGCGTGCGGAGGCGGCGCTGCAAAGCCTTTCGCTCGTCGACGAATTGACCGGCCTGTACAACCGGCGCGGTTTCCTCGCCGTGACTGAACAGCACCTGGCGACCATTCGTCGCAACGAAAAAGTTCCAGTGCTGCTGTATGCCGACCTCGATGGATTGAAAGAGATTAATGACTCGCTGGGTCATCACGAAGGAGACCGCGCTCTGGCCACGGCTGCCGAACTTTTCAAAGAAACGTTCCGCAGTTCTGACATCCTGGCGCGTCTCGGCGGTGATGAGTTTGTGGTGCTGGCCGCGCTCGATCCGGAGGAAGAGGCAGAGTCACTCACGCTCCGGTTACAGGAGAAGTTCAGCGCCAGCAATAAGCGGCGGAATCGTCTTTACGATCTGGCGATCAGCGTCGGCCTCGCGCATTTTGACGATGAAGAGAGTCACTCGATTGAAGAGCTAATGGCTCGAGCCGATCAGGCTATGTACGAAGACAAGCGCCGCAAACGTTCCCGCCAGGTAGTTCCACCCACGTTCATCAGGCCACGAATTGAAGCAGTAGCTTAGAGTGGTTTTTGGAGTGCGCTGACTTGTCAGCGCTTTCAAAAGCGGCGACTAGTCGCCGCACTCCAAATGTTACAATCTCCCGCTTGCAGAATCCCGCTTCATCGAACGAAGCCCCTCCATCACGCTGGCGCACGCTTGCGTTGTTGGCGATTGCTGAACTGCTCGGCATGTCACTTTGGTTCAGTGGCTCGGCGGTAGTACCGGCGCTGACCAGAGAATGGAATCTCAGTGCCGGGGCGGCGAGTTGGCTGACGCTCTCTGTGCAACTGGGTTTTGTCGCCGGGACGCTCGTGAGCGCGTTGCTTAATCTCCCCGACATCATCAGCCCACGGCATCTATTCACGCTGACAGCGATTGCCGCCGCCATCGTCAATGGCGCCTTCGCATTTCTGGCCCACGATGCGTCGGTAGCAATTCCTTTGCGCTTTCTTACGGGTCTGTTTCTGGCCGGTGTCTATCCGCCCGCGATGAAAATCCTCGCCTCGTGGTTTCGACATGGTCGCGGCCTGGCGCTGGGTGTGCTGGTCGGCGCGCTGACGCTGGGCAAAGCGGCGCCGTATCTGGTCAACGGACTCGGCAGCCAGAACTGGCGCCACAACGTGATGTTCGTTTCGTTGCTCGCCGTGGTGGGCGGTCTGTTGGTGCTGCTGTTTGTTGGCGATGGACCATACGCGCTGCCGGCGGCGCGCTTTGATTGGAAGCAAGCCGGCAAAGTTTTCAGCAATCGCCCGCTGCGTCTGGCGAACCTCGGTTACTTCGGACACATGTGGGAACTGTACGCGATGTGGACCTGGATTCCATTTATGATTCGCGCCAGCTTGTCACTGCGCAAAAGCGATCCGTCGCTCGCCGAAGTCGCTTCGTTCCTCGTGATAGGTTGCGGCGCCGCGGGCTGCGTCGTCGCCGGATTAATCGCCGACCGCGTAGGCCGGACGATCGTAACCTCGACGGCGATGGCCATCAGCGGAAGTTGCTGTCTGTTTATTGGTCTGCTGTTTGGCGCGAACCCCATCCTGCTTCTGATTGTGGCGGCGATCTGGGGAGCCAGTGTGGTTGCTGACTCCGCTCAATTCTCAGCCTGCGTGACTGAGCTGGGCGATCCACAATACATCGGCACGGCGCTGACTATGCAAACCTGTTTTGGATTTCTTTTGACGACGATCTCAATCGAGTTGATCCCGCGCTTTGTTAATTTGGTTGGCTGGCGTTATGCCTTCGTGATTCTCGCGCCCGGACCGCTGTTTGGTGTGGTGTCCATGCTGAGGCTGCGCGGGCTTCCCGAGGCAGTGAGGATTGCTCACGGTAGGAAGTAATTGATCAATCCTGACTCCGCTCTCTTCCCATAGGAGAGTAAGTTATTCTCCTGAAGTCTGCGGTGGTGCAGGGCCTCCTTCGGAAACATTGACTTTTTGTTGATGCCGCCATATCTTGCGTGTGATTTACGAAACCTCCCGTTGAACCCAAGCCATTCCTAGGGCCGAGGAACATTTCCCTAAGGAGACCTCAACATGCCTTTCAACCAAAAGCCGATCGAGATCGTGATATCGCAACGACAGAAGGGAGCCGCTTTTGAATCGGTTAACCCGAGAGATGCCTTCTGGCAACCGCTCAAGGGGCGTCTACGCTTACAGGAACTGTCCACTGACGCACTCGAAGGACACATTCTTCGAGAGTTGAACATTTCAATGATGGAGGCCCTAACGAATCATTGGCTTCCCCCTGAAGTCCAGCACGATAAGAAAACTTCGTCCGACAAAGAAAGTGTCAGCAATCCACAGCGTGAATCTCGGTCTTTACTTGATAGATTAAGACTCGGGTCAAAGAAGCCAGAGACCCCCTACGCCTCCAATTTGGAAAAGGCGGCGATTGCATCAAAGATCGTCGTCAAGACCGAGATCGGTTACTACTCGAGCCTTGGCTTGCTTATGTGGCTGGAGCCAATCAAGGAAGTCGCAAGACTATTCGAGGGGAACTTCGACTATTTTCAGGTTTTTCTGGGTGCTTACATACCAATCGCATTCGCCCAGGCTGTCGGTGATGAGGCCTTTGCGGATGGCATGCAATACCAGGTTGAGGTCCCGGCGTCGTTAAGAAATCAGTTTTCCGAAATGCACACCGGCGGCTCAGGCGCCGAGGGCGCGGCTCACGGTGCGTCAACGCAAATGGGAAAAGCGAATTGGGCATGGATTATTAGCAACACCTCGCTGGTGGTGCCGGTCCTCCTTGCTGCCGCAATTCTTTATGTGGCCTTTACTAAGCTCAACGAATGGGTAGGGTCGGAGCGCAAGGCTTTTGAAAGAGTAATCGAATTCCAGGCGCAAGCCATAAGCGAAGACCGAGAGCGATTCAAATTACTGTTTGATGAACTACAGAAGAAGCCGGAACCGCCACCGGTTCCGCAACAGCAGCGGAGTACTCCAAAGAAGTCCAAGAAGAAAAAGCATTGAGCTTCGCCAACAATCAGAATTTAAAGCATGCCCGTTAGATCGGGACGTCGCGCGCCGGCGCCTTAGGGGCGAGTCCTGCGCCGAAAAGATGATCTTCGGTTGCAGTCATCGCGTTGCGGGAGTTTAATAGACCAAAGAATGATCGGCGCAAAACTTGGGAATTATCGAATCCTCGAAAAGATTGGCGCCGGCGGGCAGGGAACAGTTTACAAAGCGACCGACACCAAACTTGGACGTGCGGTCGTCATCAAGGTTTTACCGCCGGAACTAACCGTCAAAGAAGCCAACCTGAAACGGTTTGAGCGCGAGGCGCGGCTGGCGTCGGCGCTGGATCACCCGAATATCTGCACGATTTTTGATTTGAACGATATCGAAGGCGTTCACTTCATCGCGATGCAGTATGTCGAAGGGAAGAACGTCCGTGAGCTGGTTAACGGACGGCCCCTCGATTTGCGCAGCGCTCTCTCGATCGCCATTCAAGTCACCGATGCACTCGATGCGGCGCATGCGCGCGGCATCATCCACCGCGACATCAAAGCCGGCAACGTAATGGTGACGCCATCCGGCCAGGCAAAGATTCTGGACTTTGGCCTGGCCAAACTAATGGACGCCGAAGGCGCCGGCCCGGGTGGAATTCATCACACTGATCTCACCGAACTCGGTATTCCATACGGCACGGCCACCTACGCGGCTCCCGAGCAGGCGCGCGGCGACAAGGTGGATGCGCGCGCGGACATCTTTTCCACGGGTGTGCTGCTTTACGAAATGCTGACGGGCACCTGGCCGTTTCAGGGAAAGACCAGCGTCGACGTGCGCCACGCCGTGCTTCATAACGAGGCCTTACCGTTGGATGAAGCGCGACCGGGCGGCGCACCGCCGCAACTCCAACTGATTCTCGATCGCACGCTGGCAAAAGATCCGCGGCAACGTTATCAAAAAGTAGGCGACCTGCGCGACGATTTGCGCGCGGTGCTGCGCGAAGTCGAGGCCGGCGGCGCCCAGGGATTCCAATCAATCACACACGTAACGCCACGTCACCTTTCAGGCACCGGGCGCATGGGGCGCGCGCTGCGCTGGCTGCGCGGGGTAACGGGCGAGCGTACTGCCCAACAACGGGTCTCGACTTCCGATCGCCCCGCGCACGACACGCCGGCAACCAGTCTCGGCGATCGCGAGCGCAAGAGTGTCGCGATTCTTCCTTTCAAGAATCTCAGCAACGATCCGCAATCGAGCTTTTACGAATTCTCGCTCGCCGATGCGGTGATCACGGAACTCGCGCGCGTGCGATCGCTGGTGGTGCGGCCCTCTTCCGAAATCGTCAAGTACCAGGGCATCCAGGTCGACCCGCGCCAGGCCGGGCGCGAGATGAGCGTCGCCGCCGTCCTCTCCGCGGCCTTTCTGCGCGCCGGCGATCGGATTCGCGTGACCGCGCAACTGGTCGACGTGAACTCTGGCGATTTGCTTTGGAGCGATAAGATCGACGCCGACGCCACCGACATCATCAACGTGCAGGACACGATCACCCAGGAAATTTGCGAGGGCCTGCGTCTGGAACTGACCTCTGACGAGAAGGTCTGGCTCGAACAGCAGAAGACCGCGAACGCCGAAGCATACGAAGAATATCTGCGCGGCCGCGATTGTCTGGGCCGGTACGTCTATCACACGGTGGCGCGCAAAGATGTCGACGAAGCGATCGAGCACTTTGAGCGCGCCGCTTATCTTGATCCATCGTTTGCGCTGGCCCACAGCGCGCTCGGCGCCGCTTATGGCAGCCGCGTAATGAAGGGTTTCGGCGAAGCGGATGACCACGCGCTGGCGCGAGAAGCTTTCGACAAAGCGCTCGCCCTGGATCCGCATCTGATCGAAGCTCGCATGAACATGATCTTCATCTACCTTTCGAGTGGGCAGAAGCTACAGGCCCGCGCGGCTGCGGATCAGTTAAAGCGGGAGGCGCCGAACGATGCCAGCGTTCATTTTATTCACGCCGTATTGGCCCGCCTCGATGGTGACTATCACAAGGCGCTGCGCAGTTTGGATCGAATGGCTCGTTTGAATCCGGCGGAGCGGGTCGTGGTGAGTTACAACCGCGCGCGCTTGCTGACGTATCTGGCACGTTACGATGAAGCGTTGGCCGAACTTGACGCGGGCGCCGCGATGGAGCCGGACCATCCGCTGATTAGAACTTTCCGGGCCCGCGCTCTTTACTATCGCGGCGAGCCGGTCAAGGCAGCAGAGATTCTCGAACAGGTTTTGGAACAGCAGCCGCAACTGGATGGCATCCGGCCGATCTATGCGACGTTTCTGAGCGCTCTCGGCTGGCATGATGAAGCCCGCGAGCAAATCACCGGCGAAGTGATCAAGACCGCGGACACCGATCACGACGTTGCGTACTGGTTGGCCTCCGCCTATGCGATGGAAGGCGAACGCGATGCCGCGCTCAAGTGGCTGCGTCGCGCGATTGAGCTGGGAAACGAAAACAGGCCGTGGTTTGAGACTGATAAGAATTGGGATTCGTTGCGCAACGATTCGGAGTATCAGCAGATCGTCAGTTCTATTATCACGCCTACTTCGGTGGATGAGGAGGGCTTTTAGCCCTTTATGAAAACCTTTGTCATTGGCGACATTCACGGCCGCTGCGCGCAGCTTCAGGCGCTGCTCGACATGCTGCCGCGCGAACAGTCTACGGACACGCTGGTCTTTCTCGGCGATCTGATCGATCGCGGTCCGGATGTGCCGGGCGTCGTCGAGCACGTTTTGAACCTGTGCCGCGAAGATCCGGGAAGGGTGATTTGTCTGCGTGGTAATCACGAACAGATGCTGCTGGATTTTCTCGACGACGCCAGCACCATTTGGATCGAAACCGCCACCGGCGGAGATCGCACCTTCGCGCAGTATACCGAGACCCCGCTCCGCCTGGGCACTGAAGCCGACTTTGATTCCGCACGCGATCTAATCGCGGAGAAAATTCCGGATAAGCAGGTGGAGTTCCTGCGGCAATTGCCGCTGTACCACGAAGACGACTACGCGATTTACGTTCATGCGGGTTTGGAAAACGGGAAGCACCCAAGCGAGAGTCCGGCCCACTCTCTGCTTTGGACGCGCGACGAGGATTTCTACAAGAGTTACTACGGCAAGCCCTGCATCTTTGGCCACACACCGACACAGTTCCTGCCCTGGCGCGGCCGCCTCGGTCGTCACGGAATTTATCTTTTCAACAGCGCCATCGGCATCGACACGGGCTACAACCTTCAGTCTCCGCTTAGCTGTCTGTCGCTGCCCGACTTCACGCTGTATCAGGCATTCGCCGACGGCCGCACCGCGACCCATCAGATTACTTCATTCATTCCGGAGAGTTTGAAGGAGATGCAGCGGAAGGCTGCTTTGTGATCTCCCTCTCCCTTTGGGAGTGGGCTGGGGGTGAGGGTGCGAAGCTTAGCGCAGAGTGTTTTTGATAGTCAGTTGTCTTAGCCAACGACAACCTGCGGTTCATTGTGGGGTCTGCGCTCAAACCCTCACCCTAACCCTCTCCCAGAGGGAGAGGGAACTTACTCGTACCTTAAGCACTCAATCGGATCCAGCCGCGCGGCTTTACGCGCCGGCCAGACGCCAAAGATCAATCCCACGCCAGTGCTGACGGTGACTCCGGTCGTCACGGCCCACATGGGGATCGACGCCGGCAGGCTGGGAAACAAAAACATCACCAGTTTGCTGATGCCGATGGCCAGGACGACGCCCATCATTCCTCCCAGAAACGTTAGCGTCATCGCCTCAAATAGAAACTGATTGGTGATGTCGCGCCGCCGCGCGCCGAGCGCTTTCCGAATACCGATCTCGGCAGTTCGTTCGGTGACGCTGACCAGCATGATGTTCATCACCCCGATGCCGCCTACCAAAAGCCCCAGGCTGGAAATCGCGATCGCCACCAGACCAATCATGGCAAAGATACTGTCAAACTGGGTGACAAAGTTATCGGCAGTCTTGACGTCAAAGTTATTGGGGTCCCCAAACTTCACGTTCCGACGACGACGCAAAATATCTTCAGATTGAGTTAATGCTTCATTGAGCTGACCTGAGCGCGCCTTGATGACGAACAACAGCCAGCCCCTGGCGGGAGCGACTTTTTGCGCCGTGCGCAGCGGAATCAACACCGCGTTGTCTTCTTCGTTCTCGCCGAAAAAACCGGCCTTACGTTTTTCCAGCACGCCGACAATCTCGAAGTTGTAACCGCCCATGCGCACTTCGGTGCCCGCGATGTTGCCCTGCTTTCCGGGAAAGAGAGCGTCGGCCGCGTTAACCCCGATCACCATCACATTGCGTCTTTGCTCTTCGTCTGACTCAGTAAGAAACCGGCCTTCGTGTAACGTGACGTTGGCAATGGAGGCATAGTTGGGCGTCACGCCTTCAGTGTTGCCCCAGCGATAGTTGTGACCCTGGTAGCTAATGTTGTCGTCGAAAGGCCCGCCGTTGTAACCGACGTTAGGCGCAGTCACCGCCAGATCTTCCACGGCGCCGGCCATGGCTCTGATCGCGTCGGCATCGGCAACCGTCAGCGGCTTTCGCAGGCGCTCCGCGCGATCCGTGTTCGTCCGGGGACCGGTGGTGAGGTGAAAGGCGTAGATGTTGTTCGTACCGTACTCTTCGATGATCGCGACGATGCTTTGGCGCATGCCGGTCAGGATCGAGGCAACCACAATCGCGGCCGTGACCCCGATGACGATCCCCAGCACGGTGAGAAAACTGCGAAACTTATTTGAGCGCACGTTGTCCAGCGCCATCGTTAGCGTCTCGCGCAGCAGGATTTTTGGAATCTTGAGTTTCATTTTGTCTCCCAGACCTGTCGTTTGGATCGAAAACTAACTTTTTCCAGCGACCAAGGTCACGCCGCCGGAACCGCGAAACGAACGACTGGAGATCCGGGGCAGTAGCTCGACCGTCAGGGAGGGCTCCATACAGAAGCGGCGTTGAGCCCTCCCTAACGGTCGGGCTACTGCCCCGTGTCGAAAACGATCCGGCTTACGTCGTCTTCGTCAAAGCGATAATCGGATCCAACCGCGCAGCTTTGAATGCCGGATAGATCCCCGCGATCATGCCGATGACGCTCGAGACAATAATCGCCAACAGAATATAGCCAATCGTGATCGTCATGGTGATTCCGGCCAGCGCCGTGATCAGGGTGGTGACTCCGTAAGCCACCAGCAGCCCGATGACCCCTCCGAAGGCGCACAGCATTCCCGATTCGATCAGAAACTGCATCAGAATTTGTTTCCGGGTGGCGCCCACGGCTTTCCGCAAACCTATTTCGAAAGTTCTTTCGGTGACGCTCACCAGCATGATGTTCATGACGACGATGCCGCCGACGATCAGCGTAATCAGCGTGATGGGAACGACGACGGCGGCGATGCTGCCGGTAAATTGATCGATCTGATTGTTGAGATCCTCGACGTTCACCAGCCCGAAATCGTCTTCTTCATTTCCTTTTAGCCGATGCTTAGTGCGCATGGTCATTCGCGCATCCTCGATGGTCGGCTTAAAATTCTCGCGCGTGAACGCCTTGCCGTGAATAGACAAACCATTCCGACCAAAGATCTGCAAGTGTGTGGTCGCTGGAATGTAAACGTGGCGGTCAAGTGAATCGCCAAAAAACGAACCGCGCTTCTCTTCCACGCCGACGATTCGCATGGGCAGACCGCGAACTTTCATCGTTTGTCCAATGGCATCGGAGTTGGGAAAGAACTTATCTTTGATCTCGCCGCCCAGCACACAGACCAGCGCCGAACGCGCCACCTCATCGTTGGAGATAAACCGACCCTCGGCAATCGTCTTGTCCTCGATCTCAGCCATGCTTGCAGTAACGCCTAAGATTACCGCGCCGGGAAACTCAATTCCGTCCTGCTTCAGATCGACCTGGCTGCCAACCTGGGCGCCGACTTCCGAACAGTTATTGCAGTGCTCTTTGACCCATTCGTAGTCGTCCCAGTTCAGCCGCTTATTGCGGCGATTCATGCGCTCGAACTCTTCGTCGGTGCGGCGCCCCTGAAAAGCCATGCGCGCAATCATGAAATGGTTCGCCCCGAGCAACTTGGCCACTTTGTCGGTCACATAGGTATTCAGCCCGCTGACCGACGCGCCCACGACCACTACGGCGGCCACGCCGATGATGATGCCAATCAGCGTGAGGAAGGCGCGCAGCTTGTGCGCCAGAATCGACTGGAGCGCGATCTTTCCAGAGTCTGAATAAAATGAGAAGAGATAACGCATGTTTCTTACCGGTCGAATCGAAGTACGACGAGCCGGCGACAAAAGTTTGGACGTTAGACGAAAAACCGCAGAAGAAGTTCCCCCCTAACAAGACGTGCCGGGCAGATGATTTATTAACGGAAGTTTGTAAGGGCAGATTTTTTGGGACTTATGGATACGAATATTTGTAGAGGTCGACGTTGGTTCGTAGATGCAGGACAGTTCAGTGAGGCAATTCGGTAATAGTGTCTTCTCATTACCCGCAGCTTTGGCCCGGTGATTGGTGGTGGTATTCGGAATGGAAACCGTTTGAAACGGTTTCCGGCGCTGTGTCAGGGACTAAGCTCACCGCGCTAAAGCAACGGTGCTAATGAGACTATGCACCAACACCCGCGATCTTACGTCTGAAGAATCAAACCTCATATCCGTGCGGATGACTCACCAACCAATCCCAGGCAGACTGAATAATGACTCTTAAGTCTTGAAATTCAGGTTGCCAGCCAAGCTCGCTTCTGATCTTCTCGGAATTGGCTATCAGCACAGCCGGGTCACCGGCGCGGCGCGGGGCGACGCTCGTCGGGATGTTACGTCCTGTCACTGCACGTGCGGTGTCGATTACCTTTTGCACGCTGTAACCCTCGCCACCGCAGCCAAGGTTGTAGATTGCGCTGCGTTCATCGAGGATCTGCAGCGCGAGGACATGCGCGCGTGCCAGATCGACAACGTGAATGTAATCGCGGACGCAGGTCCCGTCCCTAGTTGGATAGTCGTCACCGTAAACCGCAAGTTCGCCATGCATACCTGCGGCTGTTTGCAGCACCAGGGGGATCAGATGCGTTTCGGGGTCGTGCCATTCACCGCAGCGTTCGGTTGCGCCCGCAGCGTTGAAATACCGCAAGCTGGCATAGCGGAATCCGTAGGCACGTTCGTACCAACCGAGCGCGCGCTCGAAAGCGAGTTTGGTTTCGCCGTAAGGACTGGTCGGGTTCGTCGGATCGGTTTCGAGGATTGGCTGTTTCTCGGGCTCGCCATAAACCGCCGCCGTGGAAGAGAAGACGATCTTACTGACCCCGCAGTCCAACATCGCATCAAGGAGTCGCAAGCTGCCGATTACGTTGTTGTCATAATACCGGGCGGGGTCTTCAACAGATTCGCCGACCAGCGAACTCGCAGCCAGGTGAATAACTGCCTCGATCTGGTTATCCGTTAGCGCATCCCACAAACCCTCATCATCCTGCAAACCCATGTTGACGAAGGTCGCGCGCGGATCGACAGCGCCCCGATGTCCTTTGCAGAGGCTGTCATAGACAACTGCCTGGTGGCCATCGTTCAGCAACTCTTCCGTTACGACACTGCCGATGTAACCGGCTCCGCCGGTAACCAGAACGTTCATCTATAGAACGAATCCTTTCTTCAAGAGCCATTCATGCACGACGATCTTCTTGTCGCGCTTCAGGCCGTCAACTTCGTAATTCAGCTTACGCATTTCCTCAGTTGAGATCGCGCCGTCGAGTTTTCGCAAAGCCTCCGCCAACGCCGGCTCGCGCGTCAAAGCATCCTGGCGGGTAAGGAACACCGCTTCATAAGGCGGAAAGTAACGGCGATCATCTTGCAGTTGGACCAGATCGAGCGCGGCGATACGTCCGTCGGTCGAGTTACCGGCAATCACATCGACCTGCTTCGAAGCCAACGCCGTGTAAGTTAGATCCAGAGCCATTTCGCGTGGCGTTTCGGCAAAATGCAAACCATAGACGCGCGAGAATCCGGGATAACCATCGGCGCGTGACATGAAGTCATGACCAAAACCCGCGCGCCATTGGGGCGCGTTCCGGGCTGCGTCTGAAATGGTCTTCAGATTCAACCGACGCGCGTCCTCGCCGCGCACCAGGATCGCAAATGTATTGTCGAAACCAAGTGGCGGGCTGACTTCGACTTTGAACTGCTCGACATATGCGCGCTTGACCTGATCGTAAACTGCTTTCGGATCCGTGATCGGAGCGTGATGAAGGATTTGCGTAAAGGACGTTCCGGTATATTCGGGATAGAGATCGATCTGACTTGCGACCAGCGCGCTGTCGCTCAGATTCCCACCCAGATCAAAACGGCGATCGACTTCGAGGTGCTGCGCTTCCAACATCTGGGCGACGATTTCAGCGAGCAGCACCGACTCAGTGAAGTCTTTTGAACCTACCGTAACGTGGCCGCGACTAAGTGATGAGCTCGCCCGGTTCTTTATTCCGCGCCACGTTGCATAGCCCATCAATATAACGGCAAGCAGCAGGACTGCCGCGGCTAAAATCCGCAGCGGGCCGCGGCTTCGCGAGCCGCGTTGAATGTCGGGATCGAAACGCCTTTCGATCAAGCTGAAACCAAAATCGGCAATCAGAGCCATCAGCGCCGACGGGACCGCGCCCGCCAGCAGCAGTCTTGAATCATTCATCCGCAGACCGCGAAAGATGTACTCGCCCAAACCACCGGCGCTGACTTCGGCAGCGATGACGGCCACGCCAATTGTAATCACTGCGGCGACGCGCACGCCGGTGAGGATTACGCTCATCGCGAGCGGCAGCTCGACCTGAAAAAGAACCTGCCGGTCGGTCATGCCCATGGCCACGGCTGCTTCGCGCACATTGCGATCGACGCCCAGAATTCCCGTCACCGTGTTGCGAATGATTGGCAGCAATGCGTAAAAGACGAGCGCGACGATTGCCGTCCGTGGCCCGATGCCGCCGATGAAAGGCAGTGGGATCAGAAAGCCGAACAGCGCCAGGCTGGGAATCGTCTGCATCACATTCGCGATTCCGAGCACCGGGCCGCGCAAACGTTTTCGGCGCGTTATCAAAATACCCAACGGCAAGCCAATGGCAATGGCGATGCCAATCGAGATGGAAACCAGCCAAAGATGCTGCGCGATGTGCGCGAGAATGTCGGACCAGTTTTCTTTGAGAAACTCGAGCATGGGACCAATTAATCTTGCGATCTAGCTTGCTAAAGTCCCGGCAGGGACGAAATGTTTATAGAATCAGCCAACTCTACTGATTCTTTCGCACCTTTAGGTGCGACACCTCGCTCCTAAAGGAGCGAAATTGGTCATGGGTCGATGGTGGCCATAAACATTTCGCGCCTACGGCGCTACTGCAAAATCATTCTTCAGCGTTTCCAGATACGCCTGCGCCAACTCATTCGCTGAACGCACAAAGCCCGCGGGCGTTTCGAGCAAGACAATCCGCCCCGCATCCATCAGCGCAATTCGCGACCCGAGCAGCAGAGCCTCGCGCACGTCGTGCGTCACGAAGATGACCGTCTTACCCAGTCGCTCTTTCAAATCAGCAAACTCTTTCTGCAGAGACGCGCGCGTTAGCGGATCGAGCGCGCCGAACGGCTCGTCCATCAGCAGCAAAGGCGGATCGGCTGCCAGCGCTCGCGCCACACCGATGCGTTGACGTTGCCCGCCGGACAATTCGCGCGGGTAACGATCCGCGAATCTCTCCGCGTCCAGACCAACTAATGAGAGTAGTTCGCGCACGCGTTCGCGCACGCGCGCATCGTCCCAGCCTTCCAGGTTCGGAACCAGTCCGATGTTTTGCTCGACGGTGAAATGCGGAAACAGGCCCGCTTCCTGAATCACGTAGCCAGTGCGGCGGCGCAGACGGATCATGTCCCATTCAGTGGTTGCCTTTTCTTCGACCATGACCTTGCCGGAAGTGGGCGTGAGCAGGCGGTTCACCAGCTTGAGCGTGGTCGTCTTGCCACAGCCGGATTCGCCGAGCAAGACAAATGTCTCGCCGTGCTGAACTTGCAGACTGAGACGATCGATGATCGGCCGGCCGCCGTTGACCGCGAAACTCACTTCGCGGAACTCGACTAGAGATGCGTGACTGTCATTGGAATGCGGCGTTATCATTCGAGATTTAAGAATATGCAGTTTGTAACTGGCGTGCTAAGCTTACGTCATGCTAGTCACAACGGGAAAGGTAGCCGGTGGCGCGATCGAAATTGAAGCGGGCAGTTTGCCGGAAGGCGCCACAGTGACCATCCTCGCAACCGAAGACGGCGAGGTCTTCGAACTCACTTCTTCCGACGAGGCCATGATCCTTGCGGCGATCGCTGAAGCAGAGCGCGGCGAAGTCATAAACGCCTCAGATGTACTTCGACAGATTAGCAACTCTTGAGCGGTCAACTCCCGGTCCATATTGTTGGCAGCGCGGCGCGCGCGATCACAGAAGCAGCGGAGTGGTGGGCGTCTAATCGACCGAAGGCGCCTGCTGCCTTCATCGAAGAACTAGAGCGCGCACTTCAGCTTGTTTCATCGCAGCCTGCCATAGGCGCCCGAGCTCAAAATGCGAGACTCGCTGGAGTTCGACGCATCCGGTTGGCGCGGGTGCGTTATCACCTGTACTACCGCGTTGCTGCGTCACCACCTGGAATAGAAGTCCTCGCTCTCTGGCACACCAGTCGAGGTTCGTCACCGCCAATCTAGCGCAGTCACTTTCGCATCTCTCTTTTTGGGTGCTAAAGTCTCCCGGTTAAGTAGTCGCAACACTTTCATAGATCGGCTGAGGCGTAGATGACCCAAATCGATCACATTCACGCGCGCGAGATTCTTGACTCGCGCGGCAATCCCACGGTTGAAGCCGACGTGACCTTGGTTGGCGGCGGCGTGGGGCGCGCAGCCGTACCATCCGGCGCATCCACCGGCGAGCACGAAGCTGTCGAACTACGCGATGGCGATCCAAAACGTTATGACGGCAAGGGTGTATTAAAGGCGGTCCGCAACGTTAATGACGTCATCGCGCCCCGACTAAAGGGAATGAATGCGCTCGACCAGATCGAGGTTGATCGTGTTTTGATCGATCTCGACGGCACTCCGAATAAATCAAATCTCGGCGCAAATGCAATTCTGGCGGTCTCGCTGGCGACGGCGCGGGCGGCAGCCAATTACCAGAAGCTGCCGCTGTATCGCTATCTTGGCGGAGCCGCTGCGAACACGCTGCCGGTGCCGATGATGAATATCATTAACGGAGGCGCCCATGCAGACAACAACGTCGACTTTCAGGAATTTATGATCGTGCCCGTCGGCGCGGCCAGGTTCAGCGAAGCGCTGCGCATGGGCGCGGAAATTTTTCACACACTGAAATTGGTCCTGAAGAAGAAAGGCTATGCGACCAGTGTCGGCGACGAAGGCGGCTTTGCTCCGAACCTGAAATCAAACGAAGAAGCGATTGAGACTATTATCGAAGCGATTGCGCAGGCGGGTTACCAGGTGGGTGAGAATGTTCTGCTGGCGCTCGATCCGGCGGCCAGCGAGTTTTACGATGGCACGGCGTATGTTTTCAAAAAATCCGATAGTCGCAGATTGTCGAGCGATCAGATGGTCGCGTTCTGGAAAGACTGGGCGGGCAAGTATCCGATTATTTCGATCGAAGACGGCATGGCTGAGAACGATTGGGACGGTTGGAAGGCTTTGACTGACGAGATCGGCCAACGAATTCAGCTTGTCGGCGACGATCTGTTCGTCACGAATACGAAGTTTCTGCAGAAGGGAATCGAGCTGGGGGTCGCGAATTCGATTCTGATCAAGGTCAATCAGATTGGCACCCTAAGCGAGACATTGGAATGTATCGAGCTGGCCAAGTCTAACAATCGGACCGCGGTAATCTCGCATCGTTCGGGTGAAACCGAAGATGCATTTATCGCCGATCTTGCGGTGGCGACAAACGCGGGGCAAATCAAGACTGGTTCGCTTTCCCGCAGCGATCGCATCGCGAAATACAATCAATTGCTGCGCATTGAAGAAGAGCTGGGAGACCGGAGCGTCTATCCGGGCCCCGCTGCGTTTCCAGTGAGGTGAGCACGAATGAATCGTTCAGATCTCAAACATCTATTTGATTACACGGAATGGGCCAATGGCCTGGCGCTCAGTGCTGCGGCGGATCTATCGGCCGAAAATCTGCGGCGTGACTTTAGTATTAGTCACGGTTCGATCTTTGGAACGCTGCTGCACATGGCGGGCGCAGAGTGGATTTGGTTGGAGCGTTGGCACGGGCGATCGCCGGCGAAAGCGGAGGCCTGGTCGCTTTGGACAACTGAATCCTGCGCCGATCTGGCCGCGCTGAACGAGCGCTGGAGAGATGTGATCGATCGACGCTCTCGCTTTCTTGGGGAAGTAGACGAAGCGCGGCTGGCGGCGGAAATGCCGTTCAATCTTCTCAGTGGCGATCCCAGCTCGCTGCCGCTTGCGGATCAGATGCAGCACGTCGCCAATCACGCGACGCTGCATCGCGGGCAGGTAGTCGGAATGATCCGTCAACTGGGGCTGGAGCCGCCCTCGACCGACTTGCTTTTCTATTTGCGGCGCGAGATATCTCCAAACTAAGCGGGGCGGTAGCCCGACCGTCAGGGAGGGCGCACTATCGAGTAACGCCCTCCCTGACGGTCGGGCTACCGCCCCGCTTTTATGAAACCCGTCCGATTCTATGTCTGAAACCTGGCAGAGAGATGAATACTTGATCTCGACTGATCGCTCACGTCTGAATGTCGATCTGATTCACGACTTTCTCTCGCACACCGCATACTGGGCTACTGGTCGCAGCCTGGAAGTGGTAGAGCGATCGATCGAAAACTCCTTGCCCTTTGGCATCTACAAAGGCGACGAACAGGTCGGATTCGCGCGGGTCGTCACCGACTATGCGACCTTCGCCTGGATTGCCGACGTCTTCGTGCTGCCTGAACATCGCGGATGCGGACTCTCAAAGTGGCTGATGGAAGTAATGCTCGCGCACCCACAATTGCAGGGATTTCGCCGCTGGGTCTTGTCAACCAAAGACGCGCACGGATTGTACGAGCGTTTCGGCTTTATCAAGCTGCATCGCCCAGAGCGCTGGATGGAGCGGCCCGATCCGAATATGAAAGAGAGTCCGGATTATTGGAAGAAGTGAGTGGCTATGCCACATAAACAAGGGCCACTCGCGCTCATCATCCTTGACGGCTTTGGTTATCGCGCCGAACGCGAAGGCAATGCGATCGCCCTTGCCCGGATGCCTTACTACCACGAGCTGCTCGAAAAGTATCCGCACACTTTGATTGAAGCGTCGGGAGTGTGCGTCGGTTTACCGCCAGGCGTAATGGGGAATTCGAATGTCGGTCACCTCTGCCTGGGCGCCGGCCGCATAGTGCTCACCGACATCGAACGCATCAACCACGCGATCAAGAGTGGCGAGTTCTTTCATAATCTCGCGCTCAGCGCGGCGATGGAAAACGCGGCGAAGCACGATCGCGCTTTGCATATCATGGGTTTGGTTTCAGACGGCCTGGTGCATTCTTCACAGGAGCACGCCTACGCTCTGTTGCGCATGGCAAAGGATCGTGAGCTACGGCGAGTTTTTGTGCATTGCTTTCTGGATGGGCGCGACACGCCGCCGGCTTCCGCGGAAAAGTACGTCGCCGCGATGCAGGACAAGTGCCGAGAGATCGGCGTAGGCGAGATTGCGACAGTGGTTGGGCGTTATTACGCGATGGATCGCGACAAGCACTGGGAACGAACTGAGCGCGCTTATAAACTCCTGGTGCATGGCGAAGGCCAACGCACTGCGGATCCGCTGGCGGCGATCAGACAATCTTACGAGCGCAATGTCACCGACGAATTTGTTGAGCCGATCGTAGTCACTCGCGCCGGCGGCGATCCGGTGGCCACGATTCAGGATGGCGATTCGGTCATCTTCTTTAACTTTCGCGCGGACCGCGCGCGGCAAATCACAGCCGCTCTCGCGGTCCCCGGCTTCGATGCTTTCCCGGCGCCGCAGCGGCCGCAGGTGCATTTCGTCTGCTTCGCCGTGTACGACAAGAACTATCCTTTGCCGGTGGCTTTCCCGCCCGCGCATCCAGTCAACGTGCTGGCCGAAGTCTTCGCGGGTCTGGGGGTCCGCAACTATCGTCTGGCCGAAACTGAGAAGTACGCGCACGTCACATACTTTTTCAATGGCGGCGTCGAACAGGAGTTTCCGTTTGAGAAGCGTCTGCTGGTGCCGTCACCAAGGGTTGCGACCTATGACCTGATTCCGGAGATGTCCGCGTTCAAGATTACCGACAAAGTTCTGCGCGGGATCGAGGAAGGTGAGACTGACGTGTTCATCGTGAACTTCGCGAACCCTGATATGGTGGGCCACACCGGCATGCTCGATAAGACGATCGAGGCCTGCCAGTACGTTGATACTTGCCTGGGGTGGATCACCAAAGCAATGCGCACCGCGCGCGGCACTACCTTGATCACTGCCGATCACGGCAACGCCGAACAGATGCTGGATCTGAAAACCGGACAACCGCACACTGCGCACACATCGAATCCGGTCCCGTTTCATTTGATTGGCGAGGACTCAATCGGATTAAAATTACGCGAAGGTGGAGCATTGCAAGATGTGGCTCCGACGATGCTGGGGTTATTGGGAATTGAAAAGCCGTCTGAGATGTCGGGAAAAGATTTGCGAGAGACTTAGGGAGTTTTGGAGTGCGGTGACTTGTCACCGCTTTCGGTTGAGTTTGTAAAGAGAAAGCGGCGACGAGTCGCCGCACTCCATAAAAAGATGTCCGCCGTTACTGACATCATTACCGAACAAGCGCGTTCCCGCGCCATCTCGCTGCGCTGGATCATCAGCGCGAGAGAAGACTTGATCTGGTTTGTGGGTTCCGTGGCATCGAGCTACGCGCTGCTGATCCTCTATGTCACCGGAGTTCTGCCGCTGATCCCGATGGTCGTCGGCTGGGCTATTCTGATCGACGCGCCGCACGTCTTTGGCACTCTGTCACGCACCTATTTTGATCGCTCCGAATGGAAAAGCCGCAAGCGTCTCATGCTGGGCTCGCTTCTGTTTTTTGTCATTGGGCCGGCAATGGTCCTGTCTGGTTTTGGCTTCACTTTCTTTTTTCTGGCCGCGCTTTGGGCTTACTACCATCTGGTCAAACAGCACTATGGCTTCATGGTGCTCTACAAGAAAAAGAACAACGACCTGGCGCCGGTCGATAATGCGCTAGATCGTCTGTTGTTGATGTTCGCTTTCAACTATCCCTTCGTGGCGTTCATTGCGAGCGACCCGACTGCGATGGCCCGCGTGCCGCCGCTCCTTCGCAGTGGCGTGAACACCGTTGCGATGTTATTGCTCGCGGGAACTATGGTGGTGGCCGGGTTCTGGTTGCTTCGACAGGTGCAGCGCGCCTGGTTGCGTGAGTCTTTGAATCTGCCGAAGTATCTGCTGCTGGCCGCAGCGATCCCGATGCACTGGGTCGCGTTGTTAACGCCGATGCCTAACAAGCCGATCGCGCTGGTGGCGATTCTCACCATCTATCACAACCTGCAATACCACCGGCTGATCTGGTTTCATAATCAGAAGTATAGTGGCACGGGCGTCCCGCCCGTGAATCATGCGCAGGATGCGCATGCCACGCTCCGAGAGAAATATGGTCCCGCCGCACTCATCAGTCGCCGTCTCGTCTACTACATCGCCTTTGGAATTCTCTTCGGTTTCCTCTACCAGGGCCCGCGCCAAGTCTTGGGCTACCTCGGCTTGAAAGCATCGCACGGTAACGTGACCGCTCAACTTCCCATACCGATTCAGTTAGGTGTGGCGGTCCTCTGGGGCGTCGCCTTTATTCACTACTATCTCGATTCAAAGATCTGGCGCGTGCGCCGAGATCCCTCAGTGGGTAAGGCGCTCAACATGAGCTGACACTAGTCGCTTGAGCGGCAACAGGCGAGGGCTTAACCGCAAAGGACGCAGAAGATTTCGCAGAGGAACGCAAAGGTTCTCCTCGCTGAGTAGTGTCATCAGTGTGGTTTCCTGCTTTGTCCCGCTCCGACAAGAACGATCCACGAAATCACACGAAAACGCACGAACCAAAACCATTTCCACTTCATGTGTCTTCGTGAATCGTTTCCCTTCAAGAGCGGCAAAGTCAAAAGAAGTCATTACCGTAAAGGAGGGAGCGGTTATTTCACGCTTCGCAAATTGCTGCGTTGAACACCTCGCTCCTGAGCTGGCACCTTCGCGTGGGCGAAGTCAGCGACAGCTTCGACGAACTTTTCAGGACACTCAGTTGGCGGCAAGTGTCCGCAGCGGCGAAAGACAATCAGACGCGAGTTGGGAATCGCATCGCGCAGCCTGAAGGCATCACTGACGGGAATGTGTGTATCTGCCTCGCCCCAAACCAGCATCGTGGGTTGACTGATCAAGCTGGCCTCGCGTGAAATTCGATCGGCGTGCCAGCGGCGGATGGTGCGAATCATGGCGCGGTGCGTGTTCGCGGTCTTGAGCAGGTGATGGCGGGCCTCGAGCTTGCGCTCGTCGACCGGATAGCCCAGACGCCGGTACACTTCCTCAGTTCGCTTACGTAATATCCAGCGCGAGCCGAGAAAAAGCGGAGTGGCGATGTCGCCGACAAGTGGCACGCTCGCCAGTCGCAGCAGCAACTTCTTTCTTGGCTGATCATTAGTTACGGCGCCGACCAGGACTAGCCTGGCGACGCGCTCGGGATAATCCAGCGCGATTGTCGCCGCGACCGCGCCACCGTACGAAGCTCCCACGATCGTCGCCTGATCGATTCCCAGCCGATCCATCAAACCCACCACTGCGTAGGCCTGGGCATCGATCGTGTACTGGCCGTCGGAGGGCTTGTCAGAGTAGCCATAGCCGGGCAGATCGAGCGCGATAACGCGAAAACCAGCTTGGGCCAGAGGCAAGAACGTTTCATTCCAAACCAGATTCGAAGAGATGAAGCCGTGGATGAGAATCATCGGCGGTGCGTGCTCGTCGCCAGCTTCCTGGTAGTGAACGCGCACGCCGTTAACGGTAGTGAACCACGAATGTTCCGGGTGATAGATGAGATCAATACTATCGGGCCAACTGACGTCCGTTGGGCGAGTCAGAAGTTTGGCGGCCACCGCTCCCGCGACGACGCCTGATACTCCGGCAAGTAGATAACGTTTCTTCATCACGGCTGGAATCTTAACCCCTACCTTTCACAGATAAAAGAGGCGACGTGTTTACGGCTATGCCGTCTGATGCGCGGAAGTCGATCATGTGGTTGGCCTCGTAGGGGCCTGACGTTTATAGCTCGGAAGCCAATCTTTCAGTTCAAGCTCCTTTAGGAGCGTAATGTCAGACTCCGTATGTTTCGCTCCTAAAGGAGCTGAGATCCATTCGGGACGACGGGTGCTATAAACATCTCGCTCCTAACGGAGTGAAGAAATTTCCGCGCGTCCGTCGGCTGGGAATACGTAAATCGGTTTAGCAAACGATTTGATCGATGATTTGTACCGACCAGTCAATCTCGACTTCGACGACTATGCACTCACGATCACGACTTGTGGATGAACGGTCCCTTTATTCTCATCATACATCCCCACAGCGATCAATCGGCCAGCGGCGTCGCGCAGGCGGACCGTTTGACCATCCGGCCAGGGCGGTGTGTTTGCTTCTTCGATCTGAAGGTCGATGCCCTGACCAACTCGGCGCGCATCATGCGGCGTCAATTCTGCTACCGGCAAATGCGAAAGCGCGGCGTCCGGCGAGACAAGAACTTGATCGAGTGATCCCGACCGCGCCTCTTCGCTCAATCGATCGAGCGTGATCGCATCCGAGATCTTGAACTGCCCGGCCCGCGTTCGGCGCAGTTCAGCCACATGAGCGCCTACGCCGAGTTTCTTCCCGAAATCTTCCGCCAGCGTGCGGATGTAAGTGCCGGCAGAACACACGACCCTCACTTTCAAATCATTCTTGCCGAGGTCGTTTGGCGTCAGCAGGGCGCCATCGTGCCCGAGGGTTTCGAACTCACTGATGTTGACGCGCACAGGCTTTCGCTCAATCTCCTCGCCACGCCGCGCGAGTTCGTAAAGCTTTCGCCCGCCGACCTTCTTGGCCGAGTACATTGGTGGCGTCTGTTCGATCTCACCGCGCAGGGACGCTAACGCAGCTTCGATTTCTTCTCTGTGAATCTCTGTGTGCCTCTGTGTCTCTGTGGTGAAATTTGTTACGCGAGTGCCTGTGATGTCTCCCGTGTCAGTCGCAAACCCGAGACGAATCACAGCTTCGTATTCCTTCTCGGCGCCGCTGAGGAACTGGGCCAGTCGTGTGGCACCGCCGACCAGTGCTACCAGAACCCCCGTCGCAAACGGATCGAGTGTGCCCGTATGCCCGACCCGCCGGTGGCCGGTGATCTTGCGCACCCGGGCGACCACGTCGTGCGAAGTCATCCCCGCGGGCTTATCGATAATCAGCACGCCATCCATACCAACCATTCTAAATTTTTGATTCGCGATTGTCGCTCTGTAACGCAAGTTGTTAACTTGCGATGGCGACGTACGTAAGTTAGCAACTTGCGCTACACCTTCACTGTGGTTAAATCTCTTTACCACAGAGGACCAGAGGTACACGGAGACGAGAAAGAGAAGACAGAGGACGGACGAAGCGGAGCAAGAACCTCTCGATCCCGCGAAAGCTCGCGAGCGCGTGTTTCAGCGAGCCGGCAAGTTGCTGGCAGCCAAACAGCGTTCCGTCGAGGAACTTAGAGAGCGCTTGCTCGAAGGGCGCGGCGCGACGAAGGCAATTGTGGAAGAGGTTATCGAGCGGCTGCGTGAGTATGGCTATCTGGACGACGCGCGGTTTGCGCACAGTTACGCATCATTGCGCGTGCAGCAGAGACCAATCGGAAGGCAAAGACTGGAACGCGACCTTTGGATGAAGAAGATAGATAAGGCGACCGTCGACGCCGCTCTCGATTCAGTGTTTGCGGAAAAACCAGAGGCGGAGTTGATTGATAGCGCGATCGAAAAGCGCATTCGCCTGCGTGGCCGGCCCACGACCCGCGCCGAAGCAAAGAAGCTTTTCGATCATTTGCTGCGACAGGGTTTTGCCTTTGAACAGGTCAGTGAGAAAGTTCGCGCGGTATCAAAAGGTGACCTTGACGACACGGGGCAGTAGCCCGACCGTGAGGGAGGGCGTGCCGCGTGAATCTGCGCCCTCCCTGACGGTCGGGCTACTGCCCCGCAGTACCAAGACGGCGACCGCGGGATTAGTTTTCGATCCAAACGACAGGTCTGGGAGACAGTAGTTCCGGGTTCGCCGTCGACCCGGATGATTTGGGGAAGAACGGTACGAATTCGCCGCTTTCCGTGTCGACCAAAAGCAATGTCGCGGGAACATCTCCTACGATCATCAACCTGGCGGAAGACTTGATCAGCACTTTGGCGGTGCCCGAAAACGTGTGCTCGATGCGCGTTCCCCTTTGTCTCTGCCAATTGGTTGGATTCAGATAAAATAACTCGCTGCGGGTGCTCGTGGCGTCTTCGATGAAGAAAGGCACGCAACTCTGCGCCGCGAAGCCGACGAACCGACAACCGGAACAGGAAGCCGGGGAAGGATCGAGAGTCTTAAGCGGCTCCAGGTTCTTGGCCATCAAAATAGGCTGGGCTTGATCGTGCGGTCGCAGTACCGCAGCGCTTCCTACCTGGCAGATGCTTTCAATCGACCACTTCCTGTCTGTGTCAGACAGTTTTACGGAGTCACTCAGAATTGCCAGTGTCGTGGTGTTCGGCTTAAGCACCTCGCCGCTCTTCCTTTGTTTGGGAAGCGTCCCCAGGAATCGATCAAAGACAAGACGGTCGGGCGCGATCCATTGTGCGCAACCGGAGGAGTTGGCTGCTCTCTCAAGCAGCGAGGGCTGACCCGGCGAGTTGACAGTGCCGGGGTCTGCAAAAAGATCTTCCCATATCAGTTTCGTTTTTCCATCCAGGTCTGAGAAGTAAAGCTTCGCCGGCCCCCCGCCTTCGCTGCCGGGCGCTTTCTCGTTCGCCGGCGGTTGCTGCTTATAGCTAAAACGATTGCCGTCCGGTGACCAGGCAAGACAGTAGTTCTCCCCTTTAACTAATGTTTTGACGGCGCCGCTGCGAAGATCACGCAGCAGAATTCCGTCTTTGGTGGTGTACAAGAGCCGCGTTCGGTCGGGACTTGCCGCGGCTTCAAACACCCCGCTGGTAACGATGGAATAGTTGTAGGTTGAGCCGGCTGCGTTCACTTCAAGTAGATTAGCTCCGCTCGGGTTTTCCCCAGCCAACAGCAGCAGGCGGCCGCTGAACTTCGGCCCGACAGGTTCACTTTGGCGACTGCACGCCGTAATCAGCGCGCACGAAATTATGATGATGCCGATGGTATAGCGTCCGAGTTTGTGCATGATGTTTCCCCTAATGAAGTATCCGTCTTGTATGACAGATCAATCGTATGAGTCAACACTTTTCGAAGAGCAACTGGTTTGAGTTTGCGGCAATCTTTTGATTTGGTTTTTCTTTGCGACTTGAGGAAGTTTCGAACAACTGTGTTCGACGCGTAGCGTCGGTATGAGTTTAGCCCGGCGTTTCAACGCCGGGACAAGGTGGTTAGTCGATCTTGTCGCGTAGCGACAATTGAATTCGCGCAGGTTTCAGGCGTCGCTATGCGACGCGAACACTTCGTTCACCTTTCCCCGGCCTTGAAAGGCCGGGCTAAATTCACATCGACGCTACGCGTCGAAGGTCTTGTTCAAAGAGCTTCCTTTGGTATGTGCTTGGCGCCTTTGCGTGAAATATCACCATCGAAGATGCATTTCTCGCCAAGGCGCAAAGTGTATCGGAAGGCGCAAAGGGAAATTAAGGCCCGACCGAGTTTTTCGGAGCGCTGTTTTTCACGCCGTTGTCCCGCATGCTAAACTCCATTTGATCATGACAGGCAACGAAATTCGCGAAAAGTTTTTGCAGTACTTCGAGCGCCACGGGCATACGCGTGTGCGCTCCAGCCCCCTTCTGCCGGCCAACGATCCTACGCTGCTGTTCACCAACGCGGGCATGAATCAGTTCAAAGACGTCTTTCTCGGGACCGAGAAGCGCGAGTACGTGCGCGCTTGTTCGTCACAGAAGTGCCTGCGCGCGGGCGGCAAACATAACGACCTCGATGAAGTAGGAAAGACCGCGCGGCATCAGACTTTTTTCGAGATGCTCGGGAATTTTTCGTTTGGCGATTACTTTAAGGAAGACGCGATCAAGTTTGCGTGGGACTTTCTGGTGAATGAACTAAAGATGGATTCAAGCCGTCTCTGGTTCACAGTCTTTGGTGGCGACGAAGAAGTTGGGCCTGATGAAGACGCGGAAAAGCTTTGGGAACAGGCCGGCGCGCCGCGCGACAGAATTCTGCGCTTTGGGCGCAAAGACAATTTCTGGCAGATGGGCGAGACCGGCCCGTGCGGCCCTTGCAGCGAGATTCATTACTATCTCGGCGACGATCCGGACGATCCGACAAAGAATCGCATCGATCTGGTCAACGGTCCCGGCGACACCACGATGGAGATTTGGAATCTCGTCTTCATGCAATACAACCGCATCGAAGGTGAGCCAGGTAAGTACAACCTTGAGCCGCTGCCGAAGCCTTCGGTGGATACGGGTCTGGGACTCGAACGCACCGCAGTGATCATGCAGGGCGTGAAGTCGAACTATGAAACGGATCTGCTGAAAGACATTGTTGACTGCACCGCGAAGCTTGCCGGTCGCAAGTACGAAGCTGAAACGCCGGAAGGCTTCGCCATGCGCGTGATCGCCGACCACGCGCGCGCGACTGCTTTTTCGATCGCTGACGGAATTCTGCCAGGCAATGAAGGACGGAATTATGTCCTGCGAAAGATTATGCGGCGGGCCATCTACCAGGGGCGACACACACTTGAGTTTGAAGACCTGTTCTTCTACAAGGTCACGAACTTCGTTGTGGATCAGATGGGCGCGGCTTATCCGGAACTGGAGGCATCGCGCGAGTTCATCGAGAAGATGGTGAAGTTGGAGGAAGAACGGTTTGGTTCGACGATGACGGTTGGGCTGCAGAAGCTGGACGAGCTTTTTGCAAGGACAGCAGAAGGTCAGTTCCCGGAATGGAAAGAACTTGCGAGACTCTACGATACGTTTGGTACACCTCGCGACCTTGTCCGCGTGGCTTACGAGGAGCGTGGTCTCATTACATTAGACGAAGAAACCTTCAATAGCAGGTTTGATCTTGCTCTGCGCGATCTTCAGCAGACGAGTGCGACAGAAAAAGTTGAGGGAAAGGCTACAGCAAAGCTGATTTTGCCAAACGTGGCCGGCAAGACTTCGTTGTTTCGCGGTTACGAGACGACGCGAGTTGATGATGGCAAGGTGCTGGTGCTGCTCGATGGCCTTGAACAAGTTTCAGAGTTGAGCGAGGGACAAGAAGGTGAAGTTGTTCTCGATCAAACGCCATTCTACGCCGAAAGTGGTGGACAAGTCGGTGATGTCGGCAAAATCATTGAACCCTCCCTGACGGTCGGGCTACCGCCCCTCATTGCAACGGTCACCGATACTTACTCCCCGGCTCAGGGCTTGATCGTTCACAAGGTCAAAGTTGAAAAAGGAACGTTGAGAATAGGCGATGTCGTCACGGCGGAAGTTGACGTCGAAAAGCGCGATGCCACGCGACGTAATCACACGGCGACGCACTTGATGCATGCGGCGCTGCGTGAAGTTTTGGGGACGCATGTTAAGCAGGCGGGCTCGGTTGTCGCGCCGAACTACTTGCGCTTCGACTTCAGTCATTATCAACCGTTGACTGCTACCGAGATCGAAGAGATCGAACGCCTGGTGAACTATCACATCCTGCGCAACGAACCGGTGCAGACCGACGAGATGGCGGTGGAAGAGGCTATGCGTTCGGGCGCGATGGCGCTGTTTGGTGAGAAGTATGGCGAGAAGGTCCGCGTGCTTTCGATCAAAGGCGCCGAAGCAATCTTCTCGAAAGAACTGTGCGGCGGGACGCATGTGCGGGCGACTGGCGACATCGGCGTCTTCAAGATCACCAGCGACGAATCGATTGCTTCCGGGGTGCGCCGCATACGCGCCGTCACCGGCGTCGAGGCTTACGAGCGCTTTCGCGAAGACGAAGAAATCATCGGACAGGTCACCAGCAACTTAAGAACGTCGCGCGCTGAATTGCCCGCGATGGTGGGCAAGCTGCAGGACGAATTGAAAAAAGCACGGCGCGAAGCCGACGAGTTGCGTTTGAAAATTGCCACCGGCGCCGCCGGCGCTTCTTCATCAAATGGCGACGACGCTCGCGAAGTCAACGGGATTCGCGTGCTCGCGCGCGAAGCCAGCGGTCTGGATGCCGCGGGGATGCGCCAGCTCTCTGACACTTTGCTGGCCCGCATCAAGTCAGGCGTGGTGGTGGTCGGACGCAGCAACGACGGCAAAGCCTCGCTGATCGTGCGCACCTCAGATGATCTCACCAAGAAGATTCCGGCCGGGCAGGTCATCAAGGAGCTCGCCCCAATTATCGGAGGCAAAGGCGGCGGCAAACCCGACATGGCCGAAGGCGGCGGCAACCAACCTGAAAAACTTACGGAAGCTCTGGAAGCGAGTTACGGCGTGATTGAGCGAATGCTACAGTCGTAGCGTCAATGAGTGAGTTCGCGAAGCGGCTCCGCCGTCTGATGTGCGGAAGGGCTTTGCCTTTCCGGCTCGGCATCAGGCGCTAAGCCGCTGTTGCCCCACCCGCTTTGACCTTTCGTCAAAAGAAAACTAAATTCTCTTCGCAGCGTAATAGCAGAGGAACAGCGAATCTGTGTTTGAGATCCATTGTCTTCCTCAGCCCGAACAGTTTGTCGAATCAGCTAATTCAAAACAGGAGATAGCATGAGCAATTCATTCAAGGCTTTCGTAGCCTGCGCCCTGGTCATGGCGTTTAGTGTCGCGGCCACTTTTGGCCAGGCTTCACATTTCGACGTCACCAACATGGACACGAAAACTGCCGCGTGTGCCGATTTTTATCAGTACGCAAATGGTGGTTGGCTGACGGCGAACCCGATCCCGGCGGCCTATCCCGCCTGGGGGGTCGCAAATATTCTTAACGAGAAGAACCGCGACGTGCTGCACGAGATTCTCGAAGCTGCCGCTAAAAATGCCAACGCGCGTAAAGGCAGCAACGAGCAGAAGGTTGGCGACTACTTCGCCAGTTGTATGGATGAAGCCAAGATTGAGGCGGAAGGCCTGAAGCCGATGCAAGCCGAACTCGACCTGGTTGCCAAGATCAGCGATCAGAAATCGTTGCAGGCCGAAATCGGTCACCTGCACGCGATGGGCTACAACGCGGGTTTTGGTTCCGGCTCAATCCAGGATTTCAAGAACAGCACCGAGGTTATTGCCGTGCTTATCCAGGGCGGTCTGAGTCTTCCCAATCGGGACTATTACTTCAAGACGGACGATCGCTCAAAGTCGACCCGCGATGAGTTCGTCAAGCACGTCGCCAAAATGTTCGAATTAATGGGCGACGATGCGGCCAAAGCTGCCAGCGAAGCTCAGGCCGTCATGACCCTTGAAACCAAACTGGCGGAGTCATCAAAAGCGCCCGTCGAGATGCGCGACACTGAGAAGCTTTATCACCGCATGGCCATGACGGCCGTGAAGGACGTGGCGCCGACCTTCGACTGGGTCAGTTATTTTTCGCGGGTGGGTCTGGTGCAGAAAGCAGACGTTAACGTGGCCACGCCGGAGTTTTTCAAAGCGCTGGACGCGCAATTGACGGCTACGCCGATTGCCGACTGGCAGACCTATTTGCGTTGGTATCTCATTAACCGCGCAGCGTCAGGTCTGTCGGCGAAGTTTGTCGACGAAGACTTTCATTTCAAGGGAACGATTCTTTCCGGCGTCAAAGAGAATCTGCCCCGTTGGAAGCGCTGTGTGGGCGGGACTGACGGCGCGATGGGTGAAGCGCTCGGCGAAGTTTATGTACAGAAAGCCTTCCCGCCGGCGGCCAAGGCCCGCGCTCTAGCCATGGTCCGCAACCTGGAAGCGGCCTTGAAGAGCGACATCACGACGTTGAGCTGGATGGGAGAGGAGACCCGCAAACGGGCGATCGTCAAACTCGACGCGTTCCTGAACAAGATTGGTTATCCCGACAAGTGGCGCGATTATTCGGCGCTGGCGATCGACCGCAGTTCGTATCAGGCCAACCGTTTTCGTGTGGGCTTGTTCAATGAGCGCCGTGACTGGGGCAAAGTAGGCAAGCCCGTGGACCGTATGGAGTGGGTCATGTCACCGCCGACCGTGAACGCTTACTACAATCCGCAAATCAACGAGATCGTTTTTCCGGCGGGCATTCTGCAACCACCCTTCTTTGATCCGGGGGCAGACGATGCGCTCAATTATGGCGGCATGGGTTCGGTGATTGGCCACGAGATGACGCACGGTTTTGACGATCAAGGCGCGAAGTTCGATCCCACCGGCAATCTGGCCAACTGGTGGAGCGAAGCCGACCTGAAGGCTTTTCAGGAGCGTGCGCAATGCGTCATCAATCAGTTCAACGGCTTTGAAGTCGAAAAGGGGCTGAATCAAAACGGCAAATTAGTAGTCGGCGAATCCATTGCCGACCTGGGCGGCCTGGTGGTCGCGTACGCCGCATTCCAGAAATCGATGGAAGGTAAGCCGCGTCCCGCGAATATCGATGGCTTTACTCCGGAGCAGCGCTTTTTTCTCGGGTACGCGCGCGGATGGACCAATAATATTCGCCCTGAATACGCGCGGTTGCTGGTGCTGGGAGATCCGCATCCGTTGCCGAAGTTTCGCGTCAATGGTCCGCTCTCGAACATGCCGCAGTTTGCCGCCGCCTTTCAGTGCAAGGATGGCGACGCGATGGTGCGACCGGAAAAGGATCGTTGCGTGATTTGGTAAGGGGAGCGCTCCCTTCTCCATTTGGGAGAAGGGCCGGGGATGAGGGTTTACCAGGGGAACCTGTTTGTTATTTGTTCCGCCGATGGCGGCGAGTGGCATTCAACTACAACGTATCAATTGGGGCGGTCGCGCCCGTAAGCCCTCACCCCAACCCTCTCCCAGTGGGAGAGGGAGCCAGAGAACTTTGCGTGGGAGAGGGAGCCAGAGAACTTTGCGCCGTTGACCAGGCTAGGAATAAATATCTCGCGAAGGCGCAAAGAAAGATCATGGGTCGAGTCCACGGTGGCTATTTCCTCCCCGCCCTTCGGGCCTTAGTTCAGCGAGGAGCTTTCAAGTCGCTAACAAAGGGCTTCTTTTGCAATGACGGCGGAGGCTGGGTTTGCTTATCCTGCTCAGCAGTAGCCGCGGGCGCTTCCCTCGGACCCTTGTAAATATAGTTGTCGCGGGCGCGCACTGCGACGTCCGTCCGATTAGTCCGCACTTTGATCTGACGCCGTTCACCCGGCTCGCCTTTCTTTTTCGGGTAGTAGCCAATGCCGTATTGACGACCTAACTCATCGGCGATGTTACTGAACGCTGTTTGCAGATCGCGAAGGTCTTTGCTTGCTTCGTAGACCCGCCCGCCGGTTAACGCCGCCAGCTCCTGAAGATAGCGTTCACCTCGATCATAGTCAGCGCGACTGGAACCGGCGCCACCTCCGCTGTTGCTGCCAATCGAAGGCAAGTGAAGTATCTTGCTAAGAATCCCCGGCAGACGCACACCAGACGTGGGGTCAGGAACATTGCCATTGTCAGCGGCCGGATCGTAGGTGTCGTAACGAATTGAGTAAATCAATGCGTCCAGTTCTTCGGCCGTGTGGACCGTGCTCTCGTAAGTTGCATGGTTGCTGGTGGCGTCAACCCCGTCGGTAAAGAGAACTACGGCTTTGCGTCCCTTGATGCGATCGAGGTACTTCTTCATGACTTTGTCCATCGCATCATAGAGATGAGTGCTAAGACCTCGGCTGGCGCCGCCAATGCCTTTGGCGATCTTTTTCCGGTCGCTGGTCGGTTCGCACTCGACCTTTACTCCCATACCGAATGAGATGACCATCACCTGATCGTCGGGTCTTAGTTGCGCCACGAAGGCCTTGGCGGCGTTTTTGATCTGATCCAGCTTTGACCAGGTGGAAGCGCTGGTGTCCAGTACCAGGACAACCGTGAAAGGCTTTTCGCTGGTCGCGAAGTAAGCAATCTCTTGCTCAATGCCGTCTTCAAAAATAATAAAATCTTCCCGCTTCAGATCCGGAATGTAGCGGCCGTTACGATCCAGAACACTTACCGGAACGGTCACCAGGTTTGTATCGACGCGCACAATATCGCCTGGATCCTGTCTATCCGCATTGAACGGTTTGCCGCCAGGGCGAATTTCAGCGCTCACGCTTTCCGATTCTGGCGATGCCGCTGCAGCCGGAGGGAGAGGTGAAGGAGTTGGGCCGGGCGCCTCAACTCGGCGCGGCCGGGTTTGGGCGAAGGTTGCAATCGCGACGGTCAGGGAGAGGAACAGCGCAAAGATTGTGTTTCTCATAGAAGTCCCTCGTGGCATAGGAGCTTACGACTTGCTGGGTCGATTGTCTCGTCTCATTCTCTGATTCGCGTCGGGCACGGTTAATTACTTCTTAAGAATAATGCCGACTGACAGGCGGAAATTGTTCTGCCGTCCCGATCCGAAAAACGTCGGCGTGTAATCAGCCTGGATCAATCTCAAATCAATTCGCTGATTGAGCCGAACATCCAGGCCCCCACCGAATGCCATCGCGACCGAAGTCGCATCGTCAAAGGTATAAACATTCCCCGTCGGCCGCAGGTCCGAAGTAAACCCTCTGAAAAGGGAGGCGCCGAACAACACGTGCGCGAAAGGCCGGATCCCTTTGCCGTGACCCGGCTTAAACTGCAGGCCGCCGAGCAGGAAGTATTGATCCCGCTTGCTGCTGAATGTGCCAACACTCGTGCTGCGAGTATCTCTGTAGAAATGAGCTGAGGCATCAGCGGTAATGCCGACGTGTTTGGTAACGTTTCTCGTGTACTCGAGATTAACGCCGTGCTGGCCTCTGCGGCGCGGGTCCACCGTTAACGTATTGATGTCGGCGCTGTGAAAAGAGTAGCCGGCAAAGAACTCATTCTTAGTTTGCTGGTCAGGCGTCTGCCCCATCAACACAGATGCACTGCACGCGATCAGGAAGGTCGTGACTAATAGTTTTCGCATTGAAGTTTCTCCCATCGTGAACTCAGTTCGGATTAAGAACGGGTCGCCATGGCCGGGAAGAAATCGTGATCAAAGCGAACTCGTAGCTCGGTACATAAGACGGTTTTTTCTTTACAATAGCGCCCGATTTCACAGAACTGGACGACCAGATTCCTAACTCTGGACGTTCTTGACTGCGGTTAACGAGATAACCGGCTTAGGTTGGCGGCCAGGTCGGCAACATAGCCGCCAATCAAAGCGGCCCGGATATCGTCATGTTGTTAGGATAATTCCGGCAAAACTTAGGTTTTGCCGTAGTGGCAGGCGTTTTCTTTTCATCAACCGAAACCTCGTTTGTGACGGACTTAACTAAGTCTGTGACGGATTTAATTAAGTCCGTGACAGACCTAACCTAATCTGTGACGGATTTAACTAAGTCTGTACCAGACTTAACTAAGTTCACGAGAGACTTAACTAGGTTTATGCCGGCCTTAACTAAATCTGTAACGGGCTTAACCTGGTCTATGATCGATTTAATTAAGTCCGTGACAAGCGTAACTAAATCTACGACAAACTTAACTAAGTCTGTGATAGACTTAACTAGGTTTATGACGGACTTAACTAAGTCTGTGACGGACTTAATCTAGTCTGTGGCGGACTTAACCTCGTCCGTGACGGACAAACCCCGTCTGTCGCAAACTAAAACCTCGTCCGTCGCAAACGAAACTTCGTCTGTGACGAACGAAACCTCGTCTGTCACGAACGAAATCTCGGCTGTTGCAAAGAAAGCTTTGTCTGTCGCAGGCAAACCTTCATCTGTGGCAAACGAAGCTTAGTTTGCGTCCAATGATGGTTCGATCGAAGGATCTTCGGTTTCAGGGCTGGCCGGCGCGGCCGCATTCCTGAATTCAGAGGGCGTCATGTTGGTATGTTTCTTGAAAACCGAATTGAAGGACGATTTCGAGTTAAAACCAACCTCCTCGGCAATGCCCAGAACGGACAAGTGTTTCAAAGCAGGGTCGAGCAGTTTCTTCTTGGCTTCTTCGACCCGGTAGGAATTGATGAAATCGGAGAAGGTTTGCCCCAACTGCTCGTTGATGGTCTGTGAAAGATGATGGGCCGGTATCGACAGCCTTTCGGCCAACTTCTGAATTGTCAGATCGCCATCCGTGAAGGGCTTTTCCTTCCTCATGAAGTTAAGCAGTTTGTCGAGGTATCTGTCAGACCTTTCCGGCGTTAATCTGGACTTCTCATACTTCTTAACTGACAGCTCACCCTTGCCGTTGGTCTGAGGCTCGGGCCTTCTCATTTTCAAATAGCCCATCGCATAAATGAGCAGCGACGCACCCAGGGGAACCAAAAGATTGGGCATCGTGGCGATTGCATACCGCAGAACCACCGTGCACCAGAGAACCGCGGTGGCGATGACAAAAAACCGAACCTCAAACAGGACGGCTCGTTCGCGCGGAGATTTCCGTAGCTTAACACTTCGAGAATAGTTAACGATGTTGACAGCGATCAGCACGAGGTAGACGAGTACCTGGGTAATCAACACCGCGGAACGAACGTAATACCACTGTCCAAACGCCGGCTGCACGTATTCTGATACCAGGATCTGGATCTTGGCTGCACCGCTTTGAAGAAAGTATGGAAGCAGATAGATCAAGCAGAGCAGGAACGGGATGAAGTGAAGGAAGTCCTTCCTTTCAAATCTCCGCTCGCGCGCGGTTAATTCCCGGAGGTAGAGAAACAAAAGAGGCGCCGCCAAAAAAACAAAAGGTTGGTGGAGCCGGCTCAGATGCGGGAATGCAAAAACATAGTTTGAAGTAAGCAATACCGCGCCACTGACAGAGATGGAAATCGTCAGGGTCAGCGCGGCCAGCAGTCGATTCGCAGTCCGGCGGCCGGTCTTCGTAGTTACCAGAGCTAAAGCAAGCAGCACCCCCTGCGCTGCACCCAAAAGATTCAAGACAGCCAGGAAGCCAACGTTAGGACCAATAGTAATGTCGGTGCTTTGCATTCTAAACGGATACTCTTAACGGTTGGGAAGGGCATTGGCAATGACGCGTGATGCTCGTCGATCCCGCAAATCCTTCGAAAAGAACTTTTACTGCGGAATCAATCTGAGTGCAACCGAGGCTCTCTCTATCGAAAACAGTGGAGACTCTTATAAAGAAGTGAATCGACGCTGCGATCTCTGCCGTCAACATGTCTGTAAATCTAGTCCTGGGGAATTGTCTGTTGCTCTCAGTCGGGTCGTGATTCGGGGCAGTAGCCCGACCGTGAGGGAGGGCTCAATTATCGAACTTCAGAGCCCTCCCTCACGGTCGGGCTACTGCCCCGGAAATTGGCAACACGCATCTACCCACCACCCTAAATCTTCCGTGCTCAAAGACCTTGATCCCTTCAATGTTTTTGCCCGAGCTCCGACTGTGCGTTTGTAAAAAGTTGTAAATTCTGGTGGAGAAAACCCGCTCCCGTCTTGCGCAGCCTCGAATGGCGATACATAATGCGCCAAATTCAACTACCGAGGAGTGCCAACATGATTTCCCTGAAACGATCTCTCTTTCTTACCTTTGCTGGTTTGTTTGCGATCACAGCCGCGGCTTCGTTTGCGTCCGCACAACAACCGCCGCTGCAAATCAAGCCGCTTCGCCCGAGCCAGAAGGCCAGCGTGATGCAGACCATCGGCGTCACCGACGTCACCATCACCTACAGCCGCCCGCCGGTGAAGGGACGCACAATTTTTGCCGATGCTCCCGCCACGATGGAAGCACGCGCCAAAGGCGAAGCGACTCTGGACAATCAGAACGAGCGCAAGGCAGGTGAGCCCATCGTTCCCTGGGGTCACGTGTGGCGCGCCGGCGCAAATGAAGCGACGATGTTTGTAGTCACGGATGATGTCTTAATCAACGGCCAACCGTTAAAGGCTGGCACCTACAGCTTGCACACAGTACCCGGCAAGGAAGAGTGGACGATCATATTCAACAATGACGCCGGGCAGTGGGGCAGCTTTACATATGACGAGAAGAAAGACGCGCTGCGCGTCAAAACGAAGGCCCAGATGGCAAGTGACAGTCAGGAATGGCTGGAGTACACCTTTGATCCCATTACCGACAGTACGGCGACAGTAAACATTCGCTGGGAGAAAATGCGCGTTCCCTTTACCGTCGAAGTAAAAGACGTCAAGGCGGTCTGGCGCTCTAAGGCGGATGCGCTCATCGCGGCCAATCCAACCAACGAAGTGCTGCCGCTGCAGGTGGCGAACACCTACGCCGGCGACAAAAAATACGATGAAGCGCTGAAGTTTGTCGACCAATCGATCAAGGTCAAAGAGACGTTCCGTAACCTTTCTGCCAAAGCCAACATACTTTGGGCCGCCGGTAAGAAACAGGAAGCGCTGGCGGCTGCTGACGTGGCCATCGCCAAAGGCAAAGCTGACAAAGCCGACACGGCTGGCTTTGAGAAGCGCGTAGCCGGCTGGAAGACGGGCACGATGTAGACCGCGATTGTTAGAAGCGCCTCCTCACCGCTTCTGAATTCTTCTTTGCGCCTTTGCGTGAAACGATCTTGCGACACTAAGTTTCACGCAAAGGCGCAAAGAGAAAACCGGAAGGCGCTAAGGCAAACCGCCTCTCCATCAGACCAAAATGAAAACTAAACAAGTTCGATACGCAGGTTTCATCCTCTGCGTCCTGTCACTTCTTGCGCCGCAATTGACCCTCGCGCAAAGGCCGTCAACGCCATCAGCAAAACCCTTCCAGCTTACGGTCGACAGCATCATGCGTGGCCCGCGTCTGGTGGGTTACCCGCCAACCGGAGTCTACTGGTCACAGGACAGCCGGCGCATTTATTTCCGTTGGAAGCAGGCGGACGAGCCGCGTTTGAAGGAGATGAGCCTCTACGTCGTCAATCGCGACGGCACGGGCCTGCGCCGCTTGACGGATGATGAAGTGAAACAGGCGCCGCCGGCGAACGGCGAGTTGTCGAAAGATAAAACGATGACCGTCTTTGCCGACGAAGGTGACATCTTCATCTACGATCATGCGAAAGGCGCCCGCCGGCAAATCACCCGCACCGTCGATGCCGAGACTAACCCGCACTTCACTTTCGATCAGAAACGCGTCTACTTCACGCGGCAGAGCAATCTTTATGTGATGTCACTTGATGGCGGCTCTCTCGATCAACTAACGGATATTCGACCCGGTGGCGGCGCTGGGGGTGGAACTACGCCACCGAAAGGCACCGACAGCCAGGAGTCCTTGAAGAAAGAAGAGCGGGGATTGCTTGACGCGGTGCGCGAGCGCGCTGAGCAACGCGAAGAGCAGGAGAAGAAACGCAAAGAACGCGAAAAGCGTAAGACTCTTAATCTCCCCGCCGGGCAGAACGCGGTCGCGCTGACGCTGTCACCTGACGGTAAGTATGTTATCGCTACGATCAGCGAACCCGGCGCCGGCGCGAAAAACACAATCGTGCCGAACTACGTCACTGAATCCGCCTATACCGAAGACATTCCCGGACGCACGAAGGTTGGCGACACCCAGGGCCGCACGCGGATCGTTGTTATCGACGTGGAAACCGGTGAGTCGAAGAACGTCGATCACGGGCAGCGTCTGCCGGCGACGCCTTCGGTTCAGCGTACTGAACTGAATGCGACTGAGGCGGCCACACGTGGCGAGTCAAGGGCCGCCGCGGAATCGCAGCAGAGCCAGCCAAAACCGCAGCCGGCTCAACCTAAGGATCGCGACGTGCAGTTGGCTCTGCTTCGTTGGTCTGATGACGGCAAGAACGCCGTGTTGATGGCGCGTTCGGTGGACAACAAAGATCGCTGGGTGATGCTACTGGATGCAGTCACCGGCAAAACCAGGGTTCTGGCCAGCATGCACGACGATGCCTGGATAGACGGGCCGGGCGCGGGCACGCTGGGCTGGTTGCCGGATAACGCGCACGTTTATTTCGAATCGGAGCGTGACGGGTTTGCGCATCTTTACAGTGTGGCGATTACCGGCGGCGAGCCGGTGCAACTGACTTCCGGCCAATTCGAAGTTTCAGATGTGCAACTGTCACCGGACAAAACGAAGTTCTATTTCACGTCGAGCGAAGGAAGTCCGTTCCAACGGCATTTGTATTCAATGGCGCTCGGCGGCGGCCCGCGCACTCGCATCACCGGCATGCCGGGTCAAAATCAGGTCGATGTCTCGCCCGACGAAACGATGCTGGCGGACGTGCGTTCTTACAGCAACCTGCCTCCGGAGTTGTACCTTCTTCCCAACCAGCCGATGGAGGAGAAGATGGCCGCGGCGATCAAGCCGGTCACGACATCTCCTGTTCCAGAGTTCTTCACCAACGATTGGATCGACCCGCGCCTCGTCAGCTTCAAAGCGCGCGACGGCGCCACCGTCTGGGGACGCATGTACATGCCGGCGAATTATAAAGGCGGCGGCCCGGCGGTGCTGTTCGTCCACGGCGCCGGTTATTTGCAAAACGTTCATCGCTGGTGGAGTTCCTATTATCGCGAGTACATGTTTAATCACCTCCTGATGGAAATGGGTTTCGTCGTACTCGATATTGACTATCGCGGATCGGCCGGCTATGGCCGCGACTGGCGCACCGGAATCTATCGCCAAATGGGTGGCAAGGATTTAACCGATCATGTCGACGCAGTGAATTACCTGGTGAAGGAGCACGGTGTGGATCCGAAGCGCATCGGCCTCTATGGCGGTAGTTACGGTGGGTTCATCACGCTGATGGCGATGTTCAAGCAGCCGGATGTTTTCTCCGCGGGAGCCGCGTTGCGCCCGGTGACTGATTGGGCACACTACAACAATGGCTATACTGCGAACATTCTCAACCTGCCGCAGAACGACGCCGAAAGCTACAAGCAAAGCTCGCCAATTTATTTTGCGAGTGGATTGAAGGGCGCGCTGCTGATCTGTCACGGCATGGTGGACGTGAACGTAAATTTCCAGGACACGGTGCGGCTGGTCGAGAAACTGATCGAGCTGAGAAAAGAGAATTGGGAAGTCGCGCCATATCCGGTCGAGGATCACAGCTTTGAACGCGAGGAGAGTTGGGCGGATGAGTACAAGCGGATTCTGAAGCTGTTTGTGACGAACCTGAAGCCCGAGGTGCGTGTGCCGGCGGTGAAGAGTAATCGCGCGAGTTCGAAATAGCGAGATTGCGGCTTTGCCGCAGCACATGGCGGTAAGCCTCCGGCTTACCGTGACGTCTCAAAGAAACCAAGGAGGCTATGCCTCCGCGAACACCAGAAGCGAGGCGCAGCCTCGACTAAAAAATGATCACCACGCTAAGGCAGAGCCTTACCGCCCATGTGCGGCGGCTGAGCCGCAAGAGATTTCAGCCGGTTCCTGGATTTGTGACATGCACCGAGTATTTCTCAGCTTGATCATTCTCGCGACGCTCGTCTCTGGTCAGCAACAGATCCCGCGCGACCCGCGTTACCCAGCCCACTGGTGGACACCGGTCATTGATCCAAAAAAACCTGACTGGGAGATCCTGCCTCAGGAAGCAGGCCCGGGCGAAGTTATTCTTTCGAAGCGGAACGAACTCGGTTTGCTTTCGAACTTTGCGCCGACGCCGTTTGTCTTTCGCGGTAAACGCTACGCGAGTTTGGAAGGCCTCTGGCAGATGATGAAATCTGCGGCGCCGGATTTCTGAAGAATGCGATCATGATCCGCGCAAACTAATCACTTACTACAAACAGTTACAGCTACGGCATAAAGAGCGCCTGCTACGGCCAGAAGAAAGTAAGGAAGAAGTTGCCGATGACCTCGTTAAGGCGTGATTAAGGCAGCCTGACTGGCTATGGTTAAATGCTGGGCCTCAATAATCGGTGGTTGTAGCACCAAGCTGTCGAGAGAGCACTATGTATCCCAAGGTCTGTGGGCGGGTCAAAAGCTAATAGTCGTTAGTGGCTTTGAGTGGTTGAAAGGCGAAGAGAAGACAATTCCGCTCAAAGAACTGACAGCCAATATCCTTTGTACCAATCACAATACGTTACTTTCACCCTTGGACAGCGAAGCAGTAAGATTCGTCAAGACATTGGTTGAACTGGAGCGTGTTTTGACCGCGCGCTGGAAATCGAGGCAAAAGAGCTTTCTGAATATTAGAAGGGCTGATGTCAACGGAACACTCTTCGAGAGATGGGCCGTCAAGACGATTATCGGATGTTCGTGCGTCGATCATAAGCATAAACGTTGGCATCAAACCCAAAAGACCATACGCGACCCGCCGGGTGAAATCGTAAGAGCTGTGTATGGATTAAGCGGTTTTCGAGAACCTATGGGACTGTATTTCGCTCACGATCAAGAGGACCGGAATTTTTTCCGAAATGGGATTAGCGTCGAAACGTTGTTTCATCCGGAAGGCGGATTGGTCGGCGCTCTTCTAAGGTTCAGAGGCTTTAGGTTTTTGGTGTGGTTAACTAAGGAGTCTCCTGAGTCTCTTGATATCCGAGACTCCGAAGGCACGCCTTTCGATTTACAGCCCTTCCAGCCGAAAGGTACTTTTCGTCCTCATAGCTATCATTTTCGCTTCGGAAAAGCGTTATCGCATGTGCTCAAGTTTGAATGGTAGTGTTGCCGATTCTCGGAGCGATGCCTCCTACTCCCGCCGATAAACCACCCCATTCTTCATCACAAACACAACCTTCTCCATCGCATGAATATCTTTCAAAGGATCGCCTGAGACGGCGACGATGTCGGCCCATTTGCCGGGGCTGAGTGAGCCGAGGTTCTTGTCCCAGCCGAGCAGCTTCGCGCCGTTCAGCGTGCCGGCGATGATTGATTCCATCGGGCTCAGGCCGCCCCATTCGCACATCAGGAAGAATTCGCGCGCGTTCGTGCCGTGCACAATCACGCCTGCGTCAGTTCCTAAAGCAATCTGAACTTTGTTAGCGACGGCGAGCTTTATTCCCCGGCGCGCAGCCGCCGCGGCGGCCAGAGCTTTTTCGGCGCGCAGGCCTTTCAGCACGCCGTTCTTCGCTGCTTTCTCCACCGCTTCGGCCGCTGAAAGTGTCGGCACCAGAAATGTTCCGCGCTCAAACATCATGCGCGCTCCTTCTTCATCCAGAAACGATCCGTGCTCGATTGAAGAGACGCCGGCGCGCACGGCGAGCTTGATTCCTTCGGTGCCGTGCGCGTGTGCGGCGACTTTGCGTTCCAGTTTGTTTGCCTCGTCGACGAGGGCCTTTAGTTCTTCAAAGCTGTATTGCGTCGCCCCGACCGCGTCGCCTTCCGACAGTACCCCGCCGGTGGCGCACGTCTTGATCACATCGGCGCCGTACTTGATTTGATATCGCACCGCGGCGCGAATTTCTTCCGGCCCGTTGGCCACACCGTCCATGGGACCAAGTTGCAGGATGCCCGGCCGGAATCCGTTTTCGTCGCAGTGGCCGCCGGTGATTCCAATCGCGTGACCGGCGGTTTCCATGCGCGGCCCCGGCGTCCAGCCTTCGTTGATCGCTTTGCGCAGAGCCATATCGTCAAACTGTCCCGACGCGCCAACGTTGCGCACGCTGGTGAATCCGGCCATCAAAGTGTCACGCGCGTGCAGCACGCCGAGAATGGCGCCGAACGAGTCATAGTCTTTAACTGCGGCCATGTCTCCGTCCGGATCGCCAAGCACCCGGCCGATCAGATGTGTATGCGCGTCGATGAAACCGGGTAGCAACGTGACATCGCCGAGATCGATCACCTTCACTCCCGAAGGGATGCGCACCGACGTCGCATCGCCTACAACCGAAATCCTGTTGTTGGCGACGATGATGATGGCGTTCTTAAGTGGCGGTGCGCCGGTGCCGTCAATCAGATGCGCGGCCTTCAGAGCTACAACACCTTTACCTTCGGGCGGCTCGGGCCGAATTCCTAACGGTGCAGGATTCTGCGGCAGCCCGGAAACAGAAAGACAAGAAAGTAGTATCAGAGCGGTTAGAAGTAGTCTGTAGATACTCACTGTGGGTCCTCTTTGATTCGAAGTTAAGCATCAATGCCAACGCATTCTAGTTGAGTTTTTGTTCGCCGGAAAGGGGAGAGGGAACCTCTGTGGTTTGCATCTCACAGGTGCCAAGGCGTTCGGTGTGGATCTGGAGCGCGGACATCCTGTCCGCCTGAGCGGAACGCGAACAGATCTCTTGGACGAGTCTTTCGCATAGTCTGAGCGGGCTTCGCACGCTGGCGGACAGGATGTCCGCGCTCCGCGGTACAACCGAGCTTTGCGATCAATCGAAAAGCTCGCTAATCACTTGATCTTGATACGTGCCTGGTTGCTGGTTTGCGTGTGATAAGTCACGCTCACCAAAACATCCTGGCCGGCCGGCAAGTCACCGGGCAATATCACGATCACCTCGGTCAGCCACGCGAACCCGGGAACTTTTCCCACGTATTCAACCGGCAGCGGATGAAGCATCATCTGCGCATCCTGGGCCCGGGCCGTCACGGTCGAGGCGTCTTCGCCGGCGAGCAAATCCAGGTTGATCGCGAATAGCATGATCCTCGTGCGGTTGTCTGAACTAAAGTTAAGGATGTTAGTGAGTGGAAAGGGATCGCGCAGCATCGTGACAGAGTCGAAAGCGATCGCATGGTCGGTATTTTCTTCGGTCTGAAGGATCGGCGGAGGTGACTTCACCGTCAGCGTACCTTCGTTGCTGGTCGCCGTGCCGAAGCTGTTCGATACGACGCAACGAAACTTTGCGCTGTTGTCCGCGAGGGCCGTTGATGAAATTGTGTAGCTCAGTGAGTTTGCGCCAGAGATGTTCACGGTATTTCGCTGCCATTGATAACTCAGCGGCGCCGTCCCGACGGCACTGACATTGAATGTTACCGGTTGTCCCACTGTCACTGTCTGATCCGAAGGTTGGCCGGTGATGTTGGGCGGGGCGTTAACAGTCAACGTGGCCTCGTTGCTGGTCGCCGTGCCCGAACCATTCGACACGACACAACGAAACTTCGCGCCATTGTCAGCTTCGACCGTCGACGGCGTCGCGTAGCTGGCTGAATTCGCGCCCGAGATGTTCAGGGAATTCTTTTGCCATTGATAACTGAGTGGTGCAGCTCCGCTGGCACTAACATTGAATGTTGCCGTTTGTCCCAGCGTTACCGTCTGGTTCGAAGGGTGCGTCGTGATGACCGGCGTCGAATACTGGATTCTGAAAACCGAGCTCGAACCTATGGCCAGATAATAAAGACTGCCATCCGAGGCAACTTTCAAATCTACCGGGCTGGAGATCCCGCTGGCGAAGTTCACGGCAGTATTGTTCGTGGGGTCGAGCAGCCGAATCCATCCGGTGCATAGATCGGCAAAGAAATATTTACCGACATAGCTGTTTGGAAATTGGACCGTCGCAGGATTGTAAAAAGTCCCTCCAGTGATAGCGCAGCCAGTGGTGCTGGTTGAACCGTGCCCATATACGAAGAGTGGCGAGCGAAACCTCGGGTCCGTCGTCACTCCTTCGGTGATCGGCCATCCGTAATTAGATCCGGCGATACCGTCATTGATCTCTTCCCACGTGGTTTCACCAACGTCGTTAATGAACATTCGCGTGGTGCCGGGTTGGAACGCGAAGGTGAAGGGATTACGCAGCCCCAGGGCCCAGATCTCTTTGCGGGCGCCGGCGGTGTTGAAGAAGGGATTGTCTGTGGGAATCGTTCCGTCGGCATTGATGCGCAAGACTTTTCCCAGAAGATTTGCGAGCGTCTGCGAATTCGATCCATTGGCGTTCTCGCCCACAGCTATATACAACCTGCCGTCCGGGCCAAAATGAATAGCCCCGCCATTGTGATTGCCGGCGCCGCTGAGATTGTCGAGCTCGAGCAGGTTCGTTTGGCTGCCGGCCACGGCTACATCGCCATTTGCGGTAAAGCGGCTGACGCGATTGTGCGCGGGTGAACCCGGCACCGTGTAATAGACATAGACAAAGTTGTTGGTGGCGAAGTTAGGATCAAAGGCAATCCCGAGCAGGCCACGCTCACCTGCTGAATCAACGGTCAAGGTCAGAAACGGCGTTGGTAACAGCACGCCATTCTTGATCACGCGCAGGTTTCCTCCCTGCAGACAGACAAATAGCCGGCCATCGGGAGCAAAGTCCATTGCCGTGGGACTAGAGAGTCCGCTAATCTGCGTCTCAACAAAACCTGAAGGAAGAGTGGCCGCGGTAAGCGCAGTGAAAGCACCTGACAGGAATAGCAGCGTCGCAACGACAAACGAAAAACGCAGTCTAAATAGCCGTTTGCATTTGCGCGGGCCATGCGGTCGATTGGACAGAGCATTTTTGCAGCGACGATTGATCATAAACTCTTCCCAGACCATGAACTTTAAAAGCATGGATCCAGCGAGCTTGCTCGAATGGCTTAACGCCCTCCTTAGCTCTGAAGCCGCAAAGCAGATCTACACATCGCTTCTACGGCCGGGGCAAACGGGGGAATCTCGAGACTGTGCTAATTGGAAGGCAACCCCAGGGGGCTTGGGAGTGGAGGTTGCACTTACCGATTTCTGGGGCGAGGTGGATTATACTACTTGGCCGGGGCGTCTTCCACATAGTTTTTCGACAAGGTAGTGGATTCAGTTTGATGGTGACACGCGCACCTTGCGCGTGATTCACGGGCGCCCGTGCGGCTAGTATAAAAGGCTGGGACAGGAGATTGATGGGTTCAGGAAACCGCATTCCGTTGGTGTTGGTTATGGCGATTGGATCGTTCCTCGTGGCGGCGTCGCTTGTGTCCTCGGGCCGGGCTAACAAAGAGAATGGCAACCAATCCGCGCGGTCGTTGGCCTCGATCTCAGGACCCACGCCGCCCGTGACGCGGCCGCGTACGGTAACACCCGAGACTGCGCCACTGCCCAGCCTCGGGCCGGGCGCCAGTCTTCACGGCAAGCACCTCTTCCCGGTGGACAATCCGTGGAACCAGGACATTTCGAATTCGCCGGTGGATCCGAACTCGACGAATTTGATCAAGAGCATTGGCCTTGATGACAGGCTGCATCCGGACTTTGGCACGGTCTGGAACGGGGCGCCGAACGGAATTCCTTATGTCGTGGTTGCCGGCACCCAACTGTTGGTGCCGGTCAGTTTTCGATCCTATGGCGGAGAGAGTGACCCCGGCCCTTACCCGTTGCCGCGCGACGCGCCCATTGAAGGCGGACTAAATGGGACCGGCGATCGGCACGTGCTGGTAATCGATCGCGATCGATGGAAGTTGTACGAAATATTTTCTGCGTCTCCGGTGAACAACGGCGCGAGCTGGATCGCCGGCAGCGGAGCAGTCTTTGATCTGAATTCGAATGCGCTGCGGCCGGAGGGCTGGACTTCGGCGGATGCGGCCGGGCTGCCAATTTTTCCGGGACTGGTACGCTACGATGAAGTCTTCGAGCAACGCGAAATCAAGCATGCGTTGCGCTTCACCGTGGGGCGTTCGCGGCGGGCTTACGTTTATCCCGCGCGACACTTTGCCAGCGGCGACCCGGACCCCAATCTGCCGCCGATGGGCATGCGCGTGCGCTTGAAGGCATCGTTTGATATTTCCAGTTATTCAGCGGCGAACCAGGTGATTCTCCGGGCGCTGAAGAAGTATGGAATGTTCGTCGCCGACAATGGTTCCGGTTGGTTTTTGAGCGGCGCGCCCGATCCCCGCTGGAGTAATGATGACCTGGGCCTGCTGAAAAGCATCAAAGGCTTTAACTTTGAAGTTGTGCGAATGGGTCCGATCATGACGAGGTGAAGGGTTAGAGTCCCGCCTTTAGGCGGAATATCCCGGGGGCAAGAAGACGCTGCCGCCTGCAGGCGGTACTCCAAACGGATCTCGCAGCAGACTTCACTTAATGTCCGGCAATTTGTCGCTAAGACCCTTCATCAAATCCTCGAGGAACTTGTCGAGCGCGATCTTCCATTCTCCATTTTCTTTAACGAACGGCAGCGTGTCCCACTTGTCGGTCTTGTCGTTCTTGACCTCGAGCGTGGCCGTATCACCATTTATCTTCTCATTGCGCGTCTCTGGCATTTTCTGATTCTTGTCTTCCTTATCGAAGCTCTTCAGCAAGTCATCGGTCGACTTGTTTTGTTCTTTTGCCAGTTTGTCGAACATGTCCAACGAGCCCTTTGACAGCGCTTTCTTCATGCCCGGGACGTCCTTTTTGTTTGAGGCTTCATAAAACGCTTTGAAGGTGGCGGTGGGTGTTGAGCGGTTCAGCAGACTACAGGCCGAGGCCGCCAGGACGATGGCCAACGCGGCACACAAAGTGTCAATCCTACGGGTTTTCATCTGGGGTCTCCTTCTTTTCTCCGGCATGTTCACAGCTTTCGGGCCGCGCTAATATACCTTTATTTACTTCGGCGCGCACTTGATGATGGCGGGTTGGTAATGTTCCTGGTCGAGCATTCATAGACTCTACTAGGACTTATCGGACCTATTACCAGATGTCGTCGCCGTCTTTGTCGTTTTCAGAAGCTACAGCTAAAGTTAAGGTGCTTTCAGCCATGGGTGTCGCAAAGTTAACAGACCTGAACACGATTGTCCCGGACAGCAAGTACGCGCGCGTTGAACGCGAGCGGCGGTATCTGTTGCCGGACCTGCCGGAAGGATTGACGCGCGCGGATCAGCACCTTCAGATCACTGACAACTACATTACGGGCACACGGCTGCGCATACGCAAAGTGCGCGATCCACGGACCAACAAATGGGTGGTGAAGTTCACGCAGAAGTTCGCCCCTAATCCTGAAGATCTTTCACGGACAATGATCACGAACACCTATCTCAACGCGATTGAAGCCGAGACACTCGCGGTGTTTGAAGCCAACGAGATTCGCAAGAACCGTTATCCTTTCGAGTTTGCCGGCCGAAACTTTTCCGTCGATATGTTTCTCGGCGATCTGTTCGGATTGGTACTGGCCGAAACCAGTTTTGAAACGGACGAAGAACTGGACAGCTTTCCGAAACCACCGTTCGCGCTTGCGGATGTCACCAACAATAAGATATTCACTGGCGGCAGGTTAACCGAGCTGAAATTTGCGGACATTCGGAACGAAATTCAGCGAAGCGGACTGGTTACTCCAGCGTCTCGAAAGTAGGTTTGCAACACAAAGCAGATGGGGCCAGGGAGGATGATCTTTGTATTCGTGTGATTTCGTGTGACTTCGTGGATCGTCCCTTGGCAGTCAAAAAACTCGATCCACGAAATCACACGAAATCACACGAAGAGAAGCTCGTGTAAGTCAAAGCCGGCTGGAAAATCGTTTGAAACCCACGACGATAGATCGTGATAATCCATAGACCGAAGGACTGATTCCAGAATGCGAAAACCTAAGAGCTTTTTACTTCTTTTGCCAATCATTGCCCTTATCAGTTTGGGTTCGTGTCGAAAACAGACGAGTACTCAGCCAACAACTAACAGCAATGACGCGGCCGTGCATGAGGCGCCTGTGGGCGGCACCGCCCCGGCCGGTGAAAAGTTTTATTATCGGGGAACGATCGCCAACAATCTCTCGATTGAGATGATCCTCACGCGTGACGGCGATCGTTTGACCGGAACTTATTTCTATCCAAAGGTCGCCAAGAACATCAACCTCGGTGGCACAGTTGATAAAGACGGCAACGTCGAGTTGAAAGAGTCAGACGAGAGCGGCAAGGACGCCGGCATTTTCAAAGGCAAGTGGAAATCGGCGATTGATTCGCCGGATCCCGGCCTGAACGAGATCGAAGGCAAGTGGTCGAAACCTGACGGCTCGAAAGAAACCCCGTTCCAGGTTGTGCAGCAACCCATCGAGTTCAGCGCGGCCGTGCGTGTTGTTCCTAAAGTCATCAAGGAAGCGAACAAAGCAAAGCACTACACGGTCGATGCCGAGTATCCACAGATCGAAGGCGATGCGCGCTTTGACAGTTTCAATCGAGAGGCCCGGAGCCTGATTACCAAAGATGTCGCCGCCTTTAAGACCGCTGAGAGTTCTGAGGAAGTTGATACCGGCAGCGAGACTCCGGCCGAGACACTGGACTCGACCCTGGACATCCGATATGAGATTCGACGCGCGACTGACGACCTGATTAGTGTCGAGTTCACCGAAGGGTCATACGAGCGCGGCGCGGCGCATGGCAATAGCAACACGACCGTCGTGAATTACGACGTCAAGAACGGGAAGAAGCTCGCGCTCGCCGATCTCTTCAATCCGAAATCAAACTTTCTCAACGTCATCTCGGCGTATTGCATCAAGGATTTGAGGGATCGGGCGAAGAAAGACAAAGACACGATGCTCGACGAAGAGATGATGAAATCGGGCGCGTCGCCGCGGGCCGACAACTACCGGGCCTGGGCGATTACCAAGAGAGGATTGTGGATCACTTTCGATCCGTACCAGGTGGCAGCGTTTGCCGCCGGCCCGCAGTTCGTGCTGGTGCCTTACTCGGCTTTGAAGGACATCATCAAACCGGATGGACCGCTGGCGTTCGCGAAGTAGATCGACAAACTGAAAAGTTTGTCGGACACAAAGATGAATCGTTATATCGGATTATTAGTTATCGTCGGCGGGCTTTGCCTGGTATTCGCAGGCTTGCTGATTTACACCGGATGGCTTTCATGGTTCGGCCGTCTGCCCGGTGATATTCGCTATGAAAGCGATCACGTCCAGGTTTATGTGCCGATTGTCTCAATGCTGATCGTGTCGGTGGTGCTGAGCGCGCTCTTCTATTTATTGCGGCGATTTCTTTGAGCCACTAACAGGCGATAGGCCTGGGCCCGTTTCAATCCCAGTTCGCGAGCCGCCTTCTTCAGCGCGGCTTTTGCTTCCAGACCTTCCCGCTCGAGTTCGCTCACGCGTTCGATCAACCTTCGTGATGCAGGTTCGGTTTCGCCAGTGGTTGCTGCTTCATCAACCGCGGCGCCGCTAATCACAAGAACTATTTCGCCGCGCGCCGCTAATGAGCCTGTGCTGAATCGCTGACTCAACTCGCGCAAATTACCGCGCGCAATCTCTTCGTGGATCTTTGTCAGTTCGCGCGCGACTGCGGCCGGGCGATTGCCGAGCACCTCAAGCGCATCTTCGAGTGTGGCAGCGATTCGGTGTGGGGCCTCGTAGAAAACGAGCGTCGCCGGAATCGCAATCAACTCCGCCAGTTTTGCGCGCCGGGCGTTGGCGCGCGCCGGGAGAAAGCCGGCAAAGAAGAATTGTTCGGAGGGCAGCCCCGAAGCGACCAGCGCACTCACGAACGCCGTGGGCCCGGGAATCGGGACGACCGCCAGATTCAGTTCTATGGCAGCCTTGGTTAAGCGAAACCCCGGATCGTTAATCAGCGGCGTGCCCGCATCTGAAACCAGCGCGACGTTCTTTCCGGATAACAGCAGTTTGCATAACTGCTCAGCGCGTTCGCGCTCGTTGTGTTCGTGATAACTGATCGTCTTCGTCTTGATGCCGAAGTGATTCAGTAGCACGCGCGTCCGCCGCGTATCTTCGCAGGCCACCACGTCGACTTCGCCCAGCACGCGCAGCGCGCGTTGCGTGATGTCTTCGAGGTTGCCGATGGGCGTGGCGACGATGTAGAGAGTGCCCGTCATGTTCCGGGCATTGTGGCATTGCCGGCAGGACGAACAAAAGCCCCGCACACCCAGGAGGAAGTGGCGGGGCCTGTCGAACGCGTAATTACCGACATGTCCTAAGGCTTTCGTTTAGACGCGGGACTTGTCCCGCTTTAGGAAGCGGACAAGTCCGCCTTCTAAACGGCAGGCTGAAAGGATAAGCTCAGCCTTCTAAACGACAGTTTCAAAGAACCATCGGCGGCCTGACTTAATAGGGCACAGTCAAGCCGTACGCATCGGCGAGTGTATGAAGATTAGACCTGAGTTCACTTAGGTCTTCGTCCACTCTCGAGCTGCCTGTACGCAACCGCAGATAACGATCGAGCTGCGCACCGCGATTTAGAACCATCTGCGCCTCGTCGACGCTGCGATTCAGCGCGCGCCCATTACCCGAACTATTCCTTAGCATTGCGACGGCACGCCGAAACTCTCGTACTTGCTCGACCGCGTTGCTGTCGGTGGTCCTAAGCTGGAAAATTCCCAGGACTCTCCGTCCCGGCGTGTAGTTCAAGTCATTTTCCAAACGCACGCTCGAACTGTCGAGACGATTGATCGCCGCCCGCACTTCACGCGGATCAGTACGATCGTATTGGTCGTTGGATTGGCCGCGATTGTACTGGTCGTTGTATCGGTCACGATTGTAGATTTGTGCCGACGCGACGAGGGGAACTGCCAGTATCAGAAGAACCGCCGTAATCAGGGGCTTAATTAATATGTTGTGTCTCATTTTTCTCCCTCCTTACTCGATAAAACACCGATGATGTGATGAATGGGAGAGTAGGAAGGTGCGCACCGTTGCAGAAAAGCGCGCGCATCACAAGCAAGTCTTAAGCTTAATAGAAGAAAGACCGGCAACCTTTACGATTCGCTTAGCAAAATTGAGAGGTGCCGGCGGATCTGAGCTTCAGTGAGCGGTGTCTTGGCCATGGTCTTTTCGATAGTCAGCCACTGCGGCAAGCCCTTGGAGGAGCGAGCTAGGAGGAGTTCGGCATTCGATCGCGGCCGTCCAAAATGTTTGATGTTAGCGCAAGCCAGACCGTCCCCGCGCACGAAGCCATCGCCGGGCTTTCGTGGCCAACCGCTTTCGAGCGACAGCGCCCGCACGCCGCGACGCAGCGTCAGTTGACTGCCGAGCATCGTCGCCGATCCGCGGCGAAAACTGTGCGCGTCTTGCCTCTCGATCTGTATGCCGGCGCCCTTGCGATTGGCTTCGCCGGCGAGCGAAGTAAACGTGGCTGTCAGCCAGTCGATCGCCGTGCGGCGCAGGAGATCATTCTTCGAACGCAGATCGAGATACCTCGCGATGTCTGCGCGGCCGGCCCCGCGCGCGCGTTGGGTTGCTTCAGCCAACGCTATCTCCCAGGCTTCGTCAAGTTCGCTCATTGGTTTGATTATGTGGCACAGACGTCAGTCTGTGATTATCTTCCCCTCGCCCAACACAAGTAGAGTCTTTGCTCCCTCTCCCCTTGGGACAGGGTTGGGGAGAGGGCTTGTCTGCATCACGCTTCGCGCCCTCCCCTAACCCCTCCCAGAGGGAGGGGAAGAATCACGTGTTAGATCCACAGACTGAAGTCTATGCTACTGTTTTCCTTTTGGCGACGGATCGATGTTATCATGCCCGCCCGAATTGTCTCTCCTTAAACTTATGTTGGTTTCACTCTCTTCAGCGGCGACAATTGTCTAATGAAGAACTCTCGTATCAGGCGACTCGCCCGCCCAATATCGCTGATTGTCGCGCTGATTTTCTTTCTCTCCTCAGTTGCTCTCTTGCCGGCCCAGCAGCCGCGTCCAGCGCGCCGGACCGGAAATGCGGGGCCCACTAAAGAGTCTCGTCCACGACTCGTCCTGCTGATCGTCGTCGACCAATTTCGCTATGACTACTTGACGCGCTTTGGTGACCTGTTCGGTTCGCGGGGCATCGGCCGCTTGATGCGCGAAGGCGCTTCATGGACTGAGGCCAACTTCGATCACGTGCCGACTTTTACCGCGCCGGGCCATGCGGTTTTCATGACGGGCGCCTGGCCGTCCCAGACGGGCATCGTCGCCAACGAATGGTACGAACGCGACACGGGGAAGAAAGTTAAGTCGGTAACCGACGACAGCACCAACAAACTCGGCGGCAAACCCGGCGAAAAGGGATACAGCCCGCGCCGCTTACTCTGTTCATCCGTGGGCGATGAATTGCGAATAGCCGACGGCGATCGATCGAAGGTCATCGGGATTTCGGCCAAGGACCGTTCCGCGATTCTACCCGCCGGCCGGCGCGCGAATGCTGCTTACTGGTTTGGCACTGACAACGGAAACATGGTTTCCAGCACCTACTATTTTGACAAGGAGCCGGCTTGGGTCGAACGCTTCAACAATCGTCACATGGCTGACCAGTGGTTTGGCGCGCATTGGGACCGCCTGCTGCCCGAAGGCGAATACCTGAAGCGCGCGGGCAAAGACGACGTGCCCTGGGAAAACCTGGACAAGTCTTCGAACGATACGAACTATTTCCCGCATGTAATCACCGGTGGGGCCGACCAGCCGGGCAAGATGTTCTACAAAGCGCTGGACTACACGCCGTTTTCGAATGACGTGCTGGTCGCATTCGCCGAAGAAGCGATTACCAACGAAAGGCTCGGTGACGATGCGGACACTGATCTGCTGTCGGTAAGTTTCTCGGCCAACGATTATGTCGGCCATCGCTTTGGACCCTACAGCCACGAAGCGATGGATATGACGCTGCGCGTCGACCGGCAAATTGGGACGCTGCTGGATTTCGTCGATGCCCACATCGGTCTGCGAAACACGTTGGTGATCTTCAGCGCGGACCATGGAGCGTCACCGGTGCCGGAACAGGCGGCGCTGATGAATCTTCCGGGCCATCGCTATCAAAAGGCCGACTTGCGACGCATTGTCGAAGACGGATTAAAAGCCAGATATGCTCGTAAGGATCATCCGGCTACCGACTACATTCAGACTTTCACCAACAAAGAAGAGACCGAGCAAGGATTAATCAACAGCAACTTCTATCTCAATCGCGCTGCCTTGAAGCGCGACGGCATCGATCTGGATGAATGCGAGCGCGTCGTGGGCGAGTTGTCCATGCGTATGCCCGGGGCCGCGCGCTATTTCACCCGGGCCCAACTTGAGAACACCTTCATCTCATCCGCGGACCCGATTGCCCGGCGCGTGCTGCACGGCTTCTATCCATCACGCAGCGGCGACGTCATCGTTGTCTTCGAGCCCTACAATATTCTCTTCGATCTCCCTGACGATCCGACCGATCCCCGTTCGACCGCCACGCACGGCTCGCCTTACAGCTATGACACGCACGTGCCATTGATTATCATGGGGCGAGACTTTGCCAAAGGTAGTTATGATCAGGCAGCCACGCCGGCGGACATAGCGCCGACACTCGCCGGCTTGCTCGGTGTGCAGGCGCCAAGCTGTTCAACGGGTCGGGTTTTGTCTGAGGCGCTGGTCAAACGAAGCGAAAAGCCTCGACCTCCAAGCAAATAGATCAATAAACGAACTACGCAATGCAACTACCTTTCATAAATCATCGGGCCATCGTTTTGGTGGTAATCCTCTTCGTCACTGCGTTGTTTTGGTCAGCCACGAATGCCGGCGTTTCCGCGCAGGACAGATTGCCCAGGCCGACCGGGCACATCAACGATTTCGCGGCGGTGCTTGACGCCGCGACAATGGATCGTTTGGAAAAAATCCTCGAGAATCTTAAACAACGAACACAGGTCGACCTGGTAATCGCAATTGTGAAGAGCGCCGGCGCAGAAGATCTCTATGACTATTCGCTGCGGATTGCCAACGATTGGAACGTTGGCGCTCCGGCCGGTTCGAACAAGAGCGTTTTGTTGCTGGTTGCCGCCGACAACGGAAAATTTTTCACGCAGGCGACCCGTGCGGCGCGGACCTATCTTCCTGACGGTCTCATCGGCAACGTGGGCCAGCGGATGCGTCCAAAACTTGAAAGCGCCGCCTACGGCGAGGGATTGCTAATCGGGATCAGAGCATTTGCCACCGGTGTGGGTGAGCTACACAGTTTTACGTTCGCGGATTTGGATCAGCATTCAGCGGGAAATCTGATTGTCGAGCAACAACGGCCACGCACAGTCGCAAGCCCCGCCGCGCAACCAACTGAAACGCCTGTGGCGTCGCCCACTGAGACGCCTGCGACGCGCGCAACTGAAACACCAACGCCAGAGACTACCGCTACAGTTGCGGCCGTGGTTGAATCGCCGCAACCGTCCGCAACTCCCGAGGCGTCAGTGTCGCCCCAAGCTCAGCCCTCGGAAACGGCGGCGGTTGCAACACCGTCCTTTGTTGTTCCGGTTCCATCGCCGAGTGAGTCGCCACAAACAACAGAGAGTCCTGCGGCGAAGCCTTCACCAACGATCGCAAGTGAGGTCGCAGCGAATTCCACACGGTCGACTCGGCCGCCCATCACGGATCGAAAGACTACAACTCCGGCCAACCCTGACGACGAAAAAGAAGAAGTCGAAGTCACCTTAACGCTGCCGCCTGATAAAAGAATCGAAACGCTGAAAGCATTCATCGCCGCTCATCCACAGTCAGTGGCGGTGCCCAGGGCGAACGAGCTGATCGTGGTGGCGCACGCGATGCTGGGCGATCAGAAGCTGCAAGCGGGCGATATCGACGGCGGTCTGCAGCAGTTCCGTTTGGCGATCTCTGAGGCTCCCAGCGACATGCCGGATCGTTTATTTACAGAAGTGATTGCGCGCATTCCTGCCAACCTGTTTCTGCGCGGTCAGCCTGCGGCGGCGGTCGAAGCCGCCCATCAGGCAGAGGCTTTGGCCAAACTGAATCCGAAACGCCTGGCGGCGGTCGCCGGGTTCTATCTCTTAGTCGAAGATGCAAACGAAGCCGGTCGCCTGGCTGAATTAGCAACGCAGGCCGGGCCGGACTCAGCCGTAGCGCACCAGGCGCTGGGCGAGGCTCGGCATATCGCTCTGCGCCTCGACGAAGCCGAAAGCGAATTCGCGCGCGCGTTGGCGCTGGATCCAAAATCCTCGGCCGCCAGAATCGCGGTGGCCGACATGAAGCGCGCGGCCGGCAAGTTTGCAGCAGCGTTGGCCCTATATCGCGAGCAGTTGCAAATCGATCCGACCAGCAATGCGGCGCGCGCCGGCGTGGTGGTTTCGCTCCTCGAGTTGGGTAAGAAGAGTGAGGCCGACCAGGAACTCAACAACGCTTCAAAAGATAAAGATTTGGCGCGCAATCTTCAGTTGTTGGTGGGAGCGGCCTACTGGTTTCTGGCGCATGACGATCCGGCTCGCGGGCTCGAGTTGGCGAACAAGGCAGTGGCGCTCGAGCCAAGATACGCCTGGGCCCAGATTGCGTTGGCGCGCGCGCTGATCGCCGACAAACGCCCGCAGGATGCCGAGCGATCTCTGCGCTTTGTGCGCCAATTCAGTCGCTTCCCGACCGTTCATTACGAACTAGCCAACCTGCTCGCGACGCTGGGATTGTTTGACGAGGCTGCGGCTGAACTCGCGCAGGCCTTCTCTCTGAAGGGCGGACAAATCGAGACCATGCTCGCTGGCCGCACTGCCGCGCGGGCGGCCGGCTTTACGGAATTGCTGGCTCCTGAGCGTCTGGCAGTGATCTATCAATCACGGCCGGTTGACACGGAAGCGAATGCCAGGATGCTGAAAGCACTGCTGGCTCTGAACACTGCTTTGAATCAGCCGGAAGGCAACGCTCCGAACGAAGACGAATTAATCGCCATCGCCAGGGACTTCACCGCCGGTGATGATGCGATGCGAACGTTCCGTCAGATATACGTCGCCGAAAGGTTCTTGAGAAAGAACGTAACGCTTTTGACAGTGATCGATTTGATGGACCAGGCCACCAGCGGCGTCGAAGCGGCGCTGAGTGCGCCGGCCGCGACCCTCGCCGTGCAGCCTGACGAGTACAGCGACATTCGTGCGCGTGCGTTGGCCCAGGGTGGCACGCCGCGGATTCCCGATGCGCCGCGCGACGCACTCTCGGGTCTCTTGCGTGGACGCATCGAAGATCTCGCGGGCATGGCGCTGTTCAAGATGGACAAATCTAATGAAGCGGTGGCCCGTCTGCGACGCGCGGTAAACGCCGCGCCCGAAGGCACCCCGCTGTGGCGTTCGACGCTATGGCATCTCGGCGCCGCACTCGAAGCCACCGGCAAGAACGATCAGGCGCTGCTCTATTACATCAAGAGTTACCTTGCCGGCCCTCCCGATCCCGCGCGGCGCTCAGTGATCGAAAATGTTTACAAGAGGGTCAATGGAACGTTGGAAGGACTCGATGACAAGATCGGGCCGGGGTTTGCCACAGCAACCGCGACGCCGGGAGCAAGTCCGGCGCCCACACCTTCACCTACCCCGTACTAGTCGTTGGTCTCGTAAGTAATTCAAATGGCCTACAAGCCCTTCCTTTGTAAGGAGCTGGCTCACAATAGACGCCCCTCCCCGGCGAAACCATGCCATCCGGAAACCGCAGTCGAACGAGTGAAGGTTGCCGAAGTTGTAATGTTGTTTGCTGACCCGGCGTTCCTTTGCATTTCTCTAATTTACGTAGGTAAGCGAATGCGCTTGACGAAATCAAATCTGGGAGTATAGTGGCCTCATTGACTGGCTCCTTACCCCCCATCACCGGATGTCTCGGTAATCCAGCCTTCAGCGCAACTTCTTACTCAGAGGAGGGATTCAATGAAAAGCAGCAGCATCCTTATGACCCGAAAGAGTCTTTCTCATCCGATCTGGGCGTTCATGACTAGCGTGATCCTTGCGACACTTGTTTTTGTAATGCTGCCCGCGCATGGCAAGGGCCAACAGGGAAAGGAACGAGCAGTACAAATCACGACATACAAGAATCAGCCGGTCGATATAGTGGCAGTGAAAGTCAAAGGCGTTCCAGTAAACTCCGATCAAAAGTTTGCCGGCGACCGCGATTGGTTCAACGGCATGACTGTCACTCTCAAGAATGTCTCCGACAAGCCAATGGTGTGGGTCACGATCTTAGTGCTGGCTTACCAGGAAAAAGATGGAAATCGCATGAAAACAAGCGATGGCAGGGACTTGGCCGTCGGGACTCAGTTGATGTACGGCGTGCGGCCGCTCGACCCTGGTGAGCCCCCGCTGCCCTACAGCGCTACACCGCTGATGCCCGGCCAGACCGCGGACCTGTTCCTCACCGAGGTCTACCGCGAGCAACTCTCCTCGCTTCTCAGGAAGAGCGATTCGTCGACAGACATCTCTGAACTCAACGTAAGGCTGGAGGAAGTCTCCTTCTATGGGGACGACGAAATAAAGTGGCGTAATGGGTTTAAGCGTCGGCGCGACCCGAATAGGCCGGGGGCATGGCTTACCGTGGACGATCCTCCCCGGCTAAACCACGCCGCCCGAAAATGCGCACGTTCTCATTTCCCGCGTCGGGCTTCGCCGGCTAAAATTTTCACACGTAGAGAGGAGGCCGCTCATGTTTAGGTTTCGGTCTAATCTCATTCTTGCGCTGCTCTTTAGCCTGTCTATCGCATCGTCCTCAAGCAGCGGTCAAACCCGGCAGCCCTCGCTTTATAGCTTTCTAATACCCGAGGGATACGTTGGCTGGATAAGAGTCGATTTTGAGGTTCCAGATGCTCCGCCTCTGCCGGTTGAAGGTGACTTCTACATTCTTAAATTCTCTGATACCGGCCGGCTCCAAACTTCTTCGCGCGACATTCAGGGAGGTTGGACAGACCGAGGCCAATTCCTCTATTACTCAACCGAAAGACCTTACCTGTTAAGGTTAAAGGTTGGCGGACCCGATGAGACGCGAATGGTTCATGGGCAGTTTGCTGGTCCAGGCCCCGGACATCCGTACCAATACTATTTCATCGGACCCATAGACGTATTCAACCGAGTTGAAGCCAGCGATCCCAAGACGGCTCCTCGGGAACCCGAAGGGTACCCGAAGGTCGGCCAGCAATCAGTCCTGACCCGCGAAGATCTGATCCGCCTGAAAATCAGAAAGCCCTAAAACCGAGTCGGTCTTCAAAAAAGGAGTACGCAGATGAACCATACCGCCCCCCGTTTCGTCTTCTGCCTTGCCGTGTCGACAATAGGAATAGCAATGTTGGTGGTGACCGGTTTCTCTAATCGAGCCGCAAAAGAGCCCCAGGGTCAAAAGTGGTTTGGATCCCAGCACAAGAAGGACTTAGAGGATCCGTTGGATGAATCCAACGGCCAGAAACTGATTGACTTATTCGCGCGAGAGGAAGTGAAGAACGGACCGGCAGGAGACTGGTTCGTGGCTACCGTTCCTGATCAGACCCAGCAAACGGCGAATCGTGCTCCGGTTTATGTTTACAGCACGGTCACCGCCCTGGCCAGTGGTAATTTATCAAACCTGATTGTGGCGGGCGTGACACTCGTGAATGCTGCGTATCAACCCGTCGAGAGTGTCGCATTAAGATGGTCCGTGATTGATGTTGACAAATCGATTTCGGTGGCTGAAGGCTCAACCGTCCACTTCAAAGTCGACATTGACTCGAGAAGCGGAAGAAAAGTCGAGTGTCCCCATCTTAACTTCGCGAAAATCAGTCGGGAATTGGCCAAGAACGACAGATTGAACGGTAACTTTAAGTTGATGGTTGGGGTGGGTTCGGTCCGCTTTGCCGATGGCACTGTCTGGACCGACACGGATGTAAGGAAGTTTAGTCACTCCGTCCGTTCTAGTGGGAGAGCAGTACCCACCCAAGATTACTGTCCAGATACGTATTGTGGAACGGGTACTCCTACCAGGTGGCAGTGTTTGGTGAATCATATAGGATACCAGGGGTGGCGTTGTCATTTGTATGCTTGCCACGAAGACCCCACGAATCACGTGACGTACTGCTATTGCGATATGCAGCTGTGCAGTGACACGTGTTCATTTACTCAGGCGGACGTAGACAGTTGTCAATCGCAACAGTGTCACATTTATAACGAATGGTTTTGCACATGCGACGATCATACCGGTATCAATTGCCCTCCGCCGTCACCTACACCGACGCCGGAGCCAACGCCCACTCCGACACCAACCCCACCGAGCGGTTGCTATCCCACTACTTGGGATCTGTGGGTTTGTCCTGATTGGGACTACGACCGTTGCGAGTGTCCGGGTGGGATCGAAGGGTCGCCAGTCATGATTGACGTGCTCGGCAATGGATTTGATTTGACAGATGCGAGCGGCGGCGTCAATTTTGACTTGAATAAGGACGGCATCGCCGAGCGGCTGTCCTGGACGGCCGCCGGCTCCGATGATGCTTTCCTGGCGTTGGATCGCAATGGCAACGGCATGATCGAGAATGGTGGTGAGCTGTTCGGCAATTTTACTTCGCAGCCGCGGCCACCGGCCGGTGAGCGCCGAAACGGATTCCTGGCTCTGGCCGAGTACGACAAGCCGGCGAGGGGCGGCAACGGTGATGGCGTGATCGATCGTCGAGATGCCATCTTCGCATCTTTGCGACTATGGCAAGACGCCAATCACAATGGAGTGTCTGAACCGTCAGAGTTGCACACGCTGCCAGGTGTTCGGGTTGACTCTGTCTCGCTCGACTACAAAGAGTCCAAGCGCACTGACCAGTACGGCAACCAGTTTCGCTATCGCGCCAAGGTTGACGACGCGAAGCACGCGCACGTTGGCCGCTGGGCCTGGGACGTCTTCCTGCTGAGTCATTGACGGCGGAACAACCGGATTCACCTGAACACTCAAACACCCGCGGGCCCCTGCGAGCTTGCGGGTGTGTTGTTTTTAGCGTGAAGTAATCGAGCCCTCCCTCACGCGGTAGGGCTACTGCCTAGATCGATGAGCCCTCGCTGACGGTCGGGCTACTGCCCCAGATCGATGAGCCCTCCCTGACGGTCGGGCTACTGCCCCGTCTTTGCCGCGGTCCGCGCCGGCTTGCCATCCGCGTCGTACTCTTCGACGGTGCCGAACTTGGCGAGTATTTCTCTGGTCTTCGTCGCGTCGCCGACTGCCACGATTTGCAGGTGGCCCAGGTCGATGTACTTCTGTGCGACGCGCTGGACGTCGTCGACGGTAATTGATTCGACCTTCTGCGGGTAAGTGTCCCAGTAGTTGGCCGGCAGGTTATACAGCTTCTGCGTGATGATGTTCTGCAGCCGTCCCGCCGGATTCTCGAGCGACAGCGCAAAGCCACCCACGATTGAACGCTTGGCGTTCTCTAATTCGTTCGCCGAAACTTTTTCGTTGCGGATGCGATTGAATTCGCTCATGAACTCGCGCAACGCGCCTTCGGTCGCATCGGTGCGGACCGGAGCATTGGCCACGAACGTGCCGCGATACTTCGAGCTGTTAAAGTTGCTGCTGACTGAGTACGCGTAGCTTTTGTCCTCGCGAATGTTCAGGAACAGACGCGAAGAGCCGCCGCCGCCCAGGATCCGATTCATTACCGCCAGCGCGGCGTAATCCGGATCAGTGCGTTCGATTCCCAGCGCGCCAATCTGGAAAACCGTCTGGACTGAGCCGGGCCGATTGATCAGGTAAATTTTCGAGGCTGATTGAGCCGGCGCTGCCGGTATCACCGTCTTCGGCGCCGCGCCACTCTTCCAGTCACCGAACGCGCCCTCGAGCTTCGGCAGAATTTCTTTGAGCGTCACGTCACCCGCAATCGCGATCATCGCATTGTTGGGGACGTAATTCTCATCGTGAAATCGCATCAGATCGGCCGGCGTCAGTTTCCTAATCCCGTCGGCGGGCGGTAGGACGAGCGATGCCGGATGAGTTCCATAGATCGCCTGGTTCAGACGCTCCTGCGCCAGAAAAGTAGCCGAGCCCCGAATTTGTCCCTGGGACGAGACGGTGCGTGATTTGTATCGCTCGACTTCGTCAGTTGCGAATTTCGGGGTGCGGATCACCTCCGAGAAAAGCGCGAGCACCTGATCGAAATTCTCCACCAGTCCGGCCGACGTGACGCTGGTAGTGAACGAGGCCAGGCCCGAGTTGGCGCCAATTGTAGCGCCGATAGTATCCAGTTGTTCGGCCAACTCGCGGCTGGTATGTTTCGCCGTGCCTTCACGCAAGAGCGTGGCGGTGGCTCCCGCCAGTCCATGCAGGTCCGCCGGATCCGAAAGTCCGCCGCTCATCACGACCATTTCCATCGAGAAGGTTGGCACGCGATGGTTTTCCAACACGATCACGCGCAAGCCATTCTTTAGCGTCGCCTCTTCTGCTTTAGGCAGTTTGACCCGCAGGATTTCTTTGTTAACCGGAGCGCGGCCTTTGAGTACCGCGCCTTTCATGGTTCCGGTTTGCGGGGCCAGCGGGTCCTGCGCGCAAATCGTCGTGGCAAAAGAAGCGATGGCCATCACCGCCGTCAGAAATTTCATTTTGTTGGTTGCAGTGTTTTTCATTGATCCATTCTCCTCTTACTGCGAAACGTTCGGCTGCATTGCGCCGGGTTGCGGTCCGCCTCGGCCTCCGCCTTTCGGAACGGTGATGACAACGGTCCGATTGGTCGGCGCCAGATACTTGTTGGCGACGCGCTGCACGTCTGCTGTGGTGACGGCGGAAACTTTGTCGAGCCGGGTGTTGATGAGGTTGGGATCGCCATAGTAAACGGCGTACTGTCCGATCGAATTGGCGCGGGACAGAGAGCTTTGCAATCCATTAATGAAGTTTCGCCGCGCGCCGTTCTTGGCTTTCTGTAACTCCCAATCCGCAATCGGCTCTTTCTGTAGCCGCGCAATCTCTTCATAGATCGCTGCTTCGACATCCGCAGCTTTCGCGTTGCCTCGCAAAGTAGCAGTCAAGTAAAAGCCGCCCACGCCGCGATTTTCCTGGGCGCGGGCATTGATGGCCGTAACCATTTCTTTCTCTCGCACAAGTTTCTGGTAGAGACGAGAACTCGAGCCGCCGCCGCCACCGCCAAAACCACCGCCGCCACCCAGCGCGTTGGCCAGGACTTGCAACGCATAAAAGTCGGCGGTGTTCCCGGGCAAAGTTTTGTAAGCGATGGCCACGCGCAGCGCGCGCGCCAATACGTCGTCAACCGAAGTGCGACGCTCAGCTTTTTGTTCCGGCTCGGTCATATCAACCGGCGGAGGATCCGGCTGACGCGGAATATTCTCGAAATACTTTTTGATGGTTGCCAGTGCGTCGGCCGTTTTGAAATCGCCCACCAGGGTCAGCACCGCGTTGTTGGGTGCGTAGTACATTTTGAAGAATGCCTGCACGTCGGCAACCGAGGCCGCATTCAGATCAGTCATCGATCCGATCGTGTCGTGCTTATAAGCAAAGTTGTCGTACATCAACTCCTGCTGGATCTCTCCGCTCTTGCCGTAGGCAGCGTTGTCCAGACCAATGCGGCGCTCTTCCTGCACCACGTTGCGTTGGTTGTCCAGGTTCTCCTGGTTAACCGCGAGGCTGCGCATGCGATCTGATTCAAGATACAGCGCCAGGGCGAGCTGATTTGACGGCAACGCCTCGAAATAGTTAGTGCGATCTTCGTTGGTCGTGCCGTTCATGGTGCCGCCGTTGTTTTGGATGAGCATGAAATGCTCTGACTTGCCCACGTTTTCTGAACCCTGAAACATCATGTGTTCGAACAGGTGCGCAAATCCGGTGCGGCCTTCTCGCTCGTTGCGCGAGCCGACATTGTATGTAACGGCGACGGCAATGACTGGTGCCGTGTGATCTTCGACGGTGATCACGCGCAGGCCATTTGCCAGGCGCGTGTCTTTCAAATCAACGTGAATGCTGCGACCGGTCTGGGCCAACGCGGTGCCGGCCAACGCGAAGAGAACCGTCGCGCTGAGAAACTTTTTGTGCAGTCTCATACAATAAAACTCCTGTTTAGAATCGAGCAGTAGAACTGCGGATTGTTTGGTTCGAACGAAGAGCCCTGGCTGGCAGTCCCTCGCAGGCGTGTCGGAAAGCGAAACGAAGACTGAATCTAGTCGCCCCTGCACGACCTGTCAAGCAACGAATGATTCCCGGTCTTAAGCTTTAGTAACGCAGACTGTTGGTTAGCGGTTACGGCTAATTGGATTCAATGCACCATGCGTTTTTTCATGACTCCGCCGCTGGCGTCAGAAATCGCATGAACCACAACGAAGGCGTCGACGTCCAACTCTTGGACAATTTTCCTGACCTTGGCTATTTCCAGTCGAGTCACGACGCAGAATAGGATGTCCTGCTCGATTTCAGTCATACCGCCGCGCCCTTTGTAAATGGTCACGCCGCGTCCGACGTTATGGAGAATTGCCTCTCTGATCTGCTCGCTTGCCGATGAAACGATGGTAATACCTGTATGTTCTTCGATGCCGTGCAGAATGAAATCAATCGTTTTGGACGCAGCGAAGTAGGTGAGGATAGAGTAAAGCGCCGATTCGATTCCGAGGAAAAACGCCGCCGCCAAAAAAATGAAGATGTTCAGGATGAGAATGACGTCGCCAACCCTTAAGAGGTGGCTGGTCTTGCTGATGAGCAGCGCGGCGATTTCGGTTCCGTCCAGGACGGCTCCGCCGCGGATGGCGAGACCAATTCCCGCGCCGATGAAAAAACCTCCAAAGACTGCGGTGAGCAGCTTGTCAGGCGTGACATCTGGATATTTCACGAAGGCCAGACAGAGGGAGAGGCCGGCAATCGCCAACGCACTTTTCACCGCAAACTTCCGTCCGATCTGGCGGTAACCGACGGCGACGAACGGAAGGTTAATGACCAGGATCCAGACGGACAGAGGGAACCTGACCACGTCGGCGAGTAACATCGAGATGCCCGTTACGCCACCATCAATGAAACGGCTGGACATCAGAAAACCTTTCAGTCCCATGCCGGCGGAAAAGATGCCCGCAATGATCAGCGCGATATTAAGGGACTCACGGGCGAGCTTTTTGATGACCGGCTTCATGACTCTTAGATTAGTTCATTGGGCCTGAACCCTCAAAAAGGTAACACAGGGGTCCTTTTCACGCGGCAGGCGGCAACCGCATAACTGTTCCGGCCATCCAAGCCGACGCCCAAGGTGCTATAGGGCTCTGTTCGACAAACTTCAGTTTGTCGCAAAAGACGACAAGCTAAAGCTCGTCGGACATCAAACGGAATCAATGCTAACCGCCCGCACTGGCGGGCAAGTGATACGTCGAACTATAATGCTGTTCATCGAATCGATTGCCGCTATGCTTAGACCAAGTCTGCTCTCCTGTCGCATCTCTAAGATCTCAAACTTGAGATTTCAAATCGCCGCGCTGGCAATTGTTCTGGGTTTCTTCGGATCAGCAGCGCGCGCGCAAACCGTTCCCGGATCTCGCTACGATGTAAGTAACTATCGCATCGAGGTCCAGTTGAGTCCCGACGAGCACACGATGCGTGCCGGCGCGGACATTACGTTTGTGCCGCAGGATGCCACGCGTTCCGTTGTTTTCGAATTGAACGGATCGTTGCATGTGGACAGCGTCGAGAAAGATGGCAAGCCGCTGACCGGGTTCGTGCAGGACGCGGTGGGCGCCGGCGCACTCGGTCCGAATGTGCGGATCGATCTGGGCCAGGTCGTGCCGGCGGCCCAGCCGGTGACTATTCGAATTCGTTGGAGCGGGGCGCTGACTTCTCCTGAAGGTGGGCCGCTGGCGAACAAGCGACTGGCGTATGTCGGTCCCGAAGGTTCGTATCTGATGTATGCGTCGCGCTGGTTTCCGTTCCACGACTATGCGGCGGACCGAGCCACGTCCGACATCACTGTCATTGTGCCCACGGGAATGCAGGTCGGCGGCATTAGCGACGAACCGGTCACGCCGCAGGTTGATAAGACCGGCACCACGCGCTTTCGTTTCGTCAACAAACAACCGGTGCTGATCGGAAATTTTGTCGCAGGTATGTACGTCGTCAAATCGCTGCGCATGGGCAAGTACGAGTTGCAGTTTTTTGTTAAGCCAGGCAGCGAGAATCGGATTAGCAACTACGGCGAATTGATGGGCCGGGCACTGGAGTTTTATACCAGCGAGTATGGCGCGCCGGCGTTCGGATCGCGTTTGGTAATTGCGCAAACCGACGACGAGACGATGGAGACTTATTCGGGTCCGGGAATTCTCTTTCTCGCTTCGAAATTCTTCGATGCCGCCAGGCCCGCTTCGGAGGACCGCCTGACGCGTGAGGTCGCATATCAATGGTGGGGCCAGACCGTCGGGTTGAAGTCTTTCGACGATTCGTGGATTTCGCAGGGTCTGGCAGAGTGGAGTGCCTTCGCCCTCCGCGAATCTATGCTCACCGGCGCGCAGCTGGACGCCGCCCAGCGCGAAGAGCAGGAACGCGCGCTAACCTTTGAACAGACTTCGTCGATCGTGAGAGCACCGTCCGCATTGGATGATCAGTCCGCGGCTTACCAGTCGATTGTGTTCTACAAAGGGGCGATGGTCTTTCGCATGTTGCGCGAAACGATGGGTAAGGATCAATTCCATCGCCTGATGCAAAAGTTTGTCGAACAGTTTAGGAACAAGAGCGCCTCGATCGATGATTTCGAACGACTGACCTCGCAGGTAGCCGGTAAGAACATGCGCTACTTCTTCGCGCAGTGGGTCGAAGGGACGGGCGTGCCGGAGTTCAGCGTTGATTATCAGATCATTCGCACGCGGGCAGGGAAGTTTCGCACCCGCGGAACTGTGCGCCAGAACTTCGAGAATCTGCACCTGCCTGTCGAGTTGACCCTGCACTCAGAAGGCGACTCGCAAACCAAAGTATTGTATCTGGACGGCCGCAGCGAAGATTTTGATTTCGAGTCAAACGGCCAGCCGATTAACGCCGAAGTGGATCCCAACGACAAAATCTTGCGCATTTCCGACGAACTAAAGGTTTCGATCGTGGCGCGTCGCGGCATCGAGCTGTTTAAGGAAGGCCAGTACGCTGAGGCGCAACAGCAACTGGAATCGGCGCTCAAGCTGGATCGCAACAACGCCTGGATTTATTACAATCTGGGCCTGGTTTTCTTCGAACAGAAAAACTGGCAACTGGCGCTCGACAATTTCCAGGCGGCGATAGACGGAGTCAGCAGCAAGGCCGCATGGATCGAAACCTGGGCCCACATCAAACGGGGCAACGCCTACGATGCGAAAGGCGACCGGAACAAAGCGGTCTATGAATACAACCGAGCCATCGCGTCCGGCAGCGACTATGACAACGCGCAAGCAGTAGCAAAGAAGTTCATAAGTATCCCATTCGATCCCAAGGCTCCCGCCGAGCAAGCCCAGAACGGGCCGGGCGGATTTTAGGCCAGCCGCGTTCACGCGGCTTCCGCGCAAGGGTTACTGGGCCAGCCGTTTTACGGCTGGGTTCGTGCTACGACAGAAATGACTGGCCCGCTTCAAGCGGGCTTTTCCATTTTCGGCCAGCGCTTGATTCGTATGCGCGCTAATCTAGAATCGGAGGGGCGTTGCGAACTTGATTTTCGCACTTCGTGATCAGGAAACGTGACAAGATCCTCGCCCCGATGTAATCTTGCCATATGAGCACCGTAGCGAAGATCCGAGCCGAGATCGAAAAGCTTACGCAGAGCGAACAGCGTGAACTTGCGCAGTGGTTCGCCGAGATGCAGGCCGATGCGTGGGATGCCCAGATCGAAGAAGATATTCAAGCCGGGCGGTTGGATCGTTTGATTGTCCAGGCTGAGGCTGATATCGCGGCTGGACGTACGAAGCCTCTTGATGAAGTCCTCGACAACGGCTGAATTTTGGGAGTGTTACTCTCGGCTGCCTCCCCATATCAAACGTTTGGCGCGTAGGACCTATAGGACCTGGGCCCAAAATCCCTATCACAAGTCGCTTCATTTCAAGAAGATCGCCGCGTCTGGTCCGCGCGTATCGGATTGCATTATCGGCGCTCGGGTTGATGAAGGAAGATATGGTCGAGTGGTTTTGGATCGGAGCCCATGATGAGTACGAAAGAATCTTGAGCTCTGGCACGATGCAATAGTTTGTCCAACCCCGAATCAAAATGCGAACCGCCGAATCAAATTCCCAATCTCGTCAGCTGAAGCCTGAACAAGCTGCGGCCGCGCACACGCTCGACTGTCACCTCTCGGTCACCGCCGGCCCGGGCTCGGGCAAGACTTTCGTGCTGGTCGAGCGCTATCTCGAGATTCTGCGCACCAAAAAAGTTTCTGTCGACAACATCGTAGCCATCACCTTCACCAACCGCGCGGCGAACGAAATGCGCCAACGGATCCGTGAAAGGATCGATGCATTGTTACGAGCGACTTCCGGTAACGAACGTCAGACGTGGCTGCGTCACAAGCGGGCCCTTGAAGGCGCCGTCATCACGACCATCCACGGGTTCTGTTCTCGCCTGCTGCACGAATTTCCCGTCGAGGCCAATATCGATCCGCAATTCATGCTGCTGGACGAGCATCAGGCCGCGATGCTGCTCGAATCGGTCGTTGAGGAAGCTCTGACCGACGCCATCCATAATGATGAAAAAATAGTTCAGTTGGCGCAGGGCGCGGGTCGCGCCGCTTTGGCCAATGCCCTGGTGGAACTGCACCGCAAGTACCGTGGTGAAGGGTTGTCGCTGCAGGCTATTGAGAAACTGACTGCCGCGAACCACGCTTCTCGAGCAGACTACATCTCGGCGCTAAAGGAACTGGACCAGCGCATGCTCAATCTGATCTCGGCGCGCCGCTTGTCGAAAGGCGCCGAAGAAAAGCGAATCAAAGCTAAACAGGAGTGGCCTTCTTTACGGGCGATCCTGGCGGAACCACCGACGGAGAAAACTGTTGCCGCCTATTGTCAGGCCATCGAGGATTTCTGGGACGCAAGACCGCGAAAAGACAGCACGCCATTTGTCGCACCGATCGATGAAATGCTCTGGGGTGACGACTCGTCTACTAGTGAGCGGCTTCGCGGCCGAGTCCCGACCACGGGTTTCGATCTGCTTGCGAAAGATTACTCTTTGGCGCTACTCAAACTGCTGCGCGAGGTCGATCGCCGTCTGGATAGCGAAAAGCAACGTCTCTCAGTGCTCGATTTCGACGACTTGCAACTGCGCGCCCTGAAGCTTTTGGAGCTGCCGGAGGTGATCAGCCGCGGCACTGAGCGTTATCGCTTTTTCCTCGTCGACGAATTTCAGGACACCAATAGTCTGCAGCGCGACCTGATGACCAGGCTGGCACTGATACGCGGCGCCAATCTGTTCATTGTGGGCGATCGCAAACAATCCATCTACGGCTTTCGCGGCGCGGATGTCGATGTCTTTAGCGAGATGACCACGGCCATTGAAGAGGCCGGAGGTACGCAACAACCGTTGCACCTGAATTTTCGCAGCCAGCCGCCGTTGATTGATTGTTTCAATTTCCTATTCGCCAAAATATTCCAGGCGCGCAACGAAGTGCCAAAGGCCGCCCTAGGGCAACTTGGCTATGTTAGTCATGAGGCAGGCATTGCCGAGCGTCCCGCTGAACACGAACCACCTCTGGTTGAATTGATGGTCAGCGCCCTGCCGGAGAGCAGCAGCGCCGCGAACGAATCAGAAAGCGAGTCTGAGGGCGCCGCGGAAGACCGCGATCCTCTGGGCGCGCAGGAACGTGACGCTGAGCAGATCGCCGCACGCATTAGATCGCTCGTTAGTGGCACAGACTTCAGTCTGTGGGACCAAGCTTCCCCAGACTTAAGTCTGGGCCGCTTCAAATACGGCGACATCGCCATCCTGCTGCGTGCCTTCACCGGCGTGTGGACGTACGAGAGTGCGCTGCGCCGTGCTGGCATTCCTTATTTAACGGTGCAGGGGAAGGGTTTCTATCAGCGTGAAGAGATCACCGATCTGATTCAACTGCTGCGCTTTCTCGATAACACGACCGACGAATTAGCGCTGGCCGCAGTGCTGCGTTCGCCGCTGGGCGGAATCTCTGACAACGCACTGCTGGCGTTGCGTTGCGCGCCGTGGATGGGTGAAGACGGAAGTCCGGAGCGCCTGCACCGTCGCAATCTGCTGCGCGCGTTACGACACCGTCGGGAGATTCAGTTCATCGACGAAGACGATCAGGTCGCGCTGGATCGCGTCGCACCTCTTTTGGAGGCACTTATCGCGCGGCGAAATCGCTACGGCATTGCTGAGCTCTTGCGCCACGCCGTGTCTGCGTCAGAATTCATGACGATCATCGCGGCGAACTTCGATGGCGCGCAACGCGTCGCCAATGTCGAGAAACTTTTCCGCCTGGCTGAGCAGTTTGAAAAATCCGGTCACCTGATTCGCGACTTTGTGCGCTTCGTGGAAGAGTTTGAAGCCATTGGCGGGCGCGAAGGCGAAGGCCAGATGGACGAGTCAGCCAACGTCGTGCGTTTGATGACGATTCATCAGGCCAAGGGCCTCGAGTTTCCCGTAGTGATCATTCCCGACCTGCACCGCGAACCAATCCGCCGCGAAGCGTCATTCATTCTTGATCGGCACAAGGGCATGACCGTACGCATTCCCGATGGACGCGGGCAGACGGTGCGCGGAGCGCTCTTCAATGAATTGCGTCAACGTAATCGCTGGCGCGAAGAGTTCGAAAGCATGCGCCTGCTTTATGTCGCCGCGACCAGGGCCAGGGACCGCCTGATTTTTTCCGGCGCGGTGACTCAGAAGGATCTGAAGAATCTAACCAGGACAGATCGCGAGCAGTGGCTGGCGTGGATCTGGCAGGCGCTCGAGTTGGACGAACACGCGCAGAGCGGGATGTTGGAGTTGGGAGACAACGTGCAGGTCCGGCTAACTGTCGATCGTGAGCGTCAGGGTCTCTGGTCGTCGAGTCCAACTGCTCCGATCGTGACTGAGGAAGGGCCGACCATCGACCTTTCGCGGCCATTCGCGGAATTATTTCCTTTGCTGGGAGAAGTCCCGCCTGAGCCGGGACAGGTGTTGCGCCGTTTCAGCGTGACGCAACTGATAAACTTTCAACGGTGCGCGCGGCAATACTATTTCGATCGCATGTTGAAGGCGCCGGGCAAGGAAGAGCGCGCCGTCTGGAACGACGCCGAAGCCCCCGAACCGCCCGCTAATCTCACCGCCACGTTGAAAGGCGCGGTCATTCATCGCTTCTGCGAAACCTTTCGTGAGGGCGATGATGCCGCGACGCGCTTGCGCACAAGCTTCGAGGAGGTCGTGGCGCAGCGGCAGTCAGAACTCGCCGGGCGCGCTTTCGAAATTGAGCCGGACGAGGCTGTGCGCGACCTGATGCCCCTGGCGCAAAACTATCTGAAGAGTGAAGTCTTTCAGCGCGTGTCGCACGCGGGCCGTGTCAATGCCGAAGTTTCGCAGACCGCGATTCGCCATCCGGAGACGGAGCCCGGACTCTGGAGCGAGCTAAGGTTCCGGCTGCGCCGCCCTCTGGGAATTCTCACCGGCACGATCGACAAACTCCTGATCACTCCCAGCGGTAATGGCGAAGGCTTTGATGTTGAGATAATTGATTTCAAGACCAACCGGTTTCGCACGCCTTCGCACCAGGTTGCCAAACAGACGCAGACCGCTGCTGCGACCGCCACACTTTTGCTGGTTTCGAAGCCAGTCGCTACACCCCTAACTGAGATAAGGTCGCAACCGGCGCAGGCCCTCTTTAACTTCGACGCCGTTGCCGAAGAAGTGTCCGCAAATGTGGTAACGACCGCAGACATCCCTGCTTCGGACGCGAACCTTTCGGTTACCGAACAGGCTGAAACTGTCGCGCGTGACTATCAACTGCAAATGCAATCGTATGCGTTGGCGTTGCGCGAACTGCTCGAAGTCAGAACCGGGAGCGGTAGCGACCGGGTCATAGACTCGCCATGGAATCCAGGGCTCAAGATTAACACCCTGCGCGCCACGCTGCACTTTATCGATCCGAACATCGAGATCAGTTTGCCGGCCGCACTCCTGGATCAGGAGGTCTGCGTGCGCGCGATTGACGACGCCATACTCTCTATCTCGACACTTGACGGCACGCTCGACGCGGCGCTCTTTCCCCCTCTCCCTGCAACTCACTGTCGCATCTGCAACTTTCTTGAGTTATGTTCAGCGGGGCGCGATTGGCTGAACCGATAGTTTTGGAGTGCGGCCCACCCGAAACATTGGCCAATTCACTCAACTTCGCGTATAAACCTTCGCGCGGAGGTCAGCTACGAAATGGTTACCGTGAAATCGTTCGATGGCGGAGAGTTTGACGCATACATGGCGTTGCCCGCCGGTGGTTACGGCCCGGGCATGGTCGTCTTGCAGGAAATCTTTGGCGTCAATGAATTCCTACGGAACGTTTGCGACTGGTACGCGGCGCATGGGTTCGTTGCGATCTGTCCCGATCTGTTTTGGCGGCAGGAGCGTGGCGTTGAACTGACTGACCAGACGGAAGCGGGATGGCAGAAAGCGTTTGAACTTTACCAGGGTCTGGATGAGCGCGCGGCGGTCGAGGACTCAGCGGCCACGCTTGAGTTCCTGCGCCAGCATCCGGCGTGTACCGGCAGAGTCGGTGCGGTGGGTTTTTGTCTCGGGGGCAATCTCGCCTGGCTCCTCTCGGTTCGCTTCAAGCCGGATTGTGCCGTCGGTTATTACGGCGTCGGTATTGAGAAGACTCTAGACGAAGCAAACAATCTCAGCTCGCCTTTGATGCTACACATTGCGGGGAAAGACAAGTTCTGCCCAACGGAAGCTCAGCAGCAAATTCACGAAGTCCTCGATCCAAATCCGTTGGTAACGACTCACGATTACCCGGAACATGATCATGCTTTTGGCCGGCCCGGTGGGGAGCACTATGATGCTGGTGCAGCCGAACTGGCGAATCTGCGCACGCTGGAATTCTTTGTGCGCAATCTGACAGGCGAGGGACTGGCGACCGCGCAAAAGACGCTCTCTGATCGGTGGGACGAACACGTCAAGTATGAATTTGCGACACGAGATACCGAAGACACTCTGGAGACGATGGTGACCGATGCTTACGTAAATCATGTTCCGGTCATGACCGGCGGCGTGGGCCACGATCAACTGCGCGAGTTTTACTCCAAACGTTTCATTCCGCAGATGCCGCCCGACACTTCGATGACGCCGGTCTCGCGCACCATTGGAATTGATCGGGTCGTAGATGAAATGGTGTTTGAATTCACGCACACGATTAAGATGGACTGGATGTTGCCCGGCGTGGCGCCGACCGGCAAACACGTGAAGATCCCGCTGGTCGTGATCGTTCACTTTCGCGACGGCAAGCTGGCGCACGAACACATCTATTGGGACCAGGCGTCAGTGCTGGCGCAACTCGGTTTAATCGAGACAGCAAAGCTTCCAGTTGCGGGTGTCGAGACGGCTGAGAAGGTACTCAATCCGAGTTTGCCGTCGAATGAATTGATGCGGCGGTGACGGAGAAGAGGTGAAGGTCAGTGGAATGCGGAGCCGATGAGGATGAAGTCATCTATGAAGCGGCGTTCGAAGTCAAGAGGTTTTAAGTCCAGACTTCGGCCGGGACGCCGCGGCGCCTGGCTTGGTTGATATTTCGTTTGA
>Ga0193732_1000008_pt1 | contig 217448 bp, 203 predicted proteins | sample U1s1metaG_FD_145077 | JGI IMG/M metagenome (GOLD analysis project Ga0193732, IMG submission 145077) | Soil microbial communities from a riparian zone of the East river system, Colorado, United States - U1s1 | ecosystem: Environmental > Terrestrial > Soil > Riparian zone | place: USA: East...
CGGCGGCGATAACGAAGGTTTTGGCGAAGGGTAATCCGAAAGTGCACTTCATCGCTTTCGATCAGATCGACAAGGCGCCGGAAGAGAAGGCCCGCGGGATCACCATCGCCACGGCGCACGTTGAGTACGAAACCAAGGCGCGACACTACGCGCACGTGGACTGTCCGGGCCACGCCGATTATGTGAAGAACATGATCACGGGCGCGGCGCAGATGGATGGGGCGATCCTGGTGGTGGCCGCGACCGACGGGCCGATGCCGCAGACCAGAGAGCACATTCTGCTGGCCCGACAGGTGGGCGTGCCGGCAATGGTGGTGGCGCTGAACAAGGTGGATGCAGTCGACGATCCGGAGTTACTGGAGTTGGTGGAGTTGGAAGTCAGAGAGTTGCTCAGTGCTTATGAATTTCCGGGCGACGATATCCCGGTGATCAAGGTTTCGGCGCTGAAGGCCCTGGAAGGTGATGAAACCTGGGAGAAGAACATCCTGGAGTTGATGGATGCGGTTGACACTTACATTCCAACGCCGGCGCGCGACGTTGAGAAGCCGTTTTTAATGCCGGTCGAAGACATTTTCACGATTCAGGGCCGCGGGACGGTGGCCACGGGCCGAGTCGAGCGCGGCAAGGTGAAGGTCAACGAGACGGTGGAAGTAGTGGGCATCCGGCCGACCATCAAAACGGTAGTAACGGGCGTGGAGATGTTCAAGAAGCTGCTGGATGAAGGCACGGCGGGCGACAACGTGGGCTTGCTGTTAAGAGGAGTGGAGCGCAAGGACATCGAGCGTGGGCAGGTAATCTCGAAACCTGGTTCGATCACGCCGCACACAAAGTTCAAGGCGGAAGCGTACGTGCTGACGAAGGAAGAAGGTGGCCGGCATACGCCGTTCTTTACCGGGTATCGGCCGCAGTTTTACTTCCGGACCACGGACGTGACTGGCGTGGCGAATCTGCCGACGGGAGTCGAGATGGTGATGCCGGGCGACAATGTGGAGATGAACATCGAGCTGATCGCACCTATCGCGATGGAAAAAGGATTGAGGTTCGCGATTCGTGAAGGCGGCAGAACGGTGGGCGCGGGTACGGTATCGGAAGTTGTCGAATAGTTGCATTGCCGATCGCCAATTGCCGATTGCCAATTGGTCGCTGGCTTAACTTGAGAGTTAAATCGGCAATCGAAAATTGGCAATCGGAAATGAAATCATGCTAAACGAAAAAATTAGAATCAGGCTCAAGGCTTACGATCATCGGGTGCTGGATCAGTCTACGACTGAAATCGTCGAGACCGCAAAGCGCACCGGCGCGCGCGTGGCCGGCCCGATTCCGTTGCCGACCGTCAAGAACAAGTGGACTGTTTTGCGTTCGCCGCACGTCGATAAGAAATCTCGCGAGCAGTTTGAGATCAGAACGCATAAGCGCCTGATGGACATTCTCGATCCCACGCCGCAGACGGTTGATGCGCTAATGAAGCTGGACTTGCCGGCGGGCGTGGATGTGGAGATTAAGGCCTTTGGAAAGAGCTAGTGACATTTGCCGATTTCCGATTGCCAATTTCCAATTGGCGCTTAGGAGGAACTGAGTAAATCAATCGGCAATCGACAATTGGAAATCGACAATGATTAACGGAATTATCGGCAAGAAAGTTGGGATGACGCAGTTGTTCGCGCCCGATGGCACGGTCACACCGGTAACTGTGATTAAAGCCGGCCCGTGTGTGGTAGTGCAGAAGAAAACTGCCGGCGGCCGTGACGGATACGATGCGGTGCAGATTGGTCTGGTCGAAGAGCGCCCCATCAGATTGAAGAATGTCAACAAACCGATGCGCGGCCACTTCGAGAAGACCGGCGGCGGGATTCCGCCGACGCGGGTGCTGAAAGAGTTTCGTCTCGAGGCTTCGGACGACGCCACCAACGTGGGCGACAAGATTCTGGTAGATCAGTTTTCAGACGGCGACATCGTCGACGTCGTTGGCAGGTCGAAAGGACGTGGGTTTGCCGGCACCATCAAGCGACATAATTTCAATCGCGGTCCCGAATCGCACGGCTCAATGAACGTGCGCGCTCCCGGATCGATTGGCCAGTCGGCTTATCCGTCCCGCGTCATGAAGGGGATGCGATCTTCCGGTCACATGGGCGATGAGCGAGTGACGATAAAGCGTCTGACGGTCGCGCGAGTTGATGCAGAAAACAACCTTTTGATGATTCGCGGCGCGGTGCCGGGTGCGAATGGCACCGTCGTAGTAGTGAAGAAGGCAGCCAGACAGGCGAAGAGATAGCGAGGCAAAGACCGCTGGTCTCTCGTCTGAAGTGGAGGTTCGATTATGCCAACAGTCAAAATAATGGACTTGACGAGCTCGGAAGTTGGCGAGATCGAGTTGGCTGACGCGGTGTTCGGCGTCGCCCTCAACGAGCCATTGATTCATGAAGCAGTGCGCAGCTTTTTGGCTAACCGGCGCGCCGGCACGTCGGCCACGAAAACGCGTGGCGATGTCTCGGGTTCGGGACGAAAACTTTGGAAGCAGAAGGGCACCGGCCGGGCGCGCATTGCGAGTTTGCGTTCGCCTTTGTGGAAAGGCGGCGGCAACGCGCACGGACCGCAGCCACGCGACTGGTCGTATAACTTGCCCAAGAAGATGAGAAAGCGAGCGATATGCTCGGCGATTTCTGAGCGCTTGCGCGAAGGCAACCTGATCATCGTGGACGAGTGGAAATTCGAGCAGGGCAAAACCAAAGAGTTTATTAATACTTTGGGGAGTTTGAAGTTGGGTGGAAAGACTTTGATCGTGGATTCGCTGAAGAACACCAAGCTGGTGCTCGCCTCGCGCAACGTGCAGACGGCGAAGGTAGTCAATAGCTATGGCGTGAACATCTACGATCTGGTTAATCACCAGAAGCTGGTTCTGACACCAAAGACAGTCGAAGAGTTAACCGGCATTCTGCAACCGCGCGCCAGGGACGACGAAGAAGATCGTTTCCGATCACACTCGAGCGAAGGCGAGGCAACCGCACAGCCCCGGCGGGCGCCGAGGGACAGAGGAGTTCAGGCTTAAGCAATGCGAACCGTTTGGGACGTTATCAAGTCGCCGGTCATCACCGAAAAAGCGCTGGTGGCCAAGGAAGAGACGCAGGATCGGCGTCAGTTGCTGACGTTTCGCGTCGATCGCCGTGCTACCAAGCCGGAGATTAAGAACGCGGTCGAGTCGATCTTTCAGGTCAAGGTTGAGGCTGTGCACACGGCCAACTACCTCGGCAAGATGGCCCGGCGCGGACGGCACGAAGGGCGCAAGCCTTCCTGGAAGAAAGCGTACGTGACGCTGAAACACGGAGAGAAGCCAGTCGACTATGGTGAAGCGATTTAACATTGCCGATTGCCAATTGCCGATTTTTGATTGCGGTCCAGGCGAAGACAATCTTTTTCAATCGGCAATCACAAATCGGAAATCGGAAATGATGAAATGGGCATCAAGAAACTAAAACCGACATCGCCGGCGCGCCGCTATCAGACCTATCTGACGCGTGACGAGTTGACTGCGGGCGCAGTGCCGGAAAAGTCCCTGCTGGAACCGAAGACGCGCATCTCCGGCCGCAATAATGACGGTCACATCACCGTGCGGCGACGCGGCGGCGGACACAAGCGCCACTATCGCGTGATCGATTTCAAGCGCGACAAGGACGGCGTGCCCGGCCGCATTACCCAGATCGAATACGATCCGAATCGGTCTTCGAACATCGCGCTGGTTACATACATCGACGGTGAGAAGCGTTACATCATCGCTCCCGTCGGCCTGGAAGTCGGCAAGACGATCACGAGCGGAGAAGAGGCTGACATTCTGCCCGGAAATACTTTGCCGATCCGCAATATCCCTCTGGGAACGCAGATTCATAATATCGAGATGCGTCCCGGTAAAGGCGGGCAGATGGCGCGCGCAGCCGGATCGTTCGCGCAGTTGTTAGCCAAGGAAGGCGCTTATGCGCAGTTGCGCATGCCTTCGGGTGAAGTGCGACGCGTTCCGGTTGAGTGCCGGGCGACGGTGGGCCAGGTAGGCAATGTCGAGCATGAAAATATTTCGTTGGGTAAAGCCGGCCGCACGCGCTGGCGCGGAATCAGGCCGCACGTCCGCGGCGTCGCCATGAACCCGGTCGACCATCCGCACGGTGGCGGCGAGGGCAAGACCTCTGGCGGACGTAATCCGGTAACGCCCTGGGGACAACCGACGCGGGGCTACAAGACGCGCCGGAACAAGCGGACGAAGAAGATGATTGTGAGAGATCGGAGAGTCAAGTAGTCATTGTCGATTGCCAATTGCCAATTGCCGATTGATTTGTGTTACGGCGTTGGGTGCTCTGAAAATTGGCAATCTAAAATCGGCAATCGGAAATGAGTTATGCCACGTTCAGTAAAAAAAGGCGCTTGGGTCGATAAAGGCATTCAGAAAGTGGTCGCGCGCATTCGCGCGGGTTCGCAACGCCCGCAGGTGATTCGCACCTGGTCGCGACGTTCGACGATTACGCCCGAAATGGTGGGCATGACGTTTGGCGTGCACAACGGCAAGCGGCACATTCCGATCTACATTACTGAGAATATGGTCGGCCATAAGCTGGGCGAGTTTTCGCCGACGCGCACGTTTAAAGGGCACTCGGGAACCAAGGCTGAGAAGTCGGAAAAGACCGCGAAGATGTCGGGGGCGTCGGGTAGTTCAGCGCCGCCGGCGCCGGCAGCATAATATAGGGCATATAGGACCTATACGACCTATTGGTTAAGAACAATGGAAGCAAGAGCAAGCGCAAAATATCTCCGCGGGTCCGCCCAAAAGGCGCGCCTGGTCATTGATATGATCCGGGGCAAGAACGTCAACCAGGCCCTGGCGATTCTGCGCTTCGCGAACAAGCGCGCCGCGCTGGGAATTGAGAAGTGCGTCAAGTCGGCGATCGCCAACGCGAACGAAGCGGCAGAGAAAGCGAACATCGCCGTAGATCCCGACGAGCTTTGGTTGAAGGCCGCCTTCGTGGATCGAGGACCAACCAAGCATCGCAGCCGCATGCGGCCCGCGCCGCAGGGTCGCGCGTTCCGCGAGCGACGACACTTCTGTCACGTCACGATTCTGGTTTCCAGTGACAAACAGGACGGCGAAGCGAAAGTGGCGGGCAAGTTGGGCGCGAAAACTACGCCGGCGGTAAGCAAGCGAGCGAAGCGCGGCGGAGCGGCGGCAGCGCCGCGGGCCAAGCGCACCGCACCGAAGGCTGAGGCCGAAAGCGGCGAGAAAAAAGTTGCGGCGCCGAAGAAAGAAGCAAAGGGCGAGAAGAAAGTTGCCGCAAAGCCGAGTAAGGCAGCAGGACGTAAGAAGACCGAGGAGTAATTTCAAATCTCAAATTCAGATCTCAGATTTCGAATCTGCGTTCTTAAAAGTGAGATTAGGTTTTCAATAGAAAGACTTAGAAAGATTTCGAAATCTCAGATTTCAGATCTGAGATTTGAAAACAGCGGAGAAATAAGTGGGCCAAAAAGTTCATCCATACGGTTTTCGCCTTGGCTATAACAAGGACTGGCATTCGCACTGGTTTGCGAAGAAGCAGTACGGCGACTTTCTGATCGAAGATCTGAAGCTGAAGGCCGAGCTGAAGCGGCGCTTCACCGGCGCGGGGGTCTCGCACGTGGACGTTGAGCGCGCGGCCAACCGTCTGAAGATCATCATCTATACATCGCGGCCTGGCATCATCATCGGGCGCAAGGGTTCGGAGATCGATAAGCTGAAGGGTGACATCGCGTCGCGCACCGGCCGGGAAGTTCTGGTCTCAATCCAGGAGATTCATAAGCCGGAACTGAATGCCCAGTTGCAGGCCGAAAAGATTGCGGCCCAACTCGAGAAGCGAATCGCGTTTCGTCGCGCCATGCGCAAAGCAGTGGAAGAATCGCTCCGGTTCGGCGCGCAGGGCATCAAGGTAAAAGTGAGCGGCCGTTTGAACGGGGCCGAGATTGCGCGCAGTGAGTGGCACCTGCAAGGTCAATTGCCGCTGCATACTTTGCGTTCGGACGTTGACTATGGTTTCGCGGAGGCGCACACGACTTTCGGCGTGATCGGAGTAAAGGTTTGGATCTATCGCGGCGTGATTCTGGATGCGAACGCAGCCATGGCCCGCGGCACCGGCACCGACCCGATCAATGATACGCGGCCGGGGCAGCGCGAAGGCCGGCCACGTCCGCAGCGCCCGCGTAGAGATCGCGAGAGGACGGAGAGATAAGTCGCCATGTTGATGCCGAAAAAAGTTAAGCATCGCAAGCAGATGCGCGGCCGAATGACAGGCATGGCAACCCGCGGGAGCCTGATCAGTTTTGGCGAATACGGATTGAAGACGCTCGAGGCGGCCTGGATCACCGACCGTCAAATCGAAGCAGCGCGCATCGCCATGACGCGTCATATCAAACGCGGCGGTAAAATCTGGATCCGTATGTTTCCCGATAAGCCGGTCACCAAAAAGCCGGCTGAAACGCGTATGGGCAAAGGAAAGGGCGCGCCCGAATATTGGGTGGCGGTGGTTAAGCCGGGCAGAATTCTTTACGAGATTGAAGGCGTGGACGAAAAGACGGCCCGCGACGCGATGAAGCTGGCGTCACAAAAGCTGCCGGTCAAAACGAAATTCGTGACGCGCGCCGAGCAGGAGGGCGGGGCCCTTTAGTCCGACAAACTTTAGTTTGTCGCGGTGGATGCAGGCGGCAAGACTCGACAAACTGAAGTTTGTCGGACAAAGCAAAAGCTATGAAAAGACGAGAAGAAGTTGATAAGTACCGGGACCTGGCGAATGAAGATTTGGAAGCGGAACAGGCGCGGCTGAAAGAGTCGCTGTTTCGTCTGAACTTCAAATTGGCCCTGGGCGAAGTCGACGCCATCAAGAAGATGCGCCAGGAAAAGAAATCGCTCGCGCGCATCCGCACAATGGTGCGACAGCGAGAGATTCAGGCTGGTAAATAATGTCCGGCGTTTGGCGCCGGCGCTGGATAGCGGATACGGAATAACAAATGTTTAGAAGGAAAAAGAAAGAGGAAGCAGTTGAGCCGGTGGCGGGTGTTGAAACTCCAGTCGCTGAGGAAACTCCCAAGGCCATCATTACAGATGGCGGCTCAACCAGTCCGGCTGTTTCGGAAGCATCTGCTGAGGCCGATCAGGCGCCAGTGATTGCCGACGCCGCGGCGACGGCCGCAGACGCTGAAGCGAGCAGTGCCGTGAAGTCTACGGCGCGAGCCCGTGGTAACCGGGTGCAGAAAGTCGGCATCGTCTCGTCCGATAAGATGACGAAGACCGTGGTGGTCCGAGTCGATCGCCTGGTGCTGCACCGAAAATATCGGCGCTATGTGCGACGGACTTCGAAGTTCATGGCGCATGATGACTTGGGTTCAACCACCGGCGACCGCGTGCGGATCGTAGAGACCCGGCCGCTTTCAGCGCGCAAGCGCTGGCGAGTGGTGGAAATTGTGCAGAAGGCGGCCAAGTAGATTTCGGATTGCGAAATGCGGATTTCGAATTTCAAAGCCAGTTGGGCAATTCGAAATTCGCGATAGGTTTCAAACATGATTCAAATGCAGACCTCTCTGGAGGTCGCTGACAATTCAGGAGCTCGTCGCGTGGAGATGATTATGGGCATCGGCGGCGCTACCGGCGCGATTGCCGGGCTCGGCGACCGGATCAAGGTCACCGTGAAAGAAGCCTCGCCCGACGGCACCATTAAAAAGGGCACCGTGCAGGACGCCGTGATCGTGCGGACGCGTAAGGAAGTGCGGCGGCGTGACGGCACCTACATTCGCTTCGATCAGAACGCCGCGGTGCTGATCAAAGAAGACGGGACGCCGATCGGCACACGCGTTTTCGGTCCGGTCGCGCGCGAGTTGCGCGACAAGAATTACATGAAAATAGTTTCATTGGCGCCGGAGGTCATCTGATTGTGAAAGCCAGGAAGCGAGCGAAGATTAGAAAGAACGATCAGGTGGTCCTGATGGCTGGGCGCGACAAGGGCAAGCGCGGCCGCGTGCTGGCCGTGGCGCCGGTGCGCGGTAAGGTGAAGGTTGAAGGCGCGGCAATGATCAAACGGCATCAGAAGCCCGCGGGAAATCGCGGCGGCGGGATCATAGACAAAGAAGCCTGGATCGATATCTCCAATGTACAGGTCGTCGATCCCCAATCGGGCAAGCCTTCGCGCGTGGGCTATAAAATCGATGGTGACGGAACCAAGTTCAGAGTGGCCACGACCAGCGGGCACTCTCTTGAGAAGTGAAACTTAACATAGGGCCTATAGGTCGAATGGGGCCTAATTCTTAAAACAATGGCTAGACTGAAAGAGCGTTATCAAAAGGAAGTGGCGCCGGCAATGGCCAAGGAATTTGGGATCAAGAATCCCATGGCCGTGCCGCGTCTCAACAAGATTGTCCTCAACATGGGTATGGGGGAGGCCGTCGCCAACGCCAAGATTCTCGACACGGCGGTGGAAGAGTTGAGAGCGATTGCCGGACAAAAGCCGGTGATTACGAAAGCCAAGAAGTCGATTGCCAGTTTCAAGTTGAGACAAGGCATGCCGATAGGAGTAATGGTCACGCTCCGCGGCGGGCAAATGTATGAGTTCTTCGACCGTCTGGTGTCGGTGGCCTTGCCGCGCGTGAGAGACTTTCGCGGCGTTTCGCCGAAAGCTTTCGACGGCCGCGGCAATTACACGATTGGAATTCGCGAACAGTTGATTTTTCCGGAAATAGATTTCAATAAGGTCGACAAGCTGCGCGGAATGAACATCTCCATCGTGACTACGGCGCGCGATGACGACCAGGCGCGCGCGCTGCTGAAGGCTTTGGGAATGCCGTTCAGGCAGTAGCAGGATTTTGGAGTTTTGATTTGCGATTTTTGATTGCCGGTTTGCGATTCGAGTCCCCGGGCGGAAGTTTGGTCCGGACTACAAATCTAAAATCTAAAATCTAAAATCTAAAATGAGCTGATATGGCAAAGAAATCATTAATCGCGAAAGCGAATCGCAAGCCGAAATTTTCGTCCCGGGGATACACCCGTTGTAAGAGGTGCGGCCGCCCGCGCGCTTATCTGCGCAAGTTTCATCTGTGCCGGATTTGCTTTCGCGAGTTGGCGTTGCAGGGACAGATTCCCGGCGTGGTGAAATCGAGTTGGTAGAAGCATTGCCGATTTGCGATTGCCAATTTCCAATTGGGTGTTTCAATCGGCAATTGGCAATTGGAAATCGAAAATGGAGTTAAGGAATGACTGATCCTATTGCCGACATGTTGGCGCGAATTCGGAATGCGGTTTCCGCCAAGCACTCGCGCGTCGATATTCCGGCGTCAAAACTGAAACTGGAAATCGCGCGCATCCTCAAAGAAGAGGGCTATGTCAACAACTTCGTCGTCAAAGGCGAGGGCCCGAAGAAGATAGTCCGCATCTTTCTGCGTTACGATGCGCGAGGTACCTCCTCGATCACTTATCTGGCGCGCGTGTCGCGGCCGGGAAGACGCGTCTATGTCGGCTCGCACCAGATTCCACGCGTCCTGGGTGGCTATGGCGTGAATATTGTTTCGACGTCGCGCGGATTGATGAGCGGTAAGACGGCGCGGAAGGAAAACGTCGGCGGAGAGCTGCTGGCTGAAATTTATTAGCATTGCCGATTGCCAATTGATTTTTGATTGAAAGACTGTTTTCAATCGGCAATTGAAAATCGGAAATCGGAAATGAATTTATGTCTCGTATTGGAAAAAAACCGATTGCGATTCCCAAAGGCGTCACGGTGGCCATTGGCGCCGGCGAACTTGAGGTGAAGGGCGCGAAGGGCGTGCTCAAGACCCCGATTCCCGAAGGGATTACTTTCAAGCTTGAGGGTGAAGAGCTGATTGCTGAGCGGGCCTCGAACGAACAGGCCGCGCTGCATGGCTTGGCGCGGGCACTGGCGAACAACGCCGTGCGCGGAGTCACGGAAGGTTTTTCCAGGCAGATGGATGTCGTCGGCGTCGGTTACAAGGCAGATGTGCAGGGACGCAAGATTGTCTTCGCGTTGGGTTACTCGCATCCGATTGAGTTTCCCTTGCCGGACGGCATCGAAGCCAAGGCCGAGCGTATGACGACCAAGGGAAGCATTCAGCAGTACCAGACGACGCTGACGGTTTCCGGAATAGACAAACAGAGACTCGGGCAAGTGTGCGCAGAGATGCATAAGTTGCGAAAGCCTGATGCCTACAAAGGCAAAGGCGTGCGTTATGCCGATGTGCCGCTGAAATTGAAACCGGGCAAGACAGGTAAATAACATTTGCGATTTTTGATTGCCAATTCCGATTGACGTCTCGCGTAGTTAAAATTGGCAATCGGAAATTGGCAATCGGCAATGAAATAAGATGGCCAAGAGAATCAGAGCAGAAGTTCGCAACGCGGTTCACCGACGCATCCGGCGCAAAGTTCGTGGGACGACTGAGCGTCCGCGGCTGGCGGTGTATCGCAGTTTGAACCACATTTACGCGCAGGTAATTGATGACGAGAAGGCCCAGACGATCGCGGCTGCGTCGACCACGGAAAAAACCCTGGGGGCCAGAACCGGTGGCAATATCGAAGCCGCGAAGCTTATCGGACAGATGATTGCCGAGCGCGCGCTGGCTGCCGGAGTTGACCGCGTGGTGTTCGATCGCGGCGGTTACCTTTATCACGGCCGGGTCAGGGCCCTAACCGATGCCGCGCGCGCTGCGGGGCTCAACAAGGACGAGGTCGTTGAGACCGAAGCGGCCGAAGCGGTCGCAGCGGACGAGCCCGCACCAAACGAAACTGAGACTGCTAAGCCAGGCGGCAAGCAGAAGGCTCCGAAAGCAAAGACGAAGAAAGAGGCGGCTCCGAAAGAAGCCAGTGCCGACGAGGCGAACCCCAAGTCCGAGGGGGCTAAATTGAGTTCCGAGGAAGACCAGGCCGGGCGAGCGGCTAAAGCGAAAGAAGAGTAATGAGACAACCCACACACCGAATAACAGCCCAGGGACTTGACCTGAAAGATCAGGTCATTTCGATCAATCGCGTGACCAAGGTTGTGAAGGGCGGAAAGAATCTGTCGTTCGCGGCGCTGGTTGTGGTGGGGGACGAATCCGGCCACGTCGGGTTTGGCACGGGCAAAGCGCGCGAAGTGCCGCTGGCAATAAAAAAGGCAGTTGAAGCGGCCAAGAAGAATCTGATCAGAGTCCCGTTAATCGAAAACACTTTGCCGCACCAGTTAATCGGAAAATTCGGCGCTGGCCGAGTCATGATGAAGCCGGCGTCGCCCGGAACCGGCGTGATTGCCGGAGGCGCAGTGCGCGCCGTGATGCGAGCGGCGGGCGTCCATGATGTGCGCACAAAAGTTCTGGGCTCGACGAACCCGCATAATGTTGTGCGGGCCACGTTCGATGGTTTGCTCAAGATGAAGGATCCTTTCGAAGTGGCGCGCTTGCGCGGAAAACAGGTTGAAGAACTTTAATCGTATGGTTGCGAAGAAAAAAACTAAGCAGGACGCCGAACAGGCGAAGATTCGGATTCAATACTACCGGAGCACGATTGCCTTTCCGCAAAACCAGAAGGACATCGTTATCAGTTTGGGTTTGCGAAAGCTGAATCAAATCGTTGAGCGGCCCGACACGCCGTCAATGCGCGGTGCGGTTGAGAAGGTTCCGCATTTGTTGCGGATAATTGAATAGAAGAGGAAGGATCATTTGCCATTTGAACAACGACCTCGGATGCCGTCTTGTTTGAAAAATGACCGATGTCAAGTGACAAATGGAAAATGGCTTGGAGCAAGCGATGGCACTTAGTCTGAACAATCTGCACCCGGCAAAGGGTTCAACGCATCGGAAGAAGCGTCTCGGGCGCGGGCCAGGCACCGGGCTGGGCAAGACTTCAGGTCGTGGTGAAAAAGGACAGAAGTCACGTTCCGGCTATTCGATGAAGATCGGTTTCGAAGGCGGCCAGATGCCCCTGCATCGCCGGCTGCCCAAGCGCGGCTTTACGAATATTTTCAAAAAGAAGTGGATCGAAGTCAGCCTGGCTGCGCTGGAAAAACAGTTTGCGGCCAACGACGAAGTAACGCCCGAAGTTATGCATCATCGTGGCATTATCAAGAAGGCCAAACACGATATTGTCGTGCTCGGCAATGGCGAGGTTTCCAAGTCGCTGAAGGTGTCGGCGCACCGCTTTACCAAGAGCGCGCGCGAGAAGATTGAAAAGGCCGGCGGCACCGCCACGGTTATCGGATCTTAGTGGCACAGACTTCAGTCTGTGATCCACGGAAAAGACAACACAGACTGAAATCTGTGCTACTTAGACAACACAGACTAAAGTCTGTGCGACCTTATGGAAAAGTTCCTAGCTGCCGTTCGCAATATGTTCAATGTGCCGGATCTGCGCAGGCGGATTCTTTTCACCCTGGGCATTCTGGCGATCTATCGCCTCGGCGCGCACGTGTCCGCGCCGGGAATTAATAAAGCGCGGTTGGATCAGGTTTGGCACGATGTCAGCGGCACGCTGCTGGGCGTTCTGGATCTCTTCTCCGGCGGCAATTTCCGTTTGATTTCGGTCTTTGCCCTCGGCGTTACGCCTTACATTACTTCCTCGATCATTCTGCAACTGATGACGGTGGTCTCGCCGCAATTGAAGAAATTGCAGGAAGAAGGCGAGATGGGGCGGCAGAAGATCAACCAGTGGACGCGTTACCTGACGGTGGCTCTGGGTGGTTTGCAGACTTCGTTCGTCGCGCACTGGCTGCAAATCAACGGCGTCGGTGCTCCGACCTGGGGATTCCTGTTTACGACTGTGCTGACGCTGACGACCGGGACCATTTTTGTAATGTGGCTGGGTGAGCAGATTACCGAACGCGGCGTGGGAAATGGAATTTCTCTGCTGATCTTTGCCGGCATTGTGATCGGCCTCCCGCGCGGTGTACAGCAGGTCATGGGCCGCGTCAGCGGTGGCGACACGCTGGAGATTCTGGGAGTTATCGCGCTGGTGGTGGCGCTGGTGGCGATCATCGCGTTCATCGTGTTTGTGGAAGCTGCGCGGCGAAAAATCCCGGTCAGCTATGCGAAGCGTCACGTCGGGCGCCAGTTGGTGGGCGGACAGCAAACGACAATGCCCTTGAAGCTGAACATGGGCGGCGTGATTCCGGTGATTTTTGCCTCGTCGGTTTTGTCGATGCCGCAGAGTTTGTTCTCGGCCTTTCCGCCCAAGAACCCGGCCAACTTTTATGGGAAGATATTTACGTTCTTCCAGGTCTTTCATGCCGGCGATCCTTACTATGAATTGATCTTTCTGACGCTGATCATGTTCTTCACGTTTTTCTACGTGTCGATCGTTTTCAACGTCGAAGAAGTTGCCGATAACCTGCGCAAGCACGGCGGGTTCATGCCGGGGATTCGGCCCGGACGGGCGACGGCCGAATACCTGAACACGATTCTGACTCGCCTGACGACTGTCGGCGCCATCTATCTGGCAATGGTGGCATTCTTTCCGCAATTCATGCTGAGCGGGTTCAAGGTCGCGCGCTTGCCGCTGATAGGCTCATTTCTTGATTCGTTTGTGAGCACCACCCCGGGGTTTCAATGGATTCCCACCGGCATGGGGTATCAATTTTATTTTGGCGGCACGTCGTTGCTGATCCTGGTGGGCGTGGCCATGGATACCGTGGCGCAAATCGAGGCGCAACTTGTGATGCGTAACTACGAAGGCTTCCTTGGCGGTGGCGGCAGACTGCGCGGGCGCCGGACCTGACAACATTTTGGATTTTTGATTGCCGATTTCAGATTGGGTCGTAGAAGAGTTGGGCGGACAGCGACGATCGCAAATCAAAAATCTAAAATCAAAAATCCATGTCCCAGATCATCGTTTTGATGGGCGCGCCGGGTGCCGGCAAGGGCACGCAGGCGCGGCTGCTCCAGCAACGCCTGGGGTTGCCGCAGATTTCTACCGGCGATATGTTTCGCGCCCTGGCTGAGACGCAAACGCCGCTGGCGGAAGAAGTGCGCGTGATCCAGCAAGCGGGAAAGCTGATTCCTGACGAACTGGTCATTCGAGTGGTCGAGGATCGAACGGCGAAAGAAGATTGCCGCAACGGTTACATCCTTGACGGGTTTCCCCGGACGGCGGCGCAGGCCGGGATGCTCGAGGAGTTGGCCGCGCGGCAGCGAAAGAAGCTGAGCGCGATCCTGATTGACGTGCCGCTGGAGCTTTTGGAAAAGCGAATGACCGGCCGGCGTAGTTGTCCGATCTGCGGAGAGATTTACAATGTGTACTTCAGACCGGCGAAAGTTGATAACAAATGCGATCGTCACCCTGAAGCGGAGTTGACTCAACGCGCGGATGACAGGCAGGAGAAGGTTCGGGTGCGACTGGAAACCTATGAACGCGAGACTGCGCCCCTGCTGGATTATTATCAGCGCACTGGCCGCCTCCACCGCGTGGATGGAACCCGATCGCCGGAAGATATCTATGGCGACATTGAGAAGATCTTGAACAATGAAATCGTTCGGGCCAATCCTGCGAATTGACCGTGATGGCGGCCACCAGCAATGATTATCGGAAAGTCCCAAAAAGAGATCGAAAAGATGCGGGCGTCAGGTCAGCTCGTGGGACAGGTCTTGCGAGAGTTGAGTGCGATGGTCGAGCCGGGTCTGACTACGATCGAAGTTGACGCGGCAGCCGAGAAGATGATTCGCGACGCGGGCGCGTATCCAACTTTCAAAGGCTATAACGGCTTTCCGTTTTCGATTTGTGCGTCCGTCAACGAGCAGGTGGTGCACGGCTTTCCTTCGAGTTACAAGTTGCAGGAAGGCGACATTTTTTCCATCGATGTGGGCGTTACCCTCGACGGATTCGTGGGGGACACGGCGGCAACTATTCCGGTCGGGCAGGTTGGTGAGGATCGTCTGAAACTGATCAGGGTTACCGAAGAGTGTCTCAAGTTGGCGATCGAACAGTGCCGCGCCGGAAATCACCTGGGGGATATCGGGTGGGCGGTCCAATCTCATGCGGAAGCCCATGGGTATTCGGTGGTCCGCGATTATGTCGGTCACGGAATTGGGCGGCGCATGCACGAAGATCCTCAGATTCCCAATTACGGAAAGCCGGGGAAGGGACCGAAGATCAAGAGCGGCTATGTGTTTGCAGTCGAACCCATGATTAATCTGGGCGTGCAGCAGACAAAGACCCTGAAGGACGGCTGGACGGTGGTGACGATCGACGGTCAGGCCAGCGCGCATGCCGAGCATACGATTGCCATCACCGAGCAAGGGCCGGAAGTGTTGACCCTGGTGGGAGCAATTGCCCCGCAGGTTGAATTGGCGGGCGTCTCTTAACGGGTTTTTACGCGGTTTGGCGATTGCATGGGGGCCATGCTACTATGTGCAATTTGCCAGTGGAGGCAATTAGGCCCCCAGTGTCTGTATGGCGAAGGAAGAGGCGATAGAGGTCATGGCCAAAGTCCTCGAAACGCTGCCGAACGCAATGTTTCGGGTGGAACTTGAGGAGACCCAGCACCAGGTGCTGGCGCACATCTCAGGCAAGATGCGTAAGCATTTTATCCGGATTCTTCCAGGTGATCGAGTGTTGGTTGAGTTGTCGCCCTACGATTTGAATCGCGGCCGCATAACTTACCGGTATAAATGAAATCGAGAGTGTCTAATGAAGGTACGTTCGTCCGTCAAAAAGATTTGTGATAAGTGCAAAGTGATTCACCGCAAGGGTGTGGTGCGCGTTATCTGTGTCAACCCAAAACATAAGCAGCGACAGAAATGAACAAAGCGAGCCTGCTGACTGTAAAGAATGGCAGGTCTGCGGTTGTCGGGAGAATGGAAATAAATGGCTCGTGTTGCAGGCGTAGATCTTCCGCCCAATAAACGTGCAGAGATCGGCCTTACATATATTTACGGTATTGGTAGATCGCGTTCAACGTCGATCCTCAATGAAGCGCAGGTAAATCGCGACATTAAGATCAGGGATCTTTCCGAGGAAGATCTCAGCCGCATTCGGGCCGTGATTGACGCCCAGGGCGAGATCGAAGGCGATCTGCGCAAGCGCGTGCAGATGGACATCAAGCGTTTGATGGACATTGGCGCCTATCGCGGGTTGCGGCATCGTCGCGGATTGCCCGTACGCGGCCAGCGCACGCACACCAACGCACGGACACGTAAAGGACCACGGCGCGCCACCATCGCGAAGAAGAAGGCGCCGGGCAAGAAATAGTTTCGTATGGCAAAAGCAACCACCGCTGGCAAAAAGAAGGTCTTTCGTAAGAAAGAGAAAAAGAATATTCCTGTCGGCATCGCGTACATCGCAGCGTCATTTAATAACACGATGATCTCGATCACCGATCTGGAGGGCAACCTGGTTGCGCAATCGTCGTCGGGCGCGCGCGGGTTCCGCGGTTCACGCAAAGGTACGCCGTTCGCGGCGCAGCAGGCGGCGTATGAGGCAGCCAAGCGGGCCACGGAAGCCGGGATGCAGCAGTGCGAAGTGCGCGTCAAGGGTCCGGGTGGCGGCCGCGAGTCAGCCATCCGCGCGATCAATAACGCCGGAATTCGCGTCACGGCAATCCGTGACATAACGCCGATTCCGCACAATGGATGTAGGCCGCCAAAGCGGCGCAGAGTTTAAGCATTGCCGATTGCCAATTGCCGATTTCCGATTGGCAATTAATAGTCGGCAGTTCCGAAATTGAATGATTGACCTAAAGGATGAAGGGCTCCGGCTCTGGTTTCAGATTTCAGATCTCAAATTTGAGATCTCAAATTCTGAAATGTCGAAGACGCGGCCTGTAAACTTTTCCGTCTGTAGTTAGACTGGAGGCAAAAACTTTTGGCTAGGTATAGAGATGCGGTGTGCCGTCTGTGCCGCCGCGAAGGCGCAAAACTTTTCCTCAAGGGAGACCGTTGCTACAAACCTTCCTGTCCGATTGAAAAGCGCGGCACTCAGCCGCCCGGACAGCACGGTAATTCCATGCGTCGCGGCAAGGCGCTGGCGGGTTATGGCCAGCAACTTCGCGAAAAGCAGAAGGTCAAACGAATCTACTTTATTCTCGAAGGACAATTTCGCAATTACTTTGAACGCGCGGCGCGCCAAAAAGGCATCACCGGCGAGAACCTGCTATTTCTGCTCGAGCGTCGGCTGGATAACGCTGTCTACCGGGCAGGGTTTTCGACTTCGCGACGCCAGGCGCGCCAACTCGTGAATCACGGGCACGTGCTGGTGAACGAGCGCAAGGTTGATATTCCGTCCTACCAGGTAAAGCCCGGCGAAGTGGTCAGCATCAAAGACGCCACCCGGAAGAATGTTCACGTGGAAGGCGCGTGGCAGACGGCGGCGGGACGTGGGCGTCCCTCGTGGATTTCACCCGGCGGCGCAGAAATGAGCGCGACCATTACGGGGTTGCCGACGCGTGAAGAAATCGATCGCTCGATCAACGAGCAACTGATCGTGGAACTTTATAGTAAATAATACGGCGCGCCCTGGAGCGAGTGTCTACGAAGCGCGCGCTACGGGCTGCACAACTTTCCTCAAATTTTCTGACGGTACGCTATGGATCAAAACAATCTTTGGACTGGTTTTCAGATGCCGCGCCGCTTGGCGGCTGACGGCGAAACCTTGACCGAACGCTATGGCCGGTTCTCGGCCCAGCCTTTCGAGCGGGGTTTCGGAACGACGGTAGGCAATTCACTGCGGCGGGCCTTGTTGTCTTCGATCGAAGGCGCGGCCATCACCGCGGTCAAGATCGAGAGCGTCGAGCACGAGTTCTCTTCGATCAAGGGTGTGGTCGAAGACGCCACTGACGTGATCTTGAATCTCAAACAGGTGCCCTTTACGCTGCACGGGAACGAACCCAAGACTTTGACGATCTCCAAGACCGGGCCGGGCGAAGTCACTGCCGGCGATATTCAGGGAGACGCCGATGTCGAGGTGCTCGATCCGGCTCTGCACGTCGCCACCTTGAGCGATGGCGGATCGCTGAACATCGAGATGCGGCTGAAACGCGGCCGCGGCTACGTGTCAGCGGATCGCAACTTTGATGAAGATCTCTCGCTGGGTTACATCCCGATTGACTCGGTGCATACGCCGGTCAAGAAGGTGAACTACGCGGTTGATGCCGCGCGTCTGGGCCAGAACACCGAATACGACAAGCTGACCATTGAGGTCTGGACGGACGGCTCTGTCAAACCCGACGACGCCATCGGTCTGGCGGCGAAGTTGATCAAGGATCACATGGCGATCTTTATTAACTTTGAGGAAGACACCGAGGATTACAGCTATCAGCAGCAGGAGCGAGCGCCCTTGCCGCGAAACGATCAATTGGATCGTTCGGTGGATGAGCTGGAGCTTTCGGTGCGTTCTTACAACTGCTTGAAGAACGCGGGCATTAAGACCATTCGCGACTTAGTGCAACGATCGGAACGCGAGATGCTGGCGACCAAGAACTTCGGCAAAAAATCCCTGGGCGAGATTCGCGACATCCTGCGCGGCATGGGCCTGGATTTTGGCGTGCAGTTTGACGAACAAGGCAATCCGATTCCCGGCACGGGCGGGGGTGAGATTGAGGACGACGGCGGCGACGAGGATGAATTTGAAGCCGCAGTGCAGTAACCGCGCAGTAGGACGAAACGACCATGCGTCATCTTAAGGCCCATCGGAAGCTCGGGCGGACAACAGAGCATCGCATCTCCATGCTGCGGAATCTCGCGACTTCGCTGATTAATTCGCGCGACGACCGCATCGTAACCACTTTGCCTAAAGCGAAGGAGTTGCGCCCGTTTGTTGAGAAGGCGATTACTCTGTCTCGCCGCGCGGCCAGCCTGGAAGGAAACACCGCGGAAGTCGGCGGATTGCATTTGCGTCGCCAAGCCGCGGCTTTCTTTCATGCCGGAAATTACCGTCGCGCCAGCGCATCTCGGCGCGGCCAGACACCTCCGCCGCGGACTGCGGGTGTGGCGGCGATTCGACGGCTTTTCGACGAGTTGGGCGAGCGCTTCAAGGATCGGCCGGGCGGCTATACCAGAATAATCAAGATGGGAAGGCGCACCGGCGACGGCGCTGAACTCGCAATTATTGAACTGGTGGACAACGCCCGCGAAATTGAAGCGCAGGTTACTGCGCGCAAGCGAGTCAAGGGATCGACAAAGAAGAAAGCGGACGAAACGAAAGCGACTGAGACCGCCGCGGACAAGAAGGAAGAAGTCGGAAGCGAGGAATAAGAAAACTCTCTGGGTGAGCCCCGATCGGCTAATTCTGCCGAGATCGGGGCTCTTGCTCTTAAGTGGCGCAGAGCGTGAAGCGGCTAAGTGAGACCGGGCCGGATGCGACCGTTACCGAGGAGCGTCCAATGTCAATCGGAGTCAAGAGAGCGATGAGCGATCAGGAAAGCAAGCAGTCGGAAGTCGAGCCGGCACCAACGGAAGGGCCGGCAGAGCGCGGACCGCGTGATCGCGACCGCGATCGTGAACGGGGACGCCGGCGACATCGCAATCAGCCCAGACATCTCGAAGCTTCAATTAATATGAACGAGCTACGCGAACTGGTCGACCTCATCACCGAAAACGGACTCACCAGTTTCGAATTGGAGCGCGAGGGATTTCGTGTCAAGGTCGGTCGCGGAACGTTCGTCGAAGATCAGGGTAATCAACCGCCCGTCGTTCCGGGTGGAGCCGAAAAGCAGATTGCCGCGGGCGCTGGTGCACCAACAGTGGCTGCTGCCCAAAGCCTTCCCACCTCGGCTCCGTCACATCCTGGCGCGCAGGCGGAAGAGGCCGCCTCGGTTGATCAGGATCTGCACATCATCACCTCGCCTATCGTCGGAACCTTCTATCGGTCGGCAAAACCCACGGCGGAAAGCTTTGTCCGCATCGGCAGTCAGGTCGAACCAACCACCGTGGTCTGCATTATCGAAGCCATGAAGTTAATGAACGAGATTCAGGCAGAGACCGCGGGCGAAGTCGTCAAGATTTACGTCGAAAACGCCCAGGCAGTCGAGTACGGCCAGCCCCTTTTCGGAATCAGGACTAAATAGCCGTTAGCTGCAGTGTCTCTAACGCCTGGCTGTAACTGCTTACTGCTACCTGCTTACCGCGCACTTGTATGACCACCGCCAACAGACCATTTCGCAAGATCCTGATCGCCAATCGTGGCGAGATTGCCTGCCGTATTATCTGGACTTGCAAAGAGATGGGCATTCGCACGGTCGCCGTGCATAGCGACGTCGACCGCGACTCGCTCCATGTGCGCTTTGCTGACGAGTCCGCCTGTATCGGGCCGGCGCCCTCAGCGCAAAGCTACTTAAATATTCCCGCAATCATCAGCGCCGCCGAAATCTTCAATGTTGACGCTATCCATCCCGGCTATGGCTTTTTGGCTGAGTCGGCTTATTTTGCCGAGATCTGCGAGGCCTGCAATATCAAATTCATCGGTCCACGACCCGACGTCATTCAGTTGATGGGAGACAAGGTTGAGGCCCGGCGCACGATGAAGGCGGCCGGCGTCCCGATTATTCCGGGCAGCCCGGAAGCGTTGGATTCAGAAGAAGAGGCAATCAAGCTGGCGCGTGAAATCGGTTTTCCGGTAATCGTCAAAGCTTCGGCGGGCGGCGGTGGGCGGGGCATGCGCATCGTGCGCTCAGAAGCAGAACTGGGACATGCGCTGGAAACGGCTTCGAATGAAGCCGCCGCGGCTTTCAAGAATGGCGCCGTCTATATCGAACGGTTCATTGAGCGTCCCCGGCATATTGAGATTCAGGTGCTGGCCGATGAGTATGGCGAGTGCGTCTATCTCGGAGAGCGTGAGTGCTCGATCCAGCGGCGCCATCAGAAACTTTTGGAGGAAGCGCCGTCACCGGTGATGACTCCGCGGCTGCGTCAGGAGATGGGCGAGGTGGCCGTGGCCGCCTGTAAGTCGATCGGTTATTCCAGCGCCGGCACGTTCGAGTTTCTGCTCGACGAGGACAAACGCTTCTATTTCATGGAAATGAACACGCGCATTCAGGTTGAGCATCCGGTCACGGAGATGGTAACGCTAACTGATATTGTGCGGAACCAGATTCGCATCGCTGAGGGAGAGCCGCTCGGATATAGTCAGGACGACGTCATCATCGTGGGCCACGCGATCGAGTGCCGTATCAACGCCGAGAGCCCGGATACTTTCATTCCTTCTCCGGGGACGATTACAACGTTCAATCTTCCTGGTGGCCCGGGCGTGCGCCTGGACACGTATGTCTATCCTGGTTATCGCGTGCCCCCTTTCTATGATTCGATGATCGCCAAGGTAATCGTCCATGCGCGCACGCGCGAATTGGCGATTGCCCGCATGCGTCGCGCGCTGGACGCCATGGTGATTGAAGGAATCAAAACTACGATTCCGCTTCATTTGAAGATCATGGATGATCCGGATTTTCAGGCGGGAAATATCTCGACACGGTTCATGGAAGACTTCCTGGCCCGCAACGGGTTCAAAGAGAAGCCCGTCAGCACTGCGGCTGCCGCGTTGACTGGGGGCTCTGCGTGAATTTATAATGCTCGACTTTTCAGTAGTGGGTTGGGCTCCCTGATAGGTGTAGAAAGATTATGTCAATTGCAATCATCAGAGCAGGCGGAAAGCAGTTTAGCGTGGAAAAGGGCGCCACCGTGCGCGTTCCTTCGCTGAAACAGGATGTGGGAGCTTCGATAGAGCTGGAAGTGCTGGCGGCTACCGCTAACAATGAAACCAGCGTGGGCACGCCTGCCGTCGAAGGGACGAAGGTCATGGCTACGGTCGTAGACCACGGCCGCGCGCCCAAAATTATCGTGTTCAAGAAAAAGCGCCGGAAGCATTACAAGCGGACCAAAGGTCACCGGCAGGGATACACGACATTGAAGATCGATTCGATTGGATAGGGGGAGGCGATTTTGGATTTTTGATTTCAGATTTTTGATTGAGACCATCGGTGTTCTCAAAAAAATCGCAAATCGGCAATCGCAAATCGAAAATCAAAAGATGGCTCATAAAAAAGGCGTAGGTTCTTCGCGGAACGGACGAGACTCGAATTCGCAGCGGCTCGGCCTCAAGAAATTTGGCGGCGAGCGCGTGCAGGGCGGCAACATTCTGGCCCGCCAGCGCGGCACGCGTTGGAAACCAGGCAAGAACGTGGGCCGCGGCAAGGACGATACTTTGTTCGCCTTGATAGATGGCGTCGTGAAGTTTGAAGAAAAGGGCCGGTCCGGCAAGTTCATCAGCGTGTATCCAGCAGAGACAGCAGCCGCATCGGTATCTTAGAAATCAAAGTTGTATTTTTAAGCATTCAACTCAATGCGACGCCCGCGCGGAACGTTAGCTCAGCGGGCTCGCATTTTTGATTTTTGAATTGATTGGATATCAGATCTCAGACCTGAAATTTGAAATCTAAGACTTAGACTCTCAGCATGTTCATCGATCGCGTAAAGATTCGGATAGAGGGAGGCCACGGCGGCAACGGCGTGACTGCTTTTCGCCGCGAGAAGTTTGTCCCGCGCGGCGGACCGTCGGGCGGTGACGGAGGCCGCGGCGGCGACGTCTGGGTCGTCGGGGACGCGTCGTTGAATACGCTCCTGCATCTGCGTTACAACCCGCTGCACATCGCCGGCCGCGGTCTGCACGGGGAAGGCAGCAATCGTTCGGGCAAAGAGGGAGCGGATGTGACTGTGCGCGTGCCCGTCGGGACGCAGGTGTTTGATCCGCAAACGAATGAACTCTTGTTTGACTGTGACGCCGACGGCCAACGCTGGCTGGCCGCCCATGGTGGTCGCGGAGGTTTTGGCAACGCGCACTTTACCAGTTCGACGAACCGCGCGCCCCGCTACCATCAGGAAGGGAGCGAAGGCGAAGAGTTTGAATTACAGCTCGAGCTGAAGTTGCTCGCCGATGTCGGTTTATTGGGCTATCCCAACGCCGGCAAGTCGACTTTCATTTCGACCGTTTCGGCCGCGCGGCCAAAAATCGCCGACTACCCGTTTACCACGCTCGAGCCGCATCTCGGCGTAGTCGATCTCGGCGACTTTCGCACCTTCGTAATCGCCGATATGCCCGGATTGATTGAGGGCGCGCACGAAGGCCACGGACTGGGCGATCGATTTCTGCGTCACGTTGAACGGACCAAGCTCCTGCTGCACCTGGTCGACATGTCTTCCGTTTCGGGCCGGGATTCAGTGACGGATTACCAGGTAATCAATCGCGAGTTGGCGGCTTATGATGCGGCGCTGGCCGCGCGTCCCCAGATCGTGGTGGCGACAAAGATGGATGCGGTCGATGAACCTGAACGGGTAGAAAGCTTGCGACAGCAGGCTCTCCAGGACGAACGAAAGTTCTTTGCGATTTCGTCGGTCACAGGCGCCGGCGTGCGGGAACTGATAACTGCGGTTGGTCATGAAATTGAGGAATTGCGAGCGCAGTCGGCGGCTAATCTGTCGCTTGAGCCGGACGAGTCGCAGTTGGTCGGCAGTGGAAACTCTCGATCCTGGTAGCGTGTTGAAGCCAAAAGGATGATGGCGTTGCAGCGCGCAGCTATTTACGGGGGCACATTCGATCCCGTGCACAAAGGCCACATCGAAGTGGCTCGCAGGGTCCTACAGTTGTTTGAACTTGAAGAGGTGCTGTTTGTGCCGGCCTGCGTTCCGCCGCATAAATCAGTTGTCTCGTCCGCGTTTCACCGGTTCGCGATGCTCGCGCTGGCTACTGACCAGGATGCCCTGCTACGCATCTCGACTATCGAGCTCGATGAACCCGAACGGCCTTACGCGGTCGACACGGTTGAGCGCATGCGGACTGAGATGGGCGCGGACCGACGTCTGTTTTTCATGATCGGCGCCGATTCCTGGTCCGAGATTACGACCTGGCACGAGTGGCAAAGACTCTTGAAGATGTGCGATTTGATCGTAGTCACACGGCCCGGATATGAGTTGAGCGATAGCATCCCACACGGAGCCGCGCAAGTTGTGGATGTTCGCGGAATGAGCCGGCCGGAGATTTCAGAGGTGCTCAGTGACGACAGCGAGCCCCGCACTTTTTTTACGGATGCAGCAATGGTAGATATTTCGGCGACCGCGATTCGCGCGGCGGCGAGAGCAGGCGCAAGCGAACTTCTGCGCGAGATCGTGCCGGCCTCGGTCGCGAACTATATTGAGAAATACGAACTGTTTAAGAATTAAATGAGTCAGAAACTAAAAGATCAATCGTTGAGTTCCGAAGTCCGAGCGGCGTCGCTCGGCTCGCGCACAGAAGCTACGGATGGTGACGTTGCGGACTTTGATGTGCGAATTCGTCTCACCTTGAACGCAGCCTGGGAGAAAAAAGCGCTCGATCTGACGGTGTTGGATCTGCGCGGCATCGCCAGCTTCACGGACTTTTTTGTTATCGCGACGGGGACGAACCGGCGGCAGGTGCAGGCCATCAGCGATGAAGTGGTTGAGCAGTTGAAGCGTAGCGGCACCCGCGCCGCGCGCGTAGAAGGCTATCAAACCGCCGAATGGATTCTGGTCGACTACGGAGATTTCGTCGTGCATGTGTTTGATGATAAGGCGCGGCGCTTTTACGATCTCGAGCGCCTTTGGCGCGAAGCTAAGCGAGTCGATGTCTCGCCGGAACAATTCGGATCTGAGATTTCAAATTCCAAATCTGAAATCTCAAGTCTCAAATCTGGAATTTCAGATCAACCTGAGCGCGACAAACCGCGTTCGCTAACTGATCTTTGAGAAAACAATTGTGATCGAGATGGTGGCGTTGTCGGATGCGATGCGCGAGGTGGTCAGCCTCGCCGAGCGCGTGGCCGCGACCGACGCGAACGTGCTGGTAACCGGCGAGTCCGGCGCCGGCAAAGACGCCCTCGCGTGGTTCATTCATTCGCATTCACGCCGGGCCGCACAGCCGCTGGTCAAGATTGATTGTGCGACGCTGCCGGCCGATCTGCTCGAGGCCGAGCTGTTCGGTTACGAGCGAGGGGCGTTCACCGGCGCCAGTGAGGCCAAACCCGGCCGGCTGGAAGCGGCGCACCGGGGAACCCTCGTGCTCGACGAGATTGCCCATCTGTCGTTGGAGGCGCAGGCCAAACTTTTGCGGGTGATTGAGCATCGCGAGTTCGAACGGCTGGGCGGGCGGCAGACGATTGAAGTTGACGCGCGGCTGGTGGCGATGACGAATACCGATCTCAAGAGCGCGGTTGAGCGGCGAGCTTTTCGTGACGATCTGTTCTACCGGCTGAACGTGGTGCAAATTCTGCTGCCGCCGCTGCGTGAGCGGTGCGAAGATCTGGAAGAGCTTAGCCGCGGGTTTTTGAAAACCTTTGCGGCGAAGCACGGCCGGTTGGCGAAGCAAATCTCGGCTGAGGCCTGGAAGTTTTTGCGGGCTTACGATTTTCCCGGCAACGTTCGCGAGTTGGCAAACATCATTGAGCGCGCGGTAATCGTTTCCGTTGGCGCGGAAATCGAAGCGGCCGATTTACCCGAGAGCATGCGCGTCGCGGCGGCGCGGAGAGAGCGTAAAACTCAACGGCCCACGCTGGCTGAGGTCGAGATCGAATATATTCGCGAGACCTTGACCGCGACCAAAGGCAACAAGACCGAAGCGTCCCGAATTCTCGGTATCAGTCGTAAGAATCTTTACGAGCGGCTGGCAAGAGAGCAGAAGTCAGAGGACGGAGATCAGAGGTCAGAGGTCACGAAGGCGGACGCTGGAAGCATAGGCATATCAGATATTATTGATTGACGACGATCTGATCTCCGACCTCTGACCTCTGTTCCTATGCGTATCCGTTTCATTTGGCCGGGCAAGACGAAAGATGAGCATCTGCGGGCGCTCGTCGCGGAATATTTGAAAAGGCTGACGCGGTTCGTGCGCTGTGAGGTGATTGAGACGCGTGAAGGCGCGGGCGCCGATCCTGCCGCCGTGAAGAAAGAGTCGCAGCGAATTCTCGAGGCGATTCCGGCAGGCAGTGTGGCGCTGCTGCTGGACGTGAAAGGCCTCGAGTGGAATTCGCAGGAACTGGCGGATGAAGTGCGGCGTTGGGAGCACGATTCGATCAAGGAAGTGGCAATCGTGATCGGTGGACCGGATGGAGTCAGCGCGGAAGTTGCCGCCCGCGCGCCGAAGCGTTGGCGCTTGACGCGGCTGACCCTGACTCATGAAATGGCGCGAGTCGTGGCTGTCGAGCAGCTTTATCGCGCTTACACCATCAATCGCGGATTGCCTTATCAGAAGTGAAAAAGAGTTGGAGGACTGAACAAAAAGAATGGACAAGAGGAAATCGAAATCTTATCGGGATAAATTGATGGCCCGGCGTGAAGGTTTAGTGGGCCAGGTTCAGGCTGCCGAAGCCTACAGCCGGGAACGTGACGCTGAAGCCACACAGGATCCGGCGGACATGGCCGCGAACGCTTATACCAAAGAGTTGATGATGTCGATGTCGACCAATGACCGGCAGTTGCTGGAATCGATCGACGCCGCCCTGCATCGCATCGCGGATGGAGAATACGGCAAGTGCATTCATTGCGGCCAGCCCATCCTGGAGAAGCGCCTGGAAGCCGTGCCGTGGGCCAGGCACTGTCTGCAATGCCAGGACTTGAATGAGCGCGGCCTGCTGCACCGGGATGAAGAGTAGGCTCTGAGAGACAAACCGATTTCGGCTCTGAAATTTTGAGATCAGAAATCCGAGATGACATAATCCGAGGCCTCCTGGGAAACCGGGAGGCCTTTTCTTCTTATCCCCTCTCCCACTGGGAGAGGGGCAGGGGAGAGGGTTGGCGACGCCGTCTAATTCTCACCTACTTGTGTGAGGGGAGAACAGACGCGAATTGATAGTCGTAAGCCAGAAGCCACTGAGTGCTTCGTGAACAAAGTTCGGGGCAGTAGCCCGACCGTGAGCGAGGACGCACGGCCCGGTTCTTTCTTAACGCAAAGGGCGCAAAGGACTCCGCAAAGTAACGCAAAGAATCCTCCTCCGCGTCCCTTTGCGAAAACCTTTGCGACCTTTGCGTTTGAAAATCTAGTTTGTCTTCCGCGATCCACCAACTGAGTTCTCTCTACGACGCCGCTCTGGCGCTCGTCTACCCCCAGGCGTGCGCAGTCTGCGGCGCAAGCGTCGAGTCGCGTCACGACGGCATCGCCTGCGCTTCATGCTGGCAGACAACGCGCATTTTCACTGAAGACGACACCTTGTGTTGGAAGTGCGGCAAGTTCACAGAGGCCGCGATCAGCAAAGATAAGCGCCAAAGCGTTCGCTGTACCAAATGCGATGAAGACAGGTTCACCGGAGCTAGGGCTTGCGGATTTTATGAAGGAGCCTTGCGGGCTTCCATCCTGGAGTTGAAGCGCAAGCCGCACGTCGCCGCGCGCCTCGCGCACTTGATGTTCACAGCGCAGAAGCGCGAACCTCTCAATAGCGCCAACTTGATCATCCCTGTTCCGCTGCACCCTGAACGCGAACGTGAACGTGGTTTCAATCAAGCTCTGCTACTCGCGCGCGAACTCTCGCGCCTGAGCAATCTGCCACTCGACGAACACAGCGTCGTCCGGCGTGTTCATACCGAACGCCATCGCGCTGGCATGGACGCGAAGGCCCGCCGCCAAAGTGTCTCGGAAGCCTTCGCGGTCCGTCATCCAAAGTTAATCGCCGGACAACGCGTGTTGTTGGTTGACGACGTGTTTACTACCGGCGCAACTGTTTCGGCGTGCGCGGCGGTGTTGAAGGGTGCCGGGGCGGAGGAAGTGTTTGTGCTGACAATCGCACGAGCTTAGGTGACGAGCAAATGCCGTGTGGTTGGTTGAAAACCCTTAGCACGATAGAATCCTGAGACCATGACAGAACTCAGAACCCTGTACCCTCCAATCGAACCTTACGACACCGGCCGTTTGAAGGTCTCGGATCTTCACGAAATCTATTACGAACAGTGCGGCAATCCGAATGGCAAGCCGGTTGTGTTTCTGCACGGGGGGCCGGGCGGAGGGATCGTGCCGGAGTACCGGCAGTTTCATGACCCGTCGGCTTATCGCATCGTGCTGTTTGATCAGCGGGGCTCGGGACAGAGCACGCCGCATGCTTCGATCGAAGAGAACACTACTTGGGATCTCGTGGCGGACATTGAGAAGCTGCGCGAGCATTTGGGCATCGAGAAGTGGCAGGTGTTTGGTGGATCGTGGGGGAGCACGCTGTCGCTCGCTTATGCTGAAAAGCATCCCGAGCGCGCGACTGAACTCGTGCTGCGCGGAATCTTTCTTTGCCGGCCGAAAGAGATCAAGTGGTTCTATCAGGATGGCTGTAGCTGGATCTTCGCCGATGTCTGGGAAGAATTCCTGAAGGTCATTCCCGAAAACGAGCGCGACGATATGGTGAGCGCATACTATCGGCGTCTGACCAGCGATGACGAGAATGTTCGAGTCGAAGCGGCGCGCGCCTGGTCGATTTGGGAAGGCAGCACTTCAAAGCTCTTCTTTGATCCGAAGTCGATCGAAAAATTCGCCGACCCGCAGTTCGCCCTGGCCTTTGCGCGTATTGAATGCCACTACTTCATGAACAACTGCTTTTTCCCAACTGAGAACTACCTGGTCGAGAACGTCGGGAAGATTCGTCACATTCCCGGCGTGATCGTGCAGGGACGTTACGATGTGGTCTGTCCTATGACCAGCGCCTGGGACCTGCATCGTGCCTGGCCGGAAGCAGATTTGCACATCACGCCCGACGCAGGACACTCGATTATGGAGCCGGGAAATCTAAGTGCGCTGGTCGAAGCCACTGACCGATTTCGGTAGAAATCTCTGTGCTTCCTCAGTGTTCTCTGTGTCTTTGTGGTAAGTCTATCTAAGGTTTGTTCACCACAGAGACACAGAGGATCACAGAGATACCACGGAGGAAAGCCGTCCTATTGGGGCAAGGCGCCACCGCCACAATTTTGACACTCTCCGCCGGGCTCGCGTAATATCACCAACGATCATGAACGCGCGTGTCCTAGTCTTAAACGCTTCCTTCGAGCCCATCAACGTGTGCACTGAGCGACGCGCGGTGGTCATGATCTTTAAAGGCGTGGCGCGCATGGAAGAGCACAACGGGCACATGCTGCATTCCCAGAAGGTGACGTTGCACGCGCCCGCGGTGATCCGGTTGATGGAGTACCGTCATATTCCGTTTGAACGCCGATCACTCTCGCGTAAGAACATCCTGCTTCGCGACCATTCGTGCTGCCAGTATTGCGGCAAACAATTCGCGCCGTCCGAATTGACGCTGGACCACATCGTGCCGCGCTCACGCGGCGGAGAGTCCGCCTGGGACAACCTGGTTGCTTGTTGCAAGAAGTGTAATCATCGCAAGGGCAACCGCACGCCGGAAGAGTCAGGGATGAACCTGCTGCGCCGGCCGCGCGCGTTTTCACTGCACGTCAATCGCCAGATCATGCGCTATCTGGGTCGAGCCGACGAAACCTGGCGCAAATACCTTTTCTACGAGTCCGACGGCGGCAGCGATCTCTGCGTGCGCGCGTGAGACTCGTCCGAAGAAAAGAAGGAGAACCTTATGAATGTGGTGCTGTTAGAGGTATTGGGAAACCCCACTATCATAATTTTGGTCATCGCGGCGATCTTCTTGTTGTTTGGCGGCAGCAAGCTGCCGCAATTGGCGAAGGCTTTGGGCCAAAGTAAGAAGGCCTTCAAAGAAGGAATGGACGAAGCAGATCGCGATGACAGAGTTAAGCCGGATACACGCTCAAAGCTGGAGTCGATTGACGATGAGGCTTTGTTTGAAGAAGCGCGCCGTCGTGCTCAAACTATCCGAGCTGAAGAGAGTAAGAAGATTGAGCGTTAGGCTGGATCTGAGTTTAAAGCGCCGTTAGGCGCGTAATATTTATAGTTGGCGAGATTACAGAGATCAACGCAGGCGTGAAAGCTCAGCTTTCACGCCTGCGTTGTCTTAATCAGGAAGCGCGGTGCTATGAACATTCCGCGCCTAACGGCGCTCAGTTGGCCCTGGCCTTCCTTCCTACTACCAACGTCGCTTTCAACGTCAACGAAAACTCACCATCGTGCCGCTCCTCATCAATGATTCCTGTGAGCTCCTGGATAACTCGGTCCTGATCGCCTGCCGGAACCCGTTGAAACCAATTCGGCAAAAGAAAATCCGTAATCATGGGTGAAGCCAGGAACTGCTCGCCAGAGTCATAGTGGAATTCCTCAACCGCCGTCGTCACAGTGACGCTCTCCAGGCCATACTGATCGGCCCAGCTTTCGGCGTTCGCAACGGTCGGTAGTTCGTTGATTAGATTTTCGACCGCGGCACTGTGATCTCCCAGCCCGGCGCGCGTTAACGCTTCCCAATAGATCGAAAAGACTTCGCCGAAGCTCGCCGCGGTGGGAAACCACGCGGCTACCGTCGCCCCGGGCTTCGCTACCCGAACCATTTCGGCCAACATAGACTTTAACTTTGTGGGCGGGGTCAGTGAAGCATCGCCGAGAACAAGATCGAACTCATCGTCCTTGAACGACAGCGCCTGCGGGTCTTCGCGTTGAAACTCGGCTTCCTGATGGACCGCGACGGCCTTGGCCTGCGCGATTTCGAGGCACTCAGGGTTTTCGTCGACACACAGCAGGCTGAGCTCTTCGTCGCGTTCCTTCAAAGCCAGGGCATGCCCGGCTGTGCCGGCCGCGACGTAAAGCGCGCGTCCTGCCTTAGGTAACTCAACATGCGCGTCAACCAACGCTGCAAATCGTTCGGCCCAGTCGGTGGCGATGTACAGGTCGTAAAGGAACGCGAGTTCCTTTTGTGATTTAGTTTCCATAAGAGTATTCACCACAAAGAAATCTTCACACCGATAGGAGTGAGATGTTCATGGATTTAGGCTGATCTCTTCTTTCGGTTTTTTCGCGTGAATTCGTGGATCGAGTCTCTTCATGCGGAGTACGATCCACGAAATCACACGAAACCACACGAAATCGGAAAATCATTTCCTATTTACACCGCTGTTCCTCTGCGGTTAGTCGTCTTCATAATAAACCTTACCTTTTAATTTCTCCGGCAAACATGACATCTCTTCTTTCGCCTCGGCATCGCTGTGAACGTAACGATAGTTCTTGCCGTAACCGAGGTTTTTCATCAGCGGGGTCGCGGCGTTTCTGAGGTACAAAGGTACAGGCTCGCGCGCTGTCTCCGCAGCATCGCTGTGCGCCGCCGAGTAAGCGCGCAGCACCGCGTTCGACTTCGGCGCGCGCGCCAGATAGATCGTCGCTTGCGTCAGAGGGAACAGCGCTTCGGGCAAGCCTATAAGTTTGGTGATCTCAGCAGCCGCGGCAGCCTGGACCATGGCCTGGGGATCGGCGAGGCCGATGTCTTCAGAGGCGAGGATGCAAAGCCGGCGCGCGATGAAGATCGGATCAGCACCGCCCTCGATCATGCGCGCCAGCCAATAGAGCGCCGCGTTCACATCAGAGTTGCGCAGCGATTTGATCAACGCCGAGGCCAGGTTGTAATGCTCTTCGCCGCCTTTGTCATAGGCAAACTGCGCCCGGCCCAACGCGTCGATCAGTGTATCGCTCGTAATCGAGCGCACGCCGAGATCATTCGGCTGAGTTGCCGCGACCGCTGCGTCCAAAGCCGCCAGGGCCATGCGCGCGTCGCCGCCGGACGAATGCGCCAAACGCGTAATCAGTTCATCTGAAAGGTCGGGATTAAGCTTTCCGAGTCCGCGTTCTTCATCGGTCAGCGCGCGCCGCAGGATTGCTTCAACTTCGTCTTCGTTCAGCGGATTCAACACCAGCACCCGGGTGCGCGAAAGCAACGCGCTGGTTACTTCGAATGAAGGGTTCTCGGTGGTAGCGCCAATCAGCGTGACAGTTCCGTTTTCGACCGCGGGCAAGAGCGCGTCCTGCTGCCCTTTGTTGAAGCGATGAATCTCGTCAATGAACAGAATCGTCCGGCGGCGCCGTTGCCGATCGAGGCGCGCTTCGGCAATCGCGGCCCGCAAATCCTTGACGCCGGAAAAGACCGCCGACAGGGCCACGAATCGGGCGTCGGTTTTCTCTGCTAACAATCGCGCCAGCGTGGTTTTGCCGGTTCCCGGCGGGCCCCACAAGATCAGCGATGGCAACGTGCCGCCGCCTTCAATCAAGCGCCGCAGCACTCGGCCCTGGCCCACGAGATGTTCCTGCCCGACAAACTCGCTCAGGGTACGCGGACGCATGCGATCAGCCAGTGGCGCCGCCGTCGTGGAACCAGCGGCGGCGTCTTCGAGTTCAGACATTTCCGGAAACAGAGTTGTCGCGCTTCGATCCTGCATTGTTTTTTGTCAGCGTATCACAGACCGATAGTCGAGGCGATTCGTCTTGGGCCGGCGCTGTCTGCGGGTGAAGGATGTTGGTCGTCGGAATTTGGAAAGCGGTTTCACAATTCCTCAAAGACTTGTACGGGAGGCTCTGCCGCCCGATGTGCGGAAAGGCTCTGCCTTTCCGATGACGATTGTTATATGAAAAAAAGGAAATAAGAGGAAGTTCGCCCGGAAAGCCAGAGGCCTTTCCGCACATCAGGCGGCCAAGCCGCATGGCGATCTTAGTGGTTGAGAAAACCGCTTAACCAGGTCTGGTCGTGCTAACTTCCCAACCGAACCAGGCCAAATATTTGGCTTAGTAGAATTCATAGCGGATAATGCAGCGCGCTCGATTTACTTCCGGGAGGTTTTAATCAATGACAGGATGCAACTCAATTTCTCGGCGCAGATTTGCGCACCTGGTTGGCGCGGGCGCAGCTTATGCAGTCGCTCAGAGAGCCACGCTAACGGGCACGTCACTGCGTGCTGCTGAGTCCCTACTGGTTTCAGGCGCGGTTCGCTTGAACTCAAACGAGAACCCTTATGGCCCGTCGCCGCTGGCGCTTAAAGCAATGACCGATGCGTTCAGCCTCGCCTGGCGCTATCCCGACGAACACGCAGATGCCTTGGTCGAGCAACTGGCGAAGGTCAATGGCGTCAAACGCGATCAGATTGTGCTGGGCGACGGGTCGGGCGAGATTCTGAAGATGTGCGCGGCGGGGTTCACCGGCCCAATGTCGTCCGACAATCGTGCCGTGCCGTTGTCCAAGCCGACGCGTGGTGGCGCGCTGACATTCACGCCGGGTCGCGGCAAAATGATCGTCGCCGATCCAACTTTCGAAGCGATTCTTAATCATGCACTCGTTAGTCGCGCCGATGTCATTAAGATCCCGCTGACTGGAAGCTTCAGTCACGACCTCTCAAAGATGGGGGCCGCGGCAGTCGAAGGTTTGATTTACATCTGCAACCCGAACAATCCCACCGCCAGTATCACTCCAAAGAATGAGCTCCGCGAGTTCATTAACAAAGTTCCGCGCCGGACGATGATTCTTGTGGACGAGGCGTACTTCCACTATGCGGACAGTCCGGACTATGAAAGCGTGATACCGATAATCGCGAATCATCCCAATCTGATCGTGGCGCGCACCTTCTCGAAGATTTACGGAATGGCGGGGCTGCGTTGTGGCTATTGCATCGCCCAACCGGAAACGATCCAACGTCTGCGTCCCCATCAGACCTGGGATAGCGTGAATATCATGGCGCTGGCAGCCGCCAACGCCAGTCTGAATGACGGCGATCACGTAAGCAACGGCCGCCGGTTGAATAGCGCAACCAAAAAGTTTGTGATCGCGGAACTGGATGCTATGGGCTACCGGCACATTCCTTCACAGGCAAACTTTATGATGATCGACGTGAAGCGCCCGGCGCGTCCGGTGATCGACGCATTGAAAGAGCGGAGTGTGCAGGTCGGCCGGCCATTTCCGACGCTGCCTAACCACATTCGCGTAACCATCGGCAAGCAAGACGAGATGGAAACATTTCTATCTGCGTTCAGACAAGTAATGAGTGCGGCCGTCTGAGTGCGACTTATCTTGGTGTGGCTTCGCGTGATTTCGTGGAGCGTGTCTGCTCGCCGAATTAAGACGATCCAGGAAGTCACACGAAGAAACACGAAATGCATTTCCTGTGGTCTTCTTTCATGAAACGAACACGACGTCCTTCCTCGTGTACAGTTATTTGCGAGACACTACGCTAGCAGGGTGCTGAAAAAAGCAAAATCGCCACAGAGACACTGAGTCACAGAGATGGGAAGGATTCAGAACCTATCGGAAATGCCAACAAATGCTTACCTTCTTTGTTCTCATCTTTCTCTGTGTCTCCGTGTCTCTGTGGCTATGCTTAGTTTTTCATCAGCCTGCTAGAATGTCTGTGATGATTTCGGCGCAAAAAGCACGACGTGCCGTGTGGCGGCCGCTGTGGCAACTCCCCGGACGTTTTGATCTAATCCTGTCGCTTACTAAACGTGAATTGTCCGCGCGCTATCGCGGATCGGTGCTGGGGTTTTTCTGGGCGGTGCTGACTCCGGTGGTCATGATCGCCATCTTCACGATCATCTTTGCGGGAATCTTCAAAGCCAGATTCGGCGCCGGCAGTTCGCAATGGGACTACGCATTGTATCTCTTCTGCGGATTGTTGCCGTGGAACGCGTTTCAGGAATCTCTACAGCTTTCTGCCAATACGATCGTCGTGCATTCAAATTTGGTTAAGCGTGTCGTATTTCCGCTCGAGACTTTGCCGGTCTCGTTATCGCTCGCCGCGGTGGCGAACCAGATGTTCGGAACCGTTGCCCTTATCCTGGCCGCGATTCTTTTTCGCGGTGAACTGCATGGGACGATTGTTTTTCTTCCGCTGCTCGTTATCCCGCAACTGTTCGCGACCTTTGGCGCGGCATGGCTCGTAGCCTCGCTCGGCGTCTTTGTGCGCGACATTGTGCAGGGAATCACGCTGTTGTTGATGGCGTGGATGTACCTGACCCCAATCATTTATCCGGAATCGCTGGTGCCAGAACGTTATCGGGGCATCGTAAACCTCAATCCATTCACGCCCCTGGTCCGGAATTATCGCCGGATCATTCTGGATGGCAGCCTTCCCGATTGGCGCGGTCTGGCATATTTCACGGCCTTCGCTATAGTCAGTTTTCTTCTGGGATACTGGTGGTTCGCGAGAACCAGGAAGAACTTTGCCGATGTCATCTAAAGCATTACGGCCGAACTGCCTGGTTGGCCGCTGTTTATTCTTAAACAACGGCGTTGACAGTGCCCATTTGGCGTGTTAGCGTAGAAGGGCCGCTGAGCTCCGAAGCGGCTTTCAGCATGCTAAAGCTCTTGTTTCCTCCGTGGCGTTAGGCACCCGACCTAGCCCTTAATCATTTCCAGTCTACGAGTTTCGAGAACATGGCGTTTGACAAGGTAAAGACTCTGCGTGCGGCTGAGAGATGCCTCGAGTTGGGAAAGATCCCGGCCGCCGTCAAAGAATACTGCAAGATTGTCGAGGACGATCCGGACGACTTCACCACGCTTAACATGCTGGGCGATCTCTACACTCGCGTCGGCAATCAGCCCGCCGCGATCGCCTGTTTCCGCCGTATCGCCGAGCATTATCGCGAGCAGGATTTTGCTCTCAAAGCGATCGCGATGTTCAAGAAGATCGATCGCCTGCAACCTCACAATACCGAAATCTCAACCCACCTCGCCGATCTCTACGCCCAACAGGATCTCGTCGTTGAAGCGCGCGCCCATTACCTGGCCGTAGCAGATGCTCACAATAAGGCCGGCGCGACCCAAGCCGGTCTCGAGGTCCTGCGCAAGATTGCGGATCTCGATTCTCAGAACACTGAGCTGCGCATCAAGCTGGCCGAAGGCTACTTCAAAGAAGGAATGATGGCGGAGGCCGGAACTGCTTTTGCTGAAGCGGGTCATCAGCTCCTGGCAAGGGGCGCATTCGACGAGGCGCTCGATGTGTTTGGGAAAGCCCTCGAACGTCGTCCCGCCGATCACGTCGTACTCAGAGGATTGCTGGACGCGCATAGCGTGCGCGGAACCGCCGATGAGGCTGCGGAGCTGATCGGACACGCTGTGGCTGACCATCCTGATGACCTTGACTTACTTTCGATGCTCGCCAGGGCTCACGTTCAGGCCGAAGATCCATCACAGGCTGAGCAAGCCACCGCCATACTGGTCGCGAAAGAATCATCAGCGTACTTGCAATACGTTGAGGTGGCGCGCCTGTATCTAAAGACGGACCAGGTTGATGAAGCAGTGCGCGTAATGACCGGCATCGCCGAGCAGATGCTCGCAGAACAGGAAGACAATCAATTGCTCGAATTGATTGACGAGTTACTCGCATGTGATTCCGACAATGTGCAGGCTTTGCGTTTGTTGGTCCGCGCCTATTGGTGGCAGCGAGACATGGAGAAATTGAACGCCGCGCTGGAACGAATGGCGGAAGCAGCCGAGGCGGCAGGCCTGGTAAAAGACGAGCGATATGCGCTAACTCAGTTAACGCGGCTCGCTCCGGAGCAGGCGCACCATGTCGAACGCCTGCGAGAACTTGGCGGCGCTGAAGAGGAAGCCGCGGCAGAGATCTTACCCGTAATCGAGTCAGCATCGGCGTCGTCGGAGGCGCCAACGGCCTCCAAGACTGATGACGTGTACGCTTTCGACCCGCCGCCATCAAACCCGGTGGGCGAAAGCGAGTTTGAATGGAGTCCGGTTGAAGACATGGCCGAGCTCAAGAGCGAGTCCGGCAATGAGTTTGAAATTGAAAGGGGCTTTAGTTTTGAAACAGTCGTTGCCGAGGAGCTCGCGTCCACTTCTGACGAGGCGATGGCAACTCCGAGTAGTGACGATCGAGTGAAGGACGCTCGCACGCAGGAACTCGAAAGCGTGGACTTTTACATCGCGCAGGGTTATGCGGACATAGCGGTCGACACTCTCGATTTGTTGGAACGGCAGTTTGGAGCGCACCCGGATATCGAACGGCGGCGCGGTCAAGTCGCAACCATGGGTGAGGTTCCTACGGCCATGCCAGACGATTCAGACATCTCGATCGACGCTGCCATTGCCACCCAAGCGGAAGCAGAATTTGGGGAATTCGAATTCGCGACGGCCGGCGCCTTTGCAACTCCAGAGGTCGCGGTTCCGATGCAGCACGTTGCGCAGGTCTCTCTGCCGGCGCCCCAGAGAACTCAGGGAATTGACGCGGGCCTGGCCGAGATATTCGAAGAGCATCGGGTGTCGGCAGAGAGTGATACCGATGCGAACGGTAATGGAGATTACGAAACACACTACAATCTCGGACTGGCTTACAAGGAAATGGACTTGTTCGAAGAAGCTCTCGAAGAGTTCCAGGTCGCCGCTGGCCTGGTCGATCCGGGCGATGGCACGCCGCGCTATTTGCAATGTTGCAACCTCCTGGGACATTGTTTCATGCAGAAGGGCGTGCCACAGCTTGCCGTAAAGTGGTTTAATAAGGGATTCAATTCACCGGGAGCTTCGGAAGATGAGCGCCAGGCTTTGCGTTACGAACTGGCCGCAGCCTTCGAGCAGGTTGGTGATGTGGATCGGGCAATAGATCTCTTTACTGAAGTCTACGGAATTAATGTTTCTTATCGTGGGGTCAAAGATCGTCTACGAGAGCTGAAAGCGCGCGCCAATGGAGAGAATGGCAAAGCTGCGCCGGCGCTCGAACGAAACAAGAACCACGAGCAGCACGTAAACTAGTTCGCAGGAGTTGGTGGGTGTCGTAGCTGACAGGTGTTTAGAGTACCGACTTTAGTCGGGTTCTTTCCCAATCGCAAAAGCCCGACTGAAGTCGGTACTCTGAACACCTGTTTTCAGGATTCGCCTGGTTTCTATTGTCGATTAATGTGACGCAAGCTTCAAGCTTGCGCAAGTCTGTCTCTATTTGAGGAGCACGAATGTCTTCGCGGCTTTCGGTCATCTTTTACATTATTCTTTGTCTTGAGATCGGCATCGTGCTGACGGTTCTCCCCTGGGTGCCCCATGGTTGGCTCGGACTGAGCGATTGGAGCAACAATTATTTTCTGCTGCTCGCCGCCCATAAGGCGGGTTATGGCGTGCAGCGGTTTGTTGCCTCAGGCTGGGTGCGCGGAGCAGTCTCCGGCATCGGCATCCTGAATCTTGGAATGGGTATTTGGGAGCTGATTAATTTTCGCCAGACTGTGCGAGCGCTGGACTCAGAGCAGCTTTCTGTGGAAAGCTCGCGCCAGAAATCGCCCGAACGCGTTACGGCTAATGATCCACAACCTGCCAAAGCCGATCCTTTATCTGATTACCCGCGGCGCAACCACTGAAACGACTACGCCGGAGAGCGAAGAGTTTCGTCACATCCTGCAGCAGATTTCCGCGGCCGTCGCCGCCGGCATTCAACTGATCCAAATCAGAGAGAAGCAGCTAACGGCCCGGGTCCTCTTTGAGCTTGCGACCAGCGTCGTAGCTATCGCCCAGGGGAGTCCGACACGAGTCGTGGTCAACGATCGCGCTGACATCGCAGCGAGTGCCGGCGCAGATGGCGTTCATCTGACGACCCGTTCACTTACTCCAGACGTCGTTAGAAAAACGTTTGGCGCGAAATTTCTGATTGGCGCCTCGACACATTCTTTGGTTGAAGCTCGGGACGCATGCAGGCAAGGCGCGGATTTCGCGGTTTTCGGGCCAATCTTTCCCTCGCCATTAAAAGAAAAGTACGGTCCCCCGCTGGGTCTGCGGAAGCTCTCTGAGGCCTCGCGCGAGTTAGCTTCTTTTCCCATAATTGCGCTCGGGGGCGTTTCTCTCGAAAACGTAAATGAATGTTTGTTAGCGGGAGCCAGCGGCATCGCAGGCATAACTCTGTTCAGCGAACCGAACAGTCTGGCGATTACCGCTGAGACGATAAACCAGCTATCGAAAACTGATCTGAGGAGAGCTGCACAGTGAAAAGCAAAACGTCGTGGCGCGAAAAACTTGAGAAACCTCAGCAACCGAAACTAGTTCAGATTCCGCCGAAGATGTCGCGATTTGGCAAAGGGACGATGCTGATTCCGACCCCGATGCTGGTAGACGAATTGGTCAGGCGAATCCCGAAAGGGAAACTAGTCACGGTCGGCGAACTCCGGCGAAAGCTCGCGGCGGATTTCGCCGCCGACGTAACCTGTCCGCTCACAACCGGCATCTTCGTGCGCATTGCGGCGGAAGCGGCCGAAGAGGATCGCGCGAAGGGGCGACGCCGGATCACGCCTTACTGGCGAGTCGTCAAGGATGACGGCAGTCTCAATCCGAAATTTCCCGGCGGAGAGAAACTGCAAACCGAACGTTTGCGCAGCGAGGGTCTTTCAATCATTCGCAAGGGCAAGCGTACTTTGGTTAGGGACTTTGAGCAGCGACTCGCCAGTTTTAGCTAAATGCTACTGTTTGGAGTTCCGCCTTCAGGCGGCTGAGTTGATACTCGCTCCGCCTAAAGGCGGGACTCCAAACATTTGCGATATTGACGTTGATGCCAACTTCTTCAATTTCTTCCCCAGTCGTGCTTAGCATCGCGGGTTTCGATCCGTCCGGCGGCGCGGGCCTGATCGCAGATGTCAGAGCTTTTGTGGCTTTCGGTTGCTGGCCGGTGGCGGCAATAACCTCGCTGACCTTCCAAAACTCCGAAAGGTTCGCAGGGGCGATTCATCAGAGTGCAGAGTCGCTGCGCGCTCAGATTTTGCCCGTCGTCAAAGAATTTCGCATCGCCGCTGTGAAGATCGGCATGTTGCCAACGCGGGAGCTCGTTTTGGAAGTTGCGCGGCTCCTGGGCGAGACGAAGATGCCGGCGCCCATCATCGACCCGGTCCTGCACTCGTCCTCGGGTTACGAGCTGATGGAACCAGAAGCGAAGGAAACGTGGTTGGCTGAACTGATGCCCCTGGCGCGCCTAATCACGCCCAACATCCCTGAGGCTGAAGCGCTGACCGGGATCGGAATAGCAAACGAATCCGATATGCGTGCAGCGGCGAGGAAACTGCGCGAGACCGGAGCCCGCGCGGTGCTGATCAAAGGCGGACATCTGGAACATAGATCAGAGATCAGAGGTCAGAGGTCAGAGCAACTTCGGACGAACGAGCGTCAGGCCATTGATTTACTGGATGATCAGGGAGCAGTGACTGTGTTTCGCGATGAGTGGATCGATGCGCCGCCAGTGCGCGGCACGGGGTGCATGCTTTCAGCAGCGATAGCCGCGGGACTCGCGCACGGCATGAACCTGCAAGAGTCTGTCGGCGCTGCGAAACAGTTTGTTGCGGGCGTGATCCGTTACGCGCCGCAATTGGGGTCGTGATCCGGTGACGCTGGAACTTACCGAGATAGCTGTGCTGGATGAGTAAGTACTGCCAACCGATACTGCCCTACCTCGAGGAGATTGCGTCGCCAAGTAGACGATCCACGAAAACACACGAAGAGAATTTTGTTCGTGCAATTTCGTGTGAGTTCGTGGATCGTTCTTGTCCAACGTAAGAAAGCACGAAACCAGACACTCGGCGATTGGTCTACTCGATAGAGACTTTTTCCATCTTGACCTCGGACGCCGGCCGGTCGCTGCGATCAGTTTCAGTAGTCGCAATGGCGTTGACGACGTCCTGCCCTTCGGTCACGCGCCCAAAGATCGTATAGCTCGGCGGCAGTGGATAATCGACGTGCATGATAAAGAATTGCGAGCCGTTGGTGTTCGGGCCGGCATTGGCCATCGCCACCGTGCCGGCTTTGTAGCCACGCTTATAAACGTCTGATGATGGATTAATCTCGTCAGCGAATTTCCCGCCCCATGCCGACTGTCCGCCGCGACCCGTGCCGTCTGGATCGCCTCCCTGAATCATGAAGCCTTTTATGCAGCGATGAAAAATTACGCCATCGTAATAACCTCGTTCGGCGAGTAAGCGGAAATTCTCAGTTGTTTTGGGTGCGTCTTCTTCCAGTAATTCAAATTTGATAGTCCCTTTGTTCGTTTGGATCGTCGCGGTGCGATTTGCCATCTCGTGTTCTCTCCTGTTTGATTTAAGTGTTGTTCGCAAGCTTAACCTCACCAAGCTCAAAGTGCACGCAGCGAACAGAGTCCTTGCTGACGCGCGGGCGTGTATCAGAAGCCCGACCGTCAGGGAGGGCTCGGAAAGCTCTCTCTCCCCGCAATATTCCCACTCCACCTGACGCATTCGCTCCCAAACAGCTATGATTGTTGACTTGGACTGGTGGTGCGGGACTTTAGAAACTTCTGAAAGGATCCGAGAGGAAACTCAATGAATGTCACTCATCTGGAATGCGCCGCCTGCGGCACAAAGCACGAGGCACAACGGTTGCACAACCTTTGCACGCAATGCGGAAAGCCTCTGCTGGTTCGGTACAACCTGAAGCGCGCAGCGGCATCTTTGACAAAAGAAAGTTTACTGGGCCGGGGACCCAATTTATGGCGCTACCGAGAAGTTCTGCCGGTCGAGCAGGACGAGAACATCGTTACCTTCGGCGAAGGATTCACGCCGCTCGTGCACGCATCACGTCTGGGCGCACAGATGGGCTTGGGCCGGCTCTTCATCAAGGACGAAGGGCAGAATCCAACCCAGAGTTTCAAAGCCCGCGGGATGGCCGCGGCAGTTTCGATGGCCAAAGAGTTGGGCGCGCGGAAACTGGCCGTGCCTTCGGCGGGTAACGCGGCGGGCGCCCTGGCAGCATACGCGGCGCGGGCTGGATTGGAAGCGCACATTTTTATGCCGCGCGACACGCCGCGAGCCAACGTGATCGAATGCGAACAGACGGGCGCGCACGTGACTTTGATGGATGGGCTGATCACCGACTGTGGCGCGGAGGTGGGGCGGCGCAAAGAAGCGGAAGGTTGGTTTGACGTTTCGACCCTGAAGGAGCCGTACCGGATCGAAGGCAAGAAGACGATGGGTTATGAGTTGGCCGAGCAATTCGATTGGGATCTTCCGGATGTGATCATGTATCCCACGGGCGGCGGCACGGGACTGATTGGAATGTGGAAAGCGTTCGATGAAATGGAGCAGATGGGCTGGATCGGATCAAAACGACCGCGCATGGTCACCGTGCAGGCGACCGGCTGTGCGCCTATCGTGCGTGCGTTCGAGGAAGGGAAGCGCTTTGCTGATGAATTCCCTAATGCGCATACGACTGCTTCCGGGTTGCGCGTGCCCAAAGCGATTGGCGACTTTCTGATCATCGATGCTCTGCGAGCATCGGGTGGTACCGCGATTGCCGTTACCGACGAAGAATTGATCGCCGCGACAAAGGAGATCGGCGCGGCGGAAGGGATCTTTTGTGCGCCCGAGGGCGCTGCGTGTTTGCCGGCGCTGAAGAAATTGCTGGCGGACGGATCTGTGAAAGCGAATGAGCGGGTTGTCTTATTCAATACGGGGAGTGGAGTGAAATACATCGAGAGTTTTTCCAGCTAGAGTTTTAGGGAGCGGCTTTGCCGCCTGATGTGCGGAAAGGCTCTGCCTTTCCGGCAGTGCAGTTTGAAGAAGAACGAGGGGGCTACGCCTCCAAAGATATCCGCGCTCAACCGGGCGACGGAGCAGGGAGGCGTAGCCTCCCAAATCAAAATTGGATTTCCGACGGTAAGGCGGAGCCTTACCGCACATCAGACGGCGGAGCCGAAGAAAGAGAGCCCGACGTTACGCGCAAGGTTCTCGGAGATTGGGAAATAAATCATGAAGAAATACATCTTAGTGACGATCTTTATCCTTTTCGTTTTCTCATCCGGAATTGCTCAGCAAACGACAGCTCCGTGGCTCACCCCAACTGAGCGCGCCAGGTTTGAAACGCTGCGCATCACCGGCTCTGAAGCTCTGTTCAATCTCGATTACGATCTGGCGCGCAAGAGCTTCAAAGAAATGGCCGTGGCGTTTCCGAATTATCCCGCGGGTCCGCAGTTCCTGGCTGACAGCCTTTGGATCGAAACTCTGTATCAAACGCGGCGTTTGCAGTCTTCACTCTACGGTGGCGACGATACGTTTTATTCGACCAGCGATGACAAGGTCGATCCGGCGCTCGTCGATCAATTTCGGACATTGACCCGCCAAGCGCGTTTGCTTGCCGAAGCGCGTTTGAAGCAGTCACCGCGGGACGTGGAAGCATTGTATTTTCTTGGGGCGATTGAAGGACTGAAGGCTTCATTCGAGGAAGCAGTCGAGCGCCGCCACTTTGCCGCGTTGAAGGACGGCTCTGACGCGGTCGACCGGCATCGTGAAGTGATCAAACTTGATCCGACGTATCACGACGCCGAGATTACGATTGGTCTCTATGACTTCACCGTCGGCTCGCTGCCTTTGCCGATCAAGTTGATTGCCGGCGTCGCCGGCTTTCGCGGTTCGAAGAAACGCGGACTGGCAACGCTGGAGCGCGTGACCAGGGAAGGCAACTGGATTCGCGACGAGGCCCGGACGCTCTTGATCGTTTTGTATACGCGCGAAAAACGCTATGCCGAAGCTGCCGCTTACGCTAAGGAGCTGGCGGCGAAATATCCGCGTAACTATCTCTACCGGCTGGAAGCCGCGGACGCCTTAGTGTCGCAAGCGGCGCTGGAACGGGCCGCGAACCAGAGCAATACGAGTGCATCTGAGAACGAAGCTCTGGCAACCTTCGACGCGCTCTTGAAGGACAAGGCCGTGCGCGATACGGCGGCGCGCGAGTTCGATCTGATTCATTTCAAATACGGCGAAGCCCTGATGACCGCCGGCCAGTACGATCGCGCCGCGAAAGAATTCCTGGCGGCCGCCGAAGTGCCCGGCGCGCAGCAGGGACTGGCGACGATGGCGCATCTGTACGCGGCGCGGGCGCTTGATTTGGCGGGCAAGCGGAACGACGCGATGACGCAATATCGTTCGGTGCTGGCGCGGCCAAACGTTTACGATGCCCACGACCAGGCCCAGTCGGGATTGAAGGAAGCGTTTAAGAAGAAACTGACGTAAGGAGCGCCGACATCCTGTCGGCGGTTCGCGGGCATCTCTGCCCGCATTGAGCGCGAAGCGCGAAAGGCGTTTGATTCAGGATGAAGCGCCGTTTAGGCGCGCAATGTTTATAGCCCGCCCGCTAATAAACAATCCCAGCTCCTTTGGAGCGCAATAAATGTTTCGCTCCTAAAGGAGCTTGGTTGTATTTCTCGGCGCGGTTCTATAAACATTTGGCTCCTAACGGAGCCAGGACGGCAGGTCGCTCTTAGGCATTCCTCACGCGCTCAGTATCCTTCTCAAACACAAACGCCAGAGTTTTATAGATCAGCTTCGCGCAAAGGAACGCGGACGCACTCTGTCCTTCCACATAAGAATACTCGGTCAAGTCCATCCCGATGACCTTGCGTTTTCTGGCCAGTGTTCTGATCAAGCCAATCGTTTCGTACCAACCGAGCCCGCCCGGTTCAGGTGTTCCAGTCGCCGAAACCAGCGATGGATCTAACCCGTCGATGTCGATCGTCAGGTAGACATTCCCAGTCAAACCATCGACTGCTTCGTCCCACCAATCGTCACGTCCGACGATGTCTTTCGCCCAGAATATTCTCGTCGGCAGAGACTTCAGATTCCGCGCCTCTTCGGCTGAGATGGAGCGAATGCCGCACTGAACTGCCGGAATCCGCAGGTCCTTAACCACTCTGGCCATAATCGACGCATGGGAATGCGGCGTGCCGTCATAGGTGTCGCGCAGGTCGGCATGCGCATCGATTTGTAAGACGGAAAGATTGGGATACTTCTCAGCGTGGACGCGAATGATTGGAGCGCTGACTGAGTGTTCGCCGCCAATCATCGCGACGAACTTGCCGCTCCCGACCAGTTCCTTTGCGCGGTCATAAAGCGAACCCATCATCCGCTCCGGCGGATCAATCGACGTCGATTCCTCGAGCGTGTGAATGCCGAGTTTGTAAACTTCCGCATCGGTCTCTTCGTCATAGAGTTCCATGTTGCGCGAAGCGTCGATGATCGCCTGCGCGCCTTGCCCGGTCCCGCCGCCGTAGGAAACCGTGCCTTCGTAGGCGATGGGCCAGACCAGGATGCGGGATGATTCGAAACTGCAGAATTCTGATTCGGCGATGCCCCCGAAGTTCATCGGCAGAGACTGTGACTCGGTCATGCGTTGGAGTTTAGCGAAGGTGAGGAGGAGAAGCCAACAGACTGAGGCCACAGATTAACACTGATTACACGGATCAAAGTGGATAGGAGTGGTAGGCTTGTTGACCTTAAGTATCAGTGAAAATCTGTGTTCATCTGTGGCCGCCGCTTCTAAGGCACTTCGATGATCAGGTCCTTACCGCCAAAGGTAAAGTTCGGGCGACGACGGCCTTTCATATATTTCGCGGCGGTTTGCGAAAGGGCAGTGATGATGATCGGCAGCGCAATGGTGGCGTCACAGTTTACGTACGACGTCAGCGCGCCGCGGCCGAGTTTTCCGTAGACCAGCGATTCATCGAAGGCGACGGCGCTGCTGCGTCCACCCGGGTGCGGCGCGTCGGCGGCGATCTGAATCGCGTATTTGTGGCCGTGAATCTGTTGCTTGAAGATGTGTGCGGACATCTCGGTCTGGCGGAGGAAGCTCTTGGTGATGCCGCCGCCGATATTGATCACGCCAGAGACGCGGGCGCGAATCGCGATCTGCGCCATGTCCAACACATCTTGAACGATGTCGAACTGAAAATTATTTTTCTTTTCAAACCGGGAACCCGCGATCCCAACGGCAATACCGCTGTCGGTGATGCCCGGACAAAAAACCGGAACGCGGGATTTGTAGGCCGCAGTCAGTACGCCGTCTTCAGCGGCGATCTCAGCCAGTTCACGGCCGAGCAAATGAAGGAACTCACGGCTCGAGTAAGGCCGCGTCTGATCGAGTTGACTGGCGAATCCTCCCACCCACTCTTCAGCTTCGTGATACTCCTCTTCACTCGCCAGCAGGTCCCACATGCGATTGATCTGCGCCGACTCAAGCTCGGCATCGGTCATGTTCGGGTGGGCCTGAAAATGATGCCGCCCGAGCGTCTCGTGCAAATCGTGGAAGATCACCGAGCCGGATAGCACCAACACGTCGACAAAGCGGTTCTTAACGACGTAAGCCAGCAACCGCCGCATGCCGGCGGGAATCAACGCTCCGGACGCCGCCATCATGATCGTCGTGTTGTCACCCAGCATGTCCAGCCAGATGCGATGCGCTTCGGCCAATTGACGACCGCCGAAGCCCGTGCCTTCCATTTTTTCCAGCAGGCCGGCCACTGAACGGTCCCGATCGACCTGCACGGGACGGGTGGGAATAGTCAGGTATTTGCTGGGTTTTGGTTTTCGCTGTGTCACCATAAGCTCGTGTTAACCTTCTTTCAAAATGTCCGACGGACGTTAGTTTGTCGGAGTGGCATAGACTTCAGTCTGTGTTCGCGCGGTTGAATCACAGGCTACCGGCCTATGCCACTGCGACAAACTGAAGTTTGTCGGACAATCCTTAATAATCATGACGCCGCCGACCCTTTGCGCGGTTACCATTAAGTGCAATATATGTATAAGCATCGAAACGCGATTCGTAGAAATTCACTAACTCTGCGCCTTCGGCCTCGCTCAATTCATCGTCCTTGATTCTTTGCGTTACCTGGCGGCGAAATCCGTCGTGCAGCAGACCGCGCTCGTAGCGCGCGCGCCCCACGGCTTCACCGACAGTAGTGCCGCGAATCACTTTCTTGATGAGATAACCGTCCTCGTCAATATGAATCTGGGCCTCGTTCGGCGTGCCGAAAAGGTTATGATTGTTGCCCATTACTTCCTGATAAGCCCCTACCAGCATAAACGCCACATAGTAAGACTCGTCCGGCTCTAGCTTGTGCAGCTCGAGCACCTGCTTTACGTCGTGCAGATCGACGAACTTGTCGACGACGCCATCGGAATCGCAGGTAATATCGCAAAGCGTCGCGAATTCCGTGGGCGGCTTATTCAGTTTCTGAATCGGCACAATCGGAAACAACTGATCGAGGGCCCAGTGATCCGGCAGCGACTTGAACACGGAAAAGTTGGCCAGGTACTTCGCGCACAGCAAACGTCTGAGTTCGCCGAACTCTTCCGGGATATATTTGGCTTGCTGCGCGTAACGATCGGCGCGCTCGCACACGTCCCAGAAAAGCACTTCGCCCTTCCCCCGATCCTCCAGCGAGATCAGTCCCAGGTTAAAAAGCGTGAACAGTTCTTCGCGATGTTGGAGGGCGTCGTGATAGTACTCGCGATAGTTTTTGATGGTGATGGTCTCGCGCAAGTCGCCGAGCTCAATCACGACTTGCGGATCGTCCTCGTCGATTTCGATGGGCGTGATATCTTCGACGACCGTCTCGATCTCCTCGAGGATGTTGGTCACCAGAATCGCGTGATAGGCCGACAAAAAGCGGCCCGATTCCTGGATGATCGTCGGATGCGGAACGTTTTCGTCGTCGCACACCTGTTTGATAGTGTAGATGACATCGTTGGCAAATTCCTGCGAATTGTAATTCGCCGAAGAATCAAACGCCGTCTTGGAGCCGTCATAGTCGACCGCCATGCCGCCGCCTACGTCCAGCAACTCAATCGGGACCTTCATCTGATAGACCTTCGCATAGACGCGTGCGGCTTCTTTCATCGCGTTCTTGATGCGCTTGATGTCGGTCAGTTGCGAGCCGATGTGAAAATGCAGCAGGCGCAACATGTCGATGTGGTCTGCTTCCTTCAAACGATTAATGACTTCCAGCAGCTCGGTTGTCGTCAGACCAAACTTGGCGGCTTCACCGCCTGACTTTTCCCAGCGTCCCGAACCTTTTGAATAGAGCTTGACGCGCATGCCGATGATCGGCATGGCGCCTTCGGTCTGATCCGCGATGCGCAGGATATGATCCAACTCACTCAGCTTTTCCACGACGATGACTACGCGCTTGCCCGCCTTCGCTCCGGCGAAAGCCATTTCGATGAACTCTTCATCTTTGAAACCGTTCAACACCAGCAGGCTATCGGGCGTTTGCTCAAGGGCCAGGGCGGCGTACAGCTCCGCTTTAGATCCAGCCTCAAGCCCAAAGTCGTAACGCGACCCTTCGCGCAAATATTCTTCCACCACCGAGCGTTGTTGATTAACTTTCATCGGATAGACGCACATATGCGCGCCCTGGTAGTCGTATTCGCGGATCGATTTGCTGAAAGCGCGCTGAAGTTTTCGGACCTGGGCCGACACGAGTTGCGGAAATCGAAGCAACACGGGCGCGGTAATGCCGCGGCCGGCTAAATCTTCGATAATTTCTTTCAGGTCGGCTGAGCGGGCATCGCCCTCGGCCGGGCGCACGATTAGGTTACCCTTCCGATTTACGTCGAAATAGCCAGCGCCCCAGTTCTCGATCCCGTAGGTTTCGACAGTCTGTTCGATCGCGGTGGTCAACTAGCGGTCTCCCTGGATGCCCTTTCAGCAAGCGTTCCGCCACGGCAACCCTAGGCGTGGCTGCTATTTCCGGCCGGATAGCGGATTTTAGGGGTGGAACCTTAACGGCAGAATGTAACAGAAAAGCCGGGGTCGGTCTATCACTTTTTTGTTCCGAATGTATGGTTCCAAGCCGTTGGGTTCCCGTAGCTTAGCTGGTGAAGCAGAGAAGCGGCTAGTCACGTCATAAGTTTGCGGCCCCTGGGTTTCCAGGCACGGCCTCGGGAAGAGTGGGTAGGGAACTCTGGCGATTCGTTCGATGGATTGGTGGGAAATAAGGTATGCGCTGACTCTGTTCCGCTTAACGAAATTAGACGTGATGAAGGAAGATCGAGTCGTCTCTCCAGTTTTTCCCGATCAAAGATCTTGACATCGCGAGTTTCCCATCTATAATGCGAGTTTTTATTGCGCGCCGTACATGCCGTTTTCGCGCTCCGCAGACCGTTTCGTTCCACAAAAAGGCTTCGCACCAAACACCGCTCGGGGCGAAGGTCAACCACATCACTCACTTTTTTTTCGACAGGGAGACTAAATGAACGCTAAAACTGTGTTGAAGTATGCCTCTGATCAGGGCGCCAAGTTTGTTTCTGTACGCTTCACGGACTTGCCGGGTTCGTGGCAGCACTTAACATTTCCGATCGGCGAATTAGGGGAAGACCAGTTCGAAGATGGGTTTGGCTTTGACGCTTCGTCCATTCGTGGCTGGGCCGCAATTCACGAATCAGACATGCTGCTGGTACCCGATCCGTACCGGTTTTGGATGGATCCTTTTTCCAGCGAGCCGACGCTTTGCCTGGTGGCCAACGCCGTCGACCCGATCTCGCGCCAGGGTTATGCCTTTGACCCGCGTATTGTGGCCGTCCGCGCCGAGAGCTATCTGAAGAGCGCGGGCATCGCCGACGTAGCTAACTTTGGACCGGAAGCCGAGTTCTTTATTTTTGACAGCGCCCAGTTCTACAACGAGCAGTACAGCGCCGGCTATTCGATTGATTCGGACGAAGGACACTGGAACAGTGGCCGGGACGCGAGTGAATCACAGGGCCCAAATCTGGGCCATCGCATTCGGCCGAAAGAAGGATACGTTCCTACCGCGCCGACGGATACACTGGTCGACATACGCTCGGAAATCTCGCTCACTCTGGGCGAGTGCGGTATCAACGTTGAGTGTCATCATCACGAGGTGGCGACGGCGGGCCAGTGCGAGATTGATTTTCGCTATTCGACGCTGCTGGGCACCGCCGACAATTTGCAGATATTCAAATACGTCGTGAAGAACACGGCCCGCAGCCATGGCAAGACTGCGACGTTCATGCCAAAGCCTCTGTTCGGTGACAATGGGTCCGGCATGCATTGTCACCAGTCTCTATGGAAAAGCGGCAAGCCGCTGTTCGCCGGTGATGGTTATGCCGGATTGTCAGAGATTGCGTTGCATTACATCGGTGGTCTACTGAAGCACGCGCCGGCGATTGTTGCTTTTGCCGCCCCGACTACGAATAGCTATAAACGCCTGGTTCCGGGCTTTGAGGCCCCGGTCAATCTTGCTTATTCAGCGCGCAATCGTTCCGCGGCAATTCGAATTCCGATGTTTTCCACGAACCCCAAACTAAAACGGCTCGAGTTCCGTCCGCCTGATCCGTCCTGTAATCCGTACCTGGCGTTTTCCGCGATGCTGATGGCCGGCATCGACGGGATTCAGAACCGGATCGATCCCGGGTCACCGCTTGACAAGGACATCTACGACCTGTCGCCGGAGGAGCTTAAAGACGTACCGAGCCTGCCGGGTTCGCTGGATGAATCGCTCAAGGCTCTCGAAGACGACCACGAGTTCCTGCTGAAGGGCGACGTGTTCACGTCGCAATTAATTGAACGTTGGATTGAATACAAGCGCGAGCGCGAGATTCAGCCGCTGCGTCTAAGGCCGCATCCGCTTGAGTTCTCGATGTACTACGACGTTTAGTTCGGCGGGCAGTAGCCCGACCGTAAGGGAGGGCGTTTGGCTGGGCGTCAGCACACGCCTTCCCTTACGGTCGGGCTACTGCCTCGCTCCGGCGGCGCGCGTTACCTTCGTCAAGTATATTGTCCCTCGCCTCCTCTTCTCTCGCCGCGTAATATATTCGCCGTGCCGGCTACCAATGAAATGATCGAGCAGTTGCTGCGCCAACTACCAGAATCTCACGGGGCGCAACTTCTCTTCAGTCGTCTAGTGGACGGCCACGCTTCCATGCTCAGGTTGTTTCAACGCGAGCCGGGGTTGCTCTCAGATGCGCTGGCCATTGCGGCCTGGAGCCCGCTGTTGGCCACCACGCTGGAACAAAATCCAGACTACCTCACCTGGCTGCAGCGTGAGCGCGCCAGCACGCGCGTGCGCACGCGCGAAGAGATGGGCGAATCGCTGGCCCGCTTTGCGCTGACCAATTCACAACTGGACCCGCACGTCCTGCTGGCGCGCTTTCGGCGACGCGAGCTGTTGCGCACTTATCTGCACGACATCCGCCGTGCCCGCACGGTTGTCGAAACGACGGAGGAGTTGTCGAATCTGGCGGACGCGATTCTCGACTATGCGTTGAACCTGTCGAGGCAACAGTTAGACAATCGTTACGGTTCGCCGCAAATTACCGACGCGCGCGGCCGCATATCCAGTGCGGAGTTCTGCATCGTCGCGTTGGGTAAGCTCGGTTCTCGGGAATTGAATTACGCGTCTGACCTCGATCTGGTATTTCTTTTCTCTGATGAAGGCCTCACTTCTGCCGGCGGATCGCGCGGACAGATCACCAACCGAGAATACTTCGTTAAGCTGGCCGAAGCCCTCTTGCGCGTAGTCAGTGAGCCAACCGGCGAAGGCGCCGCTTATCGCATCGATGTGCGCTTGCGTCCGCACGGGCGAGATGGCGCCCTCGCTTGTGCTCTTGATGAGGCCGCGCGCTACTACGAACAGAACGCCCAGGAGTGGGAACTGCAAGCGCTGATTCGCGCGCGGGCCGCGGCCGGGTCACAGCCGCTTTACGCGCGATTCGCCCAACGCGTGATCGGCCGCGTCTTTCGACCAGATATCAGCGTCGGCGCTGCGCTAACCAACGTGCGCTTGGCAAAAGAGAAGATTGACGTCCAGCGCGAGCGGGAAGAGAAGGGTTTCAACGTTAAGCTTGGTCGCGGGGGCATTCGCGAAATCGAGTTCATCGCGCAAGCTTTGCAAGTAGCACTGGGAGGCCGTGACCCTTGGCTGCGCGCGCCGCACACCTTGATTAGCCTGGGCCGGCTGACCGAACGCGCTTTGATTACCGAATCCGAGCATTCCCAACTTTCCGAGGCTTACCATTTTTGGCGGGCGCTGGAACACCGGCTGCAAATGGAGCACGGGCTGCAGACGCACTCGGTGCCGATCGATCGCGTGCGCCGCGAGCTGGTCGCCCGGCGCATGAATTTTTCCGGCGACGATGCGCTAAACGACTTTGACGTCGCGCTCACCATCCACGCGACGAATGTCCGGGCGGCGTTCGATCGCGTCTTTGCCCTGGCAGATGTTGCCTCACCGGCGGTTCGCGCCGCGGGCCGCCAACCATCCGGTGATGCGGTCGCGGACCCTGATGCGGGCCTGGCGGCGTCCATATTTCTGAAATATCTCGAAAGAACAGGCGGCGAGGATCTCGACCTTGACGCGCTTACCAGCATACTGCGAACCGCAGCCAATCGGTCGGTGAATTCTTACCGGGCTCTTTCATTTGCGACGCGAGTGGCCAGTTCGCTCGACAAAGCAACTGAGCCCGAGACTGTTACTAAGGAGGAGATTAATTCTCTGGTGCGACTGTGTGGCACGTCCGAATTCTTCGGCGAAATCATCGCCGGCAGGACGAGTCTGATCCATGCCGTGACTGCAAATCCGGGGATGGCCCACCCGCGCGATTACCTCGATGAACTTCGTACAGGGGTCATGCATGAGCAAAGCTTCCGCGCGGAACTGAACACTCTGCGACGCAAGTGGTCGGCCTTGCTGGTTGAGATTGGCGCGGCCGATGCGGCCGGTGAGCTGGCGCTTCCAAACTTGAATAGTTTGCTGACTGATCTGGCAGTAGCGGGAATTGATGTGGCGCTGGAGATTGCGCGGCGTGAATTCGCGCGGCGCTTTGAAGAGTTGGCGAGCGAGCCGCGTCTGACAGTCCTCGGGCTGGGCCGTCTGGGAAGCGGCGGCATGGATTATGGATCTGATCTGGATGTGGTGATGGTTTACGACTCAGCCGCGCCCTCACCCGTTGCCGCGCTGACTCATGATGAGGCGTACGCGCGCCTGGCCGAGTTATTAATCACGGCGCTGTCCAGCATCACGCGCGAAGGTTATCTCTATCGCGTTGACCTGCGTCTGCGTCCCGATGGACAGAAGGGCCCACTGGTCACCGGATCGGAAGCATTCATCACTTATGTGCAAAAGCGAGCCAGTCTTTGGGAATGGCTGGCGTATGTGAAATTGCGGGCAGTTGCCGGAGAGCTGGAATTCGGCCGTGCGGTAGAAGTAGCCGCACGCAAGATGATTCACGAGTTAGCGCATAACGCCGATCACGATGAACTACGCGTTGAGACACGACGCGTTCGCGATCGTCTGGAGAAGGAAAAAGCCCGGCAGCGCAATGCGGGACTCAACATCAAGCACGGCGCCGGTGGCATGCTCGACGTTTACTTTGCCGCGCGCTACTTGCAGTTGCGTGACTGCGTACAGGATGATGAAGAAGATAGGACTACGGGAGCGACGTTGCGGCGGCTGCGTGACGCCGGTTCCCTGGGTGAGCAGGACTTTGTTGCAGTTGATGAAGGTTACGTGCTGCTGCGTTCGGTCGACCATCAACTGCGTTTGATCCTGGGCCGGTCGGCGCGGCTTCCTTTGCCCGAGCATCCGGCGTTTCGAGACATTGCGGTCCGTTTGGGCTATCAAGAGGCGGCAAACCTGGATCAAGAGCTGGGAGCGCGGATGACCGGCATTCGCAACACGTACGAACGAATCATGAGCGAGATCGATCGAGATGGAGACTAACAATCAATGCCCGCGTTGTGGCGTCGGTCGGCTGCGCGCCTGGAGCGAGTTGAGCGACGAAGAGCAAGAACTAGTGCAGCGCCTGCCCGCTTCCGCCGATTATTCCCTGGACGTGCGGCAGAGAACGCATCGATGGTGTCCGCGGTGTTGGTACGAAGAGGGTTCGGGTGGCGCGATAGATGCCTAGTACGGCGACAGTTTTGGCCTCGTGATTTTTCGTGTGATTTAGTGGAACGTCTGCTGTCGTCAAAAAACTCGATCCACGAAATCACACGAAGTCACACGAAAAGAACTTCTGTAAATGTTTCGCGTTAAATCTTCCTTCAAAACTGAACTCGAGATTCAGGCGCCGGTCGACAAGGTGCGCGATTTTTTTCGCAACCTGGCTAACTTCACCGATCTGCTCGGCGGTGTCGACAGCATCCGGCGCGAGTCCGGCGGCATCGCGCGCTGGACGATTGCAACTGACACGCCGGTTGGTCGCGTCCGTCTGTCGCTACCCGTGCGCGAGACCTCGCCGCACGCCAATGTGATCGAGTGGTCACCAGCGATCAATGAGAATCAGAACCTGCTGCGTTACCAGCTTAAATTTGAAGAGCAGAACGGCGCGACGTTGGTGCGCGTTTCACAGCAGGTCGAACTGCGCCGGAACCGCGCCTGGGATCTGCATCCCGGTGTAGGTCTGATGGGCGAAGCGCGACTCAGTGCAGCGCTCGAACGACGGATCAATGAGGCGATTGAAGGCTTCCTGGGTCGAGTGAAGGAAAAATTGGAAGATGGAAAGTAAAAAGGGAAGACTGTTTACAGCCTCAGCAGTTGAAGGACCAATTCGAGGTTCCTTTTTGGAGTGCGGCGACTCGTCGCCGCTTTTTCATGGCTTGGTCGCCAGTACACCGAAGCGAAAGCGGCGACAAGTCGCCGCACTCCAAATTTCGCGCTTTGCCCTTTATCTTTTTCCTTCCGCCCGTCCGTAACTAATCATATTCGCCAGCATGCGGTAGGCGCCGGGCACGCCGCCTCGCAACTCTCGATACCAAACCATGCTGGTGTAGATGTAATGGCCGCGCCCGAAATCAGCCACCAGCAGGCCGCCCTTCAACGGCGCCTCGCCGGGATCGTTCGACTGCAGCAGCGCGTGATATTGCGGGTCCCATTCCTTCGGATAGTAGAGCCCGCGTTCCTGGATCCAGCCCACAAAATCTTCCTGCCCCATCTTATTCGGAACGTTGAGTAGTGGATGTTCCGGTTCGAGAAAAGTGATCGGAGCGTTCTCGTCCGTGATGCGTTCGTCACCGAGAATCAGTTTGAAAGGAGCAAGCTGAGGACGTTTGCGCCGCTCGTCAGGATTCCATTCGTTCGACTTGTGATAGAAAACGATCAGCGTCCCGCCGGCATTCGCATAATCCAAAAGCTTCTGATTAACCGCGATTAGTTCCGGCTGTGATTCATAGACGCGATTGTCAACGATGATCGTACTGAACTTTTGCAGGTCGCTTGTCTTCACTTCATCGACGCTCATCTCCTCTGATTCGACGCCGAGCGCGTTGAGCGCATTCGGCAAACTGAAGTCGAACCCGCGGATGTAGCCGACGCGGAGATTTGGCGCGACGCGAGCATCGGCGAAAACTATCGGCACTTCGAGCCCGGCCAAGGGCTTTGTTACTCGGTCGCCAACCACGGTGAAGGAAATCGAATCTCCTTTCTCTGCGGACGCTGTTTTTGGATCAGGCGCTTGCGGACACCCGGGAACTGACACGGTAAGATCGGCCGTGCCGTGCGCCACGATGGTGACGGGATGGTAAGCGGCCCTTCGGCCAAATCCCGCACCGACAATTAGCTGACCGGAAAATGCCGCGTCCTGATGATTTGTAACGCGTACTTTGTATTCGAAGTCGCGCAGCATGCAATCCATAGTGCCACGAAGCTTAACCTTCCGGTCGGGCGGAGTTCTCACGGCTGGTGATGGGCTGATTGTCGTGATTTCCAACGGTGGGGCGACATCGAAGAATTTATTAGCGATAACGGGGAAAGTGGTTTCGCCGAGGTCAATAAAGACACCAGACGTTAATTGTTTTCCCTCAGCAGTCCCGTCATACAGATGCTGCGAGCGCGGCACCGTAAGCGGTGCATCCGGCGGAGTACTGTAGGTGAGCGGGATCACGATAGTCTTTCCCGGAAGAAAGTTGGGCGGTAGTTCTGGGCCTGTTAGTACGCCGAGGTTTGTTTTCCCTTCCCGTTCCCCGAACCAAAAACGCTTAGCGGTGGCTCCTCGGTTTCCCTTATTTGAGATCGATAATTCAAGTTTCACGGTCGTGCCCGTTATAAGAAACGGGTCGCTTGAGGTAAGGGTTGCTGATACTCCAAGCGAGGAGGCCAGCGCATTATTCAAGCTTTGGTTCATCCTTGAAAGCCGCTGGTCATTTAGTAAATCATTCGTCCTTGCTACGGTTGCGGCCTCTCCGTAAGACCTGCTTTTCGCTGCTGAAATCAAAGCCGTCAAAACACGGTCGCGCTGATCAATGAACTCAGTTAACGGCTTTTGATCAATTGTCGGCGGCTCTAGTTGCTTGGCGACCATCTCCGGCAACCGCAACCCATCAAGAAAATTGTGCGTGTCCGGCGAAGGCAACGGCGCCGCGCCTTTCGCTTCGCGCGCGAGCCGATAACGAGTCAATGGCAGACGCCCGTCGGATGAGTTAGTAAATCGCGCCGCCATTTGCGCCACGGTCTTTGGCCAGGGGCCCTGAGTGGCGTGTTTCTGCAACGCCGACAGCGCTTGTTCGGCGAAGGTCGTGCCGCGAACCGGATCTCGTTCGTTCGGATCGACGGTGACCACGGGGGTGTTATCAGTTTGGTTTTGATTTCCTCGGGCTCGCACAAACAATCTCTGCACCTGCCAGGTAGTCACACCGTCTTTCAACTGTTCGGGAAAACGCGTCGGATCAGCGGCGGCGTCAAACGCTTCGACTTCGAGCCGGGCCGTCGCCTGATGATGACCGTGATCGTTGTTTGTTACTGAGTGATTGGTAATGATGACATCAGGGCGAAGCTTTCTGATTTCGAGAACCATGCGACGCAGAGCTTCCTCGTGACCCCAAAACCGGAATGCCTCGTCCGCGGATTTCGAATAACCAAAATCTTTCAAGCCAAGAAAGTGAGGCTCCGATCCCTGGATCTCAGCGGCGGCCATTGTCTCGCGAGCGCGAATTGCGCCGAGTTCTTCGTAAAGCTCCGGCCCGATGGCGTTTTGTCCGCCCTCACCGAACGTGGAAAACAGACTGACAGTGTGCGCGCCGTATTTGCGCCGCATGACTATCAGCGAGGTGCCGTCCTCGTCATCGGGATGCGCGGCGATACACATGACTGTCCACGGATTCGAGAGATCGAGCAGCGCCTGATAGAGCGAGACGCGATCTTCCGTGACTTGCACCGGTGCGGTTTGTTGCTGGGCGCGCGGCGCCGTTAGCAGGAAGACGACGACGAGAAGGGCGAATGCGGTTTGAATAGTTTTTCGGTTCATAAGAAGTTTTGCGGATTGCAGGAGACAGTTTAACCGCAGAAGCCGCGGAGGGTCACGCCGAGCGGGGCAGTAGCCCGACCGTCAGGGAAGGCGTGCTTTTCGCAGTGACACAGCCGGCGTTGATTTCAGCATACGATTGTTGTTGCGCCCTCCCTTACGGTCGGGCTACTGCCCCGCTCGCTTCTCTAATCGCCCCGCTACAATCATTACGATCACAATCATCGCCATCAGGATCACGCCATAAGCCGCGGCGGTTCCTAAATTGAAATCTCGCATCGCTGAAGCTATCGCAATCGAGACCGGACGATTACCCGGCGTGAACACGATGACGGATGCCACATATTCGCCCATCGCGATCACAAACACGAGCAAGGCTCCGGCTAGCGCGCCAGGAGCGACCAGCGGCAAACGCACGCGCCAGAATCTTCGCCACCAGTTGGCCCCAAGTACCGCTGCCGCTTCTTCCAAAGCGCGATCGAGTTGTTCGATGCTGGCCTGCACTGCGCGCACCACCAGCGGCATGAAGCGCAGAAAATAAACTACCGGCAGAATCCAGAATGTCCCGACGAGTATGAACGATCCGGTAAGCAAATTTGGTTGCCCGTAAGCTTCAGCGACCGAGACTGCGACTACGGTGCCCGGAAGGGCCCACGGCAAAAGCACCAGCACACTGATCAGACGTTTCCAACGGCTGCGTTTCCCGGTGGCCGTCAGCGCGGTAACACAGAAGCTCCAAACGAGCGCTGCCAGAGTGGCAATGCCTGCCATCAGCAAACTGTTCACAAAAACCGAGCGTGCATCCACGTCAGTTGCGATGCGGGCAAAGTTCGACACGGCATAAACCGGCGGCAAAGTCTGTGTGGTCCACGAACCATCGCGCGAAAAACTTACCAGCACCAAAGTAGCGATTGGCAGCGCCAGCAGAATGCTGAAAACAATCGCGGCGGAAGCTGCTAATAGTCTTCCCACTCCGCTTTCCAAACGCTTGCGTCGACGAGTCGTCCCTTTCATGGCTGCGGCCACAAAGCGCCGCGTCCCTTCATATCTCTGAAAGAAAATCAGCGCTGCAAGCGAGATCAGGGCGAGCAAGACAGTTTCAGTCAGGGCCACGCTGGTGTCGCCTCTTTGGCGCGCGTTGAAGATTTCCAAAGTCAGCACGCGCACGTTGCCACCGAACAAAAGCGGCGCGCTGAAACTCGCCATCGAAGTCATAAATGTTAAGAGCGCTGCAGCTATCAGTGATGGTGTCAATTGCGGCAAGGTCACGCGAAAGAGAACTCGCGCGCGTGAGGCGCCCAAACTACGGGCGGCTTCTGCCAGGCCGGCATCGACCCTTTGTAAACCGGCCCCGGTGAGCACGTAGAAGAACGGATACATCGTATAGGTATGAAAGAGAAGCAGCGCGCCCCAGCCTCGCAGAGACCAGGGAGCCTTCTGCAAATGAAAAGCATGCTGAATCGATCGCGCCAGAATTCCTGACTCGCCGCAGAGAAAGATAAACGCGACCGTGCCCACCAGAGGCGGTAAGACGAGCGGCAACGCGGCCAGCGCGGCAAACAAGCGTCGTCCGGGAAAGGTATAGCGCTCAAACAAAAACGCCAGCGGCACGCCGGCCAGCGCACACAACAGAACGGTTAAGACTGAAACCGCGATACTGGTTATCGCAGACTCGATCACGGATCGCTGTGACAGCACAACGAAGAAGCTTGCCGGAGACCAGCCTCCGTTAACTTGCAGCGCCGCGATGAAGACGTGCGCAGTCGGGTAGATGACTCCGTAGAGCAGAACAACTGCGACGATGGCGTAGAGAACGAGGGATGTGGAGTGCGCCGGCAGAGCGAAGCGGCGACGGCGCTGTGGATTTGTTTCTTTGTTAGTTGCGAGCATTCAAAGAGTCCGTGCCAGCGCAGCGTGCGGATGCTTTTTTTGTTTTCGTGTTCGTTCGCGTGATTTCATGGATCCAGCTTTCACCAACAGAAAAGCATCCACCAAGTCACACGAAAAAAATCACGAAAACTCAGAACCCTTCTTCAATCAACGACGACGATCAGCATCGCTCGAAAACTCACGTTGCGGGTAAGAGTCTAATGCGATCCATCGGTATCGACACCACACATTGTTCATCAATCGCGAACTCGCCTGCTTCCAGCACCAGCACTTCCAGCTTCAACCCATTCGCGTCGAGCGTTAACGTAGTCGTCGCTCCGCCAAATTCGACACCTTCAATCCGCGCGGGCAGTTGGTTGTCAAACGTGGTCTTATCGTTAAGCTCGATTGCTTCGGGTCGAATCGCCAGCAGGCAGGGTTTGTTCACCGGTAGATTCATCAACTGTTCGTGGCTGGCGTGGACGGTCAAAGTATGGCCGCCTTCGAGCGTCTTGAACCTGGATATCGGATCGTTGCTCGAGGTTAGCCGCATCGCGCGGATCAGATTGTTGTTGCCGAGGAATTTGGCCACCACGGGATTGTCGGGATGTTCGTACAGTTCCCGTGGCGCACCGACCTGTCGTACGCGCCCTTCACTCATCACCGCGATCCGATCGCAGAGTGCAAAGGCTTCTTCCTGATCGTGTGTGACGTAAACGGCGGTTAGGTTCAGACGCTTGACCAGCGCGCGCAACTCGCGGCGAGTCTCTTCGCGGAGCGCGACGTCCAGATTCGAAAGTGGCTCATCAAAGAGCAACAGAGATGGTTCAATCGCGATCGCCCGGGCAATGGCGACGCGTTGTTGTTGGCCGCCGGAAAGTTCATCTACACGGCGGGTGTCGAAGCCGGGAAGCTGGACGAGTTCGAGGGCCTGCGTAACCCGCTCGCCGATGCTGTTATTGCGTGCGCCCTCCCTGACGGTCGGGCTACTGCCCCGCGCGCGCAGGCCGAAGGCGACATTTTCAAACACATTCAGGTGAGGGAAGAGCGCGTAGTTCTGAAATACCATGCCGAAGCCGCGCTTTTCAGACGGCAGAGTGGTGATATCGCGGCCATCGAATTCGACCGAGCCCGTGTCAGGCAATTCCAATCCGGCAATCATCCGCAGCGTCGTCGTTTTGCCACAGCCTGACGGGCCAAGCAACCCGAAGAACTCGCCGCGTTCTACTGCGATCGAGACATCTGCTACCGCGGCCGTAGTGCCGAAACGTTTGGAGATCTTGTTAAGAGAAAGGAGTGGCATGTGATATCAGGCGTTTCGGAATAATGACTTCAGCCGGATCTGGCCCGAGTAAAAGGCCCCAACTAAAGTTGGTACTCTTAACACCCGTTTTCTAAAAGCTTCTAATTTCCAAATCAGCGACAACCGGCACGTGATCGGAAGCTTGCGTGTCGACAATCCACGCGCGTTTAGTCCGCACCCGATCGGTCGAGCGAAAGAAAATGTAGTCGATTCGCTTCGCCGGTTTGTCCGTGGGATAGCTAAAGCCTTCGTCGGTGCTGCGACTCTCGATCCAGGCGTCGCCGAACTGATAGCGCATCAACTGATACGCCCGGCCCGCGGGAATGTCATTGAAATCTCCAACGATAATCAGCGGCCCCTGCACATCTTTCAGCGCACTTAAAAGCTGTTGCGCTTCGAACAGCCGGCCGTCTTCGTACTGATAATCGAGATGAGTGGTGACAAAGTTCAGGACGCGGCCGTCAACGGACACTTCCGCGCGAATGAAGCCACGGCGCTCGGCCTCCCGTGTGTTTTGATAGAGGCGATGATCGGTGGCCCTGATCGGAAAGCGAGAGAGAATCGCCACGCCATATTGCCCGCCCTGATAGTGCAGATTGAACGCGAACGCATATTCCATCCGCGTTAGCTTTGACAGGTCGACGATCTCATCGATGCGTTGGGTGCGCGTAACGCCGCGGTCGACTTCCTGCAAGCCAACCAGATCGGGATGCTGAGCGTTGATCATACCGGCGACACGAGGCAAATCCAGTTTCTTGTCCATGCCGACGCCGACGTGGATGTTGTAAGTCATCACGCGCAGCGTTTTGCTTGAGGGGAAAGGCGCGCCAGAGATTCGCGCTGCCGGCCAGCTAGACATAACTGCGCCGGGCAGCGCGATCAGCAGTAGGGCGAAGAGAGACTTGCGCAGCATGACTGCCGGGCCTTATGCGGCTGGTTCGGCGCTCTCTGGGTTGACGGTTTCAGCAGCCTGAAACCCAATTTTGCTGTGGGTACCGTCACAGAATGGCTTGTTCGATGAAGCTCCACACCGGCACAGAGCAATCTTCGGCCGATCATCGGTCGGAATCTTATTACCTGCGGTATCGTAGATGTCGACGTGGCCCTCAACGAGATAAGGACCGTTTGGTTTCGGACGAATAGATACGTCTGCCATTTTTCACTCCTGATAGATTGTTTTGAATTGCGGAGCCATTCTAACACGTGACAAGTTTGGAGTACCGCCTTCAGGCGGGCCCACCCTGACGGGGCTGGGTAAGATTCCGCCTGAAGACGGTACTCCAAAACATTTGCTGCACACTCTGGAGCTTTCCTTTAGACTAACGCGGATGACTCTCCTGAATGTCGCCCTGATGTTCATCGCCGCCTTCTTTGCCGGCGTGGTGAACTCGATCGCCGGTGGCGGCATGTTGCTCGCCTTTCCGCTGCTCATCTGGTTAGGGCTTGATCCAAAAATCGCGAACGCGACGGGCACCGTTGCGTTGTTGCCGGGATTGGTTGGTGGCTTGTTCGGTTACCGCCGTGAGATGAATGACAGCTCGCTGATGCTGATGCGCCTGGGAGTGATCAGCATCATCGGCGGAGGGGTGGGCTCGTGGTTGTTGATTGTGACGCCGTCACCATTGTTCGCGCGTTTGGTGCCGTTGCTGATTCTGTTTGCGACCATTTTGTTCATGATCCAGGGAACGGTGAATCGCTGGTTTCGCCTGCCGGCGCCAGGAGGCCGGCCAATCACGACGGCATGGTGGATCGGAGCTATTGTGGTCCAGTTCTGCTCCGCAATGTACGGCGGTTATTTTGGCGCGGGAAATGGAATCCTGATGCTGGCGGTGTTGGGTGTGCTGGGCTTGCACGACATTCATCGCGCCAACGGCATCAAGAATTTCCTCGGCATCTGCATCAACGGTGTCGCGGTGGTTAGTTTCTCGGTCGCCCATATGGTTTCGTGGCCCAGGGCCCTGTTGATGGCGGTCGGGGCGACCGCGGGAGGGTATTTCGGCGCGCGTACCGCGCAACGCGTCGGCCGCGTGTTCATTCGCCGCGCGATCGTCGTGATTGGATTCGTCATTACGATCGTGATGTTGTGGCGGATGAGGTGAGCTAATCCGCAGATTACGCAGATTACACAGATTCAAAACAGTAAGATTGAGTAGTTATCGGGTCCTATCTGTTTTTATTATTCTGTGTAATCTGCGTAATCTGCGTAATCTGCGGATTTGGATCTGAAACGAAATGAACAAACTTCCCCGCGATTTCTACACCCGCTCTAACGTCCTGGAAGTCGCGCGCGATCTGCTCGGGAAAAAACTGGTTGTGCCAGGCAAGAGTGGTTCACGGGTAGCCGGAATCATTGTCGAGACGGAAGCCTATCGCGGTCCCGAAGACCGGGCCTCGCACGCTTACAACGGCCGACGCACCAACCGCACGGAGACCATGTACGGGATCGGCGGCACCGCTTATGTCTATTTCGTTTATGGCATGTACAACCAGTTCAACGTGGTCACTAATGTCGAGGACGTGCCGCACGCGATTCTGGTGCGCGCCGTCGAACCGTCTGAAGGGTTGGATATCATGCGCCGCCGCCGGCCGCGGCGATCAGAGTATGAATTGACCAGCGGGCCGGGGCGTTTGTGTCTGGCATTGGGAATCGATCGCCAACTCGATAAAGCGGATCTGCTCGGCGAACGCGTCTGGATCGAAGAGGGTGTTTCGATTTCACCGCGACAGATCGCGCGTGGCCCACGGGTGGGAATTGACTATGCCGAAAGCTGGATAGGAAAGCCCTGGCGGTTCTGGGTGCGGGACAATCCGTTTGTAAGCCGCGTCAAGAGGTCAGAACCGCCTGCGGTACCGCGCGGTTGAACGCTCGCTATCATCAATGGCGCAATCAAGACAGCAGGAAGAGCGAGTCAACCTTCGACTTTGGGTAAGTGGCTTTAGCTATAGACATGCGCCGCCGGGATCAACCGCGCGCTACCGCAGGTGGTTCTGACTAACTAGCCGCAAGTTTCTTCCAGACGCTCGCTTCACCGTTATTCCTGACCAGGAAAAACACGTCGGCATAGGCCTGCGCGTAGAGCGCGCGCATCTCTTGCTGTGAGCCTGGCCGTTCGAGTCTCTTCTCGAGTTCCTCTGTGGAAAGTGCCCCGCGCTTAATATAGTTGGAAATCATCGGCCCCTCGCCGGCGAGATAGATAGCGAAGCCTTCTTCAAGCCAACGCGGCGCGCGATTGTTGCCAGCCTTATCGATCACCACATGGGCCAATTCGTGGCGCAGGGTTGTTACCAGAACGCCGCGGCGTTTTAAGATGCCGACTGGTTGCAGTTCAATTCGATTTCCGTGCGTCGCCGCCGCGGCCCACCATGGTTGGCCGGTGCGGGCAGTGAAATCTCCGGTGGTGTCATTGAGACGGATTTCAAGCAACGGAAGATCGCCGATCGAAATCGAGGCCGCGATGGCCCGGCGGAGGAAATCAGCGCGCGCAGAGTCCAGAGAGTTCAGAACCTGATTAGCATCGCGACGATCGACGTCGGTCGGATAGGTCACTCGGAAATGGTCGGAGGAGATGGTGAGAAATCTGGGAGTTGCGCGTATTTCCGCAGGTAACGAATATCTAAACACCGGTGCGTTCAATACGTCGGCCTTCCAAATCCGACTTGCGTGATCGCCGGAGGAGGAACTCAACCGCAAAGGACGGAGAGGATTTCGCAGAGGAACGCAAAGGTTTTCCTCTGCGCTCTTTGCGAGAACCTTCGCGCCCTCTGCGTCTAATTCAAACGATTGGTTACGACTCAATCTCACCGAAACCCGATCCCCGCGGGCCACGCGCGTCTCCGGAAAATACTTTTCAAGAATTCGCTGAAAACCTACGCCGCGCGCCGCCATCGCGTGCGCGCCTTCCTGACAGAGTCCGAGGCCGTGGCCAAAACCACTGCCACGAAAAATGAAGTTCGATCCGGCCCGAGAGACTTCGAATCGTGAACTCTTCAGCAGGTTCCATCCCAACACCCGGCCGACGATGATTTTGAAATCCCAACCGCGCACAGATCTGCGGTGCTCACCTTCCAGCGTAATGAATTCCGCGCGGCCGGTTTCGTCGCGTTTGCTCACCAGAACTTGATCGAGTCGCGTCCCTACATTGGTGCGAGTGTCGCTTTGCAGTGCGCGCAACAAATCTGCGCGAGTGATCGTGTCGCTCCAGTGAGCATGCGGGCCAGAGAGGCAATACTCGTCGCTTACGCCGCGCAGATATTCAGGCGGGGTCACGCCCCATAGCGTTCCCAGATTCGCCGTCTCGCCGCCGCACGAGGCGCCAAAATACGCTTCGACAAGTTGGCCGCGATCATCAATCAGTACCTGGCCTTCCGTGGCGCGAACCGCCGCAATCATCGTGTCAGAAGCCCGACCATCAGAGAGGGCTTGATCACCATCAGAGCCCTTGCTGACACGCGGGCTTCCAACACGAAATCGCTGGCAATGCGTAGTCGAACAAAAGTCATAGCCGTCCTTCGCGTGTCGCCCGCGATTCTTCAGAGCGTAAGTGCGAACGGCGATGGCCAGAGCTTTCAGCGCTTCGGGCTCGGTCTCCATGCTGCCTTCAGCTCGCATCACGCCGAGCACGTAATCTTCCAAAGACAGTTCCTGGGTGACGTTCTCAGTCACCAGGTGCACTTTGATTTGCGACTTCGAATTGCGGGTTGCGGGATCATTGTTCGTGGAGACGGGCGTTGCCTCAGTTTTTGAAGTCCGGCTACGTGCGCCCGCGTATGCGGCGAAGATTGATCTAGAGACAGCGGCTGCCTCGGCGCCATGCGAACGTTCCAGGAGAACCAGCACCGCTAGATCGATCTCCTCAGGCTTAGGTTCACCCTGGGGTTGTGGTCCCGCAGCAAATCCAACGAACCAACCTTGCGCGCGGAATCCCTTTGGCGGCGCCGACGTTCCCGTCTTGCCCAGGACATAGAGCGGCAGTGAATCGAGGTGAGCGCTGCGCGCGGTTCCGTAGCGCACTGCCCCCGCCATGCCTTCAGTGATTATCGCGCGGTGCCGCGGAGAGATATCAATCGTCGCGCGTTCGATCGCTCGGCCGCCGTTGGTAAGGCGAGGTTGCAGCAGATGCCCACCGTTCACTAAGGCTGTGTAAGCGACCATCAACTGAATTGGCGTTACCTGAATGTGGTCGCTTTCGCCGATGGCTGCGCGCGCGTTGCAGTCGCTTTGCGGCGATGCGTGATTGGCGATCTGGATCCGCGCGCTGTTCCCTGTCTCGCATGGCCGCAGGGTTCCGGCTACGTCTTCGTTGACTCCGGTAAGCTGACCAAAACCGAACGGCCGCAGGGTTTCGATCAAGTTATCGCGGCCCAGACGCTGTCCCAGCGTGGCGAAATAGTAGTTGCACGAATACGCGATTGCCTGCGAGGGAGTAAACGGTGGCAGGTGATCTGCGTGCACGCACGCCAGAGAAAAGTTCAGGCCGTTGAATCGTCCGGGACAAACTGTGCGGGAGTCCTGATCGATCAATCCGGCCCGCAGCGCGGCCAGTGCGGTGAAGGGCTTCATCGTCGAACCCGGCATTGCTGCTTCGGCGAACGCTGCCTTCGGATTCACCAGAGCGCGCACGCGTCCGCTTTGCGCATCCATGACTATGATCGTGCCTTCGTGTGGGCCGAGCGCAGCGGTTGCAGCTTCCTGTAAGACTGAATCAATTTCGGTTTCGCCGGGGTTCGCAGCAGGGGGTTCAAATGACGCCAAGCCCCCACGCGGAATTGGGAAGCTAAGAAACAGAAACGCAGCGCACGCGCAGGTGAGTAGCCACGCATGCTCGCGAGTCATGCGTTCGAGATGGCTAAATCCGGCCCGGGCCATCTTCATGCAGGCGCCTCAGCCGGAGCCTCCGCGATAGTGCTGACCGGAGTCGCCGGCGATGGTTCGATCTTCGCCATCGTAGTGAGGGTGACGACCCAGCCAATCAGAGTGAAGAGATAAACGAACAACAGCCGGGCAATGAAAACCGCGAAATCAGTCTTGTTTCCTTTAGGCGGTTTACCCACGAAGAGAATCGCGTAGGGAACGAGGACAAAGACGATCAGGCCGAGTGCGTAAGTCAGGACTGAATCGAATGCGAGGGCCCGAGCTAGAGCATTGCCAATGCGCTGTAAAACTGTCTTGACCCCGCCGCCAACGGAAGAATGAACATCGCGGGCGGCAACTTCGATCCATAGATGGATAGCCGCGAGCGGCAGCACGATGCCCAAAATCAGCAGTCGCGCAGTAGCGAACAGGACCGTCGGCCAGTGAAGCGGTGGGAATGCGGGCGGCGCCTTGGCTGAAGGCAAAATTAGCGCAGGCTCGGGAGCAAGGTGGTGTGCTTGCCACTTGTTCAGTAAATAAGAGATCGCAAACCCGAGCAGGATAATAGGGATAGTAACGACGGCGAGCTTAATTGCATCGCGCAGGATTTGCGCCCAATGAAACTTTTGCAAGCGCGCGTGCTGCAAGATCGCGGCTTGCAGGACGAAGAACTCCATGGGTATCAGCACGAGGAAAACGAACGTGATGGTTACCTGCCAGAGCGTCGCCTCGCGGATCGAGATAAAGCCGTAGAGTGTCGCCAGCAGCAGCGCGTAAAGAACCGCCAGGATGGCGAGTGCCTTTGGGTTTGTGAGTATTAATCTGGTGGTGTTGAGAAAACTTTTGATTGTAATCATAGAGTCGTCCTCTTCGGCTCTGCCGCCTGATGTGCGGAAAGCCTATGGCTTTCCGTCTCTCAGAGAATGGGTTGAGGGCTCCGCCCTGGTTTCGCGCGGCGTAGCCGCCTTGTGTTCTTAGAGTCTACTTGACCGGAAAGGCGGAGCCTTTCCGCACATCGGGCGGCAGAGCCGCACCCGCTTGCTACCGCGAGCGGTTCCAAATTTATTTCTTATCCAGGATTCGCAAACGATCGTTACTTGTATTTGCCTGGACGGTTGGCTGATACATCAGCTCCGCGCGCGCCGGAGCGATGCGGAATTCGCCGGGCACCTCGACGCGCATTGCGTATTGGAACGTTGCGTCGCCATCAAAATAATTCTCGAAGATGACGGTGCGGTTATCGCGGAACTCGCGGTTGCTGTACCAATCCGACCACGATCCGGTGGAGTAGTTCAGATAAATACCGCTGACCTGCGCGACCTGCTCAGCACCCGCGGGGATTGGATCTTCAATCATCAGGTATTGCGCGCGCGCGCCGGTCAGGTGCAGCCGCACGACGATCAAATCGCCGGAACGCAGCTCGCCTGTTAACGGTTCGATCTTCCAACTCGATTTGCCGTTTTCATTTTCAGTGACTCGCAGGCGCAGGTATTCCCGAGTGATCTTTAGATTTTGCGACGCCTGGGCCGGCACGTTTTCGTCCGCGGTGAAGTATTCCAAGGCGGTCGAAACGTACAAAGCGCCTTTGCCATGCTTCACGATCCGAATTTGATTTGAGCTGCTGACCTCGCCCGCCTTCTTAGTGATGACGAGCGCCTGCGCGTTCGTCGCATCGCTGGCTCCGACGTGTTGCGTCGCGACCTGCGTACCGTTCAGATAGATCTCGAATTCATAGTCAGGCGAAAGTTCTTTGCTGACTTTCAAGTAGTCAGTCAAGCCATAAATCGCGAAGGCAGTTTCCTTGGTGGACAGCCAGTAGTAACCGTTGCGGCGGTTCTTTACCAACCAGCGCGCGGCCTTCGGCAGCAGAGCGTTGCCCGGATCGATTTGCGACAGAGCCTTCAGTGACAGCGCCGTAGCTTCGGCGTCCAGATAGACATCGCGGCCATAGTCGTTGACCCGGGCGGTCTGCCAGTGCGCTTCGAATTCATCCTTCTGCGCCGCGCCGGCGATGGTGTTGGCGATTTCTTTCGCGCGGCCATCCTTCCGCTCCTGTAACGCCAACGCGAGCAAAGCGCGTCCGTACGGTCCGAGCTTGTCGCGTTTGCCGTAAAGCTCTTCCAGGTAATGACCGTCGCTGTCACCGCTTTCGGTGTAGGCATAGATCATGTAAGCGCGGGTTTCGTCGTCGATCGGATTGCCGTCATCGCGCTTACCGGCCGTAAGCATCGCGGAGAGTTTCTCTCTTCCCTGATCGCGTCGCCAGCCATCTATCTGATAGCCCGCGCGAGTAGCCAGCGTCAGTCCATCGACCACGTAGGCAGTCATGAAAGGATCGGTCTTGTCATCCTTCCACCAGCCCCATCCGCCATCACCGTGCTGATACGCGTAGAGGCGATCCATGCCCTTCTGCACCTTCTTATCGAGATCGTTTGAAGCGCGCAGCTTCGCCGTGGGCACGTCTTTGAGCACCTGCGCAACGATCACGTTTGGCAGGAAGCTCGACATGGTTTGTTCAGTACAGCCATACGGAAAACTCGTCAGGTAATCGAGAGCTCCGAACAAGGTGCCGGCAATTGATGATGACGCTTCAATGCGCATCACGCGGGCCTGCACGTTGGGATTGACCGGAATGTCGAGCGAGATAGTTTGCTCGCCGTCGTTCTGCGTCAGAGTGGTCGTGTTCCCCATCGTCTGCTTCAGACCATGCGGCACTATTTCCATGCTCATCTCGACGGCGTCGGATTCCGTATCGGTAAGCGCCTTGGCCAGAAGCGTCAGCTTACCGACCTGATCGGCCTTCACGCGCCAGTCGACGCGATGCTCGCCATTCTGATGGATCGACACCGTTTCGCTGGGCGAATCCAGCAACTGCGCGCCGTTAAGCTCGAGCGAAATCTTGGTCGACTTCTCGCTCTTAAGGAAGTTATGCACGACACCTGAGATCGTTACCGTGTCGCCTTCAGTTAAGAAGCGCGGCATCTCGAGACGCATGATCACGTCTTTGCGCGCGATCGTTTTTTGCACGGCAGAGCCGACCCGTGTATCGGCAGTGACCGCGCGCGCCGTCGCTCGCCAGGTTGTCAGGTTGTCCGGCAACTTGAAACTGACCGTGGCTTTGCCATCGCCGCCGGTGACAACGTCCGGCTGCCAGAAGGCAGTGTCTTTGAATTCGCGCCGGATCGTAGGTTCGGCGTACGAACTTTCGTTCTTAAAGTCAGCCAGTTGGTAACCGGATTTATTGCGGGCCAGATTCGCCGGCTTGTCACCCGCGTACCCAGTGAACGTGTAATGAATCGCGAGACTGGTCTGTACTTCGTCGTAACGCTTGCCGTAAAACTCGCGCTTGATGTTACCGGCGGTCTCGGCCTGAATGCTGTAGATGGCCTCGTCGATAATCCCGAGGCTCACTTCCGCGTTGGCGGCCGGCGAGCCGTCTTCGTTGCGCGCCAGGATGGTGTAGGAGGCCACATCGCGGGGCTTGAACTCTTTCTTGTTCGGCACGATGTCGAGCTTCAGCATTTTGTCGCGCGCTGGTACGGCCAGCAGTTGACTCTGGTTGTACATGTCGCTGTCTTTGACGAATGACACGTCGAGATAGACGTTCGGTTCATACTTGCGATCGATGGGCACGTCGATCACGATGCTGCGGCCCGTCGCATCGATCTGTCGCACAGTCATGACCTCGGCCAGTTCGGTAGTCACGAGCAGGTGTGCTTTATCCGCCGGCAACATGGCCAGCACGTGCGCCGTCTCGCCCGGTTGATAAGATTTCTTGTCGGGCACCAGTTTGATCGCCTTTTCGTCAAAATCGCGGTACTCGAAATCAGACCATTCACCCTTCTTATCCGGGGCCCAGAACGAACCGCCGCGATTCACGATCTGTTTGCCGTTTTCGTTGACGATTGCCTTGACGTAAATGCTGCCGGGCGAGGGAACCGTAAAGTCGTACGTCGCATTGCCCTGGCTGTCGGTGTTCACATCGGCCGAAGCCAGTTCGCGCTCGTGCAGGATGTAGTCGGTGGTCTTGTACTTATAGCCGTTGTTCTCTTCTTCCTTCTCGACCTTTTCCCATTTCTGTTCGATGAACTTGAGCGTGACTTTCTCAGTCACGGGATGGCCTGAATAATCCGCGGTTTTCACTCTGACTTTCGCCGCGTCGCCCGTGTAATAAATGTAGCGTTCAGGATAAGCGTCGGCGACAGTCTTGCCGCGCGTGCCGATGAAAGAGGCTGCGCCCTGCATTTCACGGCGCGAGGCGTCAGTGACTTGAGCTTCGAGGCGATATGAATAATCCCATTCGTCTTTCTCTTCGGGCTTGGGCACTTCGAAATCAACGGCCGCTTCGCCGCGCGAGTTCAGAGAAGCGTCGCCTTCGGTGACCAGGTCGTTGCCGTAGTAACCGGTGTCCTGTTCGTCGCCGCCTTCGTTCTCTGGCCCGGCGGCATCGTCGAATTCATCGCTTGATTGATCGCCCCACCACCAGTGGTAATAACGTTGCTTGTAGATGTAGTAATGCACATCGGCATTCGTGACCGGCGCGCCAAAGAAGTAGTTGGCCGAAACGGTGAACTTTATTTTCTCGCCCACGGCCGCGAATTCTTTGGGTCCCTTGACTGTAACTTTGAACTCGGGCTTTTTGTATTCCTGAACTTCGAAGTAGCCGCTGGATTTTGCTTCGCCGACGGTGGCAGTGATGTTGTAACTGCCGAGGGGCGCTTCGTCCGCGATGTCTACCTCGCCACTGAAGGTGCCGCGGCTTGAAAGCGGCAGTTCCTTTTCGAAAACTTTGCCGTTGTTGGGATCTTCAATGGTGACGTTGACGGTTTTGCTGTCGAGCAACTGGTATCCGTTGCGTCCCCATTGGCGCAGGATGCCCTTGAAATAGACTTTCTGGGCGGGGCGATAGATGGGTCGATCGGTATAGATGTAACTGGTGAGGTCTTCGCCAGTCAGGACGTCGTCCTCGCCGCCTTCGCCGCCGAAGTAAAACGATTCGACGTCCGAGATAACGAAGTTGTCGCGCTCGCGCGCCATGATTAGATAAGCCTTCGAAGTTTTCGATTCAGGATCGACATCCTCGGGCGCCGTCTCGGTTTTCGCTTGCGGCTCTTTGATCTCTGCTTTGAATACGCCGGTCTTGTCGGTTGCACCGGTCGCAAGTGTTTCTTTCGCTTTAGTGACTTCGACGCTGACGCCCTCATGCGGCGCGCCCGTTTTGCGATCGACAATATAGACGACAACTTGCCCGTGTTTGGTCGTCTTTTCGATCATGGTCAGGTTAGTAACGATCGCGATTGAGTAAGCGCGCAGGTCTCCATTCACCGCCTCGACCAGATAGACGCCCGGCTCCTGTTTTCCGATCGAGACCATGCGGCTGTCGTACTCGTTCTCGAGCGGAGGCAGCTTCTCGCGCCAATCCTTGACCTTCTGTTCCGGATTCAAGAGCGGTACCCGCGCGTAATCGGTAGAGACGTTGAGCGGCGTCTGCTCGGGTGTCTTCTCTTTGCGGAATTTTTCATTGAAGGTCTCGCGATGTTCCTTCAACAGATGCGACCGGACGTAATCCCTGACCGCCGAGAAGAGCGACGTCTTCAGCCGATGGGTGCGCTCCAGAATTGAGACCCGGGTGCCATAGCCCTGCGCGACGGCTTCCTTTTCTTTCTCGCCCATTTGATGTGGGTCGTCGAGCTGCTTAAAAAACTTCGTCGGGTCTTTAACTCGATAGACGCGAAAATCCAGATAGTCGACATTCTGGTAGCTGGCCCACATGCGCGTCGTTTCGTTCGGCGAATAACTGCGGTTGGTGGTCAACGAGAAATACGGTTTGCTGCTGACAATCGTGGGTCCTGGCGGCGGCGGGGCCTCTGCCGACGGTCGCGCAGCGCGCGAGCGAATCACGTTGAAGCCAAATGCCGAGGCCACGACTGCCAAGTAGATTGCTGCAGTTGCCAGATAACGGGGAAGACGCGATTTAGTTTCAGACACCTTCGGTTGCCTCCAGCAGGAGAACGAATCCAGAACGCGGCTTTGCCGCTTGATGTGCGGAAAGGCTCAGCCTTTCCGCAAGTTGATATTCGGAACCAGCGAGGCTGCGCCTCGCGAGGCCCAAATGAGGCATAGCCTCCAAATAGAAATGAAGAGCGTTTCGGAAAGGCAGAGCCTTTCCGCACATCAGGCGGCGGAGCCGCGACGAACCAGTCTCACAAGCTTGCGAAAAGTACTTCATTGAAGAATCTTCAATCGATAGAATCCCAAAAAGTTCTTATTGCTCTCCACTGGCCGCCAACGCGGATCAGGGTGATGCTCAAGGACTGAAAGCTGAACCTTCTTTACTGTCCCCTGATCGGTCGGCGACGAGCCCGTGTGATAGACGACCCAGTCCTGGGCGCCATTCGGCGCGATGTGCGGCGAGCCGAGCAACACCATCACGTGATAGGGAAATTTCTGGACCCATGGTTGATAGAAAAAAAGCAGATCGCCTGGTTGGGCCTCGCGCCGATCACGACTAATAAATGTGCTGTTGAAATTCTTCAGCGAGCGGCCGTCGGCAAACTCGGAAAACCTGCCATTGCGCAGATCACTTTCATGGAAGGAACCAAAGTCCGTGCGAAAAATTTTCTCGCCGAGCGGGTTCTGGTCGAGATCAAACCCGGCCACATCCGGCGCTACGGTTTCATAGCCTGGCCCCATTTTCTGAAACCAGATCCGATCGTGACGCCGCAGCGCTTCACGAATCGCGAACCGCACCAGCCCGGCGCAATCGCGTTGTTCGGCGTTCCATTGATCGCTCAATTGATAGAACTGGGTTTCGGCGATCGCGGTGAACCAGCGCCGAAAGTTGTCGCGATCCTGAAACGTGCGCAACTCGGCCGGGTCCGGAATGCCGTCGTTGTCTGAGTCGATCAGTTTCGCGGCGACGGACGTCGGGCTCGCAGGATTGATGGCGCCGGTTTCTTTTGCTGCCTTCTGTTTACTGCCTCCTGGCTTCTCGCTGGCTGAGGCAGGCACCCCTTCGAAACCGCGCGCACGCGGCAGCAAACGACTGAAGCCCCACGCCAACGACGCGAGCAGAATCAGGAGGATGCTCGCCGTCGTCACCGAGCGCTTCGAAGGGGCATGCATTTGATTGGAGGTCAGCATTGCTGATAACTAATACGACGGATTTGGCTCAAACGGAATGCGGATGCTATCACGTATCCGACGGGCCAACCACTGTAATATTCCGGCGCGTACGTCGCGAGCGAGTGTGGATTCCCTCAGTCGCGCATCGCGTGCTAAGCTGCGCTCAATCGCCGGGACGGCGGCTTTTCGAAAGCGTCTCGGCCAGAACCAGTTCATAGACACATGCCAAAAGAGAACCTCAATCCCGATGCCATTCTTGAAGCCATCAAGAAGATCGAGATCGTATCTGAACTGCTCGAGGACAAAAACAAAAACAATCTGAAAATGATTGCCGAAGGCAAAGTGTCGGGTGGCAAGCAAATCGGTCCGTATGGACGGCTGCTTATTTACGCTCCGGGCGAGACGATTATGAGCCAGGGCGAGTGGGGCGGAAACACTTTTTATTTTTCCGTGGACGGAGAGTTGAACGTCTTTGTCGCGGACGAGTCGGGTGAGAAAGGGAAGGTTGGCACAATTGGGCCGGGGACTTGCTTTGGCGAAATGTCGATTCTGGCCGGCGTCCCGCGCAACGCCACCATAGTCGCCGCTGCTGCCGGCGGCGAGGTGACGGTTCTGGAAATGGTCCGGCCGGCGCTGAGGCTCTTGAGGTCGTTAAAGAAATTCGCCGAGAAAATTGATGCCAGCTATCGCCTGCACGGCCTGGGAAACACGATTGCCACGATTAGGGAAGAGGCCGGCGAAGCGTTGAGCGCAGTCGACCTGGTAGCACTCGGCAATTTGGCCAAGTTCATGGCTTATGGCAAGCATCACGTGCTGATCGAAGAAGGTAAGCCGATTAACAAATTGTTCCTGATTCGCAACGGCTGGGTGCGACGCGTGCGCGGCGTTCCGATCTATCACGACGTTACCGAAAGCCAGGGACCGATCGTGCTGGTCCCAGAGGATTTTTTGGGCGCCGGCAACTGCCTTGGATTGGAAGCACTCAGCGGCCAGGCAACGTGGCAATACTCGGCAGACCTGATGGCGCGAAGTGAGGTCTTGGAGATCCCGTTGGTGGACTTGCGAGCCGACCGGGGACTCTGCGAGCGAGTTCTAAAAGCTTTCGCTGACTTTTCCGTCGCTGATGATGACACGAGTCTAAAGGCGCGCGCCGACACCAGAACTCTGGCCGCAGCGGAAAAAGAGATCGCGACCGGTATCGTCGATGCGGTCAATCTCCTGGTGATGGACATGGACTTGTGCGTGCGCTGCGGCAACTGCTCGCTCGCCTGTCATAAGGTCCACGGGCAATCGCGCCTCTTGCGTCGCGGCATACACATCGAACGACCTCACCGGATCGGAACGGACGCTACGCAACACGTGCTGGCTCCTTCAGTGTGCATGCATTGTAAGGATCCAGAGTGCTTGACTGGTTGTCCCACCGGCGCGATCTTCCGCGATCCCAAAGGACAGGTGGACATCAATGCCCATACCTGCATCGGCTGTTTCGATTGTGCGACCCAATGTCCTTACAACGCGATCACGATGGTCCCGCGCGAGAAATCGGCGACCGTGCCGCTGGATTTGAAGACCCAATTAAGCACTCTGTTCAGCTTCAATGTTCAGAAGCCGGCTGCCGCGGTTGAGAGCGACGACATGTTGGCCATCAAGTGCAATCTTTGCGAAAGCACGCCCTTGAATCCGAGCGGTGCTTCGCGTCCGGCTTATTCATGTGAAGAGAACTGCCCCACCGGAGCTCTGGTTCGCGTCAATCCGCAGGAGTATTTCGGCGAGATTGAAAAGACGCTCGGTCTTGTCTTCCGCGATCAGACGCACGCCATCGGCCGTAACATTCATAAAAGCGATCCCATCGCCAGGTTGTGGCACATCGGCGGCGCCCTGATGACAATCGCAATCGCCAGTCTGATTGGCTGGGCGGCTTTGCATTACGGATTCAACCAGCACCTGCGCGGCACCTGGCTGACAATGCGTTGGGTGACCGGACTCTCTGGTCTGGTGGGCATCGCGGGAGTGATGACTTATCCGGTTCGCAAGCCAATTTATCGCAAGCGTGCAGGGGCTTTGCGTTACTGGCTGCTGGCGCACATTTATTTTGGGGCTCTCGCGGGCATAGTCCTCCTGATACACGGTGGCAGTCACGGCGGCGGCTTGCTGACCTCGGCGCTGATGCTCTGGTTTGACGCGGTGATCGTGACCGGCGTGTTCGGTCTGTTTTGTTACCTGGTGGTGCCGCGCATCATGACCAGTATCGAGGGAGATCCGCTTCTGATCGAAGATCTGGAAGGACGGCGAGCTGAACTACGCGGGGAGCTGGCCACGATCGAAAGCAAGTGTGACGAGCAAACCCGCGAATTGATTAAACGAAAAGTACGCCCACACTTCTTCTCGTTGGCTTATCTCATAAGGCAGTACCTGAAGCGCGAAGAGTTGACCGCATCGTTGGCAAAGAGCCGCTTGCTGTTCAAGAACGTCATGGCGGCCGTCGATGACCGGGAGCAGCGCAACTTACTTTTGAAAGCAATTGAGCGGGCGGCGACCCTGCGTCGAGTCGAGTCTCTGATCTATTTGCATCGGTTGCTAAAGGCCTGGCTGGCGCCGCACGTCATATCAACGTCGGTGATGTTGGCCCTTCTGGCGGTGCATATTGTGCAGGTAGTTTTTTTCAAAGTGAGGTAGGGATCATTTTCCATTTATCATTTGACATTTTTCATCTGCCATTGGTCGGTTCTTACTCGTGTTCGTTCATGTGATTTCGCGGATCGCTTGCTTGGCTGAGAAATGAAGAACGATCCACGAAATGACACGAACGAATACGAAACAAAAACTTCGCGAATGACCAATGAAAAATCGAAAATGAAAAATGAGAAATGGAAAATGACCAGTTCCTAAACCCTAATCCCGATTCTTCTGGCAATGGAAGCAACCTTCCTAATCATCCGCGAAGACTTACAAGTTGATCCGGTGACGATCGTTGCCGAGGGTCTGCTGGTTGGTCGTCTGCCTACCTGTGAACTGCTGCTGAACCACCCCTCAGTTTCGCGTCTGCACGCGGGTATCACCAACGCCGAAGGTGAGTATTACATTCGTAATCTTCGGCCCGGCAATCCGATCATGCTCAATGACGCGCGGCTTGAGGAATACGAAGCGCTGGCTGACGGCGACGTCATTGGGATTGGTCCCTTTGCGCTCAATATCCACTTTCTGCAAGGCAATCTGGTCATCAAAGTGTCGCTGCAAATCGCGGCGACGCAGGTCGATGCGATCACCCGCCGGGAAACATCCGGGCTGTGGGAACTGCCCACGACGATGGGACTGGAGTTGCCGAGTACGCCGGCGGAAGGCGGGCCGGCCGCGCCTAAAAAGCCGCCGGCACGAAAAGCAAAGCCCGCGGCTTCCAGCTCCAAAGCTCTCGATGTTTTTTGGGGGAAGCGTATTACTGCCGCCACCAAGACGATCAAACCCTCGCCGCTTTTTCCACTCACCGGCCGGCCCAGCGGTAAAGCACAGTCTCTTTGGGCCCCGACTACCGATCTCAGGCGGCGCTGGCCGGCCTCGATGATGCTGTGGGGCGCGGTTCCGATCGCTTTGCTATCAGTGGCGGGTGCGCTTTTTTATGCGTCCGCATTCGCTCCGGCTCCAATCTCTGATGCGCACACCAGGGCGACCATGATTCTATCGCCGGCGGTGGCCAATCATGCGAACGCCGGCGCGTGCACTTCCTGTCACGCGCTGAGAGAAAGCATGGAAGCGAAGTGCGCGTCATGCCACGCGACCGATGCTTTCGTCGCAACGGTGATCCAGCCACACCTGAACGCCGGAATCGGTTGCGTCGCTTGTCACAGCGAACATCGCGGGGTTGAGTTCAGCGCCGTCGCTGGAGCGCTGCTATCGTGTGCCGAATGCCATAACGACAAGAACAAGTCCGTCTACAACGGCAAGACGGTTAGCACTCCACACGGCGGAACCTTTGGCTATCCGGTGATCAATGGTGAATGGAAGTGGACCGGACTTGATACTGAGGAGTTACTCCAAAGAAAGACCACGCTGAAGCTGGAGCGTCTGCCGAGCGACAACGAAGGTCAATGGCGCAGCAAACAGTTTCATGCAGTTCATATGTATCGGGTGAAAGCTGTAGGCGGGCTTCCGGGTAATAAAGAGGGCGAATTGAGTTGCTCAAGCTGTCACAATTCCTTCAGTCCGCCCGACCTGGTTACTCCTAAAACGACATGCGCCAAATGCCACAATGGCCAGACTGACCCCCGGGCCGGACGTCAGGTGATCGCCGTCGACAAACCCAATTGCACCTCATGCCATATTCAGCACCGTCTGGACAAACGTCATTGGAATCCGAGTTTGCTGGTGAAGCGCTGATTTGGAGTTTGCCGGCAGAGCGAAGCGGCGACGACGCTTTGGATGTCCGACAAACTTCAGTTTGTCGCTTTAAGTTGAGCAAAGTGATAGTAAACGACAAACTGAAGGAAGCTCTGAACAAGTACTTTCGACGCGTAGCGTCGATGTGAATTTAGCCCGGCCTCTTCAAGGCCAGGGAAAGGCGAACGACGTATTCCCGTCGCGTAGCGACGACTGAAAACGGGTGCGAATTCAATTGTCGCTACGCGACAAGATCGGCTAACCACCTGATCCCGGCGTTGAAACGCCGGGCTAAATTCACACCGACGCTACGCGTCGAGGACACTTGTTCAGAGGCTCCTGAAGTTTGGCGGACTACACAGCTCACTTCGCCGAGTGGCATTTGTTACAGCCCTTTGGATCAGAGCCTGAGATTTTCGTAGCCAGATCGGGCCGCGCTTTGATGGCGGCGTCGTGACACGCAAAACAATTCGTGTGATAGGCGACTTCGTTGTCGAGCTTCACTTGCTTGTTGTCTTTGGTGATGACTGGAAGTGGTTTGGTATCGTCACCCGCTTGCAAGTGACATGAGCGACAACCTTTGACCGGCGCCGCCGCGGCATCTTTCAACACGTCAGCGGTGAGCACGACATTTCTTTCCGAGGTAACCAGTGGCGGCGTCAGTTTTTCTTTCGGCTGATCGGTATGATGACATTCGACGCAGGTGCCGGCCGTCTTGCCGTCGGGGCTGTAGTTCTTAATCGTGTGGTTCTCATGATCGAATGCAATCTCGCCCCACTTGTCGTCGAGACTGTCAGTGCCCAACTTTAATTTCTTAGGCTGCTCTTTGCTCTCCTTAGGAATTTGCTGGCCTATTGAGGCCGAAGTTCGTGCCGCATTTCCAACGACCAGCATTGCTCCCGCAGACAATACGACGATTAAGGCAGTCAATACTCGCTTCATCTTCCTTGTCCTCCGTGTCTTGCGGTCCCGGTCATCATTTGAGTCGCAATGTTATGAATGAGCTCTCAAGGTTGTCAAACCGATCGCGTTCGATGCCGTAATTCAATTACTAACCACAGAGGGCGCTGAGGATTTCGCAGAGGCCGCAGAGAGGAGTTTACCTTGGCCATCCTCTGCGATCTTTTCGCTTTAGATCCGCTCGCGCTATGGGCAATCGTCGCTAACCTCAATTTCCAATCCGGAAGCTCTGGCCCGTGTGACATCGCCGGCAGCTTTTGAAATCCAGATCGCCGCCGAACGATCGCTTGCCATTATGACAAGTCGCGCAGGTGTTGTTGCCGTTAGGGAAATGTTCGAGCGCCCGAGGGGAGCTGACCTGGCGTCTTTGCGGCAGTCCCGCAGCGTAGTTATGACAATCGGCGCAACCGATGCGTTGGCGCGCACTGTGTTGCGCGTGACTGAAGCCGACGCGGAATGCAGCCGCGTCAGTTGAAGTTCTGCCATAAGGCTTCTGATTGTGACAGACTCCGCACGATGCGAGGTCGCGTCCGTTGGCTTGCGAGCTGGGAGTATGACAGGTGTAGCACTGGTCGTGCGCCGCCAGGTTCGCCGGAATTGACAACCCCACCCCACGCCGCAGCGGTGAGACATGACACGAGGTGCAACCATTCTTTGGGCGGGCCGCGCCGGTCATATGCTGAGCATGATCGAACTTCAGGTTGAAACTTTCTTTGAACTTGTCGGGGAAAGCCTTCAGCGGCGGATTGCTGCCATTCACGTTCGCATGGCAGATCGAGCACATGGGAACATTCGGAGTGGTGAACTGAGACAGATGACACCCCGTGCAATCCTTGTGGCCGGGAAAGCTGGGCCGCGCGGAATTATCATTTCGATGATGACAATTCGAGCACGCGGCCGATGCGTGACGTTGACTGGTGTGCAGGAACTTCGAATAGTCGAGATCGTTTCCCTGCGAATAAACCAGGGCAAAAGGTAAAAGTAAAAAGGCAAAAGTAAAAAGGAAAAGACAAAGCAAAAAACCCTTTATGCGCAGAATCTTCAACATCTTCACTTTTGCCTTTTTACTTTTACTTTTGCCCTACCCTACTGGGCCGCAGCTTCGTGACTCGCCGGCGGCTTCTTCGTACCCACTTCCGCCGTGTGGCAATACGTGCATTTGCCTGTCTTCTGAAACTGCGCCAGTTCGTCCTGAATCGTCGTGATCTTCGCGTAGGTTATTTTCTTGTTGTCCGTGTGGCACGTCGCGCAACTGGCAATCGGCACATCGGGAGTCAGACCGCGCAGGGTGCCGGCTCGCGTAATATTAATGTGGCAAGAGGTGCACTCGATCACATGATTCCCCTTGCCGCCTTCGTGGCTGAACATCGCTGACTTCCGCACCGGCAAATCGATCGCCACGAACGCGGCGGCTGGCTTATGGCAACCGGCGCAGTCATCGCCAGCCGGTTTCTGATTTTTCCAATGGCAGTTAAAGCAGGCGTCGTGCGAGTGAGGCATCGTCTTGAAGAACCTGTTCGAGCCTGCGTCGGCTGGGGGAGTGAGCGGCGCGATGTTCTTTTGATCGTTCGGCTGGTGACAGATTGAGCAGTTGTTGTAATCAGGCTGCTTTTGATCGTCGCCTTGTGATTTGAAAAACGAAGCGCGCACAAAGCCCATTGCTTTGTCCGGACCGCTACCAGAGCCAACAAAGGCGATCACGTTTTGATGTTTGTCGTGCGGAAACTCAATCGTGAATTGCCGCTCATCTTTTGGTTTCGTAGTTTGGCCGGCGCCGTTCGGTTTACCGAAAACGAAGCGCCCCTCCTCACGCGGGGCGGCGCGCACATGGCAGACCGTGCAAATAGCCGGACCGGCGCCCACCAACGCCTGTCGCGTGAAAAACTGCTGTCGATGACAACGGACGCAGGCGTCGTGATTTGGAAAGTCGGCAACGTCAGGAAAGTCACGCTTTGCCGTCCAGGATGTCGGCACTTTGTGACAAGCGTTGCAGGCCAGAGTCTTGTGTTTGTCGGATGAGTGCTGGAATGCGGAGTACTTCGTTGCCGATCCTTTGGCTGCAGGTTGAGTTGCAGGTTTTGAGACAGGCTTCCGCCGCCGAGTCTGAGCCGCCGCTCCGATGGCCATGACGAACATGAGAACAAGAATGAACCGGCGTTTCATAAAAAGCTTCGAACGCAAAGGTACGCAAAGGTATTCGCGAAGTGCGCAAAGAGGAACCTTTGCGTTCCTTCGCGGCTACCTTTGCGACCTTTGCGTTTAGATTGACCGTTCGACATCACTCACAGTTATCGCTTCGCAGTCTTCTCGCAAACCGGCAATGGCCGTTCGACGAACTCGCACTTGACCTTTGGATCTTTCTCGTTCGACAAAGTAAAAGGCCGGCGCATCGCGATCAAATCAACTGCCTTAACTTCTTTCTCGCAGGCCCACAGAATGCTGGTCTTTCCGCTTTCACTGCCGACGAGATTCGAGATCGTGTACGTTGCGGGTTCGATGTCGGTGAGATAGGCCGTGCCCTTCCGATCAGTCATCACCGACATGACCTTCGTCTTCGACGCTTCTTCCGACTGCCTTACCAGTGCATCTATAACTTCCTGCTTCTGTTGGTAGAAACCATCACGAATGTCCGCCGGCAGATTCACCGTCAGCCAATGCCGCGCCAGTCCCGGCGTTTTGAATTCACGTAACCCCTGATTGTAGGCTGCCTGGAATTCCGGCACGGCGTCACTGCCGCTCAAATACTTTTCTTCAATCTCGCGGCAGTAGACTGAGTCGCAATCATTTTCGTTCAGCCACTTAATCAAAGCTTCGCTGGCGCCCTTGCCGCGGTAATAGCACTCGCGTGACATAACCGCGCTCTGCTTGATCTTGTCGATCAGCGTCCGGTTGTCATCGAGATTGCCTTTGATTAGAAAGAAGCGTTTACGCGGCAACTCTTTCGTCTTAAATTTGACTTTGAGACGGATGACGCCACGCGAGGCTGGCGGAGTTTGAGTGTGGGCAGGCTCAAGCAAAAAGTAAAAAGTAAAAAGTAAAAAGGTAAAAAGCAGGATTGCGCGGCTGACCATATTGCGGTTGGGCCTTAGCAAGAAAGCGACTTTGTTTGAAGCGGAGAACGCTGTCTTCACTTTTTACCTTTACCTTTTTACTTTGCCTTCTCTAAAGGTTCGGGCTGCGCGGAAACTTCAAGAAAGGCAAACGCACACCGCGCACGAACACCTGATCCGAACGCATCGCCGGCGGTGGAGCGTAGCTGGCGCTGCCGGCCCCGGCGATGAGATCGTCCTGGTCCACGCCGTCACCGCTGATTCCGATTGCGCCTACCAGCACTCCGTTCTTGTAGAGCGGCGCGCTGCCCGGAAATATCTGAATGCCGTTTGGCAAACCAGGCACGGAAGTGCAGGGGACTGTGAAGCCGCTGAGCGTGGCTTCCAGATTGGCCTTAATCAGATCGACCTGGAGCCCCAGATTGAAGACACTCCATTCGTTGAGTTGGCGGCTGAAGGGACCAGCCGCGGTGTTGTTGATGCCATCCGGGAAAAAAGGCCGGTGCAGAAAACCGCCGGCGCGATCCGTGAAGGCCACCGAACCGTCCAGTTTGAGTCCGTCGGCGGCGGCCCGATCGACGTACGAGCCAAAACCTGCGACGCGCAAAGAAGCACCAGCTCCCGCGCCGGAATAAAACGCCGCGGTGCGAGCTTTCTGGACCGACACATCAAAACCAAACACCGGCGCATCCGTCTGGCGGAACACGCCGAGCACGACGCCGTTCGTATCAACCACGGCTATTGACACACGCGCATTACTTCCCAACGGTTGTCGAATGGCCGCGCGCGTGATGTTCGCCTGCTGTGCGGCGTGCGCGATGATCGTGCCCACATCGGCAGCAGACAGCGAGTTTGGGCTGACCGTAGGACTGCCGGCGAAGGGAAAGAAACGGGTGTCGACTTCACCGGCTATACCACCAACCATTGCCGCGGTGAATGCTGATGGCTGCGCGCCGCGAATCGGGTACAAAAGATCTACGGCGCCCGGCAAACTTCCAAACGCGAGCGTTGCAGGATTCGGCGCGTTGCCGACGTTGAGATAGGCGAGTCGAATGCCATCGACTAGAATGTTGTCGCCACGAATCAACGATGGAGCTTCGAAACCCCGCGCGGCGGCCACGGCGATTACTTCTTCAAACGGCTGATCGAAATCCGACGGATCGCGATCGACCGTGTAAACACCGTCGCCTTCAATCCCAACGCCGCCCACCGCTTCGCCATTCTTATAAATCGGCACACTACCTGGGTCGCCACTCAGGCCGAGTGGCAAGCCTGGGATCTTGATGTCCGAACAGGGAAGGGAAGAAAACTGCACGCCGTAGAGCGGACCACCGGAACGAAAATCAACCCCCGGCGGAAAATGTTCCTGGATGATGAAGCCGGCGGTGCGCGTGGTGAACGCGTTACCGCGCGTGCTGAACAAAGACGCCGTACCCGCTTTCGAGATCGCGGCCAGCTTTGCCGGCACCACAGTTCCATCGAGGCCGACGGGAACGAATCCAGTAAGCGGACTGGGAACTTGCGAAGGCCCGGGCCCTCCGCCTCGGAGTTGAGTTGAGGTGGGCGCGCCGTTCATCTTAAACACGCCCAGGACATTTCCTTCTCGATCCGTCACGGCAACGGTGACCGGACGGTTCAACTGAGCCGCTGTCGAAACCGCCTGCGCAATGATCGTCTGTACCTCTGAAGTACTGAGCGTGCCCGCTGTGCCTGGGAGTGCGACAGGCGGCGTGGTTGTTCCTGGCGTCGGAACCGACCCGGTGTCGTCAGGTGGACCATCACCGACGTGACCAATGCCAACCCGCACGCGATTGCTGACCTTCCCCTGGTAACTAATTCCGATGAGAACGTCACCGATGTCGCCCATCTGATCGTCGAGCCTGAGGATGATCGAGCTGATCCAATCCTGCTCAGGCACGGGCCCGACGTATTCGACTGCCAGGTGATGGATTTGGTGCGCGCCGTCTTCCGCGTCGGCGGTAACCGCCGCTGCCCCTTCGCCCGGCAGCAGACTCAAGCCCATCGCAAAGACCATGATGCGAGTGCGGCTATCGGATCCCCACTGGACTTCCGAAGTGGCAGAGAAGGGCCCGTGTTTTTGCGTTACTGAATCAACGGCCACCGCGCGCGTCGAGCTCTCTTCGCTGATCAGAATTAGCTTTTTGTCTTGTGAGTGGGCGTCAGGAGGAAGGCTTTGAAAGCCGACGGCCAGAAGCACGCCGACAAATGATGGAAGCAGGAAGCGGGTGCGTTTTCCGAAGAACTTAGGTCTCATCAAACGTGCCAGTAGTGCGAAGTGCCATGCGGCCAGATGCGTTACCGGGGGTCTTTGGCAATCTATCACTAAACGATTGTGAGTCAAACGTTTTTCTCAGAGCGCATCGCATCGCGCGCGATTTTTATTGCCGGGTCACAACTCCTATGCTACAAAACGATCAATCTTGGCGCGGCTAATAATACTGTTGGCTTTTATATCGGCTCTGGCAATGTCTGCGTTCGGACAAAGACCTGGCACCGTTGCTGGAGTCGTCAAGTCGGCTGCTAATCCGTCCGCCATTACCGTCCTCGCCACAAATCAGGTTACCAGCAAAGTTACTCGGACCACTGTCGCCGGCGATGGGCGTTATTCTTTCAAACTCCGGCCGGGCGCATATCGTCTTAGCGTCGATCTTCCTTACACCGCGAAGTTTGATAAAGCGAAGAACTACGGTGAGCACGCTTTGATTCGCGAAGACTCTTTAGAGAACGTCATCGTCAGCGACGGCAGGGAGACGACGATCGACTTTGCGATTGAGAAACAAGCAGAGATCACACCAGTCAACCTTCCCCAACGTAAACCGCTGGGTGCTGCAGGTTCTGGGAGCGTTGCATCGGAACCACCAACGCAAACGGATCGTCGTCCGGTACGCGATCGCTGGCGCATCGGGTTTCCCGAATACGATCGTTACGGCGACAAGGGCGGGCGCGGCCGCGATATTTCCTTCAAGAAGGGCCGCTGGTACGACCCATACAATCAAAGTTGGATCAAAGGCGACTATCCGATCATCGGTAACAAGACCTTCATGATCGTCTCCGCGGTGAGTTCGACCACCGTTGACTTGAGCCGCACACCGAAGCCGTCGGACGTCAGTAGTGCTCGCCCCGGCAGTGGTGAGTTCTTTGGCCAGCCCGAGCAACTCGCGGTGAATCAGATTTTCCAGTTTACGTTCGAGATGTTTCATGGCGACTCGACCTTTAAGCCGCGCGACTGGGCGATCAAGATTTCGCCCACCTTTAGTCTTCCCAATTATCTCAACGCGCGCGAAAACGGTGTCGTCAACATCGACGTGCGGCGCGGCACAAATCGAACGGACACGCACTTCTCGCTGGAAGAAGCCTTTGCGGAAGTGAAGCTCAAGGACGTCAACGAGAACTTTGATTTCGTCTCGGCACGCGTCGGCATTCAGCCTTTTGTTTCAGACTTTCGCGGCTTTATCTTTTCAGATAACAATCTGGGCGCGCGGGTTTTCGGGGCGTTTGATAATAATCGTTACCAGTACAATCTCGCTTACTTCGCCCAGCTCGAGAAAGACACGAACAGCGGCCTTAACCGGTTTGATCGTCGCCATCAGAATGTTTACATCGCGAATATTTTTCGGCAGGACTTTGTTAAGAAAGGTTACACAATTCAGGCGAGCGCGCTTTACAACGACGATCGGGCCAGCCGCAAATTCGATCGCAATGGGTTTTTGGTGCGACCCGCTTTGATCGGCGACGTGCGGCCGCACTCGATCAAGGTTGGTTACTTGGGCATTAACGGGGATGGACACCTGGGACGGCTGAACCTGACGAACTCTTATTACTATGCTTTCGGCCGCGACGATCGTAATCCGATCGCCGGGCGCGCTGTGCATATCAGTTCGCAAATGGCGGCCGTGGAAGCGTCCGTCGATAAAGACTATTTTCGTTTTCGCGGTTCGTTCTTCTGGGCACAGGGCGATAAGAATCCCACGGATGGAAGGGCGACGGGTTTCGACGCCATCTTCGACGATCCGAATTTCGTCGGCGGGCAATTTTCGTTTTGGAATCGCAACGGCATCCGCTTGACGCAAACCGGCGTTGGCCTGGTGCAGCCAAACAGCATCCTGCCTTCATTGCGCAGCAGCAAGATCGAAGGCCAGGCTAACTTCGTTAACCCGGGAATTTTTATTTACAACGCGGGTGTTGATGTTGAGATTACCCAAAGGCTGAAAGCGATCTTCAACGCGAATTATTTGCGCTTTCATCGTACTGAGTCGCTGGAATACATTCTGTTTCAGCCGGGCATCCGGCACGAAATCGGTTGGGACTACAGCGTCGGCGTCGCGTACCGGCCTCTGCTAATCAATAATGTGACGCTCACCTTTGGGGCAGCGACGCTGAAACCGGGACGCGGCTTTCGCGACATCTACACCAACGCGACGAGCGATTGTCCGGCGAATGTAAGAGAGTTTTGCACCGCCGACAATACAGTTATCAATCCGAGCAAGCCGTTGTTTAGTTTATTCGCGCAAGTGAAGTTTGTTTTCTAATCAAAATGGCTAACGAAATATCCTTTACGCGCTTCGCGCATCCAGACACTAATATCATTAGCATTGTTTGCAAGGATCTTGGTCTATGGCGACCCTTAGACGATTTCTTGCGGGCCAATGATCTATGTCTGGGAATCTCTGGTGCTCAAGTCGCGGAGCTCTCTGACGCGAAACACCTCCATGAATCATTGAACGTTTTGTTAACGGCGGTTCCCTCTGTAATTATCAAGACCGCCGATACGGTTCTTGGTGAAGAGGTCCGTTCTCACCCCGAGAGACGGAAGGACACACTCCTTAGCTATCCCCTAAACGCATTACTGGGCACTTCGAGTTTTGGCGATTATCTCTCAACTCCCGCGCTGGGCAAGGCTAGAGCAGAACAACGATTAGCGGCTCAGCAATGGATTCAAAGGTTGGAGAATCTGCGGTCGAATTTCCCGCCGACGAAATCCGGCGAGTACACCAAGGAACAAGCGGATGAATTTGCATGGCTGCTTACCGTTCAGGAACTGGCAGCAAGCCATCTGGAATTCTTGAAGGGTTTCAAAGATGACGTATCGAATCTGAAAGCCAAGGTCTTCCTGTCCCAACGAATTATGGGCTATGCGAATTATGGGCTATGTAGTCTTTTACAAATATTACATCGGCAAGCAAAAGCCCAAGCCGAATGACTTCGGAGATATGTTTCAACTCTATGACCTTCCTTACTGCAAGCTGGCAATAATGGAACGGAACATGTGTGACTTTCTGAGACAAATCAAGAGGAATCACGATGTGCTTGATGGGGTCACAATAATGAATAAAGATCTCCTTCTTGATTGGAACTGGCCAGAAGAGAAGTCAGAAGTTAGCGGTCTTAGTATCCTTTAAGGTTTTTTTTCCGGAAGGGCTGGCCACTGTTCACCACAGAGACACAGAGAACACAGAGGTTGCACAGAGAAGACTAATGCGAGGTGACGCGATGACAACTCCCATCAATCAGTTGACGCACGAAGTAATCGGAGCGGCAATAGAGGTTCATAGAAAACTTGGGCCGGGGCTGCTTGAGTCAGCTTATAAGGAATGTTTGTGTCGCGAATTGGTGTTGCGGGGCGTCGCGTTTGAGCGCGAGCGGCCCCTCCCGCTCGAGTACAAAGGTATTCGGTTAGAATGCGGGTATCGAGTGGACATTCTCGTGGGCGGAATTGTCGTAGTGGAAATCAAAGCTGTTGAAGCGTTGGCGCCGATTCACGATGCTCAGCTACTGACCTATCTTCGGCTCGGTGGATGGCGGGTTGGATTACTGATTAACTTTAATGTCGTTGTCTTGAAAGATGGAATCCACAGGAGAATCATCGGATATGACACTTAGTCTCTGTGCAACCTCCGTGTCCTCTGTGTCTCAGTGGTGGATCATCCGTCAAACTAGCGCGCGTAAACCATGACGAAATCCGGTCCTCTAAGGTCGGGCAGAAGTAAGAGTCACAGCATTGCGGCTCTGCTGGTCCTCTTGTTTTCGATTACCGCTTTGTTTTTAAATCTCGGTAACCAGGCGCGGAACAACGAGGCCTCTAACCCTCAACCGAGTTCAAAGAGTACTGAAGTTTTGGTCTTTCTGCAGAGCTCATCTCGCACCGAAACCCTCGAAGGCTGTCTGAAGTGTCACGACAAGATCGAACCGATGCACAGATTTGGTCCGACGGCGACGCTGGATAAGCTCGATCGCGGCAAAGACGCTCTGGGGCTTACTTGCACAGCGTGCCACGGCGGCAATCCGGTCGCGACCGACAAAGATTCGGCGCACGTGCAGCCGCGTTTTCCGCACGAGTGGCAGCAAGACGGCAAGTTCAAGAGACCTGAGCGCTCGGGACCGTTGCTGTCCAGAGAGAGTCTCGAGTTCGTGCGCTTCATCAACCCCGGCGACTTGCGCGTCGCGCCCAGGACCTGTGGCAGCTCAGAGTGTCACAGCACTGAGAGCAGCGCGGCGTCCAACAGCATGATGCGGCACGGAGCGATGTTGTGGGGCGCGGCGCTCTACAACAATGGCGGGTTCCCCATCAAAGACACGAACTTCGGCGAGAGTTATAGCGAAGACGGTGCGCCGCAAAGGCTAATACAGATTCCGCAACCAACCGCGGAACAGCGAAGGTGGAAAGGGGTGCTATCGTTTCTGGATCCGATTCCGCGTTGGGAAATCTCGCAGCCAGGCAATGTCCTGCGGGTCTTTGAACGCGGCGGAAAGCGTCGTCTGGAAGTTGGTCTGCCCGACAAGGACGAAGATCCCGGCAAACCCGACAAGGGACTAAGCGCCCGTGGTTTGGGCACGGCCCAGCGCACCGATCCGGTCTATCTGGGTTTGCAGAAGACGCGTTTGCATGATCCGACGCTCAACTTTCTCGGCACGAACGATCATCCCGGCGATTATCGTTCATCGGGATGCACTGCCTGTCACGTCATCTATGCCAACGATCGTGATCCGAGACACTCGGCGTTCTATAGCAGTTCGGGCAATCTGGGTACGTCACAGTCTCTGGATGCGAGCATTCCGAAAAACGAATCAGGCCACCCGATCAAACATCAGTTGACCAGTCGCATTCCCACCTCGCAGTGCATGGTCTGCCACATGCATCCGGGCGAAAACATGGTCGCGTCCTATCTGGGTTTGATCTGGTGGGACAACGAAACTGACGGCGACAAAATGTATCCGGCACAGCAGCACGGTCCTTCGCAGACTGAAGAGCAGAGAAAGCTCAACAGCAATCCCGAGGCGTCGAGCCTGCGCGGTTTGTGGTCGGAACCGGATTTTCTGCAAAAGACCGGCACCGCGGAATTCAACAACCAACTCAAGCGCACGCAGTTTGCCGACTTTCACGGGCACGGCTGGATCTTTCGCCAGGTCTTCAAGAGAGATCGGGAAGGGAATCTGCTCGACGCGAAGAACTCGATTGTTTCGGCTGACGATCCGGATCGATTTAAGAAGGCGGTCCACCTCAACGATATTCATCTTGAAAAGGGCATGCAGTGTGTCGATTGCCATTTTCGCCAGGACGCGCACGGTAATGGAATTCTCTATAACGAACCGCGCGCCGCTATCGAGATCGGCTGTATCGATTGTCATGGAACGATTCGCGAACGGGCAACCCTGCTTACTTCCGGTTTTGCCGCGGGCACGAGCGTCAAAGACGGCAAGTTCGCAGAGGGCCCTAAACGTAATCTCGCAACAATTCGCTTTCGTACTCCGGAAGGTGGGCGACAGTTTTTGTTTCAGCCCATTAAGACTGACAGCAAGCGGAAGGACGAGAACGGTAACGAGATCGCTTTGAAAGCCGGTGACATCGTTCAGAATTCGATGGTCGTACCGGGTCGTTGGTGGCGTGTCAAACAGACTTCTGACACCATCAATCCGAATGCGCCACACGCGGAGGACTACAGTGTGAAGTCGCGTTATGCGAAGACCATGCGCACAGATAACGCGACCTGGGGCGACGTGCCGGCCGACGATAAGCAGCTCGCGCATCGCGATTCCAACATGACGTGCTTCGCGTGCCACTCGTCATGGGTGACCAGTTGTTTTGGCTGTCATCTCTCGATGCAGGCCAATCGCAAGATGCCCAACCGGCACAGTGAAGGTGGCGACAGCCGCAACTTCACCACCTATAACTATCAAGTCATACGCGACGACGTGTTTATGCTCGGCCGCGACGGGACTGTCACGGGCAATCGCGTCGCGCCCGTGCGCTCCTCGAGCGCGGTTTTAGTCAGTTCGCAGAATCAAAATCGCGAGTGGATCTATTCACAGCAACAGACCGTTTCGGCGGAAGGCTTCTCGGGCCAGACTTTCAATACACACGTGCCGCACACGGTCCGCGCGACCGAGACCAAAGGCTGCCCCGCCTGCCACGTCTCAAGCAAAAACGACAACAATGCGTGGATGGCGCAGACGCTTTTGCTGGGCACTAACTTCGTCAATTTTATGGGGCGATATGTGTACGTCGCGGCCGACGACACGCTGGAAGCAGTGGTCGCTACTGAACGTACCGAGCCGCAGGCAGTTATCGGCAGCACGCTGCATAAGATTGCTTATCCGGATAACTATCGGAAATTTGTGAACGGTGGGAGCAGGCTGGGCGAGGCCCATGAGCACAAAGGTAATCCGCGCGTTCTGCAGGTCCAACTGCGTGGCGAATATGCCTATGTGGCGGCGGGTGAAGGCGGCCTGCGCGTCTATGACGTGGCGCAGATTGATCAGAAGGGATTCTCTGAGCGCATCACGACGGCGCCGGTTTCGAAGTTCGGACAGAAGTTTTATGTCGACACAAAGTACGCGACGGCGGTGGCCGCGCCGTCGACTCTGGCTGTCGATCCAGCGCGCTGGCGCATGACTACCGACGGACAGATGGTTGACCCGGAGCGCGCGCGACAACTGCCCGCAGAGAAACTCCTTAATGAAGAGCAACCGATTCACCCGCTCTACGCTTATCTTTATGTTGTCGACAAGTTCGAAGGATTGATTCTGGTGAATGCGGCCACTTTGCTGGATGGCGATCCGCTAAATAATTATTTGAAACGCCAACTCGATCCGAGCAGGTATGCAAACGGTGCGTTCAATCCTGACGGCGCACTAACCGGCGCTAACAACATCGTCCTTGCGGGAACTTATGCTTACATTACGACTGACCGCGAACTGGTAATAGTGAACATCGATGACCCGTTGAATCCGAAGATCGTCGGCCGTGTGGTGCTTAAGCATCCGCGCGCCGTTGCTATTCAATTCAGATACGGTTTTGTAGTCGACGATGAAGGCCTGAGGGTCATCGGTCTAACTGAGCCTGAGCGGCCGCGGATGGTTGACGGAGCGCTGGTGCCGCTGGCTGACGCACGCGACGTGTATGTAGCACGCACTTACGCATACGTGGCCGACGGCAAGGACGGGGTGGCGATAATCGATGTGAAGCTGCCTGAGAAACCTCGTCTCGATCAGATGTATCGGGCGGAAGGGAAGCTCAACGATGCGCGGCAGGTGAAGGTCGCAATGACCAACGCCAGCTTGTTTGCCTATGTTGCCGATGGCCGCAACGGCTTGCGTATCCTGCAGCTCACTTCGCCTGAGACGATGGCCACGTATGCCGGCTTCAGTCCGCGGCCCGAGCCGCAACTGATCGCCACCTTCAGGACCAAAGGCGAGGCGCTGGCTGTTTCCAAAGCCCTGGATCGTGATCGGGCCGTGGATGAGAGCGGCAACCAGATCGCCGTATTTGGCCGGCGCGGCGCCCGCCCGTTTAGCTTTGCCGAAGTACAACGGATGTTGCGGACCGATGAAGGGCGCGGTGATTTCTTTGGCGTTACTGACGAGCCGACTACCGCACCGGGCAACTCGCACGCGGCAAGTTCCGAGAGCGAATCCGGGTTGATTGCGCGAACCTCAACCACGAATAATGAGAATGCAGTGGCGGCGTTGGCTATCGTCACCGGTTTGTTAGGTGTGTTTTTGATCGTGGGCCGGCGCCGCTTAAGACGAAAGGTGATTTCTTGAACCGCCCAACGCTTTGCACTAATCACTTTGAAGTGTGGCTCCGATTAATGCTGGCAACGCGGACGTCCCGTCGGCATCGCGCCGCAGCCGCGAGTCGTGCCCCACCTCGGGGAAAACCGTGCCAATTGATTCGTTCGCGCTGCGCGCTCAATGCTGACGGGACGTCCGCGCTCCCAGCTAAATCGGGGCTCTGGATTTAAACTGAACCGATATCTCAAATTTCGAATGAAAGATTTGCGCTTTCGTTTTGGCAATAAGAATGCTATTGCAAAATCAGCGAGGCTAAGGTTAGATTGACGGCGTAGTAATAAAAGGTCTTAAATTATCAACCGCGTGCCGTCACGCAAGTATTCGAAATCTTCACTGGAGGTAGCCGAAGTGCCGACCGGAACGTGTCCTGAATGCGATGCCGACGTCCACGTCGATCTCGACGTGGACAAAGGTGAGACGGTGGATTGTGAAGAGTGTGGAGTTTCTCTCGAAGTCGTCGGTCTGGATCCCGTTGAGCTGGACATGGTCGAGGAAGAATCGCTCGACGATGACGACGATGAGGATGAATTCTGAGAAGTGAGCCTTGATCCAGCGGCAGAAAGGGATCATTTTCCATTTGTCATTTGAGGTTTATCATCTGCCATTGTTGATCCGTGATTGCAAGGAACAACTTAATTCGATCCGGATTGTGGCCTGCAAAATGGCAAATGAGAAATATCAAATGACAAATGGAAAATGGTCTTTGCTCGTCGGTCTTAGATTCAATTCTTCTTTCCAGCCTGGTATCCCGGCCTGCTTTGCCGCAAGGTCACCCCAGGCGGGCCTTCGACTCTAATCGTGTGAAACTTGCCATCCGACCGTATCTCTGGGGGCGGATAAAATCCCAGCACATAAGCAGCGGCCACCTCTTCGGCAATTGCCCGAAATAAAGGTCCTAAATCCTGCTGATTCGCGTACACACTGCGGCCACCGGTCTTCTCTACCAGGCCGCTAACGTCCAAGGGTGTCGGCAGCGGAGTCATCTGTGCGGACGCCAGCAGGTGTGTGAACGAAGGCATCGTGACCACGTAGACGCTGGTATCTGAAGCGTTGGCGCGCTCGATTACAGTATCAGGCGAAACCGTGTCGCCCACCGGAAAGCCGTCGGTGATGACGACGACGGCGCGCTTCATCATCTGATGCCCGCGCGTGAGCGGCGCATGACGAACCAGCATCCGCACTGCATCATCAACTGCGTCATAAGTGTGAGTAGACATTCCGTTTGGCTCGCGCCCCAGCCGGTCGAATGCTCGATCGAGTTTCTCGCGATCGTTGGTGAAGGTCTGAAGTGTCTTTACGCGCATGCCGAAAGTCATGACCGCGAAGACCGCCGGGTGTTCGGCCAAACGTTTGGAAAACTCGCGCATGGCATCGGTGACCCGCGCCACCTCTTCGGGTGTCATACTGCCAGAGAGATCAAGCGCGAACACGATCGAGACCGGACGCGGCGAGCCTTCGATTTTTTCGACATTGAAGGAGGCGATAGGCCGCTCGGCGCCGTCTTCGTAAATCTTGAAGTCCTCTTTTTTCAGGTTGCGCACCAGCCTGCCCTTCGCATCCAGGACGGTGACGTCCACCGGGACGAGATCAGTTTCAATTTTGATAATGTCCTGGGGCTCGTCTGCAGTTGGCAGGACCCGGCGCGGGCGCTCTTTGTTGGACTCATCCTGGGCGGCCGCGGAAGTAAACACCGAAGCGATTAGAGTCATAGCCAGGGCGAAGAGAAAGACTTGCTGCCGCAATCGAGATGAGCCCGTTGACATGATTAGGAGCGATTATACGCCGCGAGATTTGGCCGCGCCATGCCTCGCGCAGGCAACGCGATCTGCTGTCAGAGGCTTCTTAGCCTTCCGAGTTCAGAGTTCGATCTTAGGAATACCTGATCAAGTAGCTCGACGCGTAGCGTCGAAAGTACTTGTTCAGAGTTCTTTTAGATTGCTAATCACGGGCGCAAGCTCGAGTATGAACTCTGAACCAGGCCGCTGGTTCCCGGCCGCCGGTCCGTGGTAACTTGAAACATCAAAGAGGAACTACCATGACACTCATGAAGACGACTTGCGCGACGGCCTTACTGCTCCTGCTTTCGTTAGTAAGTCTGGCACAGGACAAAGCCACTGCGACGATCAAAGGCAAGGTGCGAGTGGAGCAGGGATCGCCCGGCGGCGTGTCCGTCATCCTGCTTCAGGCGGATCGGGAGGTGACGCGCGCGGCGACCGACAAGAAGGGCGACTTTACGGTCGCTCGTATTACTCCCGGCCTTTACACACTCACCTTTCGCAAGGCCGGGCTGGCGGTCGGTTCGATTCCCGACCTGGACCTGAAGGCCGGCAAGACTCGTGTCCTGCATGATCTGGTTCTCGGGATAGACGATGGCTCGATCGCTTTCCTTCGCGGCAGCGTGTTCACCGAATCCGGACGCAGTGTTCCCGGCGTGCGGGTAGAGCTGGCCAGAATCGTTAATGAAAACTCTGTGCAGAAGATCGATGCCCGCGTTACGGGCGAAACCGGTGAGTTTGTATTTCGGCTGTCTCCCGAGACGGCCCGGTATCGCGTCACAGTGAAAGCAGACGGCGCCCAACCCGCTTCGAAAGATGTCGAAGTCGATAGCGCGGCCGTCTATCGCGTGGCGCTGACGCTGAAACCCGTGCCGAAATGAGTGTGAGCTCTGAAATCTCACATCTGAGATTTCAAGTTCTAAATCCTGGTTTCAGATCTCGAATTGTCCCAACCGCAATGCCGGCTCGGCTCACAAGCCTCAGAAAAAACAGAATATCAGTTGGATAGAGATCATCTTTGCGTTACGATAACGCATCGCCACAAATCAATTGCGGAAAGTAGTCTTTGCGACTTGCTTTTTGAGAGCTAAGAATTGTGTCTGACAGGGAAGAGTTTCTAACCGCCCGACAGCTCGCCGAAGTTTTACAGGTGAGCGAATCCACAGTGCGCCGCCTCGCCGCCAAGCGCCGCATCCCTTCGGTGCGGCTTACGCCACGTATCATTCGATTTCATCTGGACGCGGTGCGCGAAGCGTTGGACGTGCCGCGCATTTCCGGTCCGCGGAACCTGCAAACCGACGATGCGCAGTTGTCGTTTGAGGATTTGCTGTTGAGTTGATTCAAATCTCTAATTTCAAATCTGAAATCTCTTTAACCACTCACTTTGACTTTCCTGTTCGCCGCTTGCCTAGCGGAATCTCAACCCATTTACCATTCTGTTGCACGAAAGCTCTGGTTCGTTTGATCGGGAACTTGCGCGCAAAGCCGGGATTGCTTTTTAGAAAGCGATCGATGGTTGCGCGATCCCCGGTGGCCACACGCCAGCTTCCATCCTCGCGCACCAGATACTGTTGCACAACTAACTTGCCATCGGCATTGAACGGCTGTTGGATGTGCGCATACATTGTGGTGTCGATGACAGCCAGGTTTCCTGACACGCGCGGCGTGCCAATTTCGATCCGCTGAAGTTCGTACACGTTGCGAGAGCCCTGCAGCCCCTTAACGAAACGATCGCGCGTCACGCGTGATCGCGTTGATGAGGGCAGCGAGTCGTAGAGGACTTCGTATTGACCGGCTTTCAATTGATCAAAGATTCGTTGGACGGCGCTACGCACTTCAGATTCATCGGACGGAGCCGCGCTGACTGCCGCGCCAGTCGCGGTGCAGTTTAAGAACAGTAGGGCAAAAATAATCAGCTTACTTTTCATTGGCGTCTTCAGGGCGTTCCACCTCTTCGATTTCGGCTTCAGTCGCCGCCAGTCTTGCTCTTATCTGACCGCGATAGCTCAAGAACCATGCTACAGCGCCCAGAGTTGCGGTAACGAAAGCTGCCGACATATTGTTCCACCACACGAACGCTCCCGCTACGGTTACCATAACCGCCGCCACAATGATCCAGATACGTTCGGTAGTCATTTCACGGTCACCGAGATTGTTGAGTTCAGTGTCGCCGGCGGATAACACTTTTCTTCATCACAAGCCTGCACCCTCAGAGTGAGCGGCAACGATCTGGGCCCGGCGGCGGCATTCTTTTCCGCGCGCAAATTTAGCTTAATCGGCACCTCACCTTCGTAGACCGCGAGCGGCTGTTCCGCAAACTGAAATTTCTTTTTTACCGCGGCCGGATAATTTGGCGCTCCGACTGTGATGCCTTCCACTTTACCCGTGGTCACTTCCGTGGCAATCAGATACGAAAAGGTGGCCGGGTTCGCATTGACGTGGAACCCTGGAGAGATGGACAGCAGGACTTTCGCATCAATATTTCCGCCAGGAAGTGAAATGGCCTCTGTGCGGAGCCTCACAACATCTAATGATGACGAGACCGGACTGGGAGACGTTGCAGGAGCTCCGCCCGTTTTCGAATCAGTGCCCCGGTTGCATCCCTGCAGAGCGAAGACGAGCAGAAACATTAACGGCACCGAACCAGCCTTGAAGGCGGATACCTGGATAATTAATCGTTTCATGTGTGTCGATCTTACGAACTTGCTGGACGACAATTACTCTTCGGTTGGTTCCTTTTCCTCCTTTGAGTCGCCCCTTTTGATCCCAAACTTCTCCAAACGATACTGCAACGTGCGAAAAGTTAGGCCGAGCAGCTTCGCCGCCTTGGTGATGTTGTAATCAGTCTGATCCATCGCCTGGAGGATCAAGTTCTTTTCGACTTCTTCAAACGAAATTCCCTCGGCTGGTAGTTTGAAGCCGCCGGTGGCCGCAGTTTGTGATTCCTGCCTAACTTCAGTGGGCAGATCGTCGGGGATGATCATGTCACCTTCACAAAGCAGGATCGCGCGTTCAATGGCGGACTCAAGCTGCCGCACATTTCCCGGCCAACCATAGTCCATCAGGATGCGTCTGGTTTCGGTAGTCAGCCCCTTAACCAAACGCGAAGTGTTGCGCGTGTGCTTTTTCAGGAAGTATTCGATCAGTACCGGAATGTCTTCGCGTCGTTCGCGCAGCGGCGGTACATCGACCGAAAGCACATTGAGGCGATAGTAAAGGTCGTCGCGAAAACGGCCGTCGCCAACCATGGCTCGCAAATCACGATTGGTGGCGGCAATGACCCGCACGTCGACCGGAATTTCATAGGTGCCACCCACCCGGCGCACCCTCCGTTCCTGCAAAGCCCGCAGGAGTTTTGCCTGCATGCTGACGTCAAGTTCGGCAATCTCGTCGAGAAAGAGCGTGCCGCGATCGGCAACTTCGAACAGCCCTTTCTTGTCCACGTGCGCTCCCGTGAACGAGCCCTTCTCATGGCCGAACAGTTCCGACTCGAGCAGATTCTCGTTGATCGCAGCGCAGTTAACGGCCTGGAACATTTCCGAAGAGCGCGGAGATTGGTTGTGAATCGCGCGCGCGATCAACTCCTTGCCCGTGCCGGATTCACCGCGCACCAACACCGTTGAGTTCGATCGCGCGACCTTCAGGATCATCTTCTTGACCGCTTCCATTTTTGGAGACGCGGAAATGATCTCAACATCGATCTTGTCGAGGTTTCCCAGCGCGCGTTTGATTGTTCCCAGCAGTACGTCGCGTTCGAAAGGCTTTTGCAGGTAATCGAAGGCGCCGCGCCGTAACGCGTCTTTCGCGGAATCAATGGTGCCGTGCGCGGTCAGAAGTATGACGATGATGGAAGAGTCGAGCGCCAGCAGTTGCTGCAAGAGCTCGATACCGTCCATCCCGGTCATCTTCAGATCGGTCAGCGCCAGATCGAAGCTGCGTTCTTTGGCGAACTTGAGCGCCGCCTCGCCAGAGGCCGCTGAAGTTACATCGTACCCGGCGCTGGTCAGGATCTCCTGGAGAATGTCGCGTTGCGGTTTTTCGTCGTCTACAACAAGTATCGTTTTGCGTGCCATGATTGAATTTGGAGTGCGGTGACTTGTCACCGCCTGTTCTTTCGTCGATATCGGCGGGCAGTAGCCCGCCGCTAAACATTGGACCGGGGTTCTGCCGGGAGCGTGATCGTGAACGTAGTACCTTCGCCCACTTTTGATCTTACCGAGATCGTGCCCTCATGATCGTCGACAGCTTTCTTGACGATCGCCAACCCGAGACCGGTTCCCGTCTCTTTGGTTGAATAGTAAGGCTCGAACAATTTCGAAATGTCTTCGGGGGCAATCCCACGACCGCTGTCGATAACGTCGATGCGCGCCCGGCGGCCACCGTCTTCGCTCGACAAGACCACGGACAGCTTACCACCGCTGCCGTCCATCGCCTGAAACCCGTTGATAATAAGATTCGTTAACGCTGACCGCAACGATTCGGGATCAGCCATTACCCGCGGAACCTCGCCATGTTTGTCCACGGTGGTCTCGACATTGCTTTCAGCTGCCTGGACCTCAAAGATGCGCATCGCGTCACTGGCGGCGGCGAACAAGTCGAGCGGCTGCGGGTCGAGTTTTGCCGGACGAGAGTAGTTAAGAAATTCCGTGATCCGGCTATTGATGCGCGCAACTTCCAACTTTAGTTGTTTAGTCAGGCCGTCGAACTTCTCCTGCTTTTCCGGATCGCTCGGAGCGAAGGTCGCGCGCAAGTGATCGAGAGTCAGATTGATGTAGTTCAGCGGATTCCTGATCTCGTGCGCGATGGCCGATGCTAGTCGGCCTACCACGACGGCTTTCTCAGCATTATAAAGTTGCGCCTCGAGTTCCCGCGTACGACCGAGCCTGACGGTCATATCATTGAACAGCTCGGTGAGTTCGCCCATTTCGTCGTGGCGGCCGCTGGTAGGGACCCGAAAGGCAAAGTCGCCGCCCGCAACGCGACGGGCCCCGATTGACAAAAATCTAATAGGCCGCGTAAAACGCCAGACGACGATCGCCGTCAAGCAAGTAGTCACCAGCAAAACCGCCAGCGTATACAGAAGTGATTGCCGCGCCTGGCGTCTCAGAATAGTCATAAGACTATTTTCAGAGCCGAGCACGACGATTACATAGCGACGGCCTTTGTCGGTCTCCACGGGAATATAGAATGCCAGGGCCGTTGACTGACGTCCGATCGTCATGCCTTCCGGCAGCGGCGTATTTTCCGAGGGGAGTTCAATCGCGCTCTTCAATGGTGGCAGGAAAATGTCCTTAACCTTTAGAAAATGAATGGATTTGTCGGGGCTCTGCTGTGGGATCTGATTCTTATCCAGGCTGTCCTTGATATCGCCCTGGTCGTCGACTATCAGGACGTTCTTAACACGGTCAGCCTGTTCGCCAAGTAGTGGCTGCTGTGCCTGGTCGCGCATCTGGTCCAGATACAAGCCGCTGGAAAGACTGTTCACTCCCAGAGCGACCCCAGCCATGATTGCTCGTTGTTGCTCGATGATGAATTGGGTATTGCTTCGTACTGAACGCAGATTGACGTAATACTGAACGCTCAGAGTAAGCATCAAGAGCGCCGCCAGCAGAAGCAACAAACGAACGCGGAAGCTGTTTAGAAATCTCGACAAGTCCTTGTGCTGCAAGCAAAATGCGCGCCAACCCTGCAAAACCGAGTTGCACACGAGCCTCAAATTCGGGTTGCCGTTTCCTTACGCTGATGTTATAGTTGGCCCGGCCTCAAAGCAACCCTCCCCAGAGGCTGCCCGCGGGAGCAGATCCCGCCTCACTTTGACGGCTGACGGCGGAAATAGAACTTGGGAGTTTGGTTGCAGGAATTTGAGCGCCCTTGACGGTTTCTAAAGCTTACTAGGACGAACACGCACGTCGCCCCTCGACGCGCAAAATCAAAGCAGCGAGAGTTTCATTTAGTTCCGCTTCACTGTACTTGCGATAGTATTTTCTTAACGAGGGAGATGCCGATGAAATTTAAAAGTTCCCCCAGGGTCGCACGTGTCGTATTTAGCCTCTTTATCCTCTTCACACTAATTGGTTCGGTTACAGTCGAAACAGCTGCACGCGGAAAGCATCCGCGAGGCCGCGCTGCACGCAAATCGGTAGCGCGTGGCGGCAAATTATCCAGGCGGGAGCGGCGTCAACTGGCGCGCACCAGCCGCCGCGGCGGGCGAGTGCATTTATCGAAACGAGAAATACGCGCCGAACGTCAGCGAGACGCGCGCGAACAGGTTGCGTATCTCGCCAAACTTGAAAAACGGGCCGGCCACAAGCTCAGCAAGCGCGAGCGCGCTGCCGAGATGCGCCGGTTTGGATCCAAGCACCGGCGCGAAATGGAAGAAGCACGGCGACGCGCGGAAGCCGCGCGACAGGCCGCGATTGCCAGACAACGCGCCATCGAAGAAGCATTGCGCAACGAAGTCGAGGCGAACATCGCCAAGGACAATACCGTGGGTGAGGATCTGGAAGTGCGCCAGGCTGCGATCGCGGCCCTGGGTCATCATGCCGGCACAGTCGTCGTGATGGATCCCAAGACGGGACGCGTTTACACGGTGGTGAATCAGGAATGGGGACTTCGACGCGGATTCAAGCCCTGCTCTACCATCAAGCTGGTGACAGGTGTTGCCGGGCTGTGCGAGAAGGTGATTCAGCCCATCGAAACTGTCAGCGACGGCGGTAATTATCGTATCGATCTGACGGATGCACTGGCTTATTCAAACAACTCTTATTTCCAACACGTAGGCGGCCAGGTCGGTTTCGACAAGATGGTCACTTACGCGCGCGAGTTGGGCCTGGGTGAAAAAACCGGAATTAATTATGTGAACGAGTCTCCGGGGAGAGTGCCGCTGTTCAAATCGGGATACGCGGTAAACCATATGAGTTCCCATGGAGACGATTTCGAAGTAACCGCTATTCAATTGGCGGCCCTCGTCTCAGCTATGTCGAATGGCGGCAAGTTGCTCATGCCGCACGTACCACGAACGGTCGAGGAGAACACGCAGTTCAAGACCGAGGTGCGCCGCAAGATCAACATCGAAAATGAAGCGTGGAAACGAATGGTTCCCGGAATGATCGGCGCAGTGAATTACGGCTCTGGAAAGAAAGCCTACCGGCCCGAACAAACGGTTGCCGGAAAGACCGGCACTTGCATTGGCCAGGGATCCTGGTTGGGTCTGTTTACTTCCTACGCCCCGGTCGTCAATCCGCGTCTGGCGGTGGTGGTTATCACGCGTGGTGCGGATGCCCACGGACACCTGCCCGCCGCCGTGGCCGGTAACATCTATCGCGCCCTGAGTCCACGCTTCGGCACGCAGATCAATTTCCAAATCGCCGAAGGACCGGATGATGAAACGACGCCTAACGGCGCGCGCGACAAGAAGGCTGCGGCGCTGAATGAAGAGGCAAAGGAAACGAAGGCCGCCGCCGAAGCCGAGGAAAAGAGCGACGACGCTGCGACGACAGCCAACACAGAAAACGCCAATTCTAACGTCAATGGTGCGCCGGCGACTGAGAAGAGTAAGGTGAAGGCTACTTCGATGCCGATCGAAAACAAGCCCAAGGCTCCGGCCAAAGCTCCGGCCAAGAGCGATGCGAAGGACGCTAACGACGGCCGTCCGCGGCGTATTCAACCAAACCAGCAGTGACCTGCAGTAACGGTTTAACGGCCGGTTTCGCGACAATTTAAGCAATGCCGAACTCTCGTGGTTTCTTGCGAGAGTTCGGCTTTTTTGATGCGATGTTGCGGCAACCGTCGTCCGAGTGCATTAATGCTTGACACATGACGGCTGTTGCCCGATTATTGCCGTTTCGTTTGTGGCAATGAACTCGTAGCGCGCGTGGAAGACGGCGGCGCGGTCTCGATGCTACAACGAGCGGCGCGCCAATTGCATCTTAAGCTGGCGGCGTTTGGAACAACTCCCGACAAGTGGCGTCAAAGCGTTAGCAGAAGGAACCGATCGGAGGCTTGTAGCTAAACAATGAAACGAACAATCATATTACTCGTGGCTGCCGTCATGATGGCAGCGTTCGCGGCGCCGGCCGGGGCGCAAACAAAAGAATGTAATGACGAGAACAAAGCCGCTTGGTACGACACCTTTCTGAAGAACTATAAGGGTGAGCCCCCGCAACAAAAGATTGCGTACGATGCAGCCAAACTTTATTTGTCTTCCTGTCCAGAAGATCCGGCTGACAAGATTGCCGAGTTCATGAAGGTAAAATTTGTTGGCCCGTATGAAGCGATGATGAAGGGATCGGACACGAAGAAGCAGTTCGAAGAGGCCGTCAAGCAAAAGAAGTATGCGGACCAGGTTACACTGGGCAAGCAGATAGTGGCGGCGGAACCGGACAGTCCGGCTGTGTACATCGTAATGGGTCTGGCGGGCTTGGGTGAACCATCCTTGTTGAACGAATCTGCCCAATACGCGAAGAAGGCAATCGAGATGATCGAAGCGGGAAAGCCATTCGCGCCTTATGCCACTAAGGATCAACCCCTGGCGTACCTGAATTATGTCATTGGCAAAGCCAACCTCAAGAGCGCGCCGGATGAGGCGATTCGTTCCTTTTTGAAGGCTGCCCACTTTGACAGCGACCTGAAGAAGGATTGGCGACTCTATTACGACCTCGCTGATGCATACGGTGAAGGTCCGCGCGCGAAGCTAACCAACGATTACAAACCATTTGTCGGCCAAACCGAGACGCCGGAAAGCAAACTCATACTGGCAAATCTAAATCAGATCATCGATCGGCAGATTGATGCGCTGGCGCGCGCCGCGGCCCTGGCGGACGCGACGAACAAAAAAGGGATCATGGATGAGTTGACGGATCTCTACAAATATCGCAACAAGTCAGAAACCGGCCTGAACGAGTTGGTGGCCAGCGTGCTCTCGAAGCCATTGCCGGATATGCCGACCCCGCTGACTTCACTGCCGAGTACGTCATCGTCGACTCCGGCTGCTGACTCAACTGGAGCAACGGGGAGCGCACAGCCTGGCACGACCGGAGGAACAAAGGCCGCTGGAAACGGCGCCACCTCGACCGGTGTTCAGAACAAAACAACGACTACATCGACGACAGGCAATCCAACGGGAAGCGCCAAGCCCGCCGCTACTCCGACGCCGATCAAGAAGCCGCGTTCGAATCATCGCCGCGGATAATTCGAACTGAATGGTCGTGATCTTTAATGCCGAATGCATCGTCGCTTCGACGCTGCGTTCGGCGTTTTGCTAAAATCATCTTTCGTGAAAGATTCCGAACTGCAACCGCCGGACGAACTCGAGGCAATCCTTGGCTATCAATTCCACAATAGTGGTTTGCTGGCACAGGCGATGACCCATCGCTCGTGGGCGCACGAACAAGTCGCGCCCCGTGCCCAACACGACGCGCGCAATCTGCACAACGAGGCGCTGGAATTCCTCGGCGACTCCATCCTCGGCCTGATCGTCGCCGACTATCTTTTCAAGGCTTATCCCGGCGCCAGCGAAGGGGAGTTGTCGCGCATGAAGCACCGGCTGGTCAGCGAGCCCACGCTGGCACAGGCGTCGACTGATTTGCGGCTGGGCGAATTCGTGCGGTTTGGGCGCGGGGAAGAGAAGAGCGGAGGGCGGCGTAAGCACGCTTTGCTGGCTGATGTCTTCGAGGCTGTAACCGGGGCGATTTTTTTGGATGGGGGGCTGGAGGCGGCGAAAAACTTTGTCGAACTGGCGCTCGGCCCCGAATTGCGCGCGGCTGATCCGATCGCCGCGGCCGCGGCCGATCCCAAAACTACTTTGCAGGAAAAGTTACAAGCGACGCGTCAGCCGGGACCGCAGTACACCGTCATCGAAACGCTGGGTCCACCGCACCGGCGCATGTTCCATGTCGAGCTAAAGTGGAACGGCGGCGCTTCGCGTGGTGAGGGCCCAACGATCAAAGCCGCCGAAGCGGCTGCCGCGCAAGCGGCATTGAAACAAATGGAGAGCGAGTGAACAGGATTCCGGCGTAAGCAGCTCAGTTCAGAGTTCAACCTTTAGGTTGCTGATCGCGGGCAAGCTAAAGCTTGAACTCTAAACAGAGCGACTAACCGATCCAAAGTTGGCTTGACCACAAAGCTTGCCAACCTCTACGATGTCCGCAATGAACGAACCAGCCATCGCGACTGAAGAAAAACCAACTGAGAAGCCGAGTGCGTTTACTTCTCGGGCGGTTCGATCCAATGGCCGTGAGCGTGACGTGACGGTCGAGGCCGAACCAGCCGGACCACCCCGAAGTGTGATCCGCGAATACTTCGAGTCCGCGGTAGTCACCGTCATCATGGCTTTATTCGGGATGACGTTCATCGTGCAAGCCGTCAAAGTTCCCACGGCTTCAATGGAGAACACGATCACGGTCGGCGATCATCTCCTGGTGAACAAGTTCATTTTTGCGCCAGGCCCGCGGCTGCCGGTGCTGCCCCAGCGCGAAATCAACCGCGGCGACATTATTGTTTTCAAATACCCCGGCAATCCTTTCAATCCGGATCGCGACCGGGACGAAGATAACATTCCTTACAAAGTGAATTACGTAAAGCGAGTGATTGGCTTGCCTGGTGACCTGGTGGAAGTGAAAGGACTGCGCGTGCTCGTCAATGGCCAGCCGTTGCCGGAACACATAATAGTTGTCCCGCGCAGCCTCAACGACAAGGCGCCGCTGGAAATCGTGGAGAACACTCCGCGGCAGGGAAACGAATTGTACGATGTCTATTACTTCACGGAAACAGTTGCGGCTGCGCGTCAGGGCCATGAGGGCAACCCCAGTTCCGATTTCCACTATGCGGTCAACGGCAAGCCCGCGAAGGTCCCCGCTAACTCTTACTTTGTCATGGGGGATGATCGCGACAACAGTCTGGATAGCCGGGCGTGGGGTTTTGTGCCGCGCGAACTGGTCATCGGCCGCGCTATGTTTGTTTACTGGTCTTACGATGAAACCAAACAATTCAACGGTCCCCTCGATTTCTTCACCAACACGCGCTGGCGCCGCACGGGCACGATGGTGAAGTAGCCTGGCGCGGAACACCCGCGTGTCCAGATGATTCTTCGCAAAAGACTTTCTCTGGCGAGTGTGTGGGCACGAGCTAGAAAGATGAAATCTTCGGCCGCGCCCCGCAGATGTCTTGCTACTTCCTCCTCGCGCTCTTTGCGCTGCTGCTGTTCCTCTCTTAGTTGGCCTCCCGGTTCAAGATCGATGCATTCATTTCGTTCTCTTTTGATTCAAACCGAAACTCGTCTGCTTATGAAAACCCAGAGCGCCTCGCTGGCACGAGCCTTGCTCCTTACCGTCATGAAACGCACTAGTGTTCTAAGAAAGGACGGTTGAAATACATGCTTTGGACAATTCTGATGGTATTGCTGATTTTGTGGCTGCTGGGTTTGATCGGTGGAATTGGCGGCAGCTTAATCCACTTGTTATTACTGGTGGCTTTGGTGGTGCTAATCCTTCAACTGGTCACGGGCCGGCGCGCCGCTGTTTAGTTTTACAAGACTTGTTGTTTCGCGATGGAGCGCGCGTGACATTCAAGAGGGCGAACAAGAGGGGGTTGTAATGCGGTACGAAGATGAAGTCAAAGGTAAAGGCAAACAGGTCGTCGGCACGACAAAAGAACATCTTGGTAAGTTAGCCGGCGATCCCGAGTTGGAAGACCGTGGCAAGCAGGAGCGGTTCGAAGGAAAAGTGCAAGAGAAAGTCGGCAAGGTCCGGAGAAAAGTCGGCGAGGCTGTTGAGGATCTCGGCGACAGAATCGCAAGCTAGAAAGAATCGCCGGCTAACGGTGAGGCTGGCGATTCACTTTTCGGTTGTTGCCGGGCGCGGAAAGAAGGTGGAGCGATGGGAACGAGACTGTTACTGTTAACGGCGATCGCGGTTTTGACGTTGAGTTTCGTCGCTTGTAACGACACAGCGACAAACTCAAACGCGAACACTAATAGTAATATCGCCGGGACCCGGACCGCGGTGACTCCCGCACCACCCGCACCAACTGCCACGCCCAAGTACACGGAAGAACAGGCCCGAGAAGAGCGGGCCCGCGCTAAAGAAAACAAGGAGACGATTGGCCAGTCGCTGGATGACGCGTGGATTCATACCAAGATCGTGGCCAAGCTGATCGGAGACACTCAAACACCCGAGAGAAAGATCAACGTCGATGTGGTTAATGGCGAGGTCACCCTTCGCGGCGCCGTCGATACGGCCCAGGCGAAAACCGAGGCTGAACGCGTCGCTAAAGAAACAGATGGCGTGAAGAAGGTCGTTAACCAACTGAAAGTCAGCCCGGCGAAACCGGCCAACACAAACAAGGCGGCCAACACGAATAAGGCCAAGACGAATTGATGCGTCCTTTGATTTGACCGAAGGCGAGAGCGGCCCGCGAGTGGCCGCTCTTTCTCATTGAAGCCGACCCGCATTCTGCCGCAAGCGGAGTTTACTGAGTTGAGCGACCATGAGTAAGAAGAGTCATGACCTGCACGGGAACGCGCCCGATAACTCGACGGTGGCGTTGCTGCTGATAGATGTGATCAACGATCTGGAGTTCGAGGGCGGTGAAGTGTTGGCGCAGTACGCTTTGCCGGCCGCGAAAAAGATCGCCCGATTGAAAGAACGAGCCAAGCTCGTCGGCATTCCTTCCATCTATGTCAACGATAATTTTGGTAAATGGCGATCGGATTTCAAGAAGCTTGTGGCCCACGTCATTGACGACCAAACGCGTGGTAGACCGATCGCCGAATTGCTACGTCCTCAGGCTGAGGATTATTTTGTTTTGAAGCCGAAACACTCGGGCTTCTTTTCAACCAGTCTCGACCTGCTCTTGAAACACCTGGGCGCCGAAACCTTGATCCTCGTGGGTTGGGCGAGCGACATCTGCATCCTCTTTACCGCCAGCGATGCACACGTGCGTGAGTATGATCTGGTGATACCCGGCGACTGTGTGGCGTCAGAAGACCCTGAAGAGAACGAACACGTGCTCGAGCTGATGCAAAGAGTGCAGGAAGCCAATATCTCACCCTCGCCCGATCTGGATCTAGAGAATCTCGCGGGTACTGAGTGAGTTGGTCTTGCTGGCGGACCGCGGACATCCTGTCGGCCAGCGGGCAACGCCCGCTTATATCTCGAAATAGAATCGCCCTGGAATATGTTCGCGCTTCGCGCTCAGGCGGACGGGATGTCCGCGCTCCATCACCCTGCCGTAGTTTCACCACCAAGCAAAGTCAGCACTTCGCCGGTGACGTAGCTGGAATCAATCTCCGAAGCAAAATAGACAAACGCCGGTGCGATTTCTTCCGGTTGGGCCGGGCGCTTCATTGGAGTGTCGGCGCCGAACTTGGCTACGTCCTTCGCGGGTTTGTCTGAAGGATTCAGCGGCGTCCAGACCGGTCCCGGGCTAACACAGTTAACCCTGATTCCGCGTTCGACCAGGTTCTGCGCCAGCGATTTGGTGAAGGCGTGAATGGCGCCCTTGGTCGCCGAATAATCCAGCAACTCTTTGCTGCCTTCCAGGCCCGTGATGGATCCGGTGTTCACGATTGCGCAACCTTTACTCAGGTGGGGCAGAGCCGCGCGCGTCATGTAGAAGTAGCCATAGATGTTGGTCCTGAAGGTGCGGTCCCACTGCTCGTCAGAAATATCTTCCAAATCTTCCTGATGTTGTTGGAACGCAGCATTGTTGACCAGCAAATCAAGCTTATCGAATTCGGCCAGGGTGGCTGCGACGGCGTGACGGCAAAACTCGGATTCGCGCACGTCGCCAGGGATTAACAAAGCCCGGCGTCCTTCCTTCTCGATTGCACGTTGAGTCTCTTCAGCGTCGCTTTGCTCTTCAGGCAAGTAAACGATCGCCACGTCGGCGCCCTCGCGAGCGAAGAGCACGGCGACGGCCCGGCCGATACCGGAATCACCTCCAGTAATCAGAGCGACCTTGTTTGCGAGTTTGTCCGCGCCTTTGTAATGCCGCGCCTGGTAACGCGGGCGTGGAGTCATCTTTGATTCGAGGCCGGGCTTCTGCTGATGTTGCGCCGGCATTGGTGACTTTGGCTCGCGCAGTTTAGTTACTTCTTCTTTAGTTTTCCGCGCACGCCTGGTGTCACTGGATCGAACCCGCGTGCGTTTGGTACGGCGCGGGGCCGAGGCGCGAGTAGTTTCCCTCGCCCCGGCCCGCTTACTTTGTTTAGCCATACTCACCTCGGTTCAAGCCAAGCAGATGAAATAGCGGTTTGTTACTTTCTGCTTTTCTTGCCGCCTTTCTTACTGCTCTTCTTCGCGCCTTTCTTGCCACCCTTCTTTCCGCCCTTGCGTGACGAGGCGTGACTCTCTTTCTTGCCGCGGCCGGATCCGCTTTTCTTGCCACCGCCTGATTCCTTATTGACCGTGGCCCAAGCGCGAGCTTCGGCTTCTTTTTTCGAGACGCCGCGGTCCTCGTAGCCTTCCTCAATATGTTCAGCCTTGCGCTTCTGCTTGTCGGTGTATGCGCCTTTGTCTCCTCTTGGCATTTGTCTATCCCCTTTTGCGATGTACCGGTTCAATTAAAGCATCTGGGCCCGAGCTTGTTCTGCACGCGCCGCGCCAATAGCGGTTTTCACTTCCTTTACTTCTTCTGGCGGAGGCAGCACCGCGGGCATTCCCAGCGATTCGATCCATAGTTCGCGAGTCCAGCCCGTCGTGTGATAGACGTGTTCGTCCTCTTCATCTTCCACTTCGTCATGAGCCGCCTTCAACGCTTTGGCAACATCGCCGGAAGCTTTTTTGGCTGCTTCACCGATCAGATGCCAGTTCAAATGGTCTTTGGTCTCAGCCAACGTTACCGACTCTGAAGCGACCAGTTGCGCGGCGGCCTTTTCGCCTGATTCCAGCGCCATCTCCATCGCCTTTACCAAAGACTCGCCGATGTGCCGCACTACCAAACGTCCGGGAGTTTCGACCTCTGGGTCCAAACCTATCTGCTCCATTGTGTCCTGAACAATTTGCACGTGGTTCTTTGTCTGCTCGAGATATTTTTCCCACTCTTCTTTCAGATCCTCGTTAACCACGCAACGCAGCGCGGTGGTGTATATCTGCACGCCGCCTAACTCCGTTTCCAGCGCCTGATACAAAAGTTCGTTCAATTGGTCCTTTTTCATAGCCCCTCCTCGATTGTGTGAGTTCTTCTGCACGCGAAGTACATGCACGAACAGTGCCCTTCGCGAAATGAGCAGGGCGAGCGAAATCAATCAACGTTCAATCTCTGAATTAAGAATAAATTCTGACAGTGAGAGACCGTGGCATCGCTGTTGCCATATCCGGCAAACAGAATCAAATTGCTTTTCGGCGGTTTGAAATTGGACAGAGCCGGGTGCGAGATGTATCGGACAGGTACAGCTTTCATCACGGCGAAATTGCCAGGGAGGAAAGTGGGTCTCAATCGTCAGGTGTTTAGAGTACCGACTTTAGTCGGGTCTTTTCACAGTCGTAGAGCCCGACTAAAGTCGGTACTCTGAACGCCTGTTTCCAAACTAAGAGATCACTTGGAGGGAATATTATGGAAGGTCCTTTACGCGGATGTCTGGCCGGCGTGGCGGCGTGGAAGTGGGGCGGCGGTTGTCTCTCGACGATTGTCATTTTCATCATCGTCTACTTGCTCCTGGGTCATGTGAAGTGTTGAAGCAAGCTTCAGACTGATAATCCATCGGATGTTTTATTAAAATTCTGATTCCCAAATCGACCGGTTTTCGTGTAGGCTAATAACCCGCGCATGACCGAAAAGATTAGAAAGGTCCTCTCGTTTCCGTCCCCGGTTCCCGCCAAGGCGGATTATCAACGCGTCAAATCCAGTTACTCGGGTCGCGAAATCAAACAACTCTTTGGGCTAAGCGACCGCACGGTGCGGCGCTGGACCGAAGCCGGAATTATTCACGGCACACCGGCCGGCGACAGCGGCGACTTTACCTACGATTTTCAGGCGCTCACTCTGTTCCGGCGCGTGCGTGAAATGCGCACGCAAGGTCTGACGATCAAACAGATCGAAGCTGAGTTGCAGGGCCAGTTGAGTTTGTTCCGCGCCGAGGTGAGGCAGGTTCAGGTCGCCCGTTTGCTGACGCCGTTTGAGGAGGCCCTCCTGCTGCACGAGCAAGGCGATGAGAAAGCAAGTGAGTTTTACGTCGAGGCGATCAGCTCAGGCGACAACGTAGCGGAAGCCTATTGCAACCTGGGAATCATCGAACTCGACCGAGGTAACATGATTGGCGCGCTCGAGAATTTCACCCAGTCCTTGAAAAACGATCCGCGCCACGTCGAGGCGCATTACAATCTGGCCAATCTCTATTACGACGCCGGCGACTTTCCGCTGGCGCGCCTGCATTACGAAGCAGCTACCCAGATCGAGCCGAACTTTTCACTCGTCTATTACAACCTCGCCCTGGTGTATCACCGGTTGAACAACGTCCAGGCGGCCACGCAGTCCCTGAATCGTTACAAGGAGCTGGAGCCCAGCGATGAAGAGATTGAGCTGGTCGATCAACTTTTGAAGGCCATGGAAACCGGCCGGCCCGGTAGCTGATAGTTTGCCTTGTCGGATCGTTCAATCCTACAGATCGATTTTCCTAGACTAGTTGAAAGGGTTTCTACGCGCGAATGTACTGGCGAGGAAGTCGCATTGCGAGGCTAGGGGACGAAGATAGCGCCGCTTATCCTTCGCCCATCTCGTCATTAATGGACTTCAAGGCGCTCTCGAGCATAGTCCGATGGGCAGGATTAGTGGCCCGGCTCAGTTGGCCCATGATCTTTGAGCGAGAGAGTCGTAGTGTTTCGAATCTTGCGCTGCGCGCCCGTTCCTCGACGGTTGAAGTGCCCCGGTGTGCCCGGGCGTCGGCCGCCGCCTGTTGCCGTTCAAAGACTTCTTCTGCCTGTCCGGCCAAGTCATCGCCATCCCATGCCATCAGTCCACCTCCTGAAAATCGTGCTTCATCGTACCACCTATTTCATTAATCGCGCACTGCTGGCTTGCTCTTTGGGTGTTCTGTTGAGACGATTGGTTCATTCTCATTAGCGCCGCGCTCTAAAGAGGTGATCGCCGAGGATGATCTCCTTGATTGACCTGGCAAAGGTTTTCGCGTCCGGTTGCGTGGCTGCTGAGGGAATTCGAGCCTGATTTACCGATATCACTTCGTGAGTCAAATTTGAGCCGGCGCTCAATAAACATTGGAGACCAGACCCCGCGCGGTAATAGGTGATACGTGCAGGAGATGAACGACTATGGCCGAGGACAGACTCAAAGCGTTGCTCGCAATAGCCGAAGCGCAGCCCGAAGAGGTGATGATCTGTTACGGGTTGGCGAACGAATATGCCAAGCTCGAACGTTGGCAGGAGGCAGTGGACGCATTGCGCCGCACCCTGGCGCTCAACCCGGATTACACTTCCGCGTATCAAATGCTCGGAACCGCGTTGATGAATCTGGACCAGCGCGAAGAAGCGCGAGTGGCCTGGACCCAGGGCGTCGAGGTCGCCGGGCGCGCAGGGGCCTGGAAGGCGCGCCAGCATATGGCACGTTTGCTGTCGGACACGGCAGGTGAGGGAAGCGGGCTGTGCGTGGAGTAAGAAGCTACTCGATTAACTATGAGCACGACGATCATTAAGAAAGAGAAAAAACGGATCAATCCAAAGGAGGCCTGGCGTGACGCCCGCGATCTGATTTGGGTGCATCGCTATCGCTTGTCGTTGGGAATGCTCTTGATGCTGGTAAATCGTCTGGTCGGTTTGGTTCTGCCGGCGAGCTCTAAATACCTAATCGATGATGTCATTCTCAAGCGCCGCAGCGAACTGTTGGTCCCTTTGGCCCTGGCCGTTGCCGGGGCGACACTCATTCAGGCACTTAGTTCCTTCACCCTGTCGCAACTGCTGGGCGTTGCGGCGCAGCGGGCCATTACCGAGATGCGCAAGAGCGTGCAGGAACACGTGGCGCGGCTGCCCATTAAATACTTCGATTCGACGCAGACCGGCGTACTCATCTCGCGCATCATGTCTGACGCAGAGGGCATTCGAAATCTGGTTGGCACCGGACTGGTGCAACTGGTTGGCGGTCTGGTGACGGCATTGGTCGCGCTCACATGGCTGTTCTATTTGAACTGGCGGCTAACCTCGATCACTCTGCTGGCTCTCGCCGCATTTGGCGGCGTGATGACGCTGGCTTTCAAGAAGCTGCGACCACTCTTTCGTGAACGCGGCCAGATCAATGCTGAGGTGACCGGCCGCCTGACTGAGTCGCTGGGCGGCATCCGCATCGTCAAAGCCTATGCCGCAGAGAAGCGCGAGGAACTGGTCTTTGCGCGCGGCGCGCATCGTCTCTTTCGCAACGTCGCCCGGTCAATGACGGGAACCTCTGCCGTAATGGCTTTTGCCACGACCATTGTCGGTGTGATCGGTTTGATTCTTATGCTGGTGGGCGGACGCGCTGTCGTCTCCGGTCAAATGACTCTTGGTGATTTCTTCTTTTACGCTGCCCTTACGGCGATGGTCACGGTGCCGCTGATTGAGATCGCTTCCATCGGAACGCAGATTACCGAAGCTTTCGCCGGTCTCGATCGCATACGCGAAATCAAACGAATGACGACTGAAGACCAGGACGAGAGCGATCGCGAACGGTGTCCCGAGATTATTGGTGAGATTGCTTTCGACGATGTCAGCTTTGAATACAACGAAGGTGTACCGGTTCTAAAGCACGTTTCATTCAAATCGCCGGCAGGGTCTACCACGGCGCTGGTCGGTTCGAGCGGATCGGGCAAGAGCACCCTGATTAGTTTAGTGATGGCCTTTAATCGCCCGCTTGAAGGTACGGTGATTGTGGACGACCGTGATCTGGCCTCGATTCGCTTGAAGGATTATCGCAATCAACTCGGCGTAGTGCTGCAGGACAACTTTCTTTTCGACGGCACGATCGCAGAGAACATCAGCTTTGCTCATCCGCACGCCACGCGCGAGCAGATCGTCGAAGCCAGCGCTGTCGCGCACTGCGAAGAATTTGTCAACGGGTTTGAGGATGGCTATGACACTATCGTGGGTGAACGCGGCGTGAAGTTGTCCGGCGGCCAGCGGCAACGCGTGGCCATCGCCCGCGCGATTCTCGCCGAGCCGAAGATCCTGATTCTGGATGAAGCCACGTCAAGCCTGGACAGCGAAAGTGAAGCGCTGATCCAGGATGGGCTGCAATCCCTGCGTCGCGGCCGCACTACCTTCGTCATCGCTCACCGCCTGTCGACGATTCGCAGCGCCGACCAGATTCTGGTGTTGGAAGGCGGCGAGATTGTCGAGCGCGGAACGCATGAAGAACTGCTCGCGGCCGGCGGTCGCTATAAGCAGTTGTACGACAAGCAGTATCGGTTTGAACGAAACCAATTCATCAATCCCGGTGAGGACTTCACGCCTGAACCTGAGAAGCCCTTGGCGGTTGGTAGGGGCGTCTCGGGTTCACTGCTGCCCACGAACTTGTGAAGCCGTGAAGAGCCTTTGAGAAGGTCCGTGACGATCAATCGTGGAGCGTCTGAACGTTGAGCCTTGACTCGACTGAGAAGAGTCGGCTTTGCCGCTTGATATGCCGAAAGGCTATGCCTTTCCGAGAGGGATGCTCCTGTTTCGGGCTACGCCCGCGCCGCTCGACTCGCGAGGGTGATACCAAAATCTGGGCGTAGCCCCAGAAAACGTTCGTCGATCCCGGAAGGTCAAAGACCTTCCGCACATCAGGCGGCAAAGCCGCGCACCAGGGTCCTCCCTTGAGAAAACAAAGAGGAGATAAACATGGCAACCACACCGCAGACCTTTTCAAATCACACGCGCTGGCAGCCGCCGCTTCATTTTTTTGTCTTGCCGGTAATGCTGATTAATGTCTTCTGGGCCGTAGTCGTTTTCGTCAAAGATCCTAATTGGAATTCGGGTTGGTGGATCATTGTTTCGCTGGCCCTGCTGGTGCTGGTGTTCTTTGTGCGGCTGAATCCACTCAAGGCGCAGGATCGAATTATCCGGCTCGAAGAAAGACTTCGTTACCAGCAATTGCTTTCCCCGTCCCTGCTCCAACAGACGAGCGCGCTCAAGCCGGGACAGATAATCGCCCTTCGCTTTGCCGGCGACGACGAATTGGAAGAGCTCGTGAGCGCGGTGCTGGCGGGTAGATTTGCGAAGAACAGTGAAATCAAACGGGCGATCAAACATTGGCGCGCCGATACGTTCCGCGTTTGAAAGCTAATAAGAAGCAGATGGGTCTCCGTCCGAGTGGTGCTAACAATTACCAATTAACCGAAGGAGAACTAGTGAGCCAAAAAGAAGCTTTGCAAAGCGCGGCTGATGAAGCACGAAAAGCGGCCCGGGCCGCGCGAGAATTTGCCGGGATCTTAGACGAGTATGCAAAACTCATCACTCAGCCCAACGTGCGTCAACGCGCTGACGATATACATCTTTCGGCGATGAACAAACTGAAAGTAATAAACGACGGGTTGGCGGTTTGCCGGAAATGGGGAGACGAAGGCCGTGGCGCCGCAGTGGTCCCGATTGCTGAGATTCCAAAGCCGAACGCCAACCACGAAGCCCGAGGCAATCGCGAGCCGGCAGCCAAAGCCCCGCCACGTTCTGTCCGCGTCCATAAGAGAAACAATAACCGGTGAGCGACCATCCGTAATGAAGTCATGGGAAGCAGCGTCGTTGCACCGCGGCCCGGTTATTCACTCTGACTCAGATCCAGTGGTCCGCACTGGATTCGTCACGCTCACCGGCTCCCGAGACGTCGATCGCGAAACGGCCCGTCATCTGTTTGAGCAGTATCTCTCGTCACTTTTGCATCAAGGCCGGACCTGGCTGGTTGGAAGCGCGCGCGGCATCGATCAGTGGGCCATGGAATGGTTGCGTGAGCAGAATGAAATCTGTTGGGCTGTGATTCCCTATACCTTGCGCGACCAGCCGCAGTGGGTTCAGGCATCATTAGAGGAGATTGATCGCGTCGTGGAACTGCAACTTCCCAGACGCAAGAACGCCAGCGCTTTCCGAGATCGTTATATGGTTGATCTGTCGCAAATCGTATTTGGCTTCTGGTCCGGCAAGGGCGGTGGCACCATTAAGACGCTCCGACATGCTTTGCGAAAGCGAAAACAAGTGCACGGCATTCCCGTGCCGGGTCCGGAGTAGCGAGGTCAATACCACCTGCGTGAGCGGGTGGGTGGTTCACTCAACGCGCGAGTTGGAGGATGGATCCACCCGCTTACGCAGGTGGTACTGACTCCTTTCTGTTACTTGAGTTGGAATCCACAACAATTTGATCACTTCGAAGGAGTAAATCGTGACGCCTAACATTCTGCGACTGTTTGGATTACTTTTCATGGTCGGCGCCGCAGTAGTTGCGGTTCTCAATCTGCATCGAGTGGCCAATCTCGGACTGACCTGGTTAACGTTTCTGCTTTTTGCATTTGGTTTGGCTTGCATGGGATTTTCGACTCGGCTGGCACGTTCAAGACGATAGCGCCTGTTTCCAAACTTCGGTGTCTCGTTTGCAAGTGACCGGATCAGATCGTGATGTAGTAGTCATCGGCGGCGGCGCTGCCGGTTTGTTTTGTGCGATTGAAGCGGGCAAACGCGGACGCAGGGTTTTAGTCTTAGAGCATTCGAACCGCGTGGGTAAGAAGATTGCGATCTCTGGCGGCGGCCGCTGCAACTTCACCAACATCTATACCAGGCCCGATAACTTTGTTTCCGCGAATTCCCACTTCTGCAAATCCGCGTTGGCTCGCTACACGCCCGCTGACTTCATTGCGCTTGTCGAAAAGCACGGCATCAAATATCACGAGAAGAAGCTGGGGCAACTTTTCTGTGACGAAAGCTCGCAACAGATTATTGACATGCTGCTGCACGAATGCGCTGACGCCGGTGTTGAGATCCGTTGCGGATGTCAGGTGCGCAGCGTAAGCAGAGAAAATGGTTTCACAATAGAAACCAATCAGGGATGTTTCGTCTCGTCGTCACTCGTCATCGCGACCGGCGGCTTGTCCATCGCACCATTGGGCGCGACGGACTTTGGTTACAGTCTCGCGCGGCAATTTGGTCTGAAGATCGAACCACCCAGACCGGCGCTCGTGCCTTTCACGCTGAGTGCGACAGTGCAAAGGCAACTCAGTTCGCTAAGCGGGATTTCGCTCCCGGCTCTAGTCAATTGTGCAGACGTTGAGTTCCGCGAGAACATCCTGATTACCCATCGCGGCTTGAGCGGTCCCGCGATTCTACAAATCTCATTGTACTGGAAGATGGGCACACCGATCTCTATCAACCTGCTGCCTGACGAAGAGATTCTGGAACTCCTGAAAGCCAAACAGAGTTCCGATATCGAGTTGGCGAATTTGCTCGCGCAGCACTTGCCGCGACGGTTTGCCCAGGCGTGGTGCAATCTTTATGTTCCTTCACGTCCGCTGAAACAATTCAACGTCTCTCAGCTTTCCGACATTGCGCGAAAGCTGCAACGGTTTCAAATCACACCTGCGGGCACGGAAGGTTTCAAGAAAGCTGAAGTGACCGCCGGCGGCGTTGCTACCTCTGAACTGTCTTCACAGACGATGGAAGCAAAGCGGGTTCCGGGGCTCTATTTCATCGGCGAGGTCGTCGACGTAACCGGCCAACTGGGCGGCTACAATTTTCAGTGGGCCTGGGCGTCGGGTTACGCCGCGGGACAGGCGGCTTAGATCGGGTGAGCCTCGTTTCTGCTTCCGACCGTGAAGGGCAGGTTCCGTATGCAGCGCCGGTTGAGTTAAGCGCCAACGACGCGCAATGCAGAAGCCTGGGGGCAACGCCCCAGGTCAGCCGTAAGAAACTGCTGGGCAAAGCTGGGCGGATCTGGTCGAGCATATGATTGAGAGATGACTGGCGCGTGGTGGCACGGGCCTCCCGCCCGTGAGATCACGCGCAAGATGCGCGTGCCACATCAAAATGCACCAGCATCAAGTTTCAGGCGCTGATAGCTCTTGAATTCTTCTCGACGTATAATCCGCGCGGCGTTCCATTGATGCTCATGAGAAAAGCTCGTATCGACAAAATCATAATTCGCGTTTTGCTGCTGATGATTATCGTTGTCGCTACGCTCGTGGCGCCGCCGCCTCGGCGTTCCACCGCGATTACGGCGCAGCAAACCACGACGGCCCCAAAACCCCCAACCCGCGCCAACGTTCTCCGCGGCGAGTATGGTCGATACCGCGCCAACAACGATCTGCTTTCCTATGACCTCAACATTCGCGTGGATCCCGAAAAGAAGTTTGTCAGTGGCAAGAACACGATCCGTTTCAAGATGCTCAAGGATGACACGCGGATTCAACTCGACCTTTACGACAATTTGAAGGTTGATAAGATTCTGTTCCAGAGATCAGAGGTCAGGGGTCAGAGGTCGGACAGTAACTCGACGGAGCTCAAATACGAACGCGACTCCGGTGCAGTCTTCGTGGACTTTCCTGAAACGCTGAAAGCCGGTCGCACCTACTCAATCGACTTCTACTACTCCGGCTCGCCGCAGACTACGGGTCGCTTCGGGGGATTCACTTTCGGCAGGGACCCGGCTGGGCGGCCGTGGATCTTTACCGCTTGCGAGGGAGAGGGCGCCAGCATCTGGTGGCCGAACAAGGATCAGTGGAAGGACGAAGTCGAGTCGATGAAGATCAGCGTGGCGATACCTAATAGTCTCACTGATGTTTCGAACGGCAGGTTCATCGGCAAGACCGACCTCGGCGATGGGTACACGCGTTGGGATTGGCTGGTCCAATATCCCATCAATAACTACGACGTCTCGCTGAACATCGGTAACTATGTGCACTTCGACGATCGGTTGGGCGATCTGTCGCTGGACTTCTACGTCCTGCCGGAAGATTTGGACAAGGCGAAAACCCAATTTGCTCAGGCCACGGGAATGCTCGAAGCTTTTCAGCATTACTTCGGCGAATACCCTTTCAAGAAGGATGGTTACAAGCTGATCCAGGCGCCATACGCAGGCATGGAACATCAGTCTGCAGTCACTTACGGCAACCATTTCAAGAACGGCTATCTCGAACGCGACTGGACCGGCATCGGCATTTCCCCGCGGTTCGACTTCATCATCATTCACGAAAGCGGGCACGAATGGTTCGGCAACAGCGTCACCGCCGCCGACCGATCCGACATGTGGATTCACGAAGGATGGACGACGTACCTCGAGTGTCTCTACGTCGAATACATGTACGGGAAAGACGACGGTTTGAAGTACACGAACGCCTACAAGTCGAAGGTGCGCAATCAACAACCAATCATCGCGCCGCGCGGCGTCAATGCGACGCCGCCGCAGGACCAGTACTTCAAGGGCGCGCTCTTCATCAACACGCTGCGCAGCATTGTGAACGACGACAAGCGTTGGTGGACGCTGCTTCACGATTTCTATCAGCACTTTAAGTATCAAACGATCATGACTGAGGACATCGTCTCGTACTTCAATCAACAGACGAAAATGAACCTGACACCGGTTTTCGATCAGTACCTCCGTCACACGGCTTTGCCGGTCCTCGAACTAAAATTCGACGGGCCAGGTGACGTGGTTAATTACCGTTGGAAGACGGACGAACCAGGTTTTGCGATGCCGGTGCGCGTCGGAACAAAGGACCACTGGCAAATCATTCAACCGACAACCGAATGGCGGTCTCTAAAGTCGGGACTAAAGAAAGAAGATTTCCAGGTGGCGACGGATCTCTACTATGTTGAGGTCAAGAAGTTGTAGCTCGTTTCCGTGGTTGGTCCTTAGGTTTGATAGTCTAAATGGCTGTTACAGAACCGACAGCGGTAAAGACCGGATGCTACATTCAACTATATTGGAATTCTAACAAAGCAACTTGGTAGAAAAGTAGGTTGCGTTCAGCATCCGGTCGCTACCGCTTCCGGTTCTGTAACTGCGATCCACCAACTCACACGGGTGAGACAAAACATGACAACGATCAGAAGTTTCTATTTTCCCCTGGTCCTGGCCGTGGGCGGTATGCTCTTTTATCATCTGGGGCAGAAGTCCATCCCCAAAGCAATCAATCCGTTCTACGCGACGATTATCGCCTACGTGGTGGGAATCCTTGTCCTGGCCGTGTGCGCATTAATGCTTCCGGGTAACAAGTCTCTGGTCACCGCCTTCAAGGAATCCAATTGGGCCGTTTTTGTCGTCGGAGCTGCCGCCGCTTGCATCGAGGTAGGTTTTCTTTTGGCTTATAGATCGGGCTGGCGAATCAGCGTGGCCGCGGTTGCTACCAACGTCGCCGTAACGCTGATGCTGGTCCCGATCGGCATTGTTATCTTCAAGGATCACCTTTCCCTGCGAAACGTTCTCGGTTTGGTGTTCTGTGTTTTGGGATTAATCCTGGTAGTACGTGATTAGATTTCAGCATACGGGGCAGTAGCCCGACCGTCAGGGAGGGCGTCAGAGCCTTCAGCAAAACGCCCTCCCTCACGGTCGAGCTACTGCCCCGTTTGGACAACGCGCAGCAAATCACGAAAGACTTCAAAACAAAGAATGTCCATGACCCACAATACGCGAACTCTGAAAGTCATCGCGATCCCGATGGTTTTCGCGGCGATCCTGAGCCTCGCGAGCGCGTTAAGATCCGGTGCCGCTCATTGGCACTGACACGGTCGGCGTGATTGGGTCGTTGCTGGTGAGTTGGAACACAGCAAAGGCATCGCCCGTCGCCGCGGGCTGAAACTTAAGGGTTGTGTCCACCTCAACGCCCGGCGCGATGTTTATCGGTATCGTGACTCCGGGAGCAGTGAACGCGTTGCTGCCCGAAAGATGAGCAAAGTTAGTAACGGTTAGCGGCGCCGAGCCGACATTCAATACCTTCGGGGTAATTGATGCCGAAGAACCACGGTGACGTGGCCGAAAGCCAGGTTAAATCACCGCAACTCTGGCCGCCGGCGTTGTGGTCAGCTCAAGCTCATCGGTCGATGCCAACCTTGGAACGACAATTATTGCCGGCGCTCGCAACCAGATCGATTACCTTGACGGTCCTGTAATTGTGATTAGGGGGCCACAACCGATCTTCTGCCATTGGTCGTGATCTTAGGCGCCTGCGTGTCTCTGACTGTTACTTTAAAGCTGCAAGCCGGACCAACCGAGCTGGTGCAGGTGACTATCGTCTCTCCCACCGGGAAGAAAGATCCCGAAGGGTGGTCACACGTAATCCTGCCGCAGTCAGTTCCCGAAGGTTTCTCGAAGTTGACGACCGCGCCCCTCTTACCGCGGTCATTGGGCACGCTAATGTTGATTGAACAGCAGAGGTTGCAACTACGTGCCGCTTCAAAGGCGCCGATGTCGGTAGCGTCGCTGGTCAGAGCATTGGCGACGCCAGGGTCGTCGACGGTGCGCGACAGGCCGCGCTGATCGGTTGTGGCGCCAGCCGCCACGCCGATAAACTCGAAGACGCGCTTTGGGTGTTCGTTAGAAATGCACCGACCAAAACGACAAGCGTTAATAGCGACCAGGTGACTTTTCTTTTCATTGTCATGCTCCAACCTAATTAGTTTGGCCGGTTGCTTGCCGAAAGGCTCGGCGCAAGCCACTTCAATACACTTCAATACTTGGACAGCCTTAATATGCCAACTGACGATTGAAGTCAATCGGTTTTTCGGCGGAGCCGTCGTTCGCTCCAAACACGGCACTAATGAAGAAATCAGCGCCGTCGCAATACCGTTACGAATGATGCTTCGGCAGCTTTGGCGCTAGTGCAAAGTGGTTGATAGGATTGAAATGTCTGCATCTATCAGAAGGCGGTCGAGCCGGACGAAGCCATAGTTGCAGCAAGTCTCTAACAGGGCGTCGCGTCTATTTGGCCCTATCTGTCAATTTCTATGTCAATGGTTTCGACGCGGCCCGATTCATACCAGATGTGTCCTTTCAAAACGTATAGAGATCTCCCTTGCCGGTCGATGACCTTGAGATAGAGATCGGGTTTACGCTCAATCAGATCGCGAAAGTCCTCAGTGCGATAAGTAAGAGTGTAATTCCCATTCGCATCAGTCTCTGACTGGCCGAGCCTGTCGTCGAAAAATAAATCCTTGTCATAGACGCTGACAAAGAGTCCGCCGAGGCCCTTGCCCCGCTTGTCGGCCACACGCCCGCGCACGACCCAATAATCGCGCGGCGGCAAATTCTCAGTTCGAGTTTCGGTGGGAGGCGGCGGAAGCGAGATCGTAGGCGGCAACACGGTCGGTGGATCGATCGGGTCCGGGGGCGGAATGCAAGCTGCTTCTTCGCCCGACAAAATGATCTCTCGATAATCGATCGCGCCGAGTGTGGGACGGAAAGCATTGCTGTCGGCGTAGAGGAACGCACCGTCTTTGGACAACACGCGGATGTAGGCCGGGCTTGCGGCGCTGGCGCTCTTGCCCGCGATCCTGAAGTAACCGTTGCTGTCGGTGCAACCATGGTTGACTTCGTTAAGACGACCGCCACTCTGATCGTAAAGGGCCACCGTCAGGTTCGACACGCCTTTGAGGTCCTGGTCGCGGACGTAGCCGTGCAATACCCAGGTATTCTGGTCCACCTGCGGAATTTCTGTGCGGGCACGCGCCGATTCGAGTTTAAGGTCGCGCATCATCGCGGCGTTTACGGTCAAACGGTCCACTATCTCGGTCACGTGCGGGTGCGTTGGTCCCAGCTTTTGCGCCAGGCGCGCCTGTTCGCGCCAGAGCCGCTGGTCCTTTACGGTGCGCACGGCAGTCAGTCCGTCGAGTCTGTCAGCCCGAAACGTGTCGGCCCCAGCCATCCCTTTATCGAGTTCTCTTGAGATCTCTTCAAACGAAACTTCTTTCTGCGTAGCCATCTAACGATACCTCCTTGAGTCAAAACGCTTAGTCACGATTCTATCTGCCAACAACGGTCCGAGAAACCGCTACCTGCCCGGAACTTTGCGCCCGAAGCATTCTGTCTTGTGGACCAACAATTCACAGCACGCCGTAGGATTAGTAATCATGTTCAGACTGACGTTCGAGTGGTCCACCGTTAAGTTTGGATGGCCCATTATCCAGAGGCAATGCGTAGACTGGTTGTCCGTAGTGGTATTGAACAAGCCAACCGTGATCGCCGAGAAGGGCAGACCCACAGTCTTCTGCTGTTTGGGTAAGAGCGAACTCTCTTTGAAGCGGTTGTCACTCGCGCGCACCGAGATGCCGGCCAGAATCGCGTGCGCAATCACGAAGTCATCGAGCAAATTGCACTCGCATTGATTATTCTGGAAACCGATGTCGTCGAGACTGAGAATCAAAATAGACGAGATCGAGAAGCTAAGCCCCGTCTCCATGAGATCAAGGGAGACCTGGTTGTCGTTGAAGAGGACATTGCCATTAGTGAGCGACATCCCCAGTCCTTCGTCGTCCAGGCCCGTCCGCCCCCCTCCCACCGCTTTCACGTTTGCATCCTTGAGCAATGCGAACGTGAACAGTTGCAGGTAGAACTCGTTCGATATGCCGAGGTTGAGGATTTCCACGGTTGACGCAAGGAAAGTCGGAATATTCTTTAAGCTCATGCCGCGGCTGGTGAACTGGTTGCTCAAAATTGAGACTGGCCCCAGCGCGGTTACGGCCAGCGCCTGGCCCAGCGGAACGCTGACGACGTTGTCATGCACTTTCAGCGCGGGAAAACCGCCGTGCACCGGCACCGTCTGCCCAAATATATTGATAGGAACGGTGGGCGCCAGCGCGAAGACTATGTTGATGCCGCCGCGCCGGCCGCGTTTCACACTCTCAAATGTTTCCTTCGAGCTTAAGGGTTTCGCGCCGTTGTTGAGGATGTGGTTGCGCGAGATCTCTATCCCCTCGCCATGCAACACAAAAATGCCGCAGATCGGCTCGCGGAAGTCGGGGCCGTTATCGGTGATGAAGTTGTCGCGGATGATCAGGTCCTCCACATCCGCCAGCGCGATACCACCATAGCCCATCGCATCGCGCATCGGCTGGGCGATGTCTTCCAACTGCCGCCCCAGACAGCGCCGAATCTGGTTCCCCTCAATCACGAGGCTGTGTACGCTGATGAACTCATCGATCTCTCCAAGTGGAAAGAAGCCGACCACGCTGATGCCGTTGAGGCCCATATTGAAGATGCGATTGCGTTCGATCAGGATGTCGTAGAGGTCGCCCGCCGAGACGATGGTTGTGGTCGTATCGTCAGGCGGGTGCGTGGTGGTGTCGCCTTTCTTGCACGGATTGCACCAATCGAATTTCGGTTCAGGCTGCTTAGCCACGGGTTGCTGGTTGGCCTTGGTGATGACCAGGAGGCTGCCGAGGGTGATCCCGTTTCCAATGCCACGGGCAATGACGTTATTAATGACGCGAATCCGCTCACACGTCCCGCCAAGTTGTAAACCCCCGAGCGCCGCGCCGGCGGCCAGGGCGTTGTCCGGGTCGAGGGGGTTAATCCATTCGAATTCTCCCACGCGCCGTTTTTCATCGGCAACGCCAATCACGTTCTCTTCGATCAGAGAGTCTTCACCGATGAAGAAGATGCCGGGATAAGCGGTTGCTACGTCCTTCATCTCGATGCGGCAACGCCTGATGATGACGCCGTAGCCGACGCGTGCTTCGATAGCGCAGCGGGTCGCAGCGCGGATGACCAGATTCTCCAGCGTAATATTGAGAACAGGAGCGTCTTCGCCGTTCTTGCTTTCGATCACGATCACTTCCCGCGGTCGGCCTTCAAGGAGGATGCCGATGCCCGTCGGGGCTGCTTCGACAAGGAGCGATTGGACAGTGATGTTCTGCGATTCGACGATGTCGATAACGGGGAGAGCCGGAGGATTTTGCGGCGTCGGCGAGAAGACCCGCGAGCGCGTGCCGCAACCTTTGATGGTGATATTGCGCCGGTGATTGATCGTGATGTTTTCTTCAAAGTCGCCAGGCAGGACGCAGACTTCGCCACCGCTTGCGGGCAGATGGTTGATCGCGTCCTGGATGCTCGTAAACAATCCGAAGCTGGTCGTGCCGTCGCCGACAGTGTAGGTACAACAGCCGCGTAGCCGTGTCAGCGGCGGAAAAGTTTCGCGGCAATCATGAATGACCTTGCCGGTCGGGACGCCGGCGGTCACCGTCCATTCAATCACTGCCAGCGGGGCATAAAACCTGCGGTAGCCATGCGGGCTGCGCCCCGCTTCGAGTAGCCAGGGCACCACGCGGTTCGGTGATTCGGGGCGAGCAGCGATGATCCAGTGGTCGCCGTTCTGCCGGTCGGTGCCAGTGATCGTAATCTTCAGTCCCGTCTGGCCCAGGGTGACCGCGGTCCCTGTCACGAAAGGAATTGCCGGCGCCGAGACCGTGTCCGAGCCACGGTTCCACACTCGCAGGTAGAAGAACTCTGGTCCAAGTTGGGCTGCGTCTGGTCGTGTCTTCCAGCCGTCACCAAATCCGGCGGGCACATCGGCGGTGAGGGTGAACACTTTTGTGTCCGGATCATACGAACCGTCGACGCGCGTGAGAAATCCGCCGCGCCCGGCAAGTTTCTCTTCGTTGGCCAGGACTGCTGACCACGGTAGCAACTCTACTATCTGACCAGTCAACGGCCAGTGAGCTTGATCCTTGGGTTCGGTCGTCATAGTAATGACGCGCCTCTGGCCGGCCCCGTTGTTGCTGACCTGGAGTCGATAGAGTGGGGCAGCATTGTCAAAACCCCAGGTGAAGTGTGTGGAGTCTGTTAGCTGCACCCGGATCGCCTGGTTTTCCGCTCCCAGATAACCGCCGGCCACGGGCGGTGAGCAAAGATCTGCTGGATTCGATGCCGGTTCAAACTCGACTTTCAATTTGGTATTAGGGACCAGCTCGTCCTGGCTGTTGAGCGTGCCCTGGTTGCTTGCCGTCCAGCCGGTCACCAGAGTTTTCCAATCCTTGCGACAATCGCCGGTGGCCGTGTTCGTGACCAGGCGCACGCGCCGCATTACGCGCATCCGGGTTGACGTGTCCGGACCCGAGAGGGCCACTTCAAACAACTCGTTGTCTTCAACGGCTGAGACTGGTTGCAGCCAGCTCTCAAGAAAGACCAGGTCGAATCGCTTTCCCGCGTTAGGTGGAGAAGGGAGAACTGCCCCGGAAAACTGTAGCCAGTCCGATTGAACCTGGAACCGCTCGAGCTGATCCAACTCAAGATGCAAACCGCCGAGATAGAAAGTACCGGCGGCGATGTCGAAATCCACCTTGCCCCCAGTGACTCTGGCGTTTGAGATCAGAAAGCCGCTGTCTGGGGTACCAGCCGGGCCGATGATGTCAACGCGTGCTCGTCGATCGTCTTCGCCGTGAAGTCGTTCGTTCTCGTTGTAATCATCATCTACAAACACGCGGCCCTGTTGCGCCCGCACACTCTTGTAGTGTTTGCGGAAATCGGTGGCCGAACGGGAGAGGTCAATGGTAGCCATAAGAAACTCCTACGTTTCAAAGATGAAGACGGGGATTAAGCCAAAGGGCATGTACTCGTCCACTTTGGCTCGCAACCCGTCGAAACGGATCGGACTAAGCAGGCTGCTGAAGGCTCCAATTTCCGAGCCGTTTTCCGCGCCCCGCAGCAGTCCCGGGGGAGCCGTCAAGCTGAGTTGGGCATAGCCCGGCTGTCCGAAGCGTCGTGAAGTGAAAAAGTGATTGGTGTCTTTAATGAAATAAGACTCATAAGGATGGGGCACGCGACTGCCTTGCAGCGCGGCACTAAAACGGAAGCATCCATCTTGGGTATCGGTAACGTCAGCCAGCCCCGTGATCAATGCTTCGGAAGCATTTAGCCGATCGACATTGATGCCGCCAAAGACAGTCGTGCGAAACATGTCTACGGCAACGAGCGGCATGTCAATCGCCGGAAACAGGGGATTGATCGACTGCACAATTGAGTCGCGGACTATGAGTTTCTGAACCACCCCGGCCCCCTGAATTCGAATATCAGCCGTGATGGAACGATCTATCAAGAGCTTACCCACCGCGCCTTCGACCACGAGGCTTAGAGGACGGATGGGGTTTCCTTGCGCGTCAACTCCGCCCGGGTCGAGCGTGCAGTGGCGAATTGTGACTCTTTCATAGTCTCCACGCAGGACCAGCGAAAAATTGCCGGTGCCGCCCAGCCATAGACCCTCGAGGGTCAGGAAAGCTTCCAGACTGGCCCCTGTATCCAGGACCCAACTGGAGCCCATTCGCAGATACGGCCGCTCAAGATCCGCCGCTCTGATAATGGTGTTTTGAATACCCGTCTTGTTGCTTACGGGACCAAAAGTTGAGCTGTCTCCAATTTCAGTGGCCCCGATGACGTTCACGGTTCCCACGTCAATATTCGCCGCAGTGATGGCCGCACTATTCGTCAACACCGGGGGAGTAGGAGCCTGAGAGAAAGCGCGACGGTCATAGTCGTCGGGGTAGTTATCTTCCGGATATCTCTCGTTAGGTTTGTAATTGCGACGATAATAGGCGCTACGATCGAACGATCCAGCGCCGATATCTCCAGAGAAGCCGTAGTGGTAATCGACTTTCAGAGTAGCGGGCGGCGCGGCGCCGAGAAAAAGCATTCGCCCGCGCTCGGGATCGATGATGAGACGTTTACTTGCCGCTGTTCCCGTAAAGCTGCTCAGGTTTCCGGAAGTGATCTGGTCACTGGTGACTTCTACTCCCGCCGCCGTTTCTACGCGAATTGATTTAGGTAGCCCCGAGCCCGGCGACACATAACTGGAAAGCAATACACTCTTGCCGCAATCCTGGACCAGCGCGCCCTGAAGGATCGCCTGGATGACGGGACCAGCGAGCAGTGCGGCACTGTTCGGCAAGGTCGCAATAGCATCGCGCAGTCTCGCTTCGCTGGTGAACGTGATACTTCGTAGCTGGCGCAGATCGTTAGCGGCCGCGTTGTTGAGACCCAGGTTGTTAATTAGATCGAGCACCAGCGCCTCGCTGATCAGGTATTCGGCGTGCCCCAGGACTCGGCAACGCATCGGCGCAGGCAACTCCCACTCGCGCAAAGAGCGCCACTTGTCCCAGTCAAAGCTTTCGAGTCGACTGCGACGCATGAACAGGGGGACGTCGCGACCGGAAGGATCAAAGGTGAAGGCCTTATTGTTTGGACCCTGAAGCGGAACGACGCCGGTTAACCTGCGCGCAGGAATGCGATACAAGTAGAAGCCGAGCTTAGGAATGTTGTAACGGCCATCCGTCCCTCTCTGTTTCCGAAGATCCGCGGAATGAGAGTATTCGTCAAACGGTCCGTCGGTTAGTTCCGACCCGCGCGGACGGCGCAAGTCAGCCCAGCCTCCGGGAGGAGTGTCCGTGAACCGGCCGGCGAACGGCCCGGGCGCGGGATCCAATCCGTGAAATGTTCGCGCCAGCCGGCGAAACTCTTCGTTGACCACTCCTTCCCAGCCCGCGATGTCACTGATCAGTTCCTCGAGGACGCGCAGAGTTCCTTTGCGACGCCGATAGTAAAGCGTCTTGGCTACGTCAATACGCTGGCCGCGCTGGTTAAGGCTGGAAACAAGACGAGTGCCCACCAGGTCCGCGATATAGGGAATGGCCCATGAACTACAGAGGTCGATGAACTGATCGTCCCAGAGATGATCGCTGCTGCGGCGCAAATAAGTCGCCTGCTCGGCCACAATCTCTATGATCGAGCGCAGCACGCCGGGATTCTCGGCCAGCCCATCCTCGTCGCGGTAGAACGCCGGGATCATCTCCCAAAGTTTTTCCGCGAAGTAGGTCTGGAAGTTGTCGTTTGCCGTGTCAGCCATTAGCTATCGACACCTGTCTTTCCATTCAAAAGCAAAGTTCCGTTTTCAAAGTCAAAATATTTTCCTGCTCCAGGCGAAATCCCATAGGGGTCGAAGGCAACGCCATTCAGCAGCAGCCCCGTGACTGCGACTGTGCCGGGCACGTCCAGCACCGCGTCAAAGATGCGACTGCGGAATAGGGGCACTCCAATCCCAATGAGCTCCGGACACAACAGTCCCGACTCAGTGTCCATCAACGCCGTCCTCACCGCCGCCAATACGTCCGGCTCGAGGTAGCGAGGGTCGATCTCGATCGAGATCGACATCGAGGCAGGGACCGCTTGCGCCTGGTCTACCTCAATGGGTGTCGTGGGATCCGAGAGTCCGCGCAGTTTCTGCGAGACAGTAAGTGCCACACCGGCTGCTCCGATGTACCAGATTTGCACCAGGGGTCGCTGCCGGAGTTGGTTCCAACGCCATTCCGCACGCACGGCGCGCACGCCACCCACACTGGCCGCCGCAGCTTCCATATCCGCGACGGAAATCGCGCGCCCCAGGAGTAGCGCGGAACGCGGCGCATACGTGCGCAGCCCGCTAGCCGGCTCAGCATCGTCGCCGCCCGAAGCCGGCACTGGATTGCGGACGCTCCTGATTCCTTTCACCGGCTTGCCGAGTTGATGAATCGAGCCCGCCGGCGGGCTGGCTATACCAGCCCCGAAGCGATACATGGCGAGTACGTTGTTAGATCCGGTCATCAGGCGGGAGCCACGAATACCGTCGCCAAAAGTGATGCTGGATTCTTCGTCGTCATTCTGTCTGACAATGTAAACCTGCGCGTCAGGGGCCGCGCCGTAAAACGTCGGCACTTCCGCCCAACGGACGCCGCCGACGTAGACCTTCAACGTACTGGCGACGCCGGTTTCGTTTCCCGCGGTAGCCGACGGCGTGTAGGTGACCGGGTTCTTTTTCAGTTTGAAAGTTTGGTTGGCCGCCGAGGCGTCACCGCTGCCAAGAATCTCCGCCAAAACTGTTTCGCCCCGGCTGGCCTTCACCACGTTGCCGAAGACATCGACTGGAATAGTCAAAGGTTGAGAGATCTTTGAAGTTTGATCGAGAGTCAGTCTGCCCGTCGTGAAATCAATTCCGCCAGTGATCTCATCGCCAAGATTGTTCTTGTCTTCCAACAGGAAACGATTAGGCGACTTCCCGTCTTGCGGCATTTCAAATGGAGCCGCGAGGTTGAGCGTATCTCCGGGGCTGAGAGTCGGGAACGCAGGCGCGACCACAGTGCCGGCGCTGGTGAAGCCGTAGTTGATTATGAAGTCGGTAAACCCGGTTAAAGCAAAATCCGGCGCTGAAGTTAATTTGTGCCCGGCGGCATTTACGAAAGCGTCGAGCTCGACGATGGTAATCGGCACATATATCGTGGGAGGAGTAACAGTACTGGTGACCGACCCGGTCTTGATTGTCGTGTCGCCCGTGGGCGGTAATGAAATCCGGGAGTCGACAACTGCAAAAGCTTTGAACCACTGGAAGACCCCGCCCTTCTCGATCACGATGCTGCTCCCGGATTTCAACTGCCGGTAGAGAGCATCGAGGAGGAGGAAACCCGTGCCCCAATTGACGATTGGATACTCAGACGTTGTGCCCGCCCAAAGTGACGCGATTTGCGTGGGCACGGTAAGCTCAATTTGACTGAGAGGAGTACTCCCGGCCACCGTTATTGGCCCATCCCAATCGACCTTCTTATAGGTGGCGCCGTCGCTCGCTAAGTAATCGGTGATGCTCTTGACCACGCGCGCCTGCATCGCAGTTGGACTTCCCAGGATCTCGAAAACAAGAATCTGGCCGGTCTTGAGATGGACGGTTGCCGGCGCAAGCAAAACCGAAGAGAGAGTCACCGTGGCCAGATTCTTACCGCCGTCGATGGTCGCCGGCCGGTTGGGAATAACCTGCCACTTATTCAGAAAGGGATGGACGGTGGAATTCGCATCAAGCTCGAAGACCTGCGGCGCGCTGCCCGGAAAAGCGCCGGAACGAAAGGCAGTTCCCGCCGGAACTGAGATGGGTTGGCGCCCCTCGGCCAGGATCGCGAGATCTACGGTGGCCGCGATAGCCGGGCGTGGGATGTATCCCAAAAGTCCGACCATCTTGCGTAACGAGGCTCGTTGCTGGGCCGTGCGCAGGTAAGACTCGTTGGCGATGACTTCGTCGTAGAATGAGATGCTGTCGCAGACATATGACCACATCTCCAGGAGCATGATGCCAAAGTCGTCGCTGCTGCGCGCACGCCAATCCCTGAGCGGGGCGTGCTTCCCGATCGCCGAAAGCATCGCGGCACGAAACTCCGGAAAGGTCGCTATCTGACGCGGCAGGGTCGACAGACCACCCGAGATCCACAGCAACGGGGGGAACTTTAATTCATCACAGGGACAATTGAAGTTCATGCTCCCCCTTTCATGTAGAGCTTCACGGAGCCGGCTTCAGGAAGTAACGGATCGTTTTCTACTCGGACGACTTCATTGTCGGCAACGCGATAACTGAGGCTGCTAAAGTTGCTCCAATCGAACCAACCGCGACGCCTGATGCGCATACCTTCAACGGCGCGCACGCCGGGAACGTCCTGGATCACGGCCTCAAGTTGCGAACGCTCGAGCGGCGTGCCAAAGGTGAAATTGTCGGCTGCAAAAAATCCAGGGCGCGGGCGCACGCCGCCAATACCACAGAGAACATCGAGCACGCGCTCTTTCACGTCACCGCGATAAGCGAATGGCTCGACGCAGACGGTGATCTCCAGATCCAGATTCGCGTAACGCGGATTGAGCGTATAGGCCGGCCGGCCGGCTTGCCGGAAGCGATTGATTTGATCGTTTAGTTCGGCAGCCTGTGCTTCAGTAACGAAGACCGCGCCCTTTGGATCAGGTGTCACGTAAGCAGTCAGCCAGCTTCCGGTCCAACGGAAAGCAGCGCCCGCCCGCTGTACCCACGGCAACCGCTCAGCCGCTTCCGCGTAGTCTTCCGGACGAACGGCGCGGAACGTCGTGGCTCGAAATGCGTCAGGCGCGAGTTGCCTTACCTGTTGGGGCGTTTCCGGATCGAGGCCATCGCGGGCCGGCAAAGGGTTAGTCACGGACACGCCCGCCAACGCGCATTGCGTCAAGGTACCGGCCGCGACATTTCCGCGCGCGCCGTTGTCGAGCCGGTAGGTAACTTGAAAGGTAGTGTTAGGGGATGGCACTTCGCCAAATTCTCCATCGCCAAAGCGAATGCTTTTTCCGAGGTCGGAGGCGTAATCCTGAAACACAATCTCTTTGCCGATGCGTTGATAACCCACCACGCGCCGCCACATGCCGTCATCGAGCGTGAAAACCTGATCGCCCGATTGCGCGGATTTTGTTCCGAGCAATGCGGGGCTCCAGGTCCATTCGCCATTCGGCCTCACGGTCCAGACACCCGCGACGTCTCTGACCTCGGTCAGGCGAATTTCCGGCGTGGCATTTTCCGGCGCCTCGCCCAGCCAGACCAGACTCTTTTCATCTGAGTCGACCAGACTGCTGACATAGGCGACGGAGCCATCCGCTCCTTCACGTTCAATCGCCGCCGGGCGATCCGCTTCGCCGCTTGACGGACCAATAGTGAAGCGCCGCACCTCGGTCTTGCCGGCCGTGGCCGGCACCAGATTGCCGTGCACTTCAAGCACCGTGAGGTCCATTTCGAAAGTTGTCGCCTGTTCGGGCTCCCAACGAAGCAGCGTTATGTTCTGAGTGAAAACAGGATCGACTCGGTTCTCGATCGTAATCAGTCGAACCATCCAGGCCCGCGCAGCTATGGCCGCGTTAGGAGGCTTGGTTTGCAGCAGGACCCACTTGCCCGGCTCTTTACCAGGCGGCGTGTCATCGAAAGGAAGATTCGCTTTGTGATGACCGTTGATATAGATCTCAGTAGCACCCACGGGCAGACACAAATCGTCTTCATCCCACTGGTGCGGCAGGAAGAGGTTGCGGACAGAGTCAACTACATATTTCTTCGGCAGCGCGGGAGGAATGGCGAAAGACTCTGACAATCCTCGTCCGACTTCAAACTGCATGCGCGTGCCGGGTTGCGGCAACCCCGTGCCCGGATCGACTTTGCCGGGCTCGACGACCGCCGTTCCCGCCGGAATATTCTGGGGACCGGCTGCAACCTTAAAGTCGAGCCAGGTCGAGGCGCCCAGTCCGTCATGGATGTTGTAGTCAACCAGTCTCGCCAGGCGGCGCAGGGACCGGCGCTGCGTCGCGGTTTCCAGATAGGCTTCGCGCGCAACGCGATCCTGATAGTAGGCAAACTCGTCGCCGAGCGCGCTCATCACTTCTACCAACATCACACCCACGTCCGCTTCCAGACGGTCTTGCCAGCTTGGATAGCGTGCGGAGGCGAAGTCGAGCAGGGCGCGCCGGAAGCTCCAGAAATCACGCGCTGTGTAGTCAATCGGAAAATCTACGACGGGTTCTGGCGGACACTCGTGCGCCGGCGGAGCGCAATCGAGATCGCTTTCGCAATTCGCCTTGAAACTGAAGTAGACATCATTGAAGAAGAGATCGATTCGCGCATCTTCGATATGAAGACGATAACGTGAAAAGTCGCCCGGGTACTTTGCGGTGACCCGCATCACATCACGCGTGTCGACCACGACCCATTGAACGTTGGTCACGGGGACCTCAGGCAAACGCTCGCCACCCGAAGGGCTATAGATGTGAATGGCAGCTAAATTTACGTTATTGACGAGCGGCACGGTCAACGTGGCTGGGGCACGCAGAAAGAAAACGTCGAGGGTTGTCTGATTGGGCTGGACGTAGACAAAGTCGATCCCAGTCACGACGTTCTGACCCAGAAGAGTTTCGAGCCGATCCGGCACTGCCATTAGATCGTCACCTCCAGATTCAGATACCGCCGCTCCTGTCGTGCTTTAAGCAGATAGACAATGCGAATCTCCAGCTTTTCATTAATCGCTGTCACCTTGACGTCGTTAACGGTAATTATCGGCTCCAGCCAACGCTTCAGAGACTCGAAGATCGTGACCTGCGCGAGGCTCGCTGAGATCTCGCTATTAGGAGCGAAGACCAGACGTTTCACTCCGCAGCCGAAGTCGGGCCGGTCGATGCGCTCGCCCGGACTGGTGAAGAGCACTTGCCGAACCAACTGGTCGACGTGCTCGGCATAGTCGGGTTCCTCCTGGAGCCGGCCCAGGCCGGCATTCACCCCGATGGGATAACGGATGCTGGTGAAGTCTTGCTTCGTCATTGGCTCTTTACTTTCGCTTGCTCGCTGACGATTGAAACTGGTCCCTGCGGAATCTGCGCCCCACTGAGACAGAGTCCCTGGCTCGCGCTGCTGAGTGTCAAACTGCTGTTGGCCTTGACCCGCATGTCGGTGACCAGCCATTGCACGGTCAAACATGGACTCGGAGTGGGCGGCGTAGTTGGCAGTTGAAAAGGACAACCCGCAATCGTGAAAGTGTCTGCCATAGTCGCAATCGACGCGGAATCTGCCTTAGCGCGCATATTGCTGCTTACGATTGTCACAGCGCCGCCGTGAGGACACTGCAAGGAACTCGCAGTTGTCAGGCTATTGCCCGCCATTAAGTCACCTCCAAGGCTCCACTGTTAACCTTCACCGACGAACTGGTTACTTCCACTTTGCCAACGCCGCCCTGATCGCTGACGACTCCGCTGCTGCCGACGGTATGCGTCGCCTGGCCGCTTTCAGTTTTCACGTCTGAACTGAAGGTGATCTTGGAATCGCCGTTGTTCTTGATGAGGATTTCGTCCGCATCGTCATCAAGCCGCAGCGTCAGCGAATCAGTTTTCCAAATCTTGATCGCCGCTCCTCCTGAATCCGGCAATTCACCGTCGCCCCAGAAGCACCCGGTCCAAACAGGATAAGAAGGGTCGCCGGCCTCGAACTCTATCCACACGCCTACGCCAACGGCGGGCAGGCTATAGAACCCCACCCCATTGCCGGCATAAGGAACGCACGGCATCGCCCACACCTCCACGTCTGCCAGGACTGAGGGCACCTTGACTTTCAACCGTCCGCGCTTTGTCGCGTCATCAACGTCGGTAACCGTGCCCCGATACAACCCGAAGTAATGGCCCCGGACCCAATCGAGCAGGGTTTTGATCCCTTCATTCGACGTTGCGTCGTCCATCTCAACTCCCCCAACCGTTGCTAATCAACTCCACGTCCATGCGATGCGCGGTCGCGTCGATCTCGTGACGCACGCCGGAGACGAGATATTTTCCGCTGAAGCGAGTTCCGGCCCCGCGCAAATTAATCACGGTGTGGGCCCGCACCAGAGCATTGAGTGCGTTGACCGTCGTCTGGCACGTAGCGCGGATGAACCAATTTGCTTCGACCAGAGTTCCCTCGCCGCGGCTCTGTAGGTCACCGGCGTCATCAACCGGCGCCACAATGTGAATTGAGCGCGTGTCGGCGGCAATCGCGCTGAGCGCTTCCGCGTTCAGTGAAGTCAAGGGCGATTGGGCCACCGCGCCGTCAATATCGGACTTGTCGTTAAGATCGAGTTGCGCGGCGACCACGCTGGTAGGTCTCTCAACGTCCCAGTTAATGTCGACCGCTTCCAGCGAATTCGAGTCCAGGTTAATGATGAGATCGCCTGCCGGGTCGCCATCGAGGGGCGGGCGCTTAAAGTGAGCCGTCTCGATTCCCATTTCGTCGCAATCGATCCAAAAGAGAAAACCGTTGCGACGCGCCAGCCGCTGCACAAACTGAAGATCGGTGTCGCGCTGAACCAGCGTGTGCTTGGTTTCGTAGTGTCCGGCCGCGGTCGAATCAACGTCCGGCGTATAGCCGTACTGCCCCAGGATCGTAGTTACCGCATCGCTGTCGGTAATGTCGGACCAGAGCGTGGTTTTCGTTTCGCGATCCATGGCGATCGTTGTGTCCGTACCCGAGACTTCAACGAATGAGCCCGCGCCACCGTGCGCGAGATGAATTTTCTGTCCCGTCACGGGACCCTTAACGAGATAGTTGTTTGCGCCGTCGATCGGAGCAATGACCGCTAACTCCGAACCTGGGCCAATGCGTTCGTCCACCAACATGGGAAAGTCTCCCTCAACAACGTCTATGTCGTAACGAAGGCGGTAAGTTGTCATCTCTCCAATTCGTTCATGAACTTCAACCAACGCAGCCGCCGCGAGTTCCTCATCCGGCGACCCTCCCACAGCGATAGCGATTCCCAATCCCATGCGATCACTTTTTTCGCTAGCGGCCCTTGCTCGGAATAGCGATCTCTCTCGTTTCCGTCAAAGCTTCGGCCAGCATGACGTCGTTCATTTCGCAAATCCGCCAGAAGCCGGCCGGGTTATCCAGATATTTCTGCGCCAGGTGATCCAATCGCTCTCCCTGTCGCAGCAGGTGTATGCCCAGCAGGTTCTGGACCGGTGCTAATGGGACGGGCACAACGGCAACTTCGCGGCCGCGATGGTCCTTGACCGTGTATGTTTCCAGAGTGAAGTAACGACTTTTCGGATCAAACATAAGTTCTCCTAAAGCGGCAGCATGCCCATGATTGATTCCACGCTGTTGGCGACGTTAGCCAATGCCAGCAGCTCCTTCTGCGCCCGCGTGAACGTGTAACAAGCCTTGGCGATTTTCACCGTGGCGCTGTCATCGTTACCAAACGCCGCCGCATCGAGTATTTTCAGTCCCAGCGTCGCCTTCGCGCGGATCGGGTAGAGAGTCGGCGAGTAGGCCTGCTCATCGATCGAGAAACTGGTGATGCGCACGGGCACAATTCGTCCCGGTCCCCAGAAGAAGAGCACCACGGGAACTGTTTTTCGGGGTACCACGTCCACCGCGACCGACGCCCCAAAAGCACTGCCAATCGCGCTGACGAGGCCGCCCAGGGCGCTGTCCCCCGGCGGATAGAGCAGCATCTCAATCGCAGCTATGCGATCGGCGACTCCAAAGACAGAGGCAACTGGATGAGTGTCCGGGGCTTCGAGCGCATCAGCCGCATCAAGCTCGAGACTCAAGCTGAAAGTCTCCCCAGGATCGTAGGGTTGGGCCAACGCCGCTTCGACTTTAGGGTCGTCGCCTCCAGGGGGCGGCGCCGGCGGCGCCCAGGGCGTCAGCGTCCGTGTCATCTTTTCAGGGTTGTATTGAAAGATGATGATGTTGGGAATGGGAACTAACAGCGGCGCCGAGAACTGAATGATGGCGCCTTTCAGGAGTCTTGGGCTTTGTGAATATCCGTTTGCCATGGTGGTCTAGTGTTTAGCCGTCTCGATGCTCGCTGGCTTAGCACCCGTTTCGAATGCGGCTACCTGTGATAGATTCCATGTTGCGCGAAAATTGGGGGTCCAGACGCGCGACTCGAGATTCGTCTTTCTGGTCCCTCAGATACTTGCCAGTATTCCGCGAGCAATCTCTTGTAACTTTTCGTCCGATGCGTCCTTAACATAGCGTTCGAGAATATTTCTGCAGTCTGGCGAACCAAGCTCGCGCAATTGGACCAGCGCCTGCCATTGGACGTCGGTATCCGAATCCTTCAAGGCGCGCTCGAACAGGCTGCATAAATCTATTATTTTACCGTCTGCATCTTGCATCCCCTGGAAGCGCGCGAAAAAATAAAGCTGTTTACAAGCCAACATTCTAATTGCGGGAATGTCGACATCGAAACATCGGACGATAGTCTTGAAACCCTGGGGATCACCCAGTTGGGCGAGGTATCCGGCGGCGATTGCCGGAGAAAGATAGGCATCCACTGGGTAGTCCAGGCATTCGACCAGCGCCTCTTTTCCTTCAGAGAAGCCAAGACGTGCGAGCGCGTAAGCTGCCTCGACTTTCACGAGGTCCTCCGAACTCGCCACTAGTTTTTTGAGTATCGAAATTGCAGCTCGACTTGAAAGACTGCCGAGTGTGTGTACCGCGGCTGCCTGTACGATATTGGTGTTTTCTCTTAAAGCGTGGATTAGCTCGGCCTCCGACAATGAAATCCCGTTAGCCCTCAGGATTTCGCGATTTCGAAAGTCCTCAAATTCCGAATAGGCCATATCGCGAGGCGGATCCGGAATATCCAGATTCGGCATTTGGTATTTGAACACGTTCTCTTCGGAATCTCTTGGAGGCATATTAATCTCCTCGCTCGCTTGTGCTTGAACAAGGAACCCGACAATCAACCCTGCTGCTGCGCTCATTTGCAATACTCCTAACTTGCGCGCGCCGCCTCTTCGGATTAGGGATACCCGGCTGCATCCCCCTTCTTCTTAATCGCGTCCGCCCTGGCCTGATACGAAGGGGCACCGTCGTCGTATGCGCGCTCTTCACGGCCCGGATATGCCATCGCCGCACTCACCGTAGCGGCCACTTTTGCCGGCACTTGGCCCAGCAGCGCATTTACAGCAGCAACGCTTCCAGCCGTCTGTGTGTTAAGCCAGTTCTGGGCCAATGTCGTTCCTGAGCCGCCGTATTTCACATCTTCTGTCGCGTGAAAATTTTCATGCTTGATAGTCAGGTCTTCGGCCCAAAAGCTGTTGCGCGGAGGGCGACCCTTAAGGTCAGTCAGATTGGGAGTAAGATCACTAACTACGGTTGGATAGTTGGTCTTAGTGATGTCAGCATCAGTGTCAGACGAAATATCCGGACGCGTACCGCCGTCGACTTGAAATGTAATCGGGTTATCGACCGTAGCCGCCACTTGATAGGTTCCGGCCGTGAGTGTGACGGATATTCCTGACAACGCATGGGTATACGGTAACGTGGCACCAAACGGACTTGGCTTGGCACCTGATTGAGTGATGCTTGAGTTGTAGGTGAGAGCACTGGCTATCGGGTCCGTTTGTTCGATCACCGCCGTGGCTGGCATTACGATATCGGGGAGTTGAACCGTTTCGCCGTCTTCAGGTTCGCGTATCGATCCAGCGTCTGGGACCACCGTCTGGGCCAATGTTGAAGCCATGTCTATTTCCGTTGTTTGCTCGTTGCCTGGCGTCGCGTCGTTTTGGTAAGGACCGCGCCCCAGGTTGATCGCGCCTCGCGCCGCAGCCGCAGCGTAGCTACCCAGGCTCGCCGGCTTTGGCTCTTCCACGCGGCGTATGGAAGCTGAGAAACGATGCCGATGGTGTTCAACGGTCCTCACCGGATTTGCGCGCGGTGCGACCGGCATGGCCGAAGCTTCACCTTCGTAAGAAATCCGACGCGGGAAGGACTGTTCATTCTTTTCATCCCGCCCGACGTGCTTTGCGTCGTCGTCCTGGCGCTGAGATTGTTCGGCCGCAGTTTGCGCCTTAATTCTCGTGTGGTTGCCGGCAAAACCGCGGACGCGTTTTGCATTGGCACACGATGACCAGGCGGATTTCGCAGTGGCCGGTTTGGCCGCTTGGAGGCTTTTCACTTTCATTGTAGTTTCTCCAGAATTGACTGTGCGATCAGCCTGGATAGCTGATCGCCGGGCGTTCCTTGCTGAACGCTCACGCGCATATCAACCGCGCCCAATTGCTCTCTTCTCCCCTTTGCAGGAAGAGATTCTGAAATTCGTTGAGCGACGTCCTCGCCCATGCGTTGCGCCTCCGCCCGGCTCACGCCTGGAATACGCAGGCGGAGTTCTCCTATTTGGACTGTGTTACGCGCCATCTTTGATCATCCTCTTTCGGTCGCGGCCGCCGAGAGACCGGCCTTCTTTCGCCAACTCTCGCTCCAGTCCGCGAAACAGATGCGCAGTTTCGAGGGGTTGGCGCGCGCGGCGGGCGATAAAGATAGCGCCCAGCACGGCGAACTTGATCTGGGCTCCGGTCACGTCGATGCTATCTGCGAGCGACTTCAAATCATCATGCATCGCTTCGACTCGGTCGGACCCTTCCAGGCCCCCTATTACTTTGGTCCAGATGTCTAGCCGCTGCGCTGCATTGGGTGGTTCGAAAGCCAGGACGAAGCGCAAGCGACGGATGAATGCCGGATCGATGTTGTGCTTCTGATTCGTCGCCAGAATCGCAATACCGGGAAATGATTCGATCGCTTGCAGCAGGTAGGCCGCGTCTGTGTTGGCGAACTTGTCTTGTGCATCGCGGACTTCGTTCACCCGCTTGCTGAACATGGCGTCGGCTTCGTCAAACAACAGCACCGCATCCATTTCGGCGGCACGCGATAGTATTTTTTCGAGATTCTGAGATGTCTCGCCCACATACTTACTGACCACGCTCGAGAGGTCGATGCGAAATAGATCGTGCTGAAGGCGGGCGGCGATCACCTGTGCGGCCATGGTCTTTCCGGTTCCGGGTGGACCGCTGAACAAAGCCATCAGGCCGCGCCCTTGAGGAAACATGGAACGAGCGTTGTCCTGCTCCCAGAACGCTCCGCGATTGCGGGCCTCAAACACGATGTCCTTGAGCGTCTCCTGCAAAACATCGGGGACTACCAGGTCGTCCCACCCAAAGGGGCACTCGAGTAACTGCGCGAGATTCCCCAGCCGCGCTCTCGCCGATTGACGGACTCGCTTCACTGCTTCTTCGGAATCGGCGACGCGCGCGCGCGCAGCATCGGCAATGTCGCCGACATGGACGCGATAGGTTTGCGCCAGAGAATCTAAGTCTCCCTTCGGCCATTTGCTCGAGCCCGGCAGGTACTGGCGCCAAAGTTTCTCGCGCTCTTCGATTGCAAGCGGCGGTACCTTGACAGTCCGCTCAACCAATTCGGAGATGGGTGGCAGCTCCTGGCCCACTTCGCGAAACGCGAATTGCAGCGGAAAGAACGGAATCGCCGGCCACAATCTTTTTGAGAGGCTCTCGCCAATCCAACCGACGGCGCGCCGTTCCAGGAATGCCTGACGCTGAGCGCGCAGAAATATTTGCGGCCAGGCTGGCTCGTCGATTTGATCCGCATCGATTACCAGCAGCGGAAGCCCGACGGCAGCGCTGATATTCGCCGCCAGCGTGCGGCGCCCACTGCCCCGCGCACCGGTGATCGTTACGCGTAAGCGGCTGGAAGAATCACCATTCAGAGCGCGATTGATGAATTCGACGGTTTCCTGGATTGACCGTGACCCGATTGGTGACCGCGGTTCGCAAAGACGCGCGGCTTCGACCAGCAATTCATCTGTCCGGCCCCTGCCGGCCAGCCAGTCGCGAATATACGGGTCGCAAGTGATCGCCCGCGGCTCAGCCGGGCCCATGTCCTTTGTGGATATCAACTCCCAGCGAAACAACGGCGACTCTTCGCCCCAGACACTCGAACGGCCGTAATGAAATATTCGCGCGGCCAAATCCTCGGTCATATAAGCTCGCCCGGTGTGGTCCTGTAGGTAAGCGCACACGCGCGCAAGCGAGGGATCAAGGGCCACCGCAAGGCATGCTTGAAGCAAGTCTGAGTCTTCTTTGCTGAGTCCGAAAATCTTATTGATCGCCGCCAGTCGCGACTCGTCGCCATCGATTGAGCGTTCGATCTTGTTGAGCGACATGCGATACCGGCCAGCCCACTTGTCTTTTTCGAGCCACAACGATTCAGCAGCCGGCGAGTCGCGATCGGCGAGATTGGTTTCGATCTCACCGCGACTGATAGTCTCTTTGGCGCTCGGCGCCGCTTCTTCGCCCCACAACTTCTCGAGCCAGCCCAGCCGCAGCGTTGCCAGCAGGCGAAAGCGTGCCAGCAGCATTTCCAGCTCTGGCGACAATCCTTCGGCAGGTGCCAGTCGCAGCCGTGTAGGCTTCTTTTTTCTTGCGCCCTTTGCTCGTGCTGTCATGGCGCCACCACCCAGTTGGGAGCGCTCTCGGCTCCATTAATGATCAATCGAAGAGGAAGAGTCTCGCCGGGATTGATTCCGACAATCGGATATCGAAATCGCAGAGTAGTTGCATTGACTACTTCAAACTCACCGGGGTTTAACGGGATGCCGGCTTTTAAGGGAATCTTGTTTGCACCCACGAATACTTCGACTGCTTCAATTGAGATGGCTGCGTCTTGAAACACCGCGCCTGTCACGGTGACGATGCCGGCGGCATCTGGGGCGCTGATCGCGTCTATTCGCGGCGTCACTACGAAGGGTGTCTCGTTCGAAGTCTTCACAAACGTCCGCAGCTTATTGTCCGCACCCATTTGGTGAGTAGTTACTTTCGCAGCCGCCGAGTACATACCCGGCAATATCTTTGTCAGGTCTGCTGTCGGATAGACGACGGCAAAAATCTCGTCACCCGTGGATGTGACGCCCCAGTTGAAACCAACCTCCACCGGCTCGGGAAACAGCGTGTTCTTTATCAACAGGGTCGTTTCGTCGCCTGACAAATCTGAGCCAAAGAAAACAATTTCTCCTCCCAGGTTCGTTGTCAGATTGCGAACAGACGCCTCTGCCGGCTGTATCTCGACCTCGCGCGCCGTGGTCTCGGCAGGAATTGTGAAGGTCACGGTTGAGCGGCTGCCGTCCAATCGCGGCGCGCCCCGGGTGAAGGTGAACACGCCATATTTCAGCACGCGGCCCGCACGCAGTCTTGGTTTTTCCGGTTCCAGCAACGCTACAGAAACTTGATAGTAAGTCGAAAGCCTGAGCAACTGTGCGCCGGCCGTGGCGTAGTTTATCGCTTCATTGTGAACCACCGGTGTGAGCCCGATGCGGAAACGATTGTCGGCATCGCGAAGATTCAGCGGAAACACTTTTACTGGCGGCGCACCAACCAGGGTTGTGTCGTCAATAATCGGGAAGTCTCTTAGCGCCTTCATTGCCAGACCCATCAGCAGTTGTTCCTTGTGAATGCCGGGATCAAGTGCCGTGTCGCTGTGTGTGTTGAGCTGGTAATAAAGATTCAGCCCCATCGGTGTGTAACGCAACGGCGGAGTATCGGCGGACGTGCCCGGGAGGTTCTTGAAGAATGCGTCTTCCGCCACGTGATAAAGATAAAGTCCCACGGTGCTGTCACCAGTCAGCTTATCGCGCTGCTCCGAGGACACTTTGAGGCCGGCGATTCCCGGGCCCTCCGGTGACGCCCTGATGTATTTGTCAATCAAATTGACAAGTGCCTCCGTGACGAGAGAGAGGTTGAGCAGCATGCTTACATTTGCCCCAAACCAAATCGTAATTTCGAAACCGGACTGGCCGGGAAAGGCCGCCTCGCGCCGGTCCCACTTTGCGCCACGCGCACAACTTCTCGTGTTTCAGTTGGGCCAGTGGGCAAGATATCGACTCTGAGTTGCCCAATCACCAGCCGTGGCTCATCTGGAATCGGGGTTTGCCGAATCGGATCAGTGCGGGGCGGCTCGAGATTTGGAATGGCGCGATCGCTAACTGCCGCGCCGATTTCCGTTGGCGTTGGAGCCAGGTGTTCAATTGCCTGAATCGGAGGAGCCAATCGCCGCAGGAAGTCCTGGGTCAGTTGTTCCAACCGGGCGTACTCATCGTTCTTGCTGGGCCCCTTTTCGGTGTTTGGCAGATCAACCGAGTGCGCCGGTGATAGTTGCGGAGCGCTATTCTCTTCCGGCGTCTCGCGGCGAACTTCCATCTTGCGCGTCGGTACCGCTTCAACGTCGCGACGCGGCTCGGTGATGCTTCTCTCGGAATCGCCCGGCGTCTCTCGTCGCGGCACTGGCACTTTTTGCGTCGGTTCCGCTTCAACCTGACTGTGCGCTTCGATGATGTCTCTCTGGGGAAGCTCTCTCTGCCTGGCCGGCGTCACCTGTTGAGGCGTCACACTTTCCTTGCCCGCTGAACGTGGTTCAACCGCAGCGGGCCGCTCTTGATGCGCGGCTGCGGGTAAGGTCAAGTCCTGATGGGGCGGACTAATTTTGGGAGTGGCTTGAATAGACGGCTCAACTATTCTGGTCGCGTCTTCAGCAGGCTCGTTGCGCGGAATGTCCGCTGAGGTCTGTCGTGATACAACAGATGATTCAAAAGATGTCTCTTCCACCAAAGACTCGGATCTCGCCTCACGAGTTACTTCACTGCGGATTGTGGGACGAAGTGGAGGCGTCAACGAGACACCTTCAGCACGCTCAGCCAAACGCTGTAGATAAGTCTTCATGGAAGATGACCAGCCGTCAGGAGAATTCCGCTTCGATGAATTCCACGAAGGCTTTTCGCTGGCTTCGGGAAAGACCCAGGATCTCGTTTAGACTCCAGCCATAAGCGACCGCCAAACGATGCACCTCGCGCGCGATCTGCTTCCGTTGCTGTTCAAGTGCGCGCAACAGATAGAACTGAACATCAAAACGGACCGATTGTTTCGCGCCACACTCGGGACACTCCGCATTGAGATCAACATCCAGGACCGGCGCGAGGTCCGACATCGCCTGCTGCACCGCCTCAGGATCGATGTCTTCTTCGGAGTCCAGCACGCATCGTTTCAACAACACCAACTCCGCCTCTTTGAGGGGCAGCCCAGCCGCCGCCAGCTCGTCGGCGCCAGTTGGCAAACGAAAGCGGAGGCCGCCCGGCAAGCGAAAGGCCCCATCCCGCTCCGGCGTGGCGGTCGCTGTCGATGACGAAGACGGGTCGAAAGCAGCAAGCAAACTCTCAATCGTAAAAGTTAGATCAAAAGGACTCTGGCAAAGATTGCAGTATGACGTGCTCTCGATCCTTGGACCGAAGGTTTGCTCATACACACAGGCCAGCAGCCGATCCCGCTCGGACGCCGTCAAGTTGATGGCTTTGAAGTCTTCGGAAACGGAACCGGCTCCCCGCATCAACAGCCGGTCGAGCAAGCTGATCGCGGTTGCCGTGTCTGTCCGGCAAACCGACTGCTCGTCGAATCCGTTCAACTCGCGAAGTTGGACACGAAAGGGCCAGCGGGCGAGTTCCGATGACACTTGATCCGCAGACATATGCATCGCCTCGCCTTAGAATTAAGTTTCTGCGGGCTCAGTCGCCGACTCGTCACGTTCCCAGCCTTCGTTCTGAAGCACGAGATGCTCGATCGCGATGGCGTGCGCGTTCGCGTCGAGTTCCGGCAGGGCCTGATATTCCGACACCCAGCAGCGATAGACCTTGTATGACTTTGCGATGTGGCCCTGCTCATCCAAAAAGTCGATGATGAGGTCTTTACGGAAGTTCTTCAGCGAGATATCCGCATCGCCATTCGTGGTGTAGATCAGGTTGGCCCATTTCTCGAACTCCGCATCGTGCGTGACGCCGCGCTCGAGGGTGATCGGCTCGAACTTCCAGACACTTGGAGAAACACGCGAAGTACTGGGATCGCCGCCTTCGCGGTGGGTGACCGCCTCAGTCGAGCGTTTTAGCGCGCTGATCTTACTAACGCCTGCGACATAGTTGCCGTCCCACTTGATACGGAATTTGAAGTTCTTATAAGGGTCGAACCTCTGCGCGTTGACTGTGAATTGTGCCATCGTTTAGCTCCTCCGCCTTAGACTTCGATCTGTCCGGCCATCTGTTGCAGGTAGAGAATGACAAACTCGGCTGGCTTGAGTGGAGCGAAGCCGACCCAGATGTTCACGATCCCCAGATTGCGGTCATTCTCGGTCGTGGTTTCCTTATCACACTTAACAAAGTATGCATCCTTCGGTGTTTGTCCCTGGAAGGCGCCTTGACGGAAAAGGTTGTGCATAAAGGCGCCGACGTTGAGACGAATCTGAGCATAAAGCGGCTCATCATTCGGTTCGAAAACAACCCACTTCAATCCGCGGTACAAGCTCTCTTCCATGTAAAGAGCCAGCCGGCGAATCGGAATGTACTTGTATTCGCTGGCGAAACCGTCGTCGCCGTCCATCGTGCGCGCCCCCCAGTTCACGATGCCGTTGGGAAAGATGCGAATCGTGTTGACCGCCCTGGGGTTCAAGATACCGTTCTCGCCATCCGAAAAGGCCTGCTCGAGACCGATTACGCCGCGCAGGTCCGCTTCGGTGCCAGCGGGAGCTTTCCAGACACCGCGCGTGCCGTCAGTGCGGGCGCATAGTCCGGCAATTGCTCCGGTCGCACCGATGTTCAGCTTCAGGCCATTGTTGTCAACCGTAATCCGTGGGAAGAAGATCGCGCTGTAATCCTTGACGAGTCCCACCCGCAGACCGGCAACACCGGTCGAAGCTATCTGCGCGCTGGTCCAGCTCGTCGGCGGATCCATCAAAAGGAAGGCGCGGCGCGCCTGGCAGAAAACACTGGCGTTGCCATAGATCATGGTCATGGCAACCGCAGCGTCAGGCGGTAGGACCATCAGATTGAACAGATCAACCTGACTGTCGATGATCAGAAAGGCGCTATCATAGTCGGCGGCGGTTGGAGGATTGCCATCCGAAGCGACCAGGGCGGCAGAGGTCTGTTGCCCGGTGCTCGCACCTCCGATGCCGACGGTATAGAGATTTACATTCAGGTTAAAGTTACCGGCGAGACCGGCCGGTGTAGTGGTGAAGTTAGCAGCGGCGGGAAGAAAATTGTCGGGGACGCCCGTGGGCAGAATTGCGAGCCGGTATCCCCAGACCTCGGCCTTCCATTGCAAGGCGCCTGCCGAACCTGCGGCCGCATCATTGATTCGCTGGGCTATGATCGCGAATTTCTCGCGCACGCCATCGCTATTGCCATTGGAAGACGTGGTAGCGGCGTCCTGCATCATCAGCGCACCTGCCGCCGCTACGGTCACAATACTTGGCGGCGGGACCGGAGCAGTCATGGATATCGGCGCCGAGATCGCGAATGTTCCATTTGGCTGCAATGCATCGAGGGTCATGTCGGTGAAAGCAACCTGAGTGAGATTGGCAAAGAAATTTAATGACGCAGCATCCTTTCCCTTGAACGTGATGCCATTCGGAGCGGGGCGTTGTAAGGCGCGCCCGGATACTTCCAACCCACCTTGCGCCGTGCCTAACATCAAAGATGCCGCCAGATCATTCACGGCTCCGGGACGAATAAAGACGTCCCCGGTCGTAGGCGCGGCCGGATCGATTTGCAGTCGCCGGGAGGCCGCGATATGCCCCGGTGGGAAAGTCGCGTCAACCTTAATGCCCACAATGCCGAGAGCAGTGAAGCGATCTTCAATAGCTTTCTTTACGGCTGTCTCAGTGGCGGCCTGGTTGCCCACGGTAATGGCCGATAGATCAACCTCGACATAAGGGCTGCCGCCGACGCTGATCTGAAACTTGTTCGTTTTGGCTGCGGCCGGTTTGTCGCCGAAAAGAGGTTGCAATGCTGCCTGGAACGCGGCAGCGTTGGCGACTGGAATCGATCGTCCGGAGAGCGAAAACCCATCGATCGCTGCCGGGATCGCGCCGCCCGGAGTTGCCTTAACCAGCTTGGAATTCTGCGTGATGAAATCCACAGCATACAAAGGCGATGCCGGATCCATCGTCAGCCCTTTCCAGCTTTCGGCTTCCTTTTTGGTGCGGTTGCCGGCGGAATCAATCTCCCACCGAAAGAGATCGACGTTGAAGGTCACTTCCGGCTGCGCTCCGCTGTAAGTAACCAGCGCGCGAATGTTCTCGCCCGCGAGGCCGACATCTTTCGCCGTCAGCACCAACACTTCGGCTCCCGCTTCGTTTTTCAGCGCGACGCTGGCGGGAGTCGCACCATTGGCGATACGCATCACGTAACAGTCTGAGCCCCCGTTCAGGAAGAACAGCTTCACGTAATTAACGAGTTGGCCGCCGGTGCTGTCGCCGGAGAAGGTGCGCACAAAATCGGTATAGTTCGTGCAACGCACAGGCTCGTACATGGGCCCTTTTTTTGCGGTTCCTATGAACATGCCGATAGAAGTGCTCACACCAACGATCGTGCGAACTCCGCTGGGGACCTCTTGAACATAAACTCCCGGGTAAGTTGGTGTCACTGGCATCGAAACGACCTCCTCAAAGTAATTTCAGCCTCACCGATCAGGGGAGGGCCGAGTGTTAATAACCGATCGCTTGAGATGTGAAGGCTCAGACCGAATTCTCCGTCGCTGGCTTGAGGCCAATCTCGATTCAAACCGTTCTCGCAGGTCTCCTAAACAGGTGGCCTAACATCGCATTGGTTCGCTGGGACTAGCTGATTAACTCTCGAACCTCTTTCATCTTTCGATTGTTGATTCGATAGCGAATTCTCGAATCTTCAGATTTGCGAGTGGTGATCAAGCTTTGCGAAACCAGTTCATCGAGAGCAGCTTGCACTTCCTTTTTGCGGTGCTTGACCGGTTCTTCTAATAGCCACCAGTCGATAATTCCCTCGATTGTGTCTTCCGCTTCAGAATGCGCCAACAAGTAACTCAGTATGACTTGAGCCACTGGATTCCTGGCGGATGAACTCATAGCTTAACTTCGAATCGGCCGCTATCTGCGTAGCAACTTTCTGGCCGAATTCGATCAGGCGATTTACGTTGGGTAAATTTGGTTGAGGTGGGACTTTCTCGTCCTGGCAGGCGGGATGTCGTGGAGTGGATTTCTAGCGACGGCTAAGTTGTAACTGGTTCCCTTCAGGGTATGACGATTTTGTCATAGCAAGGCCGTCAAATGTCCGACCTCTCGGGACCTGAGTTTGGCCTGAAACTGCTGACGTCAATTTTATGCTTGCGCACTAGTTCCCAGAACGCGCGCCGGTTTTTTTTCGCTGCCCGGGCCGCATGCGTTATGTTTCCGCGGTAGGCGACCATCAAATCGCGAATATACGATCGCTCGAACCTGGTGATTACTTTCGCTTTTGTTTCTCGAAAAGACTGTATTTCAACAGGCAGGTCGCTATCCGGCGGTATGATTTCAGAGCTGTCGATGCTTTCCGTGTCAGTGAGCAGTACTGCGCGCTCAATGGTGTTTTCCAACTCGCGAATGTTGCCGGGCCAATCGTAGAACATCAATTTTTGCATGGCAGCTTCGGTCAATCTCTTCACCTTGCGCCGGAACTCGTGACTGAAGTTTCGCAGAAAATGCGCGGTAAGAAGCGGTATATCTTCGCGTCGATCGCGAAGTGGAGGTAGATTTATTCCGATAATATTGAGCCGGTAGTAGAGGTCCTGTCGCAGTCGTCCCTGTTTGACTGCTTGACCCAGGTTGGCATTTGAGGCAGCGATTACCCGTACATCAGCCTGGAGCGACTTCGATGCTCCCAGCGGTCTGTACTCTCCTTCCTGGAGAAAGCGCAACAACTTGGTTTGCGCTAACAGGGGCAAAGCGTCGACTTCATCCAGGAAAAGAGTCCCATTTTCAGCCTCGCGAATCAGTCCTGGTTTGTCTGAGTTGGCGCCAGTGAAGGCACCTCTCACATGACCAAACAATTCATTTTCAAGAAGTTCTAACGGAATGGCTCCGCAACTGACAGGGACGAATGGATGTCCCATGCGCGGGCTCAGGTAGTGAATTGCGCGCGCGAATAGTTCCTTACCCGTGCCGGTTTCTCCTAAAATGAGAACGCGACCATCGCAACTCGTCAGCAAGGGAATCTTCCGCGTCTCCCTCAGGAAACTCGGCGCTTCGCCAACCAGGCTCCTTAACCCGATCATCGCCTTGTGGGAATGGGTCGAATCATCTCGCGAGGTTGCCTTATGAAGAAGTCGCCAGATTCGAGGCACTGTAGTGGAAGTGCTTACAGGCGGGATGATGAAATCCGAGGCGCCTAGTTTCATCATCTCAAACATCTCGGCCGCATCAAATTCTTCGGTTATGACGATGATCCCTGAGTCGTGCCTCCTGGCTTTGATTCTGTGGATGAATTCGCCGGCACGCTCAAACTGATTACTATTAACAATCAAAAGAACGACAAGGGGCTGTGAGTCTTCCAGCGCCCTCAGGAAAGAGTCCTGAAATTCAGCATTGAGTTCATTAACGCTTTGCGACTGAAGATGTTTTTCGAACGAACTCCTGAGTATGGTCGCGAGCGTCTCATAAAGCCGCCCGCTGTGGCAAAAATCAAGTAGATATAGACTAATTGGCTGGTCCATCTGGCGACACGGTTCGTGTAGACGCGATTCTTCAAATCTGCTACGCGCGATCGAGGGCGAAGTGTTGTCGGTTGTCAAAGAGAATCGTCATTCGTTCATCGCCCGTACTCTCGAACTGCCCGGCTACGCCGTAGAGTTTCTGGAGAAGCTGCCTTGTAGGGAAGTTCTGTTCCCAACACTGAAAGCAGGGCAACCGGGCTTCCAATTCAACCTGGAAATCGAGTGGGCTGGATCTAGCGAGAATGCGGGGAAAAGCCGGCGCGTAGGAGGCAGCCCAACCTCAAAGAAACGGGCGCACAATATTCTGTTTCACACATAATGTCAATGACTTTTGCCTTTAGCTAGCTTAGCACGACGACATGCATACTAGCCGCCAATGGTCGGAAATTTCCCGCTAAAGCGATGAAACTAGGCGGATTCTTTCTCTCTGATCGAGGTCGGAACTGAATAATTCTTACAAAATGCGCAGGTCTAGCTTGCTCAAGATTTCTTCTCGGCTGTAGCTAATTGAAGAGGGAGGAGAAATTGGTAGCGGGGGGCGGGATCGAACCGCCGACCTTGGGGTTATGAATCCGGCAACGTGATAGCGCGCCTATGACGTTGTAACCACATCAACCAACGTTTACGCGGATCGCAGCCCATTTCACTTTGCGCCTATGCGCGCCTAAATCAGCCTGTTTCAGTTCAAGACCGACACAATTTTCCCCACAGTCAAAGACCTATGGCCCTGGGAGTTTATCACCCACGGTCGCTCAATCAGTTCAAAAACCGACGCAGTTTTCCCCACAGTAAAAGACTTGGCGACCTTGAGAGTTTGTCACCCATGGTTGCTCAATCTGCCAACAACCCCCGCGTTACCAATTCTTCTCTAAGCTCGTGCCAACTGACAATAGGCACGTCCTGATAAGTATCTCCCAACAAACCTAAATCAGAATCCTCAGTTGTAAGAAGATGCGCTCCACCGTCTACCGCACAGGCCAGATAAACTGCATCGTCGAGATCGCGCTCAGCCGCGCGCGGCGCTTGCGAGATGCGACGACGAGCATCGCGCATAGTCTTGACTGACACAGCGACGGCTGGTTCAAGTTGCAGCGCGGCAAGCAGTAGTTCAAATCCAGTTCGATCAAATTCGGCGCGTCGGTTGATTCGTTCGTCGCTTTCGACCGCATTTGCGCCGCGCTCATAGTCGTTGATGATGTCAGGACTCCACAACCAGCGAAAAGTTGGTTGAGCTAGGAGCGTCAGTAGTTGTCGCTTAGGCGAAGCCGCATTCGGACGATCGCGGCGCGTGAGAAACATTGCGAGGACAATTTGTGCATCGACAACGATGCGAAATTCATTCTCAATAGTGTTCGTCTGATCAGGAGCAGAAGGCATGCTCAGCCGCGCGACACCTTACGAGAAGATTTACCGTTTCGCCTTCGCGCCTTCTTAACCGTGTCTCCGACCAACGCTTCTAGTTCTTCTTCGCTGGACGCAGGAACGTCTCCCCTTTGAGATCGCGCGCGCTCCTGAGAACGCTCAAGGCTTGATCCCATTTCCTCAACGAGCAGATGCAAGAGAGCACGTCGCATATCTTCGAGCGTAGTGAAAGGCACGACCGCCGCCGCCGGCTCGCCGTGGGTTGTTAGAACCACGCTGCCCTTTGCAGCCAGTTCTAGAGTGCGACGCATCTCCGCCCGCGCATCCCCCACCGGCATAAACTTCTGCGGTCGGCCAAGATACGAGGCCACTCGCATCAACGCCGCCGCTTTGTCGCCTGTTGTAGCTTCTTGTCTCATACGCCTCGATAAAGTTTATTGTACAGATTTACGTACAAAAGGAAAAGCCGGTCACGGCGAGAGCTAGGTCCAAGGTTAAGCCGATGTCGCCATGACTTTCCGAAACGCTGTGGGAATGACTCCCTCACCAGCAAAATTAAACGTACGCTGGCGCACCTTAGAGCTATTCAAATGCTTCATGAAAGATTCCAGATTAAGGTAATCGGAAGCTCGCAACCAAGGATATTTTCTTTGATTGTATTCAAGGAAGGGAAGAAGCTTACCGTTTAAGTCCTGCAAATCCCAAGCCTGCCCGCCTTCTTTCTTTTGATCGAACAGATACTTCTGGTGTTCGCGAAACAGGATCGAACCGGGCACGGGCGTGAACAGCATTGGCACAACCGAACCGACCTTTTGCGAGGCATACAGGGCGGTATTGATTACAGACTGCAAATCCTCGTCTGGAACGCCGAAGATAACAAAGGCGTTGACGTCTTGGCTACCGAGTTTCCATCCTGCTTTGGCGGCAATATCTACGGCCTGTTCAAACCGCTCAATCGTCCCCTGCTTACGATTCCATTTACGCGCGATGTTATTGTCAATCGTCTCAAGCGCAAGATGCAATTTCTGGAAACCAGTTGCGCGCATCTCCTTGAGCAATTCAAGTTCTACCAATCGAGGTTCGATTCCTTCGGGCGCGTAAATTGTGATCTTAAGGCCGCGTTTTCTAATTTCTTTTAGGCGCTCTAAGAAATCTTCGCGATTGAACAGAAGGTTGTCCTCGTAAAACGCAATCTCGCGTACGCCGAACTCTTTATGCTTTTGTTCGATTTCGGCACCAATGTCTTCGGGCGTTCGATTTCGCACGCGACGATTATTATTATTCAAGGTCAACTGCGCGCAATACGAGCAATCGAAAGGACATCCGCGACTACCCGTGATAAGGGCATAGCTGGGCGGTGCGCTATAAAGCGGATCCTTATAGAGAGACAAATCCGTCCAAGCGTTGGCCGCCTCATCGCAAATTTCGCCATCCACGACGATGACATCAACCCCCGCCTGTTTGCCCAGATTCGTATCAGCATGCTCAGGAAACAGAGTTGGATATATCCCGCCAACCAAAACACGAGGCGTGTTATTCGGAAAGACTTTCTTGATTATGTTAATGACATCTCGGGTGCTTTCCCACCAATAAGTCATGATGGATGTTATCCAGATCTCATCAGGACGAAAGGGGTTCTCGCGAAGGTGTTTTTCCAGTTCGGCCAATGACATGCCGAATTCCCATAACTGGTTGGTAACGTTGTCACGCTGAATATGGCGGGTGCGCCTCCGGCGCACTCGCCGCTTTTCATTCGTTGCTAAACAATCGATCAATCGAAGCTTCTCGTATCCCTTCTGGCGTAACCATGATGCCACCTTTAACAAACCATGCGGCTGGCTCCAATAGGCCCAGTACTGGGTGTCGTATATTGGTGGATTGATCAAGACCGCGTTCTTTGCGCCAACTACAATTTTGGCTGGTTCGTCACGAATAATCATAATTCAATTCTTTGTTGGCAAAACCGGCAGTGACCGTTTCAACTTCGGTTTCCACGACTCTCCAGCAATACTTGTACGAATCATTTCCGCGATCCCGTCATTGCCCATAAAATCAAAAGTTGTGCTTCGATATTTGCTGTTTAGCAAAACGCCGAGGCGAATCAAATCTTTATAGTCGGCAAACGTCGCGCCATTGAGCGTGGCAAATGGAAAGAGTTTACAATTCTGCATCTCCAAAGGCATTTGATCAAGGTACTCGCGATGCTGTTCATAAGAAGTAGTTCCTGGCGTCGGTTGGAATTGAACAAGATTTACGGACCCTACAATATGTGCGACCTGTGTCAACCGCTCAGTGACCTTCTCGAGGTTCTCGCCTGGTGCGCCGATTACGACCATCGCTGTTACTTCTCCGCTACGTGGCCGGAAGCCCCCGTGTTTGTGAAGTAAATCCGTTGCACGTTGGTAAACGCTGAGGTAATGATCGGGAGACTGGGCCACTGACGCGTCGTCACGCAAGAAGACTTGTCGGTATCCGGCCTCTCTCATCTTGACCACCAGCGCCTTTGTCAACGAACCCGCTGAAAGATTCCCCAAGGCCAGAAGCCTGATATTCAGTTCTTGTTTCCGAATCAGGTCGAGAACTTTCTCAAAGTGTGCTGTACTTTGGCCCGGCAGGATGTTGTCAAAAAAAGCGAACTCCTTCACACCAATTTGCGCTTTATGCCTAATCTCACTAACGATCCGCTCTGCATCACGGGAGCGATGTAAGAAAAGTCCTGCAAAGCGCGGCGTCCTCTCATACAGCCTTAGATCGGTCGCAAAATTCTGCGCACTCTTTCCAGCATGTGATTGCAAGTGGACGTTGTCGAAATTCTCCCTCGCGTGTGCAGGACATAAGGAAGGATATACACCGCCCAAAAAGACCGGAGTCTTAGGGAACCACTGATGAATCAATCGGACAAGTTCATGCGCTGCCTGCCACCAGAAGGTCATGAGGCAAGTGACATAAACGGCATCCGGACGCCATTTTTCGTCTTTCAAGTTCTGAATGGTGGCTTCAATCTGATCCCAACTCCACCCGAAGTGCCAACGAGGTAGACCATCATCTTCAATGGTGATTGTTCCGATCTTTTTCTTCGGAATTCTTTTCGCTTCTGATTGTAAGCAATCAATCAGGCGAACGTCTTTTCCTTGCTTACGTAGGAAGGCTCCGATTTGAAGTAGACCACACGGCTGATGCCAACGTGCCCATTCAAATCGAATATCATAAATCGGAGGATTGATCAGTAGGACGCGTTTATGTGACACGGGCAAACGAGTGTTGAGTATTATTAGATCTTTGCGCTGTCAAAATCGGCATGGCGTCGTAAGTGCGACCGTTCAGTTCTCTTCCTGCTATGTGCTTTCTTACACCGCCCCATTGCTTGAAGAAAAAGGGGACGTGACGCGTTCGGCACTGATTCAGAATGGAATGCACCCATTCCTCTTTCATCGGCCGCGCGCCGGGTCCCGATTCACCGCCAACAATAACCCAATGGATACCATTTAACGAAAGGTTATTAAGCGGCCCAATCAATGGCTCACAAGACAGGAACCGCACTGCCGCAGGCACGCACTTGAGGTCTTCAATGCGAAACAAAACATGCTGATCCTCGACACTGACCCCCATCCAAACATTTGCCGGCCAGGGTAATGAGGTCGCAACCTCTCTCAGTCTCTTGCTTCTCTTCGTGAGAATCTGGAAAGTGTGCTGAGGACATCGGGTCATCGTGTCAAAGACGCGCTGGATGAATTCCAGAGGTACGCTTTCGTGAAATAGATCACTCATCGAATTTACGAAAACCACACGCGGTTTCTTCCATCTAAACGGTATTTCGAGTGAGTCTTCATGAAGCGCAACCTCAAACCCATTTTCATAATGCTTGACTCCCATTGCTTTCAGTCGTGCCGCCATACGCTCTGCGTAGCAATATTTGCATCCCTGACTGATCTTGGAGCAACCGGTCACTGGGTTCCAAGTCATCTCCGTCCATTCAATTTTGCTGTTCGTAGCCATAAAGCGATCTTGATGTCTGCTTCTCCACTAAAATCAGTCGAAAATATTCGGGACGTCAGGCTCTACTTCCTTCTTCGTAAACGCATACGGAAATTCTTCAAATTCCGAATCTCTTAAGAAGCGAGTAGTACCAGCTTGGCTGTCAACACGGAAGAGCCAAAGTCCCATAGTTGCCTTGGAATCACGATACATGAATTTCCGCAGTAAAGTTGCCGAGCTAAGCTCCTCCCTGCTGAGCCATTTCAATTTTCTCTGATAGCGGGAAAACACCGTCGCGACAAGAAGGTCAACGTGATTCCGAACCTTAAACTCACGATCAATCTTGGCGCCAGTGTAGAACATGCCGAATGCGGCTCTGTATCGCTCCATAAAGGAACTTTGATGAACAATCCTAGGCGAAAGGCATGAAGTGATGAGAAAAAAGTCGCCCGACAGTAACAGTCCGGCGTCGAGAAGTTCCGTTAACGAAACGGCATCCTTCTCCGCGAACGTGCCGGGGTAATCAAGGAAATAAATGAACCTGCCGTCGCGATGATCTGAATACAACTCATCACAGCCAACTGGAAATTCTGAATTCTTGATATTAACCGACACCGTTTCTACTTTGGAAAGTGTGGTTGCCACAGGGCAACTTTGTGATGCTAATGCCTTCTCAGAGTCGCGCTCAAAAGAGAATACTGACATCCGATTAAGGCTGCTGATGCCAAATACTGCGACGAGATCCATGACATCCCACAGATTATCACCGCCGAATGTGACATAAGTAAGCCTTCCAATCTCGCCAGTCTCGCGATATATGGTTCTAAACGCCTCGTTCAAGACTAACCTTTTCTGAATTCGAAACGGTTGCTTGATATCATGATATTTGTCGGTTTTCTTGAAGGTCACAGGAGTTAAGAAGCGAGCTTCTTCAGAAGTTGTCCCTTAATAGTTTCCGACAACTCACCAAGGCTGCCGTCACAGTGAAAAACCTTTAGAGCCTTCGACAACTGCTTGGGATTTAGGGTGAAAGCCACTCCACTTGTCAGACAATCGCGAATGGCTGTACTCACTTCCTCTTCAGAAGTCACCGCAAATCGTTCTTGCAATTCGTCATAATCAGCTGCGGTAAACGAAACGGTTAAGGCCCTTTCCTCATCCTCGATAACAGCTAATGTAGCTTTTGATTCCTCCTCATCGGGAATCGCACTCTTTTCCTTTTTCGGCTTTTCACTTGTCTTTCGTGACGGTCCGAAGGTCCACTGGGGCAAGATCTTGGTTAGGGTCTTTTTTGAAGAAGCTGATTCCGTGTCAAGGTTGAATGTCTTAGGTGTACCCGACGGTTTTGGGACGCTGGTCAAAAGGACTGACGTGCGCAAGCCGGTATCTACTGTGAAGCGCGCTGCGATTCCGACATAGGACTTAATTACTGGCACAAGTTGATCTCGAAGCCAACGACTTACCGGATGATCCCGAAGGTATTCGCGCTTGTGTGTGTCCCAGGGAATTGCAAAGCTATGACCATCGATGAAGAGTTCGCCGCGGAAGTACCGTGACGCTTGTTTCTGTTTCGCTAGCCCAGGTGTAGTTCCAAAGCCGAATTCGTCCTTCAGAAATCTTTGAACCAAGCGACCGTTGCCATACACATCGATCCCCCAATCCTCTTCTGTGTCCTGACTTGTTCCGGGTAATTTTCTCGTTATGCCGCACTTAAACCTAAGTGCCAGTTTTATGTCATTGCCTGTATTCAAGAAATTAAGAAAATCATGCGCAAAAGTATAAACACGAGGCTCTGAGCCTTTTGGCGCAGACCAATTAATACCTGGTCCCGGCTGAACCTCAACGCCGTTAATTTCAATGCGAACCTTTTTTCCAAATTCCCCCAAAAGGAGAGGTCGATATATCATGCCAGCTTTTTGAGTCAGCTCTGTTAACTCGTCAGGAGTTGGAGCGTCAAAGAGTTTGAAGAGGTAGATCTCCGTCGTACCAACCCCGATCGATTTAGCGCGTCCATCAAGCGTTTCCCACGTAGGATTGGTTTCCCACTTTTCTGGAACCTCGCTCGTAGCAGAGAACTTTGATGAGCAGCCGGAAATGATTTTTGCGCCATCAGTAAGCCGAAAGATTCCTTTTTTTGCCCCCATGCCAAAAGAACCGATCATCGGCTTGCTGAAATCTCGATTTGCGGTTTCGCCGGGGATGAAGACCTTATACACGTCACTCTCTTCGAATCCACCCGCGTCATCAACATACTTGCTATTCAGCAGTTCCAGATCGTACTTAACTGATATGTGAAGATCTTTCTTTGCGCCACCGCGCCGCCATCGGTCGATCGAATTGTCAAACAATTCAAAGTTAGCTTCGAAAAACGAAAGGTCACGGCGTGCGCTGACCACTAGATCCTTCGGTGGTGAGTGAGGTCTCGGTTTTGGCTCGACAATTTGTTGAGGCGCGCTCTCAAAGAACGCGCGGGCGCGCTGAAAGAAACTCTGATCCTTTCCGAAGCGCTTGGAGAGATCTTGATCGGGCATCTTAAGCAATGTTCGCTGTTCGTTGGTGCTGAGTGCTTCCCACGTTGCGTTCATGTGTCATTCCTTTCCTTGAAAACGATTTCTTGCCTGGCCTCTGTCCATGCTTTTATCCGTTCAGAAAAACCAGTAATTTGAGCGACTCTTCCTACATTCTCGCTTACCACGTAGGCGCAACCGCGCGGCACTTTGGTGATAAGTTCATAAATATCCTTAAACGAGTGCGCGTTTCTTACTTTGCGATGAAGCTGCCGCGAAATTGTGCTGCGGTCGTCACTTACTTGAAAAACAATTTTGGTCGCAGAGTTGGCGAACGCCACCGAACTAAAATCTTCGGGCTGTTGCGAAGCGAGAATCAGGCCTAGACCAAACTTTCGTCCTTCGCGCAACAACTTCTCTACTGGCGATCCTAGATCAAATGACAACTTGTGTGCTTCATCCAGTACCACAAAGCAGCGCAGGGGCGATGGCCCCAGCGATTCAATGTAGCCGATCAGATTCCACAGCAGGAATTCGGTGACCGCTCGTTCCAGTGAACCTTCCAACCCTTTTAGTTGAATCACGAAGATGCGGCTGTTCGATCCCACCATTTCGGGCCAGGATAGTTTGTGGCCGTTAGATCGAAACGTGTTATAGACGAACATCGTCGAGACGTGGGACGCTACTGATGAGGCATAGCGGCTAGACATACCCGTTGGATTGTTGACGAACGATTCAAGTTTATGTTGGATCTTCGCGAATGCCGGTAGAGCACGCGTCCATGATTCGCCGTCCTCTGCGGTAATCCCTTCATCTGTCATTATGTCGAGTACGGCCTGACGCAGCACCGCGTGCTGTTGCACTCCGATTCTTGGATAAACACGGGCGAAAGTATCGGCAACGCGCTGGGCGACGTTAACTGGCCCAAGTAAGTCAGTCGGAAAAATTTGCAACGGATTGATATCAATACCATCGCGACTGGCTAGAATCTCGATGGGGTCTGTCGCGGCTATGAATTCAGGCGGCAGAGTGTTAAGTGAGAATCCTTGTCCATAGTCAAAGACGATTGAGAGGATTCGTTGTTGAGCCAATTCTCCGAGCAAACATGAAATCGTGTAGGTCTTACCAAAACCGCTTTCCCCCAATACGAGAACATGCGGATTCGCTGATCCGGTTTCGGGATCAGGATTCCAAAACACCTCATCACCACTTTCGGCATCGACACCTAAGAGAACAGGGTCTATTCCATTGCCGGCTTCTGGTGGTCGTTCAACGCCAGTTCGACCGAAGGAATCGTGCCGGATACGCCCTAATTGACCTTCAGGGAGTTGCAGTTCACTTTCGCCCAAGCCTGGGAGTTCGTAAGTGCCCATCGTGACGTGTGCGGCAATTGCCGATACTTGACTCGGCGTGATGTCAACCATCGCGGCTATGGTGTCGCGATCTTCGCCTCTAGCCAGCATCCGCAGAACGGCTTGGCGCTCCTGTTCTGAGATTCGTTTAACCATTCGACTTACGCCTGTTCCGACTTCAATTCGGCAAGCTTCTCACGCAACATTGCATTGATCACAGTAGTGCGATCCTTAATTCGCTCATTCGATTCTAAAGCACGAAACTCGTCCCACAGATCTCGATCAATTCGGAGCGTCACTGAAGTGCGATCACACACGCGCGACCCCTTTGGTCGGCCAACACGTTTATGCGGCATGCTCTGCCATGCCTTGCGCGCAGCCAAGCTGAAGTTGGTCACCTCATGCGATTTCAACTCGACCAATTCATCTCGATCGTCAAGCTTTACAACCAACCGATCGCGATTCAGACGCGTTACGATCCCACGCGTCCCACGATGATCGATGTTCTTTATCTTTACCCTATCACCTGGTTGCGCCTTCATTGGATAAAAGACACTGTAATTAATTGCAACAAATTAATCAAGCGGAAATTACTGAGTTTCGCCAGTCCTCCAAGGCAGAAGCGCCTTCAAATACCCTCGAAACTAAGTGAGACATTCTTCATCTGTTTCCACCGTAGGAGTCATTATCCGCGACAGCCCGACCGCACAACTCTACGCTGCACTCCAAGTCCTTCACTTCATTACGGCACTTCGTGTGTGCGGTCGAGCGCCCAGTCGCAGTAAACGTGATTAAGCGGGGAAACATCCTCTTTAAGACCAGCGTCAGAACACGGCGCACTTCTATCCTCGCAACTCGTGCTCAACGGACTCTGTCGCGCAGCACTCGTCCGTTATCCAAACTTGAATGGAGGCACAGTAGGTGCTACGCACCTGAGATGTATTTGACACGTCACCCCCTGAATTCGGGGCTGAAATGTCTACGTTGTAGACATCCGTGTCTACAATGTCTACTTAGGCAAATAAAGGGCTTATCGAATTCTCGTAGACATTGTAGACAAACGTGTAGACAGGGTAGGAGCCTGTATACAACCCCTTTTCGACTTACTTGGAGGATTGAAATGGACGAAAGCAAGGAACCCAAGAGATCAAGAAACATTACGTTTCGGCTGACGAATGAACAGTACGAGCAAGTGGAGAACGCGGCGCTGGCAGCCGGCGAAGACCCTAACAGTTGGTGCCGGAAGATCGCCCTCGTCCAATTGACCGAGGGCTTTGGGCTTACGAAAAATGACCGACTGATCTACGAAGAGATCGCGCGTGTCCGTTATCTTGTCGGGCATGGATTCAGGATGCTAATCGGAGGGCAAGATGCAACGGCTGAAATGTGGAAGAAAATGACTGCGGACGCCGATTACCACAGAGAGGTAATCGCTGACGATCTACTTTCGCGGAGGCAGAAAGCCGGTTAGCACTGACCTTTCCAGCGAGCGATCCTGGACCAGAGTTCCCGTCTCGATCAGTTACTGTCTGGCTTTGGTTGCGCCGCTCTTTCGCCGCTCGCTTCGGTGCCCTGCAGCTTTGGGACGCTTGGCCTTCCTCTTAGTCTTGAACCTTTCAAGCGCGCCTTCAAGCAATTGTCGCGGCTCGTCCAAAGGCTTCAGGTCTCCCGACAGGTAAATCTCGTACAACTCCCGCGCCAGCTTGTGCTCTTCGTTGTAGGGCCAGACCATTCTGAGTCCGTCTTGCAGTGTGTTAATGACTCTCATGCTGCCTTCAGGGCCGCTCGCGATCGCGCTCTTGAGGATGAAGAGCAGATGAGCCAGACAGTCAGCCGCGCCGGGATCATTACAGAAGGTCGGATCAAGAATGATTTCCCAGGTTTCCTGATCCACGAGTAAGTTCTTACAACCGCATTGAGAGTCGTCTTGATTGCTCATGCTCGTCCTCTGCCTCCTGCACGTTGACGGATGGCCTGCCAGCTAACATAACGCATGCGTTAAGTTATGTCAACATGTAACATAACGGATGCGTTAAATATTGGGTTGCCCGTATCATAACGGACGCGTTTCATTTAATGGGGCCAGATGGCAAAGAAAAGGACTAAATCGAAGCTGTTAACAGTCCGCGAAGTTGCGGAGCGGCTAGATGTTGCCACTTCGACTGTGCGTATTTGGCGCATCGCGGGCCGCTTTCCGAACGCTCAGGCCGAGGAGACCCCGCGCGGGCGCGTCTGGTACATACCTGAATCCGATCTAGAAGATTTTGAAAAGCGCGGTCCAGGCCGTCCCAGAACCGCAAAGTCGACTCAAAAACGAGGGGCGAAGAAATAGATGTTCGTTAAAGAATTCGATTACAAATACTGTTCTAAGCTGAGTTCCTCATGAGTTATGTGATTCATGAGCTTCCCGACGTTGATGATCCGCACATTCTTAGGTGCTGCCTCTCCGTCCAAAACCTTCGGCTAGCACTTTCGAAATTCACCGAGCACGTAGTATCTCAACTAAAGCAGAGGTATGTCGCGATCCCAACTCAGGTGGCGGTGATGATCGCGCTTCGAATGACGGAGGGAGCAGTATCAATCGAGTTGCTTTGCCTGAAGAATCGTGTTCGGGATTCTGCGATCTTGCTACTAAGTCTTTACGAGCTGCAGTTGGATCTTCAATACATCTCGCAAGATCCTTCACGCGCCGCAACATGGATCGATCATACTAAGGAAGAAACAAAGCCTTGGCGTGTTATGACGCAATTGAACGAGATGTATGCCGACCCCACTGAACTAGCAGCAGAAAAAGCAATCTATCGCAGGTATTCTATGACAAAGCACTGCAATCCACTGGGTAGGAATTCCAGTTTTCCAATCACCTTCAGTCGCGATTTCATTCAACTCGACATGGCTACGGAAAACAGCCCGGCACTTCCTTTTCATATCTTTGGCCTTGGAGAATGCCTATGTCGAACAGGTAGAGCGGCATCGCGGATTTGGGCAAGCCAAGGATTAGATGTTGGCGACTTCGAAGCAAAACTCAACGCAGAATCCGCCCAACTATCGAAGCACAACGAGGAGTACGTCAAGTCACTTGTTGCTAGATTGGGTATCTCAATGGCAGATGCCGCTCACAATTAGCCTGCGAACTCTCAATCACTTTAGACAACTTTTTCGGCTGCAATACCATGTTGTGAAATACATACTCTGAAGTGTTTTACAACACGCCTCGCTCAGCTACTCCTGCCTTGTGTAGTTCAATTCCGGCTTCTCAATTCAAATACTCTCAATCAACGCCTATAGCACCTCGTACTGATTCGGCTAGAGCAATCACTTGGCACGTCACTTGAGATTACATGACTGGTGATGCAGTGCTGACGACCGCCGAGCCGGAAGAAAAACTGAGTTGGTGAGGCAAAGTGATGAGCAGTCGAATTGACGTGATGAACAATGGCAAGGAAGCCGGAGTAAACGGTCCGAGGTTTCTCGACGTGAAGGAGCTTGCCGAGATGTTGCGGCTCAAGACACGGACTATTTACGACATGGTTAGCGAGGGACGCATTCCATATCGCAAAGCGGGAGATCGGACGATCTTTCTGCTTGACGAAATATTGGATTGGACAAAGCCGGATCGGGAAAGGGAATAAACAATTTTGCAACTCGAAAGATGATCTTGCCTCAACCCTCTTGTGCTAGGATTGCGCCGTTCCTTCAAACGGGCTGCGATCCGCGAGAAAGGAACAGTCCATGTCAGTGTTCAAGAGAGGTAACAAATGGCAATACGACTTCTGGGTAGACGGCAAGCGTTATCGCGGAGCGATCCCAGAAGCGCGAGTGAAAGCCCAGGCAGAACGCGCGGAGGTCACAATCCGCGATTCTGTCTACGAGGGCATGTATGGCAAGAGCGTAGACGCACCGAAGTTGCGCGACTTCATTGTGGAAACGTTTCTGCCGTGGGCAAAAGCTAACAAGCGAACGTGGGTACATGATGAATTTCGCTCGCGTCCGCTCATTAAGGCAATGGGCAGCAAAACGATGGACGAAATCTCGCCGATACTGATTGAGAAGTACAAAAGGGATCGGCGCTTGTCCAAGACGGTTCGCGGGACAGAGCGTGCTCCGTCTACAGTCAACCGGGAGCTGGAATTACTCTCAAAGATTTTCTCATTAGCGATTGACCAGGGATTAGCGATTCAGAATCCTTGTCAGAAGGTCAAACGTTTTCGAGAAGACAATGAGCGCAATCGCTATCTCTCGGATGAAGAGGAGCCCCGGCTGTTGTCCGTGCTTACCGGGTCAAGAGCAAGCCTTCGTCCGCTTGTCGTTTTGGCGATTCACACAGGAATGCGTAGAGGTGAACTGTTAAGTCTGCGCTGGGCGAATGTCGATTTCGAGCGTGGCTTAGTCCACGTGATGAACTCGCATCGCGAGCAAACCAAATCAGGACACAGTCGCAGCATTCCCATGAACCGGATTGCGAGGCAGCAACTGCTTTCGCTACAAACCGAATCCGGTGACACGGAATATGTGTTTGTGAATAAAAACACCGGCCGACCGAGAACCGATGTTAAGCGAGGTTTTCGTTCGGCGTGTGAGAAAGCAGGACTTGAAGATTTTCATTTTCACGACCTGCGGCATACGGCGGCAACCAGGCTCGGGGATGCAGGAGTTGATACGCGAAGGATCATGGCGATATTGGGCCATCGATGTATGCAAACATCTGCGCGTTACACGCACGCTACGGATGATGGATTACGTCGAGCAATTGAAACCCTTGCGCAGAGACAAAATCAGACCGACGCAAAAGTCCCCACAGTAAGAGAACAGCGGGCCACCGTTGGCCGCTGTAAACTACTGACTATATTGGTAGCGGGGGGCGGGATCGAACCGCCGACCTTGGGGTTATGAATCCCACGCTCTAACCATCTGAGCTACCCCGCCATGCTTTTAGAATCAATTACTTACAAGGCACTTGCAGCTCGCTGATTTGGGCGTGTGGCCAATTTGTGGACAACAGTTTGAGAACTAAGCATAGCGGCCTTTACTGCCTCGCGTTTGTTTCGCTCTTTCGCACGTACCTAGCGAGCTGTCGTGTGAATATCAGAATGTCCCATGAGCGCGGCGATTGTAAAGGCGTCAAAACCAGCTTCGCCTAATCGGGTTCCGAAGGTCGCACGCAGATCGTGCCAAACCAATCCTTCGATCTTTGCTTCCCTCAAGGCAGTTACGAAAGCGGTCTTAACCTCTTTAACCCGAGTGCCAGTCTTAGAACTAACAAACACGTAACCTTTGCCAGTCGATTTCTCGCGCATCGCTCTAAGGATTTCGAAGACTTCTGAATTCATTGGAATCTCCCGATCCTTGCCGCTCTTTGTCTTCGTTACAATCAGAACTCCACGAGAGAAGTCCACTCTGTCCCAAGTGAGACTAAGTTGTTCACCCTGCCTCATTCCGGTTCCGATCGCTATCTTTACCATCGGCTTCAGGTGTGCGCGTCGTCCGCTAAGCGCGGCCATCAACGCTGGCTCTTCTTCCGGCAATAAGTAACGATAACGTTTGTTGTCCAACGGGTACTTCTTTACTTTCCTGCATGGATTCGTATCCGTCACTCCGTAGTCAATCGCAAGGTTAAAGATTTTACTCAATACATTGAGTTCGTGATTGACTGAAGCTGGGCTACGAACCGTAGATCGTGACGTGATCGATTCGCGACGCTCACGCTTGAATTTTTCAACCAACAGAGGCGAAATCTCGCGAAAGGTCTTGCCTCCGAAATACTCGCGGATTGTCTGACATCGAAATTCGTCATGTTTCCACGAGCGCTTGTTTGCTTTGGCCCAAGGTAGAAAAACCTTCTCGATGAAGTCAGCCAATTTCTCGCTGCCTAAATCTAACTGACCAAAGCGACCTTCAAAGATCTCCTGCTTGATCTTACTCTCCGCTTGTTCTGCTTCCCATTTCGTCCGCGCCTCGGAAATTGATCCTCGGTAGCGCACGCCACGCACCCGGAAGTAGTAATGCCAGTGCGTGCCTTTCTTACCTCGTTTGTAAACTGACATCTGTTCTCCTTGAGGTTGCAGCCACCAAGCGAGAACAAGCGCATGGTAGCAGCAACTAAGGCTGAAGTCATTTGCTATTTTCGCCGCGAGTCCATGCCAAAATCTCGTCGAGATCGAATCGCAAAATGTTTGTACCTGGCGGCTTGCGATAGGGAATGCGATGCTGCGCAACCATCTCGTAGATAGTGCGCGGTTTGACGTTTAGTAGCAGAGCAACCTCAGGGACTTTTAGAAGCTGGGGTCGGTTAACGGGCGTATTTGACTGAAAGTTCGTACTCATACTTCAACCTCGGCTCGAAAGAATTTCCTAAGCTAATTCAAATTCCATCTCTTCGATCTCAATCGCTTCAGCGGCGTGATTGTGTGATTCATCGTTCATGTCTCGTTGGTAGCCTTGATCCACTTCCAACGACTCTTGATTCAGACCTTCGTATGGGTTCTGCTCCTCTTTGAAATCGTGTTTGTGCTGGTTCGCTTGATTCACAGCCTCGACAGCCATTTCCTTATCGACTCTTCGATCCAGAGCGCCTCTGAGTTCCTCAATAGAGTTTGTGTAAATGATGGCATCCTCGCGCGCCCGCGATACCGCGACGTAGCCCATGCGGTCATTTAACAAGACGCGTGACTCGCTCGTGTCGGCGTTTATTAGGACACGATCAACGGTCGTTCCTTGTGATGAATGGCTGGTGATAGCGTAGCCGTGATCGATGTGGCGAAAATGATCCTTCTCGAAGCTAACTTCTCGTCCGCTGTCGAGCTTCACAGTCATTTCTTCATCGCCGATTTTCGCGATCGTGGCTAACTCGCCATTCGCGATTCGCTTCTCAGTAAACGGCGCTCGAAATTGAATCCGGTCACCTTCCGCGAAGTTACGTTCGGCCTCGCGATAGATGCTCACGCCGGAAAGTCGCTGCGGGTTGTAGGTGAGTTCACGGCCACTTTCGAGATGAACCGTGATCTCATTCTCTTTGTGATTCTTCGCCGTCACGAGGGCATAGTCGCCAACTTCAACGCCATAGACCTTGCTGGCTCGGTTGTATCGGATAATGTCTTCGCCCGGCACATACGCATTCGCAAAGGTTCGTTCGGTTCCGGTCATATCCTGACGATTTACATAGACCATCATTTGGTGATCGTCTCGGCTGACTTTGCCGTCACGCTGTAGCCTTTTATGAATAAGCGAGTTGAGTTTGACGCGCTCTCGATTGCGGGGTGAGACCACCAGTGAGTTATCAGCGCTGCGGCAATAGACAGCGGCTATTACTTTCAATCTCTTAGTGGTGTCACTGATTTCTTTGATCCGGCCTTGTTGCTCAAGGCTATCGATCGCGGCCCGCATCTCTCGGGCTGAGAGCCTTTCGACGGTGCGCTTCAATTCCGGTCTGCGCTGCCGAACGATCTCCGAGAGTTTGACGGTTGTCATTCCATGATTTTGAAACTGTTCGAAGGGTGTGCCAGCTTCAACGGCCTGATGTTGTCGGCTGTCGCCAACAAGTAATACCTTGTCGGAAGCCTGAAGCCGCGCGAAGAACTTGTGAAGATTCCTCGTGCTGGCAAGCGAACTCTCATCAAGCACGAAAAGCCGATTGTGATTGGCGGGCGCTTCCTGCCGCCGGCGGATGAATTTCTGTAGCGTCTCAGATTGAATTCCACTCTCTGCGAGCTGCTTAGTTGCTCGTGTAGTAGGCGCGAAGCCGCGCACCTCATAGCCTTCTTTCTCGGCTGCTTCTCTGAGAACCGATAGAGCGGTTGTCTTGCCTGTGCCCGCACCGCCTTGTAAGCCAATGATCTGATCGCGACTCGTGAGGATCTCTTCAACGGCTGTGCGCTGGTTCTCATTCAATCGGAGTTGCTGCCTTTCGGCGATGGGGTCAACCGTCTGCCGTGCAGCGCTGCCGATGATCGGGTTACGTTGCCCTTGCCCGTCCAGCATGGTTTGAATGTTGGACTTCTCCATTTCCAACATTCTCTGGGTCGTTGCTTCTCGTGGTTTACGCTGGCGAATGATCTCAACGAATTCGCCGCGCTCGATTCGTTGGTGAAGCTCGCTCGCAACTGCTTCGTAGGTGGTCAATCCCATGTTGCGGCGGAGCGCATCGGCCATCACTTTGCGCATATCAGTGACTGCTTCGCGTTCGGTGGCGTTGTCACGAGCAAACGTGACGGCTTCTTGCGCTCGTTTCGTGATGTCATCTTGAGATAGACGCAAGCTGCCGCGCTCTATAGCTTCTTGCGCCATTCGTTTGGCCTGGTTGTCATAGCGAGCGTCCATTTCCAATGCTCGCTGTCTCATTTCTGAGTGGTCGTATCGCTTGCTTAGCCGATTGGCTCTCGCTGCGGCTTGATTCAGTCCTGCGCCCTCTTTGACGACTGCACCTTCCTGCTTAAGCCGTTCTTTCATTTCCTGAGCTTCTTTTCGTACCTCTTCTCGCCGTGGACTCGCTTCTTTCAGATACTCTTTGCTGAAGCCTTTGATCTCAGGCGCGCCCGTTCGTTGGTCAACTTCAATCTGATAACCAAGCGCTTGTAGCTTTTCGGCGAGGTGTGTTCGATAGATCGAAGTCGCATATTGCTGCGTTCGGTATAACTCAAGCGGCTGAACCGATCTGATTTGACCGTCGTCGGTCTTGGTCATGTTCATGATGACGACGTGCGTGTGAAGCTGCGGCGCGGCATAACCGGTTTCGTGATCTGGCCGCGCCGCTGTGTGTTCGAATTGAGCGGCGATCATCTTGCCGGTAGTGATCGCTGGTTTGTTTCCACCGCCTCGGGCTTGTATATAGGTCTCGAATACTTCCAGAGCCTTTTCAACGCTCTCTCGATGCGCGACTCTTACCCGTTCGTCGTCGCCGACAAGTGCCGCCAATGAAACCGATTTGGGTGCGCTGAAGGTGGCATCCCAACCGGCGCGATGCTCACTCGTGGTGATTTCCTCGCCGTAGTTGTTGACTGCCTCACGCGAAGGAACAAAGCGAATGAGTTGTTCGCCAGTGTTCGGGTCTTGACCGGCTACTAGACGCGCATACTGTTCGCTGGTTACTTCGCCGGTCAGACCCCACTCCTCGGCCAGACGTCCGATCCAATTACCGTTTACTTCGCCACGCTCGCTGTAGTAGTTCTCCTTCTTGTTAGCGTAGTCCTGCTGGTAATAAGTGTTAGCCTGGCCTCCTGACAGGGCATTACTCATCGTCATCATTTCCGTTCACCTCAGAACTCGTTATCAAGCTTGTCGATCATTTCGGCAGTGATCTCAGTAGTGCGTTTGCTATTCCCATTTCCATTCGCATTCGCAGTCGAACTACTACCAACCAGCTTCAGCACCTGTTGCTTGAGTTCTTTCTGAATGACTGTCTTGAGTGGGCGCGGAATGAATGACGGCGCAACTTTAGTACGATCCACCGGCTCGATTTCAAACGGGACTACTGAGTCCGCATACTTCCAGTAGCCGTGCAGATTCGGCAGGGCCATGATCTGCTCTTTGCTGACAACCGAACGGCGTTCGGTGAATGTCGAGTAGTTGATTGAATCTCTACCGTTTGCTTGGACTGTCGCCGTGGTGCCGATCCTCGGTCGCTCTTTCTCTTCCTCGCCGATCATCTCGGAAACCCAGCGAGCAGACTCCGGTTCATTACAGCGAAACAGAATCTTGGTATGAGACGATGCGAGCATAGTGGCTGCGCCTTTGCCATAGTGTTCCTCGAACTGCGCCTTGTTCTGAGTTCCGAGCACCATCCTGACGCCGTACTTGCGAGCTTCGACCAATGTGGTTTTCAGTATCGGCAGATGCTTTAGCGAATGGACTTCATCAATCAGCATCCAACAAGGCCGATTACGAGCGACGCTGTAAGTCTCGCTGAGTAAGTTGGCCAAGAGGATGTTGATCCAAGCCGCATGTAACCGGCGTAACGACTCACGTGTGCCGTGAGTAGAAGTGATGAAGATGCATCCTTCGCGGCGTCTCGACCACTTGTAGAAGCTGAGCCAGTTCTTGGGATTGTCTTTCGTAGGCGGTAACAACTTGAAGGACTCTCCCACTTCGGAGAGCGTTGCCAGCACTCCGCCTCTTTGTCCTTTGGCGTCTCGTCCTATCAGGTGCGCATGTTCAGTTCCCGCAACGCAGTAATCGATCAATTCTTCGTCTGTGAGCATTTCCACTAATCGTTCCGGCGTGGGATTGAATGCCAACATCCGCGCGAAGATGCTGCGTGCGCCTTTGACAAAGAACTGTGTGTTTGGGTTCAGATGATCGGGAAAAGGGAAGAAGCTTTCGGCCATGAATTGCCGTTGCGGTCCGTTGGTTTGATCATCTGGGTTAGGAATGTCGTATCCGGGCGTCCAGAAGGGGCAGCGAGCGTCCAGTGGATTCAGAACGATGTCTGTCTCTGGATTGAAGTGCGCGGCGATGAACTCGCCAGCCGGATCGTAACAAACGACTCCTTCTCCCGGATTGCGGTCGGCGATCCGATCTAAGAGTTGGTGAATGACCTGGCTCTTTCCTGTTCCCGGATCGCCAAGCAGTAACAGCCCTTCATTTTCTTCCTTGAGCGGTACAGTTAGCTCACGGCTGCCTCGTTTGCCGTGAATGACTGTGATGCCGTAACCGAGATGTGTGCGGTGTTCGCGCCGATAAGCCTTAACCGGCAGCTCACGTGTTCCTCTGAGGGGCTCGCCTTTCAGGTAGCGTTGCTGCGCGAAAATATCGAGGCCGGTCAGGGCTAAAAGGCCAGTAATGAAGATGACGATCGCGCCCAACCACGCGGGTCGCCACATCGCCGGAATGCTTTGGTCGTCATAGATGGTCGTCTGTAGCCAGTCGTAGGCGTCCCTGTCGAAAGCAATTTTTTCTTCCCAGAAAAGCTTCTTGGCTGGTACGCCATCCGTCGTTCTGAACTTTGGATAGTGACGAGCGTCAAACTCAATTCGCCCGTTCTCATCCAACACGGGCTCAACCATCTGCTCAATGGCGACTGACTTGACCTCCTTGCCATTTGGATCGATCAGGATTGCCGATAAAGTGGTGTAGTGTGACTTCGCAGTCGGTAAGTAGCTTCGATAGGTGCTCTTCAAATACTGCTTGAAGTAGACGCGTTGAAGCGGAGTCAGTTGAGGACTTATCCAGTAGCGATGAATCGCGTAGCTGGCCGCGCCAGCAATGAGAAACATCATGGTTGCGTAGACGCATATTCTTCGCGCCGCATTCTTTCTCCTTGTGCGGCCTTCTTCCGTAAGAAATCCTAAGGTCGTTTTCATGACGCAGTTTCTCCTTCCCGCCAAAGAGCGGAATCTTCAAGTTTTATTTGTTGACGGAGGGGATAGACGGGATCAGATCGTTGCGCAACGATCCAATTGACTAGCGACTCTCCGGCTTCCTTGTCCTGAGATGGCCCGTAGGATCAGAGAGCGTTGTCACGTCCTTTGACATTCTCTCCAATCGTTTTCGTGGCTCGTCTCGTTTCATCGTTGTGCGGAGTGACTTAGCAAAGGTCGGGCCACAATATGGATCGGTGTTTGCCATGCAGTCAGGGTTTTGACGCAATCCGCAAAATGAGACTCGGTTCTTGCGACGGGAGCTTATGACCTAGGGGGCTAGAGGTCGTCTCCCGCTGAGTTCCATCGCTAGGGTGTTAAAAAATTGCTACTGCGATTATCAAAAATGTTCACAAATCGGCTCTGACTGGCTTCGGAGATTGCTGGGTGGCGAACTGGCGACTCGGGGGAGGGTGTGTGCAAAACATCACACCCTATTTGTGGTCATGGTAACCACACTTCGTCTCGTTGGGCTAAGAATCCGATCTTTGTCCCAGCGGAATTTCCAAGCCAAATGCGCGTCGCCAAAGGCGACAGTCTTGTCGCCGTTTGCGACATTCGACAAGACTTCCATTGGCCGAATGTGCCTCCAAAAAGAAGCAGGTCTGTGGACAAAAGGCGTCACTAAAAATTCCTCGAGGCGGGGTTCTGGGAACCACCTGTATGTAAATCGTGACTATCAATCTGTTCGCATAATGCGAACACTCAAGGGCTGCACATGCGATGCGTAAGCCTTGACCGCCGTCAACCCGTCACGAAACTCGACACCTCGGGCCGTTCAATTCGCGAATGGCTGATACTATAGGCACACTTGATTATCCAAAATGCATCACGTTGCCAATGGTCAAGGCCGTTACATTAAGGCACACCCTTTATACAAAAAGGCACACATTTGACTGAACAAAACGTCCAAGCCGATTGAATATTTTGTTCAATGAAGTCAGACCAGAGCCGGAGCGCGCATCTGTAGCGGCGTAACAAACCGGCGAATCTGATTAAACATTTTGTTGAATCTGGACCAGCGGCGGCGGCGCCCCGAACGGTCGAAGGCATTCAGCCCGATCAAATATTAGTTTAGGAACTGTTGTGAATTACAACGTTGATTGTAAAAGACAACATCTGCTCAAAATCGCGCCTTTGGAGCGCGCCGGTTCCGGCGTCCGGCTCTTCGGCCGGAGGCAGCCAGCAAAAGCTTGACCACTCGCTTTTTGCGTGTGACAATTGGGGCAGCGGGCCCGCGTATACCCTCCTTTAGACAAATCCTAGATTTTCTGTCATGCCTAGTGATAAAACACAGGGGAAGTCTAGAGAGTATCAAGGGCTTCGCTCGGAACATGCTACAGATCCTTCGAGCGCGAGGTCCAACGACTGGCTGTTGCGTTAGTCTAAGTTTCAACCTTGTCGCGGGTGATCGGCAGGTGGATATGTTTAGTTTCACCCTTTTCAAACTCAATCGTCGCGTCAAGGCCGAAATCGTTGTTAGCATTTGTCGTTCTGACGAGGTTCTTTATTTCGCCAATCCCGAAAATGAAGTGTTTGATCCGCGTACCGACTTCGTAAGATACCTCACCGTCCAATGCAAGTTCGACATCAGAGACACGTGTTGAGATCGGCTGCAGATTTCGAAAGTCAATCTCTTTGGCCTTGCGAGTTGCAGAGGCTATCTTCGGCGACGACGTTCACATGAAATGTCTGCTGAACGGTTACCTTTGCCTTAAAGTACTTCGACATGGGTGATTCCCTCAGTTTGCTAACGCATAACCTCAGAATTGACCGGACGGCGCGATTTCACGCAACCTTCGCGGACCAGTTTGATGCGGAACACGCTGCCGCCGCTCCGGTCCAACAACGAGTTGTTGGCCGTCAATTATCAGGCGGCAGAATTTGATCTATGCGCGGCATCAGCGGTCCTGTCCGAGCAAAGAGACTGTTAGTGATCTGTAGTGTTGCCCCGAGTGTTTCAGCGTTGAAGCGAACCATCGCAACAAGACTGACAGCCGCGAGCCCAAGATTCGCGCCTTCGGCGAGTGCAAATTGCGCGCCGTACAAATCTGCATCAATCGGCAAATTCAAGATACGACTGAAGACAGGATTGTGGTGTTTGAAACCGCATAAAAACCCGTATCGTCCATATTCCTCGTCTCGACGAGTTTCGTCCCAACCAAGTCTCTTACCATTGCGATCCACAAGTTTACGAATGCCCCAGGGAAGACGTTCGCGATTGTTAGACGTGAACCATTCAGTGGCGGCACCTTCATTGTTGGCGACGTAGCCAAGCGTGTGAGCGACTTCAAAGAGAGTTGCACAGGTGGACATAGCTTGGAAACCATGCCCATTTGTGGCAAGCATGTCGACCGCGCGATATTCTTCGCCGAGCCGACGCAGAAGATTGCGTTCCAACTTTCGCGCTTCAGTCATTTCAACATTGACGATTTGGTCATCTGTCGCGACCTGTTCAATGAAGTTGTGCATGTCCAGCGCAAGCAACAGGTGGCTTGTTAAATGCTGTGCGGACCTCTCGTACCATTGATGTTCCCAGCGAGTCCAATCCATTGGTTTCACAACAGCGGGTTGACGGCTAGCGATGTATTAGAGCAACCGAATCACTAAGAACCCGCTCTTCTATTAGTTAGTAATTTCTCCAGAAGTCCTTGTGCCGGTCATGCTTATTCTAGGTAACTTTTTGTGACTTCTAACCCTTCTCATTTCTGCTTCGATAAGAATTCTTCAAAGGATTCATAGTTCCGAATACCCCTAGAAGTGTTGTTCTTTCCAAGAATGGTTCTGTCAATCCGCTGCTTAACATAAAGACATTCCTTCTCCCACAACTCCTCAGGAACAAAATATGTCTTGACCTTAAACTTCGACTGAATTGAAGTGTGAATTTCCGACGGATGGAACCTCCGTGCGTGATGAGTGTCGTAACTTGAGTCTGCCTTTCGAAACTTAAAATACTGTGAGACTAAATAAGCGAGATAATTGTATTTGTGTAGGTCGGCTCCCACGCTGCCAGGAGGATAATTCATTCTCGGCGATTTCGTACCCGAAAACTTAATATTGTTGGCAACGATCCCGCCACGTACATCACCTGCAATAGTAATCGAATTTCTCGCACCCTTGTTTGTAACTGCACGCGCTGTTTTGCTGGTCTTCGCACGCTTGCGTTTGAGAGCCTCTGCGAAGTCAATTACGTTCCCTGATCCATCTTCAGGAATTGCGTTACGAATGGCCGTGAGAAGGCGTTCAGCTCCGTCGCGTTTCCAATAATCCAGCCACTGGATATCGCGAATGTTTATCGACAGTTCCGGAATCTGTAGGTCCGGCAATTCACAGTCATCTAAACGGAGTGGAATTAAGAAAATGCTACCTGGGGGTCTCTCGGCATAAGCATTAAGCGCCAGCCGAAATTCCTTTTGAACATATCCTTGCTTCAGTACGGAACGCTTCGAAAGACACGCGATGAAGATCTCACTTTGTTTGATCACTCGCGGAATCTCGAGCTGCCAATTTTGACCAGGCAATAGATCGACTTCATCGAGCCAAGGAGTAAAGCCAGCCGCTTTCAACTTATTGTGTAACTTACGAACTTGAGGTTTATCCTCAGTCGCATGCGCGAGGAATATTACTTTGTTCATCACGATACTTTTCAATTTTCGCGATCAGCGCTTTTCGACGGGAAGGTCACTCTGTTCGCGAACTGCTCTTTTGTGCCGACCTTCCACTTGTTCAGATGATGTCTTCATAGTCTGCGCCAAGGTAGTAGCGCCGGCCGCTCTCTGTGATTCGATACTGCGTCGCGCCTACGCTCTCCACATGGCCCCGCAGATTTAGTAAGCGAAGATCAACAAAGAAATCAGACATATCGAGACCACAACCACGAGCAATCTCCTCAACAGAGGCGCGGGCGTTACTACCGTCTGTTTGATAGAGATTGTCGAGGAAGCCCAATGCTTTCGTTCTAAGCTCCTTATGACGCTCTATTTCCGACTTTGGCGCAATCTCATTTGCTTCGACGTACTCAACGCCGTCCGGCGTTAAATCACCATTCTCTATCAACCCCGCGTCTTTTAGCCTCGAAATTACAGAATCGAAATCACTCTTGTCCCACTGCTCTTCCTTTCTGAGAGCACCAAGGCCCCTTTCCTGGTTGTGGGCCCAATCCTCATACAACCAAGCCAGGATCTTACGAACAATTTCGCGTTTCTTATCGTCAGACACAAGTATCTACCCCCTGGAAGAGAATCGTTTGTCACTGAGCGGTAACGTCTGGATCAATGTAACGCAATAGCATTTTCCCCAATCGAGTGACTTTGTGGTCCGTTGCTTTTATGCGACCAGTTTTGACGTCAAATTCAGGGACTTTCCCTGTTTCGGGCTTCTTATACACCGGCTCCAATAATCCGAGTTCCAGAAGTCTGTTCCTGTAACTATCGCGTAGCGCTCTCTTGTCAATATTCCGATCAGGTGCCGCATGAGAAAGGTCGAGGGGAGCAAACAGTTCTTTGTGCAATTTCGCAAAGTCCTGTTTGGCTTTCAAACCAAGCGAATAGAACTTCAACGTTAGGACCTCAGCGTCATTTAACTCCCCTAAGAACCAAAGAAGTTTCTTTTCTTCCAAGTGCTCTAAGTCTTCATTCGTAACACTGTTCACTAGCAACGCAGCGATGTTCTGCTGGCGCTCATCCGTAAGGGCCCGCGATGCCTGAATTAACCCATCCTCAAACAAGTCGGCAAACTCTGGTGTTTGCATTCGTAGTTTCGCAACGTCCTCCTCGACGTATTTCATCCGGTCCCCCAAGACTTTTGTAAAGGTGATCAGTCGATCTATCTTTTGATTCGGAATTGCGATCCCGACTAGGTTAGCCAAGACCGGACCATACTTTGGGACGTAACTAGCCAGACTCCTAAGCAGAGCAACTGTGATCTCGGAGTGCGACGTCCCGGTATTCAGTTCCTGTTCGATTTTGATAATGCTCAAGTCGCTCATTGAGAATGCACTTCTAATCCCTTTCTCCTCTCACCAGAGTGCGGTTGTTTGATCAAAGCTTCACCCTTATCTCGGGCGGTAGATCATATGGAAGTGGAAAGCTCTCTAGTGTGTGCTCAATGCCACTCTGCCAAGTTTGTTTGTGCAATTGTCCCTGGTCAATCCAAATCTCATGTCCACTCTTGAGCCATTTCCTTGGAAGAGGATTTCTCGCTAATGGATTATGAATCACCATAAGACCCTCACTGAGCAATTGAGGGATTCGATGGTGCCAACTCCAAAATCCTTCCTTGGATATAATCAAGGCGGAGATCGTTGAGGCCTCTTCCTGGAAGAATATATCCGTTGGAACTTGCCCCAAAAGCCGGGGCGTAAACTCATAATGGAATCCAGCGATAGAGATCGGTGGCGATAGTCCTTTCCTGTCGTGAAGTTGTAAGGCTACGCAGCGCCCGTAACCAAACAGTACCTTAGCAATGAGCGGTATGTGGTTTTGGGTATGTTGGTGGTCGTACTGAGCAAACGAAGTTTTGTGAACATTCAGGCCGACAACACATGCCTCGTCTTGTTTGACCGTACCCTTTGCCAAATAACCATTGAACTTTTTTTTCTTCGCATCAATGCTGGTTGCGCAACGCCAGATGATGCCGTCTTCGGGTGGACCACCCCACATCGATTCATGTAATAAGACTTCCGGAACTTTAGAAGTGGGTTGACCGTTTGAGTGTAGCTTCTGGCCATCAGTCGATACAACAGCTTCAACCCATACACGTGGATTCGAAAGTCTGATATCAGGGCCTTCCTCGCCTTTTGGTTCTAGAACCAGACCGCTCTCACCTAAAGCACAACCCAAATACATTTCCCAGATGCGCGTAAACGGTTGTGCCTTCATCCCGGCAATGAATTTGCTCTGTTCGGTCACGAAGGGCGAGTACTTTGCCCAGAGATCGTCGAGAAAATCTTTAACTCTGGCGGCAGCCAGCAGATTGTCCAGTTCGGCGTCGTCACTCGTGAACGTGGAATCGAACAGTGACTTCATTGTCAAATGATAGATCGAAAGGCCCGAAATAGACCGCAACTCACCTATGACGTGCGTCATTGGTTAGTCAAGTCGTCTTTTCTCTCCGTGACAAAACATGAGCGACGATTTCGTCTGATTTCTGATCGGCTTGAGCCGTCAGCTTTTTCCAAGTTGTCGCGGTGGCGTCATTGCGACTGAAGATCAGCTTGAACCCGTGTCCAATTAAGAACCTCAGCAGCGCAATCTCCTGATAGATTAGGCGCTCGTTTTTGGTAAACGTGTGTCCCCCGTGCGATTGCGCGAGCGCCATTTTCCGGCACCATGTGTTTGGATCGTCGCCCGCTGCTGACGCCGCGTTTTCTATCTGCGCGTATTCATCACCCGTCAATCTGAAGGCGATGTTCTTCGTTCTCTTTGTCTCAGCCATTTTCCCTCTCTCCCACGGTCAACAGATAAATTCTGGTCTCTTTCGCCCGTTAACAGCCGTTAGCGGCCCGCTCACACTTCTAAGCGCGCGTGCTAACGAGACCGAGCACGAAAGCTCTAAGTATAATAAACACGTGCGTTAACAAAGTTAACGCGGCGTTTACAAACGTAAACGCCACAGCCCCGAAATCGGGGGTGGCGTGTCCCATTTTTTCAGGTGCGCAGCACCTACTTCGAATTTTGGTGGCCATACGACTCAGTGACATCTTAGAAAGAGGAATCCCACCCTTCCCAGTGTCATAGCTGTAACCGAGTAGTAGAGCTTATAAGTTGCAGCAAGAGTCGAATCGATTGCATAGTTCGAATGGTACGCCTCATAGAATGATGCCGAACATCAATTGAATGATGGAGCGAAAAGAAGATACCTACGGATGGTTCTCAACCAAAGTGTCGTATAACGGCCAGGGTTGTGCTGAATTCCAAGACCCTGCGGGGATGGTGAAGGGACATGCTAGCGTCAGCTTCGACGAGTTCGGTCAGTCGCGAATCGAGATGACGATCGAGGAGATTGTGACGGAGCAACCCTTGCGGATGGGACTTATGGAGTTATTCAGTGGTTCGAAACCCGTCAAAACCGAACAAGGATGGAGTCTTCCGATTGGTGGCTTAGAGAATCGCTGCACAAGACTCACAGTTACCACGGACGAAGGCCGGTTCTCGACGCTCCAAAGCCCTCACTATGGCTATAGTCTTCGGGCGGATGGAGACAATGCACAGAAACTGACTTTTCACCCTCTAGGCGCTGAGTTCAACGCGTCGAATTGTGGCGATCCGTACTATTGGGTAATTCCGTTGTCGAATTTCACCTCCAGATTTCTCTCGCGCCACCAAGCAATCGACACGCACGTTTTGAAGCTCGTCGGCGGACAGGAGACGCAGTGGGCCATTGCTTTTGAGTTTGGTGATGGAGTTGGCTTCATCGAGCCGATGCCAGACTATGATAGACGAGAACAAGATCTTAAGGATGGGCGAGAACGTCACCTGATTACGGCATTGATGATCGGAAGCGTTGGATCAAACGAGACCGACGGGGACAAGTTTTATGATTGGGTACCCTTCGATTTCCTACGGCTACTCTCCTTCGCTACGGGAACTACTGTCGGCTCCCCTTGGTCGGAATTGCGTAGTAAGACGGGCGACGTCGTACGGCGCATCCATCGAAACGACGAACTTGAGTCATTCTCGCGAGGACATAGGACGATTGATGAGTTAGTTCATTCCGGTGCTGGATATTTGCTCACGCAATACCAAAAGTGTGCGGATCGTGGACAACCGTTCTTGAGCGTGGTTCTCAAGCATATTATGCAGGGTGGGACCTACGACGGCAGCATCGAAGACATAACGGTCTACCTTTGCCGAGCACTTGATGGCCTTTGCGATCGGTACGGCTTCAAGTATCAGAACCTCTTGACGGAATTGGATTCCGACAAGAAAAAGGAAGTCACAGACATCCTTGACGCGGCGAAGCAACAACTTCGTTCTGCGGCCCGCAAAGCCCGGAGAGAAGGACTTCTTGACCAGAGCCGCGTCATGGAGAGAATTGCCGAACGAGTACGCTCCAATGCGGCCAATCGAGACGTCGACTTTGGCCTTGCAGTAACCGGATTGTTAAAGCGATTTGATCTTCCAGACGCAGACATCCTCGACAAGCACTACCAAAATCTGCCAAGAGCCGATGGGATTGATACCTGGAGTGGCGTGATTTCTCATTATCGCGGCACGACTATGCATCGAGGGCACTACCAAATCTCGGAAAAGAAACATGACTTTGAGGATGTGATCAGAATCAATGATCACCTACTAGATGTTCTCATTCGCATCGTCTTCAAGATTGTCGGTTATGAGGGCACTTATCAGCCATCCGTAATCAAAGCGACTACCAGAGAGAGCGTAGATTGGGTGAAAAGCGATCTAGCTGCTTCTCGCCTTGGATACTAACAATGAGCGAGCCATTCGATTGGATTGAAGACGACATTCTTAACTTGGTTAAGGATAGAGTCGAAGAGAGTCTGACGTTGGAATTCAAAGCGTGTGACTCATTGCGTAACAAGAGATGGCGAGAAGAACTAGCTAAGGACGTGTCGGCTTTCGCCAACTCAGCGGGCGGAGCCATAGTCTATGGCATCAAGGAGAACAGCGTCACACATGAGGCTGAGGCAATAGATGAAGGATACGATCCTACGGAAGTAACCAAGGAAACGCTACAACGTGTAATCGACTCTCGCATTCATCGCCGCATTGATGGCATCCGCTACAACGTCATCGAACTGGCAACGAGTAGGCCGGGAAGAATTATCTTCGTTTTACAAATTCCAGAAAGTAGTTTGGCCCCACACATGGCCGAGCACAGATTTTACAAACGCTATGAATTTGAATCGAAGCCAATGGAGGAGTACGAGGTCAGGGAGCGTTATCGACGAGAAACATTTCCCGGAAAGGATGTCGTTGAAGCGTGGCGCGACGATGCCATCAATCCATTGTTGAGTGCTTTGGAAAGTGAAAGAAGTGTGATCACCGCAGAGCAATGGACTTGGAATCGATATTCTCACGAATTTAAAGGTCTCTCTCGTTTATGCGTTAACAACAATATCTCGGCAAACAAGGAGGACTTTATGTCGAGGCATCCGAGAGTCGCCGAGCTTCTTCAAGAACATGACACTGCGTTAACCGCTTTGAATGCACATGGAGAACGTCTGTACGAGAGTCTTGCGAGGAGTCCAATTATTAAAGAAGCTTTCGGGTATGTAACCAGCGAAGAATCCCTGAAAGCCCTGATAACCGAGAATCCAAACCGCTTTAAAGCGTCCACTGGAAGTGAATTGTTTGCGGAACTATTCGGAACGAATTGGGACGAACAAGAAAGGCTTAATAGTATTACCGAGTGGGCAATCAACTCTAGAGCCGAAACTAACATGGACCCTCTTCTTGTTTTCTGGAGGGCTCATGGTCACCGCTTTTGCCAGTGTGTCGTTGCCAGTGACTATTTCGCGAGCGTAGAGCGTGCGCGCGAGACTCTTCTAGCAGTAATTAATTCTGCGGTTGGGCTATTGAAACAGATCCGAAAGGAACTAAGTGAGCGCCACAACATTCCTCCAGAGGGGCGACAGCAAGCCCTCAATTTCTATCACGATCCATTTCACCTGTAGAGCTATCTCAGATCCGCAGTGAATCGTAGAATCGAAATCAAACGCTCATCCGATGACTTTGATGATTCGGCACTTCCAACAAATGATCCGATTTGGAGTGACGCGGTGAGCGCGATTTGGCTCGTCTTCTAGGGAAGAAAATACTGGCACGTGAAATGCCAACGGTAACCGTGTTCAGTCACGTCATTCGTTGTAGCAGCTCTCGTCCTCCCGCTGGCGGTTTCCTCTTACGCACTTGGGGATACTTCACGTAACTCAGCGACTAAGCTTGCTGCGCTTTTCCCCATCAGCGCTTCTTCTTTCGGTCTATACAAACGGTAAAAGGTATCGGGAATGAGAGGGCTCTTGGTTCGGTTGTCAAAAATTTCATCCTGGATTCGTCTTGCTGTTTCCTTTAATTCGTCTTTATCGATCTTTCCGAGAATCACTTTCTCCCAAACGCTGTCAAAGTGGTTATTCAACTTCGTCAGTCTTTCGCCGCTTTCTTTATTCTCTTGATACTGTTTGGTGACGAATCTGAAAAGCGGCAGAAGGCCCCCGCCTATTAACATCAGCTGATTAATTTCCAGGCCTGCGAATAGAGCAACGCCGACAACTATTAACGGTAAGAGGACATTAATGATCTTCAGGAGGTTCCCGTAGGCTCTGCGCAGTCGGCATTCCCAGGAATAATTAATCCGTTGGCAAATGAGCCGCGCAACCGAAACATTCAAGCCGTCTAAATTGACGTTGTACCAATTCTTGATTCTTTCGATATTCGATTGAATTTTTCGATGCGCATCATAACTAGTTAAGATTTCTTCAACTGTAACATCGGCGACGGTTTTGAAAGGTGATTTGGGTAATTCTAAGACGTCCGAATCGAACAGCTCTTGAACCTTTGCCGCTTTACTCTTTCGCAGTTTGATACCGGGTTCGACTAAAAGAGTGTCCACGACGAAAAAGCAGATTCCATAAATCGCGACGTAAACCGAAAAGTTTCCGTGGAACGCAGAAATAAACGAAAGAGTCAGTGGAACGAGGATGTTCCCTACCAGTTGGAGATTGAACAGCCGTTTCGCCGATGAATAAAGCTCTCTTTGCGCTGCTAACCTTTCCAGCTGTTTCTGACTATTTTGAATGGTTGTAATTTGGTTCATCTAGCGGGAAACTTACCAGCAAAAAACAGATCCCACCATGCGAAGGCCTTGTCAGTGTCCCTATCTCGTTGGTCAACTGCCTTTTCAGCACGGCTCAACCCTGTCGCCAATTTCGACAACGCATCCTGCTTCTTTACGTATGTGCTGCACGGTTCGATGATCCCAGATATCCCCATTGGATCTCTGATTCCAGCCAACTGATTGTCATCGAGTAACTTCATGACTCGCTGTAGATCGATATCGTAAATAATTGACTGCTCGCCCTCAGCGTACCGTGTGACTCGCAATTCCAAGTAAAACGAGCGGATCGGCGCATTGTTGTAGAACTTCCAAGCTTTTACTAATTGAATCAGTGGCTTCAACTTACCGGAAAGTCTGTCGTCATGTTTTTGAACATAAGCATTGTGTGCGGCAGGGCTCGATCGCATCCAAGAACCATCGTACGCAGGAATGTCGTAAGTAGCTCTCTTGCCAAGCGGTGTTTCTATCAAGCCTTGATAGTCGCAGGGAGTGACCTCAAGATCCTCCGATTTGTACCTACCGAAGGGAATTCTGACCGCCGGCGTCTTGACCTCGATGCCAGCGGTGTTCCAAAAAGTGTTTTGGAGGGCTTCCTTAACTTCTCGTAAGGTCGTAGCCGAATTCCGTCTGAGTTTTGCGGTCTTACATACGGCGAAATAGTCAGTGTCGCTGTGATGCCTCACTCCGGTGCCGTGGCCAAACGAACCGGTCTCAAAAAAGTTGTAGCAGTCAAAATTGTTTTCAAGACAGCTCTTTACCGAACTCCTATGACTTACAGCCGTATTGTGTTCTGAATTCGAAGGCGTCAACCAATTTAAGAATGTTTCGAAACCTTGCTCTAGTGTTCTTGCCATGGAAGTTCTACGATCCCCGGATACGCGTTAGCAGAAATATCGTAGCAAACGAAATCAGCGAACCGGTCGCACCGCCCGCAGCACTGACGGAAAAGGAGCTTAGCCAAAAGCACTTGCCGCAGACCGATACGACTGCTTCGCGAATTTCAAATGGTAGTCAACTAGGCATGTTGCCATCCGCTATGAATCACGTACTGAACGTAAGCGCAAGTCCAATGGCTGCGCTCGTCGCGCATTGATCATCCTGATATATGTGATACGACCTTCAAGACTTCTTACATAGCGCTCCTCTTGAAATCGGGGCACGAGACCCGTTTGTAACTTATAGATTCCCGATCGCGTAGCGGACTCATAACGTCTCAGTAATCCTGGTTGTCGGTTCAACAATAGTCCGGTTAGCATCTGCTGGCGGTGCGCCGGCATGATTCTCATCTTTCTGTGAGGCACGGCGAATCCACCACGTCGCAACGCGCTTACTGCAACGTTAATCGCACACCTGGCTGATTCTCCAGAAAACGCCAAGTCGTCTATCCAGGTCGAATAATGAATACGCGCTCTTTCGCAATACTCGCGTATCGGTTGGTCCAGCGAATAAAGGACGAGGTTTGCTAACGCGCTACTGGTCGCAGCTCCTTGGGGTAGATGGAAGTCATATGTCGTCAGCCGTGTAAGAGTTCCTGCGATTTCAGGCGAACAGTCAAGGAGGTCGGCCCATACCGCGTAAACTTGGTGAGTGCTAATGCTAGGGAAAAAGCTCTTTATGTCGACTGTCACGATAACCGGCTTCGCGAGGTGCTGTTCGATATTGTGGAGCAGGGACTTTCCTTTCACTCCGCCGAAAATGTGTTCGGGCCAGTGAAGCGGTTGGAGCAGTTTCTGGTAAATCCGCGCCTGGATGAACTTGGTGGCCTCGACCGGATTATCGATCGTTCTTTCTTTTAGTACGACAGGCAATTTCGCAAACGGCGCCGGCTCGTTACGTGAGATGAAGGGGCTGTAATCTCGGGCCGTCCTGCGTGACTCTAAAGCAATCACATCTTTAGGAAGGTCCAAGCGATACGCTAAGGCCCTAAGACTCTTTATTCTAAGAGCGAGTTCGCTTTTTGGTTTTGGCTTTGGGTTCATTCTTATGAGAGGGCTCAGCCAGGAGGACTTTGAAAAGGGATTTAGCTACTCCCTCCACTTCAGAGGTGTCTGCAAGAGATAAATCTTCAGGCTCAGTGCCTAATAGCGTTAGAAGATCAGGAGGCATTTCGAGGGCACTACTCAAAGCGCGCACGGCCTTTAGACTCGGCTTCCGCTTCCCCATCTCAATCAGTGAAACATAACTCGAGTTAAGTCCGGCCCGATCTGCCAACTCCTTTTGTTGTATGCCTGAGATCGCTCGCGCGACTCTTACTGCTTTTCCATAGTCCATCGTTAGTCTCTAAGTAGTAAATGGATCGTCCTGGAACTCAATCACCCGACTCTCACTTTCTTCGCAGTGCATCAAGAAGCTCTTTGGAGATTTCCCGAATGCAGTCAAACACCTCTGCCTTCGTGGGATTTTTCATCCTCCCAAGCTCTTTCAAACGCTTACGAGACCGTTTGACGTCGTCTCTCTGTTCCGGTTCAAGGTCGTTTCTTTCAAGCAATGCATCAAACTCCGCGATGCATGCTCGTAATGCTCTGTTTTTCATCTCTCTTTCCTCCCCGGCTAGTTGCCGAGTTGCCAGACAACCCTTTCCGAGTAGGACGAGCTTGAACCAGACGATCCATCCACGCGTGAGCGTACGAGTTGCTAGTAGAAGTATTTACTAAAGCTTTCCTACTCGCAGTGCTCGTAGTGCCCTTAAAAACAGCGGGCAATTTGCCCGCGATGCGATAAAACAGCATCGTTAGCTGCCAACGAAATTCAGCGTTGGCTGAACTCTGACCGCAAATGCGTCAGAGTCTTGGAAAGAGCCATAGCACCAGGTTTGAGAAAGAGCATTAGAAATCACCGTAACGATGATCCGAACGAATAGTAGAGGGATTCCCTATATTTGTCAACTGACATGACTCGACTAGCGGCGCTATCGCAGTAATACAGAGTGACTGTTATCCGTAGCATTGCGAGGAGATACCGAGGTATTCAGCCGCGAAGTCTCGCGATCTACAGAATTGATCGGCGGTTCCGATGAAGTCGTCAACGTAGATCATTCACCTCCTCCAAATTTTGACTGTCGCGGAAGTGAGTTTGATGGAAGTGATCCAACAGCAAACCAGAGGCGACGGCGGTTCCACAGCTAAATTGGTACTCGCACTGCCGTACTCGAAGAATGGGCGCGAGTGCGAACAGCACTCGCGCCGCGTTGCTTACGCTTGGATTAGTATTCGGGGGAGGAGAATGGTTGTCGATGTCCGGTCGGCTTCGGTGATGATCCAAAGCTTCTCGCCTTTCGTCGTTCTGTAGACGCTGAGTAGGCGAAAGCCTTCTCTTAATGAATGCTCGTTCTCTCGCAAGTCCTCATCCGAAACGTCGCCAAAGTCCCCAGACATGTGACGGCGTAAGAATTCGATCCCTGTTTGTCCGGCGATCAAAAGTGCCTCTTCTGCTCCGGGCGTGATGTATGTTTGACCAAGTGGAAAGTGCGCAAAGGTTGGTTGTTGATTTGTGTCAGATTCTGTATGCATCAGTCTTTCTCCTGTCACGGCTGGACGTGGCGGTAGGTCAGGCAACGTTGGCGCGCTTGCCTGACCCTTTTGATTTCGTCGCGTTAGTGGACGCTCTCGCTTGGATCGCTTGCTGGTCGCCCTGCGCGAAGGATTTGATCGGCGGCGCGAAAGATCTTCTGTGCGCTCTTTTCCGGGATAGCGTCGGCGTTGTACCCAATCCCCTGATAGAGCCAGTTCTGTATGTAGCCCCGCGCGTAGTCTGCTCCCTCCAGGCCAAGCGCTTCGCAGCACAACAAGGCCACTGACTCCGCTTCGACTTCGCGAAGGTTTCTCGGTGTCTGTTCTGTGTCGGTAAAGTCACCTTCGCACGTGTGCATCAGCACGTGTGCCATTTCGTGAAACAGCGTCTTGTGCGGGAGTTGCGCTACTGGATTGATCGCGATCTGATGGCCACGCGCAAAGCCCTGACAGTTGCCGTCTGTCTTGTCGAAAGTGATCCGCTCAATGCAAAGCGTCTTGAGTGCTTGCTCGGCGTCCCACTCAGGGATCGTGATTGGGCCAAGTTCGTTTCCAAGCGTTTGACTAACGACGAACCATCGCGCCTTGTGTACAAACGTCGTAAAGGTCTGTTCTTCCTTTGGCTCGGTGCTCGCGTCTGATTCATCGTTGCGGCGCTTGCGCGTTAGTGGCATGCAAAGCGTTAAGGCTCTCTCGCCACGTTTCACGACTCGACCTAACGTCTGCCATTTCGGAAATGTATTGATCGGGCCTGGCTGTATGCCGCGCAGTTGGCATTGAATGAGCGCTAGAATCTGATTCCCTACGGAATAATTCCAAAACGCGCCATATGCTTTCATGATCGTGCCGGGCTTGTTGACTGCTTCCACGAGTAACGCTGACCACTTCGGAATGTCGGCTGATTGTGTCGTTTGGTTTTCTTTCTGCATTGTCGTTGCTCCTTCTTTAATTTGTGTTTTTGAGAGGGTGTTTCCCCCTCGCAGCGAAAGAAGGAACACGACGGGGCTGCCCAGTCCGCACACCGAGGGCGTAACGAAGTGGAGCACTCGTAGAGCAACGAAGAGTTGTGCGGATGGGCTAGTCGTTTACGATGAAGCGGAGAGGGGGAACTGATTTAGTAGAAATCGTAGCTGGAATGGAGCAATGCGAAATGAAAGTGAATCGAGACTTAAGTATTTCCTAATATCGATAAATTCTTTGGAAGTCTCCGCCTTGAAGGTCCGCCAAATCTTCGCGACTGACATTTTTGATCTGATCAACAGATAATTCGCGCTCGCCCCATACGGCCCATACCAAACGCCAATCATGTTTCTTCAGAATAGCGCGCAAGACACTTTGGCGGATGAAGAAAAATCGCTCGCTATTATTCCAATCTTGAGGCTGGAAAGTAACTCCGAAGGTGGCTCTAACTCCATCGGCAGTTTGAAGATCGTGGGTTTGAGGCAGATTGAAAAGATTTGCACCTTGAGCCAACTGCTTTGCCAAAGTAACTCCGCGAATAGGCACATCGTCAACGTCGTGGGGTTCGAATTCAAGATCGTAAACGGGGATAAGCGGTCTGAAGCGTTTTGTCTCTCGCCTGACTTCCTCAACCTCAATCATTCTATTTCGATGGACTAAGCGGGCCAGTTCCTCTTCAGTGAAGGCGGTTTCATCGTCTCTCAAGGGCAATCCGTTAACTTGGCGAGCCAACGTATTGATATCAATTTCCTTACCGTCAAGAAAAAATACTGGTTTTTTGTGCCGGACTTTTACGGTACGCTCGCTGACAACAAAATCGATATCCTCTAGAGAAGTTTTCGGAAAAACATCACACCACGGAACTTCACCCGCGAAAACGCTACGGGTTTCCGGTTTCTCCGGGAGCCACCGTCCAGTAAGTGATTGGTTGTTTAAGCATGCAAGAAACTCTGTTGTGTCATTCTTCTTGACGATGAATGATCTGACAAATGCAAATAACCGCCTACCATGCGATTCATCCTGACGGCTCACGTATCCGTCTAGCATTACCCATGGCCCAATTTCGTTAAGAATGATCGATTGGCGGAAGAGTCCAGACAAGTCGGGCGTCGGACCTTTCTTGAGCCAATCACGGCGTGAAAGCTTTTTCGGCCCAAGTAAATCCCAATTTATTAATTGAAGCTCTGCAGTAGGAGACGGGAAACTTGGGTCAATATCAATGTCAAAGGGCCGGTTGTTATCGCCCCGTGTTAGCAACCCGCTGTCCCTAAGGAAGCCTTCGATTTCGTGATATGCGATCCATGAATACTTCTTTCCATAGCGATCGACCTTGTCGTGCTCTTCGCCCCTACCGAAGTAACGTCGATCCGCCTCAATTGCTCGATCAACTTGGCTGAACCTCTGAGGCGTCCAACCTAGCTGTTGAATTCGCCACAATACGTTGGCGCGAATCTTCTTGTAACCTTCGTGCCTGAAGTCATAGTTTCCTCGACCCTGGGCGAGCCAACCTAACGTATTGTTCTCGAAATCCATTCGAAACGGAGAATTCTCTCCCATGGATCTCTCTTCGTCCGTCTGGAGTTCTTGCCAACATATGCGTCTGCCAGCGGAATATGGCGGGCGTGTGACGTCAAGTTCTGCTCCGGAGAACAGTTTTCGTTTCTGGAGCGATCCGAGTTCTACAATCCTTCGCGCGTATTCACGGGTGAGAGTATGCGTCGTGCGTGCGGCAGCATTTGGCCCAAACATTAATTCGAAGATGCGACGTGCATGATTGGGCAGAACCTCCTTACGACTCTCCGATTCGCGTTCTGTATGGATCGCCATTGCGACGCCGTACACCGCCGTTAACATTCGCTCAAACACGTATGGATCATTGATCTCAGCGGATCGTTCTGTTTGCTCAAACAACCAAGTCGGATTACCACGACCAAACCGGTAAAGCGCTCGTGTTGCACGGTCGCGGAGATTGTGACTGGTCGTAGTTAGCAACCACATTACCCATATTGCTCTCAGCCGATCTTGCTGAGTTCGAGGGCCTGCAGATGTCCTCCAACGTTCTTCTAACCGCTGGACATCTTTCTGCGCTGCCTTACGATTTCTGCGAATCCATTCAGTCCAAGTAAGATCGCGTTGACTCATCGTTAACGAACGAAGGGCTGCATCCAAAAAGTCAGCGTTTAATGGGTGGTTGGTTGCACCTCGAGTTTCGTACAATCGACGGAACAAGTTTCCCAGATCAGGATCGGATTTGTGGAGGTAATCCGTAAGAGCAGCGATCGTCGCTGAATCTAAGTATTCGCCTTCAAGGTTGGCCGCCATCCTAAGAGCGACGCTTCGCATCGGTTCAGCGAGCAATTGCCACAACTGTTGCCGATACAAGCGCCGGGGAACCAAGCCCGCAAGAGATCTGAAAATGTCCAAAGCCAGTGGGTGACAATCAGCAGTTCCGCCCTCCAGTTGTTTTAGCGTTTCTGAATCTTTTAGCCACGGTTCAAATCCATCGCGGCCAAGTCTTGTAAGAAGCGCATTAGCGATTAAGTACCCACCCAACGCGTCGTACACAGGAATGACATTTTGTCTGCCGGCTGTGAAGCTCGGCACTCGCAATATCACACCCTCTTGTTCCAGCATGTGAACAATACTTTCGTTCCATGGCCGATGCTCATCGTTAATATCTTTCCGCAGTTGCGCCTCATCCAATTCTCGTTGATTTGTCTCCCAGAACTTCGTACCGATGATATCGAGCGCAGAGCGAATATCTTGGTCGTAATATCGATGTGTTCGAGGAGCCAGCTGGCTTATCCGTTCCGTGGCACGGTCGATGTATTTCTCAAACAAACCAGTAAGAGAGCCAGGCATTGCCTCGACTCCGACTTCATTGTTTCTCTGAGGATTTGTAACCTCACAAAAAATTCGCAACGTTAGAGGGTGACTCAACAACTCTAGTGGCAGGTCAGCATCGCCTGGATTAATTCGAAAGTATCGGAAGTATCTTGCAATTGCAGGGAGGGTGTCCTTACCGAAATTCGCGATTTCAATTTGTTGTACACCCTCGGGTACTGCCTGTTTTGCGAAATCCATCCGCGCTGGGGGTTCGGTCGTATGTGGCAGATGCCACGGTTCATCAACGGGTCGTCTAGCGCCTGTGCGAAGCGTCACAACGACTAAGACATTTGCGAATCCGCTAAGGAGAACATTGAGAGATGAAAGTGCATCCTTCCATTCCCTCGGATCTTCAGCTTCATTTAGACCGTCAATCACAAGCGGCAACCGCCGACTCCCACGTTGTCCCGCCGCATCAAGCGCCGCGATCAAGGCATCCATTGTTGGTACAGCACTTCCATGGATGGACACACGTTTCGCTAGATCATCAAGGGTCCTTCCAGAATGCAGTTCGCGGCCGAAAAGCAGAATTCCAGCTGGCCGATCTTGAAGCTGTGCGGTTAATTGAGCAGAAAGTTGAGTCTTGCCGCCTCCGGCATCCGCGACCACCGCGATCAAGCGTGTACTTAGGAAATGATCTATTTCGTCCAGCAGGCGCATTGCGCGTCTCATGTCTGCCAAGGCGTTGGTAGCTTGTAGCGCGCAAAGAAGTCGCAGACTGCGCAATTGACGTGGGGCGGTTGAAATATCCTTAACCGTTTTCCTTCGACGTGTGAGTTGTTGTTGCAAGATTTGAAAGTCGCCATTCGCGAGTGAGGTATGAGCGTCTTCGAGAGTCTCCGACATCGACCTAGCTGCTTTAACGAACGAAGGCGTGAGGAGATTTTCATCAAATGCGCGTGGCTCGCCTTCGATTACTTGTACGGCTGTGTTGAGACGATTCGCGACTTCCGTCAGTTCATCCCACGATCTCGCTTCGCCGAGCATTCGGCGCAGAGTCCGTTCCGCGTCAACTGTTTGATGGGCTTCCGGCAACCAGCGCCTTTGTATTGGAGCAATGGACACGCTATGCAGTTCGGCAAGTAAGTGTGGCGTAAGAGCGAGTTCCCCGAAGTAGGTTCGACGCAGAATCTCCGCGTCGCCGCTAAGGAGCGTTTCGACGTTCTCGGATGTCCAGAGATGTAAGCGGACTGTGGTTTTGAGACCGTAGAACCATTTCTGGTCTCCTTTGGTTAGTGTGTGGCGTGTCCAAAGAACCCAGTCGGTAAGATCTGGCAAAAGCTGCAAGCTCTTTTTGAGAGCCGCAGCAATCTTGTTTCGACGCGTCGTACCGATCGCTCGGCCACTTGGCAAGCCATACCATCGACACTGCCAGCCGAACCACTGCCCTTTGGAACCAAGAGCACAGTCGGACTCCAACTTAAGGTGGAATTCCACGCCTGGCTGTTGGGCAAGCGCGGCGAACTTACCGAACCTCGCAAAATGCAACCAAACCAATGACCGGCATAGAGTCTCGAAGTTATGCTGCTGGCCGCCCTGGAGTCTTTCAAATTCGGACCAATTAACCATACGTTAATGTGAAGAGGGTCAGCGTCCAAGGCCAGTGTCGGGATGTAGATGTGCGGAGTAAACCTCAACTCGCGCACCTTCATCTATTAGGATTTTAAGGAAACCCGAAACATCATACTCATCAGTGGTAATTACTACCTTGTCGCCTTTTTGCTCGCTGCTTATGTCATATCTGAATTGAGCTAGTTCCGCAGGTCGTAAACTGGCGGTGTTCAGCGAAGACAAGAGCGCCAGCGCAGAATCCGAATAGCGGTCGGTGTCTTCGTGATCGTCATCGCTATCCATCATGAACTCGGTGATTTTATCTATAATCTCTTTTGCTCGCTTTGCCGAAGGCACATCTTTAAATGAACCAATCATCACCAAGTTCGCCGAGTGTTCAGACCCGTAGCTGTTCCAGATTTTCATGATGTTGTTGCTATCGACAAATGATTCAATTTACGCAACGCGGCGATTACGCCGTCCAAACCAATAACGACTCCCTCGTCATCATAGGAAGTATGTTTGATCATGCCATTCGCAGTGATGTGAGCGTAGGCGCGAACGCTTCTCTCTTTTTCAAATGGATTACAAGTTGGTAGACCGTCCGATCCAAGCTCGCTAACAGCAAGCCGCAAATCGCCTGAGTAGCTGGTAACGAACTGTCGCAGACTCCGCCGGGAAGCGGCGTCGACGCCAAGGCGACCATTTGCCGGTTGCTCCGGCAGTAGTAAGAATTCAGATGCCCCTGCGGTAAAGGCCAAACCAATTGCCGCATCCAACTCGCACACGGTCTCGGAGTTAACAACGTAATTGATACCAAAGGGCACGATTTCCTTTAGCGCAGTCAATCTCTCCTGAAGTTCGCTGAATGAGCGACGGCGCAACCGTTCATAGGTAGAACCAATCCCGTCCATACTGACGCGCACGAAATGAACGTTTCCGCGAAGCGTTGATAACAACTTGTCGCCAAGGTGGTGCCCATGAGTCGTGAATGTAACAGCTAGATTTGTTTCACGGGTTGCGTACTCACATAATTCCGCGAAATAGGGAACTAATGTTGGCTCGCCGCCACCAAAACCTACTCCGACCGTTCCATTCCTATCTAGTTCAACCAACCATTTCCTAACATGCGATAGTTCTAGCACCGCCGGAGATTTAGAAGCGAAGCAGTATGCGCATCGGAGATCGCACGCATTGGTCAACGCGATTGATACCTGTCGCGGAGCTAGAGCCCATAACTCTTCGCGCGGGATTACTTCGTCGATGAGAATGTTCAGCCCCGATGTGCGGTCAAAGAGATGTATGCCAGAGGGCCCTGAGCGTATTTTCATTTGTGATTAGAGTTCACTGAATAAAATTGGCAAAAATCTGGAATTACGTCCAATCTAAACGAGCCTAATGAAAGCTACTATGTCGCACTCTCATTTGTAAGGAATCCAGACCCCCGTGCCATCCTCGATCGAATCTGCTCAGTAATAAAGTGACTAAGCTTGCCCTGGTCCTTCCACTTCGATGTTCGTCTCGTCGCATCAAAATCGTGCGAGCGTATGATTGCCCGAAGCAGTTCAATAGGCTGATCGCGTAACCAAAGTGTGAATTCGGCCTGGCCCCGCGCGTTATACTCCCGATAGACATCAGGCAAGTCGAGCGCGGCTGCCGCCGGTCGCTTTCTCTTTGCCAGCTTCTTGGCGGGCAGAGGACTCAGTAAAAGCTCTAGCTTCCGGGAGAACTCTGGATTCTGAGCAGCTTCTTCGCTCATCAAGTCAACCAGCTCTTTCAGTAAGCTGATCAGGGCTTTTTCTTTTCGCATAGAGCTCTTATTTCCTCAGTCAGTCCTTGAAGTGGTTCGTAGGCTGAACCGTACTTCCCTTTGAAAGTGCGGATATCAGCTTCCACATCAGCACTGCGCGCAACAGCAACCGTTTGAGGTATGTAGTTTTCAAACAAAGGAGGCTGTGGTAATGCGCCGGCTTCCCCGAACCGACCGAGCCGTCGGTCTTTGAGGTCGGCGATCACGCGTCGGTGTAAGTTATTACCTTGCACTTTAGTCGCAACAATCCCGAGAGGTTGAATTGGCCGCCCGGTGTCTTTCGAAAATCGCTCTGTATTATCGATGATCTGATAAATCCCCCAAGTCGAGAGAATATCGGGAATAGTCGGTATGATGTAGCCACTTGATATTCTCAGTCCATTCTTCGTCACTGTTCCTAAGCTAGGTGGGCAATCAATGATAACGTAATCGTATCGATCGATAACGGGTTGAATAGCGTTCTTTAGAATTTCGAGCGGGTTTGCCGTGAAGTTGCCGGATAGTGCAATCATTGGGATCTGATCTTGAATGTCGATCAATCGAATACTTGATGGCAATAGATCAAGCCGGGCTATGCCGTCATTTATTGTTGATACTTGATTAGCAATGGCATGATCGATATCAAACTTCGGCGCTTCATGAGGACTCAGCTTGTCAGCGAAGATTTGCGCGACTGTACGACCTTGCTCGTCCATGTCAGCCCACTTCTCTTCCGAAATTAGAGTGACGCTCGCATTAGTCTGCGGGTCAAGGTCAATGAAGAGAACATGCTTTCTATTTTCATGGGCGAGAATCTCGGCAACGGCAACCGCTGTCGTCGTTTTCCCGACACCACCTTTGAGGTTGATGAAGCTGAGAACGTGAGTGCTTTCACCCTGGAACCTCTTTACCCAAGCCGTGACAGTCTCCCGGTCCCACACAGGACCGCTCTGCAAATTCTGTTTTGGCGATGGAAAGTGGTCATAGCGAACTCGCCAATTGTTTACCGCCTGCTTGCTAACGCCCGCCATATCTGCAATTTCTGCAATTCCGACCAAATCTTCTGAAGCCATAAATCTAATCTCCCCTCCCTCGTGTGAATGACAGGTGACACAGTACGCCCATAATGAGTACGCTGTCAACACACAGTCTTACTGTGTTGAAGCGTCACAATCGACGGCGTTTGTGGAGTCGTGCAATCTCTAAAGGCGAGTAGTCCTTTCGGCGACATAATCGTGCCAACTATGGTACTTCTTGTGGCGCGATTATCGCGAATCGCGCCAAATATGCTAAAGTTTGTGGCGCGATTCACCTTAATTGCGCCAATCAAGCGGCTCGAAATGAATGAGGATCTTTCCTGAGAGGGGAAAGCCATGCCCAAAAGACTGCCTTCTGATATTGACGACCAATTGTTAACCTCCCTCGCCAGTGCGCCCGACGGGGCTGGCATTGATGATCTACTGCGTGTCTTAGCTGTGGAGGTCAGCCGTCGATCACTACAAAGACGCCTGGCAGAACTAGTCGCTGCCGGAAGAGTAATCAGTGAAGGGCGGGGACCATCAACACGTTATCTCCTGCCGACGATTGGGGCGGAAGCGGGAGTTGAAGACGACTATGTTCGGCTGTCGCCATCGGGGGCAGACGTTCGACGGTTGGTGAGAAGGTCACTAGCTGAACGCACGCCAGTTGGTTACAACCGGGAGTTCTTGGACCAGTACAGACCGAACGAGAGCAGTTACCTTACACCCGAAACGATCGCCTCTCTCACTCGTATTGGGACGACCGCCAATGCAGAGCGACCAGCGGGCACTTACGCTCGTCAAATTCTCAACCGACTATTAGTCGATTTGGCCTGGGCGTCTTCCCGACTCGAAGGAAACACATACTCACTGCTTGATACAAAACGGCTGATCGAGTCTGGGAAAGCAGCGGAAGGGAAAGACGCAGCTGAGACTCAGATGATATTGAATCACAAGAACGCCATTGAATTCATGATAGATTTGGGAGAAGATCTAGTCTTCAGTCCTCAGATCATTCTCAATTTCCACGCGATCCTTTCTGACAACCTGTTGGCCGACCCAAACGCTAGCGGTCGTCTTCGCCGAATCGCGGTCGGGATCGGCGACTCTGTCTATCACCCACATGAAGTCCCACAGGTGATCGAGGAGTGCTTTCAACAGATCGTGGATACTGCTGCCGCAATCCGCAATCCGTTCGAGCAAGCTTTCTTCGCAATGGTCCATCTGCCTTACTTACAACCGTTCGAAGACGTCAACAAGAGAGTGTCGCGGTTGGCGGCAAACATTCCGTTTGTGCGGCACAACCTGTCACCGCTGTCCTTTTTTGACGTGCCTCAACGCGCTTACTTCGACGCATTGCTCGGGGTATATGAACTCAACCGAGTCGATTTGCTGCGCGATGTTTTTGTGTGGGCCTATGAGCGCTCCACTAAGCGCTACGTCGCGGTTCGCCAATCACTCGGCGAGCCCGACAAGTTCCGACTCAAGTTTCGGAATGAACTCACCGAAGTCATAGGTGACATTGTGCGTGGCAGTTTGGCTCCAAGCGTTGAAGCGGTGACAGATGCCGCGCGCGAACGAGTGCCGGCTGAACATCTAGATGATTTCGTCCGGATGACGATCAATGATCTCGAAAATCTGCACGAAGGAAATTTTGCGAGGTTTAGGCTGCGACCTTCAGAATTCCACGCTTGGAAAGCTGGGCGGAAGCGCAAGTAATCCGTTAACTTGTCACAGCAGGGTAGAACTATCCGCTTTCATATAAGCAAGCACCGCCTTCTTAAGACAATCAGACATGTTCCAGGTGCCCCCATGACCGCATGCTTGTGTGATGAGAGCTTCAAACTCGTCCTTCGGAAGCCGAGAACAAGCGTAAAGAATCTCTCGCTGCTCCCAGTTCCGGCGGTCATCGAGAGCTGACTTACGTCAAGTAACGAGGAGCTACTTGCTATCGGCTGATTCAAGCATAGACCATTCTCAGCAATGCTTAAGCAGCTAGCTCAAGCAAAGTTCGCGTTACTCTTTCGATTAGTTCCAACGACGGCTCTTGCTGAGCCTTCTCGGTCGTTAAAACTCGGTCACATATCGTTTCAAGAAATGCTGCATCGCTCCTAAGCAAAGCATCACTCATATCGAGAGTTGTAACTCTAATGATCTGGTCAGGATCGGACGCAAGTCTGAGGATCAATTCCTTTGCCTGATCCTTCGTACGGGATTGGTCGAGCATTTGAATGAGGAACCTAACCGACCGCTCCTTGGCAATGGGTCGCCGCACGTATTTTGACTGGTTTCTATCACTCAGAATGCGCATTAGGTCGAGCGTGTCATCAACCAGTTGATCAGAAATAAGAAGAAGATTCCGCGCTGCTGCTATTCGAACAAAGTCATTTGGGTTTGCAGCCATCTCCCGAAGTTCCTTCTCGATCCTAAATGCATCACCGCGGTTTGCTTGTGACAAGAATCTTATGAGCTCATCAACCGCCTGACTTTCGTTTTCTGTGTATTTTTGCTTAGCAAATGCAGAGAGGTACTTTCGCAAGCTGAGGCCCACCTCTGAATCTGATTGATTCCACGAGTTGAGAGCTTCTGCGATTGCAAAAGCGGTAAATACCTGGTCGCCGTCTTGAGTCTGAAGCACAGAAGCCACTTGTTCGCTTGTGAGGCGATCGATTAATGGCGAATGGCCTTTTCGCAACGGGGTTGTGAGCGCCTCTACGGCACGTCGACGCAAGTCAGACTTGTAGCGTACAGGATCCCAGTCTGCTCTTAAGATTTGTACTATTTGGAATGTACGAGCGGCATTCGTCTCGCCTAACGCCGGAAGTGCCTCTGCGATTCTGCGCTTGGTTTCCCAACTCTGCGGTGAATCACTCTTAGCAATCTTCTCCAGGACGTCAAACAATGCGCTTCCTGGCTTAAGTTCATTTCGGTTCCACCGCCCTCCAATGAGTCTTCCAAGCAGATGATCCAAGAGCGGCTTCTCACCCTGAATGAGGTACGACATCGTCACTTCGAGAAGTATCGTGTCCTGACGATGCGCACGTGTTATCAAAAACACTATTCCCGCCGAAACTGTTGCATGTATAAACACGACGACCGCTTCGGCAGCGTGTTCAAAAACGAGAAACCCCACGCTGAACGCAGCACCGAGCACAAAAATGACGGCGGGCTCCAAAAAATGCCCGAATGTGTCGGTCAACCAAAGACGCCACCGATTGGTGGTCGCAATCAGGTATTTAGTTGGTTGGGGACCACTCACGGCTTTTCCTCGATGTCTTCGAAACCTGAGACAATTCCTCGGCGATTGACTCTTGCTCCTCCCACTTTCCGTATAACTTACCTCGAGATTGCAGACGCTGAAGCTGCCGCATGCTCCTAGCATCGATTTTTCCAGGCGGAGCGTTTCTAAAAGGTGTTCCCGGTAATGGAAGGAATGTGTGTCCGTGGATTCTCGCTCCCATGTCGCTAAGCTTTTCAGCTAGGCGGAGCGAGGCCTTGACGTCCGAAACATTTTCTCCTGGCATGCCAAAAATGAAATCAACGTTCGGAAGGAACCCAGCTTCAACTGACAGGCGGACGGAGCGAATAATTTCCTCAACAGTATGCCCGCGTTTGCTGAAGTCCAAGATCCGCTGAGATCCTGATTGTCCCCCTATGATTAGGTTGTTGTTGTTGACATATCTTTTCAGAATTTCAAGCGCTTCACGAGATACGTGTTCGGGCCTAACTTCTGAAGGAAAGGTCCCAAAAAAGATCCGGCCCTTAGTTCCTAATACTGAGCGGATCGAAAAAAGCAGTTCGTCAATCTTGTCCAAATTCACTGAATGATCAGGTGAACCGTATGATAGAGATGTCGGAGTAATAAACCGAATGTCGGTGAGCCCGTGCTCTTTCATCACCTTTACGTATTCGCAAACATTCTCTACCGTACGATGCCGAAAGATTGCCTTGAACATGAATGGTGTTTGGCAGAACTTGCACGCATAAATACATCCCCTCGTAATCTCGATTGGATTGAACCGTCGATGCTTTACCGTAAAAGGGGGGTAATCATTAAGATCGATCCTATCGCCTGAACCTTGAGCTACATATCGGCCATCATCAAGGTAAGAAATGCCTTTGGTTTTCAGGTAACTTTCATCATGCAAGAATCTCTTAACGAACTCGATGACTACTGACTCGCCTTCACCTACTGCGACTACATCAAAGCCCGCCTCCAAAGTCTGTCGTGGATCAGCGGTAGCATGAACACCACCTGCCAAGTGAATGACATTTTCGTCAGAAACGACCCTTTTGAACTCCAATAGTTCTCGGGTTCGCTCCGGAAACTGAGGTGAATAAAATGACCAGCAGACTACAACTTTGCGTCCTTGGTCTAGAGCATCTCTGGCCGCCGCGACGAGTTCATCAGACTTGTGGACAATCTGCGTTTTGAGATTAGGCGAATCTAGATAGGCGTCTAGCGCCCCTAGTATTACGTTAAACCCGTAATTGCTGGTTTGCTTGTAATTAAAAAGAAGGGAAAGCCCGTTACGATTTTCCATGGCTGCTTCGCTCCTCTCCCACACACGGGGTTAGTGCCCAACCTTAACGTGACCTGTTTATCAATCGTCGACGATTAGTCGTAAATCGTCATATATTCATCTGCGCAATGTTAGCCCAGTCAGTCCGCACATTCAACCCTGGAGCCCCCACGCTAAAAATTGCCGCCAATTTGTGGACACTTTCGGCTCTTCCAGTAAGAGTGGTTTGCCGACTCCCACGGCTTAAACAGTGAGAGCGATTTGCCGACTCCCACGCTCAGTAATTTGTGGCCAATTTGTGGACAGAATTTAGAGCACTCTACTGCTACGCGATGGGAGCGGATGTGACGGAATGCAAAAACCTTAGGAACTACTTGGTGGCTGCAACTTTTGAAAAGTCAAAAACTTACGTTTTTGACGGGTTTCTGATTATGAATCCCACGCTCTAACCATCTGAGCTACCCCGCCATGCGGACGTAATTATAGAGACAGATCGCCGTAGATCAAACCAGCCTTGTGAGGTTGATCAAACCAGCGGCTGTGAAGCTAATCAAAACCAGCGGCTGTGATTACAAATCAAACTCAAGACAAATCCAACCAGCCCTGAAGAGAATGAAAAACAAAGGTTGGGTCAAACATACCCCGTGAACGACAAGCGGCGCCGGTTAAGCCTCCACCGCATTTCGACTTTTGTAACGCAAACTGTAAGATCACCCATAGGGCTGCCCCGGCGAGTACCTGCGTTTAAGAGCAAGCTAACCGTTCGCTTTACAAAACAATGCTTCCGCCTAACTTCGAAGACATCTTAGCGGCCCGCGAATTCATCGCGCCCTACCTGCCGAAGACGCCACTTGTGCGCGTCGAGAAACTTTCCGAAAAACTCAGCTGTGATTACTACGTCAAGTTAGAGAATCTGCAACCAACCGGCGCATTCAAGGTGCGCGGCGGAGTGAATCTGGTCGGTACCGCGATCGACAAGGAGCGGCAGACGGGACTGGTTTCGGCCAGCACAGGTAATCATGGACAGTCGATCGCTTACGCCGGCCGGCTCTTTGGCGCCCGAGTGATCATCTATGCTCCCAGCGAAAATGTTAATGAATCGAAGATGCAGGCGATGCGCGACTTTGGGGCCGAAGTCCGTCTGCATGGCCGCGATTTCGACGAGGCACGTCTGGAGGCCGAGCGCGTTGCGCAATCCGAGGGTCGTCGTTACGTGCATTCGGCTAATGAACCGAAACTGATTGCGGGTGTGGGAACGATCGGTGTCGAGATTTTCGAAGATCTGCCTGACGTTGATGTGATTATCGCTCCCGCGGGCGGCGGCAGTTGCGCTTCCGGCAATTCCATCGTCGCCAGTCATATGAACCCGAAAGCCCGCGTCGTTGCCGTCCAATCGGAATCCGCTCCGGCGATGTGGCACGCCTGGAAGAATCGCACGTTAGATGCTTATCCGACGATGAAGACAGAACACGAAGGCCTGGCTACGCGCGTGCCCTTTGAATTGACGAACAAGATACTTTGGGAGTTGCTCGACGATTTTGTTTTGGTGACGGATGAAGAGATCAACGAGGCGATTCGTCTACTCGCGCGACATGCAAAACAAGTCGCCGAAGGCGCCGGCGCCGCTTCACTCGCTGCCGCGATCAAGCTTCGCGATCAACTCAAAGGTAAAAAAGTCGTAGGCATCCTTACTGGTGGCAATATGTCGCTGGATCGGTACGCGGCATTGATGGCGCCGTGAATTGTCGTCCACAGATTACACAGATTGCGCCGAAGTGGTGGGCGGATAGTTTGATCTTGGATCGGCTGGCCCCTCTTTCGGATTTGTATCTGTGAAATCTGCGTAATCTGCGGACAGTCTATTTGCTCCATTTATCCCAGACGGCCTTCGCAATTTTCGCAATCACTCCCTCGCGCGTCGCTTCATCCGTGGGCGAATCCGCGACAAAGACTGCGATCACCAGATGCTTTCCGTTGGGCAGCGTTATGATCCCGATGTCATTGGTTGCGGCGGTGACTCCGTTTTCAGTTCCGGAGGTTCCAGTTTTGTGCGCGACCACAGTACCGGCCGGCATCAGTCCTTTCAAACGTCGCGGACCCGTGTTCGATGCGGTCATGAGTTTGAGCAGCAAGCCTTGCGCCGTTTCGGAAAGCCCGCGCCGCTCTTGCAGCGCGCGGAGCAAAGTTACTGCTGCATCAGGCGTGGCCCAGTTGCGATATTGCAACGAATGATCTTGCGCCAACGCCTTTTCGGTATCGAGGACGATCATATCTTTGATTCCAAGTTCGGTGAGGTATGCCTGGATCGCTTCCGGCCCGCCGGCGAGCTTCATCAGCACATCGCTGGCCGTGCCGTCACTCTCGAGTAGCATCCATGCCAACAATTCATTAACGGTCAGCTCGGTACCGTTGGGATACTTGTCCCGAATAGGACTGTGTGACGAGCGGCCAATGAAATCGTCTTTCGTAACGCGCAACTTCTGATCGAGCTTTATCTTCCCGGCATCTACCTGCTTCATCACCGCCATGCCAATCGGAAGTTTGTAGACGCTCTGCATCGGAAAGTGATCGTGAGAGTTGAGCGAAACTGTCTCACCAGTTTCCAGCACCAACGCCGAGACACCTACCCGCCCCTTGGCGGCAGAGGCCACTTGATCGAGTTGGGTTTGCAACTCCGCGTCCCGAAGTTCCTGGCTTTTTTTGGCCACTGCGTTCTGCGTCGTGTGTTGTGCTTTGTCTTGGGTGGGATCACTGCTTGAGCAGGCGGAGGCCAGAGCGATGAGAAGTAAACCGTAAATCAACAGTAGTTGCTTTTTCATGGTACCCTTTATGAAAACTGAACCCGAGCGTCCTTCACCGCGAGGCCTCACTCTCGATCGCGCTCATCTCGCCCACTCACCGAGCGTGGCAATCGCTTCCTCTTCACTGATCGACCTCGCTTGTTTCTTTACCTGCGCCGGGACCCATTGCGGGAAGGGAACTTCTTTATTGACATGACGACCGCCGGCTGTGTGTTCCTGACGTACTTTCGCGATTTGGTCGGGTGGAAATCGTTTGGCGAGTCGAACCAGTGCCGGCCACAGGCGACGATGCACCAGGGTGACCTTTCCTTTGACCAAACGACAAACCAGAATGTCTTCAGACTCGGTCACTGCTTCGAGTACTGCGAAGATCTGTTGACCCTTCGGATGGCCCCACCAACTTCCTTTGATGGGTTCGCCGGCGATTGCTTCGGTCAGTCGGGGCACGGGACCTTTGGCGGACACCAGGACCACTCCATGGTTTTCGACAAACGCCAATGCCTCGGCAGCAGTCATGCGATCTCTCCCGCTGAAGGTTTAGTTGACACGTGTTTAGAACACCGACTCCTGGCAGAGTCTTCTTCATTCCTCACCGCTTTGCACCTGATATGATTGATCACGGACGACGACCGTTTCGGGGATAAATCTGATGAAAGCATAATCCGGATCATCAAGTATCTTCACAAAGCGCTCGTCCCATTCTCCCACTTCTCCCAGGTACCGGCTCAACAGTCGTACCATGCGATCTTTGTCATGCGGCTCCAGGTTTGCTCGACCGCGAAAGCCTGCGTGCTGTACCGTCCCGCTGGCGACGTCAAGATTTACGATACCGATAGCACACCTTGGTTCCAGTTCGATACGTTTGGGAAACGAGTCGGTTTGATTGTTGCCGATGATCCAGAGATCTTCATCCTCCCAGAGAAACCATACGGGAGATTCGCGAGGGCCTGATGCTGACCCGGTCGCCAGATGAGCAAAGACCGGACGAGCCAGAAGGTCGTTGAGAAGACGACGAGCATCGTTCTCATCCAGATCAAAATGACTTCCTGTTTCCCGGACTATTTTCATGTTTCGATTCGCGGAGGTTCATTCAATGAAGTTGAAGGAGCACGCCGGAACCGCCAGCGAGCTGTCTTTTACTGATTCAATACAAACTTCATTACCTTGTTCCGCGCGACCACGAGAAGTTCGTTCTTATCGTTGAAAACCATGCCGGAGGCGACGCCTTCGGGTCTGAAGACGGCGAGGTAGCGGCCATCGGAATCAAAGACCTGGACGCCTTTTGTGTCGCTGACAAACACGCGGCCCTTGCCATCGATGGCGATCGCGTTGGCGCCGCTTATCTGTCCGGGCTGACGACCGGGACTTCCGATACGATTCAGAAACTTTCCATCAGATCGGAACTTGAACACGGCATTAGTGAAGCCGCCGAGCGCGTAGATGTTGCCCAGCCCATCGATGGCGACGCGGGTATTCAACTCTGAACGGTCGGCTTCGGTACTGATTGCTTTGCGAATGATATTCAAGACTTTACCTTCAGCGTTAAAACGAACGATGTCATCGCTGCCTCGATACCAGGCGCAGAGAAGTCCGCCGTCGGATGTGGCGGTAACGTCATCAAACCCGCCGCCCTCACTGTATGCAACTTCTCCCAGAGACCTTCCCGTCTGTCCATCGTTGCGAGTAATGATTCCGTGTTGCGCGATGTAAACAGTTCCTTTTCGATCGGCGGCCAGCCCGCGCAGAGGCATCTTTGGATCAGCCATCCATTGGGTGATGAAGTTTCCAGATGAATCGAACACTTGAATCCGGCCGCCGCTGTATTCGCCGACATAGATGTTGCCTTTACCATCAACGGCGATGCTGCGCGCGTCGGTCATCATGCCGGGCCCGATGCCTTCGCTGCCGAATTTGAGCACGATGCTGGCGAAGCTGTTGGCAGGGTCGCCGGTACGAGATCCACCGGGCCCGCTGCGGGCCGCGATGGGAGCTCTCAGCGGAGCAGTAATCGACTTGAGCATCTGGCCAATCATTCCAAACACCGCCAGGATTACAACGAGCACCACAACTACGATGAAGAAGGGAATCAGCAGAAAAAGCGAGATTATCTTCTTGGCGCCGGACGCGACCTGCGGCCCGACATTAATCTCGAATTGCTCGATCACGCGTGCGGGTTCGCCGCGGTATTCATTGGGCAGCGCGAGTTGGCTTTGGCAGTAAGTGCAACGTGCGGTCCCGCCGGCCGAGTTGGGATCGTAGGTTACGGGTGCGCCGCACTTTGGACAATCGAATGTTTGCATAGGTTTCAGAGAAAGAGATCAGCCAAGAGAAGACGAACAACGTTTGTAGCTCACATCGCCCGCTTATTACAAATCGCACGGTGGCGGTTCGGTCCGGACGTTTGCGCTTCTTTTCCGCTGAAGCAAGTACGATCCACGAAATCACACGAAATTGCACGAACGAAAACCAGTTTGGTCTCATTTCGTATGACTTCGTGGATCGCCCCCTGTTCGCTTACAGTAAGCTAGGCCCAAGACTTGCGAACCTCAGCAAATCCTGTTGGATTGACGGGTGTGGTTTATTGGATCTTTGCTCTTGTCGAGGAAGGAAAGCGATCCACGAAATCACACGAACCAACACGAAGGACTGGGCCTGAGTTAATCCTCAAAGATGAGGTTTACCGGATAGTTGGAGCGGCCTTGGATGTTTATCATCAACTCGGCTGGGGATTCCTTGAGCCTGTCTACCAGGAAGCAATGGAGATTGAATTGTCGCGACGGGATATTCGTTTTGAAGCGCAGAAGCGTCTGACGGTTTATTACAAAGGACAGGCCTTGAGTAAGGAGTACATCGCCGACTTGGTCTGTTTTGGCCAGATTATCGCTGAGTTGAAGGTTTGCGAGTGTCTTACGGGCAGGGAGGAGGCGCAGATTCTGAATTACATGAAAGTAACCCATTCTCAAGTTGGCTTGCTGCTCAATTTCGGTAGTTCCGTGAGACTTGAATGGAAGCGCTATGTCATATAGTTGGTCGGTGTGTTTGGCCAGAATACCGAAATCGTGGCACGTTTAGTGTTGGTTCATGTGATTTCGTGGATCGCTTTCCTTCCTCATCTAAGGACGAGTGATCTAATAAACCACGCTCGTCAACTCAATGGGATTTCCCAGAGTGCTTCACTGATCCATCTGGAGGGTCTGGGTGGGGCTTCGCGGGGCGTCCTAGTCGAATGGACGAAAAGCGATCCACGAAATCACACGAAATCACACGAAGCTCCATTCGTCTTACGTGAGCGAAGCGAGACTTCGGCGGCGTTTGATTTAGCACTCACCGAGGGCCGTCGTCCGCTCAACCTACCTTCCCTATTCCCCGTTTCAACCATTCCCGGTAGAATGCTGCGGCGTTGCCATCCAGTCTCGAAAGGAAAACCTTATGCGATCTCGTTTTTTATTGCTCGTCTTGATCATTATCACTTTGTTCGTCGCTCCGACTTTGGCACAAAAGCGGAACATTACTGAGAAGGACTTGTTCAGTTTTGTGTGGGCGGGCGATACCCAAATCTCGCCCGATGGTTCGCGCGTCGCCTTCGTGCGCGTGACGGTAAACGAAAAGAAAGATGGATACAACACTTCCATCTGGAGCGTCTCGCCGGCAACCGGCGAGACGCATCAACTGACCAGCGGCCCGAGGGACTCGACACCGCGCTGGTCGCCCGATGGAAAGTTCCTAGCCTTTGTGCGCGTCACTGAGAAGGACGGCCGGCCTGACGTGCCGCAACTCTTCATGCTGCCGATGGCCGGTGGCGACTCGTTTCAGTTTACGACGGTGACACGCGGAGCGGGTGGTCCGCAATGGTCTCCCGACGGCAAGATAATCGCGTTTGGCAACAGCGCCAATGTCGAAGATCTGGCGAAGGCGGCGCCAAAGACCCCTTCGCCCTCACCGAGTCCAACTCCGTCACCAACCTCTGCGGACGCCAAAAAGCCGGAAGAGCCGCGCGACAGTGACGTACGCGTGATCACGCGCGCGGTCTATCGCTTCAACGGCGCCGGCTACACGGATACAAAGCATCCAAACCACATCTGGGTCGTGGCCGCGCCAAAAACCAGTGACGAGAAAGTCACGCCAAAACAACTGACGAGCGGCCGCTTCTCCGAAGACAACGCGACCTGGGCCAGAGACAGCTCTCAGCTTTATTTCGTGTCCGATCGCATCGACGAGCCTTACTACGAACTACCGTCAACGACTGTATATTCGATTCCGGTCGGCGGTGGTCAGCCGGCCAAACTCACTTCATTCGACATGGACACTGGCGCTTTTTCGGTCAGCCCAAACGGAAAACAAATCGCGTTCTATGCTTCCGTGAGCAAGCCGGTGCAGTCTTATACAGAACCCGATCTGTGGGTGATGGATCTTTCCAGCAACGCGCAACCGCGCAACTTAACCCGGAATTTTGATTTTGATCTGGGTTCAGGCGTCGGCGGAGACAACACCGCGCCACGTGGCGGCGGCGGCAATCCTCCAGTGTGGACCGCTGATGGCCGCAACATCATCGCGATCTACGCAAAGGAAGGCAAAGCGAATCTTGGTAAGTTCGATGCGTCCAGCGGCAAGGAAACTGATTTGACGAGCGGCAACCAGGCCGTCGTTAGTTTTCGCGCCACACCCGACGCGACGAAGTTCGCTTTGGTCATATCCACGCCGACGCGCGTCGGTGACGTCTTCTGGCTTGAGGGCGCAGGCGGCCAGCCAAAACAACTCACTCACCTCAATGAAGAATTGTTTTCAAAGCTGAACCTGACCGAGCCGGAAGAGATCTGGTACACCAGTTTCGACGGTAAGAAGATTCAAGCGTGGGTACAGAAGCCGCCCGACTTTGATCCTAACAAGAAGTATCCACTCATCCTCAATATCCATGGCGGGCCGCATGCGGCATACGGGTTCATCTTTGATCATGAGTTTCAGTGGATGGCGGCGAAGGGTTATGTCGTGCTCTATCCGAATCCGCGCGGCAGCACCAGCTATGGACAGGAGTTTGGCAACATCATCCAATACCATTATCCCGGCGACGACTATAAAGATCTGATGATCGGCGTCGACGAACTGCTCAAACGCGGTTACATCGATGAGAAGAAGTTGGGCGTCACCGGTGGCAGCGGCGGCGGGCTGCTGACGAACTGGACCATCGGTCAAACGACGCGTTTCGCTGCCGCTGTTTCGCAACGTGACATCGCCGACTGGGCCACCTTCTGGTACGTGGCAGACTTCACGCTGTTCCAGGAGACCTGGTTCAAAAAGCCACCGTTTGAAGATCCGGAAGACTATAAAGCCCGTTCACCGATCACTTACATCAACAATGTGAAGACGCCTTTGATGTTGATTTTGGGCGAGGCCGATTGGCGCACGCCTACCGGCGCCGGCGGTGAAGAGATGTTTCGCGCGCTGAAGTATCGGAAGATCCCAACGGTGATGGTCCGCTTTCCCAACGAGTCGCATGAGCTGTCACGCTCAGGTCTACCCTGGCATCGGATCGAACGCCTGCAGCATATCGTCGGCTGGTTCGATAAGTGGCTGATGGGAATGCCCAAGCCTGAGTATGAGGTCACGCAGTAGCCGGGAGCGCGGACATCCTGTCCGCATTGAGCGCGCAGCGCGAACAAGACCGCCAATATTGGCGCACAAGTTTCCACTAATCATGCGTGAAAGCGGACTAGGAGCGCGTGAAAGCCCATTCATCGTGCGTGAAAGTACGTTCAGAGCGCGTGAGAGCCCATTCATCGCGCGTGAGACGGCAACAATCGAGCGCGAGACCCCCCTTCCTCGCGCGTGAGACCGCAACAATCGTGCGTGAAAGCCCATTAGGAGTGCGCGAAAGCCGATTAATCGTGCGTGCGAGGCCATTCAGGACGCGTGAAACGCCAAAGATCGGGCGTGAAACTCGATCTTTGGACGCGGGAATTAGAATTTGCTAAGCAAAACCTCGATCTTTGCCCGAAAGATGGAGGTTTCCTGATTTGGTTTTGGGTGTTTTCACCTCTCGGACAAGAACGATCCACGAAATCACACTAAACGCACGAATAAACTAGTTCTGGTTCGTGTATGTTCGTGAATCGTTTTACGTGGAGAGCGGCAATCTCTCAAAATAGGATGCCAGAAAAAGGCGAGGGTCATGGATTGGACACGTTTACCCGAAATCGACGCGAATCGGCTTCGTCTCCGTTGGATCTCCGACAAGGATACGGATGCGTTCTATGCGATCTACTCCAACCCCGAGGTAATGCGTTATTGGAGCACCCCGCCGCTTGCCGACCGCGAAGCTGCCGCTAATCTGATTAAGAAGATTCACGAAGACTGGAAGCGCCGCATCATTTTAAAGTGGGGCATAGCCCTGCGCACAAACGATCAACTGATCGGCAGCATCACGCTCTTCAATCTCGACTTCAATCATCGCCGGGCCGAAATCGGCTACGCTCTCGGCCGCGAGTTCTGGGGTCAGGGATACATGAACGAAGCGTTGATGGCGCTGCTGAAGTATGCTTTTGAAGATCTAAACCTGCATCGCATCGAAGCCGACGTGGATCCGCGCAACACCGCGTCGATAAAAACCGTTGAGCGCCTCGGCTTTCAACGCGAAGGATATTTGCGCGAGCGTTGGCAGGTTAATGGTGAGATTCAGGATGCGTTCTTTTATGGATTGCTGCGACAGGAGTTCTTAGGTGTTGCTTCGCTTAAGTGAGCCGTAAAGATAATGATCGTGGTGCTCGGCGCCGTCCCGTGGCAGCTCGGCCCATTCTTCGAAAGGGACTTGAGAACTCAACTCCTCAAAGATTTCGCCGATTGGCCTTCGAGTCGATTCAGCCGGAGCGGCTTGCTCCTTCACCAGGAGCGATTCGACCAAAGCCAGAACTTCCTGCTGCTTACCGTCAGGAAGGGCCTGAAGCTTTTTCAGAATTGCTTGTTCCAGATTCGCTGACATCTTATTACGACCTTAAGGTTCGACCCTGCCGTTAGATTACATCCACCAGATCAGTGCCGCAAGTGGTTGAAGCCCTCATCATGGTCAGACGTCCGGTTTCTAGTAGCTTGGTGCAGGACCCATCCCGCTCGAACAGATGAGATGATACAATCCCGCGCCATGGCACCAGACCAGAGGACAATTCTTCGATTATTTGCCGCCGCATCGCTATTGATCTTCGCTCTTGCGATGGACGCTGCGGCCCAACCTGCGGGCGGGAAGACTTCAGACACCCGACCGGCCACTGGGACTAAAAGCACACCGAAGACGCCGGCGAAATCTCCCGCCAAAAGCGTGTCAAAGGGCGCGACGAACCCGAGGCCATCCGCTAACAACGGAGCATCTGCCTCACTCAATGGCAAGTGGTGGACCAGCGGTAACGACTTTGGCGCCTCGGAAGTTGTGTTTACGCAAAACGGCGCGAGTGTGTCTGGTGAGATCCATTATGCGGACGGGCGCACTGGCACGATCAATGGCACCATGGTGGGCAAGAAGCTGCAGAACACCTGGACCAATTCGAGTGGTGAGAGTGGCAGCGGCTGGCTGGAATTAAGCTGGAACAATTTTCTGGGTGGCCCGTGGCATAACCAGAGAGTGCGTGACGGTTCCTGGACTCTCATGCGCGTCGAAGGCAAATGGTGTTTCGGCGGCAGCCGCGATCGGATTCGCACGGTAACCCATAACGCGCGCGGAGAGGTTCTGAGCATCGCGGAAGATGGAACTCAAACCGGCGGTCGTCTGGAGGGTCCGTGGCTTTACCTCGAGTCCGACGGGATGACTATTAAGGGAGACATGGACTTTAGGGCCAATCGTATGAACTGGTCTTCGGGTTTCTTCTGGACCTGGTGTGGACGGAATTAGTCTGCTTTTTTCGTGATTGTTCGTGTGACTTCGTGGATCGCCTTTGTTTTTCGCGAGAAGCGATCCACGAAATCACACGAAAGTACACGAACAGAATGACCATACTCGATCGAGAGAGACGACTAGCTCAATGAAAACTGTCGGCATCATCGGCGGCGTCGGTCCTGAATCCACGATTGAATACTATCGTCTGATCATCGCCGCTTATCGCAACCAGCAGATGGCCCCGGGCGTCTCACCAGGGACTCACGGGCAGGATCCGGGCGCCACGAGCTATCCATCAATCATTATCAACAGCGTCGATTTGTCTAAGCTGCTCGCCTGGATCCGGGCGAATGAACTGGATGCGTTCACGAATTATCTGAGCGCTGAAATAGAAAGGCTGGCGCGGGCCGGCGCGAATTTTGGCGCGCTCGCTTCCAATACTCCGCACCTGGTTTTTGACGAACTGCGCCGGCGCTCGCCGATTCCCCTGATTAGCATCGTCGAATCGGCCTGTGACGCGGCGCAGAAGCTGGGACTGGAGCGAGTTGGTTTATTCGGCACCCGGTTTACTATGCAGGCTCGTTTCTATCTCGATGTTTTTGCGAAAGCCGGGATTACCATCGCCGTGCCGAGGGAGGATGAGCAAGCGTACATTCACGAGAAGTACATGCAGGAGCTCCTGAATAACCTCTTTCTGCCCGAGACGCGTCAACGCTTGCTGGCGATCGTGGAACGGATGAAAGCGGAGGACAACATCGAAGCCTTGATCCTCGGCGGGACTGAGCTACCTTTGATCCTGCGTGACACCGAATACCAGGGAACTCCTTTCCTTGATACGACAAAGATCCACGTCGAACGAATCGTCGCCGAGTTAGTCTCTTAAATGGTAGAATCCCGCTCCCAGACGTTGATTTCAAGGAGTACTTCCGATGAACTTTCCGAACCGAAGCGTAACGCGTTTTCTGATCTCGTGTTTTTGCCTTTCCGTGCTGCTGAAAGGAATGGGCGGCTTGGCTCCGGTGGTAAAGGCTCAGCAACCGCAACCGAAGACTCAGGACGAAGACGTACTGCGCATCAACGCCGACCTGGTGCAAACCGCGATCACCGTAGTCGATAAGAACGGACGCTTCGTCGACGGTTTGGATCGCGAGCAGTTTGAAATTGACGGTTGACGGCAAGCCGCGCCGATCTTACGGGCGTGGCTATTGCATATCGGCCCTTCGGGCCTCGTCCAGAGCTTCCTTAAGATAAAGTGCATCGACCACGCCCAGCCCTGATCAAGTTTCTCAAGCCGTACGATCGCGAGATTCAGGATCTGGCTCTAAAGCTGCGCGCGCTGGTGCTCGAAGAGATGGCGCCGTGTTACGAAAACATTTATGACGCGTACAGCGCGGTCGCGATCGGGTATGGTACGAGTGAACATTTGCGGGACGGAATTTTTCACATCGCGGTTTATTCGAAGCATGTCAACCTGGGTTTCAATGACGGCGCCACGCTCGACGATCCGAAAGGCATCCTGCAAGGCTCCGGCAATCGCATTCGGCACATCACAATCAAAACACCTGAGGACATCAAGCGGCCGGAAGTTCGTGCTTACATTCGCAGAGCGCGCAAGAAAGCTCTGGCGGATGCGCGGAAATTAGGCGAACCGGCTCCAAAGAAACCAGCCGGGGTCGTCTCGACTGTTAAGGCGATCTATCCGAAGAAGCGCCGGCCGAGTTAAGTAGCATAGACTTCGACCACGAGTTAAGGTGGTAATGAGAGTTTCTCGCACTTCGACGGCTTTTCCACTGCTTCAATTCTTGCTCTCCAACCGCCTCGTCCCACGCGAAACCCAGGGCAGCGCGTTCCGCGCGCGACCCTGGGTTGTAACGTGGCACTCAAGCAAATTATCGGCTGAATCTAATCAATCACCTCGCGTGACGACGGCTTTTTGCGGCGCGTAGTTGATCCGTCGCGTCTCGCGCATGCGGCCGTCTTTCAAACTTCCTTCGACGATCTCATAGCCCAACAGCGCCAGCACCCTTCCCCGCACGAACAGCGGACGCGAGTTGCCGTACCAGTCGACGCAGGAGGCGCGACAACCATCGTCGACCGCCTTATCGGATTCGGCGCCCAGTTCGCCGAGTTCTTCAAAGTGCAAAGAGTCATTGCGGAGAAACAGGATTGCCGCCGAACCCTGGAACAGGTGCTGATAACCGGAACGGCCGGGCACGCTAATGGGCAAACCGAGTACGCCGGAATCAGCGCCGTCCGGTTTGTAGAAGAAGCCCTGGCTGCGCAGCTCTCCTTGCGAAGCGTCTTTGCGTACGTACTCGTCTGCTACTTCAGGTGAATCGCCGAGCCGCACTGCCGTGAAGTGCAAATCCTTCCCGTCTGTCCCGACTGCGATCGCGTCCGAACCGAGGGCTTCGATTCGATCCACACCATGGGTCAGCGCCAGCTCAGTGATGTCGCCGTCCGTCCAACGCACGGCGTACAGACTTGCCTTGTTGTTTTGTGGCGCGCCCCAGCCGCTGCCAGTGCCGTAAAGCAGATAGTTGCCGACGAACCGGTTCTGAAAAGTGTAGCCCGCGGGTTTCGGGAACGGATGATAGCTCCACGAAGAAGCATTCTGGCTGCCATCATTGAAACTCGATAGCGACAGACGCATTAGCGCTACGTCGCCTGCGGCAACTTCCGCGCCCCACATCCCGTCACCGGCTGAATTGGATCGCACCAGTACATTGATATGTTTGTCTTCGCTCTCGAGAAACGAAAACTGATCGACCGGACTTCCCGCCACCCCGATGGCGCTGGGGCTGGAACCGTCGAGCGGCATGCGGTATAGCGTCGAACTCTCTTTCGACTGCTGACCATACCGCGACCAATCAGTCGTCCAGACGTAAACCGATTCCGGCGAGACATAGAAAACTCTACCGGCCGGTCCTAATACCGCGGTTGCATCACATTTGAAATCATTCTGCGCCAGGTCGCATACCGTGACCGTGTGCAGCGCCATGCCATAGGTCGGATTGAGTTGACGCTCTGGGCGATACACGTGCGTCGCCGAAACGATCCGTTGGAATTCGGCGGCGGTTGCGCCCTTGTGCCACTTACGCACGGCGGGGAATTGCGCGGTCGGATCGTCGCTGTATGGCGACAGGTAAAGCGGCGTATAGAAAATCAGTTTGCTGCCGATCAGACGGCTCGCGTAGTTGCGCGACGAATAGTAATCGTTCGACCGTAGATGATAAGTCGATCGATAGCTGAGGTTGCCGGCCCGATCGATATTGAAGAGACCTACTTCGGTGCCGCCGCGCTCATAGCTATAGCCGATGACCGCTACGGTGTCGTCAGAGACGAGCATCTCGTCGTACCAGGTGTAACGCGGATTGATGTCCGGGCCAAACGCGTCAACTGCCGACAGCGGTTTCAACGCGCCATCGCCAACCGCTACCGTGAACAAACGGCCGCGACGCAGGACCACGAGGTGATCGCCGTGCAACTTAACGATGCCGCCTTCATCGACACCGGCGTGCTGGGTGTTGGTGATCGATTCATCCTTGGCGGCCAGTCCTTCGCCGGCCTTGGCATCTGAGCTCGCCGCCTGATTCAAAGCTGCGTTCGGCGCCGGCGGCGGACTTCCCGACGCTTCACGACGCCCACGCGCCAGCTCGCGCTTGCGCTCTTCAACTAGTTGTTTGAAGTAATTCTTGAGTTCTTCCTCAGAACCAAACGCGCGCATGTTCCTGGCTGCGGTTCTCTTTCCCGGAATCGCCCCAGGCGCACTGCTAACCGGTCTGCCGACGCAGGCCGCGAGCAATGACATCACAAAAACTGTGGCGATGGCGGAAAAAATGAAACTGGTTGCGGAAAGCGCAAAAGTTCGCGCGGGTCGGATGAAACTCTTCATGGTAACGACGTCTCCTCGGGTTTTGAAATCGAACAACCAGTGGATGAACGCCGGGAAGGAATAAACTTGCGGGACAAAAGCTATTTGTTAAGAGGCAGCCTGACTCAGACTGGTTCAGACTATTAGGCCACTTTTTGGGCGTATCGAACGACGGGAACGGATAAGCTCTTTCGCTTCGGCAGGCGCTTCAGGTTTCCGATGAGTTTCGAAAGCTGCCGTCCAACGTCGGCCTTAACGACCTTTTCTCCGCATTGAGGACAAACGCCGGTGGGCACAGATTCAATCACGATTAGCCTTCCCTTCAGCCAGAAGTCTTGATTGATGCGCTTCTCCTCCATCTGCTCGCCGCAAACGTGACACTTGCCGTAATCGTACGTCGCCTTGTTGTTAGCCATGTACTTACTCTAACGCATACGTGGTTATGAATAGAAGTTTGCCGGTTTCTTTCAGCCGGCAGATTACGGCAACTTTGCGTTCTTTAGTTGCAGTTCCAATTATCTCGTAGCGTATTCCCCGGAGGTCTCGTGTGAACCGACGCCGAATGCGACCTGTGGCGATTACTCTCTCGATATCGGCAAAGACCAAGTCATCGTTTGCCATCTCTTCAAAGAAGTGCGGGATCGCAAATTCGTATTCACCCTCCCTCACTTTCTGTCTTATGACATCGATAGTAGCCAGAGTCGATCTTTCCTCTCAAGCTGTTTGCCTTCGTCCTAGCTAAGGTAACAAGTTCTGAACCAATTGTACTCCTAGTGTGCTCTATCTCATCCATTGATTCCAAGACCAGTAGTTCGAGCAATCGCAAAGTGGTAAATCTTAATTGCCACTCGATGGCGGGATGGGCGTTAAGACTACGTCCTGACTCAACCCGAGCACGTACTTCTCCCACTTCTGTTTGAACGCTCTCATATCAACCGTGCCCAGGATCTTCTGCAAACTCTTATAGCCCGTGGGATCCTGTTTTTGATGAGCATGAAACTCGCGGTAAAACTTTATCAGCAGTCCGTGCTCCTGCAAGTAGTAACAAAGGTAACGCGCCTGGCTATAGTTTGTGCCTTTGTCTTCATTATAGAAGCCGTGCGCGTCGAGCGCGGTGAGCGATTTGAATTCAGGAACTTTGCCGGCTCTGATTGCTTTCTGTAATCCGGGCAGACGCCAATTCGTATATCCGTGAATGTGGCCGTCGACTTCGCCGGTCTGTTCATAGAGTGAGCCCAAACCTTCGTTGAACCAGGGCGGGCATTCCGGAAAGTTGGCTTCCACAAAAGGATGCACAATCTCATGAACCAGGGTACCGCCGCCGGTCGAGATGTTCATGATGAGCGCCTTGTGCGTGCTTGAATAGTAACCATACGGCGTCCCGGGTTTCTCGCCAAACAGCGCCAACGTATTTCTCTGGTAAGAATCAGCGTCCTTGAACAGCCAGATGTCGAGAATCTCTTTCGGATCTTTGGTAAAGAAATCCTGCTTGAGCTTGTCGACCGCCCATTTGATGGTGCTCACCGAGTGCTCCTCCACCGATTGTGCCGATTCATCACCAACGACCACGAACGGCGGCTGGATGACTACGGTAAAGTCGCTCGATGGCAGCTTCTTCTTGAGCTGCTCAACGTGCCTGGCAAAATCCGCGTCAGTGAAACTCCCGGTTGTGATGGTCGGGGAAATTTCAACGTTAATGGCTTTCGGTTCGCTGGTCTTATTTGGGAACGAGTTCAAACGATAGAGCAACGCGGGCAGCAAAACGGCGAGAGGGGCCAGCAACAGAATCTGAAGTTTCTTGATCATGGAAAGCGACTCAGATGGATGGGGAGCAGGCGCATTCATAATACGCCTTTGCTGAGTCGCGATGAAAATATTTGGCAGTCTTAATCTGTCAGGTGTGTAGAGTACTAACTTCAGTTGGGCTTTTCTGCACGCAAAAATGCCCAACTAAAGTTGGTACGCCGCTTTCAATCTGGGACGCCTGCTTTAGGTCACATTAAACACCGCAGCGCGTCTTAGGATTTGCCGACTACCACCACCAGAAAAGATCCGGGCTTCTGGGTGCGCGTCGGTCGGCCGCCCGGTTGGGCCGGCGGTGTTACGGTATATTCGGCCGCAGGCAGAAATATTTTCTTCGTCTTCGGATCGAAAGCCATCGTCCTGGCGCTCGGCTGGGTCTTTACCGCCCCCGCATCTTCATAGACGTCCGCTGACTTCTCGCGATAGATGCTCAAATTTCCATCGCTGCACGAAAAGAAGACCAGATGGGCGTCGGGATCAAAACCGCCAAAGTCCACGCCCGTGCCGATTGGAAAGCTGCCAATGACCTTTCCGTTCGTGGCATCCATCACCACCATCTTCGGCTCGTTATGGCAACCGATAAAGAGACGCTTCGTCTTGGCATCGTAAGCGAGTCCTGTCGGAGTCTTCGCCACGCCAATGGGAAAACGCTTCTTTACTTCCAGCGACTGTGGGTCGAAGACGACGACCTCGTCAGTGTCTTCGCTGTTGACATAGATCAGACCATCGCCTCCGATGATCGCTTGCTCGCCGTCGCCCTTCACTTGCACCGTACCAACAACGTCACCCGTCGCGGCGTCGATCGCGGTGATGTCATGCGTGCCATGATTATTGGTGAACACGCGCTTCGTCTTGGGCTCGTAGTAGATGCCGTCCGGGCCTTTGCCCACTTCGATCTTTTTGATGAGTGCCAGGGTAGTCGAGTCGAACATTGAAACTTTATTCTCGCGCCCATTACTCGTGAAGCCATGCTTGAACGGCGACGCAATCGCGGCCCCGTGCACGCCAGGCGTGTCGGGAATTGTGCCCACGATCTTGCCGGTGTCGGCGTCGAGAACTTCGACCTGCGTCCCGTGCGACACGTAGAGTCGTCGCGCCGAACTGTCGAGCGTGATGTAATCAAAACCACCGGTGCCTCCGATTGGATAATGGCCTACGACTGTGTAGCCGGTTCCGCTTTGAAGCAGTAGTGATGCGAAAAAGAAAGTCGCTAAAACGCTTTTGGTTATCATAGCTGGTCTCCTTATTTAGATTCAGGTTTTGAAATGAAATACTAATACTTTACCTGCGTGGGCGCGGAGCAGTGTATCGCGGTTTACTCACACTGGAAAGGCAAAGCACAACTTTTAGTGCTACGTGATCTTAACAAGTTGGGCGGCGAGGCGGCCCAAGCCATAGGCACTGTGATCGCGCCCGCTTCGCACGCTCACCTTGACCGCGGATCCATCTTCACGATCAATGGTTGCGTATAGCTCTTCCCGCCAACCGTTAACTTCACCGTGTATGTTCCCGGCAGCACTGCGGAAACACCGCCGCGACCGAAACCACCGCCACCGCCGCCGCCGGCAGGACGCGCCGGAGGAGTCGGACGAAGATCCCAAATCCATCGATGCATTCCGGCCGCAGTCGAGAGCGGCTCAGGCGTTCGCACCCAGGAGACAGGAATACTCAGCGTATCGGGATTGATGGGAGTTATCTTGTCATCGCTGGCATAGCGGCGAATCACCTCGCCCGCCGGATCGAGAATCTCCAGGGTCACCACTCCCGAAACGTTCGACTTCAAATAATAATCAATCATCGCGCCGGAGGGAGGGTTTTCGGCGAGTGGCTCGTCGCGCGGCATCGGGGTGCCGTTGTCACTTCCGGGCGTCATGTTTATGGCGTCCGCCGGCTGGAACAGATGGGCGTTTGCGCGCGCAACATCATTATCTATCTGGCGCAACGCAGTGATGTCGCCGAGCACCCAAAAGCCACGGCCGTGCGTCGCGACGATCAGGTCATCCCTGTGCACAGCGAGGTCGCGCATCGAAGCCGGTGGCAGGTTCAACTGCAGCGACTGCCAGTGATCACCGTCGTCAAACGAAACAAATACTGAGCGTTCAGTGCCGGCAAAAAGGAGTCCCCGCCGCTGCGGATCCTCTTTCACTGTCTGAACATAGACGCCCGCCGGCAATCCCTTCGTTATCTCAGTCCACGTCGCACCGGAATCCCGCGTGCGAAAAATGTGGGGCTCGTAGTCTTCCAGTTGGTGACGCTCGACTGCGGCGTAAGCTTCCTTAACATCAAAGTGCGAAGCATCGATCATCGCGACCTTGCTCCAGGAGGTCATCGCCGGCGGCGTCACATTCAGCCAGGTCTTGCCGTCGTCATTCGTCAGTTGGATCAAGCCATCATCGGTGCCAATCCAAATCATCGGCGCCCGCAAAGGCGAAGGCGCGATCGTGTAGACGACACCACGGCGTTTCTCTGTCGGAGCATCGGCAGTAGCGGCCTCGTTGAGGTTCGGTGGTGAACCCGGATCTTCACGCGTCAGGTCCTGGCTGATCTGGGTCCAGCTCTCGCCGCCATTCGTAGTCTTGTAGAGAAACTGATTGGCGTAGTAAAGCGAATGCGGATCAGCCTGAGAAAAGACGAGCGGTTGAGTCCACGCATGACGGAACTGTCCGGGCGAGCCGCCCCGCTCAGGCGTGACGTTCTTTGTCTCACCCGTCAGCACGTTGCAACGCGAAACGGTGCCGCCGAAAAGGATTTCCTGATGCAGCGGATCAGGCGCGGTGTAACCTGATTCCCCGCCGGAACACAAGCCTTCCCAATCGCGATTCGAGATCTCGGAATGCCGGCTGCGCGAAGGCGTGCCGACCGCGCCGCTGTCCTGTTGCGCGCCGGTCACCCAGTAAGGGAATCGATAATCGGCGGCAACGTGATAAATTTGCGCGGTGGGCTGGTTGTACCAGGAACTCCAGGTGATGGCTCCGTCCACCGATACGATCGCGCCCTGGTCGCTGCCGAGGACCATTCGCTTCGGATCGTCGGGGTTAATCCAGAGCTGGTGATAATCATCGCCGCCGGGCGCGCCCTTGATCGCAGTCCAGGTCTTACCGGCGTCCGTCGATCGATACACGGAAGTGTTGGAAACGTAAACGGTGTCCGCATTTTTCGGATCGACACTCACCTTTTCGAAATACCAGCCGCGTCCCCAGACACGTTCGTCGCTCGAAATCTTAGCCCAGGTTGCGCCAGCATCGTCCGAGCGAAACAGGCCTCCCAGTTTTTTGATCTTTTGAGCGTCGTCGGGATGCTCCTTATCGACGACGAACGCGTCAACGACCGCGTACACGCGATTGTGATTCGCCGGCGCCACCGCGATGCCGATGTGGCCGCGACCTTCAGCGGGGATGCCTTCGGAAATCTCTTTCCACGTCGTGCCGCCGTCGACTGACTTGAATATCCCAGCTCCCGGGCCATTCGCGGGCGCATAGATGAACCACGGTGGACGGCGCACATTCCACAACGTCGCGTAAACGATTTGTGAGTCAGTGGGATCGAAAGCGAGATCGATCGCGCCGACGTCGTCATTCTTGAAGAGCACCTTCTGCCAGGTTGCGCCGCCATCGCGCGAGCGATAGACGCCCCGATCCGGATTCGATCCGTAAGCGTGGCCCAATGCCGCCACAAACACGACGTTCGGGTTTTTCGGATCGACGATGATGCGGGCAATCTGTCTCGTATTCTCCAGCCCAATGTGCTTCCAGGTCTTCCCGGCATCGGCGGATTTGTACATGCCGTCGCCGAACTGGATCGAATCGCGCATGTCGGGCTCGCCAGTGCCGACATAGACAGTGTTGGGGTTCGATGACGAGACGCCGATCGCCCCGATTGACGCTGATGACGCTGAATCAAAAACGGGCGTCCATGTCCGGCCGGCGTTATTCGACTTCCACAAACCCCCGCCCACCGAACCAAAATAGAAAGTATCCGGCTGGCCCACGACACCGCTGACGGCGTTAACCCGCCCAGCGCGAAACGGTCCTATCATTCTCCAGCGCAAGCCGGAATAGAGATTGGTGTCGTATTGCTGGGCGATGGTAATAGGAACCAGGAGCAACAGACCAACGATTGCCGTAATAGACGCGGTTGTTAATGCACGCACGGTGATTCGTCGAATTTCGGGCATGAAGAGGCTCTCCATAGAATTGGTTTTAGTTAGTATCCAGGGCGCTGAATTGTAGCACTCGTGGCTGATTCGATGCTTTGAAAGATCAGTATCAGTAGCCGGCAGTCCGTATCGCTCGTCACGCGTCCCCCGCAACGCGGGACTTCAAGTCAGCGTCGATGCTTTCATCATCCAGCCACTCTCTGGCCAACTGCATGAAAGATTTCTCATGAAAGGCGAACCACTCCTCTCGCAACTTCGGATAGTCGAGCAGCGCATTCTTAAAACTTCGAAATGGGTGATTGTGTTGCAGGGCCCTCGTCAAGTGCGCTCTGGCTTCGCCGGCAGGCAGTTGCTCGATAAACTCAGCCATTATCTCCCAACCGTCCGATGACGGGATGGGATCAATCGCACGGTAGCGGTCAGGCTCACGTTCGATTTGTTTTGCCAGATCCTCATCTGGCCCAACTAATCCTTCATCCGCCACAAACAGGACTTCGCCGGTTTGAAGATCAAGGAGCCACTCCGATTCATCGCCATGGTGATCCAGGGCCATGATTAGTTCTTCGGCATCGATTGATATACGAGTCATTGGCTTCTAATAACGGCGACTTAACATCTCAATTCAGACAGACACGAGCTGGTTTCGGTTAAAGCACTTCAGTTACGTGTTCGCTGAATGGACGAAATCTATTTCCATAACGCGGGCAACTCTGCCACTGATGAAAGCAAGTGCGTGTGCGGTTCTTGCTCGAGTTGCTCTTTTGTGTGCGCGCCGGAAAGAACTCCGATGTTATAACGCACGCCGGCGTTTTGACCGGCCTGCAGATCGAGCACTGTATCGCCGACGTTTGCAACTTGATGGACGCTGGTCACTCCGGACACTTCCATGGCGCGGAATATCAAATCAGGAGCCGGCCGTCCTTGCGCGACATCATCGCCACAAACCACGGCATTGATTAGATCGCTGTCCCACTTCATCGAATTAACGAGAAGTTCTGTTATCGGTCGATCAAATCCGGTATTGAGGGCAACCCAAACTCCTCGCTGTTGCAGCCAGCTAAAAACCTCGGTTGCTCCCGCGATTTCCCGCACCCCGTCTTGCTCATACATTCCTGCCAAGGTACTGCGAAATGAATTGTAGATTTCTTCTGTGCGAGCCAGAACGTCCGCTTTACTGCTTCCAGGCTGGCGTTCGACGAAGCGCTGTATGACTTCGCGCTTGGATGCCCCCCGCATTTGCCGAAGCGAGTCGCTTGTTACTTCAATCTCGTAATTTTCTAAAGCAGCCGTAAACGCCGCTGGTACTTGCCCTGCGTCTTCTATGACTGTGCCGGCCATATCGAAGACGACGAGTTTAATGTCTTGCATAACGCGAGATGGTTTTCACAAATTGAGCCGCCGAGCAGTTGACGGGCCGCGCTTGGTAACGGCGAACCCGTACAAAGCGCTAAGAGCCATTCGAGAAATCAATCTTGAAGCCAGGACCGACAAAAATGGGCGAATAATAAAGCAGGAGATTTCTCTTTGCCGCGCCCGGTTTGTCTTTAGTAGTGAATGACCGCGGTGTAAAAGTCATTAATATCGGATG